>Ga0181520_10000070_pt1 | contig 191768 bp, 165 predicted proteins | sample PEATcosm2014_Bin_29_FD_132451 | JGI IMG/M metagenome (GOLD analysis project Ga0181520, IMG submission 132451) | Peatland microbial communities from MTU Mesocosm Facility, Houghton, MI, USA - PEATcosm2014_Bin02_30_metaG | ecosystem: Environmental > Terrestrial > Soil > Wetlands > Peat | place...
CAGAGATGAATCAGAGGGGTAAGGCCGCCGTTGCTACCGGGTGGATCGTGAAACCCTTCGATCCACCGAAACTGCTTGCGGTGATCGCCAAGGTACTGCCGTGAGACGGGTGATTGCAGCCAACTTAATTCTTAGCGAGAGTGAATACCGGAAGAACCGCTAACATGCGGCGGAAATATTGGTTATGAGCTGGACTCAAGAATCCTTACCGAAAAACGATCTGCCGGGCTTGATTCCAACAACCTTGCCTTCCATGGTACTTGTGCCCCTGTGCGACAGTTTATGTGCTTTGAATGCGCGCGTCGCCGAAGAGTTTCTGACCCTCGCTGAACTGCTCCAGTCAAATTCGGCGCGAGCACGCCAAATCACGGCAGAGTCACACAAGGTCACCGGCTCTGAGGCGAGTCTACAGAGCAGCCAGTCGATTGCAGTGCTGCAACGGATTCTGTCGGAATCTGCCGGTATCAACGGGACGGTTGAAACCAGCACAGAACAGATGCTCGAAATCCTCTCGAACGTGACAACCGCCCGCGCCCCATTACAGAACATGGCGAAGATGCGGTGCCAGCTGCAAACGGTTGGACTTCTGTCAAAAATCGAAGGCGCAAGAATAACGAATGCTGCAGTGGATCTATCGAGTCTTTCCGGGGACATAGATGTTCTTGCCGAGGAAGTTCAGTCGCACGTTGAACTGCTTCTCGAAGACTCGGCCAGATTATCCGAAATACTGCAAAACGGTTTGCGCGAATTGAACAGGTTCGGACAACAGGAAAGGGTGCAGGCGGCAGAACTGATCCGGCGCACACAGGGCGTGCTGGACCCGATGATCGCACGCTCGGAGGCGTCGCAGGCGGCTGCGCGAAATATCGACGAGCAGTACACAACTTTTCATCGTGCTACCGACAAAGTTGTCATGTCACTGCAGTCGGAAGACATTGCGCGGCAACGGGTAGAGCATGTGCAGGAGGCGATCCGCCGCGCAGCCGCGTCGTTGGATACCGGTGAGAGTGTGGAGTCCTGCGCAAGCGTTCTGGCCCTGCAGCGGTCGCAGTTGCTCAGTACCCGCGACCTAGTCGCCGATTCCATCCGGACGATTCACACGGAGTTGGAATCACTCAGCCCGCGTATCCGGGAATTGGTCTCGCAGACGGCAATGCTGGCCCAGCAGACCGGCGAGGATGGACAGTCATTTGCGACAGTCATCGAGGGCGGGCTGGAGACGGTAACGGCCGTTTTTAAACAGTGTTCATCGTCGATGAAAGCCGCGCTCTCGATCGTGAACAGCGTGCTACCGTCAGTGGAGCACATGACCAGGGGTGCCTGCTCGCTGGAAGAAATAGAGGCTTCCATTCACCTCATCTCGCTGAACGCAAGTATAAAGGCGGCGCAACTTGGCGACGAAGGGATCGCGATGGGCGTAATCGCCTCCGAGTTGAACTCCATCACCCAGGGGAGCGAGGTCGACACGAGAATCGTGCTGGACCGATTGCAGGCAATTGACGGATCTCTAGCGAAAATTGCCGGCGTGGGGGCGGCGGCAGAGAACTCACTGATCATGACCGGGGATGGCAGCAACGTAGAAAACGTGTTCAGCGGTCTCTCCCAATCTGTAAGGGCTGCAAGCCAGGAAATGACGGTGGGGTTGAACCAGGTCCGGCAACTGGCGGAGACACTCTGCACGGAACTGACACGGGGATGCGAAGTTGCTCGCCGCGCGGCGTCACTCCCGGAATTGTTCGACGAGCAGGTACGCAACCTTGACGATGCCTTCGGACAGCTTGGGTACACGACGGGCATGTCCGCAATGGTAGCCGCTGGCAACCAGGCTGACGGTCTCACCAACCTCTACTCGATGGATTCGGAGCGGAAGTTGCACCGGGAGATTTTCGGGGAAGAAGCCGGTTCGGAGGAGGGCACGCCACCCGCGTCCGCCATCCAACAGGGTAGTGAGTTTGGAGACGATGTCGAGCTGTTCTGAGCATCCTCAATGGCGAAGCCAGGACCTCGCAGGCATGGCGCTGTTGTATTCCTCTATTCAGTATTTGCTGCGTGCCTGGATTGCCTGAGAATAATAAGACATGACAGCTCGGATAAGATGAGCGGATCATCTTTGCTCGCTCAACGCAGAGATAAGAGCCGGGCATTGCGACATTCGAGGCTCGCGGCAAGTTCCATAGACGCTTAATACCCGCGGAGGAATGGTTTTGGAAGCCTTGGTCCGCATGTGGTCTCTTTACATTTTTTTACCAAGTGAAGGCGACAATCGTGGCGCGTTCGCGTACCGTGGTTGTTAAACTACTTAGAGCTTCAAAACGAGATTAACGCGAGTGTTTTATTGCAGAAACAGGAAGATACCGAGGATGCGGGGGATATTGCCGTGCATCTTGGCACCAGACCATCCTATGCATTTTGAATAGCGATTGCTTTCGTATAAGGTGATTTGTTTCAGGACGATCGCCGTTGACGAAATACGCACCAAGTCCCAGAGCAGCCGGGACGCTGTTAGAAATCGAAGGCCACCCAAGAAGGAAGATGAAATGGAAGATTCCCCCGATACTCCCCCAGTTCGTTCCGATAATTCGCCTAAGCGCTCCACAACGCGGCGTGTGATTATCTGGGTGGTAGTTCTGCTGGTCCTCGCCAGCGTATTTCTGTTCGTTCTGCGCACTCAGAACACGCCCCAGAAGGCGGCTCAATCGGCGAAGGGCGGAGCCATGGGAAGCGCGATTTCGGTGATTCCGGCCACCGCACAGAAGGATAAGATTGGGGTCTATCTTGAAGCAATTGGAACCGTAACGCCGGTATATACCAGTTCCATTACAAGCCAGGTCACAGGACTGGTGATAGCCGTGCATTACCGCGAAGGCCAACTGGTTCACAAGGGTGAGACGCTGATCGAGATTGATCCCCGCCCCCTGGAGGCACAGCTCACGCAGGCGCAGGGCACGCTGGAAAAGGACACTCAAACGCTGGCACAGGCAACCATGGACCTGGAGCGCTATCGCGCGGCCTGGGCCCGCAATGCAATTACCAAGCAGACCTTGGACGACCAGGAAAAGATCGTGCTGCAAGATCAAGGGACAGTGAAGGCCGACCAGGGCACGGTGCAATACGACAAAGTGCAACTCGGCTACTGCCATATTACTGCGCCATTCTCGGGGCGCGTAGGACTGCGGTTGATTGACCCTGGCAACGTGGTGCAGGCAAACGGCACCAATCCGTTGGTGGTGGTCACGCAGGAGCAACCGATCACGGTCATTTTCACGATTGCCGAAGATGCGCTCGACCAAGTGCAATCGCAGTTCCGGCATGGGGCCCACCTCACGGTGGATGCATTTGACCGCGCCGCGCAGAAGAAAATTGCCAGCGGCAAACTGCTGAGCATGGACAACCAGATTGACACCACAACGGGCACCGTCAAACTGCGTGCCGTCTTCGACAACAAAGATGATGCACTGTTCCCCAACCAGTTCGTCAACACGCGCCTGCTGGTAAATACGCTGAACGACGTAACTCTGATTCCGACTTCGGCCATCCAGCACAACGGGCAGATTTCGTTTGTCTACGTGGTTCAGAACGGAACCGCACTGGTACGTACGGTGAAGCCTGGCGCCTCAGACCGCGGCATGACCGCAGTGGAAGGGATCCAACCCGGGGACGTGGTTGTCAACAGCAGTTTTGAGAAGCTGCAACCAAACGCAAAAGTAGTCCTTGCGCAGGGAACAACCGGGAGCAGCGCTCAGTGAGTCCGTCACGACCATTCATTCTGCGGCCGGTGGCGACTTCGCTGCTGATGGCGGCCATTCTGCTTGTGGGTATTGTTTCGTACACGCAGTTGCCGGTTTCCGCCTTGCCGCAGGTGGATTACCCGACGATTCAGGTTCTGACTTTCTATCCTGGCGCGAGCCCGGACGTAGTGGCCACCACGGTGACAGCACCACTGGAACGGCAGTTCGGCCAGTTGCAGGGGCTGAGCCAGATGACCTCTACGAGTTCAGGGACGACCTCGGTCATCGTGCTGCAGTTCAACCTGAGTCTCAGCATTGACGTAGCGGAAGAAGAAGTACAGTCGGCAATCAACGCAGCACAAAGTTACCTGCCCAGCGTGCTTCCAGCGCCGCCCATTTACAGCAAAACGAATCCTGCCGACCCTCCGATTCTTACGCTGGCCATCACATCGGACTCGATGCCGCTTTCACAGGTGGAGGACCTGGTGGATACGCGGCTTGCGCCAAAGCTATCGCAGCTGAACGGAGTCGGCCTGGTCAGCATTAGCGGTGGGCAAAAACCAGCGGTGCGAATTCAGGCGAACCCTGCCGCGCTTGCCTCCTATGGCTTGACCCTGGAACAACTGCGCACGGCTCTCATCCAGACCAGCGTAAATGCGGCGAAAGGCAACTTCGACGGGCCGCGGCAGGATTACCAGATCGACTCGAACGATCAGTTGCAGAACAGCGCTGATTACAGGAACGTGGTGGTTGCCTATCGCAACGGCGCGCCGGTAGTGCTGAAGGATGTGGCCAAGGTTGTGGATAGCGTTGAGAATAACAGCCAGGCGGCGTGGATGAACCAGACGCCTGCCGTCATCCTCAACATTCAGCGACAGCCCGGCGCAAATACCATCAGCGTTGTTAAGAGCATCAAAGCCATTCTGCCGCAGCTTGAGACTAACCTGCCAGCAACGATCAAAGTCACACAGATGACCGATCTCACGGTGCCGATCAAGGCTTCGGTCTCCGACGTCGAGTTCGAGCTGATGCTGACGGTGGTTCTGGTGGTGCTGGTCATCTTCCTGTTCCTGCGCAGCGTTCGCGCCACGATCATTCCGGCGGTGGCTGTGCCGATCTCGCTGGTAGGGACGCTGGGCGCGATGTATGTGCTGGGCTATAGCCTCGACAACCTCTCGATGATGGCGCTGACGATTGCCACAGGATTCGTGGTGGACGACGCGATCGTGATGATCGAGAACATCTCGCGCTATTTGGAAGAGGGCGATCCGCCACTGCAGGCCGCACTGAAAGGCGCTGAGCAGATTGGTTTCACGATTCTGTCACTCACAATTTCGCTGATTGCGGTGCTGATCCCACTGCTCTTCATGGGTGACGTTGTCGGCCGCCTTTTCCGCGAATTTGCTGTGACTCTGGCGGTCACTATCATCATCTCGGCAGTCGTCTCACTCACCTTAACGCCGATGATGTGCGCACGCTTGCTGCACTACGATCCGGAAGAACAGCAGACGCGCTTCTACCGCGCGTCAGAGCGGGCGTTCAACCGGATGATTGCCTTTTACGGACGGACGCTGAAATTTGTCCTGCGCTACCAGACGATCACTCTATTGGTGGCGCTGGGAACCCTGGGATTGACAATCTTCCTCTACATCGTTGCGCCCAAAGGCTTTTTCCCGGTGCAGGATACAGGTGTGATTCAGGGTATTTCGCAAGCGGCCGAAACCATCTCGTTCCCGGCTATGGCGGAGAAGCACCAGGAACTGGCGAAGGTGATTCTGGCCGATCCCGCGGTCCAGAGCCTTACCTCATTCATCGGTGCGGATGGCACCAACACTACGATGAACAGCGGACGCTTCTCGATTAACCTGAAGCCTCTGGAAGAACGTGACCTCAACGCCTCCGACGTAATTCGCCGGCTGCAGGGAAAACTGCAGAACGTACAGGGAATCCAGCTGTTCATGCAGCCAGTGCAGAACATCACGGTGGACGACCGGGTCAGCCGGACGCAGTATCAGTACACGCTGGAAGACCCCGACGCGGACGAGCTGAACCTATGGACCAATCGCTTTGTGCAGCAGATCAAGAAGCTGCCGCAACTGGAAGACGTGGCTACGGACCAGCAGACTGGCGGGCTGGCGGTTTCCATGGTTATCGACCGGGTCACGGCTTCGCGCCTGGGCATTGCTCCTTACACGATAGACAACACGCTATATGACGCTTATGGTCAGCGGCAGATCAGCACGATGTACACGCAGCTGAACCAGTATCACGTGATCCTTGAGGCGGAACCAGAATTTCAGAAGGACCCAAGTAAGCTGTCGAGTTTGTACATTCAGGCCAACTCATCTTCGGGCGCAAGCGGCGCGGGAGCATCGACGTCGTTTGCCTCATCCAGTTCGGCGTCTGCAGGCTCCAACAGCACGACGGCTTCGGCCGCATATACACCTTCTTCGAACTCGCTGACTGCGCCATCGAATGCGCTGTCGCCGAGCACCTCAGCTTCGAATACTGCCAGCAGTGCCACTCCGGCAAACGCGGTGCCATTGAGTGCGTTCACCCAGATCCAGCGAGTCAACGCGCCACTTTCGATCAACCACCAGGGACAGTTTCCTTCCGTAACCGTCTCCTTCAATCTGTCGCCAAATTCCTCGCTGGGAGACGCCATCTCTTCGATTGACAAGGTGCAGAAGAGGATGAACATGCCGGCCAGCCTTCAGGCCAGCTTCCAGGGAACCGCTGCTTCCTTCAAGAATTCTCTGTCAAACGAGGCGCTGCTCATCCTAGCGGCACTGGTCACGGTTTATATCGTGCTCGGCGTGCTGTATGAGAGCTTCATCCATCCGATTACAATTCTCTCCACGCTGCCCTCAGCGGGTGTGGGCGCATTGCTGGCGCTGATTCTTTTCCGGCAGGACCTGAGCGTGGTGGCCATTATCGGCATCATCCTGCTCATCGGCATTGTGAAAAAGAACGGCATCATGATGGTGGACTTTGCGCTGGAAGGCGAGCGCAAGCAAGGCAAGAATGCCACGGATGCGATCTATGAAGCGTGCCTGCTGCGCTTCCGTCCGATCATGATGACGACCATGGCAGCACTGCTGGCGGGCATTCCGCTGGCGATGGGTACAGGCATCGGCTCGGAGCTGCGGCGTCCGCTTGGTATCTGCATGGTGGGCGGCTTGCTCCTGAGCCAGGTGTTGACGCTATATACGACGCCGGTAATCTACATCTTCTTCGACGGGCTGGCGAAGCGCTTCTCGCGTAACAAGCCGCAGGCTGGTGGCGAGCCGGGCTCTGAGCTGCTGGAGCAGTCATGAACCCGTCCCGCTTATTCATTGACCGCCCGGTTGCGACGACGCTGCTGACAATAGCCATTGCGCTGGCGGGGGCCATTGCGTTCAATGTGTTGCCGGTTTCACCGCTGCCGCAGGTGGATTATCCGACCATCTCGGTAGGAGCGGCACTGCCAGGCGCCAGCGCGGATATCATGGCAGCCTCGGTGGCAACTCCGCTGGAGCGGCAGCTCGGTCACATCGCCGGGGTATCGGAGATGACCTCGACCAGTTCACTGGGCACGACGGCCATCACGCTTCAGTTTGACCTTAGCCGCAACATCGATGGCGCGGCACGCGACGTGGAAGCCGCTATTAATGCGGCGCGCACCTACCTGCCTGCCAACCTGCCCGCCAACCCTACGTATCGCAAGGTGAACCCGGCAGACGCACCGATCATGGTCATTGGCCTCACCTCGGACATTTACGACCGTGGCAAGCTTTACGATGAGGCTTCGACGATTGTTCAGCAGAAGCTCTCGCAGATTCAGGGAGTGGGGCAGGTCACCACGGGTGGTGGAGCGCTGCCTTCAGTACGCGTTGATGTGAATCCCACACAGCTCAACAACTACGGGTTAACGTTAGCCAACATCCAGTCCATGCTGAGTCTGCAGAACGCCCACCAGGCGCGCGGCCAACTCTCGGACGGACTCGTCACGGCCGACATCATCACCAATGACCAGATCCGGTACGCGGACGATTACAAGCCCCTGGTGGTGGGCTACAAGAAAGGGGCCGCAGTGCGGCTCTCCGATGTGGCGTCGGTCACCGATTCGGTGCAGAACATTCGTTCCGCGGGCTATCTCAATGGCAAGCCCGCTGTTCCGATCATCATCTTCAGACAGCCGGGCGCGAACATCATCGAGACGGTCGAAAACATTCGCCGCGAGCTGCCATCGATCACGGCCTCGATTCCAAAAGATATCCAAACTACGATCGTGCTCGATCGCACCACTACCATCCGTGCCTCAGTGAAGGACGTTGAGCGCACATTGATGATCTCGATCTGTCTTGTGGTGGTGGTGGTGTTCATCTTCTTGCGGAATCCGCGAGCGGTTCTGATTCCGGCAGTGGCCGTGCCGGTTTCGCTGATTGGCACATTTGCAGTGATGTACCTGCTCGGCTACAGCATCGACAATCTTTCGTTGATGGCCCTTACGATCTCCACCGGCTTCGTGGTCGACGATGCAATCGTGGTCATGGAGAACATCTCGCGCCACATTGAAAACGGCATGCAGCCCTACGCTGCCGCTTTGAGAGGTGCGAAGGAGATCGGCTTCACTGTTTTCTCGATAAGCGTCTCACTGGTCGCGGTATTTATTCCAATCCTGCTGATGGGCGGTATTGTAGGGCGGCTTTTCCGCGAATTTGCCATCACACTTTCCACGGCCATTGTGGTTTCCATGGTGGTATCACTCACCACCACTCCGGCAATGTGTGCACACCTGCTCAAGGCGCATTCCGAGGACCACGGCCGTCTTTATCAACTGAGCGACAAATTCTTTGCCGGAATGCTCTCTTTTTACCGGCGCTCGCTTGTCTGGGTTCTTGATAACTCCGTGCTCACGTTGATTGTGCTAGCCCTGGTCGTCGCGCTTAACGTTGTATTGGTTACGATTATTCCGAAGGGCTTTTTCCCGCAGCAGGACACGGGAGTGATCTTCGGAGGTCTTCAGGGGCCGCAAGACGCCTCATTCCCGGTGATGAATGCTTCCGCCAAAACCATAGCGGGCGTCATTAAGAGTGACCCTGGCGTGGAAAACGTTGTGACCTTTACTGGAGGACAGGGCAACATTAACGGCGGCTTCGTCTTCATGACGCTCAAGCCTCTGGAGGAGCGCAAGTCCAGCGCTATGCAGATCCTTGGCCGTCTGCGCCGCAAGATGGCGGCTGTTCCCGTCGCTTCAGCCTTTCTGCAGCCCGCGCAGGATCTCCGTATCGGCGGGCGAGCGAGCAACGCACTTTACCAGTACACAATTCAGTCGGACAGCTCAGAAGAACTGGCTCACTGGGGGCCGATTCTGTTGAGTGAAATGCGCAAGTTGCCGGGGTTCCAGGACGTTAATTCCGACCAGCAGAATGGCGGGCTTGACCATTATTTAACGATCGATCGCGCGACCGCCGCACGTCTCGGCATCACCGCGCAGGCCTTCGACTCGAATTTGTACAGCGCGTTCGGTCAACAGGAAGTCTCGATCATCTACACCCAGCTCAACCAGTATTACGTGGTGCTTGAAGTCGCACCGCAATTCTCTCAAAGTCCTGATGGACTCAAGTACATCTATCTGAACTCTTCCGGCAGCGGAAATGTGCCGCTGCAAGCCGTCTCTCACGGCCAGTCCCACAATATCCCCCTTTCGGTCAACCATACGGGTCTGTTCCCTTCGGTTACGGTGTCATTCAACCTTGGGCCCGGAATGGCGCTGAGCGATGCGACCCGCGATGTGGTCAAGATGCAGCAGAGGCTGAATATGCCACAGACTGTACGAGGCTTCTTCGCAGGAACCGCGCAGGCCTATCAAACCTCGCTCGCCTCTGAGCCTATTCTTGTAGCCACCGCGTTGCTGGCCGTTTATATCGTGCTCGGGATTCTGTATGAGAGCCTGGTGCATCCACTCACCATCATCTCGACGCTGCCCTCGGCGAGCGTTGGAGCAATGCTGGCGCTGATGCTATTTAAGATCGATCTTAACGTCATCTCAATCATCGGCATCATTCTGCTGATCGGCATTGTAAAGAAGAATGCCATCATGATGATTGACTTTGCGTTAGCCGCCGAGCGCCTTGAGGGAAAAAGCACGAGAGACGCAATCTTTGACGCTTGCATGCTGCGCTTCCGGCCGATTCTGATGACGACAATGGCAGCTATCTTCGGCGCGCTGCCGCTGGCTTTCGGCACCGGCATCGGATCGGAGCTGCGGAGGCCACTGGGTATCACCATCGTCGGCGGCCTTGTAATGAGCCAATTGCTGACGCTGTACACCACCCCAGTTGTTTATCTGGCTCTCGACCGCCTGCGCCTCCGGGTGATGGGCAAGGAGCACGACTCGCTCCCGCCTACGAACGGAAGCATTCCTGAGGGAGCTGTATAGCCGGGAGTTCACATGAAGGAATCTGGTATCAAGACGCGTATGACAAAATTCAATCTCCCGTTGCAGTCCAGCCTGGTTGTCTCCGTCATACTTTCGTGCATTCTCGCCGGATGCGTAGTCGGCCCCAAGTATCACGCGCCAACAACGCCGGCGGCGCCCGACTATAAAGAGTCGCCCGCCAACGTTGCGCAGAAACCGGCAGCGCCTGCTCCTGCGACCGAGCCCGCCGACCCGACGCTTGGTGGACTGGGCGGCTGGACAGTGGCCCAGCCGAAAGATGCTTCCTTGCGCGGCAAGTGGTGGGAGATCTACGACGAGCCGGAACTGAATTCGCTGGAAGAACAGCTCAACATCAACAATCAGAACATCAAGCAGTCATTCGAGAACTTTATGGCCGCGCGCGCCATTGTGCGGCAGGCGCGCTCCCAGTTTTTCCCCACCGTAACTGCGGGGGCTTCCGGATCGCGTTCACGGAGCTCAGCCAATATATCCAGCTCGGGCAGCGGCAACACGAGCACTCTGCTGGAACTGCCCGCTACTGTTTCATGGGAGCCGGATCTGTGGGGAAAGATTCGCAATACGGTGCGGCAGGCGCAGTATTCCGCGCAACTGAGCGCAGCCGACCTTGAAAACGAGCGCCTTACGGAACAGGCCAGCCTTGCCACATATTTCTTTGAACTCCGTGGTCAGGACGCGCTGATCGAGATACTGCAGGCGACAGTCGCAGCCGACCAGAAGGCGCTTGACTACTCCCGCGCGCAGTACGATACGGGAATCGGAGACCAGATTTCGGTGGTCCAAGCGGAAAGTACTTTAGAGAGCGTGCAGTCTCAGCTCACCAATCTGGGCATTGCGCGCGCGCAGTATGAGCACGCAATCGCCACTCTAGTTGGCAAGGCGGCAACGGATTTCTCCATTCCCGCAAGGTCGCTGTTGATTACGCCTCCGAGCATTCCGGTGGGCCTGCCGTCGCAGCTTTTGGAGCGCCGTCCGGATATCGCCGCCGCCGAACGCACGCTGGCTGCCGCCAACGCACAGATCGGCATTGCCCATGCCGCCTACTATCCGAACCTGTCCCTGTCGGCCTCCGGAGGCTTTGAAAGTTCGGCCTGGAAGCATCTGCTCGACTGGCCAAGCCGTTTCTGGTCAATTGGACCGTCGGTATCGGAGACGATCTTCGACGCCGGACTGCGGCGCGCTACGGTGAACCAATATGTTGCCACGTACAACGCTAATCTGGCTGGGTACCGCCAGACGGTACTCACCGCTTTCCAGCAGGTCGAAGACAACCTTGCCGCTCTCCGCATCTTGACCGAACAGATCCAGCAGCAACACAAAGCGGTGGAATCCACCAAACGCGCTCTGGAGATGGAGATGGCACGATACCAGACCGGCGTGGACCCCTACATTGATGTGGTGACCGAGCAGAACGCGCTGCTGGCGGCCCAGCAGACCATGGCACAGATCGAGATTCAGCGCGCAACCGCCTCTGTGCAGCTCATTGAGGCGCTCGGTGGCGGCTGGGATCGCTCGCAATTGCCCACGCCTCAGCAGATCACTGCAAAACCGGCTGACTCCGACACGGTGTTGCAGCAGTAGTGCGGTAAGAATCGGCGATGGTTGCGGTGAAGGATGCAGCCGGCATGGATGCCAGCGATCAGGACTTGTGCATTTTCTCGTACTTGACCTAGGGAGTAACCGATTACTGCCAGCTCACGCTGTGCCGTTCGAGCCACCAACATGGTGGATTCCACTGCGAGGCTGCGTACTGGGGAAACACGGCGCGCGCGCAGTTCTCGCTGCCGGCTCCGAGGTAATCGTATTCCATCTTTTGGCCTTTGAGTGGAGTCTTGAGGAACTGATCCACCGGAACGCTTTGCAAGCCCGCTCCGCGGCTCAACCGCACCGCAAAAACACCGACGTCGGCAACATACAAGACGACGAGCACAATCAGCATGTACTTCGCGGTATGTGCGACCCAACGCAAGGGATAAGACCTCATGGAGATAGTGTCCAGGTCGCTGGATAGATCACCGCGATCTGGACCAATTGATATCCAGCACGATCATAGTACGACCGTGCTGGAAAGTTAAACGCTCTACAAATCACCTTTGCCTGAAATACCCGGGAGAACTCAGCCACGCAATGATTACTTTTTCTCCTCAACTTTGAAGTTCGTCTCTTTAGCGCGCTCAAGGCGGCCAGGGAGTTCGAGCTCCCATTCGAAGTAGGCATTTGCGGCCTGCTTGAACTCCGGGCTCATTGGTTCGAACTCTCCCCACAGAAACGGCTGGAGGAAGATGTCGTCTGTCTTCGTCGCCAGCTTCTCGAATCCCGGAGTAACAGGCAGGTTCGCCTTCCGCCAGGCAGCATTGCCTCCCGCCAAAAGACTGACAGGCTTTCCAGAAATTTCAGCCAGATCGCGGCCAGTGAGCACAACCAGCGCCGGGTCATCGCCTGTCACCACGAAGTTGGATGGCTGCGGAATCTTTCGCAGCGCTTCGTCCAAACGTGAGCGGACTACAAACCACGCACCCGGTATGTGTCCCTTCTTGTAACTGAGGCTATCTGCAACATCAATCACCGTGGCTTTGCCTGCTTGCAACTGCGCATTCAGAGCTGCGACATCGATGCGGGGCAGCCTAACCTGTTCGACTCCGGGCACCAGCGGCTTATAGTCACCGGTTTCGAGACCAATGCCTCCGAATGGATCTGCGAGCACATAGGTTTCCGGCCAATTTGCCTGCACCATCCATGACGCAGTCATCAGCGCCCTTACCATGTAGTTGTCAACCAGCACGACCCTGGCGTTGTGGGTTGCCGCATACTTGTCCATGCCCTGCACGAGTTGCACACCCCAGCCATAGGTCGAGTCGGGACGATGACCCGCACGGTACTCATCCGGCGTGCGGAGGTCAATGATGTAGAGGCTGCGGTCTCCGTCGGCCTTAAACGCCTCTAGCTGCTTCGCATCAATAACCTTCACCCCAAACCGATCCGCCACATTCTGTGCGGTTTGCAACGCCTTTTGAAGATTAGGTCCCCAGGGTTCGGAAGCATGTCTCGTTGAGCCGTACTCGAGAGGAAAGCCGGCCATCTGCCACGCCATGGTGCCGCCGCGCATAGCGGCGACCTTATTCGGTATGCCCGCATTGATTAACGTCTGCGCCCCGATGAGACTGCGGGTACGGCCAGCGCAATTCACCACAATGAGGGTATCCGGGCTGACCCGAAGCTGAAAGAAGCGGAAGACAAGCTCGGAGACCGGAACATTGATCGAGCCCGGTATGTTCATGTTCACGTATTCATTGGACGGACGGCTATCCAGGATCAACACCTTCTCGCCCTTGGCGATCCGCTGCTGCACCTGTTCCGGCGTCATTGTTGGCGTTTGATAGTGAACCGTAATCCACTCGCCGAACGCCTTGCCTTCCACACTCATTCCGCTGAAGATTTCGTACCCAGCTTTCTTCCATGCTGGATAGCCGCCGTCGAGAATCGCAACATTGCTGTAGCCGAATTCCTTCAGTTTCGCCGCCGCACGCTCTGACGTACCTTCTCCGCCATCGGAGAGAATGATACGAGTGGTCTTGCGGGGTATCATCCGGAAAACGGTGAGTTCCAATCTGCTCAGCGGCATATTGACCGCATATAGAAGATGACCTTCTCCGAATACCCCTTCTTCTCTCGGATCGACGAGCGCAATCTCTTTCCCGTCCGCTTCCATTGTCTTCAGTGAGGTCGCACTGACACGCGGAAAAGCGCCTTGAGCAGCCGCGTCTTGCGTCACGAGCATTGCTGTGAAGAGGGTGATCATAAGCCAGATGGTAGTTTTCATGCGGCATTCCTTTCGTTCTAATGCATAGGAAGGTGGGGTCTTGCGCAGCCGGCATACCGGCGCTTAAACCGAGTGTGAAATGCAATCCTGAGCTCCGGACCCGGAAGCGGAATCTCCTTGTTTATCTCTGAATCGCTACAATCGTACAACTTGCGAGCGGTTTTGCAAGATCGAAGCAGCACCTGAGGTTTTCTGCTGCGAGACTCATTGCTTGCGGTCAACACATCTCAGGTGATTTTCCACTTGCAACAATTTCAAAACGGCGTTTAATGAACCGTGCGGCACGCTCTCGCGCCCGAACTTGATGAGGGGCACCATCGAGGCACGAGGACTTATTCAGAAACCCACAAGCGGGTGAAGGAGGGTATCGTAGCGACGGCGATCTGTGACATCCCACTACCAATCAACTTGGCTGCCGTGCCCTCAGACGGCGCTTGACATCCTCACTCATAACGACCGGGCGTAGTCATCGACTGCGTCCGGTTTCTTGTATGCCTTACACGCGGGACGGCTCAACCCGGAATCATGAGTGGGCCGTGCGGACGCTCCTTCAGATGGACTCCACTTGTTTGCTCCTTCAACATTGCGTTGACGAAGTCGAGGATACGAGTGGCTGCCTCCGCGACGGGTACGCCGTTGGAGTGAATATTGGAGATGAGATTGCGGTTCGCATCGGTGTGGCCAGGGCGCGGATTGTAGGCAAGATAAGCGGAGAGGCTTTCGGCAGTTGCCAGTCCTGGACGCTCTCCGACCAGCAGCACCACAGCTTTGGGATGCAACAACTCGCCAATTTCGTTGATGACGCCGACGCGGCAGTGCCGGATCACGAACGGGCGTCCCGTCGGCCAATCGCGTTCGCGTGCGCCGTTGAGCAACAGTGGCAGCAAACCCGGAACCTGGGCAGAGACCGCTTTCACTGAGAGTCCGTCCCCGATGACGATCTGCACGGTGGGCGACTGAATGCATTGTTCGCGGATTGTGGAGCGTGCCGCCTCGTCGAAAGTTCGTCCCAAGTCGGGGCGTAGCAGGTACTCGGACTTCGACGTGGCTCGCGTCGACACTTCAAAAAGCTGCCAACGTTCGATGAAATCCTGGCCAAGGTCCGCACTCAAATCGAGCTCCGCCTGCACGGCATCTCGCGCGGCGGCGTGATCGGCCCGCAGTTGAAGTTGCGTTGCCGTGCGATAGGATGCGCCGGACCGCCCCTCCATGATCCGCGCCGGGGTATGCTGGCGGACTTTATTTGCAATCTCATACCATTCCGCGCTTTGGCGGACGATGCCGGAGTCAGATGGCATTGTGGCCCGCTCCCTTCAGCAACAACTCAATGCCGCTCACGAACTGCCGCTGGATATCTTCGGTCTGCACGGTGGGCCCGAGGTTGCTGTAGATTCCCATCCGCTGCAGCCATGCTAGAAACTCCGGGGCTGGGCGCAGATTAAACAGCTTCCGGACGGCGAGCGCGTCGTGATAACTAGTGGATTGGTAGTTGAGCATGATGTCGTCGGAACAGGGCACGCCCATGAAGTAATTGCAGCCGGCCGCAGCCAAAAGCAGCATGAGATTGTCGGCGGAATTCTGGTCTGCGTTGGCGTGGTTGGTGTAGCAAACGTCGCAGCCCATCGGCAGCCCCAGCAGCTTTCCCATGAAGTGGTCTTCCAGGCCGGCACGGATGATCTGCCGCTCGTCGTAGAGATATTCCGGCCCGATGAAGCCGACGACGGTGTTCACAAGGAATGGATCGAATGCACGCGCTACACCGTAGGCGCGAGCCTCCAGCGTGAGCTGGTCAACCCCGTGATGGGCTCCGGCAGAAAGAGCACTGCCCTGGCCGGTTTCAAAGTACATGACTTGCGTCCCTGCCCAGGGCACGTTGCGCTGTGCATGTTGTTCGAGCACGCGCTCGCGGCCCTCTCGCAACATGGACAGTGAAATACCAAAGCTGTGATTGGCCAACTCTGTGCCGGCAATGGACTGGAACAACAGATCGACGGAAGTTCCGCGCTCCAAGGCGGCTAGTTGAGTGGTAATGTGCGCCAGGCAGCAAGCCTGCGTCGGAATCTGATAGGTGTCAATCAGACGCGTCAGCGCATTCAAAATCGACGAGACGGTTTCGACGGAGTCAGTCACGGGATTCACTCCGATGACCGCATCACCGCAGCCATAAGAGAGGCCCTCGACGGTAGAGAGCAAGATGCCGGTCAAATCATCAGCGGGATGATTTGGCTGAAGCCGTATGCCGATGACTCCGCGCTCGCCCATCGTGTTCCGGCATCGCGTCACATTGCGAATCTTGGAAGCGGCAAGAACAAGATCCCGGTTGCTCATGAGTTTGGTGACAGCCGCCGCGATTTCGGGTGTTACTCCCCAATGCAAACCTTTGATTGTGGCCGCATCCGCCGAATCATGGAGGAGATATTCACGAAAATCACCAACCGTTAGATCAGAGATAGGCCGGAACGCGGCTTCGTCCCAAGTGTCCTGAATCAACCGCGTAACTTCGTCGGTGTCGGCGGCGATGAGAGGCTCATCGATAATCTTGCGCAACGGAAGATCCGCCAGCGCGTACTTGGCCGCCACGCGCTCGCGCTCAGAGCGTGCCGCCAGGCCAGCCAACTGGTCGCCGGATTTTTCCTCATTCGCCTTGGCAAGGATTTCGCGGAGATTGGAGAACACAAACCGCTCGGCCATATGAGTCTGCCATGATACGCGTTCGCTGCACTCACGCGGAAGCAGGCGTCGCTTTGGAAATTAAGGGCGCAGGTGCAGTTTTTCGCCGCCTTTAGCCGAACTCTCTATCGCAACAATATCCTGATCTCCTGGCACTCTTCTTTTCTCGTTAGTTCATGAACCGCCTGAGATCGGCAGGCATCCAATCGAAGGTGGGCGAACCTAAGGCGTTTTTCCCGGCAATGACATTCACCAAGAACATATTGAGAGCGCAGCGCCCGTTTTGGGCGCGAGAGGAAGCACTATGCCAACGCTACGCTTCACTCTGAACGGAGAACCTACCGAAGTCTCCTACGAGACCGGCATGCATTTCTTGGATGTTTTGCGAGAGCAATGCGGAATTGTCTCTGCCAAGAACGGCTGCGCGCCCGAAGGCACCTGCGGCTGCTGCGCCGTACTCATTGACGGACGTCCTGCCCTTGCCTGCCTTCGCCGGCCTGAGCAGATGGAGGGCCGCGACGTAGTCAGCATGGAGGGACTACCCGAGGAGATGCGCTCCATCCTGAGTGAGTCTATCGTGCGCGAAGGCGGCATGCAGTGCGGCTTTTGCATTCCCGGAATCCTCGTGCGGGCCTCTTCCCTGCTGCGACAGGATTCGACGGGCGACCGCGAGGTGGTAGCTAAGGCTCTCTCCGGGCATCTCTGCCGCTGCACCGGGTACGCCCGTATCATCGACGCCATCCAAAGTGCGGGCGAGCAGTGGAGCGGAAAGGTTGCTGCCGTTGACAGTGCATCCGCAATTCCCCGCCGCCACTACTTCTTCGGCGAGCAGTTCGGCCTTCAACGTAACCCGAAGTTCGCCCGAGACGACCATAGCGAGGGCGTGGGAAGTTCTCCCGTCCGCTACCGAGGTCTTGAACAGGCTCTCGGCGATAAGGCATTCATTGATGACATGAAACTTTTCGGCATGTTGCACGCCTCGCCGGTGCTGAGCGCGCATCCGCGGGCCAAGGTGCTTGCCATCGACGCCAGCGCTGCCACGGCGATGGCAGGAGTGGTACGTGTGCTGACGGCAGCCGACGTACCGGGACCTCGCGGCACGGGGCTGGCAATTCCCGATCTGCCCGTCTTTGTCGCCGTTGGCGAGACCACCTGCTGTATCGGCGACATGTTTGCGCTGGTGGTGGCCGACACCGCCTTCCACGCCCGGCAAGCAGCCTCCAAGGTGGAGATCCGCTACGAGGTACTGGAACCGGTAATCGATCCTATCGCCGCGCTGGAACCGGGCGCACCGCAGGTCCATGCCCCTGGCAACGTTCACGAGTCGGGGAACCTGCTGGATACGACCGCCTTCTCACGTGGTGACGTCGATGCCGCGCTGGCCTCGGCCGCCCACGTGATCGAGCGGGAGTTCCGCACCCAACCGATCGAGCCGGCGTTTCTTGAGCCGGAGTCGTGTCTCGCACTTCCACACGGCAAGGGCGTAAGGGTGTTCTCGCAAAGCCAGGGCGCCACCTTTGACAAGCGAGAGATCGCCCGCGTGCTTTCACTGCCAGAAGCGGAGGTCGAAACCAAGCTGGTCTCCACCGGAGGAGCCTTTGGCGCGAAGGAGGAGCTTACGATTCAGGCGCAGACGGCTCTGGCGGCTTACCTGTTGCAGCGCCCCGTGAAAACCACTCTCACTCGCAGGCAGTCAACCCAGGTTCACCCCAAGCGGCATCCGATGATTCTGCACTACACGGTCGGAGCCGATTCCGAAGGGCGGCTCTTGGCTGTGCGGGCGCGCATCATTGGCGACACGGGCGGCTATGCCGGAACCGGCGGCAAGTGTCTGCTGCGCGCGGCTGGCCACGCCTGCGGAGCCTACCGCGTGCCCAATGTCGACATTGAGTCCAAAGCGGTCTTCACCAACAACCCAGTCAGTGGCGCCATGCGTGGCTTTGGCACCAATCAGGCACATTTCGCGATGGAAGGCGTCATGGACCTGCTGGCCGAGCGCATCGGCGTTGACGGCTATGACATCCGCGAACGCAACATCCTAGGCCCGGGCGACGTCTTTGGCACCGGCCAGGTGATGCGAGAGAGTTGCGGCGTGCGCGCCACCCTCGAAGCGGTCAAGGACATTTACAAGAATGCGCGCTTTGCCGGCATCGCTTGCGGCATCAAGAGCACCGGCATCGGCAATGGCACCATCGACAGTGGCCACGCCCTTGTCCGCGTTCTCGACGGCCCGCGCGTGGAGATTCTTACCGGCTACACAGAGGTGGGTCAGGGTCTTTTCACTACAATCATTCAGGCAGTGTGTGAAGAGACCGGCTTACCTGCCGCGATCATGAGAGCCCGCTGGGACGAAACGCTCGGCCAAAAGTGTGGCGAGACTTGGGCCTCGCGCGCCACTACGCTCAGCTGCGCTGCCACTCAGGTGGCTGCTCGCAAGCTGGCTGCCGATCTTCAGCAGTGTTCACTGGCCGAGCTGGCCGGACGCGAGTACGCAGGCGATTACATCTGTGACTTCACCACTCGTCCGGGCACTCCCGAAGCCAAGTTGAACCCGACGACGCACCTAACTTTCAGCTACGCCACGCAGGTTGTCATTCTTGGGGAAGACGGGCATGTGGAGCGCGTGGTAGCCGCTCATGACGTTGGTCACGCCATTAATCCGACAGCCTGCGCCGGGCAGATCGAGGGCTCTGTTCACATGGGCCTCGGCTATGCGCTGACTGAAAACTTCACCTCCACCAACGGCACTCCCGACTCGCTGCTGCTGCGCGATCTCGGCATTCTCAAGGCGAAGGACACGCCGCCGGTGGACGTCATTCTCATCGAGGTTCCTGACGAGGTGGGTGGATACGGCTCCAAGGGAGCAGGCGAGATCGGACTGGTCCCAACCGCCGCCGCCGTTGCCGGTGCGCTTTACTCCTATGACGGCAAGCGCCGCTTGCGCCTGCCAATGGACGACGCCGTGGCAGCAGCGCCATCGCTTCCCAAGTTCCGAAGAAAGACCGTCGTTGAGGAAGGCGTGGCTTGATAAGCGATCAGATTTGAGAGGGTGGCCGGGTCGATCCTCTTACCACTAGCTTTGGCCGAAGATAAATTTCTCTTGGGGTTAAGGCGGGATTGTTCAAGAGTTCAACCAGAGTTTTTGCCGCCAGCTCGCCCATCTCGAATTGTTGAATTTGCAAGGTTGTGAGAGGCGGAGAAATGCGGTTCACCATCGGCACGTCATTGTAACCGGTCAGCGAGACGTCCTCCGGGCAGCGAAGACCGGCTTCGGCCAGGGCATCGAGACAGCCCAACGCCAGAATGTCGCTGGAGGCGACGATGGCGGTGAATTCCCTCTTCATTGCCATTAGTTCCTTGAGCTTCAAATATCCTTCCCGCTCGGAATATTGCTCGACAAAGGCAATCAGGTCGCCATTCGAATTCAGGTTTCCGGCTTGCATTGTGTTCACAAAAGCCTGGTGGCGGAGGTAGCCGGTTGACGTGTTCTGCGGCCCCGCAATGTGGGCGATGTGGCAATGGCCAAGCGAGATCAGATGCTCGGTCGCAGTCTGGATGCCGTAGGCATCATCGTTCACAACGGCACTGACCGCCAGGTTATCGACGGTTCGGTACATTAAGACGAGAGGAATCCCGAGCGCCAGACATTCCTCAATCAGCGGGTCCTGACGCTTGGCGGTGGCGATCATCATTCCATCCACAAGCCGCGAACGCATCCTCTGAATGGCGACACGTTCCTCCGCGAGGTTCTCATAGGAGCTGGCGACCAAAGTTGTGAACCCAGCCTTTTCGAGCTCCTGTTGTGCGCCGTGGATAATGGGCGGAAAGACAGGGTCCAAAAGATCCGGTACAAGAATGCCCACCATCGCCGAGCGGCCTTTCTTGAGGGCTGCCGCCATTGAATTCGGGACATAGCCGAGTTCCTGGGCAGCTTTCGCAACTTTCCGCACGACTTCGGAGGTGATCATCTTCTGCGAATCTGGGCTGAGTGCCCTCGATACCGTCGAGGGATGCAGCCCCAGACGGTTAGCGATATCGATGATGGTCACCTTTCGGCGCTTTACCTGATTCGTTTTACTCACCAGTGTCAGTTTCTATGAACCGGGCTGGTTTATTCAAGCGATTGTTCCCTGGCGGGGCGGGGAAAACGCACGTTAGGCTTTCGGCGGCGATGGCATCATGGGCGCCTTCTCTCCCAAGCCCGCTCTGCTTGCTGCAATCGCGCAGAACTTACATGCCTCCTGAAACCGCCGCGACAATGTCGATTTGATCACCCTCCGCCAGGGATGCACTTAGATGAGGTCCTAGGATCTTATCGTTTAAGAACACCGCCATCATCGGATTGATGACGTCTTCCCCGCTCCAGACGAGGCGCCCCAGCGCGGGATACTGATCGGTGAGGGCGCGCAGAGCAGACCCCACCGTGGTCGCTGAAACCTCCAAGGAGGTAATACCTCCGATTCGCTCGCCAAGAAAAGTCGTAAGCCGAATGCGGATCATCAGAGTGCAGCGATCTCTTGGTCAAAGACCGACCAGACTCGTTCGCTAAGCGCTGAAAAGAACTCGCGGGTAATGAACGGGCCAATACCCAATTTGTCGTTAGGACGATCGAAGACCTCGGAAGGAAGCGTGTACTCGGAACGCTCGTATCCCTGTTTGCGTTCCAGCCATAGCCCGCGTATGAAAGCCCGGCGAACGCCTGCTAACAGCTCTTGCGGGGCGATCTCGAAACCAATCTCATGCTTCAGTGCCTGGACGACGTTCTGAGGGCTGAGAACCGCAAATTTGCAGAGCCCCGTCATGTCGTCTCGCACTTGAAAGAGCCCACGCTCAGTGATTGCCTTGACCCAATAGTCCAAGCTGGTATCGCCTTCCAGTGGAAGGAGCAGATTAGTCGCCATGGACATGTGACCTCCGGCGATCGCCCACGGATATCCAGGGTTTGAATCTGGAAGATATGCCGGAAATTCAACGCCTTTGCATTGCATGGCATATGCGGTCTCCCCCAGTTTCCCGGATAGCCGCTTGACGCCATGTCCAATTTCCGGATACCGCCCCCTGCCGGTTTCCACAATCAGCTCCTTGATCTTCTCGAAGCCGCCAAATGTCGCGCCGTTGCAGATCCACTTGTCAGGATGCCGTTCATTGTAGTCAAGCACATACGCAATCGTCGTCCCGAGCGAAATCTGGTCCATCCCGAGATGGTCGACTAAGCCGATAAGCTCCGCAGCCTGGTGAGGATCATGAACTCCAAGGTTGGTCGAGAAAAGATTTGCCGGCTCATAATCGAACTTTGCCAGAAACTGCCCGCGGGTGCCGTCCACTTCCTTCTCGTAAACATTCTTGTGGCAATGAATGCCGCAGTGGAAGCACGATTCGGCCTTGATGACGAACTCCGGCTCCACCGCGTCACGGGACATTCGCTTGGCTTGGCCGTCGGCTTTTGGACGAAAATTGTTTTGTGGCACGAGATTATATTTATCGAGTGCAACGTAGTTGGCCCAGGTGCCGCCAAGGCCGCCTCTCTCTTTCTCGCGGAGTTTGCGTGAGTTGGGACCGGTCCCGATTTCCTTGTTAAGTTCACGGATTTCCGGCTTCGTTTTTCCAACCTGGTCAGGGGCTTGCGCCACTATGGCGATGACATTCTTGTAGCCGAGAACGCTACCCATCCCCCCGCGCCCGGCCCAACGGCATTTGTCGTCGCCTGATTTCAGCTGATTTTCCGTGCTCAAACCCACGGAGCCAAAATAGCAGCTCTCGTAGTTTTCGCCCGCTGGACCGATCACTGCAAAATGGGCATCTTGATACTCGTTTTTCAGGAGAGCGATTTTCTTGTAGCATTCGAGCCCCAGCAGGTGTTCGGCCGGTTTGAGTTCCACAGTCGGGCCATTGATGCCATGGCGCACTACAATCATTACCGGCTCGCCAGACCGGTTTTCCAAGAGTAGTTCATCGATGCCTGTCCATTTCAGCTTGGCTCCGAATTTGCAACTTCCTGCCGACCACATCGCACCAGGCAATCCCTTATCGGAGACCTTCAGCGGACTATAGGCGGAAAAGTAAGTTCGCAAGGCGGTCATCACGTTCGAACCGGTCAGAATCCCGGTGTTGACGATCAGCGGGTTTTCAGGCGTGTAAGCGTGAGTGACGGTTCGCTGAGCGAGGATCTGGAACGAGCGGCCGAATCCGCCAAGCGCATCCTCCAGGTTTTGGCAGGGCACGTCCTCGATGCGAAGATTGCGTGAGGATAAGTCGATAGTGCAACGGCAATAAGAAATCGCCTTGGGATCGTCCCGCGATTCATCAGAGTAGAAGTGCATTCGGAGTCTCCGCAGGCGCGATCATTCTCCGGCGATCAAGGAAAACAAGCCGAGAACAGAGTTTAACCGATGGAACAGGCAACCACTTCCTCTTTGGCCGGACTGTGGACCTCGACCTTGGTCCCATGAAAGTTTGCGCAGTTTTGTGCAATCGTTTGCATAATATATCGCGAAACCGTCCGGGGCGGGGCAAGATTTATTTTGCAGATAGTGATTATTTTTGTTGACAAGTGTTTTTTGGTCATGCAATCGTTTGCATTCAGCATAGCAGTCGCATCTTGGGAACGAATGACCACACCGGGGTTCAGGATGGTGCACGTACCAAGGCTGGAACGACGTTTCCGCCGGCGGCGTGGTTTCATCGCAGGCGTATTTAGGGACCAGCGGTAACGGATGTCTGTGCACTCAATGAATCGATCTACCTTTTTGCGAAGTCTAGCGGTATTCGAACGGCCAGGAGGAATAGCGTGAAATACAACCGACCACACACCAAAGCGGCATGGGGCACCATGGCAACTGATTGGGAAACCAATGTCGACTTTGTTCGCCTCAGAAGCGAGCGTTTCGAAAAAGCACAAGCGGCAGTGAACGCCCGAGGACTTGGGGCGGTTCTCGCCATGGACATGGACAACGTGCGCTACATCACCGGAACCCACATCGGCGAATGGGTTCGGGACAAGATGAATCGCTACGCCATCTGCCCGAGCGAGGGCAAACCATATCTGTTCGACCCGGCACCGCCGGCGAAGCGGATCAGCAGCCCATGGATCGAAAACCGCATGGAAGCGCCAATCAGCAACATGATGGGTGCGATTCCTCCGGAGCTGAATGCACAGAAGAAATTCGCCAAGCAGATCAAGCGGGTGCTCACCGAATACGGCGTCGAAAAGAAGCCGATCGGCGTCGATCACATGGAGATCACCATGCTTCGGGCGCTCGAAAATGAAGGCATCGAAGTCGTCGACGGACAGCAGGCAATGCTGGATGCACGCGAGATCAAAACTCCCGATGAGATTGAACTACTGAAGAAGGCTGCAGGCATGGTCGATGCGACCTACGTGGAACTGGCGAAGGCAATCAAGCCCGGTGTTCGTGAAAACGAGCTGGTCGCAATCGCCAACTATCACCTCTACAAGCACGGCTCAGAGCGCGTGCAATGCGTCAATTCGGTCTCCGGAGCTCGCGGAAAGCCACATTGTCACACCTTCTCCGACCGCATCATCCAGCCTGGAGACATCGTTTACCTCGACCTGATGCATGCCTACATGGGCTACCAGACCTGCTATTACCGCACGTTTGTCTGCGGGCAGGCGAACCAGTGCCAGAACGAAGCTTACGAGAATGCTTCCAAGTGGCTCTCGGACGCGATCGATGCCATCAGGCCCGGCGTAACTACCGCGGAAGTCTGCGCGGTATGGCCGGAGGCAAAAGAGTTCGGCTACCGCGATGAGGATGAGGCTTACCTTCTGCAGTACGGCCATGGACTAGGCCTGGGACAGTGGGAGCGTCCTATCTTCTCGCGGCGCTTCTGCTTGGACTACCCAACGGTGATCAAGGAGAACATGGTTTTTGCCCTGGAAACATGGTGCGGCGCAGCTGATGGCTCCGGCGCAGCGAGGATTGAGGAGCAGATCGTTGTGACCAAGGATGGTTGCGAGATCATGACCAACTTCCCAAGTGACCACTTGATCTCCTGTGGACTGCCCGGCTGCGAAGTTTTCTAAGTTGGCGGAGCTGGAACAGCGAGGTCTTCTGGTTTTGTGCTGCGCCTGACCGGATCGGCGGACGGCGCAGCACAAGCACCACTCGATGGCCGGTCTTGAAGAAGTCCGGCTGGAAACGATTCAACAGTATGAGCCGCGAGCTTTTCGCCAAAATGTGCGGAGACCGACGGCAGTACAGGAGGCATCAGCGATGCTCTGGGCCAAAGTAACTTTCATTGTTTCTTTCCTGTTGTTGTTGACGCTGCCGTTCAATCCCTTGCTGAATCAGCGTTTCGTCGTTTTTCCACTCTCGGTAGTCTGCCTGACACTCGGACTCATTTCCATGTATTACTGCACGCTTCCAGCCAAGTCAAAACAGTCTCGCAGCACTGGAGGTCGCCCGTGATCTTCTGGACCATTGCAGTCCTTGGCGTTTACCTGCTTATTATTCTCACCATCGGATTTCGATCCGGTCGTGGTGCCGGCAAGAGCGCTGAGTCGTTCTTCGTGGCCAACCGCAACCTGAACTGGATGCAAGAAGCCATGGCGGTATTCACCACTATCGCCTCTGCCGGTGCGCTGGTAGGATCGACCGGCCTGTTCTATAAAGACGGGGCGGTGATGCTCGGTTTCATCATGGCCTACACGTTCCTGATGCCGATCACCTACTGGTTTGTCGGTGTGCGACTGCGGCGGCTCGGACGAGCCCGCGGATACCAGACGCAATCGGCATTCATCGGCGACTACTATCAAAGCGGCTTCTTGCGCTGGTGTGTATCGCTCTTCGGCGTTGTGTTCTCTATCCCTTATTTTCTGGTCGGCCCCGTTGCGATGGGAATCCTGCTCAACAAGTTCACCGGCTTCCCCTACTGGGCCGGCGTTCTGGCCTTCGTCATCGTGGCAATGGTCTACACCATCAAGGGCGGATTGCGCGCCGTCGCCAATACCGACGTATTTCATGGTGCTCTTCTGGTGTTGTTTCTTCTCGCGGTTGTATTCACCCTGGTGGCGCATGCCGGAGGTTGGGTCAGCATTCTCGACTCACCCAAAGCGATGGTACCTACCTCTGGAATTGGTCTCAAACAGTTCTTTGCCTGGATCCCCTACCTGGGACTGGTAACCTTCTGCTGGCCTGATCGCGCCTTCCGTATGTTCGCGGTGAAAGACGATGCTAATCTGCGCAAGGGATGTGTCATCAGCGGTGCAATGATGACCGCTGCTTCAGTGGGTTTTCTGGCTATCGGACTCGCCGCCAACAAGATCGTGCCAGGAATCAAGAATACTGACACATCGCTGGCAAGCGCATTGCAGGTTGCAGCCGTGTGGCTGGTGCCCTGGTTCGTGATGAATGCGTGGGGAAGCGGCATGTCGACCTTTACGGCCGGTATGCTATCGACGGCCAACATTTTCATTAAAGATATCTTCGAACCCTGGTATGTGCGGATGTACAAGATTCCACTGGGTGAGAAGAGAGATAAGCTGATCGTCGGCGCGGCGCGTTGGTTCATGATCTTCCTCGGCGCAACGACCTTGGTTGCCTGCTTCTACCCGCCACCATTTATCTGGTCGCTGATCAATCTCACGCTCGGGCTGTTTCTGCAATTCTGCCCGATGTTCTTGTATGGACTAATGTGGAAGGGAACCACCAGGATTGGTGTGCAGGCGTCTTTTGTCACTGGCGTGACACTCCACATTCTGTGGTCATTCTTCTACAAGCCTCCGTTCGGAACCATAGCCGGAATTAACGCGCTGTTTTTCAGTACCATTGTGTTCTTTGTCGTTTCCTTCCTCACATCGGATAAGAAAGAGGATTTGGATGAGCGCGAGGCTATGCGCGCCATCGCCAACGGCCTGAATGATCAACCCGGAACGACGGCATCATTGTCGAACCCCATCCTGGCCAAATAACATGGGAGCCGCCGTGGCATCGTATCAGCCACGGCGGCCAGCATTCGCCTGAACCGCAAGCGGTAATCGCAAGAACGACAGGCAATCATCAGGAGTGCAAAATGACAACTTCCACCATTACGCCCGAAACCGATCCAGGGACCGGTGCCAAACAGTGGATTAGCATGTATCGACGGATGGCTGCCATCCGCATGTTCGAAGAGCAGGTCAATGATCTTTACACCCGGGCGATTATGCCTGGACTTGCCCATCTGTATATCGGGGAAGAAGCAGTAGCCGTTGGGGTGTGCGATGCTCTGCGGCCCGACGACTACGTCAGCAGCACCCATCGCGGCCATGGACACTGTCTTGCCAAAGGCGCTTCGCCCGATCGCATGTTTGCCGAACTACTGGGCAAGGAAGCAGGTTACTGCCGGGGCAAAGGCGGCTCAATGCATATCGCTGATCCGGAGACCGGCAACCTGGGAGCAAACGCGATTGTCGGAGGAAGTGCGGGTATTGCCACCGGAGCGGCTTTCTCGGCCAAGCAGTTGGGAAATGGCAAGGTCGCCGTCTGCTTCTTCGGTGATGGCGCCATGGCGCAGGGACTGATTTATGAAGTCATGAACATGGCGCAGCTCTGGAAGCTGCCGATCATTTATCTCTGCGAGAACAATCTGTACAGCGAGTACACCCATACCTCAGAGGTCATTGCGGGCGATATTTTGGGACGTCCTGCCGCAGTCGGAATGTATGCGGAGAGGGTGGATGGACAGGATGTGCGGGCCGTGTATGAGGCCACAAAGCGGCTGGCGGAACGGGCGCGGAAGGGGGATGGCCCTGCGTTCCTGATGTGTAACACCTATCGTTACCATGGCCACCACGTTGGCGATATAAAACGTGACTACTACCGCGCTAAAGAGGAAGAAAAACTCTGGGTGACCGGGCGCGATCCGATAAAGATCCATGCTGCCTGGCTGATTCAACAAAACCTTGCCGGCCCCGATCTTCTGAAACAGATCGATGCCGAGGTGAAATCCGAAATGGAGGCTGCCGTCAAGTTTGCACTGGCTGCGCCCTATCCCAGTCCGGAAGAAGTGGAGCAGGATATTTATGCCTGAAACCAATACGCGCAATTTGACATTTGGAGAAGCCGTCAGGGAAGCGATCGCCGAAGAAATGCGGCGTGACCCGTGCATCGTTCTTTTGGGCGAGGATGTTGCCGAAGCAGGCACGCCGTTCAAGGTCCTGTCCGGATTGTTGGAAGAGTTTGGTAAAGATCGCATCATCGACACCCCGATCTCCGAACCCGGCTTTACCGGCATCGCCGTCGGAGCCGCCATGACCGGCCTCCGCCCGATCGTCGATATTATGTTCGGCGACTTCATTACGTTGACCATGGATCAAATGGTGAATCAGGCGGCCAAGATCCACTACATGTCTGGAGGCAAGTGGAAGGTCCCTATGGTGATGCGGACCACGCTGGGTGCAACACGCCGCTCAGCCGCACAACACTCGCAGTCGCTGCACGCCTGGTTCAGCCATGTTCCCGGTCTCAAGGTGGTGTTGCCGTCAACGCCTTACGATGCGAAGGGTCTTATGAAAACGGCGATCCGGGATGAAAATCCAGTCGTCTTTTTCGAAGACAAGTTAATGTATGGCAAGCTGAAGGGACCTGTGCCGTCAGAGGAATACACGATTCCGTTGGGAGTTGCGGACGTGAAACGTGTCGGTAGTGACATCACCCTGGTGGCAACCAGCAGCATGGTACAGGTGGCGCTGGGAGCAGCGGAGTTGCTCGGAGATGCCGGCATCAGCGCCGAAGTTGTCGACCCGCGAACGACTTGGCCCCTCGATGAACGAACGCTGATCGAGTCCGCAATAAAAACATCGCGCGCAATTGTCATCGACGAGGGATACGAACGTTACGGAGTCACAGCCGAAATTGCTTCAATCATTGCCGAAGGCGCTTTCTACGACTTAGAAGCACCGGTCAAGCGCATGGGAGCCATGCATGTCCCTATTCCGTTTTCTCCCCCGCTGGAGGATGTAACAGTTCCAACCGAAAAATCGGTATTTGAGACAGCGCGTGAACTTTGTTGCAAATCGTAATTCGCGTTTCGAGTCAGAATGCATTTCTGCGTCGCGGCATAGCCCTTGCATTGCGCGTGCCCACGCCTTGTTGAGTGGTACAGAAATTGGCGATCTTCGCCTCAGGAATACAAGACTATGGCTATAAGCGTTGTGATGCCTGCGCTCGAAATGGCGCAGGAGACCGGCAAACTCGTTTCTTGGCTCAAAAAGGAAGGCGAATCCGTAGTCAAGGGAGAGGCTTTGCTGGAAGTCGAAACCGATAAAGCTGTAATGGAAATAGAAGCAACCGGCGATGGAATCCTCGCTGGTGTAAAGGTGAAGGCCGGAGACGTCGTACCTGTAGGACAGACGATCGCCTGGCTTGTTGTTCCTGGCGAGACTGCACCAAACGAAGTGGAAGTGAACCAGTCCGGCCGTCGGTTAACACTTGAAACCGCGCCCGTGGCGGCGACCACGGCGGAGGCCGCTGTGCAACCGTTGGTTCAACGGCCAAAAGCTTCTCCGAAGGTGCGGCGGCTGGCAAAGGAACACGACATCGATCTTAGCCGCGTGAGAGGATCAGGCCGTGGAGGCGAGATTCTGACCTCGGACATCCTTCCGTTAACACAGCCTCAGGTTGTTTCTGCCCCGGTGACACAAGCCGTGACCAGGCCCGTTCAAGCCGCGACCGCACCTGCGGTAGCCGAATTCGAGACCTTGAGCTCCACAGCCAAGCTCATGGCGGAGCGCACCACAACAAGCTGGACTACCGTACCGCATTTCTTTCTGGTCCGGCATGTGGATGCCGGTGCGCTCTCCACCGTGCGCGAAAAATACCTGCCAGGCATTGAGATTGCACGCAGGGTAAGGCTCACGCACACAGATCTATTGGTCGCACTCGTCGCCCGTGCCCTGGCCAGAAATCCGCGGATGAATGCAACCTGGTCTGACAATAAGGTCCAGCTTAACAGCGCGGTGAACATTGGCATTGCAATGGCCGTTGAAGATGCGGTCGTGGCGGCGGTAATTCAAAATGCCAACACCATCGATCTGGGCGAAATTGCCGTTCAACGAAGAGATCTGGCCGAGCGAGCCCGGGCAGGAAGATTGCGCTCTGTGGACATCACAGGCGCTACTTTTACGATCAGCAATCTCGGCATGTATAACGTCGATGCCTTCAGTGCGATCATCAGCCCGCCGCAAGCGGCTATTCTCGCCGTGGGATGCATCGCCGACCGGGTTGTGCCGGTCGACGGCAAACCAGGCATTCGGCCGATGATGACCATGACGCTTTCGTCGGACCACCGGGTGGTGGATGGTGCGCGAGCAGCTGCCTTCCTGAACGATGTGGCGACGGCAATTCAGGAGCCGGAAGAGTGGTTGCGCATGTAAGATGATCTCCCGTCGTGGCCTCGTGAACAGCACCGTTTACCCCTGATTGGGCGCACCGCTCATTTCGCTCCGGATCGCATCCAACCCGCTGCCAGTCTGACTACATCGCACTGGAGAAACTGCGGTGGGTTTCGGAAAAGGAGCTGGAATGAGCAAGGTGCGGGTACTCGTTGGCACTCGTAAAGGCGCCTTCATACTCACGTCGGACGCAAAACGCAAGACTTGGAACATCAGCGATCCTCTTTTCGCTGGCTGGGAGATTTACCATCTCAAAGGATCTCCGGTTGATCCAAATCGGCTGTATGCGTCCCAATCCAGCGGGTGGTTTGGACAGTTGATTCAGCGTTCGAACGACGGAGGTAAAACCTGGGAGGCGGTCGGAAACCAGTTTACTTACGATGGCGTTCCCGGGACTCACCAGTGGTATGACGGAACGCCTCATCCTTGGGAATTCAAGAGAGTCTGGCACCTTGAACCGTCCCTGACTGATCCCGACACCGTTTACGCGGGAGTGGAGGACGCCGCGTTATTCCGCTCGTGCGATGGCGGACGGAGCTGGCAAGAATTCGCAGGATTGCGCGGCCATGACTCGGGACCACAGTGGCAACCCGGCGCCGGTGGTATGTGCCTGCACTCAATCGTTCTCGACCCAAGTAATCCACAAAGAATGTTTATCGCGATCTCGGCTGCGGGTGCGTTCCGCACCGACGATGGCGGCGAGACTTGGCGTCCCGTCAACCGGGGACTGGTATCGCCACACATTCCCGAGCCAGCCGCTGAAGTTGGCCACTGCGTTCATCGCATTGCAATGCACCCCACACGTCCTGGCGTATTGTTCATGCAGAAGCACTGGGACGTGATGCGCAGCGACGACGCCGGAGATTCGTGGCGTGAGGTCAGCGGGAACCTGCCGACGGACTTCGGATTTGTCATTGACGTGCACGCGCATGAACCGGAGACCATCTATGTAATCCCAATCAAGAGTGACTCAGAGCATTTCCCGCCGGACGGAAAATTGAAGGTGTACCGCAGCCGCACTGGAGGGACTGAGTGGGAAACGCTCACGAATGGTTTGCCGCAGAGCGATTGCTACGTCAATATCCTGCGCGATGCGATGGCCGTGGACACCCTGGATTCTTGTGGGATCTATTTCGGCACCACCGGCGGACAGGTTTATGCGTCAGCGAATGCGGGAGATACGTGGGCTCCCATCGTGCGAGATCTTCCGGCTGTGCTCTCCGTCGAGGTCCAGACGTTGCCATGATCAGAGTCGTTCTCCCTGCACATCTTAAGACTCTGGCCCACGTGAGTGGCGAGGTGAAGGTCGAAGTAGTGGGCCTGGCCACGCAGCGCTCGGTGCTCGATGCACTGGAAGCCCGCTATCCGATGCTGCGCGGGACGATTCGCGATCACGTCACCCAGCAGCGCCGTCCCTTTGTGCGGTTCTTCGCCTGCGAGCAAGACCTTTCCCACGAACTGCCTGACGTCTCTCTTCCTGATCCGGTTGTAATGGGTACTGAGCCTTTTCTGGTGGTGGGAGCCATTGCAGGCGGCTAGACGGCGCCCGAATCAGTAAAGCAGGACCTCTATGACACCCGCAACGATCACCTTGTTGCGGGCGCTCGCGCTTCCAACTGACGCACCCACTGGCCGAAGTTAAGCGTTTTGCCGCCCGCCGACCCTGAAATTCCAGATTGCTCACGGGGACCAGTTTGTCTAACATGATCCGGGTGATTGATATCGTCCATTCTCTAATTTTCGTCATTTGTTAACCGAAGGAAACCAATGGAAATTCGCGACCTGATTTTTCTTGAGGCCATCGCAGAGGAAGGCCACTGGGGCCGCGCGGCCGATCGCCTGGGACGCACCAAGCCTGCACTGACGAAGTGCATCCGCCGGCTCGAGCAGGAGATTGGCGGCCCGCTTTTTCAACGGGTCGGCCGGCGCAGCATCCTTACCGAGACAGGAATAACCCTCGTAGACCATGCCAAGCACCTGCATTCGGCGCTGGACGACGCCCTGAAGAACGTTGCCGACCTGACCACTGGAAGAGCGGGCCACGTCCGCCTCGGAGTTGGGACGAGCATCGTGGAGTATCTTTTGCCGCAGCTGTGCAGTTGGTTCCTGAAGGACGCACCGCAGGTCACCATGGAGCTTCGCACCGGCCACGGCGATGTCCTGCGCGCTGGTCTCGCCGAAGGCAAACTGGACGGGATTGTCACGTCATCTCTGCCGACCGACGTCGCCAACTTTACAAAGGAGGACTGGTTCATCGATGAGGTGGTGGTGGTGGCGCGCAGACACCATCCCCTTGCCGGCAAGCGGCTCCGCATCGGAGACCTGACCCAATATGACTGGGTATTGCCCAGTCAGACAGCCGCGAGCCGGCAATGGATCGACTGGGCATTCAAATCGCGCAATTTACCTGCGCCACGCGTCCGCGCCGAAGTAAGCTCCGCCCGGCTTGTGTCGAGCTTCATTGAACAGTCAGACCTGCTAAGCTTCGCGTCGAGACGCACCTTGCTGCCAGGAGGAATGGCAGCTCAGTTAACCGAGCTGCCTCTGAAAGAGGCCACCATGCAGCGAACACTCAGCTTTCTCTGCCGGCGCAACGCCTATATTCCGCCCACCCTTAAGCGCTTGGCTACGGCATTGCACAGTAGCGGAACGCCGCCGACGCCGGTTCACGAGGAGCGAAACAAAAAACGACGCAACCGTGCCAGCGTGCGGAAAGCTGGAGCCTGATGACAGGTTCTAGCTCTTCAGCACCGAGGGGTTGACGCACACGGCCGGGTTGATCGGCGAGCCGTTCAAGACAGCCATCGCGTGGTCGACTGCAATCACGGACACTGAGTCCAGCGCGGCATCGGTTGAGCCGCCCATGTGCGGCGTCATCACCAGATTTGTGAGATCGCGAAAGGGGTGTCCCGCAGGTAAGGGCTCTTTGGGCATGGTGTCCAGGCCAGCGGCGGCCAGCTGACCGCTGCGTAGGGCGGCAGCCAGCGCAACATCGTCCACCAGCGGCCCGCGTGCCGCGTTCACCAAAACTCCACCTTTGGGCATCCGCGCAAGTTGCGCCGCCCCGATTAGGTTGCGTGTCTCGTCGGTTAACGGACAATGCAGTGAAACCACGTTCGACCGCTGCAGCAACGCATCGAGGGAGTCCACCAGCTCGAAGTCCGATGTCTCGCCTGGCGCAATGTGGGCGTATGGATCATAAGCGATCACACGCATGCCAAGTCCGACGGCAGCGCGCGCAACAATCCTGCCAATCGCGCCGATCCCGACGAGACCGAGCGTGCGTCCGGACATCTGCAGACCAACATGGGAACGGTCCCAGGCGCCGGAGCGAACCGCCGCATCGTGCCGTGGTATGGCCCGCGACGCGGCCAGCATCAGCGCAATCGTCAACTCAGCAACCGAGACGGCGTTCGCGGCGGGCGCGATCAGCACCGGTATACCGCGTTGCGTCGCGGCGGCGACATCGACACCGTCAAAGCCGACGCCATGCCTCGAAATAACTTTCAGGGACGAGGCAGCGGCAATTGCCTCGGCGTCGAAGTTGAGCTGGCGGAGGATAACTGCATCGACCTTCTCAGCCTTCAGACGCTCCAGCATCTCCGGCACACCGCCGGCCTTGCTGATGAAAATTGTCTTGCATCCGGAGGATCGCAGACGCTCCAGTCCCGCTGGCGCGAGCGTAGGCACAGTAATCAGAATGGTTGAGTTCACGTGTTATTTTCCTATCTCTGACGTCTAGGATCGGCGACCAAGCTCTAGTACGTCAATTTGCTAATATTCATCAATTGTTTTCCACGAGAAAACAGTCGACATCCCATCACCCCGACCACAACGTGCGATCGAAGCGCTTGCGACGACCATTCTCTTTCGATTTTTCCAAATAAAATGGCACCTTGCCTCCAGACGATGATAGTTCCCCCGATCCAGAATGCGTTGAAGAGTCGATCATGCTGTGGACGCCGTGCGACAAGGTATAACCCGGGAAGCGAGGCACTATTGTTTCTTGCGGGTTAACAATCGATGAAAATTAGAAACTGGACGACAGGTATTGCACAGCATATGTTATGCAGAACGCAAACGCCTAGGCTCGACGCTGCTCACAGCGATCGGCGCATCCGCCGGATGGCTGTGGCCGGAATGTCGGCTGGAGTGAACAGACGATCTTAGCTTTCGCAGAGGGATAACTGTGGGATCGACAATTACGGAAAAGATTCTAGCCAATGCCTCCGGCGTAGACAAGGTGACGCCGGGAGAGATTATCACTGCCAAGGTCGATGCGGTGATCGGGCACGACATCACAACCGCGGCGTTCCGCGAGTTGGAGAAGATGAAAGTCGACAAAGTGTTCGACCGCAGCAAGGTCTACTTCACGGTCGATCATTTTGTCCCCAGCCCGAGTTTGGAGGCGGCCGCTCAGCTCAAGGATCTCGGCGGCTATATCAAAAAGTATGAAATCGAGAACTGGTTCGAACAGGGACGCGGCGGAGTTTGTCACGCGATCTTTCCCGAAGCGGGGCTGGTCCGTCCGGGCATGGTGATTGTCGGCAGCGATTCGCACACCTGCACATACGGAGCCTTGGCGGCCTTTTCCAGCGGATTGGGTGCTACCGATGTAGCCGCCGCGATGGCACTGGGAGAGTTGTGGCTGCGGGTGCCGGCATCTCTGCGGTTTGTTTTCGACGGCGTGCTACAGCCGATGGTAACTGGCAAAGATGTGATCCTGCATACCATCGGCGAGATTGGCGTCGATGGTGCGCTCTACAAAGCCATGGAGTTCACTGGCGAGGCGATCCGCAGCATGCCGATTGACGAACGCTTCACGGTTTGCAACATGGCGGTCGAAGCCGGGGCGAAGAACGGAATTATCGCTCCCGACGCGATCACTATGCAGTATCTGGATGGCCGCGCGCGGGGACCGATGCTCACCTTTGCAAGCGATGCCGATGCGGCTTACGAGGCCGAGTTCCGCTGGGACGCTTCCGCCCTCGAGCCGATGGTCGCGCAGCCGTTCTTGCCGTCCAACGTCGCGCCCGCTGGTGATGTGAGGGACGTCAAAGTCGATCAGGTCGTCATCGGGAGCTGCACCAACGGGAGGATCAGTGATCTTCGCGCCGCCGCCCAGATCATGAAGGGAAAGAAGGCTGCACAGGGCGTCAGAGTCCTAGTATTCCCGGCTACACAGCAGGTCTACCTTGAGGCGATGAAAGAAGGACTGCTGGAGATCTTCGTGGAAGCGGGAGCGATGGTCTCCCCGCCGATCTGCGGTCCCTGTCTTGGCGGCCACATGGGCCTGTTGGCCGACGGAGAAGTGGCGGTTTCGACGACGAACCGCAACTTCGTGGGCCGCATGGGTCATAAGAACAGCAAGGTGTATCTGTCTTCCCCGTACACGGCAGCGGCATCCGCCGTGGCGGGTTACATCATCGACCCAAGGCAGGTGATCTAAATGGCCGGCAAAGCATGGAAGTTCGGTGATGACGTCGATACGGATGCGATTATTCCAGGAAGGTACCTGGCAAACTGGAACAAGACTCCGGAAAAACTGAAGGAGCATTGCTTTGCGGACATGAACCCTACGTTCGCATCGCAGGTGCAGGCCGGGGATTTTGTGGTGGGCGGCAGGAACTTCGGCTGCGGTTCCTCGCGCGAAGCTGCGCCGATCGCGATCAAGATGACAGGCGTGAAGGTAGTCATCGCGCAATCGTTCGCACGCATCTTCTTCCGCAATTCGATCAACGTGGGTCTTCTGGTCCTGGAGTCACCTGCGGCCGCGGCCGACATCGCTCCTGGGGATGTGCTGGAGGTCGATACCGCAGCGGGCACAATCAAGAATGTAACCCGCCGGCAGACGTACAACTTCAAACCGATTCCCTCGTTCTTGCAGCAGATCCTCGATCTCGGAGGATTGGCGCCCTATGTGAAGAGGCGCCTGGGAATCGCTTAACCGTGTGATCGTACCGGTAACCGGAATGTGGAGGAAAGATCCCAATGCAGGCGATTGAATTTCCCTTTGGAAAAGGCTTTGTCACTCTCAACCTCGACCTGGAACCAGCAGCCGAAATCCTCCTGCCCGAACTGGTCCCAGGCGTAGAGGATGATCTGGCGGCGATCCGCGCTGCGGTATCCCGGCCGATCGGCAGCCGACAATTGCAGGAACTCGCGAAAGGAAAGAGCTCCGTCGCGATCGTCATCAACGATATAACCCGGCCTTCGCCGACCGAGGCGATGCTGACGGTTCTGGTGGAAGTACTGGCAGAGGCCAATATCCCACTAGCTAACATCACTGTGCTGGTGGCGACCGGGAATCACGTGCCTCCTACAGAAGACGATTTGAAGATCATGATGGGAGTATGGCGCTCGAAGCTAAAACTCGTCATTCATAATTGTCACGACAAGGCTTCGTTGACATATATGGGCACCACCGGAAGAGGAATGCCGGTTTATGTGAATACCGCGTATGCCCAGGCCTCGCTGAGGATTCTTACCGGGGTGATCGCGCCTCATCAGTCCGCCGGATTCGGCGGCGGCCGGAAGTCGGTTGTGCCCGGCATCTGCGGTCTGGAGACCTTGCGGACGCACCACTCGTTCCCCATTCGTCCCGCAACTCCGATCCTGGGGATTGTCAAAGGCAATACATTTCACGAAGAGGCGGTCGCCGCAGCCCGGCTGGCGGGGGTGGACTTCATCGTGAACGTGGTTAAGAACCATCGCGGCCAGATAGTGGAGGCGGTCGCCGGCGACTTGGACGCCGCTCACATGGCGGGTGTCGCCACTTGTGAAAAGTCCTGGGTGCGCAAATTCAGCAAAGCCTACGACGTCGTTTTCGTCAGCCCCGGACGCTACCCCAAGGATATCGACCTTCATCAGGCGCAAAAGGGAATGGCGGTTGCCGAGCAGATCACCCGCCCCGGCGGAACGATCGTGTTAATTGCCGAGTGTCCAAACGGCATTGGGAAGTTCGGCAAAGTATTGAAAGAGGCAAGCAGCGTCGATCAGGTCATACGCGAGTTCTACGAGCAGGGCTTCACTCCGGACCAGAACTCCAAAGCTTACATGTTTGCTCGCTGCTGCAAGGACCATCGTGTGTTCGTAGTGAGCACAGGTGTCGCCCCCAAAGAACTGGGAGAGATGTTTATGACCGGCTTCACTTCAATCGCCGACGCTGCGACAGCCGCTTTGTCTTCCTACACACGGCCCTCGGTCCTCTGTATTCCTTACGCGGGCGATTGCATTCCGGTTGTGGAGTCAGCGGCAATGGCGGCCGGTGATTAAAGCCGCGGCGCGTCCATGCCGGGCTGACCGATTGGGATCGGCTCCGGCAATGCTGTTAAAGAAGAAGGCAGGGAACGAACCGCGCGCCACCCCGTACCGAGCGCTCTGGTTAGTATGCAGCGTTCGATTGAAAGGACAGGAGACTGATGGAAGGCAAATCAACCGCACCAAAAAGCATGTCTGATTCCGAGCTTGAAAGCATTGCCAGGAGCCTTCTTCCAGGTTCTATTGATTTCCATATTCATGGCGGTCCAGACGTCAAGCCCTGCAAATTGTCGGAGCTCGCTGTCGCGCAAGCAGCCAAAGAGGCCGGAATGAAAGCCGTCATCATCAAGAACCATGTAACGCCCACAACCTTGCGCGCTCGGCTTATCTCGGAGGTGCTGGGAGGATTCCCGGTGTTTGGCGGCTTAGTGCTGAACAGACAGGCAGGAGGACTGAATCCGGCCGCAGTGGAGGTCGAACTTAAGCTCGGCGCAAAAGAGATCTGGCTCCCAACGATTTCGGCCGTCGCCCAGGTTCAACGGAGCAAAGGAAACATAGCGAATGCTGTGCCTATCACGGACGAGCATGGCGCGTTCCTGCCAGCTCTGATTGAGGTGATGGATCAGGTCGCGAAAGCGGGAGCCATTCTCGGAACCTCGCATCTGTCGGCCGAAGAAGTCGAAAAAGTGGTCTGCTTGGCGCGCGAGAGAAAGATCGAGAAGATCGTAATCACGCACCCGGAAAACGATCCTCCGTTTATGCCTCTTGAGATCCAGAAGCGGATCGCAGCGCAAGGCGTCTTCTTCGAGCGAACCTTTGTTTCCACCCTGCCTCCGAGAAAGATGACGGCCGAAATCCTGGCGAGCCACATTAAGGCTGTCGGCGCGCAATCGACGATCATGGCAACCGATCTCGGTCAGGCGGAGAACGAGGAGCCGGTGATGGGCTTTATCGCCTATATGAAAGCCATGATGACCTTCGGCATAACAGCCGACCAGATTGCAACCATGGTGCAGAAGAATCCGTCCCAGCTACTGGCGTGCTGAGGCTCAGACGAGGAGACGACCACGATGAACGTCCTTGCGTGTGACCCCGTAGTTCAAAAGCAGCAAACGGCCGGGGTTACGAAGCGAACGAACTATCGCTGGATGCTTGCCATCTTTGCGTTCCTCACCACGTTAGTAGCCTACCTTGACAGGGTCGCTCTGGCGGTCACCACCCCGTCCATCATGCGCGAGCTTCACTTTACGAGGGTCCAGATTGGAACATTGCAAACGGCATTCTTTGTCTGTTACGCGCTGTTACAGGTTCCATCGGGGACGTTCACGGAGTTCTTCGGGCATCGGAAGATCGTCCCCATGGCGCTCGGCTGCTGGTCACTGTTTACCTGCCTGACGGCGGCTTGCCGTGGCTTCGGAACCTGGTTGGTAGTTCGAACATTGTTCGGGCTTGGCGAAGCACCGATCTTTCCCGGCCTGAGCGCAGCTTACCCCAATTGGTTTCCTAAGAAGGAAAGGGGTAAAGCCATGAGTTTCATGCTGGCGGGATCGAAATTTGGTCCAGTGTTCGGAATTCCACTGGCGACGCTCATCATGGTGCATTGGGGATGGCGTTCGGTCTTCGTCTGCTTGGGGATTCCGGGAATTGTGATGGCCGCCGCCTACTACCTTCTGCTCACGGACTATCCGCACGAAAGCAAATTTGTGAACCGAGTGGAGCTGGAGTACATCAACGACGGACAGGTCTCGAAAGACACCAAGAAAGTCATGCCTCCATGGAAGGACTTCTTCCGCTCCGGCCAGTTCTGGGCAATTGGCGGACAGTTCACGGCCACCATTTATATCAATTACGTATTCCTTGCTTGGCTGCCCGTGTACCTACTGGAAGGACATCACTTCTCGCTGAAGCAGATGGGCCTTTTCGCCGCCATTCCGGAGCTGGGATATGCCGTGGGAAACATCTTGTGCGGGGCACTCAGCGATCTTCTGATCGGCAAGGGATGGGCCGGCTCCAGGTCACGCGCCTGGTTCGGCGGCGTTGGATTACTGCTCTGTTGCGCAGGGCTGTATATGACAGCCATCGTCGACGGCAAGACCGAGACCATTCTGTGGTTGACCTTTGCGCTCGCGTCCCTCGGAGCCACCATGAATGCCGCCTGGACAAGCTGTGCCGACATGGCCGGAAAGTTCGCGGGAACCGTCTCCGGATGGATGAACTTTTGCGGCAACGTGTTCGGCGCTGCTGCGCCCCTCATCACCGGCTTGGTAGTCACGAAATATGGCTGGAAGGCAGCGATTATGGCCACTGCAGCGGCGGCGATTGTCGGGGCGGTGTTCTGGATATTCGTCAAGCCGGATATCCCGCTGAAGCATCGCTACTCCGAGCCGGTCCAGGCGACCGCCGCCCGCGCATAAAACGGGACACGCGTGCCGCAAAGCCAACCGGAGGAGAGATCCATGAGGAGGGCAGCCGAGAACACCAAGCTGCAGAGCGAGACAACGAGAGACGACCTCGGTCGTCCGTCAGGGCTGGAGAAATTGCTAGATGGAGATGAGGATGAACTTCTGCGGCAACGTGGCCGGAGCTGTCGCGCCCCTCATCACCGGCTTGGTAGTTACGAAATATGGCTATAAGCTGCTCTGAAGCGGATCATGCTATCGAAGTCTTGGCCCGCCGCACGAAAAGCAACGTAGAGAGTCACCGAGAAGCGTTGGACTTAACATGGAGGCGTCCTATGGAGGCAGTCGTGCAGGCGAGCTGTGAGTCCGTTTCAGAACTTCATGCTGTTCAGCAGAGCGCAATGCGAAAAACCGCGTGGCGATTTGTTCCCGTACTGTTCCTTGCTTACATATTCAACTATCTGGACCGCATTAACGTCGGGTTTGCCAGCCTTACGATGAACAAGGACTTAGGACTAACCGCCACTCAGTTTGGCTTGGGCGCGGGCCTCATGTTCGTCAGCTACTGTCTATTCGAGGTTCCAAGCAATCTTGTCATGTATCGCTTTGGCGCGCGGCGCTGGATTGCGCGGATTATGATTTCCTGGGGCATTGCTGCGGCTGCCACAATGTATGTTGTTGGCCCCCGCAGCTTCTATCTCATTCGTTTCGTGCTAGGGGCGGCCGAGGCGGGATTCCATCCGGCTGTTATCTTCTTTTTTGCGCAGTGGTTCCCCGCACAGTATCGCCCTCGGGTTATAGCCTGGTTCTTGGGTGCCATCCCTATCTCCTCGCTGCTTGGCGGGCCGCTATGCGGACTGTTGCTCCAGATGAACGGATTTCTAGGTCTCGCCGGCTGGAAGTGGCTGTTCATACTTGAAGGGGTGCCCGCAGTTTTCACAGGAATTGCTACCTTCTACCTCTTGGGAGATGAACCCAAAACTGCTTCATGGTTGAACGCGGCAGAACGCACGGCTCTGGTCACCATGCTCGCCGAGGAGAAACGGGAACGGCCCCACAGAGACCTGCTCGCCGCCCTGAAAGATGCGCGTGTACTTATTCTAAGCGGCATCATATTTACTTTTACGTTAGGCTCTATCAGCATGGCTGTTTGGCTGCCTCAGATATTGAAGGGGTATGGCCTATCTACTCTGAAGATCGGATTTGTCGCGTCCATTCCATATTTCTTCGGAATTATCGCTTCCATTATCTGGGCGCGCTACGCTGGGCGGACCGGGAAAGCCGAACTCAGCCTGACGATCGCCATGTTAGTGACGGTAGTTGGACTGGTGTTCTCGGTGTTATCCGGAGCGCTTCTACCAGCCTTGGTGGGTATAACCATAGGACTGATTGGTCTCACTTCCAGCCGAGCGGTGTTCTGGAGCATTCCTCCGAACTTCCTGACTGGTATAGCCGCTGCGGGCGGAATTGCGTTCATCAATAGTGTGGGCAATTTGGGCGGTTTGGCCGGACCTGTGATGGTGGGTTATTTGAAAGACCGGACGGGATCGCCGCGCAGTGGGGTGCTTGGGATGGCTGTGGTTCTGTTGTTGGGCACCCTGCTTGCGGCCTTGCTTCGGGCATTTGTAAGTGAGAGCAAGAAGAAACCCGCATAGAGCGTCGGCAGTACCAGTGCTTCCCGCCATCGCAACCACTCCTCCGCGGGTGATGACGAGGCGCGCTTTGGCGCCAAAGCGTCAGCCAAGCCAATACTATATTCAGGGGCGGCGCACCTTTTGGTAGAGTTGTTTAACGCCGGAGTAAGAACAGACAATAGTAGGTTGTCATTCCTGCGTCCGGCGTTTAGAAACCGCGGCTATAATCGCTCAGACCAACAAGCTCGTGTCCAAGGCTTGAGTCGCTCGGCCGTCATTTCAAAACCGACTCCTGGGCCGCAAGGAACTGAGATTGTGCCATCACTATTAAGCGAGAGCTCACCCGACAAAGCTAGTAATGGATTGGGCGTCACGTCCACCTCCATAAAGGGGTACGGCATGGGGCCGCCGCCACGTCGACTTTCCAGTACAGCCGCCATTTGAAGGGAAGCATGAAAGTGAACTGACGTGCCAAAGACATGTGGCATGACAGGCAAATCGAAAGCCTGGGCCAGCGCCGCGATACGACGCATACCGCTGTATCCTCCACAGACAGACAAATCAGGTTGAACAATTGCCATGCAATTCGCCACGAAGAACTCTCGGTAGGCCGCCAGACTGCCGAGTGCCTCACCTCCCGCAACTGAGGTTGATACAGCACGCGTGAATGTTTGATAACCCGGCACGTCCTCCGGGAGCACCGGTTCCTCGATCCAGAGGAGGTCGGCCGCGTCCATTCGCTTGGCGGCATCGATTGCTGCATGAGCTGTGTAGCCTCGGTTGAAATCAACCATCAGGGCCACGTCAGGCCCTAATTGTTTCCGAAGTTGCAACGCCATTGCTCCGTCGGCGCGCGGGCTGAACCCTCCCCTTGGCTTCACACCGCGGAATCCGCGGCGTAAGTAATCGTCAACCCGCGCTTCATACTGGCAGTAAGGGGAGTTCCCTGGCTTCATGAATGGACCACTCGCATAGGCAAAGACGCGGTCGCGGACAGCGCCGCCCAGCAGAGCAGCGACACTGATGTTCTGGGCCTTTGCGCTTATTTCGTGCAGAGCCACGTCGACCGCCGAGATAGCCATAGTCCCAATACCGCGACGATCATAGTTCAAAGCAGCCATCATTGCCTGCCAGTGCCGGTTAGTCTCCAGAGGCGATTGGCCGAGAAGCATGCCGGCGAGCCGTGTCCTAATGAAGGCTGCGGCTGGGTGCGGAGCTGCCCCCACCTCTCCCCAACCGCTGATACCTTCATCGGTAATCACCTCGAGCAGCAAAAACTCACGCTGGGTCAATGCTGTCACTGCATTGCCAATCGGCTCGGCGAGCGGAAAACCGACGCTGTATCCACGAATCTCTGTGATCTTCATTGTGTCCCTTCTACTTTGCCTGTAGCGGCGTGGAACTCAAACTGCCCCGCATGAGGCTCTATGTTAAAACCGCTCGGCGACCAAAAGCTCTCCCGGCAGCGCACCTACCCTATTGGAAGGCACGGTCCGATGACCTACTGAAAGTCAATCTGCCGGTAGACAATTCGTCCGTCGAGAACTGTCATCTGCGGAACCAGCATGTGTTCGCCGATGATCGAATCTCCGTGGATGTCTTTCACTTCCAGCTTCTTTTTCCCAAGGCGGAAGATCGCGACGTCGGCAAGCGCTCCCGGCGAAAGCGTACCGAGTTTTCCTTTCATTCCAATCAAGCATGCCGGAACGGAAGTGCATGCGGCGACCACCTGTTCGAGTTTCATCCCCATATTCAGATACTTCATCATGATGAATGGCAAGCTGAATACGAGGTTTCCGTAAAGAGTCTTCTTTCCGACATCGCTGCTGATAACATCGGGCAAGAATCCTTCCGACAATGCGGCCTGAGCAACTTTGAACGAGAAGTTGTTGCGTCCGTTGGAAGCGTCGAAGACAATACCAGACTTCTGCGCTGCATAGAGCTCGGGTCTGACTTTTCCGTTCGGGCCGAGAATCGTCTCCCCAACTCCCTGATGCACGTGGCAGTAAACGTCACCGGGGCGCAACATGGCTGCAATCTTCTCCGGAGCTGCCACTGGATTGGTGGTGTGCACCACAACCGGGCAATTCAGCCGCCGTGCAATCTCCAAGGTAACTTCGAGCGGTTTGATTCCTAACTCGCCGACAATCTCTCTTGATACCCTGATCTTGATGCCCAGCAATTGTCCACGATAGCGCCTCAGCAATTCCCCGATCGTGGCCTCGTCGTAGTACTTGGGGTCGAGTTCTTCCGCGCATCGGGTTGCGATAAGACCAGCCGGAGAGATGTTGACAAAGCCGAAGAGACGCGTCCCGGAGGTCGCTACGGTTGTGCGCATGAAAAGGTCAAAATTCGCCGATCCGCAACTGCCCGCGTCAATGCCGGTCGTAACTCCATTGGGAAGGAGAGCGATATCGGGATCAACGCCTGATTCCGTGCCTCCTACCGTTAAATGGGCGTGGAAATCTATAAGTCCAGGAAGAACCAGACATCCTTTGGCATCGATCGTTCTCTCTGCCTGTACGGCTTCCCCGTCTGTGGCCTCACCAACAATCTTGTTTCCACGAATAAAGACTTCCCCGGGGCCGCTGATGCCTCGTTCCGGGTCGATGATTGTTCCGCCAATGATCCTCAAATCAACTTTCACGGCAGCTTCCTTTAAATTAAGTTGGATCAGCTCACCAGTAAGTTATCTATGAAGCAGCCGGTCAGTTAGCCCGGCTACGATAGCCCTAAGATATACACCTACTCTCACTCTAGCCAGCCTTCCCTGCGAGCTTTGCCAGCTCCTGATACTTAAAGCCGGCGGTTACCTTGGGTAGAAGCATGGTGAGCAAACCGCCCACTGCCACGATGGCGGCCAGACAATTGATGCCCAAGATCATGCTTCCGGACTTCGTCATAAGCAAGCCAAGCAACACCGGTCCGATGAAACCGCCAAAATTGCCGACGCCGTTGATGATGCCCGTGGCTCCGCCAATGTATCCGGGCTGAAAAACAAGCGGAAGCATGGTCCAGAATGGACTTTCTACGGCCTTGGAAAACAGTCCGGTCAAGCAGATCAGCCCATAGGAAAACCAAACGTATTGCGGGAACAGGGTAGATAACCAGAGCGCAATAGCGAAGCCCCAACACCCATTTGCACACCAGATCCGGCGATTCCCTTTCCGGTCTGAAAGTGCGCCAAACCAATATAGGCCAACCATGCAGGCAACCAATGGTAAGGAACTAAGCCAGCCTATGGAGATTAGGTTCATATGCGTGAGCTTTTTCAGTAACACCGGTAAGAAAATTAGGTACCCGTACGTGCCCGATGTCTCGCATACTTTCACGATTATCAGAATCCAGAGATTCCTGTCCCTAAGCAGTTGCTTATAGGACCATTTCACTTGTCCGACCTTCATGTTTGCTGCGGCCACTGCGGCCGTAGCTTTTTCTTTCGCTATGGTCGTTAGCAGGTACTCTTTCTCTTCCGTGGAAATCCACTTGGCTTCTTCGGGACAGTTGCTGATCATGGGCAACCAGATCGCCAGCAACGCCAGCGACACGATACCCTCGAAGAAAAACAGTCCGCGCCAGTTATAGTGGAAGACCACAAACCCTGAAATCGGATTCGTTAATGCAGCGCCCAGTGGCAGGCTGAGCATGAACAGCGCATTGGCGCGTCCGAATTCCCGCTGAGGGAACCACTTGCCGATCAACATCAGGATAGCCGTGTAAACACCGCCCTCCGTCATTCCCAGCAGAAAACGCATGATAAATAACTGCGTGCTATTTTGAACAAACCCGGTCAGGAACGAGACGCCGCCCCAGCCTACGATCGCCCAGGTTATGTAACTCTTCGCGCCGCCATGTTCAGCAATGTGACCGGCGGGGAATTGCAGCACCAGATATCCCCAGAAGAAAATCCCGGCCGCCAATCCGGCAACGCCGCTCGACATTTTCAACGCCTCATTCATGCCTCCGGCCATAGCAAAACCGATATTCACCCGGTCCATGTAGGCGATGAGATAAATGATGACTGTCGGCGGGATAATCCGCCACCATCTGGCTTTTGGAATTGCTTTCTGAAAGACTTGGGTCGTAACCGCTAATCCCATCGAAGTTCCCTCGGTTTTGCGTTCTGTAGATATGCTTCGCTCGCGATTTCCGCAATCACAAGGTCGGGTGGGTATGCAGGTTCGCATGCCAATTAACAAGTTCGCCGGTTAGTCTGAACGCGATCACGATTCAGCGTCGAGCCTAGATGTTTGCATTCTGCCTAACGTATGTTGGGCAATACCTGCTGTCCAGTTTCTAATTTTCATCAATTGTTAACCTGCGGAAAACAATGACGCCTCGCATCACGGTTCCTTCTCGCGCTTGCGGAATACTTCCGCGATATTGCGGCCAAGTTTGGCGATCAACTGTGGACGCTGCCTCGTCGCCGCCGGTCTCAAACAATATGCCGCTCCACCTTTTTAACGCGTCTTACCCCGCGCTCAACATTTGCTTTTGGGTTGGAGGCATCCGCCTTAAGCACATCGACTCTGTCCCGAAAGAGACACTTATAATGGTGTGACTACGCCCCGCCTCGTTGAAACGAGAAGTCGAGCTCGCCTAGCGGTCTGTGAAGTAAAGCGATCTTAATTTCACCTTCTATTGTTTAAATTGATCGTTTATCTCCGGTGACGGACATTAGCATTGGTGGCTTTGATGTCGCAAATACATTGATAGGAACGACTGATATCCAAAGCAGAATGATCCAGTGAAGCTCTACAAAGGCCGCTTAGCTTGTTGGCACAGATGTGCCAATAAGCTCTACTCCCTCGAGCGATAGCAATGCGGTCCAGTAAAAAGCGCTTTGGGTGTTGCTGCAGAATGTTTGCCGTAATGTTCGTCACCGATTCCTCAGGGTAGGAAGCCCGGTAATAAAGAAACGTAAACCCGTTATGCTGAGTTTTCACCTGCACTTCTCTTGGCGATTCATTGGGCTGTCGAAACTGTCGATTCTGACTCGACATTCTTCAACACTTGTCACGTGCCGGCATACGTAACTTTCTATCATCTTGTAATTTCAACAACTTACGAACCATTTATCTTCCAAGTATTTGGCACTTGCCGTGCTCTCTGCATGAGCGATGCTATTGCAACGCCGCGCCTGTCGAACCAAGTGTTGGCTATCTCTCCGGAAAATAAGCCGTAAACAGCTCGAAACAATAGGCAAGGTTGGGAGGACGCCACGAAGTTGCAATATGAGCGCCGATAAAACTATGAGAGATATTCAATTGTCCCGGAAGGTTCCCCAGAAACTGACACTGATGTACTTCAGGAGGAGATATGTAGTTCTCCTCCTGGTTTTTATCGCAGGCACACACACTGCGATAGCGCAGTGCCAAGGAATGGTCGACTCCGTGACAATTGCAGCAAGTTGCACAGCCCGAAGCAACGTTCCCATATCACATACGGAGATCGATCCACACAAGGCTTATCGCCTAGAAGAGCTGATTGACATTGCAGAAACCAACAACCCGCAGACGCGAATTTCTTGGGAGACGGCAAAGCAAGCGGCAGACCGGCTGGGGATTGCACGTAGCGACTATTATCCGCGCCTTGCAGCCATAGCGCTCTTTGGAGATCAGCGTCTTATCAATCCTTTCCCGGAGCCTCTTGCGCCTCGCGGATATGTGATGGTTGAGGCTCCGGCGGTGGAAGCCGGCCTGAGTCTGGAGTACAACGTATTCGATTTTGGAAGGCGCAGCGCAAAGATTGAGGCCAGCAAAGCTATCCGGCTCGCCGCCGTGGCAGCTTTTCAGCGAACCAATCAGGATGTGGCGTTTCGGGTGGTTACTGCCTATTACAACCTTCTTACAGCTCAAGAACGGCTGGAAGCCTCCCGCCAAAACTTGAAGACCACTCAGACGACGCAAGCAGCCTCAGAGGCTCAACTTGCGAATGGCAGAGCCACTCTTCCTGACGTGCTGACTGCCAGAGCTGCCGCCGCGCAAGCCGCCTACGACCTCGAAGCCAGCATTGGTGCCGAAGGTGTTGGGCGAGTCGTATTACGCGAGGTTGTCGGAGTGGAGCCCTCAGACGCCATCACGATTGAGAGTCCCGCGACATCTCCCATGTCGACGGAGGTGATCGCATCCACGGAAAAGCTGGTGGAGATGGCAATGCAGCTGCGTCCCGATTTGAAGGCGCTCTTTGAAAAGCTCCAGGCGGCAAATGCGGAGTTCAAAGAGGCGCAGGCCGATTACCGCCCTGCCTTTCACCTGCAAGCAAGTGCTACACAGGAAAAGGTTTGGCCTTCGGCAGACTACGGGACACTCGGGAGCGCGGACCAGACGGTGTGGAGCGTGGGAATGAAGTTTCAATGGAGCCTGTTCGACGGAGAATTGCGTAAGAACGAAGCTCGCTTGGCCGACTCCAAACGCCGGGAAGCGCAGGATGAACTGCGCGAAAAGCGGGATGCGATCGGCCGTGAGGTATGGACAGCATACCTGCAGTTCCGGACGGCGGTACGCCAGCAGGAGGCCGCTGAGACGCTCTTCACCTCCGCGAACACCTCCTATGACGCGTCACTGGACGCATACAGATATGGTGTCAAGAATCTAGTGGATGTCGTGACGGCGGAAACGCAGCTCGCGCAGGCAAGGCTTGCAGTAGTGCAGTCTCGCTCAGCAGTGCGAGTCAACGCATCGAATCTCGACTACGTAACCGGAAACCTGCTTCAAAAGCTTCCCCCTGTGGTTGGGCCCGTTGCGGTGAATCCTTAAAGTGCGAGGAAAAGGGACGTTTGTGTTTAAACACAGAATGTATTGGTTACTTTGCCTGTCATTGTTGAGCTCTAATGGCTGTTCGCGAGCTCCGTCCGTCGAGATACTAGGATCGTTTCTGCCATCGTGGATGTTCTGCATTGTTGCCGCAATCGCCGTCACCAGCCTACTACGGCGGCAGCTGGCTCGCCGGGATCTGGAGAAAAAGATTCCTGCGTTAGCTGTGTTTTACCCAAGCGTGGTGGTAGCGCTGACATGCTTGTTGTGGCTCATTCTGTTTGCATAAGTACGAGGTTGGATTCTTGAACAAAGATAACAAAGAGATCAAATCGAACGGGCTCTATGTTTCCATTGGAGCTTTCATACTTGCCATTGCTGCAGCGCTCGTCGTGTTTTGGCAGATAAACCGCAACCCGCGCACGGATGACGCAAGTGTGCGGGCAAACTATATCCAGTTTGCTCCTGAGGTCAGCGGCCGCGTAACTTCCCTCGCCGTAAAAGACAATTCCTATGTCCACAAAGGAGATCTGCTGTTCGCAATCGACCCCAGGCCCTATGAGTATTCGCTGCAACAGGCGCTGGCGGAGCAACAGTTGCTGGAGGCTCAGATCGGCGATGCACAGCGAAGGATTGCAGCTGAGTCCAGTGCTGTGGAGGCGGCGCGCGCAGGGCTGAATGGTTCCAGAACGCAAACTTTTGTCAGTGCGAGCAGTCTACAGGCGTCACTTGCTGCTGTGGAGCGCGCCAAGGCCGCCGTAGAGTCTGCTGAAGCTCAGAAAATGCTAGCGATTAGCAATCTAAAACGGATTGAGCCGCTGCTTGCAAAGCAGTACGTAACTTCTCAGCAAGTCGACGAGGTCCGCACCAAGGCGCAGATTGCGGAACATAACTACGTGGAAACTCAGGCCTCGTATCTACAGGCGCGGGCGCAAGAAGCGCAGGCGCGATACGCTCACGAGGAGTCTCAGGTGGCGGTAGCCGCGTCAGACGCTCGACTGCACCAGAGCATTCATACGGTGGACACTCTCGACAGCTTGCTGGCCCAAAGGCCGGCGAAGGCCGCTAAGGTCGATGACGCAAGGTTGAATCTGGAGCGCTGTACGGTAAAGGCTTCCTTCGACGGGTATGTGACGAATCTGAATATCTCCGAAGGAGAGTATGCCAAGCCAGGAGTGCCGATATTCACCCTTATTGATGGCCGGGCCTGGTATGTGATGGCCAACTACAAGGAATCGGAACTGAAGGCGATACATCCCGGCAAACATGTCGACTTGTATCTCTTGAGCAGTCCATCAAGGCGTTTTGATGGAATTGTCGAAAGCGTTGGATACGGCGTGTCGCCCGATGATTCGCACGTGAACAATGGACTCCCTCAAATTGAACACACACTCAATTGGGTTCACATTGCAGCACGCTTTCCCGTCCGTGTGCGTGTTCTGAACCCCGACCCGGCTTTGTTTCGAATCGGCGAAACCGCCGTCAGTATCGTGAGATAAGAATTTGTCACTCTTCAGCACTGAGATAGATGCGACGCTGGGTCGTTTTCGCTGTGAGATGGCTTTTTCTCCCGCACGCCTAGCCGGAACGTTGCGATTTTCGCTGACAACGGCGTTGGCAACGCTTTTATTGCTGATCCTGCAACCTCCGCTTTACAGCATCGCTCCATCACTCTTCATGTTGTTCCTGATCTCACACGACACGCCCTTCAATTGTTTCAAAGACCTCGCTGTCTGCCTCAGCTTTGCTGCAATAGGTACGGCGACAGCTTTATGTCTGGTCGTTACCACCGGCAATGATCCCATGGCGAGGGTGCTGGGGTTGGCTGTGTGTACGTTCCTGGCAACGTTCTTCTTTCGCGCGTCTACCGTTCCCATAGCGGCCCTGTCCTTTGGATGCCTTACGTTCATGGTGATTTCTCTCTGGGAAATTCAAATCCCAGCGGAACAAGTGCTGCATCTTTCCCTATGGCCGATGGGCACATTGTCCACGGTCGCCGGTTGCGCGATCGCGGTTGACTATCTGCTCAACTGCAGTGATCCAGCTCCCATCTTGCAGCGCGAAATGAAGGTCAGATTCGAAGCTCTCGAGCAGCTGTTTCTCCTATGTGCGGCGAAGGTGGATGTCAACCGGCTGCAAGATCATTCAGCTAAAGTGCGGCGATACGCAACCACTGGTCATGGCAGGATGCAGGTTCTGCTGGAGCAGATCACCAAGCGCGAGGTATACGGCGACCTAGTGATCGAGAATTTGTCGAAGGTCATATTGATGCTGACTCGACTACTGGACCTGGGCGCGGCCTTTGCCCTGCACAACGGTCTCGAGAGGCACGAGCCGGCACGCCTTGAGCGAATTGGCAGGGCCTTGACCTGCGCGCGCGAAGGTCAGCTGAAACAGATCAAAACCATCCTCGGCGATTCTCCGACGTGCATAACAGGAGAGCTGGATCGATTTGAGCAGACCTTGCACGACATGGGAGAGATAGTAGAGCCGAATTCAACTCAGCAGGCACAGGTCTCTCACGATGGCCGGTCAATTAAAGTATTTCGTTCCTGGCTTGCTCCGGATGCGTTCACCAACCCAACCTATCTTGTTTATGGCTTCAAGCTAAGTCTGTGCGCCACGATCTGTTACGTGATCTACAACGGCTTGAAATGGCCGGGGATTTCCACGGCGTATTTCACTGTCCTGTTCACCGGCTTGACGACAACGGGCGCAACCAACCGGAAACTGCTTTTTCGAATTATAGGTTCAACGATTGGTGGTCTCATCTTAGGCATCGGGTGCATGGTATTCGTATTTCCAAATATAGAGTCCGTGACATCGTTCATTTTGGTGATTGCCGCGGTATCGTTCATCGGGGCGTGGGTGGCCGGCAGTCCATACTACGGCTACATAGGTCTGCAAATTGTATTCTCTTTCAATCTGATTGCATTTGAAGGATTTTCTGCGGCAACCCAGATGACGCCGGCCAGAGATCGACTTCTTGGAATTTTTCTGGGTCTCATCGTGATGTTCCTCATCTTTCACCAGATTCGTCCCGAACGCACGGTAGACACGATGCGCCTGGCTCTTGCCCGGCTGCTTCGCAACGAGGCCGAGTTAGTGCACCTTATGGGTGCCGAGCCCGCGAATGTTGTGCCGTCGGTAAACGTTATCCGACTTCGAACTCAACTCGAGCGCCTGGTGGCGACCATCCACAGCTTCTCTGAGGTTGTTAAGTATGAATTCGAGCCGGATCGCACCGGCGACATGACAATCAGTCGAGAGATTCTGAGTGCTGTTGTCACTTCTGCAAATTTACTATTCAGCATACAAACGTGGCCGGATGCTAGCGATGCACAGAGCGAGGGGGTGCAAGAAACTCGCTCAACCATAGAAACGGGGCTGTGCGACCTGGCGCGTTTCCTTGAGCAGGTGCGCTCTAGTGCTGAAGGGCCGCAGCAACACGCCGAGCAATTCCAGGAGAGGTTCACGATTACAGAGCCGAAGTCAATCGGGAAGGCAATCGACAGCTACCGAGAACTGCAAATGCTTTGCGAGGGTATTGCTCCTCAAGAGAGGGCCGGATGAGCCCGCCGCAAAATAGGATCTGATAGTTGTTTTCGCGCATTACCTTCGATTCGTTGTCGATTCGTTCGACACTAGTCGAAATCCAGATCAAACCGCTCGACACACGCCCGCTGTACCAATCGACGCGCAAACCAGAAGGCTCACAGATTCAGTGACTTCAGCGGTTTTATTTCTTTTGCCAATCTTGGCAGGTGCCGTGCCCTTGCATAAGGGAACAAGTTCCATGCGGTAGACAACTTCGAATCGGACTTGTTGATTCTGGGGAATTCCATCGTTAGGTAGCCATGACGGCGATAACGCAACCGAAGCTCCGAGACTGCGACGCGCATCGTTTCTACGTTCAGACACTCACTACTAAACGCAGAGAAGAGCGGCCCAAACGCCAGTCTTCGATCGAGCGCGATTCCGTGTCATCCCTTCGCGGTGGTGATGTCCTCGAATTGATGCCGGGCACATTGAATGGGCCGGCATCTCTAAAGAATGAATGGTGAAGACTCATGCCTTGGCTCAACAAGAATAACGCCTCAGAGATTCTATCAAGAGATCCTCGTATTGCATCGCCCACTGAGATTCGAAATGTATTTGAATCGCAGAGCGAACAGCTGTTGTGGCTCGCCGGAGCAATTACCGGAGATCCCACACTGGCGGCGCGATGCGTTATCGATGCGAGCAAACTCACTGAAAACAATTCGGCACTTTTCCGGGACTGGCTGGCGCAGTGGGCACGAAACGCAACCGTACACAGTGCTCTGGATCAGATGCAGGCGCAGATTTCGCATGCGGCAGAAACCAGTTATGAACGCGTTCGATGTCCTCACGACGGGCACGAAACTCTGTCGAACGGTGAAGTCGCGGCTCTAGAACAATGGCCCTCGTCGGAGTTGGCGGCGTGCCTAGATCCGCTCGCCAGAGCTGTACTGATTCTTCGCGGGGTTCAGCACGCGGCGATACAGGATTGTGCTTTGAGATTGAACGTATCACGTGCAGCGATTCTGGCTGCTTACTGCCATGCAATCGATTGGCTCTCTCGCGGGACAGCATCGCTATGCAATGAGTATCAACCAGCATCAGTGCTCGAGTTGGCAAAGTCTTTGCAAAAACCGTAACCAGTTACGAAATCGTTCTGCTCGGAAGCAAGTGTGAACTTGCATCGGGTCAAGCAATCGTCACATGAATTTCAAAGTTCATGTGACGATTCGCGAGGGAGCACGTCTTCAATGATGAGCATCAAGGAATTGCTCTGTACTTCTATTATCTGCATTTCTATCGCCACTGCAGCAATCGCCCAACAGATTGATGCGCCGCAGCCGCAGAAGGGAAACCTGATCGGCACTGTAACCGATCTAAATAACGATGTCGTTCCCGGCGCCACAGTTATTCTCGAGGGCCAGGAGTCCGAAATTCAACACATGGTCATGTCAAACGACAGCGGATTTTTCGAACTCAAAAACCTTGAACCGGGAACAGACTATCACCTCACCATCAGCGCATCGGGATTTGCAAATTGGACCTCACCCACGATCATTCTGAAGCCAAGCCAGTTCCTAATTCTAACGGACTGCAAGCTCCGGGTCGCAGAGATGCTAACCACGGTAAATGTGGTGTATTCCTCCGCGGAAATTGCTACCGAGCAGGTACGGCAAGAAGAGAAGCAGCGCGTTTTTGGCATCATTCCCAACTTCTACGTTGTCTATGGGCACGACGCTGAGCCGCTCACGACGAAGCTGAAGTTTAAACTCGCTCTTAGGGTTTCCGCCGATCCCGTTACTATCGCGGGAGTCGGCTTGCTTGCCAGCATAGACCAGGCGGGTACCCACCACAGGACAGTGGTCAGCATTACCGCCATTGCCCTGATTGCTTCAGGCTTCATTCCTGCGGCTGGGGCAATGAAAATGGAGCCCACGAGAATCAGTAGCCCCACTGCGAGGTAAGGCTAGCGATCGCGCCGCCAACCTCACGCGGCAAATGTTGGCATTCAGCCGCAAGCAAATTCTTTCTCCGATCGTGCTCGATTTGAATGCGGTGATTGATGAGACTTCGAAGATGTTAAAGCGGCTCATCGGAGAGGATATTGAATTTCGAGTCAGTACGGCAAAGTCACTCTGGGCGATTGAGGCTGACCCGGATCAGATGGTTCAGGTTCTGATGAATCTTAGCGTGAATGCCCGAGATGCAATGCCCCAAGGTGGCACGCTCACAATCGCGACTGGAAATATCACGGTGGCGAAAGGAGAAATTAAAGGGCAGCAGTTTGTCCCACCTGGAGATTACGTCTGGCTGTCGGTCAGCGACACCGGTACGGGCATAAGTAAAGAGATGCAGGGAAAAATTTTCGATCCTTTCTTCACTACCAAGGAGGTCGGTCGGGGAACCGGATTGGGACTGGCTATGATTTATGGCATTGTGAAGCAAAGCAATGGCGTGGTGTGGGTAGAGAGCGAACTGGGACGGGGGGCCTGCTTCACAATCTATTTACCCAAGGCTAAGGAGGCGATCATCCAAGGGAAGGTTGCGGAGGCCGAAACACGGTCGCGAGGGACCGAAACGATACTACTCGTCGAAGATGAAGCAGCTCTAAGGGAGGCGATGCGTGATTATCTAGGTGGCTTGGGATACACGGTCCTCGTTGCTGGCTCCGGTAAGGAGGCGTTAGAGGTTGTGAGCGAACATGAGGAACACATCGACCTGTTAACTACGGATGTGGTAATGCCGGGAATGAGTGGGAGAGAGTTATCGCAGATGCTGGGAAGCCTACGATCTGATCTGAAGACTATCTACATCTCCGGTTATGCAGGTGATGTGCTTTCGAGGCATGGTATTCACGAGACAGGAGCCGCGTTCTTGCAAAAGCCGTTCAGCCTAGGAACCCTCGCGCGCAAGGTGCGGGAACTGCTGCAATCCTAGAACTTGCGATCTGTGTAGCAAAGGCGCCGTTTGCTATACGATCATAGGACCGGCAAGCCGCCTATTTGTACGGTGACAGGCGCCACATTTTCCAGGCGACATTCTCTTGGGTAAACCGCTTTAGTCAGGTGGCATCTGGATTTACTTCTCCGGTTGGACCCGCCCAGCCATGAGCGATCGCGACTCGTCACTGGCAATTACGTCCGACGGCCCGGAATATCTTCAGAACGGACGCGGAAGGAAAATGAGCGTACCCTGGCGTTCGATCCGAAGGCTGTCTACAGATTACGCACTGCGTGCGTTGTCCGATGCCGCGAGCGGCACGCGGAATTCCATACACCCTCGACACGGCCCCGTACAGCCAGTGCTCTATCCATCAGGTCACGCGGATCAGGTCCACTCACGTAACCCGAAATTTTGTAGTCGTCTCAGGAGGTTAAAACTGCAGCTCCGGCGTAGTGACGCCCCTTTTTACAGCCTGTACCGGGTCCGGAGCGGAACTGGGGAGCTATACTAGCTCCCCCCAGTTCTTCCGCTTCCTCGGAACTTGCATGAACAACTCGTGGAACTGTTCCTCATGAGGTAAGTCTTTGAACGGGTGACGGTTACGAGTTGTCGCGGAACACCGCGGAACAACTTGCGGAACAATGTCCACGCTTCGATGGAACTGCCCGCGGAACTCCGCTCCGATCATCAGCCATTCTCCTTCTGCTTGCCGCCATTCTTTTGCTTGCCTTGCGCCTTTCCCTTATGCTCCTTAATGACGTTGCGCGCATAGCGAGCGCTGACATTGAACTTCGAACCCAGCATCTCTGCGGTCGCAAGCTGGTCAGTCTCAAGCTGTCGCAAGATTTGCTCTTTCGCCGTGAGCTTCGGCTCGCCCTCATAGGTCACTTTGCGGACTTCATCGCAAATCGTTCCATCTGGGCGAGTGATCTTTTCAGTGTGGAGTTTTAGCGAGAACTGAGGCTGTGACATCCCTAGTTTGCTGTCGAGAGTCACGTTTGTTGTAGTCTCGCCGGAGTCCTTAATGTGCTTCTCAAAGTGAATCGTCACAAGGAAATTTGCCGTTTGGGTCACTGTTCCCAGCGCGCGTTTGTTTTCTTTGTCCCAAGGTGAGTGCGTGATAAGCACGATCGGACAGTATTTGCGCGAGAGCCTCACAATCATGGCGTTCACCGGAGCCATGTCCACCTGTTCTTTTACGTTTCTCTCGCCGAGTAGCCCCTGCAAAGTGCTGAGTACGACAATTTGAGGCTTGTACTCTTCAAGCAGCTTTGACAGCTTGTCTTCGGCTTCAGTCAGGACAAATGGCCCGGGGCAAACGTAGTAGAATCCCGTTGGCGGCTTGCTAGGGTCAATTCCCAACCCTGTCGAAAACCCGCGTATTCGTTGCCTGACGACAAACTCCGGGTCTTCAGTCTCGATGAACAGGCCCCGCTCGATTTTGGTCGCGTCGAAGTGTCCCCACACCTTTTTGTGAGCCACTGCTTCGAGTAGCGCTTCCAGCCAGTTGAGGGACTTGCCTGCATGTGGCTGACCTGAAACGAGCGTCGCGGAGTCCGCGAGTACGAGCCCGTCAATAAACCACGGCGGGGGAGCATCTTCCTGCTGCAGGGCGTCTGCCAGCGTGTGAACTGTCCAAAGCTCACTCGTTTCGGCAGGCCGTGCCATGCCATCTCCGATGATGGCCGGTTTGCAACTCAACCGCGCATCCCTCGCGATTTTCAGCACCTCGGCTTGAACAAGCGGAGTAGGAAGGAAGCGCTCCGCATTTTCGCGGAGCAAGGCATTCTCAATGTTTCGCAACCTCTCGCCACCCGCAGCAAGGCCTGCGGCCATTGTGCGTAGGCGTTTCCGCTGCTTGTCGGGGTTGCTGATGAGTAAAACAGGATGTGGCGTCGGAGCAGAAACGAGAAGAGGTCGTGACAGTTCTGCTTCTTGCTGTTCTTGGTCTGGCTTCAATTCGACGGAATTGTCTTCTTGTTGGGTGCTCTCAGAGAGCTCTTGCTGCAGACTCATGTTCACTTGCTCCATTACTCTGTGCTCTGGTCATGACCCGGCGTAGATGTCTAACGCTGTCGTAGAACGTCACGGCGGCGCATTGCGCCCCGCTCTCAAATGCCACAAGCAGCTCTGCGCCTTTCCCGGTCGGGTCTGCGAATAGGAACTCGATACGGGAACTATTGCAACTCTGCTCACATCGCAGGAACTCAAGCTGTCGTGTCGAATGCAGGAAGGCAGCAAAGGGCAGGTCCCCAGTTCTGAAGACAGTCGCCAAAGTTTCTGATGGAGGCGGGTCATGAACAGACCACGGCGAGTGCGTGCGTGAACCGATTTGTTCAGTTTGAGAGTTTGAGGTAGCCGGGTAGCTGCGTTCCACAGAGTCGGAACGGCCTCCCGAGTGCCGGAGGTTGAGTTCTGAGTTGTTCTTAGTGCTCATATCAGCCCGAGACGGCTTGAGCCGACACGGGCACAGCGCAAGGCTGGTTACGTACGTCCTCTTCCGGTGGTTTCAGGCTGCGACATGATCCCCTCGATCGCGTCGCGCGACAGAAGAGATTTCCGGTGTACCGGAAAGAAGTCGCTGTAATGATTCAATAGGGATAAGGACCCTTTTCCCAAGTTGTCTTCCGGGAATTGTCCCTTTCCTAATTGCTCGCCGGACTGTTGCGGGACTCACTGAAAGCATGCTCGCCGCTTCACTGATCCCGACTGCTAGTGTTTCCATTACACTGATCTCTCCTTCCTCCGATTCCGGATACTCTCCACGGGAATCTCCCAGTGCTTTCCCACCTTTCTTGCCCCGGCAAAGCGATTTGCCCAAAGCTCGTGGTACGCGAAAGTCAGCGTCGTGCCGAGCATTTGAGCGGCCTGCCTCACACTCACGGTGTGTTTCTCAGTGTTTTGCATGCCTTCCTTTCTTGCGAGGAGTTGACCTCGCCCAAAAGATAGAGTTATTATAACATTGTTTTTCCGGCGTAGCGACATAATAAGTACACAACGCTAGGAGCATTACAATGGTAAAACGTTCAACTCGTGACCCACTAGCCACGCCGCAGTTCTTTGTCCCTCAATTCGGAACCGGCCAAGTAGCCAAAATCTTGGATATGAAGCTGTGGCGCGTTCAGAAGTTTGTGGACGCTAGAACATTTGGATTGTCGCCAAGCGGGCAGACGGGAACAGGCTACGGCTCGCGAAGACTTTTTAGTGATTGTGACCTGTGCAGAATTGCATTGGCTCGACGCATGACAGATGACGGCTTCACTCCGAAGACTGTTACGGAGGTGTTGCAAAGTATAGAGAATCGCGATTTGCTCGGAATTGACGAGCGTGGCCGTTCTGTCGCATTGGGGGTGATGCTGAGACGTAGTGAGTCTGGACCTACAGCGGAATTATTCGATCTCTCAAAGCCTCCAAAGCTCAGCATCGGAGGAGATACCTACTACACAATCGATCTACAGGAATTGAAAAGAGACGTTGACGAAGGAATTGGCCGTTTCCTGCCGAGCAAAGACCGGCAGGTAAATCCAATAGAAAGGAAGCGCACATGATCTATAAACCGAAAGGGCGTCGTTATTACCGAGTGAAGTTTCGTTTTCAAGGCAAGATGATACACGAATGCACGCGCGCTACGGACAAGAAAACAGCACGCTCAATCGAGGCAAAAATTCGGACAGAACTGGCGGAGGGGAACTTTGGAATTCTCCAAGTAAAGCCCGCACCAACTCTCGCAGAATTCCTCAAGGACGACTTCCTGCCCTTTGTGAAAACCAAGTTTGAATCGACGAAGCAGAAAACGTATGAATATTACAGCTTCGGAGCAAAGCGGCTTCTCGACTCGGGCCTGAACCGTTTGCGCCTTGATGAAATCACCGATCAGCACGCGGCGCAATTTGCAGCGCACTATTCCGAACTCGCAGTTTCTACGATTAACTGCGGCCTCCGCACGCTCCGACGCGCACTCAACTTGGCCTATCAATGGGGAAAACTCAATCGTGCGCCTCATGTCACGCTTGCAAAAGGTGAACGTCAGCGCGAACGCATTGTGACTGAGGAGGAGTTTCTTGCGTATCGAGAACTGTGTCGGCAGCCCTGGCGTGACGTGGCGACAGTCCTCTTTGGAACGGGCATGCGTCCGGGAGAGGCGTACGAATTGCGCTGGGAGCATGTCCTGCTCAACGGGCGGCGGAGCATGATTCAGATCGCTGACGGGAAGACCAAAGCGGCTCGGCGCCTCCTGCCAATGGTGCCGGAAGTGTATAGGGTTCTGAGCGAGCGTCACGAAGCCCAGAACAAACCGTCCGAGGGCTGGGTGTTTCCCTCGGGCTCCGAATCCGGGCACTTGGAAGAGAGCACGGCCAAAATTCAGCACGGAGACGCGCTTCGAAAACTTCAGGCGGCTAGGGATGCCTATGACAAGTGGGAGAAAGAGGGTCAAACAGGTTCCTGGGTGACCTCTGTAGCGGATTCCACAAAACTTGCCAAGGAATATATATCCCGGCACTCGGAAGCGCTGAAAGCCGGTGTGAAACCGTTTGAGCCCTACTGTCTGAGGCACTCTGCCCTGACGAGGCTTGCGGAGTCTGGTTGCGACGCCTTCACCTTGGCTCGCATTGCCGGACACAGTTCGATCACCATCACGCAGCGGTACTGCCATCCCCAGGCAGATGCGATCGAGCGCGCATTCACAAAAATGGCGTCCGAGAAAAAGGTGGTCACCGATGCTGGTAACCGTCGAAAATTGCCACCCGCGAAGAGACTCGGTGGACAGACTGTAAAGCGTTCTGCTTGAGATAGTTAAGTGGTGAGCGCGGTAGGAATCGAACCTACAACCTACTGATTAAGAGTCAGTTGCTCTGCCAATTGAGCTACGCGCCCTTCTGAATTACGCTACTGCAGACCAGATACGGAGAGTTGCGTGGTCATCCGTACTGCGGTTCTGATTGGCTCAGGACCTTTTTGATACTAACAAACACCTCTGTATCGCGCAATGCTCCATCCCAGGGCGGTGACACTCCACATCATGTCTTAAAGTGGTCAGAATGCTCCCCGGTCAGTCGCTTTGAATCTGAATCAGGTCTCCAACGTCGCCAGAGCGCGCCTGTGGTTGCAGAGTTTGCGGCGAGCGCCAGAAGTCAATGTAGCTCACCTGATGAACGCAGCTCACCGTGCAATTGGGCGAGCATCCCTTGGCGGTGACGAACTCACGGTGCACATCAGCCTTGGAGTATTGCAGAAGCGGAACACCGGGATACCCGCGCTGCTGCGAACAATAGTGCACAAGCCCATCTTCGCAGATGTAGATGTAGCGTGCTCCCGCGCGGCAACGCCAATTGTTCGGCTTGCCGTTGGCGATGTTCGTCTGAAACCAGTTGAAGCGCGAGTAGTTCTTGCGCTCCATCTGATGCATCTTGAAAAATACTTCGCGCTCATCGCCGTTCAACGGACGCAATTGACCGTCGCCGTCGTGGATGATTCCAACCGTTGAGGTGAAACCAAGCTGGCGAGCGCGGCGTCCTACCACCAGCGCATCGTGCGGATTATGAATTCCTCCTCCGACAACGCTGTTTATGTTGACGTGGAATTCAGCAAATTCGCTGAGCAATTGAAGTTTCTTGTCCAGAACCTTCAGGCTCTTTTTGGAAACGTCGTCGGGTGTCACATTATCGATGGAGATCTGCATGTGGTCGAGCCCGGCGCGGTTCAGCCGTTCAATGCGGTCGGCGGTTAGCAGATATCCATTGGTGATCATACCGGCGATCATGCCGTTGTCGCGGATGCGGCGGATGATCTCATCAAGTTCGGGATGCAGAACAGGCTCGCCGCCGCTGATGGTTACAATTGCCGTCCCCAACCGTGCCAAGTGGTCCAGGCGCTGATACATCGTCTCCAGCGGAACAGGTTTGCTCACCGCGTCGTACTCATTGCAGTAGGCGCAGGCCAAATTGCATCGCCGCATTGGAATGATGTGAGCCATTACCACATGGTCGGTGTCCGCCAAACCATGGGCAATCATGCGCAACTCCCTAAGGCGCCTGCTAAACGCGGCCCACTTGCGACGAAGTCCCTGTTTCTTCTGCGACATAGATAGTGGATATCATTACACCACGCCCCCCGCCAGGCAAGGAAAGGGGACCGGGCTGGAATGGGTATTTCTGGCCTCGAAGCGCGAAGTTCTTCATTGGGTGGCGATTGGCGCATCCTCGTTTGCCCTGATCGCCCAGATTCGGTCAATTCAAGGCACTGGTTTATAATCCTGTATTCGCCCTCTACTATTTCGGAGCCTATTGGAAGATGATTCGATTTCTGCAAACCCAGGGCCGATTTCAGAGAATTCTTCTGGTCGGCATTCTTTCCATCGTCTGCATTATGATGGTCCTCTATCTCATTCCCACCAGCGGCGGCGGAGTCTTCAGTGACATTAGCGGCCAGGGTGTCGGTGCCAATTCGGTTGCGAAGGTAGATGGACAGGAAGTCACCAATCAAGAAGTGGATCAGGTGGCTCGCAACTTAATGCAGCAGCGTCACATTCCCCCGCAGTTCAAGCCTTATGTTCTGCCCCAGGCAGTCGATGCCATCGTGATGCAGAAGGTGTATCTGCGGGAGGCAAAGCGCCTTGGTCTTGCCGCTACCGATGACGATCTGCGTTACGAAATGCAGCACGGCGGGCTCTCTCAGGCACTTTACCCGAACGGATTATTCATCGGTGCGGACCAGTACCGTGATCTGGTGGCGTCGCAGTTCAACCTCAGCGTTCCGCAGTTTGAGCAGGAACTGCGCGACGAGTTGACCATGCGCAAGCTGCGTTCGGTTATCGGCGCCGGGGTATTTGTCTCCAACGCCGAGGTGCACGATGCTTTTGTGAAGATCAAGACAAAGGTAAAGTTTGACTACGCGGTGCTCAGCGTTGCCGACCTCGAGAAATCCGTCTCTGTAAGCGACCCCGAGCTGCGCGCTTTCTATGAAAAGAATCAGCAGCAGTTTGCAAACACAATTCCCGAAGTGCGTAAGGTCAAGTATGTGGTGATCGATCCGGCGCGGCTTCCCAACGCTGCCAAGGCGTCCAGCGATGACCTGCAGGCTTACTACCGGCAGCATGCCGCTGAGTACCGCGTGCCTGAGTCGGTGAAGGTTCGGCACATCCTGATCAAACTCCCTCTGCCTGGCCCTGACGGCAAAGTGGACGCCAAGCAAGTGGACTCCGCGAAAGCAAAGGCACAGGACGTCGTGAATCAGCTTCACAAGGGTGCAGATTTCGCCACACTCGCGAAGAAGTATTCCGACGACACCGCCACTGCCAAGAATGGCGGTTCAGTAGGCCAGCTCGTGCAGGGTTCGGGCACCGCGCCTGAGATTGAAAAAGTTGCATTCAGCCTCGCCAAGGGTCAGTCTTCTGACCTGATTCAGACGAGCTATGGTTTTGAAATCATCCACGTGGATGACAAGACAGCGGCGCACGCGCGCTCGCTGGACGACGTCCGCTCAGAGATTGAACCGATCGTAGCGGCGCAAAAGAATCAAAGAAATGCCGAGCAACTCGCTCATACGGTAGAAAACCAGGCCAAGTCTGGCGGTCTGGAAAAAGCCGCCGCCTCTAATGGCTTGCAGGTGCAGGACAGCGGTTTCATTGCGCGCAACGCTCCGCTGCCTGGGATCGGCTCTTCCCCGCAATTCTCTGACACCGTCTTTACCATGAAGCCCAACGACGTTCCCGTCGCCGTTCCTCTGGCGCACGGTTTCGCCGTCGCTCAGGTTACAGAGGTGAAACCACCCGCAGCGCCCACCTTCGATCAGGTAAAAGATCGTATCGCGATGGAGTTAAAACAGCAGAAGGCGCAGGCTCTGCTGGCGCAGAAGACCCAGGAACTCAGCGATAAGGCACATGCATCGCATAACCTGCGCGAAGCCGCCAAAGCCGTTGGTGCAACCGTGAAAAGCAGCGATCTGGTAGCTCCGGACGGTCAGGTGCCCGATCTTGGCCAGGTCGCCTCCTCCGTTCCACAGGTCTTTGACATGAAGCCGGGCGAGATCAGCCAAGCCATCAGCCTCGGACAAAAGGGCGTGGTCGTTGCCCTCACCGAGAAGCAGGGGCCGACTGACGCCGAGTTTGATGCGGTGAAGGACCAGATCAAGGCATCGCTGCTGGACCGGAAGCGTTCCGAAGCCGAGGAAGTCTTCGTTGCTTCTCTGCGCGACCGTCTGGAGAAGCAGGGAAAGATCATAGTGGACAAGAAAAAGATGGCTGCATTAAGCGGCGCCTCGGAATAGTGGAAGCAACAATCTCTGCATACGGGGAGGGTCATCCTCCCCGATTATTGTTCGCCGGTATGCATTCCGGCGATGCATCCTATACAAGAAGCTGTTATTCATGTAGTCAGTGGCATCTATCCCATGCTCGACAAGCGAAGTGCCGGAATCTTACTGCATCCCACCTCCCTGCCTGCCCACGGCGGAATCGGCGACCTTGGGCCAGCAGCCTATGAGTTCATAGATTTTCTCGCTGCTGCGCGCCAGGGACTCTGGCAGATTCTGCCGCTGAATCCCGTAGGCCTCGGAAACTCGCCCTACTCTTCTACTTCGGCGTTTGCCGGCAACATTCTGCTGATCAGTCTGGAGCGGCTGGCGGAGCGCGGAATGATCTCGCGCGAACGCGTGGACTCGCTCAACCTTCAGCAAGGCCCCATCGATTACGCACGTGTCATGAACGAGAAGCTTCCGCTGTTGCAGGAAGCCGCAGCCAGTTTTCTGTGCCATGCGACTGGCGAGCCGAGGGCGCGCTTCGATGGCTTCGTTGCCGAAAACTCCTGGTGGCTGGAAGACTACGTCTTGTTTGAGGCGTTGCGCCTTCGTTACGAACAGCGGAGCTGGAATACTTGGCCGCACGAACTGGCGCATCGCGAACCTAAGGCTATGGCCGAGGCCCGCGAGGAACTCCGCGACGAACTTGATCGCTCCCGTTTCCTGCAGTTCGCGTTCTTTGAGCAGTGGCGCGCTCTGCACGCATACAGCCGGGAAAAGGGCGTAAAGATCATCGGCGACGTCGCCATTTTTGTCAGCTACGACTCCGCCGACGTCTGGACCCATCCTGACACATTTCGCCTCGATGCAAATACCCTGGAGCCAGAGTGCGTCGCCGGAGTTCCACCCGATGCCTTTTCGGAGACCGGCCAACGCTGGGGGAACCCCGTCTATCGCTGGGCTGAGCTAAAGCAGCGCGGCTACGATTGGTGGGTCAAGCGCATGAGCTGGGCGCTGGGGAGCTGCGACATCATCCGCCTCGATCACTTTCGCGGATTCCAGCAGTATTGGGAGATTCCCAACAGCGAGCCGACTGCGGTCCACGGCCGCTGGGCAGACGGTCCCGGCGAAGATCTCTTCCGCGTGCTGCGTGAAAAGCTCGGCGACCTGCCGTTCATTGCCGAGGACCTAGGTGTGATCACGCCCGACGTCACCGCTCTCCGCGATCGCTGGCAGATGCCTGGCATGAGGATTCTGCAATTCGCGTTCGGCGACCCTGGCGCACATATCTACCTGCCGCACCGCTATCAATCCAATACCGTGGTCTATACCGGGACGCATGATAACGATACGACGCTGGGCTGGTGGAAGAACTGCTCGGAGAACGAACGGAAATATGCCGGCTCGCTGCTCGGAGATACCAGCGACGGAGTCAATTGGGCGATGGTTCGCCTCGCGCAGAGCTCCACGGCAAACCTTTGTGTGGTGCCTTTGCAGGATGTGCTGGACCTGGGCTCGGAAGCCCGCATGAACGTACCGAGCTATAGCGATGGCAACTGGACCTGGCGCTACCAGTCTGGAGCCCTGCAACCGGGCCTTGCACAGAAACTCGCCACCCTTGCCGAGGTCACCGATCGCCAGTCCTCATTCGACCAGCAGAACCACCGGGAAACTGGCGAAAACTTCGCCGCATAGCAACTCACCGTCTTCCCGAACATGGACATCCTCGCCGGTAAGCGGGTTATAAAGTGTGTGGCCGCGGAACTCGTGGGGTACCCGCAATCGCGTCGCGCCCCAATCTTCTGCCCGGGGCAACCGGGCCTCTCCGTTCAACATGGTAAAAAACAGCCGCGGCACCGCCACCAGTGCCGCACTTCGCAGGTGGCGGCGCGCATAGGAAAGCACGTGCTCTGCACGCTCGCCTTCCGGGCGCACCACCTGGTAGTCTCCATGGCGAAACAGATCGCCTGCTTCGCTCCTCGCATGCAGCGCACGGTGTGTAACCCAGAGCTTCAATCGTCCATCCGTCCACTGCTCCAGTAGCTCCCTGCAAAGTTCAGGACTCGGTTCGCGGCTCTCAAACTCCTGCAGGTACGCTTCAGCGGGGGCAAAATTCACCGGACGCCGGTTATCGGGATCAACCAGGCTAAAGTCGAACAGCTCTCCTCCCTGATAAACGTCAGGCACGCCCGGCGAGGTTAATTTCAGCAAGGTTTCTGCCACCGAGTTGAGCATTCCAAACCATGCCAGGCGCGGCACAAAGTCGTGCATCAGGCGCAAAAAGTTGTTGGGCTTGGCCTCAGTGCCGGGCGATAGAATCTGCGCCACAAATCTTCGCAGGGCCTCGGTGTATTGCTGGTTCGGATTAATCCAGCTCAGATTGATCTTGCCCTCGTGCACCGCCTTCTCCATGTGCTCCTGGATTCGTGCGATGTAGGTAAGCCGTTCCTCGCGGCTGAGCGCCCATTCGTTAGCAGAAAGCGTTGCCTTCCCCGGCATCGGCCAGGTACCTGCCAAGGTCTGGTAGAGGTAATACTCTTCGTTGTGATCGGGCACAATGTGGCCGTCATCGGTCGTCTTGCGCTTACCGCGATTTACCCGCCGCCATCGCATCACCTGCGCCGCCCATGGACGCGGCATTTCGCTCAAAACGTCGAGACGCATGCGCACGTCCCCGCTGCGCTTGGTGTCATGCGTGGAGGTCGTGAGCAGTGTACCGGGCCACAGTTCCGCCCGCGTCCGGTTGCCCTCATGGAACTCCTCGACGCTAACCCCGAAGCTGCCCGGGTTTCCACCCACCTCGTTCACCGAGATGAACCGGTTGTACACGTAACAAACCGTATCTTCCAGCCCCTTTGCCATCACCGGCCCGCTGAGCTGCTGGAATTTCAGGGAGAAGTAGAGCTGCTTGCGATAGCCATGAATCGGCGTACCACCGCTGTCCTCGCGCAACAGCAGAATGTCCTGCAGAAAGTCAAACACCTGTGGCGCCATGGAACCGTTGATGCGCTTTGCGGATGCGACGGCCCGTGCGATGTACTCGCGGTCGCGAGTGCTGATGTTACCGCGCTCGTCCACGTAGGTCCGGTATACGGGAAAGCAGGCGATGGTCTCGCGGATAGCGTCGCGCAGCACCTTGCGTGTAAAGTCGCGGGCCCGCCAGTTGGCCGAACTGATCTCGTCCAGCATGTGGCTGAGCACGTTGACCTCGCTGGAGAGCGCGGAGGACATCACGAGTTTCTTCGCCTGGTAAATCAGCCGCTCCACGTTCAGCGATTCTCCAATCAGCCGGTGATACAGATTGGTGAAGCTCTTCTGATTCCGCGCATCGATGAAGATTCCATTCACCGCATTGGCAAACTCATATCCCACGGTTCCGCTAACCGGCCATTCGCGCGGCAGCGCCTCACCCTTGGCGAGAATCTTCTCCACCACCACGTAAAACGGCTCCTTGCCCGGCTGCAGCGCATGCTGACCAAACGTGGTCTGCACGACCATCTCAATCCCGTTTTCTGCCAGCTCGCCCACCGCTACCGGCCCAAAGAGCTTGGCCGCCGCAAACAGCATCTGCAAACGCGTGAAATACTGCGGAGGGTTGAACATCCCATCCGGATGGTCAATTCGCAATCCGATCACTGCATCCTCTGCCAGCAGACGGCGAATCAGCTTTTGAGTAGCAGCAAAGACCTGCGGGTCTTCCATTCGCAGCCCGACTAGATCGTTGACGTCGAAGAAGCGTCGGTAATTGATTTCTTCGGCCGAGACCCGCCAGTGCGCCAGCCGGTACACCTGGGCCTCCAGCAGCTCGTGCAGAGCGTCAAAGCTGCGGGTATTACCCGGCGTCCCATTGAGCCTTTCCACCGCCGCCCGAACATAGTCCCGTACCTCTTCCGAGCGCTCCACCAACTCCACAAAACGGCGCAACAGAAAGGGAACTTCGCGTTGCCGTCGTGAGGTGCGCTCCGCCTGCGGAGCAGTGTGGGGCGGCAGCTCCGCCAGCGAGGCCAAAAGGGCCAACAACTCTCGCGGCGTCTCCTCTGCCGGGCGAACTTCGCGTACCGAGCGAAAGATCAATGGGATTGTCTGCGGATCGACCGGCAGGGCCTTGTCAAAATACTCCACGCGGAACCCTAGATGTCCAAACGCCAGCACAATGCGGCCGGCTTCCAGCTCCTCGCCATACTGATTTCCCAAGATCGGCAGCAGCACCTTATTGTGCAGCTCCGGCTTCAGCGGGCTCCAATCGATATCGAAAAAGTTCGCGTACTCCGACGCGCGGCCATTTTCCAGCACGTCCGCCCACCACAGATTGTTCCCGTAACCCACACCCATATGGTTGGGAACCACATCCAGCAGCAGCCCCATACCGTTTTCCTTCAGCAGGCCGAGCATTTGCTGCAGCTCTTCTTCGCTCCCAATCTCCGGATTGATACGGTTGTGGTCCGTAATGTCGTAGCCGTGCATGCTGCCGGCTTGCGCCGCAAGAATAGGCGAACAATAAAGCGTCGTGATTCCAAGCCGTTGCAGGTAGGGAATCATGCGAATCCCATCCGCAAAACGGAAGTTGCGGTTAAACTGGAGGCGATAAACCGAGCCAGGCCGCACCCTGCGCTGGTTCTCTGCCAGCCGCTGCAGGAACTCGGCTGCTTCGTTGGCTGTCTCAGGGTGCGTGGGTGTCTGCGTGCGCATTTTGGGAGTGTCCGCAGGAAACGAATCCTGCATCCGACTCGTTTAGATGCGGGTGATTGGGGCCAAGTGCGTCACATTCCGGCCATCGGCTTTGACGCAACCCACGTCGAACGCAGACAATACTGTTTTGCTGTGTCTTACGGAACCAATACACATCTAGAGTCTTCAGGAGGCATCATGGCTTCAAGCGGCGAACTGATTCGAATGATGAATTACGTGGACGACATCTCCACCACACTCCGGCGCATTGTCGTCGGCAGCGGCTTCATTTCGCCGGAAGAGCGCAAGAAGCTTGCCGAGTACATGCGCAACTCGGATCCGAATTTCACCAAGATGGTCGAAGACTTGGACAAATAGCGATGTCGGCTCCGGATATGGATGCGGAGATAATCGCGGTGATTGGCGCCGGAAGGGTCGGACGGGCACTGGCCCGTCGGGCCGCCGTGGCCGGGTATCGCGTGGTTCTTGAGGACTTGATCCCTACCTCGCTCGCGTTCGCGCAGCAGGAGATCCGCCAGACCTTGGACGACGAGGTCAGCTCCGGCACGTTGGAGCAGGCACGCGCCGATGAGGCTTTCGCCCGCATCGAGTGCGCCACCAGCATCGAAGATGCTGCACGGCGGGCTCGCATAGTAATGGAAACCGGTCCCGACGAACAGGAATCCAAGCTTGAGATGTTCTGCCTGCTCGACCGCATCGTCTTGCCAGACACGGTCATTGTCAGCAATTGCCATGCACTCGACCTGAGCGACACCGCGACCAAGGCTGCGTCCATCGTTGGCATGTATTTTTCCGGAGACCAGGCCGAGATCCACTGCTCCACCTTCACTGGTGCTCGTGCGCTCGCCGTGGCCGTAAAGCTTGCCGAGCGCATGGCCTCCAGCTACAGCATCACGCGCGACGGACACGCCGCCGCGGGGGCTTGAAGCTGGTGCCCACTTTGTAAGTTACGTATCCGCTCTCGCAAACGGTGCCGACAAATACCTGCGCGCTTCGTCGAGCGCTCCCTGCGTATTGTCATTGGTCTGCAGCGCCTGCCGGTATTCGCCCAAGGCGCGTTCGCGTTGTCCGGTGATGTCGAAGATCTTGCCCAGCTGGATATGGCTCCAGACCTCCGTCCACTTCGGCTCGCCGTCGCCATTCAGAGAATCGCGATAGGCGTTCGCCGCAGCCTGGTAATTCCGTTGCAGGTAGAAGACCTCGGCAATCCGATAGTGGGCCAGCGAGCTATTCTTGTTCTGATCGATCGCCTTTTGAAACTCCTTCAGCGACTCGGCCAGATTTCCCTGTTGCACCATCTGCTGCCCGCGCATGATCGCCGTCCGCAACTTCAAGTCTCCCGAGTTCTTCAGCACCCAGTTGTTCGGATCGAGAGTGATTCTACGCGGCTTGCCGAAGGTCTCAATTGAATAGCTGGAGTTGGTTCCAACCACGTCGACGGTCTTCTCCTCCGTCTTACCGTCGGTGTCGATCTTCAGTTGCACCGGCATCCGGAACAGGTCGAGATCCTGCTGTATCTGACCCACCACGCGGAAGCCTTTCTGAATCCGGTACACCGTGTACTTGTCCTTGAACTCTGGGGCACCGGTCGAGTCCAGCCACTGCGAGAAGAACCAGGTCAGCTGCTCGCCCTGAATTCCCTCGGCCACCCTCTGCAGATCCTTGAGCCCCACCGGCTTTCCCACGTAGCTCTGAAAGAGGCTACGCATCGTCTTGTCGAACTTTTGATCTCCCATCACCCAGCGCAGCATGTGGTAGATCATTCCGCCCTTGTCGTTGGCCAACGACTGGAAGACCGGGTCAAATGTGTCGAGAGTTCCGATCTGTCCGAGGGGAACGCTTTCATAGGCCAACGCTCCCACCGCCATGTCCTTCACAGCCTCCTGCGCACCCGCCGGACCGGCCGCGTACTCGATGTAACGGCTCTCGCTGTAGCGCGCGCCGCCGTCCTGTATCCACCAGTCATTGCGCGTCGCGGGGCTCACGATGGTGCCAAACCACTGGTGCGCGATGGCATTGGCCAGCAGCCGGTAATTCACCTTCGCGTTAATGTTGCGCGCCGCAATCCCCGCCACCTCCGGAGCCCACGTCGAGGGCACCGAATCGTCTGGCAACTCCACCAGCTTCAACTCCGAACTGATGGGAACTCCGTAGAGAGTGACGAAAAAACCAAGCTCCTTGGCCGCCGTCTCGCCATACTCCTCGGCAAAACTGGATTTGTCCTGCAAAAAGTACACGTGCACCGTCATTCCCGCTTCGCTCACCGGGGTGTCCACAAATTTTCCAATTACCACCGTGCCCGGAAAACTCGGCTTGCTCCAGGTAAAGCTCACCGTCTTCATGCCAGGGTCGGTTATAGACCCGTCACTGCTGGATGGCGCCGTCGCCGTCTTTGCCCTTTGCCCAGGCCTCTCGCGTGTCTGCAGCTTCGGAGTGTCTCCACCACCAGAGTGTTTGTCGGCTTCTTCCGCCTGCCGCTCGCTAGCGCCCTCGCCTCCGCTTGAGATCACCGTGTAACCAGCAGGCACACTGATCTTGAGCCTTGCAGTAAAGCGGTCAATGCCGTAGTTAGTCACCGGAAACCAGCGTCCGGAATACAGCAGATAGGTGATCGGATCGCCCACGTACGCCAGCTTCAGTCCTGGAACCGGACTATCGTCCGCCGAGGTCACATTGCCCTCATATATAAACGTCAGAGTCGCTTCCTGACCCTTGGTCATCCCACTGGGCAGAGAGACGCGAACCGTCGAGTCTTGGGATACGCGTTCCGCAGGCAGCACATTTCCCTGCTCATCCTTCACCTGGGTCACGCGCAACGCGTTGTGCAATTCGAAGCTTGCAATGCTGATGTCGTCCAGCGCTACAAACTTGACTACCGCGCGCGCCATCAGCTTGTGCGACTGGGGAATAACCTTGGCCTCAATCGTGTAATCTTCTGCCTGGATGCGAGGCTTCTCTGCGGCCTGCAGCGTTGCGGCCGGGAGCAGGCCGGCTAGTATGGCCAGCGCCATGAGAACGGCTCGCGTCCGTATCCGTCCCGCAAATCGCAATCGCATTTTGCTCTCGCTAAGTTGCACAACCATAGTTGATGTAAGTAATCGTACAGAAGATGCTGAGTGCCTTCCCAGGAGGCGCGGTTATTCTCTGCCCCGCACCGCACTTTCCGCAACGCGTAATACAACCCGCGCCGCCCGCTGCGCTGCACTTCCTCCAAACATCCCCTGAGCCGCAGCCGAGTCCAGCTCTCCCGCCATCTTGGACTTCACCTCGGCCAGTTCTTCCGTCATGCGCCGCCGCGCCTCGCCATCTTCAAGCAGCCTGCGTACTTCCCGCTCTACGCTCTCTGGCGTAAATCCATCCTGAATCAGCTCTGGGACCACCTTGCGCCCTGCAACCAGGTTCACCATGCCGTAGAAAGGCAACTTCACCAGATGCCTTCCCAGCGTCCAGGTCAGCCCCGCCACGCGATAGACCATCACAAATGGCGTGCCAATCAGCGCCGCCTCAACCGTGGCCGTTCCGCTGGCCACCACGCCTACCCGCGCATGCAGCAGGCTGGCTCGCGCGTCATCCGTCAGCTTTACCTCCACTTGGCTGGCGCACAGCGCAATCTGCTCCCGCACCCACTCCGTGTCCAGCGTGCTCGATACCGGCATCACGAACTCGAAGCCATCTCCCAGCCGTCGCGCTGCACCTAGCATGGCGGCCAGATTCATACGCAGCTCTTTCCTGCGGCTCCCCGGCAGCAGCGCAATCCACCTGCGGGACGCATCCAGCCCCCAGCGCGCCGCGAACTCCTCCCGGCTCACCTTCGGCGGCTCCAGCTCGGTCAGCGGATGCCCAACGAACTCCACCTGCACTCCGTTCCGCGCGTAAAATTCACGCTCAAACGGAAAGATCACCAGCATTTCGCTGACGTACCGTTGCACCAGCTTCAGCCTGCCCTTGCGCCACGCCCAAAGCTGCGGACTCACGTAATACACCACCGGAATCCCCCGGCGGTGCAGTTGCCTTGCCAGCCGCATGTTCCAATCCGGGAAATCTATGAGCACGGCCACGTCCGGCCTTCGCCGATCCACCTCTGCCAGCAGTTTGTGAAACTTCTGATAAATCCTCGGCAGGTGGCTGATCACCTCAAACAATCCAACCACGGCCACTTCGCGCGCGTGGACAACCAGCCCGCATCCCGCCTCGCTCATGCGCTCGCCGCCCATGCCGAAGCATTCAACTTCACCTCCGGCGCCAGCGGCCTGCTGTGCAGCGTTACCCGTCCCTCCGGCCAGCTCGCGCAACGCCGTCAGCAGCTCCGCGCCATACATCTCGCCGGAAGCTTCTCCGGCCGAGATCATCACCCGTAGCGGACGCAAATTTGGTTTTTCAGCGGTGGACATACGCGCCGACAGAATATCAGGCGAGGATGGCAGCCTGGAGAATGTTTGTGGATGTGCCGAGCGGCTTCTTTGCCAAGTTCTACGTTTTCAGCCGGGCGCGCAGACCTAATCCGCCCGCGCCTCCGGTTGCAGCTGCTGAGGCACCGCCGCGGCACCCGCCCCCAGCTCCTGGTCCTTGTACTGCAACTGGTAGAGTTTCCAGTACACGCCTCTCACCGCCAGCAGCTGCTGGTGCGTGCCCATCTCGCGCACCTTGCCCTTGTGCATCACAATAATCTTGTCGGCGCGCTGGATGGTCGAAAGCCGGTGTGCAACGATCAGAGAGGTTCGTCCCTCCACCAGCCGGCTCAGTGCCTCGCGTACCCGGAACTCGGTCTCCGTATCCACGCTTGAGGTTGCTTCGTCCAAAATCAGGATGCGCGGATTATGGGCCAACGCTCGCGCGAACGACACTAGCTGTTTCTGCCCGGTTGACAACGAGTTTCCTCGCTCCTGCAGCAGCGAGTCGAACCCTCCTGGAAGCGTCTGAATAAAATCCGCAACGTTCACTTCTTCCGCCGCACGCTCCACCGCCTCGCGCGTCACGTGCTCCGAGCCCAGCTTGATGTTATCCGCAATCGTCCCGCTGAACAGGAACGGGTCCTGCAACACCACGCCGCAGCGCCGCCGTAACTTCTGCAGATTCATCTCGCGGACATCCACGCCGTCGATGCGAACCGCCCCCTTCTGCACATCGTAAAAGCGCAGCAGTAAAGAAATGATCGTCGTCTTCCCTGCCCCCGTATGCCCCACAATCGCCACCGTCTCGCCCGGCTCAATCACGAATGAGACGCCGCGCAAAATCCACTCCCACTCTTCAGTTGGAATTGTTTTGCCGTCCTTTTCCACCGGAACTCTGCGGTAGGCGAACCACACGTTGTCGAACTCGATCCGTCCTGCTCCCTGCGGCTCTTTCTCAACCTCGGGCGATTGAATCTTTGGTTCGGTGTCCAGCAGTTTGAACACCCGTTCCGCAGCGGCCATAGCCGATTCCAGAATATTGAGCTTCTCGCTCAGATCCTGAATCGGCCGGAAGAATCGTTGCGCATATTGCATAAATGCCACCAGCACGCCCAGTGTCGTGATCCCCGCCAGCACCATGTGTCCGCCGTACCAGAGCACGCAGGCAATCGCAACCGACGACAAGGTTTCCACCACCGGGTAGTAAAGCGCATAGGCCATGATGGCGTCTTTGTAGGCCTCCATGTGCTGCGCGTTCACCACCTCGAATTCCTCAAATGACTTGCGCTCGCGGTTGAACAGTTGCAGGGGAACGATGCCGCTAACGTGTTCCTGCAGAAACGAGTTAATCCGCGCAATCGCCACCCGGATTCTCCGGTAGCTGTCGCGAACCGCTCTGCGGAAGATCTGCGTCGTAAGAACAATCACCGGCAATACCACGAAGGCAATCAGCGCCAGCCGCCAGTTTTTCCTGAGCATGATTCCCAGAATCGCTGCCAATACGAAGACGTCTTCAACAATGGAAACCACTCCCGAAGTGAACATCTCATTCAGCGCGTCCACGTCGGTTGTTACCCGGGTCACCAGCCGTCCCACCGGATTCTTGTCGAAGAACGAGATGTCCATCCGCTGCAGATGCCGGTAGAGCTGGCTGCGCAGGTCAAACATCACCTTCTGCCCGGTCCACTGCATCATGTACGTCTGCGTGAATTCAAAGAGGAAGCCCAGCAGGAGCACGCCCAGGAAGATGCCGCCGATCTGCGCGATTCCAACCATCGGCTCTGGGCTCAGAAAGCGGTCTAGGAACGAGTGCTCCCCAGGGCGCGCCGCCAGGTACTTGTCGATCGCCGTCATCGTCAGGTAGGGCCCGAGCACGTCGGCACCTGCCTTCAGTACGATAGCCATCATCGCCAGGGCCACCTGCAGCCGGTAGGGGCTCAGGTACATGATCAACCGGCGAACCATTCGCTGGTCATACGATTTTCCTAGTACCTCTTCCTCGGCGGCCATCGTCTTTCTATTTTAGATGGAAGCCAGCCCTCCCAAGGTGCAGCCTGATAAATTTGCGCATCGAAACGCTTGTTCTCTGCCTCTCGCACCGGCAGCTTGACATCGTATGCGTACAGTGTAAGCATAATGCGTACGGCGTAAACAACCATGCCCACAACCGTCGCTTCCGGCAATCTTCGCGAGACCATTCTCAAAAGCGCCCGCAAGCTCTTCGCCGCCCAGGGCTACCAAAGTGTCTCCATGCGCCGCATCGGCCAGGCCGCCGGTTGCTCGCCCATGGCCGTCTATCGCCATTTCGCCAGCAAGCAGGAGCTTCTCCTTTCCATCTGCGAAGAATCCTTTGCCCACATGTTTCGCAACCTGGAGCGGCCTCACCCCGATCTCCCGCTGGTGCAGCAGTTGCGCGCCCGCATGGCGACATTTATCCGTTTCTGCGCCGCTCATCCTTGCCACTATCGTCTGGCTTTTCTCGATGCCGCATTTGCCGGCGTGGAGATTCCTTCGCGCCACGCTCTGCGCGAGCATTTCCGGAACGTGGTCGCCGAGTGCATCGCCGACCGAAAGCTGGCACTCGATCCTGATTCTTACTCCCTGACCTTGCTCGCTTGCATGCACGGAGCCATCCTGCTGCTCATCTCCGGCCAAAAGCTGGCCGTCTCGCGCGAAACGTTTTTAGCGGAGCTGATTGCCACGGCCACGGAGGTATTCGAGTAGTGTCCTTGCAGTCCTCCGTGTCATTGCATCCGCACCCCAAGGTCAACCCCTGGCTCATCGCCATGACCGTAATGCTGGCGACCTTCATGGAAGTGCTGGACACCAGCATCGCCAACGTTGCCCTGCCTCACATCGCCGGCTCGCTCTCGGCCAGTGTCGATGAGAGCACCTGGGTGCTCACCTCCTACCTCATCTCCAACGCCATCATTCTGCCACTCAGCGGCTGGCTCACCGAACTGTTTGGACGCAAGCGCTTCTACATGACCTGCGTAGTCATCTTCACCGGCAGTTCGTTGCTCTGCGGCATTGCTCCCAGCCTTCCCCTCCTCGTGCTCTTCCGGATCATGCAGGGACTGGGCGGCGGCGGCCTGCAACCCTCCGCGCAAGCCATACTGGCCGACACTTTCCCTCCACAGCAGCGCGGCATGGCGTTCGCCATCTATGGCATGGCTGTGGTCTTTGCCCCCGCCATTGGTCCCACTCTCGGCGGCTGGATTACCGATAGCTACAGTTGGCGCTGGCTCTTCTACGTCAATGTTCCCGTTGGCATTCTCTCCCTCATACTGGTCTCGCGTCTCATCCACAATCCGCCCGCCCTCACTGGCAAGCCGATTACGCGCCAAAACCTTCTCTCCATGGACTGGACGGGCATGGGCCTGCTCGCCCTGGGTCTCGGCTCCCTGGAGTTCGTGTTGGACAAGGGACAGGAAGACGACTGGTTCGGCTCCGGTCGAATCACCTTTCTTGCCGCCCTGGCCGTCACGTGCCTGATTGCTGTCGTCATCCGCGAACTTGTGATCAAGAACCCGGTCGTCGATCTCAAGCTCTATCGCGAGCGTAATTTCTCACTCTCGCACGTTCTCATCTTCTGCCTCGGATTTGTCCTCGCCGGTAGCACCGTCCTGCTCCCTCAGTTTCTGCAGACACTGCTGGGGTACTCTGCCACGCGTGCAGGGATGGTCCTCTCTCCGGCAGGAGTCGTGCTTATCTTTACCATGCCCATCGCCGGCTTTCTGATTGGGCGCATCGGCGCGCGCCCAATGATCATCTTCGGCTACATCGTGCTCGGCAGCTCACTCTGGCTCACCGCACGTCTCCAACTGCAAACCGATTACGCCACCTTCACTCTTGTGCGCATGATTTCATCACTGGGATTGGCAGCACTGTTTGCTCCCATCAGCACCACCTGTTTCGCCGTAGTTCCGCCCGGCAGGAACAACGCTGCTTCGTCGCTCTACAACCTGATGCGCAATCTGGGTTCCAGCTGCGGTATCGCCGCCGTCACCACGGTTCTGGCCCGCCGCGCACAGTTCCACCAGCTTCGTCTCTCCGAGCACCTTACCGCTGCTCACGCCCAGGTTCAGCAGACGCAACTCGGAAGTTATCTCGCGCAGCATGGCGATGGCCTTGGCCTTCCCGCCGCCCGTGCCGCACGAGTGCTCTACCACGGCGTCTTGCAACAGGCCGCTGCCATGGCCTATCTCGACGCCTTCTGGCTCCTAGGGACGCTCTGCTTCGTCATGCCGCTTTTCGCCATTTTCATCGTCAAGGTTAAGCACGCCCCTAGTCCCGGCATGCCCGCGGAATAGCCATGCGTCCGCGACCGGAGCGGCGATCGTTGCCGCGTACCCGACTGCGAGCCAACGAAGTCTTGCGCCGAACCGCGACCGGAAGGCCATCCGTCATCCGTACCCGTCGCTAAGCCGTTTCCACGTACTCGTATCCGAACTCACTGCCGACTTCGCTCCGAGCAGTACACTGGAGTCGCGGCTATCGAATTGAACTCCAACATCCATTCCGCGCTCTATCTTTCCGTACCCTTCTGCCGGACCAAGTGTTCTTTTTGCAACTTTGCTTCCGGCGTCTTCTCTCGCGGAATCTTTGACAGCTACATTGCCCACCTTGAGCAGAGCCTTTCCCATGCTCCCGCCCTCGCCCGCGAATTCGGAGCGGAATTCGACCCGCTGCTCGACTCCATCTATCTCGGAGGCGGCACGCCCAGCGTTCTCGCCCCCGATCAGCTCGACCGCATCTTCGCTGCCATCGTCCACACCTTCGAGCCTTTGCCGCAAGCCGAGTTCACCGTCGAAGTCGCTCCAGGCACACTCTCCGATGAGGTCCTCGCAGCTCTTCTCCGCGCCCGCGTCAATCGCGTCTCGCTCGGCGTGCAGTCGTTTGTCGATCAGGAATCCCGTTCCGTGGGCCGCCTGCACTCTCGCCACATCACCGTCGCCGACATCGCTCGCCTGCGTGCCGCGGGCATCTCCGAAATCAGCGTCGATCTCATCGCCGGCTTGCCCTATCAGACCGCGGAAAGCTGGGAGCATTCGCTCGACGAACTCCTCGCCCTCGCCGTTCCTCACGTCAGCGTCTACATGCTGGAGGTCGACGCCGACTCGCGTCTCGGCCGCGAAGTCATCGCCGGAGGCACCCGCTACCACGCTCATCATGTCCCTGACGAGGAGCTGACCATCGCCCTCTACGAGCGCGCCTGCGAGCGCCTCAACGCCTCCGGCATCGCACAATATGAGATCTCGAACTTTGCTCGTCCTGGTCACCAGTCGCGCCATAACCTGCGTTACTGGCAGCGTCTCCCCTACTTCGGTTTTGGCGTCGATGCCCATTCCATGCTGCCCTCGCCAACCGCTTCCGAACCGCATCGCGCCGTGCGCATCGCCACCGTCGATTCGCTCGACGCATTGCTCGCCAGCACCGCACCCGAGGTCGAAACGGTCGCTGAGCGTCAGGCCATCGAGGAGACCTACTTCCTCGGTCTGCGTCTGAACCGCGGCATCAATTTGTTGGCCATTCAGCAGGAGTTTGGAACCGATGCCGTGGAGAGCTATCGTGAGACAATCTCCGGCCTTGTGACCAGCCAGTTGCTCGCATTGGAGAACGGCTGGCTGCGCCTCACCGCGCGCGGCCGCCTGCTCTCCAACGAAGTCTTTCAGGCTTTCCTGCACGACTAGCGTTTAGACTGGACGATATATGATCACCGGAGAGTGAATCGTGAGGAGAATCGTGAAGACTTACTACGCACCTGGCACAAAGCCGCCCGGGCTAAAGAAGTGGGATTCAGGACAAATTCGGGTCCGGGATCGCATTAAGCTCAAAGTAGCGGCGGTCGTGATCGGGGCACTGGTTTGTTGGATCATCTCCACGTATTCGAAAAATTAGCATTATTGTTTCCATTATGTTTGGGGGTACTTATGAGCAATTCATGGATTGATCTTCGCAGTGACACCGTAACCCTACCCAGCGATGAGATGCGCCGCGCCATGGCCTCCGCCGAGGTTGGCGACGATGTCTACGGAGAGGACCCGACCATCAATCGTCTGGAAGCCCTCGCCGCTGAAATCTTTGGCCGCGAAGCCGCAATGTTCGTTCCCTCCGGCACCATGGGCAACCAGATTGCCGTCAAGCTGCACACCCGTCCCGGTCAGGAAATCCTCTGCGAAGAGCGCGGCCACATCTTCAACTATGAGATGGCAATGCTCGGCTGGTTCAGCGGATGCATCGTGCGTCCTATCCCCGCACCTCTCGGAATTCTCTTCTGGGATCTGCTCGCCTCCCGCATCGCACCGCCCACCTACTACGTCGCCCAAACCGGTCTAATCGCGCTGGAGAACACTCACAACATGGCCGGAGGCACCGTCACCCCCATCGCCATCATGGAGGACATCTGCGCCCAGGCGCATCAACTCAATCTCCCCGTGCATCTGGATGGCGCACGCATCTTCAACGCCGCCGCCTATCTCGGCAAGCCGGTTGCGGAGATTACTCGTGCCTTCGATTCCGTCATGTTCTGTCTCTCCAAGGGACTCGGAGCGCCAGTCGGTTCCATGCTCGTTGGCTCAGCAGATTTCATCCAGCAAGCGCGTTCGGTCCGCAAAGCCTTGGGCGGAGGAATGCGTCAGGCTGGAATCCTTGCTGCCGCCGGTCTCATCGCGCTGGAGCACGGCCCCACCCGCCTGCACGAGGACCACGCCAACGCCCGGATGCTCGCCGAAGGCCTAGCCGCCATCCCTGGCATTCAAATTGATCTGGACACGGTGCAAACCAACATCGTCATCTGCGATGTGAGCGGAACCGGCCGTTCCTCCACGGAAATCGTCGCGGCTCTCAAAACCCAGGGCGTACTGGCTGGTACCGTCAACCCGCAGCAGATTCGCTTCGTCACTCACCTCAATGTATCCCGCGCCGACTGCGCTCAAATGCTGCAAGGTCTGCGCGCAATTTGCGAAACCCGCGCCAGCGTCTGACGTGGAAGCCGATGTCTAATCGATCTTCACTCGCGAGCTGATGAGCTTCAATTGGAGCTTCATAATCGCCTTCGCCATGTGGTCCTGTTGACGGTTGTCCGGCTCAAGATACTCAAGTGCGTAGAAGTGACCGCTCCGCGCCTCGCGTCGTTCGATGCGGCGCACCACTGCGGCCACAGAAAACTTCTCGTCATTCAGAACAAATTCCAAAAGCAGTTCCCGTCCCACATTCAACGTGTCATTCTGAACCAGCAGCGTCGCCCCTCCCAGGGAAACGTCGCGCAGTTCGGCGGCCTTCCAAGTCGGCGCCGTTATCGCTAAATCGCGGTAACGCACCTCGGAGTGGCAATCGATGCGGCACGAGTCGCGGCGCTGGATTTCGCGAGGGCTCCCAAGCAGCGTCACCGTGAGCATCAGCTCTTCCTCCCACCATTGCGAACGTCCGCGCGCCTCGAACTCCAGCACTCCATAGCGAGTACTTTTGCGAACCACGCAACGGACCACGTCAGCCGAAAACGCACTCGGTCTTTGCTCTTCCAAGCTGATGGCAACGCTCAGGGTCTTTTCGGTGGCAGCCGCGACCTTGCCTTCAAATACCATCTCTTCTCCGGCGGCGCCATGCGGCTGCGCCGGGATGCAGATGTGTACTATCTCATTCAGCAAAAACCTGGACCCGGTTGGGTGAGTCACCCAGATATCTCCATTTGACCAACAAAGTGTAATTCCGCGGTTACCAGACCTGAACCTCGAATCGCGCCCGGGACGCCGTTGCCTTCCCGATCTGGCGTCAAACTGTCTATCTTTCCCACAAAGCTAATCTGCCGTCACCACCAGTGCTTTGCACTCGCCCTTCTCATTCACTCGCAAATAGTAATGCGGCATCGAACTGTCGAAGTAGATGGCATCCCCTGCGGCCAGTTCATACCCTTCTCCGTCGATCTTCAGCTTCAGTGTACCTTCAATCACAAACAGCATCTCGTTACCGGCGTGCCGGTGCGGCTTCAGCTTCTCGGGAGCAATCAAGTCGAACTCTGAATAAAAGGAGTTCAACTTGCGCTCGCTGGCCTTGAAGTCCAGGCTCTCAAACCAGTAGGAACTGGCGTCGGAACCCGGGTGCTCCGGAAAACGCTTGCGCTCGGCCTTGCGAGTGACCTCAACCAGGTGGCGATTGCGATTGTTGTCGAAGAAGAACTCCAGACCAACGCTGAAGACCATGGCAATGCGCAGCAGCGTGGGCAGAGTTGGAATCAACTTCCCGCGCTCAATCTTCGAAAGCAGGGCAGCCGAGAGTCCGGCCTGTTTGCCAACCTCAACCAGTCCCATGCTCTTCTTCAGTCTCAACGCCCGGAGTTTCTCCCCGATCAAGTACGGTTTGAGTCCCTGCGTGATGGTTTCACTTACCATCTTGCCCCCATCGACAGCTCTATAAGGTGTAGTGATAGTAAAATAACATTTCCTGCCTTTCAAACAATAGCCCGTTCGAAGCCTGGCCAACGAACCTTGTTAGCCAGCCTAGCCGTTTACTGAAATGTTCTAGCGATTCATCAAAGGGAAGACACGCAAAGGCCACCCGTAGGCAGCCTTCGCGCGTTACATCGGCGGTACATCAAAGGTCGGAGTTGGTGAAGGCCATCGAAATCAACGTGTGCTGTTCCATCTGGTGCGCCTTCGCCGAGCCGGTCGCAGGACTCGCCGCCGCCTGCCGCTGGATCGACCGCACCGGGAGCTTCTGTCCGGCTATGCGGCGCAGGCGAGGTTTCACAAAACTCTCCGCCCCCATGTTTGCCGGTTCTTCCTGCACCCACACCAGCTCGTGCGCATTCTTGTAAGGTGCAATCGCTTCCAGAATGTCCTTCTCCGGGAACGGATAGAGCTGGTCAAGAAACAGGATCGCCGAGCTCGTATGCTTCAGACGTTTCCGTTCCGCCTCAAGGTCGTGGCCAATCTTGCCCGTGCAGAGCAGTATATGCGTGACCTGCTCCGGATCGGCCTGCGTGTCCGGCCTAACGGTTTGGAAACGCGGCACACTCAACGCGGCCAACTCGCTGGCCGCATCCGGATGCCGCAACATGCTCTTCGGAGTAAAGCAGATCAGCGGCTTGCGCCACCTGCGCAATGCTTGACGCCGCAGCAGGTGGAAGAATTGCGCCGCCGAGGATGGCTGGCACACCTGCATATTGTCGCGCGCACAAAGTTGCAGGTAGCGCTCAATGCGCGCGCTGGAGTGCTCTGGCCCCTGCCCCTCGTAGCCATGAGGAAGCAATAGCACCAGCCCTGAAAGCAATCCCCATTTTTCTTCTCCGGCGCTAATGAACTGATCGATGATGATCTGGCCGCCGTTCGCAAAGTCGCCGAACTGCGCCTCCCAGATCGTGAGCGCCTCCGGATAATCGCGGCTGAATCCATACTCGAAGCCCAGAACCGCAGCCTCCGAGAGCTCCGAATTGTAGATCTCGATGAACGCCTGATCCGCCGCCAGATGTTGCAGCGGCATGTACTCGCTCTCGTCCTCCACGTCGATCAGGTAGGAGTGGCGATGATTGAACGTGCCTCGCCGCGAGTCCTGCCCGCTCATCCGAACCGGAATTCCGCTCGTGACCAAACTGGCGAAGGCCAGAGCCTCTGCCATCCCGTAATCCACCAACCGTTTTCCCTCTGCCATCTCCTGCCGCTGCTTCAGCAGCGCTGCAACCTTCGGGTGAATGTGGAATCCTTCGGGATACTCGCCTAACTTAATCCCCAAGCGGGTAAGCTCTTCTCTCGGCACTCCGGTGTCGCGCTCGTGAATAGGCGACCATTTGGCACCCATGAAGCCGTCCCAATATGCAGGCAGCTTGTAGAGCAGCGGCTTCCTCGTCATCGCCTTGGCTTCTTCTTTGGCCTGCTGATAGCGAGCTTTGGCTTCCGCAACCTGCGCCGTTACGTCCACGCCGAGCCGCTTGGCATAAATCTCGTAGAGCGGCGGATGATTCTTGATCTTGGCATAGACAATCGGCTGGGTAATCGTGGGGTCATCGATTTCCGAATGCCCATGACGGCGGTAGCCGATCAGATCGATCAGCACATCCGAGCCGAACTGGTAACGATATTCCAGCGCTATCCGGCCAATGCGCACCACGGCCTCGGGGTCCTCCGCGTTCACGTGGAAGATCGGAATAGGCAACCGCTTCGCCAAATCGCTGGCAAAGCGTCCGCTGGCGTAGTCGCTGGGATTGGTCGTAAAGCCAAGCAAGTTGTTGACGATGATATTGATCGTGCCGCCCACGTCGTAGGCCGGCAGATAGCTCATGTTCAGCGTCTCGGCCCAGATACCCTGACCCGCAAAGGCCGAGTCGCCATGCATCAGGACAGGCAACGTCTGGGATTTCCCCTCCGCGCCGCGCCTTGTCTGTTTGGCCCTCACCCTCCCCAGCGCCACCGGATCGACCGCCTCCAGATGGCTGGGATTGCTCACCAGGTGAATTCTCATCCGCTGGCCGTTAAACTCCCGGTACCCGGTGGCTCCGTTGTGATACTTCACATCGCCGCCGCCCAGCACCGAGCGCGGATCGACGTCCTCAAACCCGGCATAGATGTCGGTTGCCGAGCGCCCCACCGTGGTAGCCACCGCCGCCAGGCGTCCTCGATGGCTCATCGCCATCACGCACTCCACCGCGCCATGCGCTGCAGCTCCCATGAGGATCTCCTCCATCAACGGAATCAGCGCGGTGTCGCCTTCCAGCGAAAAACGCTTGGTGCCGATATAAAGCGTCTGCAGCATCTGTTCGAAGATGTCGGCCTCAACCAGATGCTTGAGAATGGCATCGCGATCCACCTCGCCCTGCGGACCCTCCAGCCGGTCGATAATCCACTGGCGGCGCTCCGGATCGGGGATGTGCATGAACTCAGCGCCAACCGTGCCGCAGTAGATTGCCCGCGCCCGATCCGCTTCCGCACCGCTGATTTGCAGCTCAGCATACGCAAGACGCGGAAAATGGCCGAGTGGATCGAGGTCAGCCTGCAAATATCCCCAACGCCGGAAAAGATCGAAGACGCGCCCCTGATTTTCCGTACTGGTTTCCACAGATGAAATGAGTTGAGCCTCTGGCACTTTGCTCCTCGCCCGAGAGAGCCGGGACTTTTGATGACTGTAAGATTACCGCCCCGCAGCCCGGTATATCAAAGCAGAAAAAGTCCGAGCCGCGGCTACTCAGTTGGATTCACAGCGCGAGCCCCACGATTGCGGAAATTTCGCCAGGCGCTAGCGGCTGGCGCGGCATCCGGTGCCGCGTACCCACCGCTAAGCTATCCGGAAGCCGTGCCCATCGCTGCACTTCACTCCTACGCCTTCATTGCGCCGGTATAAACCGCCATTCCCACCACGGAGTCCACGCCCTCTTCATCCAGCCGCTTCACTTCCTCCATCGACTTGATCCCTCCGGCAACAATCAGCTTGCGCGTAGTAGCGGCCTTCAGCCCTGCCACCACCTCAAAGGGAAAGCCGCTCATCGTCCCTTCCGTATCGATGTGCGTGTAAAGGTAGCCGGAACAGTACGCCTCCGTCTGCCGCATCATCTCCGCCGGAGTCAGCTCCGTCCCCTCTTGCCAGCCTTTGATAGAAACCTTTCCGCCGCGCGAATCCACTGCAAACAGCAGGCGCGCCGGAGCTGCATAGTGCGCCAGGGCCTCGGCCATCTTCAAATCCACCGCCCCATTCCTCAGCAGCGCCGAACCGATAATCACCTTCTTCGCTCCGGCCTGCAACATCCTCGATGCCGCCTCCACCGTGCGAATTCCTCCACCCACCTGCACCGGCAGGTGCTCGGAAATATGATGGATCAGCGCCGTATTCTCGCCCGTGCCCATCGCCGCGTCCAAATCGATCAGTTGCACCATCGGATACGCAAGAAAGCGGTCGATCCAGTATTGAAGGTCGTCGAACTCCAGCGCTTTTTTCTTGCCTTGCACCAGTTGGACGACCTTGCCGCCCATAAGATCAATTGAGGGAATCAGCATTTTCCTGTGTCCTGTGTAGTTGGCGTTAGCGTGCCGAACCGCGTGATTAACATGGCAGCCTCACCGGTATGCCTTCACGCTGCAACTGCGCCTTCAACTCGCGCACGTCGTGAATGCCGAAGTGGAAGATCGAGGCAGCCAGCGCCGCATCCGCACACCCGCCTTTGAATACCTCCACAAAGTGATCTCCCGAACCCGCGCCGCCGCTGGCGATCACCGGAATGTTCACCGCCTTCGCCACCGCTGCCGTGAGCTGGCAGTCAAAGCCATTGCGAGTTCCGTCGCAGTCCATCGACGTAAGCAGAATCTCTCCCGCTCCTCGCGATTCCGCCTCGCGCGCCCACGCCTCGGCATCGCGCCCCGTCGCAGTGCGCCCCCCGGCCAGATAGACCTCGGCAGGCACCGCGCCTTCCGCCGACGCCGCAGAACCTACTTTGCGCTTTGCGTCAATCGCCACGATCACCGCCTGCGAGCCGAAGCGCTCCGCAATTTCCGTAATGATCCCCGGCGTCTTGATCGCCGCTGAGTTGATGCTGATCTTGTCGGCGCCTGCGTCAAACAACGCGCTGGCGTCATCCAGCGACCTCACCCCTCCGCCTACCGTGAACGGCACAAACAGCTGCCGCGCTGTCCGCCGCACCACATCAATCAAGATTGGCCGCGCATCGCTGGTCGCCGTGATATCGAGCAGCACAATCTCATCGGCCCCGCTCTTGGCGTGCAGATGCGCCAGTTCAGCCGGATCTCCGGCGTCCACCAGATCCACAAACTGCACTCCTTTGACCACACGCCCATTGGTCACATCGAGGCAGGCAATAATGCGTTTTGTAATTCCCGTGCTCAGCCCTCCCGTGCTCATCGCGCGATCCTCTCCGCGGCGTAGTCGCAAAAGTTCTTAAGAATCCTCAATCCCGTGTCGCCGGATTTTTCCGGATGGAATTGCACGCCAAAGACGTTCTCCCGCTCCACCGCTGCCGCAAAGGTCTCACCATAATTTGTGACCGCCGAAACCCCATCAACCACTGGTGCGCGATACGAGTGCGTGAAGTACACAAAGCTGTCGTCGGGCACGTCGCGCAGCAGCCGCGACTGCTTGCCCGCCGCCGTCCGTCGAATCTGATTCCAGCCCACATGCGGAACTTTGAGCGTGGTCTGGAAGCGCTCGCACGCCCCATCAAACAGCCCTAGCCCCATCGTCTCCGGTGCCTCGGTCGAGCCCGCAAACTGCCACTGCATTCCCACGCAGATGCCCAAAAAAGGCGTGCCGTGCGCAATCGCCTCCAGCACTGCATCGCGCACGCCGCTCGTGGCCAGCCGCTCCGTGGTGCAAAAGTGTCCCACGCCCGGAAGCACCAGCGCCTCCGCGTCGCGCACCAGCCCCGGGTCGTCCGTGACCACCGACTCCTGCCCAAGATGCGTCAGCGCCTTGCGCACGCTGGTCAGGTTGCCCGCTTTGTAATCGATGAGCGTAATCATCTACAGAAGTCCTTTGGTGGATGGCAGCATCTCGGCCAGCCGTTGATCCTTGCTGCAAGCTGCGCGCAGCGCGCGCGCAAAGGCCTTGAACAGCGCCTCGATCTTGTGATGGTTCGAGCGTCCGTACATCGTTTTCAGGTGCACGTTGGCCCGTGCTCCGCGGGCAAATCCCTCGAAGAAATCGAAGACCAGTTCGCTCTGCAGATCGCCCACCAGTCGCACTCGCACCTTCGTGTCCACCACGCAAGCCACGCGCCCGCTCAGGTCCACCGCGGCAATCCCTAGCGTCTCGTCCATCGCCATCAGGAAATATCCAGCGCGGAGGATTCCCTTCTTGTCGCCCAGCGCCCGATCAAACGCCTCCCCCAGCGCGATGCCGACATCTTCCACCGTATGGTGCTGATCCACATCGAGGTCGCCCCTGCATGCCAGCGCCAGATCGAAGCCACCATGTCGTGTAAACAGCTCAAGCATGTGGTCCAGGAAGCGGATGCCGGTTTCCACCTTGTAAATTCCAGTTCCATCAATGTTCAGCGCGAGCGCAATCTGCGTCTCTGTCGTGATGCGTTCCAACTCCGTGCCCCGGGGCATGATCTTCTCAACTTTTCTCATTGCGCCTCCTTGGCGGCAGGAACGGGTCGCGGTTGCGGCTTAAATCCAATACTTTCGAGCGCCTCTGCCAGTTCGCGCAGCAACCTCTGCGTCTGCACTCGATTCCCAATCGTTATGCGCACGCAGCCCTCGCAGCCCGGATCGCTGTTGCGGTCACGAACCAGGATGCCGCGCTTGCGCATCTGCCCGACGAAAGCCTGACGGTAGCTTCCAAAATACGCGAGCACAAAGTTCGCCTGCGATGGCCAGTACGGGATCTCCCGCTCGCGGTAAAAGCTTTCCAGCCGGCTTCGTCCTTCAAGAACCTGCGCAATGTACCCCGCAATATACTCGCGATCGTCCAGTGCCGCCCTCAGGCATGTCAGCGCTATGCCGTTCACGTTATACGGCGAAACAACGCGCCGCAGCATCTTCAGTTGTGTCGCCGAACCAAGCAACGCGCCCAGCCGGAATCCCGCCAGCCCATACGCCTTCGAAAATGTCCGGCTCACGAAGAGGTTGTCGACAAGTCCAAGCTGATCGAGCAGGCTTTCGCCGCCAAAATGAATGTAAGCCTCGTCGATCAGCACCGCGGCCTGTGGAGCGGCGTGCACAATCGCAAGCAACTGCTCGCGGCTGGCCATGGCTCCGCTGGGATTGTTGGGATTGGCAATGCAGATGAGGCGCGTCCTCGGAGTAATCGCGCGCAGCAAAGCCGCCGCCGGAAACTCCAGCCCCTCGCCGCACTGCACCGTACGAACCACCGCTCCCGTTGCCTGCGCATAAATCTCATACATGCTGAACGTGGGCACCGCGATCAGCGCCTCGTTCCCAACTTCCAGATAGGTCTCCGCCAGCAGATGAATCGCTTCATCCACGCCGTTTGTCAGCAGCGCCTGTTCCGGAGCTATGCCGAAATACTCTGCTACCGCATGTTCTCCGGCCTCGCGCTCAGGATACTTGTTCAGCGTCTCGGCGGTGATCGAGTGCAGGGCTTCAAGAACTCGCGGCGAGCATCCATCCACATTTTCGTTAAAGTCGAGGCGCAACCCTTCGCGGCCTCCCAGCGGCGGATGATATTCCTTCAGCGTTTCAATAGCGCGGCGGGCGCGCAACTCGGAACTCATTTCTTCAACCTCACGCGTACGCTCGCGGCGTGGCCTTTCAATCCCTCTGCTTCGGCCAGCAGCGTCACCGTTGGCGCCATCTTCTCCAACCCTTTGCGGCTGGCTTCCTGGATGGTAATAATCCGTACGAAATCGATCACATTGAGCCCGCCGCGGCATCGTGCCATGTTGCCGGTTGGCAGGGTGTGGTTCGGACCGCTGACGTAGTCGCCCAGCGATTGTGCCGTGTAGTCGCCGAGGAAAACCGAACCCGCGCACTTCACCTCATACACATCTTCCGATGGCACGCTGACGTGTTCTCCTCCCAGTTCGTTCGCCCACTGCATCGCCTGCTTGCGGCTTTTGGCAACCAGAGCCACGCCGCGCGCGGCCAGCGATTGCCGGGCAATCGCATTGTCCGCGGCTTGTTCCGTGGCGCACCGAATCACCGCCTTCGCCAAGCGCGTGCTGGCCGTGACGAAGACAGCCAGCGCCTCCGGATCGTGTTCAGCCTGCGCCACCAGATCGCTGGCAATGAACTCCGCATTGCCCTCGGTTGCGCAGTACACAATCTCCGTCGGCCCGGCTAGGAAATCGATCCCGCAATCAAACGCCACCAGCTTTTTCGCCAGCGTCACATACGTATTCCCAGGACCGACAATCTTGTTGACCGGGGGAATGCTTTCCGTACCGTAGGCAAATGCGGCAATCGCCTGCGCGCCGCCAATGCAGTAGAACTCCGTAACGCCAATGATTTCCGCCGCCGCCAGGGTCTCCACCGCCGGACGCGGCGAAGCAACGGCAATCCGTTTCACCCCCGCCACCTGCGCCGGAATCACCGTCATCAGCACCGTGGAGGGCAGAGGATATCGCCCGCCCGGCGCGTAGCAGCCCACCGACTCCAGCGGACGAATCGCCTGCCCCACCCTCAGCCCCGGATGAATCGTGCGAATCCATGGACGCGGCAGCTGCCACTCGGCAAAGTTGCGAATGTTTTTCGCTGCCGTCTCAATCGCGTGTACGAATTCCGCGTTCACCAACCCTCGCGCCGCCTGCAACTCCTCTGCCGAGACGCGCATGCACGCACCCTCGGCGAGCCCGTCGAACTTCTGTGCATAGCCGCGCAGAGCAGCATCGCCACCAGCGCGTACCTCGTTCACAATCCCAGCTACCGTCTTCTCCACGGCAGCGTCAAATGATGCGTAGCGATGAGCAAGCGAGACAACGGCTTGCGCAGCCTCCTCACCACTGAGCAATTTCATTACATCACCACCTTGTTCAGCGGATACTCAACGATTCCGCTGCCGCCTGCTTCCTTCAGCCGTGGGATCACATCCCGCACCACCGTCTCTTCCAGAATGGTGTTCACCGCAACCCACTCGGAGTTGCTCAGCGCGGAGATCGTTGGAGAGTTCAGCGCCGGCAGCACGGCAAGTACCGCCTGCAAATCCTTCTGCTTCACATTCAGCATCAATCCCACGCGCCCCTGCGCGGAAATTGCGCCTTGCAACATCAGGGCAATGTTGTCGATCTTCCGCCGCTTCCACTCGTCGGCATAGGCTTTCTTGTTTGCAATCACCTGGGTGTTCGATTCCAGCACCGTCTCCACTATGCGCAGCCGATTGGCGCGCAGCGAGCTCCCAGTCTCGGTAATCTCGACAATTGCGTCGGCCAGCATCGGAGGCTTCACCTCGGTCGCGCCCCAACTGAAGTCCACCTGCACCGGAACATTCCGCGATGCGAAGTAATTCTTTGTAACTTCGACCAGCTCCGTCGCAATGGTTTTGCCCGCCAAATCCTCCGCGCACCGCACTGTCGAGTCTTCCGGCACCGCCAGCACCCAGCGCACCTTGCCCCGGCTCTGCTTGGCATAAATCAGGTCACACACGGCCTCAACCTTGCGTCCGCTTTCCACCACCCAGTCCAACCCGGTCAATCCGGCATCCAGCACGCCTTGCTCAACATATCGCGCCATCTCCTGCGCGCGAATCAACATACATTCCAGCTCCGGATCGTCGGTCGAGGGAAAGTACGAGCGTCCATTGGCGTAGATCTTGAATCCAGCGGCGGCAAACAATTCGATAGTTGCGTCCTGCAGTGAGCCCTTGGGAATGCCAAGCCGAATCTTAGGCATTGCGAACCTCCGGAATCGTGATCGGTTTGGTGAAGCAGGAACGCGTGCCTTCATGGCACACCAACCCGTCGCCCTCCACCTCAACCTTGCAGAGCACCGTGTCGTTGTCGCAATCGGTCGCCGCATAGGTAAGCCGTAGCCGGTTGCCGCTGGTCTCGCCCTTCGTCCACAGCTTATTGCGGGTGCGGCTGTAGAAGGTCACATAGCCGGTCTGGAGCGTCTTATCCAACGCCTCCTGGTTCATAAAGCCCACCATGAGAACCTCGCCATTTCCGGCATCTTGCACAATCGCCGGCGCGAGCCCCCCCATCTTCTCGAAATCGATCTGCATTGTCCTGTCCCTCGTTGGCCTGACTCGACCTGGGCATCCACGCGTAGCGGTCAAAAGAAAAAACCCGCTGGTTTGGATTGCGCCAGCGGGTCAGTGCTTGGATGATTGCCTCTTACAAGGATCCACGCGCCTCCGCCGACACAATCGCCGTATGGTGATGATGGTGCTGGCGGTGATGTAGCATAGGCGTCATTCCTGATAATCCTAAATATAGAGTACCCCTGAGGTCAACGCCAAAAACACCACGCATTCCAGATTCCTTTAACGAGAATCCCCACAAAAAGCAGAACTGAATCCGTCCTTGCGCCGTATGACTGAGCGCTGCGTCCAATAGACTATATAGAGTGGCAGCAAACAAAATGGAGCAAGCATGAGCCAACAGTCAGACGCGCCCGGCGCGTTAGGCGCGACCGGCGCAGTAGCCATTGATGCCCGCGGCGCCAGCCGTTACTACTCCATGGGTGAAACCATCGTGCGGGCAGTCGAAGATGTCAGCTTCACCATCGCGCGCGGCAGCTTTGCCGCCCTTCAGGGACCCTCCGGCTCAGGCAAGTCCACGCTCCTGAACCTTCTCGCCGGACTCGACCGCTTGACCGCCGGAAGCATCCTCGTCGCCGGACGCGATCTCGGCACCATGGACTCTGAGGCCCTTGCCCGCCATCGCCGCCTCACCGTCGGCATCGTTTTCCAGTCCTTCAACCTCGTTCCCACCATGACCCTTGCCGACAACATCGAACTCCCTCTGCGCTTCGCCGAAACTCCGCGCAACGAGCGCCGCAGCCGCGTGTTGGAATTGCTGAACAACGTCGGCCTCGCCAATCGTGCCCATCACAAGCCCGGCGAACTCAGCGGAGGCGAGCAGCAACGGGCCGCCATCGCACGCGCCCTCGCCAACCGTCCTTCGCTGCTGCTGGCCGATGAGCCCACCGGAAATCTCGACAGCTGCAACGGGCAGGAGGTCATGGAACTGCTCCGCGAGTTGAACGAAAAAATGGGAGTGACCGTATTGATGGTGACCCACGATCCTTCCCTGGCCGCCCGCTACGCCCACACGTCCCTCCACATGGCGGACGGGAAGCTCGCCTCCACCGCCGAGGTGCTGCAATGAATCACCAGGACCTCTTTGAGCTTGCGGCTCGCAACATGCGCAATGCGCGCCTGCGCAACGCCCTCACCACCATGGGAATCGCCGTCGGTGTCGCCTCCATGGTCGCCATGCTTTCGCTCGGCATCGGACTCCAGGGCTTCGCCAACCACCAGCTCATGAAGTCGGGAATGTTCCAGACCGTCTTCGTCACCAGCAAGCAGGACTCTCGCCGGATGGAAGACAATGACGCCGCAAAATCCACGGAGTCTCCTGCGCTGACCGACGATGCGCGCAAGACAATCACAGCTCTGCCCGGAGTCGAAGAGGTCGCTCCCGAGATTCGCGCCACCTCCGAGGTGGTGTACGGCGACAAAAGCAACTTCACTCTGCTCGCCGGACTTCCATGGTCGGCACGCGATGAGGACGCAGTCGAAAAAGTATCGGGCCGCTTCTTCAGTTCGCCAACTGCCGATGAAGTGCTCTTGCAGCTGGACTTCGCAAAGAAGTTGGAACAAGATCCTCAATCCGTCCTCGGCAAAACTCTCACCATCCGCTACGCCGAGCGCCAGGGTGGAGACGGCACCAGCTTCAGCATCGACCGCAAGGAGAAACAGTTCCGTATCGTCGGCCTCTTGGACGAGCAGCCCTTCGGCGGCATGCGCATGATCAGCCGTGCTCGCGTCTTCCTGCCCACTCAAACCGCCGAGGCCATGAACCTCCTGCAGCCCTCGGACACCCAGCAACTCGTCCGCGCCGCGCCCGGCGAACGCACCTATACCATGCTCACCGTGCGCATGAAATCCGCCGCCTACGCCGAGCAGGTCGAAGAGTCGGTAAAGAAAATGAATTACTCCGCCTACTCTTACCTCGACGCCACCAAAAGTATCCGGCGCTTCTTCGCCGTCTTGGATATGTTCCTTGGCATCTTCGGCTCCCTTGCCTTGGCCGTTGCTTCCCTCGCAATTGTGAACACCCTTGTCATGGCCGTCCTCGAACGCCGCCGCGAGATCGGCATCATGAAGGCCCTTGGCGCCAGTGACGCCGACGTCAAGAAGCTCTTCTTCGCCGAAGCCGCCACCATGGGACTCGTCGGAGGCTCTCTAGGCGTGGCCTTGGGATGGGTCATCGGCCGCGTCATCAACCTCGGCTCAAACTTTTATCTGCACAAAATCATGAAGATGCCGCCGGAGAATCTCTGGACCGTACCTTTGTGGCTCGTCGCCGGAGCTATTGGTTTTGCCGTGCTCGTCAGTGTCCTCGCAGGAATCTATCCCGCCGCCCGCGCCGCGCGTCTCGACCCCGTACAGGCGTTGCGCTATGAATGATCCCGAGGCCTGTAGTCAATGAATGCTTCAATGAATCTCGCGTCGATGAATCCCGACGAGGTGGAATGAAAGCCGCGCGCTTCGCAATCTCCTTGCTCGGATCTCTTTTCGCTCTGGTACTACCGGGTACCTCTCAGCAACGGCCTGCTCAATCCCCTGCTCAATCCAAGGTTGAGTGTTCCACCCTGCCCAGCAAAATTCTCGCTCGTCCCGTTCCCTACTGCGTCATGCTTCCGCCCAGCTACGCGCAAGACAAAGCCCGCCTCTATCCCGTGGCCTACTATCTCCACGGCCTCGGAGACAACGAGCAGTCACTCGTAAACATGGGCGGTTGGTCGATCTACGACCGCCTCATGCGTGAAAAGAAAATTGGCGAGTTCGTGGTCATCGCTCCTGCGGGCTTCGCCTCGTTTTACATCAACTCCCGCGACGGCAAATTCCGCTACGAAGACTTCTTTCTCAACGAGTTTCTCCCCGCGATGGAAAAGAAATACCGCATCGGCGCCAAAGGCTCGCAGCGCGGAATCATGGGAGTCTCCATGGGCGGATACGGAGCCTTGCATTATGCCTTCAAGTATCCGCAAAAGTTCTCAGCCGTCAGCGCCAACATGCCCGCCATCATCCAGCAACCCCCACGCGTGCTCTCTGAGGAGTGGCAGCAGCATTTACTCGGCGCCATTTTCGGCAACCCGCCTGACGTGGCGTTCTTCGAGAAGAACTCTCCCTTTCATCTGGCGCGCGTCGCCCCACTTCCCGAACTCCGCCACATGACCATCTACCTCGATTGCGGCGCCCAGGATCGCTACGGCTTCAACACTGGAACCCTCGCCATGGACAATCTGCTCACTCAGCGCGGCGTCCCCCACGAATCCCACATCTATCCCGGTGGACACGATTGGCCGTTCGTCCTTCAACATTTTGCGGCGTCGCTGGAGGCGCAGTCCAAGGGCCTTGGTTTGAGATAAGACTCGCTGTAGGATGCGGACTAAGATGCCAGCCAGGATGACAAGTTCCCGGAAGATTGTGATTCGCCGCGATGATCGTGTCTTTGTGCTCACCGGCGCCGGTATCAGCGCCGAGAGTGGACTGCCAACCTTTCGCGGAACCGACGGCCTCTGGGAAGGTGAGCGCGTCGAAGACGTGGCCTCGCCTGAGGGTTGGATGCGCGACCCCACGCGCGTCTGGCGTTTCTATTCACAACGCCGCCAGGCTGCCCTCTCCGCCGTGCCTAACCGCGCGCACCTCGCGCTGGCTGAGTTGGAGCACTCGCTGGGCGAGCGCTTTTTCCTCTGTACCCAGAACGTCGATGACCTTCACGAACGTGCCGGCTCCCACAACCTGGTGCACATGCACGGAGAGCTCTTCCGTTCCCGCTGTGACCGTTGTGATCGCCCCGCATTCGCCGACGCAAAGCTCTATGAGAGCGAAGCCGGGCATTCCTACTGCCCGTGTGGCGGACGCATCCGCCCAAACATCGTGTGGTTTGGCGAGTTGCCATTCCACTTGGAACAAATCCTTGAGGAACTGCAGCGTTGCACCCTGATGCTCGTCGTCGGAACTTCAGGCATGGTGCAGCCAGCCGCAAGCTTTGTGCATTGGGCCAATCAGCGCTATCTCAATGGCGATGCGGCAGTGCGCACCTATTATGTCGGCCCCGAGCACCCGGCCAACTCCACAGCCTTCACCCAGGTCTTCGAGGGTCCCGCCGGTTCGCTGCTCCCCAGGCTCTTCACGCTGCGATAACCTCCAACTGCCGCTGTGTTTGAGCTCTATCGGCCCGCGCTCTGTCTCATCTGTTTTGCCCTTCGCCAAGCGGATTCTGGTTGACGTTGCGGGTCGGGGGAACGACAATTGATCCTTCGTCAGTTTTGGCGAACTCCCTCTAATGTTGATCTATCTCTGTGGTGCCATCGAATATTCTCCCGACCATGGCAAAGCCTGGCGGGCCGAGGTCACGCGTTTTCTTCACGAGTTTGGACATGATGTCTATGATCCCGCGCTCGACGAAAAAAAGGACCTGACCGATTTGGAAGTCCGCGACTTCCGCGACTGGAAGGAAACTGACCTTCCGCGTTTTCAGCAGACCATTCGCAAGATCATTCAATATGACCTGGACTGGGTCGAAGACCGTTGTGACGCCCTGGTAGCATACTGGGACGAGCACGCAGGCAAGGGTGCTGGCACGCAAGGCGAACTCACCGCCGCCTATCGTCGCGGCGTTCCAATCTATCTTGTGACCGAGCTGCCGGTTGCACAGGTGAGCGGCTGGGTGCTGGGATGCGCCTCGCACGTCTTTTCAAGTTTCGCAGAGCTGCAGGAGTTTCTTGCCCGGAAGCATTCCCCCGCGCAGGCACTGGCCTGATCGCGTGCGACAATGACCTTGCAAGTCAGAGGTGGCGCATGACCGATGCGGAGAAGACCCTGAATCCTCAAAATGTTGCCAGCGTGCGTCGCCGCCTGGGATTCGTGGCCTTGCTCTGGTGGATCGCCGCCGGTGCCGGAACCCTCGGCCTGGCGCAGGGATTGCAAGCCGGCTGGGTGCGGCTGCTCTTCGTCGGAATCTCCTGGGTGTTGGCAATTTTTTTTAGTTACGCGTGGTGGCAAGTTCGTAAGGGGCATTCGGCAGAATGAATTTTACCAAGGGAAATCTCGGCTGGATCGAAGTGGTCTGCGGACCCATGTTTAGTGGTAAGAGTGAGGAATTGATTCGCCGCTTGCGCCGCGCTGAGATCGCGCGTCAGCGGGTGCAGGTCTTCAAACCGGGAGTAGACACCCGCTATGCCGAAGACCAGATCATCAGCCATAGCGATTTCAAAATCGCCAGCGAGTGCGTCAAGGACTTCCATGACATGGAGTCGCGTCTCGATTGGCGCAGCGAGGTAATTGGCATCGACGAAGCGCAATTTCTCGGTGAGGGAATCGTCGATCTCGCCGTGCGCCTGGCTGACATGGGCAAGCGTGTCATCATCGCCGGGCTCGACACCGATTATCTCGGACGCCCTTTTCATCCCATGCCTGAGCTTCTCGCCGTGGCCGACGAAATCCAGAAGACCCTCGCAATCTGCATGCAATGTGGCAATCCTGCCAAGCACACCCAGCGCCTGGTGGAGAGCACCGAGTTGGTCGTCGTAGGTGCTGCAGGAATGTACGAGGCGCGTTGCCGCTGCTGCTTTGAACCGAATCTCGCGAACCTGCAGAAACAGCGCGACTCCGCCACTGCGGCCATGGGACGCGGCGCTCTCAAATAGTCCTCGGCACGGCGGCCGCCGCATCGCCGCCCGCGCAATCGCGACTCTGCAGCACTATGCCGTCTGGGCAGCGCTTTCCTGCATCCCCAGAAACGCTTCGAGTTCCCGCACCACGCCGCGCAAATTCTCTGACTGTCCGCCCAGCTCCTGAGCAGACGAAGCGCCCTGCTGCGCGCTGGCCGCGTTTCGCTGCGTTAGCTGTTCCATCTGTTCTACCGCGCGCGAAATCTGATCAAGCCCTTTCTTCTGCTCCTGGCTGCTAACGGAAACTTCGTCCATCAGCGACGTCAGTTGTTGGGTCACTCCGGTGATTGCCCCAATCGCCTCCTCGACCGAGTGAAGTTTCTGCACTCCCGCCGTAGTGTTGCCGTGCGAAACCTCGATCAATGCAGTCGTATCCTTTGCGGCCTGCGCACAGCGCTGTGCCAGGTTCCGCACTTCGTCCGCCACCACCGCAAACCCCATCCCAGCCTCGCCCGCGCGAGCCGCTTCCACCGCTGCGTTCAACGAAAGAATGTTCGTCTGGAATGCGATCTCGTCAATCAACTTGATGATCTTTGAGATCTGCTGACCAGAAGCGGTAATCTCATCCATCGACTGGATCATCTCCGCAAGGCTGCTGTTGCCGTGTTCCACGTGCCGCGAAGCCTCGTGCACCAGCTTTGCGGCGCGCTCCGCGCTCTCCGCATTCTGGGCCGTCATCGCAGAAATCTGCGAGGTAGAAGAGGAGGTCTCTTCCAGCGAACTCGCCTGCTCCGACGCTCCTTGCGCCAGGGCCCTTGAAAAATCCTGGACTTGAACTGCGGCGTTCGCCACCTGGCTGCTGTTCTGTGACAGCTCCGACGAAACGTGCATCAACTTCTCACCCACCTGCCGGTTAATCACAAAGACGACCGCTGCTGCACCCATCGCCAAAGCGAATAACACTCCGCAAATGATCTCGCATCGCAGGTAAGCCGCTTCGGATGTCTTGCGCTCTTCGTCCATGTAGGAAAACTCAGCGGCGGCGAGTTTAGAGAACCCGTCGTCCATCTGGTCAAAGATCGGCTCCATTGTATTAGCGCCATAGGAGATGGACTCCATTCCCTTGCCCGCCTCAAACAGACGGTCAATTTCGGCATGGGCAGCGGCCAACTTGTCCATGGAACCCGTGGCTTCTGAGAATGCTTGTCTGGAGTCCGCCAGATGTATTGTCGGTTGAAGCACTGCAACGTCGCTTTTCATCTGGGTAAACGTGCGGTCGTACTCCTCCCGCGAACGCTTCATCAGATTTTCGTCGACCGCGAAGGTGTACATCTCCAGGGCGTGTTGCGACGCCCTTAGCCGCTGTCCGTTTTCCGCAAGCCTGAATGAAATTTCGGCCTTCCGTACCCTCTCGCGCATGGCGTCACTCTGATGCATAAGGTTGGACATGGCCCACCATGCAAACGCGCAGATGCCAAACAGCGCCAGGCACATTCCAATCTGGCCAAGACCGAGTTTCTTGTTCACCGACATTTGGGGCATATCTATCCTCTTCACCACCAGCCGCGAGACCGGAGAGCTTAATAAACTATTTACTGAAATTGATGACTACGGTGCCCACAGTTTCCGGCCCAGGCTCATAGTGCCAGTGAGAAACTGCTTCCACGGCCGCGCCGGTAAGTAGTGGATGGCCGGCAATGACCTTCGTGTTTCGCACACTTCCGTCGGCGGCAATCGTCACTTCCAACTTCACCGCGCCCGCAATCTGGTACTGTCTCGCCATCGCAGGATAGACAGGAGCAACCTTTTTGACGATCTTTCGCCCGTCGTCAGCACTGCCAACGCAAGTCATCGCCACCAACACCGTCAGAATGACCAACAGTCTTCGCATTTCCACCTGCCGAACTTAGATTCGGGTCACCTCATCGGCACTTTTGGAACGCCTCATAAATGAAAATCCTATGAACGAAAATCTGTCGAAGAAAAACCCTAGAGCGGTTTCGGAGATGCCGCGTTCCGAGATCGGTGGCGTTCATCAAGGAATGATGTGCGTGCCGTCGAGGCCACAACCTACCGCTCTTCTTTGAAAATTCATCTCGCAGTGTTAGAGTTCAATCCCGAAGGCAGACCAGCTCAATATGCGAAAACTTCCTCTCTTGCTGCTGATCATTGCGACTGCGGTTCTGCTGCCGACGCTAGCCCCAAGCTGGGGCGATGTCGGCCACACCACCATCAACCGCACGGCCGCCGAAAAGATTCCAGCCAACATGCCAGCATTTCTCAAGACCGCTTCCGCCCACATCGGATACCTGGGACCGGAGCCGGACCGCTGGCGCTCCAACCTGGAAAAGCCGCTGAATGACGCGCAAGCTCCCGATCATTTCATCGATCTTGAATACGTGGATTGGCTCAAGCCGCTTCCGCCTGACCGTTACAAGTTCATCCAGGCCGTCTACGAATATCGCGCGCAGCATCCCCACGCCGAAGTTCCCCTGCCGGAGAGAATCGGCTTTCAGCCCTATATCACCATCGAAGTTTTCGACCGCCTCAAGGTCGCCTTCCGCGAGTATCGCCACGCCAAGGCCGAGCATCGCTCCACCGCTGACGCCGAAGCCGACGCCATCTTCTATGCGGGCTGGCTCGGCCATTACGTAGGCGACGGCTCCAATCCCATGCACACCTCCATCCAATACAACGGCTGGGTCGGACCGAATCCCAAGGGCTACTCCACCACCCACGACGTGCACGCGAAAATGGAAACGGAATTCGTGAACGCGAATCCTGAAGTCACCCGCATCGCCGATCTCGTCGGCGCGCCGAAACACCTCGATCATCCTTTCGAGGATTACATCGCCTACCTGCGCGAATCCCAGTCGAAGATTGAGCGGGCCTACGAACTCGAGAAGGCTTGCGGCTTCGATGGCCACGGTTCGCCCGAGTCGCGCGAGTTCATCCGTCAGCAGCTAGGCCGGGGCTCGCAGATGCTTTTGAATATGTGGTACACCGCGTGGGTGGATTCAGCGCACGACCCCGAGCCTTGGCACGGAGAGAAGCGTACGCCACGCATCTGCAATGCAGCTACAAGCACGGCATCCGCCGCCAAGGAGTAACCCGTGGCCGAGTTGACCACCCAGCAGGTCGAGCAGTTATTGGCAGCGGCGCAACTTGCCAGCGAGCGCGCCTACGCGCCCTTCAGCAAGTTTCAGGTAGGCGCCGCCGTTCTCACTCAGCAGGGCGAGATCTTCACCGGCTGCAATGTAGAGAACTCATCCTACGGACTCACCAACTGTGCCGAGCGCACCGCCATCTTCACCGCAGTCGCCGCTGGAGCCCTGGGCGAGGGACGCGATCTGGTTGCCATCGCCGTCGTCAATCGCGAAGGAGCAGTCTGCTCGCCTTGCGGAGCCTGCCGGCAGGTCATCTTCGAATTCGGCCCGGAGGCAATCGTCATCTACCGCGCCCGCAGTGGTGAGATTGCGCACACAAAAGCCAAAGATCTGCTCCCCGAGGGCTTTCGCCTGCGCTAGCGCGTTTTCCGAATGTGTATTGATGTGTGTACTTTTGAGGGGTCACCCTGAGCGAAGCGAAGGGCCCCAGCACTGCCCAAATCTCCCGCGCAGCTTCTGAGGCTTTTCAGCCAGCGGTCGATTCTTCTTTTGCCGGCACCAAATGCGGCCAAGTGGCCCATGCCGTAGTTAGCAAGTGTGGGTTCGCAGGGAAGTCACAATAGGAATGACTCCCCTGAATCCCGCAGGGTTCTAGAATCTGCTTTCGAACTCCGCCAAGCGGCGTTCCAGCCGCCATTGTTCGCGTGCCTTCTCGCTCCCATTCAGGAATTTCATGCAGGCTGGTCCTGGCACTGAAGTTGGCTTGTCCCCCGCGCACTCGCGTACCACTGTGCATTTATGGGTCTCGGCCCACAGACTGGCGCCGGGCAGAAATGCGTGTTCCAGGCTGGCGCGCGTCATTTTTTTCAGCGCAACATAATCCAGTCCCTGATCCAGCACGGCGCGCTCGTATTCCCGCGTCATCTCTGAGCGGGACACGCCTTCGTCGTCCGTCGCCAAAGCTACCGGAACGCCTGCCTTCAGATACATCGCCAGCGGATGCTTTTTTCCCTGAATGCCAAGAATCTCCTCATTGGATGTAAGGCAGATCTCCACCAACACATTGCGCCGCGCCATGGTGGCCAGCAACTCGTGCGGATTCTCCTCATACATCACGTCCACGCCATGGCCAATGCGCTCGGCCCTGCCAACTTCAATGGATTCGCGGATATGGAAACGCATCCCATCCGGCGGAACCATCCCGGGCCTCAGTTCTCCGGCGTGCAGCGTCAGGTGCACGTTCGGGTACACGCTCTTCAGGTAGTGCAGCATCTGCATGTGGATATGGAAGTCGTGCATCGGCACGTACCAATCCTCCGGCTGCACCAGGTTCAGGGAAACCACTCTCGGGTCTTTGCTTGCCAGCTCAAAGCCCATCAGCATCTGGGCAAAAACCTGCTCCGGCCTTGCGCCTCGCAGCACGGTGTAAATATAGCGGATGTGTACCGAGCAGCCTCCGCCGTGGATGTCGGGTTCATGCGCGCAGTGGAGCTGTTCGTTCTTGCCCCGCTCCATCTCATCCAAATTCTTGCGTGCCTGCGCAACGATCCCGGCAAAGTCCGCATCCAGTAGCTTCTTGCGCATCGCGGAGAAATCAATGTCGTACCCAAGCTGAGTGCCCAATGCCGAGGCTCGTCCCTGGTCCGGGGAAACCATCAGCTCCATATACTGCACATTTCCATCGGCGGCACGCTGCGCCACTTCGGCCAGAATCTGCGCGAGGTGCGGATCAACCGCCGGGCCAAATTTGGAGAACGTATCGAAGAAATGATCGTGCCCATTGCTCCCAACGTGCCACTCTCGCATCGACCATGCGTCGATCGCTTTTCCGTACAGCTCAGGATCGGTCAACGCCTGGCGCGCTTCGGGTTGGTTGGGCTTGCAGGGCGGCTGTTCCAGCTCCAGCGACTGGCGATCGATGCACAATCCAGAGTCGGCCGCAAACTGTATCAGGCTTTCGGCATATACCGCGCCGGAAAGATGGTTGTGCAGGTCGCCACCTTTCGGCATCTCCTTCAGCAGCGCATAGAGTCCACCCTTGTTGAGGCGCGCCTCGTTCAGAGCTTTTTCCGTTCGGCCCTCAGGAGTATCCGCACGAGGCTCAGACTGTTGCTCTTTGGCAACTTGCTGGGCTGCCGTCGCCGGACGTGCCGGGGAATTCTTGAATGCCTGAATCTGCGATCCAAAAGCACTGATGGTAAACACTGCGACAAGGAAAACGAACAACCTTCCCGCGCTGCGCTGGCGCATGGCTCCTCCAGGGGCAACTTGGCCCCCCTTCAAGGGGCGACGTGGCCCCATGTAAGTTGAACCTTGGAATCATATCGCGAATCGCGGCTCTTGGGCAGCGTTGAATCGCCGTAGAACGCTCAGCTTTGTTTCCCTGCTTGCAACTTTCCTCGATACCTTTTACCATCCCCCGGGTTCTATTGTGTTGTAATGCTTTGCTTTGGAGTGATTCATCGTGTCGGACTTAAAAGTACTTTTCACTCGTGAACAGATTGCTGCCCGTGTCGCCGAGTTGGGTCAGCAGATTAACAAGGACTTCGCTGGAGAGCCTGTGGTTCTCGTCGGTGTGCTCAAGGGCGCGGCCATCTTCCTCAGCGACCTCTCGCGCCAGATTCAGCTGGATTCCACCTTCGACTTCATCGCCGTCTCCAGCTACGGCAACAAGAAGCAGAACAGCGGCGAGGTCAAGCTTTTAAAGGACGTCGATCAGTCCATGGAGGGCCGTAACGTCATCCTCGTCGAAGACATTCTCGACACTGGGTTGACCATGTCCTATCTGAAAAAAATGATCCAGGCACACCATCCTAAGGCGTTCCGCATCGCGGCCTTGCTCGACAAAAAATGCCGCCGTCAGCAGCCCATGTTTGCCGACTATGTGGGATTTGAAATTCCCGACGAGTTTGTGGTGGGATACGGCATGGATTGCGCTGAGCGTTACCGGAACTTGCCGGATATTTGTGTGATTCCATAGCGGCTGTCAGCGCGCTACACTAAATAGAGCATTATTCTTCGACGGTTGGCCGGGTACCGCGGTCAAAGTAGGGTAATAGATGTCGCAGACCATAAGTGTGAATCCCTCCGCCGCCATTCGCAACGATTGGCGTTTGGCGGCAAAGCTCATCGACCATACACTCTTAAAACCAGAAGCCACCCGCGAGCAGGTGACAAAGCTTTGCCGAGAAGCTGCCGAGTACGGTTTCTATTCCGTCATGGTGAACTCCTGCAACATTGCGCAGTGCAAGGCAGAGTTGCGAGGAACCGGCGTTGTGGTCGGCACCGTGATCGGTTTCCCCCTGGGCGCAACCACATCCACCACTAAGCTTGCTGAAGCCAGTGATGCACTACGCCTTGGCGCAACCGAGCTGGACATGGTGATCAACATCGGTGCACTCATAAGTGGAGACCGCGACCTGGTGCAGATGGAAATGCAGTCGCTCACGCATCTCTGCCATCGCTCCGGTGCCTTGCTCAAGGTCATCATTGAAACTGCTCTTCTGGACACCGAAGAAAAAATCCTCATCTGCCAGCTCGCCGCCGCCGTAGAAGTGGACTTTGTGAAAACTTCTACCGGCTTCTCCTCCGCCGGAGCCACAACCGCCGACGTTTCGCTCATGCGCGGCGTGGTCGGCAACAAAATTGGAGTGAAGGCAGCCGGCGGAATCCGCTCGGCCGCCGTGATGCTGGATATGATCGATGCCGGAGCCAGCCGCGTTGGCGTCAGCGCAAGCGTGGCCATCGTCCGCGAGCTCGGCGCAAAATAGCCGTATTGGGCCACGGATGCAGAGCAGAATTGTCACGAGGTGAGATTCTGCTTTGCGCACAATCTCTCGTGGCGTAAGCTCAATTCGTCTTTTGTAGATCAATTGTCGGGGCGCATTCCCGAGCCCCGGAACGGCCTCCGATGCTTTTCGTTGAACTGATCCGCAAAAAGCGCGACGGAAAAGAATTGTCGCGCGAAGAGCTTGAGTTTATCGTTTCCGGCTACACTCGCAACCAACTCCCCGACTATCAAGTCTCCGCTTTTCTTATGGCGTCATTCCTTCGCGGCCTCAGCCGCGCGGAAACCGCGGCCCTTACTCACGCCATGCTCGACTCCGGCAAGGTGCTTGATTTCTCCGCAATCCCCGGCAGCAAAATCGACAAGCATTCCACCGGCGGTGTCGGAGACAAGACTTCGCTCATCCTCGCGCCCATCGTCGCCGCCGGAGGCGTGAATGTTCCCATGGTCAGCGGCCGTGGCCTCGGACACACCGGTGGCACGCTCGACAAACTGGAGGCCATTCCCGGCTTCAACGTCCATCTCAAGCTCGACGAATTCCGCCGCATCCTTGCCAAGGTCGGTTGCGCCATGATCGGCCAGACCGAAGAGCTTGCTCCCGCCGACAAAAAGCTCTACGCCCTGCGCGATGTCACTGGCACCGTCGAAAATCCATCGCTCATCTGCGCCTCCATCATGAGCAAGAAGCTAGCCGAGGGCGTCGACGGCCTGGTCCTCGATGTGAAGACCGGCTCCGGCGCATTCATGAAGGAGTTTCGCGACAGTGAATTTCTCGCCGAGTTAATGGTAGAAACCGGCGAACGCATGGGAAAGAAGATGGTCGCGCTCATCTCGGACATGGATCAACCGCTGGGCCGCTACATCGGTAATGCCCTTGAAGTCGTCGAGTGCGTCGAGATTCTGCGTGGCCGCTTCGCGGGCTCTGAAGACCTTGTCTCGCTCACCCTCGAACTCTGCGCCTGGATGTTCCTGATCGGCGGTCGCACCGCTAGTAAAGACGAAGGACGCAAACTCGCCCTCGAACTCCTCCAGAGTGGCAAGGCCTTCGACAAGTTCCGCGAGCTTGTCTCTGAACAAGGTGGCGACCTTCGTTCCATTAACGATCTCAACCTGTTGCCCCGCGCCGCGCACTGCGAAGACATCCTCGCACCTGCGACTGGATTCGTCTCCGCCATCGAATGCGAGCGCATCGGCATGGCCGGGGTCATCCTCGGCGGCGGACGTCTCACCAAGGAAGACGCCGTCGATCCCGCCGTAGGAATTGTGCTGCACAAAAAAGTGGGTGACCCTGTATCCGTCGGAGATCCGCTCTGCGCCGTTCACTATAATTCAGTCACCCGTTTTGCCGAGGCAAAGCCGGTCATCGTCACCGCATATAACATCGGCCCGCACCAGCCGCCCGTGCGGCCATTGATTCAAAAAGTGATTCAGGGCAAGTCTGTTTAATTCATATCTGCGCGCCTCAAGAGGAAGTGATGGGACGATTCACCGGAGTACTTGGACTGTTCTCGATGCTGGCACTTGCCTTTCTTTTTTCCACCAACCGCAAAGCCATTCGCTGGCGTGTCGTAGCCACCGGCGTTGGACTGCAGGTTCTCTTCGCCATCTTCGTGCTGCGCGTGCACTGGGGACAAGTGGCGATCGCAACTGCTGGTGAAGGCGCAAAACGTCTGCTCGCCTGTGCCTTTGCAGGCTCTCGTTTTGTCTTTGGAGAAGCTGGCGCGCAGAATTCGAGCCTCGGTTTTATCTTTGCCTTCCAGGTGTTGCCGGCCATCATCTTTATCGCCGCCTTTTTCGCCATCCTTTATTACTTCGGAGTCATGCAGTTTCTCATTCGCATGATTGCCGTCGTCATGGAAAAAACCATGGGCGCCAGCGGTGCCGAGTCTCTCGATGTTGCCGCCTCCATCGTCATGGGCCAAACCGAGGCTCCGCTCACCATTCGCCCCTTTTTGCCGAACCTCACGCAGTCTGAACTCATGGTCGTTATGACCGCAGGCATGGCGCACGTCTCCGGCAGCATCATGGCCGCCTACATCGCCACCGGCGTTGCCCCTGAGCATTTGTTGGCCGCCGTCATCATGACCGCACCCGGAACCCTCACGGTAGCAAAAATGCTGGTGCCGGAAACCGAAGTTCCCGAGACCGCTGGCGGAGCCAAGGTGCCCGAGTCAGAGCGCGCCAGCAATGTGCTGGAAGCCGCAGCCAAGGGAACCAGTGACGGACTCGGGCTCGCCCTGAACGTTGCCGCCATGCTGATTTCGTTCCTGGCTATCATCTTTCTCATCAACTCCCTGCTCGGCGGCACTCACAATTTTCTTGCCGCCCATGGCTTCGCCTGGTTCCCGGCTAGCCTTGAGAGAATTTTCGGCATACTCTTTGCCCCGATTGCCTTTATCATCGGAGTACCGTGGCATGATTGCATGGCTATCGGTAATCTACTGGGCACGCGCATGGTACTGAACGAGCTGGTTGCCTTCACCATCCTGGGCGGTCAGAAAGCAGTGCTCGATCCGCGTTCTTTCACCATCGCCACATTTGCCCTCTGTGGTTTTGCGAACTTCAGTTCGATCGGCATTCAAATTGGCGGTCTCGGGGCATTGGCGCCTTCGCGCCGCGGTGACCTTGCCCGGCTGGGTTTCAAAGCTATGATCGCCGGAACCATGGCGAACCTGATGTCGGCCTGCATTGTGGGAGTCCTGTTATGAGTACGCACGCAGATGTAAAGCATATGGCGATGGATGAGTTCACCCGCGCCGAATCCGCCGCAATGGTCATCCGCATGCAACTCTCTCAGAAGCCGCGCCTCGGAACACCCTGGATCGCGGTCGTCCTGGGTTCAGGCCTCGGTGCCTTCGCCGACGACCTGCAAGACTCCGTCGTCATTCCCTACGGGGACATTCCAAACTTTCCGCGCCCCACCGCCATCGGCCACGCCGGACGCCTTGTCGTTGGAAAGATCGGCGATCTCACCGTTGCCGCCATGCAGGGCCGTGTCCATCAGTACGAGGGATACAGCAGCCGTGAAGCTGCGTTTCCCGTGCGCGTACTTCGCCGCCTCGGCGTAAAGAGCTTGGTGATCACCAACGCCGCCGGAGGCATCAACTCCGCCTACAGCCAGGGCGGGTTGGTCGTGCTCAGCGATCACATCAATTTGCAGGGTAACAATCCGCTCAACGGACCCAACGACGAGCGCTTCGGCACGCGCTTCCCAGACATGAGCGAGGCCTACAGCCGCAACTATCGCCGCCTCGCCCTGGACGCCGCTCGCGATCTTGGCATCGACCTGAAAGAAGGCGTCTACGCCGCGCTTCCCGGCCCAAGCTACGAGACCCCGGCGGAGATTCGCTTCCTCCGCACCATCGGCGCCGATCTGGTCGGCATGTCCACCGTGCCCGAAGTCATCGTCGCGCGCCACATGGGCATCGACGTTCTTGCGATCTCCTGCGTCACCAACATGGCTGCCGGACTCTCCGCCGGTGAGATCCATCACGAGGAAGTTCTCGCAACCGGCGAACGCGTGCGCGCAACCTTCCTTGCTCTCCTCACCGCAATCCTCCCCCGGCTCAAGGCCGAAGGAAAATAACGCGATGGGCGAATGGCCCAGGCAAATGCGGAGAAACTGAAATCTAGAAATCCCCTGAGCGTACCCCGTTCAAGCCTTCCTTTGGCTGGGCGGTTTTTTTGATTTTGCTCCTGTCCTCAGAGTCGGGCCGGTGTTCTTACCTAGGAATTCAAGCATTTACCCATGACTTACTATGTGCAAATACCCCGTAGCAGAGAAGGTAATCCTTCCGAATTCCGCGCAACCATATACCATTCAGCCACCTCCGCCCTCGAAACGATTATCACAATCGTCAATCGTGGGTGGGGGTGGCTGTAGCCATTCAAAACTGCTTCACGCCAGATGTTTGGTCGCGCGCTACTTCGCGTGCCCGGTTGGGATCAGGTAAATCGGACTGATATCCGCAGGAAGCGATGCGGCCTGAGCAGCTTGCTTCGGGTCAATTCCGCCGACGGTAACGCATGCGAGCTTGAGGGCTGTTGCCTCAAGAACCAGATTCTCGGCCGCGTGCCCTGCTTCAAGATTGACAAGACGTTGACCTGTTTCGACGCCGCCTAGACTAGCAGCGCGGCCGTACTCACCAGCGACCACAAATACGATCGGCGCAGACTTCACAGACGGCTGTGGGGAAAGCGTGGCGCGAATATCTTTATCGGAGAGTTTCTGCAGCGCGTGGCCAGCGGGAATGTACTCGAAGAAGCCATCAGGCTGGGCAACATAGAGATGAAGAAAGTACCCGCCATGAGCGGAGGGCGCAGTGCGATGTCCCTGATTGTCTGTGATGCCCTGCGCCGCCCAGAGTAGCTGCGACAGCTCCGCCATTGTGAGCTTGGTGGCTTGGAAGGCGCGCACAGAGCGGCGATGAGCCAACGTATCGTTGAGCGTCATGCCACCCGTAACTGCAGGGGCCGGAAGCGCGATGCGAGTGCTGGCCGGAGCCGCGGCAGGTTGAGCCGAAACCAGCGGCACGGACAACAGCACCAGAAGAGTGCAGAGGAATGAGTTGCGCATAAATTCTCCTTGCCGTGAATTCAAACACAACCGCGTGCGGATTGGGAGAGTTTTCCGAGGAAAAAAATCCCGTGGTTTAGAAGTGGAAGCGCAGACCCAACTGTATTTCGCGCTCGCGGTAGATGGTGTTGCCCGCCGCGGTTGGCGTGTTGAAGTTGGAGTCGTATTCCAGAGTGTTTTGGTAGACGGTGTAGAGCGTGTCGCTGCGGTTGGTAATGATCTGGTGATTGAAGAGGTTGAATGCTTCGGCGAGGAATTCCATGTCCTCGCGTTCGCCTAAGTGAACACGGCGGGCCACGCGAAGATCAACGTTGTAGAGGTTGCCGTAGCGAAAACTGTTGCGTCCGAGAAAGGGCAAACGGTACTGGCCGCCGGTTCCCATGAAGCCGTCGCATCCGGCACACGTGGTGATGGGCGCATCGCCGCTGATGTAATCGCTGAAGGGTTTGCCGGTGGCGATCTGCATAGTAGGCGCGAGGGTCCAATGATCGAAAGCCGCGTGCACAAATCCATGCGAGTGCCTGAAGGTGCGTGGAGACCAGAAGAGGCTTCCCGTAAGGCGCTGGCGGATATCGTAGTTCGAGTTGCCGTAATCGGGACGAGCCACAAAATGCGGCGCGCCATCGAACAGATATGTGAATGGGATGGGACTCAGCGTGTTGTTGTAGGTGGTGAATGTCGTTGAGTTCTGACCGTAGTCAAGAGCGTGCGACCAAGTGTAATGGAACTTGTAACCGAGTGCGTGACTAGAGCTGTGATTGAGCTGCAATACCAGAGCGTTGTAGGAGGAGTTCACGTCGGACCGAATTTGGGTGATGGTCTCGAAGTTCGGGTTGATGGGGGCAGTGTAAACCGGGACGGTCAGGGTGTGCCCGAGGTAAGGTCCGGCAGCATTGGTGTAGTGGTCAGAGTTAAACGTATAGGTGACGTTGGTGCGGCTGTTGGGATCGAGATTGATGTCGAGGAAATTGGGCAGCTCACGTCCAAGGCTGAGGAGGTAAGAAGCAGTAAACACGGTGTTGTGAGCGACCTGACGCTCGAGGATCAAATCGGCCTGATGAATTTGCGGAGTCCGCATATTGTGGGCGAACACCGCAACGTTTCCGCCCTGCATCGCGGTATAAGGATCGGAGCTTATGGCAGGAAACACGGGACCTTCCAGGCAGTTTGTAGCGAACATATAGCAACCTTTGAAATAGTAACTGCGCTGCGAGGACTGGGTTCCGGTGTCTGCAATTGCCGAGGAGATGGTGGAGTTGCTGATGCGTCCGTAGTAGATGCCGTAACCACCGCGAAGCGCAGTTTTGCCATCCGCGGTGAGAGCCAAGGCAAACCCTACGCGAGGACCAAGATTATTCATGTCAGATGGAAACGACTGTGTGGCAGCAAGCAGTGGGTTGGGATTCTGCGGATTGGGCAAGAGCTCGAACTCGTAACGCAGTCCGAAGTTGAGGGTAAGCCGCCGCAGGACGCGCCAGTCGTCTTGCACAAAGAATGCGCCGTCAAAAGTATTAAAAGCAAAGGCGGGACTGCCAAAGCCTTGAGTAAAGCTGCTATAGCCGTGGTAGAGGGTTCCGGTGCTGTTCTGCCATTGGTAGAGATCGGCCATGAAGTTATCACGATAGGTGTAGTTGTAGCTGCCGGCCACGGCATAGAGATTGTTGATCTCGTCATGCACAAGGTTGGCGTCAAGGCCGAACTTGAGAGCGTGACGGCCATGAATCCAGCTCATGGTTTCAGCAAGCTGATTGCGATACTCGTCAGGGAGGGCGCGGCGCGGCTGGCTGGTGGGGGTTCCAAAAGTAAAGCCGGAGGAACCAGCCAGCACTGAGACTGAGGGAGCTAGACCGCTGGGACCGGCCGGTTCGCCGGGAGCAGGTGCTTGCGGCATTTGGTATTCAAGGTCGCGACTCCAGGAGTAGCGCAGCTCATTGGTAGCGCGGTGACCGAGGATAGAAGTGAGACGCGCCATAAGAGTATCGACCTTCACGCCATCGAAGCCAAAGCTGTGGGTGCCAAGTTCGACGACCGGTTCGGTTTGTACGCCGCCGGGCGAACTCCAGCGCAGGCGGTTATAGCTGAGTGCAAATCGATTGTGCGGGTTGATGTGGTAGTCGATCTTGCCAAAACCGATCTGGTGGTTGGCCGTGCGGGGAACCGCTCCGAGCAAACTAGCCAGATAGTTGACACCGGAGTGGAAAGCAGCGATGGCCGCGGAGTCCGAGCTGTAGAGAGGCATAACGTTGCGCGTCAGCGTGTATAGCTCGTCGTCAGAGTTGTCGGTCCCGCAGACCTGCACCTGTGCCCGATTGGCGGCACTCATCCCAGCGTAGTGTAAAGGAATGACACAGGGCGCAGCGAAGAGGCTGGCCGGGTCGGCAGCCGCAGCTACTGCGGGATAGTCACGTCGCTGCGCGTCGAAGGTTAGGAAGTAGAAGAGTTTGTCTTTTAGGATGGGACCTCCAAGGGTTGCGCCGAACTGCTGGCGTCGATCGAGCGGCTTGGTTTTTTCGGTGGTCCAGTCACCATTGGACTGCTGCATCGGGACAACGGTGAAAGCGTTGGTGGCGCCGAGCGCGTTGTCGCGCAGGTAGTAGAAAAGCTGGCCGTGCAGATGGTTTCCGCCGCTACGGGTGACGGCGTTGACCACGGCACCGGCAGCACGACCGTACTGTGCGGAGTAGTTGGAGGTGTTGACCTGGAACTCCTGCACAGATGCCTGGCTGATGACATAGCTGATACGGCTGCGTCCGCGCTCTTCGCTGAAGAATGCCTGGTTGTTGTCGGCTCCATCGACGGTGCTGTTGTTCAGTAGCCCGCTGATACCGCGAAAACTGATCAGGCCAAAGTCGCCGTCGAGAGTAGCTCCAGGGGTGAGCAGGGAGAAGTTGGACCAGCGTCGACCATTGATTGGGAGATTGTCGATGAACGCGAGATCGATGTTGGTGGCGAAATCTGGCTGGGAGGTGTTGACCGCCGGAGCTTCATCGCGCACTTCGACAGACTCATGGGCGCCTGCGACGGCAAAGGCTATCTCGACTTCAGTGATGCGCCCGACCTCGACGGTGACGTGCGCGTTGAAGTCAGCAAAGCCACTTTGAGCGGCGTGGAGCGAGTAATTACCGGGCTTGAGCTCGACCATGCGAAATGTGCCGTCTGCTCCAGTGAAGGCATCGAAGCGTTCCGCGGTGTCCGCATTCCGCAGAGTGATCTGCGCTCCGGTAACGGCGGCGTGGTGGGCGTCCGAGGCCGAGCCTGCAACAGCGCCGGAGAGAGATGTTTGCGCGATAACGAAGGATGGAAAAAAGAAGGCAAGAAACAGGAACCCGAAAAGGAAGAAATGGAAACGACTCTTTGACATGCAGACTGTCTCACTAAGACATTGCCCGTGCAATGGGGGGAACATTGCTGACGAAGGGAATGGCAGAAATTGGTATCAAGAAAGACGGGCTGATTACAACATCGTTTAGGAACAAAGTCACGATGAAAAACATTGCTGCTAGCTATTGTGGATAGATTCTGGCATGAAACTCCAGTGCCACGGAAACGGGCTGATCGAAGCAAACCCGCTAAATCCGCGACGACGGCTCGTGATAGCCTTACCTATGCACGAGGGCCTCGTGGCGACGTTACTTTTGTACCGCCGCGGGCAAAAAGCGCAGCATTTCAATGGGCCGCATTCACGTTCTGTCCGAACATGTCGCGAACAAAATCGCCGCCGGCGAAGTGGTGGAGCGCCCGGCTTCGGTGGTCAAAGAGCTGATCGAGAACTCTCTGGACGCCGGGGCTACGCGCGTCCGGATTGACATTGAGGCCGGAGGGCGCAAGCTCATCCAGGTGACCGACAACGGATGCGGCATGGTGCGCGACGACGCGATGCTGGCCTTTGAACGCCACGCCACCAGCAAACTGACCCACGACGATGACCTGCTCTCGATTGCAACTCTGGGCTTCCGCGGTGAGGCTCTGCCTTCTATTGCAGCCGTGTGCCGGCTGCGTATGGAGACGCGCGAGGAGAGTGAAGCCAGCGGCACGGTGGTGGAGATTGCCGGAGGACGCATTCTGACGGTGGAGGAAGCGGGGCTGCCGGCCGGAACCTCAATGAGCATTCGCGATTTATTCTTCAATACACCGGCGCGGCGGAAGTTTCTAAAGGCTGAGTCCACGGAGCTTTCGCACATCGCTTCGCTGGTGACCCATTATGCGCTTGCTCATCCGGAGATGCATTGGGAGTTGCACTCGGCAACCAACGCAATGCTGATGGCTCCCCCGGTCGCCAGCCACTCCGAACGGATCTATCAGGTGTTCGGCAAAGAGACGCTCGATGAACTGATTCCGCTGGCCGCGCAGCTTCCGTTGGAGCGGGTTGGGCTGCCGGAGCCGCCACCATGGCGCCGCCAGCCGGATTACGAAGCGCCAACTCCCGGGGAGTTGCGGCTGCACGGCTTTACCAGCAAGCCGGAGATACAGAAGCTGAACCGCAACTCGATCTTCATCTTCGTCAATGGGCGGTTGATTCGCGACAAGGTCGTGATGCACGGCATTCTGGAGGGATACCGCAACATCATTCCACCGACGGTGTATCCGGTGGTGCTGCTATTTCTGGAGATGCCATGCACAGAAGTCGATGTAAATGTGCATCCCTCCAAGACCGAGGTGCGATTCCGGCAACAGAGTTTTGTGCATGACTTTGTTCGCGACGCAGTGCGTTCGGCGTTGATGTCGGCGCGCCCTGCTCCAGCCTTCGCCAACGAGATTCATAGCGGCCCTTCGGCGCGGGTTGCGCTGACGCCGCCACTGCCGGGCAGCGCGGAAGAAGCGTTCCGGGCATTGGCCGGAACTGCGCAACAGAATGATTCTGTGGCAGAGGAGTTCAGTGTCTTCTCGTTAATTCCACTCACGAACGTGCCGCGCAATGAGTCGCTGCCGTTTACCGGCTCGATGAACGTTGAGGGCAACGCTGCGGCAAGCGCTGTGAGGATTGCACCGCAGAGTTTTGGGGCGCCAGTCCCTGGCGGGCCAGCCGCGGCGCAGTACCCAGCCGAAGAAGCCGTCCCGGAGACGCGAAGCTCTTGCGCACTGCCGCTGGACGGCATCGACGACGCGATGGATCTCTCGATGCTGGGGACGCTGAAGCCGCTTGGTCAAATTCGCGACTCATTCATTCTTGCCACTAATCCGCAGGGGCTTTGGATCATCGATCAGCACGTGGCGCATGAGCGTGTGCTGTTCGAGAAGATTCTGCAAGAGCGCGGCGCACGCAAGGTGGAAGCGCAGCGCCTGCTGATGCCGATCATCGTCGAGTTGCGGCCCGCACAGCAGGCCATCTTCACCGAGATAGCGGAGGAACTGGAACACAATGGATTCGAGGCTGAGCCGTTCGGCATCCGGACCATCGCCATTCAGAGCGCTCCGGCGGGAATCACCGGTGGCGAGGTGGCGGAGATGCTGGAGGAGTTGCTGGAACAGTTTGAGCGCGAGGAGCAGGCGCTGAATCTGGAAAAGATCCGGACACGGATCGCAGCCTCCATCGCCTGCCACGCGGCGATCAAGGTAAACATGCCGCTGGATACCGCCAAAATGGAGTGGCTACTGGCCAAGCTGGCAAAAACGAAGTATCCGATGAGCTGTCCGCACGGCAGACCGGTCGTGCTGCGGTATTCTGTAAAGGACATACAGAAAGCTTTTAAGCGAATTTGAGCGATTTGCGCGGCTCGGTTCACGGGCATTGCGTGAGTCGCATCTCCTCAGCAGGTAGCAATGACAGAGCAGGAATTGCAAGAGCAACGCGACGCCATGTGGCGCACCAACGGGCAGCCTATCCGCACCCAGGATGATGCGCGCGAATTCATTGAGAGCGTGGGCTTTTGCCTGATGTACCCGCTACGCCCCCCCGTGCTGGTGCCAACGTTTATCGGAGCATGGGCCGGGAACCATGACAACCTTCCAACCTGGCAACATGCCTTTGCCGATCCCAGGGCCAAGGAAGCGACCGAAGTGATGGTGCGGACCCTGCGCCAGAAGTTTGCCTTCGAGGCTCCATTATTCGGAGACACGGACTTCTTGGTCTCGGCCTCGGTCTTTCCGTACTTCTACGGACTGGTGGGCGACCGCAATCCTCGAGCAGCAATCAAGACCGGGAACCGCTCGGAGTACTCGCCGCTGGCGGCTCACGTCTTCCAGGTGATCCAGAAGGATGGGCCGATCACCAAGAACCGGATGCGCGAGATTCTTGGCGGAGAACTCTCCGAAGCCGCCATTGACCGCGCGCTGGCAGAGCTTTCGCTCAAGTTGCGCATCACCCGGGTGGACTACCGGGCCGAGCAAGGGGCCTATTGGGACGTGCTGCTGCGCTGGTGTCCGGACGAGGTGCGCGAAGGCATGAACATGTCGATTGCCGAAGCGCTGACCGCGCTGGTCTCCAAGTACCTGGAGTGCGTGGTAGCCGCCGAACAGCTGGAGGTAGAGGAGTTCTTCAGTACCTTCATTGGCCGCGGCCGTGTGCGTGAGGCGATCAACGCGCTGCTGGCGGCGCGCGAGTTTCAGTTTACGCACGTGGGAACGCGCTCCATGTTGCACATTCCTCCACCCAAACCCACGATGGCGACTCCGAGAAGACTGGTACGCCCGGGACAGCCTATCGCACGCCGGCCACGCCGGGCCATCGGCACTCATCCGCCGCTGCGGACGATCCCCAAAACATCGCCAGAGCCCGACTCTAGCCAAGGCGGGACAACCAACTTACCGGATTCCGAAAAAGAATGAGCAAAGTTACTCCCAAACTTGTGATTGCAATCGATGGACCAGCCGGAGCAGGCAAGAGCACCATTGCCTCCCGGCTGGCTAAGACACTGGGCTATGTAAATCTGGAATCCGGCGCCATGTACCGCGCCCTCGGATTGAAGTCGATTGAAGCTGGAGTCCCTGCGGAGGATGGAGTGGCACTGCTGGCGCTAGCCAATTGCTCCACCATCGAACTGGAACCTGAACCGGAGGGCAATCGAGTTCTGCTGGATGGACGGGATGTGTCTTCACGGATTCGCGAGCGCGATGTGACCGACGCCGCCTCCCGGGTTTCGACCCATCCGGAGGTGCGGGAATGGATGGTGAGAAGGCAGCGCGAGATGGGAGCACAAGGGGGAGTGATCATGGAGGGCCGCGACATCGGCACGGTGGTCTTTCCCAATGCCGAGGTAAAGATCTTCCTTGATGCGGACTCGAGCGTTCGCGAAGGCCGCCGGGTGAGCCAGGCCAACGCTCAAAACGAACCTGAGCGGGCTGAGAAATTGAGGCGCGAGTTGCGCGAGCGTGACCACCGGGACTCCACCCGCACCACTGCTCCCCTGAAGGCAGCCGATGACGCCGTCCACATCGACTCCAGCACGATGTCCATAGAAGAAGTGATTGCCCGTGCGGAGAAGATTGTGGAAGAAAAGCTCAAACAGCGCAGCTTTGAGTCGAGCGGAGCCTGAGGCCTGCCACTCACCTGGAAGGAATCCTTCATGGCTTCTCTAGGTCTAGGGCCTCCGGAGCGCGGCGAAACAGCATCGAGGACCGCCAGTAAGCTATTGATTGATAGCAAGTTACAGCCGTGACACGAGTCACAGGTGGAGGTGACTGAAGTCACGGCTGAGGCCTGAAGAAACGAACAGACTATAAAGTCCTACGCCCTGAAGAGGGCGCGCGAGCCTGCTGCCAAAGGGTGGGAGTTGCTTCAAGCGGAATAAACAGGAACACGGAGGCAGCCATGACCATTCTCGCTCACCGGTTGATGCGATTGATTGAGGTGCACGCCGACGCACTCGCGGAAACTCTGGAATCTAGGATCGCAGCTTCGGAACGCTGCGCGACATATAGCCGTGTCTCCGCCGACGAGTTGAAGACGCTGGTTGCCGGAATCTATGGGCAGTTGGGGCAATGGCTGGTAACCAGGACGGAAGAGGACATCGAGCGCCGGTACACGATGATCGGCACGCGACGCGCGGAGCAGTGTGTGCCGGCGAGTGAGTTGCTGTGGTGCATTGTGCTGGTGAAGGAAAACCTCTGGGAGTATTTGAGAAACAACGAAGAAGCGATGGAGACTGCACAGCAGATTTTCGGCGAACTGGAGTTGATGCAGATGGTGGACCAGTTCTTTGATCGCGCCATGTATTACGCGGCGCGTGGCCATGAAAAGGTGCGGGACGCGCGCTGGTCAGAGCTGAAGAAATAGCGCTATCTACTTTAGGGTGGGGAATTTCAGAGAGGCTGTCTACGGTTATGAAGTGGCAAGCCGAGTACCAGCGAAAGTTGATGACGGCCGATGCGGCAGTGCGCGCAGTGGAGAGCGACATGTGCGTGTATGTGCACGCCAATGCTGCGCTTCCGCAGGTGCTGCTGGAGGCGCTGACGCGCCGTTCAGGACAGCTTCGAAACGTGGAGATGATGCACCTGCTGGGTTTCGGGGAGCCGTACTACAACCGCCCGGAATTCTCCGAGAGTTTCCGGCACAATGCGTTGTTCGTTGGCGCCAACATGCGCCAATCGGTACTAGAAGGCCGCGCGGATTACATTCCGGTACACCTGAGCGAGATTGAAAGAATGTTTCTCCGCAACGATGTGGGGTTGGACGTTGCGCTGCTGCATGTTTCCACACCGGATCGCCACGGCTACTGCAGCTTAGGCGTGGCCGTGGAGACAACGCTGACGGCGGCCCGTTGCGCTCGCATCCGGATTGCACAGGTGAACGACCAGATGCCACGCACGTTCGGCAACACGTTCATGCACGTCAGCGAGTTCGACGCCTTGGTGGAGTGCTCGCAACCGTTGCCGGAAGTGATTCCGGAGCCGGCAACCGAAGAACAGAGTCTGATTGCGCGCCATGTGGCGACGCTCATCGATGACGGAGCTTGTTTGCAGGTTGGGATAGGCGGCATTCCCACTGCGATTCTGCCCTTTCTGAGCGATCGCAAGGATTTGGGAATCCACACCGAGACGCTGACCGAGAGCGCCATTCCGCTTATCGAAAAGGGCGTGATCACCGGAGCCCGGAAGCAGATTAACCCGAACAAGATTGTGCTTGGCTTTGTGCTGGGCACGCGCGAATGGTATGAGTATGTGGACGATAATCCGCTGTTTGATTTTCAGCCCAACATTTATTGCAACGATCCCTTTGTGATTGCACAGAACGAGAGAGTGGTTGCGATCAACTCCGCGGTTGAAATCGACATCACCGGACAAGTGGTTTCCGACTCGGTAGGCGATAGAATTGTAAGTGGATTTGGCGGGCAAGTGGACTTTATGCGCGGCGCCGCACGCAGCCGCGGCGGCAAGCCAGTCATTGCAATCTCCTCCACGGCGAAAAATGGAACGGTCTCACGGATCGTGCCGCAGATCAGGAGTGGGGCCGGTGTGGTGACAACACGAGCTGATGTTCATTATGTTGTGACTGAGTACGGGATAGCGTATCTGCACGGAAAGAACTTGCGGCAGCGCGCTGAAGCACTCATACAGATTGCACATCCCAAGTTTCGCGAGGAGCTGAACGAACCTCCGCGTGAGTTGGGTTTGGGAGCAAGGGTTTTTGCGGATACGGTGAGGTGAGTGATGGCCGACCAGGCTAGAGGCAAGGTGGAAGTGGATCAGGATGAGTGCAAAGGCTGCGGTCTTTGCGTGGAGTCCTGTCCGCCGAAGGGGTTGAAGCTAAGCGCAGAGTTGAATCATTACGGGGTACACCCGGCGCAGTACTTTGCGGAAGTGTGCACGGGCTGCGGCATTTGCTACTTTGTTTGTCCGGAACCGGGAGCGATCAAGGTCTATCGGCGAGCAGCGGAAAAGGTTGAGGTGCGTGATGCGGCAACTGTGTAAAGGGAACGTAGCAGTGGTGAAGGCAGCGATCATGGCAGGCTGCCGCTCGTTCTACGGCTACCCGATTACCCCGGCAAGCGAAATTGCGGAGTACGCGGCGCTGCTGATTCCGCAGGCGGGAGGAACATTCCTGCAGGCCGAAAGCGAAGTGTCGGCGATCAATATGGTGTACGGAGCGGCAGCAGCAGGGCAGCGCGTGATGACCGCGTCGAGCGGTCCGGGCATAAGCCTCATGCAGGAGGGGTTCAGCTATCTGGCGGGCGCGGAGTTGCCGTGCGTGATTGCCGACGTGATGCGCGCGGGGCCGGGACTGGGCAATATCGCACCGGAGCAGGGCGACTACTTCAGCATGACTAAGGGCGGCGGCCACGGTTGCTACCGGAATATCGTACTGGCTCCTTCGAGCGTGCAGGAGATGGCGTCACTGACGATGCTGGCTTTTGAGTTGGCTGACAAGTACCGCAATCCGGCGGTGCTGCTGGCGGATGGATTTGTGGGACAGATGATGGAGCCTCTGGATCTGGAACTGGTGGATGTAGCGATTCCAGCCAAGCCCTGGGCGGTGAAGGGCACGGCCGAGACGCGAAAGAACCTTATCTCCTCGATTCACATAACGCCGGACCAGATGGAGGTCCACGTCCGTCACCTGGAAGACAAGTTTAAGGAGTGCGAGCGCGAGGAATGCCGCTGGGAGACGTATCGTGCGGAAGACGCAGAGGTGCTGCTGGTGGGTTACGGCATCGTGTCGCGCGTACTGCGCTCGGCGGTAGACCTGGCGAGGCAGCATGGGGTGAAGGCGGGACTGTTCCGACCGATTACGCTGTGGCCGTTCCCGTCGAAGGCCATTGCGAATGCGGCCAAGCAGGTGACCAAGCTTATGGTGGTCGAGCTCTCCACGGGACAGATGGTGGAAGATGTGAGACTGGCTGTGAATGGGAGCAAGCCGGTGGAATTTTATGGACGTGTGGGCGGCAACGTACCTTCGGCGGAAGAATGCCAGGCAGAGTTGTTCGCGCGCATGGAAGTGTTGGCATAGGGGGCGGCGATGAGTGAATACAAGGTGATGCAGAGCAAAGCGCCGGTCTTCTTTGATCGCTATGAGCGCAAGGATGAGAACCAGCACCAGACGCACTACTGCCCCGGTTGCGGCCATGGCGTGGTTCACAAGCTGATTGCCGACGCGGTGGGCGAGCTTGGATTACAAGATCGCACGATTCTGGTGACCCCAGTCGGTTGCTCGGTTTTTGGCTACTACTACCTGGATACGGGGAACGTACAGGCTTCTCATGGCCGCGCGCCGGCGGTGGCAACGGCACTCAAGCGGTCGAATCCCGGCTCTATTGTGATCAGTTACCAGGGAGATGGCGATCTGGCGGCGATCGGGACGGCAGAGATTGTCCACGCGGCTAATCGCGGCGAGAACATCACTGTGTTCTTCGTCAACAATTCCATCTACGGCATGACTGGCGGCCAAATGGCCCCAACCACAATGATAGGGCAGGTGAGCATAACAACTCCGTGGGGAAGGCGCCCCAACGGCGATGGCTTCCCGATCAAGATGGCCGAGCTGATTTCGACGCTGGAGGCGCCGGTCTACGTGGAGCGCGTGGCACTGAGCGACAGCAAGCACATCATGCAGGCTCGGAGGGCGGTGAAAAAAGCGCTGGAGTTGCAGAAGCAGGGCGCCGGGTTCACGATGATCGAGATTCTCTCGCCGTGTCCGACGATTCTGAAGATGGAGCCAACTGTGGCGCGGCGCTGGGTGGGGGAAACCCTAGCCAAGGAATTTCCGCTCGGGGTGTATCGCGACCGCAAGCTGGAGTTCACGCCGGTAGAGGTGCCACAGAAAGGTGTGGCAGAGCTGCTGGGCATCAGCGATAAGCAGCCTGCGAATGAAGAGCGCCAGGCGCGACGGCAGCGGGCACGGGCAAAGACCATCAAGGTGGCGGGCTTTGGCGGACAGGGCGTCCTGCTGCTGGGGCAGTTGCTTGCCGAGATGGGGATGCGGGAGCACATGGAAGTGAGCTGGCTGCCAAGCTATGGACCGGAGATGCGCTCAGGCAGCGCACACTGTCACGTGACGCTTGCGCATGATCGCATTGGCTCACCGCTGATTTCGCAGCCGGAGGTTCTGGTTGCGATGAACGAGCCTTCGTTGCGCAAGTTCGGCCCACAGGTCAAAGCTGGCGGAGTGATTCTTTACAACGGGCGCAATCTGCCGGAGGATTTGAAGTTCGAGGGCGTGACCGTGGACTGCGTTCCGGCTAATGAGATTGCGGATGAGATCGGCTCACCTAAGGTGGCTAACGTGGTAATGCTCGGCGCAGTGCTGGAGGCGAGCGACTGCCTGCCATTCACCACCGCGCAGGAGGTGCTGAGCGGGCTGGTGAAGAATCCGAAGCTGGCAGAGATGAATGAACAGGCGCTGGCGGCGGGGCGAAATTATGTAGACACTGAGATACTGGTTGGAGCAGTGGCCGGACCGGATGGCAGCGGCGACTAAGTATCATTACGAATTATTTGAGAATAGAAACGGCGGGCTCTCAACAAGCCCGCCGTTTCTTGCGCGAAAAATCAGGCTTGCAGGGCATCCAGTGCAGCAGCGGTGCCATGGACGACAGCAGCGATGCGGACTCCGGCGAGGATGAGCTCCTCGGTGATGCCCTTCTCCAGCAATACCTTTTCATGGGCGCTGACGCATTTGCCGCAGCCGTTGATAGCTGAGACCACCAGCGACCAGAGCTCGAAGTCAGTGGGATCGGCACCGTGGCCGCGCATGATGTTCATGCGAAGACGGGCTGGTAGGGCAGAGTACTTTTCGTTGGTGCTGAGGTGATGGAAGCGATAGTAAATGTTGTTCATGCCCATAATGGCCGCAGCTCCCTTGGCGGCGCTGACGACTTCAGGCGAGACGTGGGCGGCGGCTTCCGCCTCGACGGCAGCGAGCAGTTGCGGGCTGCGCGCACCATAGGCGGCGGCGATAAAGGAACCCCACTTCTGGTTGTCCGTCAGTTCGGTGGCATTGGCCAACGAGGACCAATTGAGCCGGAGGTCTTTGGCATATTCGGGAAGAGTTTCAAGAATGGCGTCGAGAGTCATGACTTTAAGATTACCGGGCTTTCTTAAGATGAAAATCGGGCGCAGCACTTTCGCCGCGCCCTGCTCAAGAGAATGAAGTTAGACGTGGAGGACTTCTTCGCCCTTCTGCCAGCCGCAGGGGCAGAGTTCATCAGTCTGCAGCGCATCCAATACGCGGAGGACTTCCTTGGGCTCGCGGCCGACGGAGAGATCGGTAACATAAGCGAAACGGATCACGCCCTGGGGATCGACGATGTAGGCAGCGCGTTGGGCAACTCCAGCGGCGGCGTCAAGAATGCCAAGCTCGGAGGTGAGATCGCGCTTAATGTCCGAGAGCATGGGGAAAGGCAGGTTGCGTAGATCGGCGTGATCCTTGCGCCATGCAAGGTGAACGAACTCAGAGTCGATGGAGGCTCCGAGCAACTGTGCATCGCGATCCTTGAAATCCTTGTCGTGTTTGCCGAAACCCGCGATTTCCGTTGGGCAGACAAAGGTGAAATCCTTGGGCCAGAAGAAGTAAACCTTCCACTTGCCTTCAAAGCTTTCATCGTTGATTGTGGTAAATTCTTTACCTTTTTCCAGGCTGACGACTGCGGTAAGCGAGTAAGAGGGGAACTTTTCTCCGACACCTAGCATGATGATCGATCTCCTTGACTGAATTTAAGTTGTTGAATGAAACGGCTAACGGCTCAGGGGTGCGCGGCGGGGGGATTGGCTGCCGAACAACTCCCACATAAACCTCGAAGTTCCATCGAAACCTGCTCGATCTGGAACCCTTCGGGGACTGAATTCTTCAACGGCGATTCATCAACTTCAGTGAATGCAAGGTCAGTGATAGCGTGACACTGAAGGCAGATGAAATGATGATGGCGTTTGACATTGGGCTCGATGCGGAGCAAGCCATGATGTGGGCTTACCTCGTGGACGATCCCGGCTTCCAGCAGAACGTGCAGGGTTTTATAAACGGTAGCAAGCGAAATGGTCGGCAGTTCGACGCGGACGCGCTCGAACACCAGTTCCGGATTGGGATGGTCTTTCATCTTCATTAGCTCGCGGTAGACCACCAGGCGCTGATGGGTAACAGCGATCTGCTTTTCACGGCAGAGCTGCCGAAAGCCGCTTTCAGGAGAGCAGGTCATATGAGAATAATAGCAGAACAGGAATGATTCTTATCTAATAAGTACTATCAATAAAAATAATTCATAACTGAATATTGAGATGTCAGAAACGTTGCGCAATTCTGCAGTTGACGAGGAAAAATCATGGCGCAGAAGAAGAAAGTCTTCAGCAAGGTGAAAGCTGTAAAGGATGCCGCCCGGGTGAATCTTGGTCCAACGAAGTCGACCCGGGTGATTCCGGATGCCAAGACAAAGATGGAGATGCGAGGAGGAAAGCACAAGAAGACAGCGGACAAACTGCTAGACGACGAATAGGCGCTAACGACTGGGAGGGATCTCAGCTGCGATGGTAGGCGAGGAAAAACTCCGGCCTACGCGTAGTCCGTGGAACCAGGTGTCAGGGGCGCTGACAGCCAGCGTGAGTCCCAGGACAGCGTGGATCAGCGCCACTACGTAGAGGTTCTTCTTGCGGGCATAAATGGCGGTGAACGCAACCCCCGCGAAGAAGGTAACAAAGGTGAGGCTGGGATTGGGCAGGTGAGCTACGGCGAAGACCACTCCGGAAAGCAGTAATGCACTGACCCGCGAAACCAAGGCGCGCAACATCCGAAGACAGAAGCATTGGAGCATGAACTCCTGCACGAAGGCCCAGCAGACATAAGCGGCGACAGCGTACAAGGGATGTTGCAGTCCCCAGAGACGGTGCAGGGTGCCGGACAAATATGCGATAGCCAGCACAGTCAAAGCCAATAGCAGGGTAGCTCCCAGCAGCCATGACTCGCGTATCAGGCCGCTGAGGTCCAGTCCGAGTGAGCGGATATTGCTGGCAGCTTGCCAAAGCTGCCAGGTGATGTACCAGAGGGCGCACACGCCGCAAAGAATCCCAATCGGCAGAGGCGCCCAGAGTGCCACTTCGAGCAGCAAGATGGGAAACAGTAACCGCGCCACGATGCCGCCGCGATTTCTGGAGACGACCCGGACGGCACCACTCGCCGCTCTCTGCACAGCACTGTTCATCTCAGCATTGATGCGAATATTTGATGAAAGTTTCCCTGATTGCTCGAAAGCGGAGTTCTTTTTTGCCCCTCAGTTAGGAGTGAGCGCTCGCTCAGGCTCATACCACATCTCTCTACCTCTGTAGTGCTTGGATTTGCGCCGCGACTTCTGACGGCTTCCACTGGTTGCCGCTGTAGAAGCCAGCGATTTTGCCATCGGCGTCCAGCAGCGCAGTACGCAGGTTGTGGATGACTTGACCGTTCTGCGTTTCGTAGGAGAGACCGAAGTATTCCGCGGCCCTGCGGATTTCAGCGGGTTTGCCAGTGGCTAGACTCCAGTGCTCAAGGTTAGGATCGACGGCTCCGGCGTAGCTTTTGCCGTAACTGCGCAGTATCTTGGGATCGTCGAACTCTGGATCGATGCTGATGGAGAGAAGTTGCAGTTTGGCAAAAGCGGCAGAGTTGGACTTGCGCAAGATCTGCGCCACCTCGGCAAAATTGTTGCTCATGCGAATGCAGTAGTCGGGCAGAGGACAACGCGAGTAGATGAAAGTGACGAGCAGAGGTTCTCCGCGGAACTGCTTCAAGTGAATGGGGCGGGCGTTCTGGTTGACGAAGTGAAAGTCCGGAACCGACTCACCGGTCTGTGGCAGATGCACGGGCGAGGTCGAGGAAAGGTCAGCCGCGCTGCGGGACTGAGTGACGGAAATGTTTTCCAGATGAGCGTCGTCAGCGACCACAAGAGTTGCCTGCACGGTGTCTCCAGGGTGCACCACGTTGAAGACCCAAGCGTCGCGCACAGGGTAATCCATGACCATGGCTTTCATGTACCCTACAACCTCGTGATGATCGAGCGTGAGGGTGTGCGCGGCTGAATTGACAGCGACGACGCGGCCTTCGATGGGAAAACGGCGCTCGGCCGTAGCCGGTTTTTGAGACTTGCATCCGAAGCTCGACAGAAGCAATAAGGCAGACAAAACAATGCGCAATCGCAAGGACTCACCTCGATAAACAATGTAGTGTAGCGCAATCAGCTCGCGCTTTGAGCGACGGGGCAGCGTTACAACAGGCGCCACTCTGGCCGCGATGCCTGGGAAAGCCTACTATGCGTCCGCAAGGCTCATCGCCGTACCGTGCAGGCAGGAGGCCGCGAGAGTCCGGGCTCCCGCGCTACGTAGAGCATGGCGGCGAAGTCGTATCCGACTTGGTCAGGCCAGAGAACAATCCCGCGCGTGGGGTAGAAGGTGAGTTCGAGGGCGCCGTGCGGATCGCGATAGAGTGCGTTGGCTGCACATCGTGCCCAGGAGAAACGGGCGGTCAGTGCGTCGCTGCCAAGTTCCTTGTAGATCTGGGTGCGCGGGATGGCGACGGGAAACGACTCCTGAATTTCAGATACCATGCCAGAGCGATCGAGACGCACACTGAGATCTCCCTTATGGTCGCCGCGCGCTTTATAGATGAGTTCTTCGCCATCGCGGGTCCGTTGGTCGGCATCTGGTGAACCCAAGGCTCGGAGGGCATCTTCGCGGTGGGCTTGGCCCACGGTGAGCCCATGGAAGCTGGCTGGCGTCCAGCGCGGCGTCGCGGCGAAAACACTGACGCAAAGAAAAAGAAGAAGGGTGACGGAGACTCGCATGAACTTACTTCTACGAGGCAGGAGCACGGAGGCCGCTCTGGCCGGTACTCTGGTTGCGCCAAGCCCAAGCCATGCGCGGTGTATTATGCGCCACTCCAAGACGGCCCTTGCAATCGAGCAGGATGATTCCCGCGTGGCCATTGAGGCGGCGCTGCAGGTAATGGATGGCGGCGGAGGCCGCTTGCGCGGGCGCCACATCAGCGGTCACTCGGTCGGTGGCCCACTTGGCGAAGACCAGCTTCATCATCGGCTCGCCCCAGCCGGTGGTAGAAGCAGCGGCACTTTCGTTATCGGCATAGCAGCCGCACCCAATCAGTGAGGAGTCGCCAACGCGACCAGGAGCTTTGTTTAGTGTGCCTCCGGTAGAGGTAGCAGCGGCGATGTTGCCGTGGCGGTCGAGGGCAACGGCGCCTACGGTGTCATGCGAGTCGAGGTTTCCGCTGAACTCCGCGGGAGCGTGCAGATAGCGCTGTTCTGTTGCACTCTTCCAGCGCTCGATTTCGCGCGGAAGAACCAGTTCGCTATTTTCGACGAGCGCAATTCCCTGCTCACTCGCAAAGCGCTCGGCACCCTCGGCAACAAAGTAGATGTGAGGACTTTTTTCCAGCACCAGACGCGCGGCGCGCACGGGATTCCGAAGGCGCTCCACACATCCGACGCCCCCGGCTTTCAAGGTTGCGCCGTCCATGATCAGAGCGTCGAGTTGGACGCGGCCATCGCGATTGAGGAAGGCTCCTCGTCCAGCGTCGAAGGTCTCATCGTCCTCCAGCATGGCGACTGCCTCTTCCACTGCGTCGAGCGAGGAAGCGCCGCTCTCAAGCGCCCGCCATCCGGCGTCAGCGGCTCGCTCCACGCCCTGTTGATGTGCGGCGCAGGCTTCGTCCGGAATGGCCCAAGCGCCACCATGCACGAGAATGACGGGAGACGGCAAAGAATCACCTCATCGGTATGGAACGTTACAGAATGCTATCAGGCCAGACGCGTAATTGTGGGGACGGCCTGAAGCCGTCCCCTTCGAATGCAACAGCAAATTACTTCTTACCTTTTTTCTGCGTACCGTAGCTGGTCTCGACGGTGGCGCCCAGAGAGGCGAGCAGGGCTTTGGCATCCGGGGCGTTCTTTCCGTCAGGGGCAAGTTGAAGGTACTTATTGAGTGCCTCAACTGTCCCGGGTACGGGAACCATTTTGCCATCCTTGCCGAGGGTTGCCTTGCCGAGAAGGTTGACACCCTTCTGGTAATAGGACTCGGGACGTGTGGGATCGGCAGCAATGGCTTTGTCGAATGCCTGGTTTGCATCGTCCAGCTTGCCCTGATTGGTAAGGATTGCGCCCGCATTGAAGAAGCACTGTCCAGCCTGAGTGGGATCGACGGCGCTCTTGTCGCACTCGGCCAACCCTGCCTCCGTCTTGCTCTGTCTCAACAAGGCCAAGGCAAGGCCGCTGTGGTAGCTGCCAAGAGCCTTTGAGGTGGGCGGAGCGAGCGCGATGGCCTTGTTGTAAGCGGTTTCAGCCTCCGGATATTTCTTGGCTCCGACGTAGGCGTCGGCGAGCGATCCGTAGACGACGTCATGAGTCTGATCCTGGGCGGCGGCCTGTTCCATGGTGGCAACAGCATCGTCCCACTTGCCATCCTTCTTCTGGGCAGCGGCTTGTACGAGGAGCGCGTTCAGTCCCTTTATCTTCTCGTTGTTCTTCTTGGCAGCTTCTTGCGCTTTGAGTTGCTCTTCTGAGACGCCAGATTCCTTGGCGGCTGCAACCTTTTGCTTGGCGAGATCAAAGTCGTAAACGTTGTCTACGGCTAACTTGACAGGAACTTTGTCCATGAAGAACAGAAGCTTTCCGTCAGGACCAAAGAGGCTAATTTTATACAAGCCGGAGGTGCCTGCCATGGAGAAGTACTCACCCTTATTGTTGGTTTTCACGGTAGTTTTACGGCCGTTGTCGAGATTGATCAGTTCAACGGTGCCGCCGGCAATCGCTTTGCCGGTTTCGTCTTTGCAGACGCCTTTGATGGCCGTGAAGTTCTGCGCGACAGCACTGGCGGTGAACAGTGCCGTCATCGTGGTTAAGAGAAGAAAAAATGCAATGCGTTTTGTCATTTCCGCCTCCAGCGGAGAACAGGATCTGGCTGCCACCGGTGCCTGCCGGGCGCGCCCGGTTAGACGGCAGGCGACGCCAGATAAGGAATGGGATCGGAGGTACCAGCGGCTTTAAAGGCGCGCAGACGCAGGGCGCAGCTCTCACATGCACCGCAGGCACGATCTTCCCGGCTGTAGCAGGACCATGTTAGCTCGAAGGGAGCATTTAGTTCCAGACCCAGCTTGACGATCTCCACCTTCTTGAGTGCGATGAGCGGAGTTTGTATCTGGATGTCACCCTCCTTGGTGCCGGCCTGGATGAGGCGATTGAAGGCATCGTAGTACTCGGGACGGCAGTCGGGATATCCGGAACTGTCCTGGGCAACGGCGCCGATGAAGATATCGCGGGCACCGACCACCTCGGCCCAGCTGACGGCAACCGAGAGGAAATGCGCATTGCGGAACGGCACATAGGTGATGGGGACGTGTGAGCCGATCTCCGAGCCGGCGGTTGGAACAGCGAGCGAGGAATCAGTGAGAGCGGAGCCGCCGATCTGGCTGAGCGCTTGATTGCGGACGATGAGACGGCGCCTGATGCCAAGACGGTCGCAGATTTCAGTGAAAGCGCGCTGCTCGCGAGCTTCGGTGCGCTGGCCATAGGAGACGTGCAGGGCGGCAACGTGCTCCGCACCTTTTTCACGGACGGCGAGCGAGGCACATACTGTGGAGTCCATGCCTCCAGAGAGAGTGACTACGGTTTGGATCGAGTTGGGCATAGTGTTCTCTTTCAAAGAAGCGGTTCAAACGCGGGGCTCCGCCACGGAGTTTTACACGCCTTTCAGTTGCGGCTCCCATATGAATTTATGAATCTGGAGGCCGAGACGGGCATTGAGATTGTCGGCGAGCATCCACTCGGCGAGGTCGCGAGGATCTAGCAGGCAATTTTCTGACGAGCGCGAGCCGGTGGCTCCCTTGCGAAAGGCGGGAGAGAGAATAAGGCTGGTGGAGTTGGACTCCAGACTGTGCTGGCGGATGAAGTTGCGCGCGTACTCGTAATCTTCACGCGAAGCAAGAACGAACTTCAGCTCGTCTCGAGCGGTGAGGGTGGCAAGGTTCTCGGGCCGGAAGCGCAGGTGCTCTCCGCTGCCAGGGCACTTTACATCGACAATCTTGTGAACCTCGCGAGGAACAAGCTCAAGCGGACGTTCACCGCTGGTTTCCATCAGCAATTGGTAGCCGAGGGCGAGGAGTTGGTTCAGAAACGGGATAAGCTCGCGGTCCTGCAGCATGGGTTCGCCGCCAGTGATTTCGACGAGGCCGCCGCTGGGCGAACACTGCCGAATTTCGGCAAGAATTTCATCCGTAGACATTTTGCGGCCACCGCTGAAGGTGTACTCGGAGTCGCACCAGGCACAGCGAAGGTTGCATCCGGCGAGGCGCACGAAGACGCAAGGGAGCCCGGCGAAGGAACTTTCCCCCTGCAGCGATTTGTAGATCTCGATGATGTGCATTACGCTCCAAAAATTGTCCCTGAGGGCAACCGCTCCACGTTAGCCAAGATGCGCTTCGCAGCCGGGTACGCGGCAACAGCAGCCGCTCCCACCGCGGGCGTTCGGCCTACTCGTAGTAGGTGGCGATGGAGGTGTCCGTTTCCCAGATGGTGACCTGTTTGACGCTGACCCGGCCTGCGGTAGTCTGCTTGAGCCCCTGGTTGCACTCGTCATAAAAATACTTGGCGAGGTTTTCGGCCGTCGGATTGAGGACGGTGAAGGGCTCAATGTCATTGATCATCTTGTGATCGAGGTAATCGACGACGGGCTTCATGACCTGCTTCAGCTCCTTGAAGTCCAGCAGGAGTCCGGCATGGTCGAGCTCGGCACCTTGCAGGGTGACGCGGACACGGTAGTTGTGGCCATGCGGATTTTCGCACTTGCCCTTGTAGTTGCGCAGGTAATGACCTGACGAAAAAGTATCTTGCACGGTTACTTCAAACATGAATCTCCAGACAGGATGCTGGGCATCCGTTGCCCTTGACGTTGCGCCGGGGCGCCCTCGCAGATGGAGAGGGACACAGCGCAGGTCTCAAGGGAGTGCCGCTCTCTGATTATACGAGGGGTGGGAGCAAGCTTTCAAAATAACGTTTGCGGAAGACGATGAGACAGCGGCAAGCGGCGCCGCGAATTAGAGCTGCTTGCGGAGAAAGAGGGTGGCCTGGGGATTGTCGTTATAGCGCGGACAGGGCTGGTATCCGGTGCTGAGGTAGAAGTGGATGGCGGCGTGGAGGTCGTCCTTGGTATCGAGATAGAGCCACTGGAGTTCGGCGGCCCGGGCGTGCTGCTCGGCAGCCTGCATCAGGGCGTGGGCGAGGTGCAGTCCGCGAAACGCGGGGCGGACGTAGAGTCGCTTGACCTCGGGCAGCGTCGAGAATCTGGGGCAAAGGACGGAGCATGACACATCCGGCGGGCGCATCGTTAACCGTGGCAATCCAGATGGGCGAGTCGGGGCTGGCGAGATAGTGTTCCAGTGCAGCACGGTCGTCGCGGACTACGACACCGATTGCCTCGTAATACTCCTCGATGAGCGTGAAGGCGGCATCGGCCAGCGAGGCGGTGGCGCGGTGGACGGCGATGGAGAGGTTAGGTTTCACGATTCGCGGCTCTTCGTTCAATTAGAATAACTCCGATGACCTCACAAAAATGGAAGCTAGGGACGGTTCGCGTCGGCGAGGACGTAGCCTGGAGATACGAGCCGAGCTATGCACGCCAGGTAGTGGGCGGAGTGGAGCGGCTCGTGATTGCGCCGTCCGCCGCGCCGGTTGCACTGCTGCGCGAGTTGCTAGCGCTGCTGCCGGAGCCGCTGTGGGTGCTCTACGTGCTGATTACGCCGCGAAGTGAAGCTCCGGCAGGCCGATATCAGTCAGCCGAGCCACATTTGCGCCCAGAGGTGCTGACGCTGCTGGATCGATTTGAGGATTATCTTACGCAGGACGGGCGTCACAATATTTGGCTGGCCGCGCCGCCAGCAGGACAACTGGTGCTGGACCGGCATGAGGTGATCTACGCCTACGGGCCGCTTGCGGAGATTGTGGCGCGGCTGAAGGAGAAGGCGTTCGCCGAGGTGGCAACGATTCGCTTGCCCGTGCCACACTCGCACCACTTCCACGAAGAATTTGATGCGGATGAGCGCAAATTTCTAACGCACTGGGAGTGGGTGCAGTCGGAACTCCAGGAAACGGACGATTTGTAGTCGAAGGTTTTAAAGGTGAGGCACTCTCCAACTTTCCTTTAAGCAGGCCCTTTGCACATCGCGCAATCTTCGTGCTCGCCGCGCGATTTTTGAACGCGCCTCAGTTCAGTGATTTGTAAATTTATTCGTCATGGCTGCAGCCGAAGAACTCTTCGACTTTGTGGAGGTCCGTGGTGCGGGTGTAGGCGGGAAGGCTGGAGACGAAGACCTTCCCGTAGCGCATTTTCAGGATGCGATTGTCGAGCAGAACGAGCAGACCGCGGTCGTTGAGGGAGCGAATGAGCCGCCCGAAACCTTGTTTCAAGGTAATGACGGCGGCAGGAACGGAGTAGTCGAAGAAGGCATTGCCGCCTGACTCGTCGATAGCGCTGCCACGGGCCTGCACAATAGGGTCGCTGGGAACGGCGAAGGGGATTTTGTCGATGATGACGCAGCTCAGCTGTTCGCCCTGGACATCGACTCCCTGCCAGAAGGACGAGGTGGCAAAGAGGACTGCGTTGGGCGTGCTGCGAAACTGCTCGATGAGCGCCGTTTTCGGTGCGGAGCCCTGTAGGAGCATGGGGTAAGAGAGTTGGCCGAGCAGAGCGTCGTGGACCTGCTGCATCTGGGCAAGACTGGTGAAGAGGCAGAAGGCGCGGCCACGGGTGATTTCCAATAACTGGCGGATACGCATGGTAGCCTGCGTGGAGAAGTTTGCGTCGCGCGGATCAGGCATGTCGGGCGGGACGTAGAAGATAGCCTGTGACTCGTAATCGAAGTGCGAGGGAACGATAAGTTCGCGGGCACCATCGAGTCCGAGGCGTGACTTGATGTAGTCGAAGCCGTTGGCGACGGCGAGCGTGGCCGAGGTGAGGACGATGGAGTCAAAGCGGTCAAAGAGCGCCTGGCGCAGAATGGCCGAGACGTCGATGGGCGTGGCCTGAAGGAAGACGTTCTCGGTTCTTGCGAATTTACCGCGTCCGCCACGGCGCTCGATCCAGTAAACGGTGTTCTTCTCGCGGCTCTCCATGAGGAAGCTGAGTTGGGCATGGAGTTCGTCGGTGCGGCGGATGAGGTTGTGCACCTCGTCGGGCTTGCCGGGGATGGCCTGGAGCTCTGAGTGGAGCTGGCGGATTACATTCTTGAGCCCAATGAATTCAGAGCCGAACTCTTCGAGGAATTCGTCGCGGTTGTTGAAGGCAAAGCGGCCGTCGCCTTCCGGGAGCAGTGAGAAGAAAAACTGCGAGCGCTCGCGGATACGGGCTGAGAGCTGGATGAGGTCGGTGGAGACGACTTTCTTGTCGCGGATAGTGATTTCGAGATCGCGCAGGAGATCGTCTACCTTGAGGTTGGAAACGCTGATGCCGAAGTAACTGGTGGCAACATCCTCTAGTTCGTGCGCTTCGTCGAAGATGACGCAGGCAGCCGAAGGGAGCACGCCGGCGTCGGGAGCTTTTTCGGCGGCGAGCTTGACGGAGAGGTCGGCGAAGAAGAGGTGGTGGTTGACGATGATGATGTCGCTTTCAGCGGCTTTGCGGCGCATCGCGGTGATGAAGCAGCGCTCGAACTCAGCGCACTTGCTGCCGATACAGTGCTCGGCGCTGGCGTTGAGTTTTCCCCAGAGCGGGCTGGTCTCCGGAAGGGTGGTGAGTTCGGCACGGTCGCCGGTAGGGGTCTCCTTGTCCCAGTCAAGGAGGGTCCGAAACTCGTTGATCTCATCGAGGCCATTGAGGATCGGTTGGCCGGTGAGTTCGTAGAGCTTCTTGCGGCAGAGATAGTTCTGGCGTCCCTTCATGTAGCAGACCTTGAGGCGGGGCTCATCTGTAGGCGAGTCGCCGAAGAGAGCGCGCTCAAGGAAAGGCACGTCCTTGAAGAAGAGCTGCTCCTGGAGGTTCTTGGTCCCGGTGGAGACGATCACGCGCTTGCCGCTCTTAATAATGGGGAGCAGGTAGGCGAGGGTTTTTCCGGTACCGGTTCCAGCCTCGACAATGAGATGGCGCTTTTCTTCGATGGCCTCTTCGACCGCGGTAGCCATGGCGAGCTGTCCCTTGCGGAATTCGTAGGCGGGATGGCGCTGTGAGAGCACGCCGGCGGGACCGAAGAACTGGTAGAGCGAGAGGCGCGAGAGCTCGACGGGTAGGCCTTCGGAAGACGCGGATGATGTAGGCTTGGGCACTGACCCCTATAATAGACGTTAGGGCAGTGTGGCGGGAATGCGTACCAGGCGAGCACACATGTGGTGGTGCCTCGCAATAAATTCTACTTTTGGCGCGCGAGCGCAAGATCAGGAACAACACCTTGGGAAACATTCTGCAAGACGAACACGAGGGTCTGCTTGCCATCGTGGGACGGCCGAACGTAGGCAAATCAACTCTGTTCAACAAGATGGTGGGACGGCGCCGCGCGATTGTCGGCGACGAGCCGGGCATCACGCGCGACCGCCTCTACGGTACGGTGCGCTGGAACGGAAGACAATTCCGGGTGGTGGACACGGGCGGCATTGTGCCCGAGGACAAGGATCTGATTCCATCGGAGATATTCCGGCAGGCGCGTGTGGCGCTGGAAGAGGCGTCGGCGATCGTGATGGTCACCGACGTGCGCACCGAGTTGACAGGACCGGATATGGAGCTGGCAAGACTGCTGCAGAAGCTGGGCAAGCCGCTCTACCTGGCAGTGAACAAAGTGGACGATCCGAAGCTGGAACCAGAGGCAGAAAATTTCCGTCGGCTGGGGATCAAAAACCTGTGGCCGATTTCCGCCGAGCACTCCAACGGCGTGGCAGAGCTGATTGAAGAGCTGATGACGGTGATTCCGACAATTGCAGAGACGGACGACGAAAAGCGGCTGAACAACTTCGCGCGCCGGCAGTTTCCCGTGGATATGGAAGGGGAAATCGATAGTCTTACGGACGAGACCGAAGCCTACGAGGATTTGGAACCGGCGGACGAGGACGCGCTGGAAGATCGTTTGCTGGAAACTATGCCGAGCGAGATCAAGATCGCCATCATCGGACGGCCGAACGTTGGAAAGAGCACGTTGCTGAATCAGTTGACGGAGAGCGACCGGGCAATTGTCAGCTCGATTGCGGGCACAACACGCGATGCAATCGACGAGGTGGTGGCTCATGGTGATAAGCGCTACCGGTTTATCGACACGGCGGGAATTCGGCGCAAGGGCAAGACGCACTTGATGGCTGAAAAGATGAGCGTGGTGATGGCCAGAAAGCATCTGGAAGAGGCCGACGTGGCGTTAATGGTGATTGACGCGGTGGAAGGCGTCTCCGCGCTGGATGCAAACATTGCCGGGTATGCGCATGAGTCCGGACGTTCAGTGGTGATTGTGGTGAACAAGTGGGACCTGGTGACCACGGCGCGCGGCGATGACAGTAAGCCACCGGCTGACAGTAGGGTGTACGAAGAACAGGTTCGGCGGGTGCTAAAGTTCCTGGACTACGCGCCGGTGATTTTTGTGAGTGCAATGAACGGCAAGAACGTGAAGCGCGTATTTGAAACCGTTGAGCGGGTGGCAAGGCAGCGCTGGCGGCGTATCACCACCGGCGAGATGAATCGCTTCCTGAAGACGGTGGATTTTGAACGAGCCTCAGTGCCGGCGCGAAATAAGATCAAGATTTATTACATGACGCAAGCTGCAGTTGCGCCTCCCACGTTCATTCTGTTTACCGACCGCGACGTGAAGCTACACTTCTCCTATCAGCGTTTCCTGGAGAACCAGATCCGCGAAGCCTTCGAGTTTGAAGGCACACCGATCTGGATCAAAAATCATCCGAGAAAGCGCAGGGACTTTGTAGCAGGTCCGAAAAAGGAACGATAGCGGGCCAGGGCGAGAAAGCAGATCCGCCTATCGCTAGTTAACCTGGCGCGCCTCACTGCGGCTTTGCCTCATACCGCGCTATCGGTACATTTGCCAGCGAGGAAGTGCTATCCCAATCCTCGCCATCAGATGTAATTGTCGCACGCTGATTGCTGGGGTATTCCGAGGCGTTGCCTTTGCGGTGGTGAAATTCAGCGTGGTACGCGAGTTGTCCGGCAACCCAGACGCGGCTCACGTGTGGCGACTCGCCGATCATTGTTACAGCGATAACGTCAGCGCGCTTTCCTACAGCGATTTCGCCGCGATCATGTAGCCCTGCCGCCTCAGCTGGATTCGCGGTCGCCAGGCGCACAGCGCGCGACAGTTCCCAGTTGCTGACTCGAGGGATGAGGATTAATGCTGCGAGGAGCGTAGCGGGGTAGTAGTCAGAACACAGGCAATCTACGACGTCCTGCTGAATGGCGTCTATTGCTCGTATGCCTCCGCCTTGACTCTTACCCCTGAGAACATTTGGGGATCCGAAGACGGTTTTCAGACCTGCCGCATGTGCCGCTGCCGCTGCTTCCAAAGTAACAGGGAACTCGGAGATTGCTCCTCCATGCCTGGAGAGAAAATCGACGTGTTCCTTTGAGTCATCATCGTGACTTGCGATGGGCACACGCATCGTGTGAGCTTTTGCGATCAACTGTTCAACCCGGTCCAACGCTCCTGACGAGTTCTCCTGTTTGGCCCGGATGAGTTCCCGAGCCTGATCCGTACTTATGCGGTATGCGTTCTCCAGGTAGACCTCATAGGAACGAGAGTCACGGTACTGCCTTCGGCCCGGCGTGTGATCCATCAGCGAGATCAGATCCATTTGCTTGCGATCCAGCAGATCCAACAGGTATTGCAGACCGTAGGGGTCCGTGATTTCGTATCTGCAATGCACCCTGTGGTCGATCAATGCAGTTGACCGGAAAGCATGCACAGACTCGACTATTTTCTTTGCCATGGCGTCATTCCTGACCCCGAGTTCCGCATGGGCAAAGGAAACTGACTGGAATGTCGTGGTGATTCCACAACTGGCATTGCGTCTGTCAGACTCGGCGAGGGCAAAAGAAAAATCGAAATGAACACCGGCGCGCGGCTCGATAAGCTTCTCGATTTGATCGCAATGCAGGTCGATCAATCCCGGCATCAGGAGCGCTCCATCTAAATCCAGCGTGCGGTCCACGCAGGGGTTTAGAGGGTTAATGGCAGTAATGAATTCATCTTCTATAACGAGTGCTGCATTTTCCAGCACCTGATCTAGCAGTACGACGCGAGCATTTGTTATGTAAGTCTTCATAGTCGTCCTGTACAAACCAGCGGTTCGCTCTTTTGAGCAGCAGGCAGCACAACAACATGTTCAGCCAGCTTCTCAATCAGCTTTGCATCGTGAAAGATTGCAGCAATGCCGGAGCCGCTACGCTTCGCTTCCTGAATCAACTCGACAGCTCTGGCCGTCGATTCCGCATCAAGACTGGCCGTCGGTTCATCCAGTAGCAGCAGCCGCGGCCGCGTAACCAAGCCACGGGCCAGATTCACTCGTTGTCTTTCTCCGCCGGAAAATGTGGCTGGTGAAACCGACCAAAGGCGTTCTGGTACATTCATCTTCGTCAGAACCTCCGCTGCTGCAATTCGAGCCTCGGCTCTCGCGACACCCTGCTCGTAGAGCGGCTGAGCAACAACATCAATTGAGGCTTGGCGAGGCAGACAATGCAGAAACTGCGTGACGAAGCTCAGCTCTCGACGGCGCAGTTCGATGATCGTGTGTTCTGGGGCAATCGCGAGGTCTACCCATTCACCTCCGCCGTTCAAATAGATAATGGATCCGCTCGTCGCCAGGTAGGTACGGTAAATACACTTTAAGACGGTGGACTTACCCGCCCCAGAAGCTCCGGTAATCGCCGTCAGATTCCCTTTGTAAACAGATAGGTCCACATCATAGGCGGATGGAATCGAGAGTTCCCGCTCGTGCAGCCAGAATTGCTTACTGAGCCGAATTGTCCTCAGTATTAGGAGATTCTCGTCCACACCATTTGGATAGGTCTGCTTCTGTCGAGCGCTCACAACGTCCTTCCGATTGTCTTCAAGAATTACAGCGCGGATGAAACCAGCGACTGGGTATATGCATGTTGAGGGTCTTCGAGAATTTGATCGGTCAGCCCCATCTCAACCACCTGGCCGAATTTCATCACGATGGTTCGGCTGGCAAGCAACCGCACTACCCCAAGGTCATGAGTCACGACGATCATGGAAATGCGGTGTTGCTGCTGAATCTCCAAAATGAGGTCCAGTATCTTCGCCTGTACAGTCAGATCTAATCCGGTAGTGACTTCATCCAGAAAAAGTAATGGTGGATTTGTGGCAAGTGCGCGGGCAATTTGTACCCGCTGCTGCATGCCGCCTGAGAAACTGCGCGGCGATTCATCCATTCGTTCCGGAAACACGTCGGTGCGCTTCAGCAACTCACGTGCACGCTGGCGGACTTGTCCGTAGTCGAGTTGGTCACACATGAGCAGACGCTCGGCAATATTGCCCCCGGCCGATACTTCAAAGTTTAGCCCGACGTGTGCGTTTTGGTAGACCATCCCAAACTTGTGGTTTCGAATCCAACGCTGACGGGCGGAGTTCAGCCGAAATAAGTCGTATGTGTTGCCCTGATCAAAATACGTAGCCGAACCTGCCGTGGGCTGCTCATCGAAATACAGCATTTTGACGAGAGTCGACTTGCCACTGCCGGATTCGCCCATGATGCCCAGCGTTTCGCCTTCGAAGAGTTCAAAACTAGCCGCATTGGCGGCAACAACGCTGCCGCAGCGCGAGCAGAGATTGGTGGCGCGATCAGCCCCTGTAACCAGCAGACACTCTTCGCAACCTCGGCCATATATCCTAGTGAGCGCGCTAACTTCAAGCACTTTATTCATCTGCGCTCCCGCCTGAAGCTGTCATTGCATTGCAGTAATCGCTGTCGGAGCATTGATACAGCTTTCCACCATCGTCGCAGACGACTTCGTCAAGGAAGCTATTTGGCGAGCCGCATCGCGAACAGCGCCTGCGCTGTCCATGCTCGTCATGAAAGCTCTCCACCCGGAATGGCTTGTCCGTGAACGACAGCGGCTCTGCGTCAGTGAATGGTGGAACGGCATAGATCTTCTTTTCGCGCCCCGCGCCGAACAGGAGCAGGGCCTTCGACTGGTGCAGTTTGGGGACGTCGTAGCGCGGGATCGGTGAGGGATCAATCACGTAGTGGCCGGCGATCTTAGTGGGATAGCGGTGCGAAATCGTAACCTCGGAAAACTTTACAATGTCTTCATAAAGCTTCACCCAAAGCCGGGCGTAATCGGCTTCGCCATGCATGATCTTCCGCTTCGCTTCACTGGGTTCAACCACGACAAGCGCGTCGGGATAAGGGACCTGCAGCACAAGAATCTGATGCTGTTGAAGCGGAAACTCGGGAATGCGGTGGCGTGTCTGGATCAGTGTGGCCTCGGTGGTGCGGGTAGTGAACGCGACTCCCTGGCAAGTGTGGGCGATGAAGTTGCGGATGTTGACAGCATTGACGGATTCATCACTTCCCTGATCGATCACTTTCAAGGTGTCATCCACGCCTATCAAGGAGAGCGTTAGCTGCAAGCCGCCGGTCCCAAAACCACGTGCCATCGGCATCTCTCGCGAGGAGTAGGGCACCTGATAACCGGGTATTGCGATGGCTTTTAGAATTTTCCGCCTGATTTCTTTCTTGGCGAATTCATCCATGAATCCGAAGGCGTAGCCTCCAGGTGTGTGAGCTGGCGCGGGGTTCATGCCTTCACCTCGCTTTTCTGTTGCGCCTTTCGCAAGCGATCGAGATCGGATTGAAAAGTTACGTAGTGCGGCATTTTATAATGCGCGGCGAACCCCATGGATTCGGTTCCGTCAATGTGCAGTAAGACAAACTCGGCATCTTCGGAGGGATTCTGCGGACCATGCTTAGCGCCTCGCTGCAGAGCCCGGTCAAGCACGGCCATCGCGATCGCCTTGGTTTCGTTGTGACCGAAGCAGGCGCCATACCCAAGCCCGAAGGCGGGCGTGTCATTCTCGCCTTTTTCGTACATGCAGACGATTTCGCATTCAGTCATGAGAATCTCGCCGGCCTCGACCATCTCGCCCGTCGCCGGAGATGGCAGCATGACCGGTAGATATCCCACGCGAAGTTCGGCAACTGTAGGGTGAAGATCTCCGTAGCCACGCATGTTCGAATAGGCGAGCCCAAGTAGTGAGCCGGTCTCCGCACGCGACATTGTGTACAGTGCAGCCGATCTCGGCAGGGGAAAGACAATCGGCTCTCTGGTCACGTCGAAAGGGACGCCAGGCTCCTGTATATCAGGAAGCAGACCTTCAGTTCGCAGCACATCTAAGACCTTCGGGAAACTATCCGGGACTTCAGGAACGCCAATCAGGCCAGCCATCCACTCCCGCGCTACTCTCTGGAAACTTTCGGGGGACTCATCCAGCAGTTCAAGGCGGAACAGGCGCTGCGTGTAATCCGGCGTTGGGCCGAGCATCTGACCGCCGGGCACATTTTTGAATGCAGCCGAGATGCGCCGGATGAGCCGCATCTTGCCGGTATTGTGCAGCGGAGATTCGCACAATCGTGCGCGTGTGGAACGATATGCTCGCAGCATGAATGCGGCTTCCAGCGTATCTCCCAGGCTCTGCTTGATGGCCAGAGAACATAGTTCGGGGTGGTACAGGGCACCTTCCGAAAGAACGCGGCTGTGCAAGAATCGCAGTTGGCGCTGTATGTCGCCGGCAGACAGAGGTTGGTCGCTGCCATCTGCACGTAGAAACTCGAGCAGCTTCGCCGCCTGTTGAATCGCTGCGGTGCCCCCTTTTATCGCGACGTAGCCCATGATTCTCCTAGTGCCACGGCGCTCGAACGGGGAATACAAACCAGATTCTCTGCATCAACTAGCAGCAAATCCACCCCTAAGGGGAAGTCTGCCACCCACTCAGCCCTGCGGTGAAACCACTGGTCCCGAAATCCACTAAGTTCGACCGTCTTAACTCCGTTGACGCCCGGCCCTGAAATCTTCAAACAGAGATCAACGGTCCCGCTGCTTCTCGCGACATTGGGCGAGGCACAGATCCGGTTACCTTCTAGGATCAACGTGGCACCAGCCTCTGGTGCCGCCAATTCGCCAAGCGCGACCGTGAAGTCGACGGCGGGATTCTCACTTGCGGCCGCCAACACATAGTTGGCTTTTTTGCATTCAGCGGGCTGAGCTTGCAAGAATCGACGCGTCGATTCGTCAAGCGTGCCATTGTAATCGCACAGCGTGACACTGTTATCAAGCAGAGCCGCAAGAACGGCAATTGATGCTCGTTCTGTGCCATCTGCGGATATGCGAACAATCTCTCCTGGCGAGGACATGGCTGTAAGTGTGGCGCGAAATATCTGTTGCTGTGCGACTGCGCTCCAAACGCCTTCGGGGCTATTCATCAACTTCCTCCGAACTTAGAGCAGCGAAATTCACCTGGGTCTTAGCCAGCATCGCGTTTCGGACTTTGTCTTCCTCTTCCCGGATTCGCATTCCCTCGTCGACCAAAGTCGCGACATCGCCACTCCGCGGCCCTTCATGGGCCAGAACGCCATCGCAGATCGCCAATGCAATCGCAAGTTCAGTCGAATCCGACATAACCAGCGCCGCGCCATCCATTTTTCGCCCGTCTGGAAAGTGAAGTTCGATCCAGGCGGAAGAGATGGGAAATTCGCCAAGATAATAGGCTTCTCCAAAGACGCTGTCCTGCATCTTGAGCATACTTAGGCCGTCCTGCGGCAGCGACTTGTGCGAGTACCTCAGGTTCTGCGAAAGCTCCGCCGCCAGACAAATCACAATGCTGGGCGGGTGAGCGGTCAAAGCCCGTATCCAAGTCGATCTCGGTATTTGCGTCACGCGATTTTTCTCCGAAGCCATCCCGACGCGTAATCAAGCGCGATGAGCGTGGCCAGAATAACGAGAATGAGGGCGGAAGCCTGCCGGTATTCGAATAGCTGCAGAGATACATGCAAAGCCATACCGATGCCGCCCGCGCCGACCAAACCTAAAACCGAAGCCATGCGAACATTACGATCAAAAATGTAAAGCGTTTGGCCCGCTACCTCGCGAAGCACCGAGGGCCAGCCTCCGAACGCAACAACCTGCATGAACCCTGCACCGGTCGAAGCCAAGCCCTCGTAGATACCAGGCTCGACACGTTCCATACTTTCGGAGAAAAATTTTCCCAAGAATCCCGCGGTATGTACACCCAGAGCCAGGACGCCCGGCAGTGGACCGAGACCCAGCGCGGCGACAAACAAGATCGTGAGCACAAGATCAGGCATGGCTCGCATGAAATTCAGGATTTCGCGTGAAGTCCGGTAGCACCATTTGCTTGGTGAAAGATTCCGCGCGGCAAACGGCGCAAGGATAAGGGCCGCAATAAACGCCAGGAACGTCCCCCAAAGCGCGAGTGCAATCGTCTGTCCCATTAGGCCCAGGTACTTATGCAGGTCACTGAAGTCGGGATGGCCGTAACGCGACAAATATTCAATCAGGTCGGGATAACTGGTTAGAAGATTTTCGAACGTAATGTCGAGGCGAACAGCAATCCACCAGAGCAGCCCGAAATAAAGCGCCACCCACAACCACAACCTCGACTGTGGCTTCTTCGGAATAAGACTGGCTCCCTGCTCCTTTGGAGGCATCAGATGACCTTTTCTCGGAGCCAGGGTGAAATATGATCCAGTAAGCTGACGAGCACATAGATCGATGCCGTAATGAGAATGAGACGGGCGAAACGAAACAGGTGCATTGACTCAATCATGTCGAAGCCGATTCCACCCGCTCCGACAATTCCGAGGATTGCTGCCGCACGAATATTGTGATCGATGATGTACATCGTGGTCCCAATTAAGTCCGGCATAGCTTGCGGCAACATCGCAAAAATGCGCAACTGGAACCATCGCGCTCCCACTACCTTCACACCTTCCACCGCCTTGCGGTCCACAACCTCAATACTCTCTGCAAAGAGTTTGCCCATAAAGCCAATGGTCACCACCGACAGTGCCATTACGCCGGGAAGTGGCCCCAGTCCCACGGCGGAAACAAATACCAATGCCCACACCAGCTCGGGCAACGCTCTCACAACGCTCAAGAAGTCCCGCGCCACTCGATAAACGAAGATGTTCGGGGTCGCATTTCGGGCTGCAAGAACGGCTAATGGCACACTCGCAAAGAGTGCGATTGTTGTGGCCAATAAAGCCATGCCCACGGTTTCCGCCATTCTCGCGAAGAGATCGGGAAGGTAAGCCCAGTCAGGGGTTACAAAGAAGTTTCCGGCGAATACGAATAACTGAACGAATGAATGTGCGAGCTTTCCGAGATCAAGCTCTACGACGCGGGCGGAAAAACTCAGCGCTGCCAGAAGAGCAGCAATTCCCACCACAAAAGGCAGGGGCGGAAGCCCCCTCCGAGTTGGCCAACGCAAGGAGATTGAACTTGTCACGACTCGTTAGGCTTTCCTGGTTACAGCACGCGTTGTGCTAGGGAAATTGGGATCGGCGAAGCGGCCATGAGACGCCCCGCGGGAAGCGAGTGCTCTGCCGCTGAGACCCCATACTCATGTTCAATTGCTTCGCCGTAGATGGTTTTCAGTGCGTCGGAATTCAGATCGCGCGGCGAACCATCAAATACAATGCGGCCTGAGTTCATCCCCACAATCCGGTCGGCGAATCTTCGTGCAAGACTCACCTGATGGAGATTCACAATGACCGTCAACTTGTCAGTCACACAGATCTCTTTCAACAGGTTCATGATTCCATCGCCTGTGACTGGATCAAGGCTGGCCACTGGCTCATCGGCGAGCATGACGCGCGGCCGTTGCGCCAATGCGCGGGCAATGCCCACACGTTGCTGTTCTCCTCCGGAAAGCCGGTCTGCCCGATCCCATGCCCTTGCGGCCAATCCGACCCGCTCAAGAGCCTCCCGCGCGATTTGGCAATCGGTCTTGCCGAAGAGGTAGCCCAAGCTAGCTATACCTTCGAAAACACTGAGGTGAGACAGTCGCCCGGTGAGCACATTGGTCATCACATTCAATCGCCCGACAAGGTTGAATTGCTGAAATACCATTCCAACCTGCGAGCGCACTCTTCTGACGTTCGCGGCGTTTAACTCTTCTCCCGCGACGCTTACCGTCCCGGAGCCAGGGATCTCAAGACGATTGATGCAGCGGAGCAGGGTAGATTTCCCTGCACCGCTCGGACCCAGAACGACGACGAAGCTGCCTGCCTCGATCTCAAGCGAGACCGATTGCAACGCTTTGATGCCGTTTCCAAAGGTCTTATTTAGCTCCACTATCCTGATCAGTGACACATGGCACCTCGAAACACGTTAACTGCGCTACGATTACGTACTGAAGTTCAGCAGCTACTGCAGCATCTGCTCTTTGCGAAGCCCAAGTTCCTTGACCATGTCGCGCACTACTTGATAATCGGCCGAACTGGTCGCGTCGTAGCGAGTGATCTTGCCATAGCCAGTCACCTTGATTTCATTGTGTGCGGTGAGAATGGCATTGCGAATAGCGGCTTTAGTGGCTGGATCGAGGTCCTTGCGATACACCAGCGGAGAACCAGGGATCGGGTCGGACTCGATCAATACTCGGTTCGTCTGGGGCGTGATCAGCCCTTTCTGTATCATGCTGGCGTAAGTAATGTCGTTATCCGCGGCCGCATCAACCGAACGATTCTTCACCGCTAACTCACTGGCATCATGAGAACCAGCATAGGTCAGCTTGCCGAAATACTCTTGCGGCATCTTGCCGGTGGCTTTCTTAACCAGGTAACTGGGAACGAGGCTGCCACTGGTTGAAGCAGGGTCCACGAACGCAACGCTCTTGCCTTGTAAATCCTGTATCGACTTAATTGGTGAATTGCCTGGCACGACAAAGAGGCTCTTATAAGTCTTCCGATTTCCCTCCACGCCGACGGCAAACGCTTCGGCTCCGGCTTCCTGCTCCGCAAGCACGTAGGAAAGAGGACCGAAGAACGCAATGTCAACGCGCTTCTTCTTCATCGCTTCGATGATGCTTGAGTAGTCAGTCGCCGTGTACATCTTGACGTGACGATTAAGTTTCTTCTCCAGGTAAGCCCGCATGGGTTCAAAGGTTTTTCTAATCTCTTCGTTGTTTTCCGCTGGGATGAGTCCCATGACCAAGTCCGATTTTGACTGCGCCCATGCGCGCGGCACGATGCCGCTAAAGGCAGCGACGAGAATAACAAACAAAATTACATATGTAGTCCTGGCTTTCATGATTTCTCCCTCTGAATTGAGCACTACGGTTTAATTCGAAGCTGGATTCGATCCGCACGAAAGCGGGTGACGCAGAATTCGATCGGCCGCCTCGTAATAACATCGACATTGACGCTCTTCACACGCAGCACCGGCTGTCGGCGTGGCATGCACAGCAGAAACGCATCATTTCCTTCTGGTAATCCGGCACTTACCAAACTTGTTTCCCGGTCGAGTTTCAGCTCGCAATGCTTGTATAGGAAGCTGTGAATCGACCCGCCCTGATAGCGCTCGAACACATCGCCGACGATCGCTTGTGTAAAGTGATGTGTTGCCACGAGCAGTGGCACGGAATCCGCAAGGCGGAGCAACTCAAGTTGCACAATCGGTGCGCCCTGGCTGACTTTCAACTGGGAAGCCATTTCTTCATCGGCTGGGATGATGGTTTTTCGGATCGCACGGCTTTCGGTACGTTTCCCCAGATTTTCGAGCGTACGCGTGAAACAGGTCTTCTTGTGGATGGGGTAATCGATCGAGGCATTTACGACCTGTGTTCCCCTGCCGCGCTGACGCTCAAGTACGCCGGCGTGAACCAGCTCTTCAATAGCCCGGCGAACCGTGTGCCGATTTACCGCGAAACGCTCGGCCAGCACGCGTTCGGGTGGCAGGTACTCTCCCAAATTGAACGTCTTCCCAATGTCGTGCAGCAGGACGCGCTCAATCTGGCTGTAAACGGATTCTGTGCTGTTGGTGTTGATCATTGCTGCCTAGATGTCTAGATAACGACAGCCTGATCCTAGCAGCGGTCCTGTCACGGACTGATGAAACTGATGTAAAAGCTGAGTGAATTCGATGAGACCTTGAATCAGAATTGGCTTCATTGCACAGCGCGGCGAACGCGAAAGCAAATGCTAATTCACTTCCGCTTTGGTTGTTTCTGTCGTTCATCTTCCGCCACTAGAATTCTCCGAATCGACAATGCTTTGCCGGTTAACGGGTCGCACTCAACCAAGGTAGCACAAAGCCTTGGATCGCCTGTCGCTTGCTGGTACTCGACACTTGTACCGTTACTAAGCCGCTCCAGAGCCAATTCTGTACTGATGCCGTTTACGCCATCGTATGGACCAGTCATGCCAACATCCGTCTGGTACGCGGTACCTCGCGGCAGGATTTGTTCATCAGCCGTTGGAACATGTGTGTGGGTGCCGAGCACAGCCGTCACCCGGCCATCCAGATAGCGCCCGAGCCCAACCTTTTCGTACGTAGACTCTGCGTGGAAATCGATCACAATCACTTTGGCTTTGATTTGCTTTAGGACAACATCAGCAACGTGGAATGGATTGTCATTATCCTGCGACATCAGCCGACGTCCTTGAAGATTGAGAACTGCAACTCGCTGGCCGAAATGCAGAACGTATTCGCAATGCCCAACTCCGGCTAAGCCACTTGGGAAATTGGCCGGGCGAAGCAGTCGCCGGCCTCGCCCGCGAGGATCCTGGTCCGCACGCTTCATGTAATCGGCAACCTCGACTTTGTCCCAGACGTGGTTACCCGTCGTAAGCACGTGCGCGCCGAGGTCAAACAGTTCTTCCGCAAGTATCGGCGTAATGCCGAAGCCGTCAGCCGCATTTTCGCAGTTGACGATTAGCAGATCCACCTTGTGTGCAGCCAATAACGCTCCGGAATGCTGGCGCATCATCTCCATGCCGGCAGTTCCAAAAACATCACCGACGAACAGAATTCGCATGTGAGTAGCCCTTTAGGAACGCCCAACAACGACTTTGATACAACTGGTATTCTGGGCCGGCTCTGATTATTTCTTTGCAGTCACTAAGCCTGAAGGCGTTTTGCCAGAAAAGAAGTCGATCACGTTCTGAGCGGCTTGGAGCTCGATAGCAAGCCGGACGGTTGTGACCGCTGAGCCTAGATGCGGAGAGAAAACAGTGCAGTCGGGCATTGTTTGCAGGCTGCCATTCATTTCCGGCGGACGATCTGGTCTTGCCCAGTCTTCGAATTCAAACACGTCCGCCGCGTATCCGGCGAGGTGCCCGGACGCGAGCGCATCCGCAACCGCCGCCTCATTTACGAGTGAGCCGCGCGCCGGATTGATCAGGTAAGCCCCAGGCTTCATCTGCACGAGCACATCGCGATCGATGCAATGAATCGTCTGGGCTGTAAGCGGAAGTGCAAGGATCAGAAAATCAGAGCACGCGAAGAGTTCTTCGCGGCGAACCCAAGCCGCTCCTAAAGTGCGCTCGCTATCTTCGGAAAGACGCCTTTGATCATGGTAGAGAAGCGAACACTCGAAGCCCTTGAGTCTCGCGGCAATCGCTTGCCCGACCGCACCCATCCCCATTAGCCCGATTGTGGCCCGCTGAATCCCGCAGCCATAAAGGGTTGGACGCCAGCCGCGAAACTGGCCCGACCGGACCAAGGCATCTCCTTTTAGTAAATTCCTGCTGACTGCAATCAGCAACCCTACCGCGAGTTCAGCCGTCGGCACCGTGAGAATGTCCTCCACAATACAGACTGCGACATTTCGCCGCTCACACGCCTGAAGATCAAAATTGTCGTATCCCTTCAGCGCGCACGAAATCAGCTTGAGGTGCGGACATTGTGCCAGCTCATCTTCACCAATGCGATCAGGCATAAACGCAATTACTGCGTCGGCGGAGCGGACGTGCTGCAACCACTCAGTCGTTCCCCACGGCTCCGTTGAACGGTTAGCGTCCAATTCGAAGTTGTCGCCGAAACTCGCAAGCGCTTCCGGAAACGCCTTGTTTGTTACCACTACTCGAATTTTTCCGATTGACTGAGCCATGTGCCTCGCCTCTCAGTTCCTGAAACTCCCTCTCTACGCGCCAGCACCGTTCAGTGCAAACTCGAATATGTCGAAATTCCGCAGGCGCCGAATTTCCGCAACCAAACGATATCTCGCATTGAGTGGCTGCGAGAGAATGAACGGCACTGCCCGCTCGGAAAGACCGCCATGCGAACGTAACCGGTGACCGGCAAGCGAGGTCAAATCATGTTCAGCGCGCGTCGCACCAATCACCGCGTCACGACGGCCGATAGCGATGAAGTCTCCCTCCCGGTCAAGCGGCATCTCGAATCGTTGCGCCGCGCTTGGGCCATCAAGCACCAACTCTATTCCTGGAAGCGTCTTCGTCGCCTCGATCAGTGACTCCAAACTGACGCTGTGCTTGCGATACACGCGGACGAAAGATCCCAGCGCGCCGTGGTGCTTGACGAAGGGATCTGTAATCGGGCAAATCACACGAACAGCCCCCTTGCCGAAGCGGGCATTCAACTCGTCTTCCAGGTAGAGTACGTTCGGCATGCCATCAGGCCGAGCCTTGTCGCTCATTCCGTGGTCGCCTGTAATGCCAACGGTTGCTCCGAGTTCGACAAACTTCGCAACCCGATGATCGATAGCTTTGTAGAAGCCGTTTGCTTGCGGCTCACCAGGCGCATGCGAATGCTGCACAACATCGGAAAGTGACAGGTAAAGCAGTTCTGCCACACCGCGCTCGAGTAGACGGAGTCCGGCATCGAGGACAAAAAGAGACAGGTCTGGGTCGTACATATCTGGCTTGCCGCGCCCGACCAGTTCCTCAACCTGCGGAATGCCGTTCTCCTCCATCGTGCAGCGATCAGCGCATTGCGAAGAAAACGAAATACCCCTCAGGTTGTAGGAGAGCATCTTGCGAAGCTTGTCTTTGGCGGTGACGGCGGCGGTTTTCACTCCTACTTGTGAAAACCGCCCAAGCACTGTCTCACTGCGCAGCAGATGAGCATCGGTAACCATCACCTCTTTGCCGGTCTCCCGGTCAAGGTAATAGTTGCCCGAGATGCCATGCACTGCCGGCGGCGCTCCGGTAACAATCGAGGCGTTATTCGGGTTCGTAAAGGTGGGCATAACCGCGTCAGCCGTCCCGATGAACCCACAGCTCTTGAACGTAGAGATACAGGGGAAGACGCCGTCTTCCATACCACGTTCAAGATACGCCGCGTCAAAGCCATCGACGCAGATAACTACGGTGGGGTTCCCGCGCCACTGGTATGCACGGCCATTGAGTTCAATTGTTGTTGTCATTCAGCATGAGTGTTCGGCAGCTTAGGGACAGATAGCGGCGCGAACGGCCTTTCTTTCTTGCGCGATTTTCAAGCCTTTTGCAATGTCAGTAAGAGGAAACTTATGGCTGACAATATCCTTATACGGATATCGGTCGTTGGTTCTCTCGATAAACGCAATCGCCTCGGCTAGCTGCAGAGCGTCGTAGTTGTGGAATCCTCGAATGGTGATCCAGCGGGTAATGATATCGTAGGCATTGATCTCGACCTTGGCGCCTGGGAAAACGTTTCCTTGCCAGCAGTACCTGCCTCCCTTGCGAAGCATTTTCAATCCAGCGGGAATAACCTTGGGAGTTCCTGCCAGTTCGAGAACCAGGTCTGCACCCCAGCCTCCGGTTTGCTCCATTACGCCAGAAATGATTTGTTCATCGGTTAGCTGCCTGCTGTCAAAAACCACGTCCGCGCCAAAAAGCTTCGCTAATTCGAGACGCTCAGGCACCATGTCTATGATCATCACCCTTCCAGCGCCACGCTCCTTCGCCACCGCCGCGGCATAGATACCAAGCAGTCCGGCGCCTTGGATAACTACGCAATCTTCAGGGGCAATCTTAATTTCATCGTATCCCTGCATGACCGTGGCAAGTCCGCAGTTGGCGGGAGTGATTTCTTCGTCCGACACTGTATCGGGGACTTTAAATACGTATGTGCCTGGGACAATGTAACAGTACTCCGCATAGCCGCCGTTCAGATGGGGCGCACTGGCGCAGCTTTCGTGACCATACTTGAATAGCTTCACACACTTCATTGGAAGCGACTTGATTTTGCAAAAGTAGCAGGTCCCGCAGTTTGCGAACATTGTCCACGTAATGCGGTCACCTTCCTTCAGGGTTCGTCCCATCGTATCGGTGGTTACCCCTTTGCCAAGGGTGGCGACTCTTCCGGTAATTTCGTGCCCCAATATGATGGGAACCGGAGCTGGCCGTGCTCCCAGCGTCGTGTGCAGATCAGAGCCACAGATCGTGGACATTGCCACCCTCACCCACATCCCCCCTGGCTCGGGCGGAGTGACAGGATACTCTCGGAGTTCCAGCGGCTGACCGACAGCCGTAAAAACCATTGCTTTGCTTATCATGCCTGCACCCTTTTTCTCGCAGATAGAAATGCGTCTGCTCGGGAATCCATCACCGCGTTGGATTTCATACGAACTGAACTATGGACGCTCGCCTTTATCGATACGCGCGGAAATCTCGTCAATTACAGGCATTAGATCGGCTACGGCGTCAATGATGTAGTGCGGATGAGTTGCTTCAAGCCGCTTGCGCGCACCGGCAATCAGTGAATCTCGCTCCTGTGGCAGCAAGCTTTCCAATTGCTCTTTGGAAAGTCCCACCTCGTTCCCAGTGCGAACGATGGACACCGTCCACATTCCTGCGTTATGTCCTTCGGCAACGTCGATTTTGGTGTCGCCAACTTTGACGAAGGTGCTCACCGGAAACGCGCCAAGGTGACGAGCGGCATAGAATGCCATCCACGGAAAGGGTCGCCCCTCGCCAACCAAGTCTGGAGTCACCCAACAGTCAGGAGAATAGCCTTCTTCGGCAGCTTGCTTTTTCAGATCGTGCATCATGTCGGCATCGAAGCCGGTGGTGTTGGCAATCTTGATCCCGCGGCTGCGTAGTTCCTGCACCACGCCAGACACTCCAGGGATGACATCGGAGTGGTGCTTTACTGCCTCCTTCATCATTGCCGGCATTTCCTCGTAGAGCTTTTCCAGCATCTCGCGGGTCGGTTGCTCGCCATTCGCCTTCACCCAGCGTTCGCAGATTGCGGGCTCCGTGAGCATCGCCCAGAGATGGTCTTTCTTGTGCGCGCCCATCGGGCGCCGCACTTCCTGCTCCGAGACAGTCACTCCGTGGTTTGCGAACAGTTCAACAAAAGCTACCACCGGTCCGCGACTTCCATAATCAATGACGGTACCGGATACGTCGAAAATAACTGCGCGTACGCCTGTTTTCATCTCGAAAGAACTGGACATTGTTTCTCCTGAAATAGCTGAACCCGAAGATCGCCGACTCCGGAATCTGGGAGCACGGTTCTTGTTTAGACATCTAGATACGGTACAGAGTGATCCTAGCGGCGGGTACGTGAAGGATCAATGACACTCAAATGAAAGATGAATGAATTTGCGATTACTCCACCCGCACACCGATCCTTCCGCTACAGTCCCTCTTGCAATCGACTGCGGACAATTAACAAATGGGGCGTTACACTAGGCATTCCAACTTGTACAAAACGCCGGCATCAACGGGAGTTCTATGTGAGCGGGACTAGCGCGGGAACACTGCAGAATAGGACCAATCAGACGGTTTATGCGATTCTCGCAGCGATTTGCTTTTGTCATTTTCTGAATGACATGACGCAATCAATGATTTCCGCGTGCTATCCAATTTTCAAGGGTCTGTATCACCTGGACTACTCGCAGATAGGTCTGATCACGCTTACTTACCAGATGACCGCCTCCATGCTGCAACCGGTGGTCGGATTCTATACCGATCGCCGCCCAAAACCCTTTTCGCTGCCGGTCGGAATGGGGTTTACGCTAGTCGGTCTTGTACTACTTTCCAGGGCTCACAGCTACCATATGATTCTGTTTTCCTCGGGGTTGGTCGGCGTCGGGTCGTCGATTTTTCATCCTGAGTCGTCGCGAGTTGCCCGAATGGCTTCGGGCGGACAGCATGGGCTGGCGCAATCGTTCTTTCAAGTCGGAGGCAATACGGGTTCAGCGCTCGGTCCTCTTTTCGCGGCCTTTCTCGTTTTGCCGAGAGGGCAGCACAGCATTGCGTGGTTTTCCGTCGCCGTATTGGTTTCAATCATGGTGCTGACTTACGTGGGCAATTGGTATCGGTCGCACCGCTCAGCCAAGGCAGCATCGCCGGGGAAACAGCCGATCATTCAATCGCCGTTGCCGCCAAGAAAAACGTTCGTGGCGATCCTCCTCCTGCTGAGCTTGCTCTTCTCGAAGTTTTTCTATCTTTCCAGTCTGACCAGTTACTACATCTTCTACCTGATCAGCAAGTTTCACCTCTCGGTACAGAACGCGCAGATTCACCTGTTCATTTTTCTCGGAGCAGCCGCACTTGGCACATTCGCAGGAGGCCCGATCGGTGACCGCATCGGCCGGAAGTATGTCATCTGGTTCTCGATCCTCGGTGTGCTGCCATTCACGCTGGCACTGCCATACGCAAATCTCTTCTGGACCGGTATCCTCACCGTATTCATTGGCCTGATACTTTCGTCGGCTTTCGCGGCCATTATTGTCTTTGCACAGGAATTGCTTCCCAGTAGGGTCGGAATGATCTCTGGACTATTTTTCGGGTTTGCCTTCGGCATGGGAGGCATTGGCGCCGCATTACTGGGCAAACTGGCCGATATGGCCAGCATCAACTTCGTTTACCACCTCTGCTCGTTCCTGCCACTGATCGGTCTTTTGACAGTTTTTCTGCCGGACCTGCGAAAAGTTGCCATCGCACCTTCGGCACAAGTAGCTATTACCGAACACTCTGCGGACTAAGCGGTTTCGGAGATGCTGTGTCCCGGAGGCGCTGACCGCTGACCGTCGCGACCATCAGGGAACAACAGCAGGCAAACACTCACGCCGTTGAGGCAGATATGAGCCTGCGCAATCATTTGTGTTGGAAATGGAGAACCTGCCGACTTCCGGCTCCTTCCGGCCCGGGCGCTTGCGCAAACAATCGATGCTGTTCGAGGGTGTCAATCAACATGTCAATGAGCGACATTGTAATCTCCGGACGATGCCGTGCCTCCTCCACTAAATGCTTGGAGCAGATTGCCTTCCCCTCCCAGTCAGGGAGACCCTGATCGTCGATGTCGCTGAAGAGCTGGTAGCGACCATCGTTGGGGCACTTTGCTTTATGGCACTTGGCTGCGTAATTCCTGTTTGCGTCGGGAAGATTGATCGCGACCAGATTAAACATTTTGTTTTCTCCTTATGTTCCGTACCTGCTGATCTGCTTTCTAAAAGCTGCGGGAATCGCCCGCTGTGACTCGAAAAATCTGCATGAGCTCCTCATGGCTGAGACATGACTTCTTAAGCACTGCGCTTCGCCGGATCTGGGGCAGCATCCGATTAGCGATGCACCGTGTCGTATTCACTCCGAGTCCTGAAAGTACCTGCAGCACGCTCTCTGACCCGGAGTGCCGGCCAATGACGAACTCCGGCGCGATTCGTCCTAACTCAGCGGCGGAAAATGGTTCGAAGCTCTCCCTGTCCTTGAGGAGAGAGTGACAGTGAATTCCGGATTCATGCTGGAAAACGGCCTCTCCGGTGATGGGCTGGCTTGGCGGGATGGCGCGTGCGGCGGCCATGGAAACCAGCTCACAGAGTCCCTGGAGCGCGCTGCAATCAATGGCACAGGCCAAGCCCAGCGAGTGCCGTACCGCCATCACTACCTGCTCCAGTGCTGCATTGCCCGCGCGTTCTCCCACTCCGGTGACAGTGGCGCTGATGCTTCCAGCCCCTGCTTGTATGGCGGAGATGGAATTGGCCGTGGCCATGCCGAGGTCGTTGTGTCCGTGAAACTCCAGCACTGCATCGTTGGCAAACGCGCGTAGAGCATGAATTGTGTCCGCCGTATGCAGCGGGTTCCAGATGCCAACTGTATCGGCGATACGGATTCGATGCGCTCCCACGCTGGCAGCGGCGCTTACGAATTCCTGCAGGAACGCCATGGAAGTGCGCGCACCATCCTGTGCACCAACAGAGACCCATGCAAAACGCTCGCGCGCGTACGCGACAATGCTATGCAGTTCCTCGATCACCCAGCTTTGCGATTTGCCAAGGGAGCCGAGTTGGATCGTTGAAGTGGGAAAGGCAACATGAATGGAGTTGAGACCGCAACAGGCCGTCGCATCCACGTCAGACTTACGCGCGCGGCTCCATCCCGTGAGCCGTGCTCTGAGTCCAAGCCCAATCATGGCGCGAAGGTCATCGCACTCAGCCTGTCCCATCGCTGCGATTCCGCACTCCAGCTCAGGCACGCCCGCGTCGCTGAGAGCTCTTGCAATTGCGAGCTTCTCTTCACGACTAAACACCACGCCCGGCGCCTGTTCGCCGTCGCGCAGAGTGCAGTCAATGATTCGCACGTTCGAGTCACTCATGCTGAGTCCTCCGCCGATTTCAGCGTTGGTTTTGGTAAACCGCTTAGGTTAGAAGCAGGCCGGTTGCTTCGTTCCCGTCTTTCAGTGCATCCAGTATCTCGTCAATCTTTTCCTCGTTTACTTCGCCGTACCACGAACCCTCGGGATAGACGACCATCAGTGGCCCGTTCTCGCAGCGGTTCATGCAGCCTGTACTGGAGACCATTACATCCTCCATTCCGCGATCGCTCAGCTCCGTCTCAATGTATGGCAACAAAGCGGCGGAATCCTTTTTGAAGCACATGCCTTTGCTTTCGCCCTGAACACGAAAGCTGGCACAAACTAGAATGTGGTGGGTCGGTTTCTGCATCGATCTTCTCCTTAGATTGTTATCCGCATCCGGTACCGGTGCCCTGGCATCCAGAGCTTCCGCAGGACTTGAACTGTTTCTTCATTGCCACTGGCACATCTCCGCTGTGATGCAGGCTCTCCATCGCGTGTGCGATGAACCCAGTGGCCTCGATTACACGAAGTCCGCTTTGCTCCATCACCCAGCGTGGTTTCCGTCCCACGCCGCTGACCAGGACGGAGTGGCAATCCTCAACCACCTTAGCCAACTCGCGCCAGCGCAGAGTGCCATCTCCCGGCTCGGGCGTATCGCGCATCGCTACCAGCTTCGGCTCGACCTCGTCGTACTCGAAGATCCATAGCTTTTCCGCTTCGCCAAGATGCTGATTGATGAGAATCCCTTCCATGCTGGCAACCGCGACATAAGGACGTCCGGCGCGATCATCGAGCAATCCATTGGCGGAGTCGCGCATCAGGCTCACAAGCTCCTGGGACTGATCCGCGCCCAGTAGTCCGACCGCATCCGCGCGGCATCGCGTGCAGTGCTCCATCTGCGGAAGAATCTCCGCGACTCGTGCGCGAATCTCTTTCACTTCGGAGAGTGGAAGCTCGTCCTTGTCTGCAAATGGTGTGCCCGCAACCGGGTAGAGCGGAATGCAGTTCATGATGTCGGCGCCGAGCTCTCGCATCTCTTCAGCCACTACTCCCACATGCTCGTCATTCACGCCGGGTATCAGGATGGTGTTTATCTTCAGTGTGACTCCGGCAGCCTTGAGCGCCTTGATCGACGCAAGCTGGCGCTCGAGCAGAACTCGTGCACCTTCCTCGCCGCGATAGATTTTTTTGCGATCGCGAACCCATGAGTAAATCTTCGCCCCAATCGCGGGGTCGAAAGTGTTCACCGTGATAGTGACATGGCTCACCTGCAAACGCGCGAGCTCTTCCGCATAGGACGCAACGTTTAGTCCGTTGCTGGCCACGCAGAGCAGCATTTCAGGATACTTCTCGCGCACCAGGCGGAGAGTCTCAAGTGTTTCATCGGGGCTGGCAAAGGGATCGCCAGGCCCGGCGATGCCAACAACCTTGAGTTGCGGAACGCGCTGCAGCACCTTATCCAGATAAGCCAACGCCTGCTTGGGCTCCAGCACCGCGCTGGTCACTCCGGGGCGGCTTTCAATCATGCAATCGAACTTACGATCACAGTAGTTGCACTGGATGTTGCACTTCGGCGCCACCGGCAGGTGGATACGTCCCGCGGCGTGGCGAGCGTCCGAATTGAAACAAGGGTGTTGTGTCAGATCAAGCGCCATTCGTGCACCTCTACAGATAGCTGTAGCCTATTGAGTTCGAGTCCTGTTTCACTTCCAGCAGGGTGTTAACGATGAGATCGAATAATTGCTGCGCACCGCGATAACCGAGGTGCAGAATACGTTGTCCTCCAATGCGATCATGGATCGGAAAACCAACTCTTATGAGCGGTACGCCAAGCGTGCGCGCCAGCTTTGCGGCCTTGCTGCTGCCAACAATGAAATCAGCCTTAAGTTCCTTCAGTTCCACCTCTTCCGCGATGGTCATGAAGTCAACCCCGTCGCGCACTGCAACCGTTTCGCGCACGTGAGTAGTGACCTCGGCGATAGCGTGCTTCAGCGCGCCGCTCTTGCCACCGGAAGCGCAGAGCACTGGAACCACGCCGATTTCCGCAAGAAACGACGCAAGTCCCACCACCATATCTTCATCACCAATCACAAGGGCGCGCTTGCCAAAGAGATATTTGTGCCCGTCCACATAGGCGTCTACAAGCCGTCCTCGCTCCATGCGATATTTCTCTGGCATCGTCTGCCCGCTTAGCTTCTCCATGGCGGCGAAGAAAACATCGCTTTCCTGCACGCCGATAGGCATTCCGATACGTTTCGCCGGTACCTCGAAGCGCTCCTGCAAGAATGATGCGGCTGTGCGCTTCGTGCGCAGAGTACGTCCGAACTCAATGCTCGCGTTTGCCGAAGGCGTCGCACGCAGGGAAACAATCGTTGTGCCACCCTCGGGAATCTTCTTGTACTTGTCCATCGATGGCCCGTCGAGCGTCTCTGAGTAATCCGGAAAGAGCGTCATGGGAAGAGCAAAGTCAGCCGCAACCTCCTTGAGGAAACGGAGATCCCCGGACGATACCAGTCCTGGAAACAGGTTCACAAAGCTGCGAACATACGCGCTGGGAACCGCTCCTGGCTCAGCCAGTTGCTCCACCACTGCGCGGACTGCGCCGTTGAAACCATCCACGTGAGTGCCGCTGTAACTCGGAGTAGAAACATGCACCAGCAGTGGACTCTCGCCTCCTCCGTTCTTTTCGCGATACTCGTGCAGAAGTCCGTGGACATCCTCGCCAATCGTCTCGGTCAGGCAGGTGGTCGCGATCCCGATTAAGCTCGGGTGGTATTGCGAAGTCACGTTCTTCAGCCCCTGGTGCAGATTTGCGCCGCCGCCGAAAATCGTAGTGGCTTCGCTGAAGCCGGAAGTCGCAATGTCCATGGGCTCTCTAAAGTGGCTGATGAGGTAGCGCCGCATGTAGGTCGCGCATCCCTGCGAGCCATGAAGAAACGGAATCGCACCCTCAATGCCGCGCATCACCAGGGTTGCTCCCAGAGGTGCACACGCCTTGCATGGATTGCGCGTTGAAACCCAGTTGGGACGTGGAACGCTCTTCGGCACGCGTGGTTGCGAACTCATTTCACCACCTCCAACGGATTACCGCGTTTGCGAGGAGTCAACCGCCATACCGGGCTCATCACGCTGCCGTACACCTCGCGCGCAAAGTTCACCATGCCCTCAAATCCGGCGAGCGCTTCCTTACGTTCATGGTTGTGATCGCAGAACCCGATGCCGAGTTTGTAGGCGATGGGCCTCTCCTTTACACCGCCGATGAACACGTCCACATCCTTCTCCTCAAGAAAGCTGGAAAGCTCCAGCGGGTTCGAATCGTCTGCGATGATCGTTCCCTCGTCGCATAGTTCGCGCAGTTGTTCGTAATCATCTTTGTTGCCGGTCTGCGATCCCACCATCACTGTCTTCATTCCCAGCAGACGCAGCGCGCTCACGAGTGAAAACGCCTTGAAGGCCCCGCCCACATAAATTGCTGCTCGCTTTCCTTCGAGCGCGCGCCGGTAATCAGCAATTATTGGCATAATGCGCTGCAGTTCTTCGCGGACCATACTTTGCGTACGCTGAAGCATTTCCTTGTCCTTGAAGTGACGTGCCACGTCGTAGAGCGATTTCGACAGGTCGTCCACGCCAAAGTAGGAGACGCGGAGGAACGGGATTCCGTACTTCTCTTCCATGCTCTTGGCCAAATACGTCATAGACCCCGAGCATTGCACCACATTCAGCGCCGCTCCGTGCGCGCGGCGAATGTCATCGATGCGGCCATCGCCGGTGATGCAGGAGACCACCTGCACGCCCATGCGGGAATAGTAATCACGAATCATCCAGGTCTCGCCCGCCAAGTTGAAGTCGCCGAGTATGTTGATGCTGAGCGGACTGACGTCATCGACTGGACCGGTTCCCACAATTTGCAGCAACGCATCACAAGCTGCGCGATATCCATCCTTCTTCGTGCCCTTGAAGCCCTCCGAGTGCACCGGAAGCACCGGGATTCCCTTTTCCATGCTTGCGCGCTTGCAGACCGCTTCCACATCGTCGCCAATGACGCCGACGATGCACGTGGCGTAGACGAATGCCGCCTTTGGCTTGTGTGCATCGATCAGTTCACAGAGCGCTGCATAGAGCTTCTTTTCCCCGCCCCGCACCACGTCCATCTCCTGCAAGTCGGTGGAGAAGCTGAGACGGTGCAGTTCCGGCCCGGAAGAGAGTGCGCCGCGGATGTCCCATGTATAGGAAGCGCAGCCGATGGGCCCATGCACGATGTGAAGAGCATCGGCGATGGGATACAAAACAACGCGTGAGCCGCAGAAGACACAGGCGCGCTGGCTCACTGAACCAGCCACGCTCTGTTTCTCGCAGTCCAGCTGGAAGGCCTGTTGTTGCCCCTTCCGGTACACCTGCCGCTCGCGTTCTCGTAAGATATCCGCCATCGCTGTTTTTCTCGTTTCAGTTGTATTGCAAATTGAGTTGCAAACTACATCGTCAGTTCGAAGCGCTCCTCGGGAGCATCGCGATCCTGGCGATCCATCAGAACTCCGAGAATTTTCTCCAGCAAACGCATCGCGCCATCGTAACCAACTGTCGGGAAGTAGGAATGGCCCACGCGATCGAGGATAGGGAAGCCATGGCGCACGAAGGGAATGTTCTCGTCGCGCGCGATGTACTTGCCGTAAGTGTTGCCGATCAGCAGGTCCACTGTCTCCTGCTTGATCCACTGGTGCATCAGGTACATATCCGCCTGCGCTCCGGCTTTAATCTTTGCCTCCGGCACATTGCCGCCGAGCGCCGTCTTTATGCGATTCTCAAACTGCGGGGTAGGCGTGCCGGTCACGATGTACACCGGTTTCATATCTAGCAGGGTGAGGAACTCGGTGAGCGAGACCAGCTGGTCGGGGTCCCCAAAGAGCGCGACACGCCGGCCGTGTACGTACTGATGCATGTCTGCGATCATGTCCAGCAGACGGCCGCGCTCGTCGGTAACTGCGTCCGGCACGGTTACTCCCGCCAGGGTGCGCAACTTGTCGATAAAGCGATCCGTAGCCTGCAGTCCGATTGGCAGTTCCAAGGTTTCGCCCGCAACGCCGCACTTTGTCTGCAACGCTTCGACTGCAGCCGAGGAGGACGACAAACCAAGTCCCAGGGTTGCAATGCTGCCACCCGAACTCTTGATCTGATCCACCGTGGTGCCGCCCCTGGGGTAGAACTCATGCTTACCGGTCTGCGGCGCGTCCAGCACGTCTGATGTATCCGGATACATCACGATTTCGATTCCCAGCTTGTGGGCCAGGCATTTCAGCTCGCGCATGTCCGAGGGTTCCACCCAGCCTGGAATCAGGTTGATCTTCTTGCTCTTCTCCGCGCTCGGATCGGCGAAGTAGGTGACCAGTGCCTTAGTCATGCTGGAAAATCCAGTGACGTGTGAACCAACGTAGCTCGGGGTGTTGCAGTGAATCACGTGCTTGCCCGCCGGAACTTTGCCTTCGGCAACGGCCTTCGCGATGATCTGTACCAGGTCATCGCCAATCGTCTCTGAAAGGCAAGTGGTGTGGACGGCAATTACGTCCGGGTTATAGACGCCAAAGATCGTCTGGATGGCCTGAAGCAGGTTCGCCTGTCCGCCAAAGACAGATGTGCCTTCCGTGAACGAGCTGGTCGCCGCCATCACCGGCTCTTTGTAGTGGCGGGTCAGCGTACTACGGTGATAGGAGCAGCAACCCTGCGATCCGTGGCTATGAGGAAGACAGTTGTGCAGGCCCAGCGCGGCATACATGGCGCCGATTGGCTGGCAGGTTTTGGCCGGATTCACCGTCAGAGCAGTGCGTTCCAATACTTCGTCTGTTGTGTGGCGCAAAAGCATATGGTTTTCCCTTTCTGCTCAATGAGCAGCTTGAGTGCTGGCTTGTGCGTACGAGCGCGCTGATTAGTCGGCGGCAACTTCAGCCCGTTGCTCGGGCTTCGCCTGCCATGGCGGATTCACGTACGACCAGATCTTCATATTGACCATGCGATCGATATCGTTGAAGAAGTTGATCGCTCCCTTGAAGCCCGCGTACGGGCCGCCGTAATCGTAGCTATGTAGCTGTTTGCAGGGAATTCCCATCTTCTGCACCGCGTACTTCTCTTTAATACCAGCGCAGAAAATATCAGGCCTGTAAATCTCCAGCAAGCGCTCGGTCTCGTGATGGCTCAGGTCGTCGATGACCAGCGTGTCTTCGTCCATCTCCGGCATCATGCCAATGTAATCGCGGAACTCCATTTCGGTGAGCCCCTCGATCTTCGCCAGCTGCTCGGGCGTTCTCCGCGGACGATAGCGCTCCGGATCAGGAACTACCTCGATCTCCTCAATGTTTCTGCTGTCAGCGTCCACCTTCAGTCCGGGCAACACCTTGCGGCCTTCATAGTCGTCGCGATGTCCGAACTCATAGCCGGCTGCAATGGTTTTCATGCCGATTTCGGTGAACAGCATCTGGTAGTGGTGCGCGCGAGAGCCGCCGACAAACAGCATCGCCGTTTTCCCCTGGCAGCGCGCCTTCACCGTTGCGCGTGTCGCCTCAACGATCGCCATCTCCTCGGCAATCACCTCTTCCACCCGCGCTGTCAGCTCGGCATCGTCAAAGTACTCGGCAATCTTGCGCAGAGACTTCGCGCTCGAATCGGCACCAATGAAGTTCACCTTCATCCACGGAATCCCAAAGCGCTTCTCCATCATTTCGGCAACGTAGTTGATTGAGCGATGGCACATGACCAAGTTGAGATCGGCGGTGTGCGAATTCGCCATCGTGTCATAAGTAGAGTTGCCACTGAAGGTTGAAATCTGCTTGATACCGCAGCGCGTTAGGATGTTTTCCAGGACAAAGCCGTCACCGCCGATGTTGTATTCGCCCAGCAGGTTAACCTTGAACTTCTCGTCGTGCGGTGTCTCGTTCAAACCGATGATGTGCTTGAACAGCCCGTTGTTTGCGATATGGTGGCCTGCAGACTGACTGACGCCGCGGTAGCCCTCACAACTGAAGCCGAAGACGTTGATGCCAAGCTCGGCCTTCATCTCTCGCGCGACAGCGTGCACGTCATCGCCGATCAACCCGACCGGGCAGGTCGAGAAGATCGCGATCGCCTTGGGGTGGAAGAGCTGAAAAGCCTCGCGCACCGCGACCTTCAGTTTCTTTTCACCGCCGAAGACGATGTTCTCATCCTGCATGTCGGTTGATAGGCAGTAGTTGATGAAGTTCTGCGCTTCCGGCGACTCCGGACGCGTCTGGTTGCGCCTCGTGAGCCAGGCATAAAAGCTGCACCCGATGGGGCCATGCACAAGGCTGAGAATGTCGCGGCTTGGGCCAATCACCACGCCTTTGCAGCCGGCATAGGTGCAGCCGCGCTGGGTGATGATGCCCGGGCTGCTGCGCACATTCGCTTTGATCTCCGGCACGCTGCTGTCTTCACGATGTTCCGTGACAACAATCTGTTCGGAGCGCTTCTGGCGAAGCTTCTTCGGATAGATCTGAATCAATTCATCTTTGACAACGCGCGGATCTATTGACATTTCTCACTCCTAATATTGGCTGGCCCGAACGGGCACAATGGTTCTATTGCGGAAAGCGGTATACCCGAGTTACGCAACCACGGCCGTGCCTGGGGCAACGCCATCAACAAGGCCGAAATCGATCAGCAGTTTTTCCAAGGTCTCAATCTCCAGCGGCTTTGGAATCACGAACAGATCGTTCTGATCGATTGCCCTGGCGAGTTTGCGGTATTCATCTGCTTGTGGGCAGTCTGGGCGCCATTCAATTACTGTTTTGCGGTTGATTTCGGCGCGCTGTACATCGTTATCGCGGGGAACGAAGTGGATCATCTTCGTACCCAGCTTGCGGGCAAACTCGGAAATCATCTCCAGTTCGTTATCGACCTTGCGGCTATTGCAGATGATGCCACCCAAGCGCACGCCACCTGCCTGGGCAAATTTCACGATGCCTTTCGAGATGTTATTGGCCGCGTACATCGCCATCATCTCGCCCGAGCACACAATGTAGATCTCCTGTGCCTTGCCTTCACGCATCGGCATGGCAAAACCGCCGCAGACCACGTCACCGAGTACGTCGTAGAAAACGTAATCGAGTTCTTCGTTGTAGGCGCCGAGTTGCTCCAGCAGATTGATCGAGGTGATGATGCCGCGTCCTGCACATCCCACGCCCGGCTCCGGGCCACCCGACTCGGTGCAATGGACATTGCCATATCCCGGACGGCGTACATCGTCCAGATCGACTTCGTCCCCTTCGTCCCGCAGCGTGTCGAGCACCGTCTTCTGCGCCAGGCCGCCGAGCAGCAGGCGGGTCGAATCCGCCTTCGGGTCGCATCCGACCACCATGATCTTCTTGCCCATTTCGGCCAGTGCCGCCACCGTGTTCTGGGTCGTTGTGGACTTTCCGATTCCGCCCTTGCCGTAGATCGCGATGCTTCTTCTTGCCATGTCCATTGCTCCTTAGGAGTTCATAAGTTGACTGGCTGTAGGTACAGTTTTCCTGCATCCAGTTCGGGATGTGTTTGGTATGCGGCGGCTCATCATTGCAGATGAGATAGCGTCGTTGCTTCGCACCCGAAGCACACCGCAATTCTTCTAAAGGGGATCTAGCTCAACCGGGGAGCGAATGATTTGAACGCGAGCTACAGCGCTGCGTCGATCTGGAGGGAGCTTAAGCGGTGCGACGGACTCGGTCGCCCTTGCTTGTTCCTGTGTATGAAACCACAGTACGACAGCCTGAACCTGCCGTCCAATTCATTTTCTTTATTGCCGTCATAACAGATCGGCGGCGCTGAAATCTTGCCGATCTCCCCATCAAACTGTTATTGGCTGCATAAGAACTTTCAATTGGCGTCTCTATAGCAGCTCCGTTTAGTCTTCCCATTACACATGCTGTGACCCGCGCAAGGCCGGGGAGAGTTGTGGAAAGGGTATGGGCAAATCAGGGAATGACGCAGGAGCATGGCAAGTTGCCATCCTTCACCGTACAAGCCGAATTGTCAGCTCTGGCCTCGCTATCGACGATATGCTGCAGGAACTCGTCGCCATTACGGTCGAGGTCACCGCTTGTGACGCCTGTCTAGTTTATTTGCCTGATCGCGAAACCGGGGACATTGTGCTCCGTGCATCGCAACTGCCACACGATGCCGAGATCGGCGCTGTCCGCCTCAACGTCGGCGAAGGCGTCGCCGGATGGGTGGCACAGCACAAATCAGCCGTAGCTCTTTCCAATAACGCGTTCTCGGATTCTCGCTTCAAGCACTTTACGACTCTGATCGAAGACACCTACGAGGCCCTCATCTCCGTACCCTTGGTACGTGGCGGAGAGGTTATAGGCGTACTTAACGTCCATCATCGCGAGCCGCACGAGCATACCCCAGACGAGATTTCCGTGCTCTGCTTTCTTGGTGAGCAGATGGGTGTGGCCATTGCCTACTCCAACCTCGCCGAGCACAATATCAAGCTCAAGAGAGAAGCCTCCTTGGTCCGCCAGCAACTGGAGGAGCGCAAGATCATCGAGCGCGCCAAAGGCGTTTTGCAGCAAAGATTCGAACTGAGCGAAGAAGAAGCCTATCGGCGTCTGCGCGATGAGAGCCGCAGACTGCGGCGTTCCATGCGCGACGTCGCGGAAGCCGTTCTGCTCGTCGAAGGTCTTGGCCAGGATCGGCAATAATCCAGCGACGTTTAGTTTAGGAGAATTCAGGCTCTCTCCATATTTCATACCCGCGCGAGTATTCAGCGCGCAGGGAGTGCTTCTGCAATCTGCTCGAACCAGGATTTCCAGGCGGCGATGGCGCGCTCGCAGATCATCTGGTGACGGAGTTTCTTGTCGCGCACTTTGCGTCTTGTTGCCTCGTCGAGCTGCTCCAGCAGATCGAAAGTGATGTTGGCGGGCTGGAAGTGATTGGCATCAGCGCCACAGATGTAGTTGGTGAGTGAACCGTGGGCGCTGGCGCGAGGCGCAGGGATCGGATCCGCTGCGGTTGCAAGCGCGGCAGCGGTGAGGCCGGCAAGCAGGCCAGTGGCGATGGATTCCACGTAGCCCTCAACGCCGGAGAGCTGCCCGGCAAATAGTACGCGCGGGTACTCCTTCATCTGTAGGGTGGGAGTGAGCAGAGCAGGCGCATTGATGTAAGTATTGCGATGGATTTGCCCGTAGCGCAGGAACCTTGCGTTCTCAAGACCGGGGATCATGCGCAGGACACGAGCCTGCTCACCGAACTTGAGATGGTTCTGAAAGCCAACGAGATTATAGGAGTCGGCGCGCAGGTTTTCCTGGCGTAGCTGCACCACAGCGTAAGGGATGTTTCCGGTGTGCGGATTGCGTAGGCCGACGGGCTTCATGGGACCGAAACGCAAGGTATCGGGACCGCGCCGCGCAATCTCTTCGATCGGCAAACAGCCTTCGAAATACTGCGCCTTGTCCCAATCGTGGCCATCGACACGCTGGGCTTCGGCAAGCGCCGCGATGAAGGCTTCATACTCCTCGCGCATCATGGGACAGTTGATGTAGTCGGCGGTGCCCTTATCGTAGCGCGCCGCGCAATAAACCTTGGAGCGGTCTATGGAGTCGGCTTCGACAATGGGTGAGATGGAGTCGAAGAAGAAGAGGCGGTCGGTGCCACCGAGGCGCTGAATCTCCGAGGCGAGCGCGTCCGAGGTAAGCGGGCCGGTGGCGAGAATGGTGACTCCAGCGAAGTCCGCAAGCGAGGTGACTTCCTCGCGCACCACGCGGATCAGCGGCTCGGCGGCGATGGCTTCCGTGGCTAGACGGCTGAACTCAAGGCGGTCGACGGCCAGGGCGTGTCCGGCGGGAACCGCAGAGCGCCGGGCGAGTTCCATGAGCAGCGATCCGGCATGGCGCATCTCCTGCTTAAGCAGCCAGGGTGCGGAGTTTTCGCTGTCACTCTTGAGCGAGTTGGAACAGACAAGCTCGGCGAATAGCGCAGTCTCGTGGGCGGGGGTGTTGTGTAGCGGACGCATCTCGTAGAGCTCGACGGCGAGGCCACGGCGAGCACACTGCCATGCAGCTTCCGGACCGGCCAGCCCGGCCCCGATGATGCGAATGGGCATGGATTGCGGGTTGGTATGCGTATTATGCAACGATGGTTTCCGTTGACGAGCGAGCGAGCGATTTGCTAATCCGCACGATCAGAATGACGACCGCGATGAGGGCGGCGATGGCGGCGAAGACCAGCCCGCGATGATGGCGGAAGGCATCCATGAGGAAGCCGAGGATCTCCGGACCGTAGGCGATGATGAGCATTCCGAGAACAAGGAAGCGCAGTAGCCGTCCGACGAAGATGGAGAGCACGAAGTGCAGATAGCGCATCTCGGTGACTCCGGCCATGAGTTCAAACGCCTTGAAGGGGAACCCGGGCGGCATGAGCGCAGGAATAATAAGCGCCATGTCACCGTATTTCTCTGACAGGCCATGCATTCGGGCAAAACGCTTTGCACCGATCTTCTTCACGACCAGCGCTTCCCCGCCCTTGTAGCCGATGAGATAGGGCACCGTACTGCCAATAGCCGAACCCAGCGAAGCCATGAGCGCAAAGAGGATCGTGCGCCGGGGATCAATGGCAACGTAGTAGCCGATGACCGGATCGAGGGGAATACCGAAAAGTGAGGCGTCGATGAGCGCGATGATAAAAACGGCCCATATGCCGCCCAGAGGGGCGAGCATGGCCATGATCCATGCCTTGTAGCGTACGACAAAATGCTTGAGAGCGTTCACCAAATCTGCTGTCCGCGCTGGCTCCGCGGTAAACCAGGGCGAACGGGCCGTCCTGGAAGGCGAAATCCTGCGCTAGGAGTATGCATCGATTGTATCGGGGGCGGCGAGGGCTGTCGATGTGGCACAGTGGCAGTCAGGCGGAAAGAAGCGCGCAGATTCCGTGAACAAAGGCTGGGGCGGCAGCACACCGCCCCGTACTTTCCTGACAAAACCTGTGTGGGACGAGAATCTGATCGGTGCAGGCTATACTTCCACGTCGTGTTCCGGGGGACGCGAGCGTTCCAATGCCCACTTCAGCACAGCAGCCGACCGGTAGATGCCGTGTACGAATTTGCCATACGGCAGTGTCAAAAACAGCGACATGACGATACCGAGATGAATCACCAGCAGCGTACCCATCGCCGCGCTCTCGCGCAGCCACAACAGCAGCAGCCCGCTTATGCTGGTTAGCAATAGCAGCACGATGAAGGAAACATCCATCCCGTATTGCCTCTCGTCCTCGATCTCCCGATTGCGATTCTGCTTCAACGCGAAGAGGCCGATGGGTCCTATCAGCAAGGCAATGCCGCCAAGCGTGCCGAAGATCACGGGTAAGCTGGTATAGCCGTACGGTCCATGCCATCCCAGCACATAGTAGTAGATTGCGCCCAGCGTAGTCGCTACGAAGCAAGACAGAAATCCGTAGAACGTCGCATGATGGAACCAGCGCCGCGACTGCGAACTCTCTTCCCCCGGATAAGTGCATCCCACTCCGCCGTTGTCCAGATTCTCAAGGCTAAGCACTTCCTTCGCCGCTTTCATCAGCGCTGCTGGGTTGGCGATCCCGGAAACCTGCTCGCCCACGTTTCGCCAGAAGCGGAGAAATCCGATCAGCAAGGCAAGCGCGGAAAATAGTCCAACCGCCGCAAACGTCAGCGTCAAGACTTCGTGGGGCGTGATTTGGTAGAAATCTCCACTGCGAACCGGCGCGAACATCGAGCTGCCAATCGAGGCGCCAACGGCCAGCAGGAAGCTGATCAACACAACCGCCGTCAGTAGCGAAACCAGTACGCCGTTCTTGCGGAAGACCTTGGCTAGCGGTCCCGGCCAGGCGTACATCTCATAGGTGCACGCGCGAATTTTAGCCAGCGTCTTCGGCGGATTGATGTCAAATTCGTGAGGCGGCGCGTATTGGCACGCGTAATAGCACTCGCTGCAACCGTGACAGAGATTCGCCAGATAATTCAGATCGCTTTCCTTGAAGACCAGGCGCCTTTCCATAGCCTGCCACACGGCACAATATCCCTCGCAGTAGCGGCAGGCGTTGCACACCGTCATCAGGTGATCGCCCTCTTGCATCAACTCAGTTGGCAGCATGGAACGATCCTCCCTCTTTTCCATTGCTCGTCTCAGCCCGGTTCAGGGCTTGCATGGCTGCCCGCGTGCCGGCGATGCGGCCAAACACTGTGCCAATGGTCACGCCAAATCCCGCGGCATAGCCCTTTCCAAGAATACTTCCCGCCATAATCTCCCCGGCTGCAAAAATGTTGCACGCTTTCTTCCCGTTGGTGAGCTGAACTTCGGCCCGCTCATTGACCTTCACGCCGAGATAGGTAAAGGTGATCCCTGGACGCAGGCTGTACGCATAGAAGGGAGGCTGATCAATCCGCAGTGCCCAGTGCGTCTTCTCCGGCTTCAACCCGGAAGTTTTGCAGTCATCCATAATTGCGTGGTTGAACGAGCCTGGCTGGACTGCGTCGTTGTAGGCCTTCACCGTTTCCTCAACCTTGTCGACCGGCAGGTTCACGGCTTTCGCCAGCTCTCGAATCGTCTGCGCTTTGGCCGGAGGAAACACCGAGGGCATAAACTTCCCCATTGCTTTCGAATCGATGATGCAGTACCCGATCTGGTCTGGCTGTTGCGCCACCAAGCGGCCCCAGATGGCGTACCGTTTTGGCCAGAAGTCCTCGCCCTCGTCGTAGAATCGCTCGCCGTTCTTGTTCACCACGATGCCCAGCGAAACGCAGTCGAGCCGAGTCACGATGCCGCCGTCGAACTTCGGGGCACGGGCATCGATGGCCACGCAATGTCCCTGGGTAGGATCTCCGATCGATTGCGCGCCCAACTCGATAAGGCGTTTAAGGATTTTGCCCATGTTGTAGGGAGTGCCACGAATCAGAAAATTCTCCGCTGCAGGCCCCCACGCCTCTTTCAGCCATTCGAGATTCGATTCAAAACCGCCCGCTGCTGCCACCAGGGCCTTCGCGCTGATGCGGGTGGGCTTGCCTTCGATCACAGTCGTGGCACTGCGGAATTCCCCGTCCACAATCTCCAGGTCAGTCACTTCGGCATCGTAAGCAATCTGAACCCCGGCTCGTTGCGCCGAAGCGTAATAGGCATTCATCATTGCCTTGCCGCCGCCCAGAAAGAATGCATTGGTGCGCCCCAGGTGGAGCGTTCCGCCCATGGCATGTTGAAATCGGACACCCTGCTGCTTCATCCACTCGGTGCACGTCGCCGAGGCGCGGATCGTCATTCTCGCCAACTGTTCGTTAGTCTGGCCTCCGGTCACACGAAGGATGTCGTTGTAAAACTCATCCTCGCTGTATGCATCCGTAAGAACTTCGGTCGGTGCATCGTGCATGCATCGCAGGTTCCGTGTGTGCCGGCTATTACCACCGCGAAAGTGCTTGGGCGCGGCTTCCAGCACCAGCACGCTGGCTCCCTTTTCGCGAGCGCTGAGCGCCGCCGCCAAGCCTGCATTCCCGCCACCGATCACCAAAACATCAAAACTCTTCGAATCCTCTGACATCGCCATCTCCGATAGCATCGGGACGAACCTCTCTTAACGACTTCCTGAGACGTACTCTGCTGCTCTAGCTCTGAAGTGCGGGCGCGAGATGTGCTAGTTCGATGGAATCAGACTAGAAAAGCGTCCCCCAGAAAGCAAATTGTCTGATCTTATGGGCTTCATAGGGAGGCTTAATCATTGCATCCCGCAATATACGAGCAGCGTGAGTGTTTGCGCCCTAAGGTTGAACGCACAGATTTACCGAGATCGCACCAGGTGCGATCTCGGTAAGACCTAACACACGCGTTCGATGGCGCCAGAGCTAACCTTACGCAAGGGTTCGACCTTTGGTTTTTGGACCAAAGGTGGTAATGATGAAAGCGACCATCAGCCACGTTGCAGCGATGTAGACGAATACGCTCTTGTAGCCGTAGTTGGTAAACAGAAACGCTACAATCAGCGGCCCGAACCCGTTTGCCAGCCGGCCGACACCATACCCGAGGCCGCAACCTGAGTTGCGGATTCCCGTGGGATAGCACTCGGGCGTGTACGCGTACAGCAGCGGCGCGAAGGTTTGAATGAACATCGAAACACAGAAGCCGAAGAAAATAATGGGAACCTTATTGAAGCTGAGCCCATACATTACGCCGCAAAGCGCAATTAACACAGAGACGATGGCGATCAGATACTTACGCTCCCATCGATCCGAGATGAGAGCCGAGATAAGTGCACCAATGGGCGCACCGAAGTGCATGATCGAGACCCAAAGCAGCGACTTTACTAACGGAAAACCGTGTGCGGCCAGCAGCGTCGGCACCCACGCCATGAAGCCATAGAAGCCGAGAGTCTGGAAGATCCAGGCACATACCAACATGGACGTACGGGGAAGGTAGGTAGGAGCAAACAGATCCGTAAACTTACCACGCGCGGCCTTAGTTGCTGGCTCTTCGCCGATAGGCGGAAGCGACCCGAAGTCGGCTTTAATGCGGCTCTCTATGCGATCCAATACCGCGTCTGCTTCGGCGAACCGGCCGTGGTTTTCATACCAACGCGGCGATTCCTCAAATTTGTGGGAGAACAAAAGGACCAGCATGCCCAGCGCGCCCCAGACAAATACCAACCGCCATCCGTAGGTGCTGCTCGGGATGAGTTCCTCAGCCACATGCGCGGTAATGGGTATTCCAAAGAGGCCAATGGTCATGATCCAACCCTGAAAAGTACCGCGCTTCCTGGCTGGGAAGATCTCACTGATGTAGGTGACAGCGATGACCGTCATCGCGGAAAGTCCCACGCCGGTCAGAAACCGCGTGACGAACAGACCTGACACGTTCCAGACAAAAGCATTCAGCAGCGAGAAGGTCGAGTACCACACCGTAGTCAGGAGTAGCGCCTTCTTTCGCCCGACCTTGTCGGAGAACCATCCGCCGGTGGTCGCCCCCACGAACATGCCAATGAACGCCGCTGAAGTGATGACCCCAATGGTGGCAATGGACAGCTTCCATTGCACCCGAAGCTCAGGCGCCGCGAATGCGAAGGTATTCAGGTCGCCCAGCTCGAAAAAAAATACATAAGCGATCAGCCACATCACTTGCTTATGAAACGAACCAATGGGAAGCCGATCCAGCCGCGCTGCGGCTGAGGATCGCACAACTTGTAATTTGTCTGAGATTGTGTCCACCGTTCCACCTCGAGGGAATAGTTACGGCAAACTGCGTTTCAACAAGCACGCTCTACAGAGTGGGCGCGCCAAAATCAGTCGTCCTTAAGAACTTGTAATAACAGGAGCTCGAATCATGCGACAGTCCGGAGGAAAAGGCAAGGTTTTCCGTGCCGAGCGGACGCGGCTTACAACGACAGCTCGTTAGTAGGAAGCTGCTGCAAGCTGTCAGAAACTTACGGCGGTTGTTGCGTTCGGGAGGATTTCTTTAAGTATGTCATCATATCGACATGTCAATAACTCAGCGCGGGGGAAAATGTCCAAACGTCGAATGAAGCTCGGATTCAATTTGCGAAGTGCGCTGCTCGACATTGCGTTCGGGCTGGCTGTTGTGGCGGGCCTAGCGATTGTGGCCGCGCCACGTGTTAACGCCGCGTCCGGCGCTGAGGGTTTGCAGACAGGCACTTCCACCGACAAGACCACACTGATTCAGTATGCAGCCGGCACGCTCGCCGTACCCTTCAAAGCCATTGACACCGCGTTCAGGCAGGAGCATCCGAACGTCACGGTTCAGGCCCAGTTCGGGGGCAGCGTAAAGATGGCAAAACAAATCACGGAGTTGCAGCAGCCAGCCGACGTGCTGGCAGTGGCCGACTACAACGTCATCCCCCAGCAGCTATATGGTCACAACGGCGGCCCTGCCTATGCGAACTGGTATATCGGCTTCGCCGCCAACGCCATCACCTTCGTGTATACGGACAAGAGCAAAGGCGCGGCGAGAATCAACGCCAGCAACTGGTTCCAGGTGTTGGCAGAGCCCGGAGTTGAGATCGGCCGTTCCAATCCCGATACCGACCCATCCGGTTACCAGACGCTCCAGATGCTCCAACTGGCAGAGAAGCACTACCATCAGCCGGGACTGGCACAGAAGATTCTGAAGAACGCCCCCGCGAAGAACATCCGCGATACTGAAACCGAGCTTATCGGCGCGCTGGAATTAGGACAGATTGATTATCTGGCCATCTACCGCTCAGATGCGATGCAGCACCATTTCAAATACCTCCAGCTTCCGCCTGAGATCAATCTGAGCGATGCCTCCCTCGCAAACCAGTATGCGACCGTGTCCGTGCACACCCGAAATGGTGATTTGCAAGGCCGGCCAATCATCTACGCCGCGACGATCCCCATCAATGCGCCCCACCCAAAGCAAGCCGAACAGTGGATGCAGTTTTTCCTCGGCGCGCGGGGTGCGGCGACAATGCGGGATAACGGTTTCGTGGTGTTCAGTCAACCGATCGCGAGCGGCGCGGAAAAGCTTCCCGTTGGGCTCAGGCAACTGGTAAAGCCATGGGCGAGCCGATAACCGCCGCGGCGCGGGAGGGCGACCTTCGGCGGATGCTCAACCGGAGTGCCCTTGCTCTCCTTTGGTTTCCTGGTGGCCTTCTTTTGGCCTTCATTCTCCTGCCGTTGCTGCGCATGGCCTCTGCGCAAACTTGGGCCACCCTGCGTTCGGTTGCCGCCATGGATGACGTTCGTTCCTCCATCTGGCTGAGTGTACGATCGGCTGCGCTGACCGCCGTGATTGCAGCACTCCTCGGTACGCCTCTGGCATATTTTCTGGCGCGCAGTTCTGGCTGGTTCAGCCGAATCATCGAAGCATTTGTCGATTTGCCTTTGGCAGTGCCGCACGGGGTTGCGGGCATCGCGTTGCTGTTCGTGTTCGGGCGAAGGGGCCTGATTGGTGCGATGCTTGCGCCATATGGTTTGGAGTTCTGGGGCACAGAAGCTGGCATCGTCATCGCTATGCTCTTTGTCAGTGTTCCTTTTATGGTCAATTCGGCCCGGCTGGGATTCGCTGCCGTTGATCCCCGACTGGAAAAGGTAGCGCGCACGCTCGGCGCACCGCCATTTGAGGTTTTCTACCGCATCGGCCTGCCACTTGCATGGCGCGGTATTATGACCGGCGTGGTCCTGACCTACGCCCGAGCGATCAGCGAAATTGGAGCTGTCATGATACTGGCGTACTACCCCATGACCGCGCCGATCAAGATCTATGACGTCTACCTGCAGACCGGACTGCGCGAATCCTCGGCCATAGCAGTACTGCTGCTCATTGTCACACTCTCGACATTTCTGGTGATGCGAGCCTTCATTCATGCCAACTGGAGACCTGACAGGCCGTGAGTTATCTCGCCATCCAGAATCTATCCGTTGTGTTCCCCCGCTTTGAACTTCGCAGCATCTCGCTTTCGCTCGAACAGGGACAGACATTGGTGTTATTGGGGCCGAGTGGTTCCGGCAAATCGGTTTTGCTGGAAACCGTAGCCGGATTTCATCCTCCGGCCTCAGGCCGAATCGAACTCTGTGGACGGAACATCTCTTCGCTCCCGCCCGAGGAACGTGGACTTGGCTTCATGTTTCAGGACTACTCGCTTTTCCCTCATCTCACGGTCGAGAAGAACATCGCATTCGGATTGCGGCGAAAGCCAGAAGCTGACCGGCGCGTCGAGCAGGTGCTGGAACTTCTTGGTGTGCGACATCTGACCGGGCGTCGGCCCTCCGGATTGAGCGGCGGGGAGAAGCAGCGAGTTGCGCTGGCACGCGCGCTGGCCACGGAGCCGCGGCTATTCCTCTTCGACGAACCGCTCTCGGCGCTTGATGCGAGAATGCGTGAGGAGTTACGCGAGGATTTGCGCCGTCTTCTTCGCTCTTTGAAAGCAACCAGTGTGTACGTTACACATGATCGACTTGAGGCGCGCACGCTGGCCGATGTGATCGCCATCATTCAGGATGGGGTCATTCGGCAGGTAGGCCAACCACATCACGTCTTCACCAATCCGGTGGATGCTTGGGTCGCAAAATTTGTGGGTATGCAGGTGCTACGTCCTGAGCAGGTCGAGCCCGTCGAGCCGGGCCGTGTTCGAGCTCGGGTTGGCGATGCGATACTAGACGCGACGGTCAGTGAGCATGTGACTCCGGAGACTGCTCGACTGGTCTTCCGTCCGGAGGATGTCCACCTGGAGCACCTGAACGGCCAGATGCGGCATAGCGGAGATGGCTTCGCGGCGTTGGTGGAGTCTGTTGTACCGTTGGGGTCACTGTTCCGGATCGAACTGAATGCCGGCCCGCACTTTAGCGCGCTTGTTTGGCACGCAGATTACGATCAGCTTCAGTTCAAGCCCGGCGACAAAGTGCTTGCCCGTCTCGATCCGGCCGATCTCCTCTTAGTCCCTGAACACAGAAAATTGTGAGCGCGTCGTTTTCGTCATGGATTGCGAGGTCAAATCGAAATGCCATTACGGATCGACGACTTTTCTTTCCAGCACTGAGTAGTGCCGCAGCTTGCCCGGCATGTGGGAACCAACCCCTGCAAGTCCAACTACGGCGAGGATGATAGGAATTCGATGGCTCTGCGCTGTGACAACAAAATGCAGCAGCGCGAGCTTCGCCAACAGGAAGAGTCCCCAACCCTCGAAAATGAAATGCAAACTCGGGTAGGTCTCGACCAAAGCCAGACCTACGCCCGTCGCGATCGACACGTGGAGCAAGGGCCGGAGTTGGACAGAGGAAGCACCGAACACATATCCGCCTACGAACATACTCGTCGTCATCAGGTGCACGGTTCGCAGAGCAATGTTCCAGGCGCGCGCGTGTGGAATCGACCGCGAGCGCCCTGGCTGAAATAGTCGTTGAAACCAGCGTTGGTGATGCACGCCATCATTGTAGCGGTTGCGGTCAAACGCAAATAGAGTTCTTTGCTCACGAGCGACTTGCATGAAAATGCGATCTTCCATCTCCACTGATAAAGAGAGTTGCAAGTACTGCCGCGCGCGCATATACAATTCAATTTGCAATCAGGAGCATATATGCCCACCTTTGACGAAGCCCGCCGTCTGATCCTTAGTAGCGTCGCTGCTTTGGGAGTCGAGCGGGTTGGCCTTCTTGAATCGCTTGGAAGGGTGCTTGCGGAAGATGTAGTTGCCCCCTGGAACATGCCATTCTGCAATAACTCCGCAATGGACGGATACGCGGTACGCGCCGAAGACTGTCGCGAACCGGTACGGTTGAAGATTACAGATTATGTCCCTGCCGGGCGCGTTCCGACCACTGCGGTTGAGCCCGGCTGCGCAATCAAGATCATGACTGGAGCGCCGGTACCTGCTGGATGCGATGCCGTGGTCCCAGTAGAGGAGACGGAAGAAACGAATGGGCAGGTGCTGATCAAAGAACACGTGAGCCCTCGGCAACACGTTCGCTTTACGGGCGAAGATGTTCGCTGCGGTGAGAAAATCCTGGCATCTGGCATGACGATCGGGCCGCCAGAGATCAGCATGCTGGCTTCGTTTGGAAGAGCCTTCGTCCCCGTTTATCGCAGGGTCCGGGTCGCTGTTCTGTCGACTGGCGACGAACTGATTGAGGTGGGCGAACCGATTGAGGTGGGAAAGATTATCAACAGCAACGAACTCTCGCTGGCGGCATCTGTAAAGGCGATTGGCGCTATTCCTGTGCTTCTGGGCATTGGCCGGGACGACAGAGCGAGTTTGCGAGAAAAACTGGTCGAGGGACTCAAGGCCGACGTTGTGATTACTTCAGCCGGTGTGTCGGCCGGGGACCGCGACTTTGTGCGAGACGCACTTATCGACCTCGAGGTGAAGCAACTGTTCTGGCGAGTTGACATGAAGCCCGGAGGGCCGACCGCATTCGGATTGAAAGATGGAAGACCGGTTTTCTCGCTGCCCGGCAATCCGGTTTCGACCATGGTTACATTCGAAGAACTGGTTAAGCCCGCACTGTTGAAAATGATGGGGCATCGGCGCATCGTTGGGCCATTGGTCAAAGCGATTCTGCAGGACACGGCGGAGAAAAAGGCCGGCAAGATTCACTTCTTGCGCGTCCGCATGGAACGCTCGGGCGACACATATCTGGCGTACAGTTCCGGCGATCAGAACACGGGTATGCTCAAAACAATGGTGCGAGCCGATGGGATCGCGATTCTTCCGGCGGAACGCACCTCGTTCGCACCAGGCGAGGAGTTGAGCGTTCATCTCCTCTCGACAGAGGTGGGTATGTTGGACGAAGGAGCGCTCCAATACGAAGCCGAGAAGAAGAACTGAACGATTGTCAGAAAAGGCAATCGTTAGAAGCGTCGTAGTGCATAGTAGGTCAATAGTTGCGCGGAGTTTTGAACCATTGATGCACTAATCAATAGCAGAGCCCAAAGGGGTACACAACAAGGCAACGTTGAAGAGGACGCGCAAGCCAAGAAAGAAGTCGATCAGTTCGCTTAGTGAGAACGATGCAATGTTAAAAATCGGAAGTGCTGCGCGAAAGGTTGACCGAGCAAACTCCATTCATCGGCATATATCAATGTATCGCATAAACGTTAGTGCGTGCCCGCGGCATCGAGCACGCACTGACAGTCAGAATTCCCGCCGTCGTGCACCTATTACAAATTGATGGTGATGAGCCGCTCTTCCGTTACTTCGCGGATCGTATACTTTGGCCCCTCGAAACCATACCCGCTGGCCTTCACTCCACCGAACGGCATCCCATCGGCCCTGGAGTTCGAAGTCTCGTTGATGTGAATGGCTCCGAAGCGAAGCGACTTTGCCGCTTGTATTGCCTGGTTTATGTCGCGCGTGAAAATTCCCGCGGCGAGGCCATACGGTTGGTTGTTGGCGCTCTCGATTGCTTCTTCAAGCGTCTTGAATGGCATGACACATACCACCGGACCAAAGATTTCCGCGTCCCACACCTTCATGCCGGGAGCGACATTCGTAAGGACGGCTGGCTGCACCACCGAGCCTGAGCGCTGGCCTCCGCAAACCAGCTTCGCGCCGCTCTCCACGGCTTCGTGAATCCAGCTTTCCACACGCTTCGCGTCCGATTCACTGATCAGCGGACCAACCAGTGTCGCGGGATTTCTTGGATCCCCGGCTGGCATGCGTGACGCCTCCTTAGCCAGGCCCTTGACCACATCTTCCAAAATGCCGGCTTGGACGTAGAGCCTCTGAATGGAGGTGCAAACCTGCCCCGCCTTCCGGAATGCGGCGTTGGCGATTTTGGGGAGCGCTCGCGCAAGGTCGGCGTCGTCGCAAACAATGGTGCTGGCTATACTGCCCATCTCGAGTTGGCACTTCCGGAAACCAGCGGCTCGCTGGATTACGGCTCCGACTTTGGTGCTCCCGGTAAATGCATAGAAGTCAATGTCTTGCTCTTCGAGCAGCACGTTGCCCACGGTAGAGCCACCGCCTTGGATCAGAGAGATGAATCCGGGGGCGACACCTGCTTCCAGTAGCGTTTCAACCAGCAATGCCGAGGTTAAAGGGGTATATCCCGCAGGCTTGAGAACAACTGCGTTCCCTGCCGCCAAGGAGGGAGCTACCTTGTGAATTACAGTGTTGATCGGTGAGTTGAAAGGCGTGATCGCACAGACGATGCCCAACGGGACTCGGATGGTGAATCCGATACGGTTTTGCTGGCCAGGGCTGGCGGCAAACGAAACCTGCTCACCGGTCAGGCGCGTGCCTTCTTCGGCGGACAATTTCAGGGTGATGATCGAGCGGTCGACGTCACGACTCGCATCCACGAAGGTGAGACCGCCTTCGGCAACAATGTGATCGATAAAACGATCTCTGTACTTGGCGAGCAGTTCGGCGCATTTGTACAGAGCGGCTGCCCGAACATCCGGTGGAGGAGCGCCCGCCTCAAATGCTTTTCGCGCGGCTTTCACGGCTTGACTGACCTGTTCGGCCGACATCGCAAAAACCTCGGCAAAGACCTGACCGGTGTACTTGTCCAATACAGGGAATTTGCTCGTGCCTTCCACCCACTTGCCAGCGATGAACGATGAGGTTGGCGCGAGGGCAATGTCCTTTAGCTGAGCGGGACGATGCAGTCCCTGCATTTGCGTAGTACTCATGGTGCGGGCTCCTTCCACTGCTTTCGGCGTAGGCGAAAGCAAAACGCCTGTGAACTAGAAATAACGCTTGAAGGCAAAGAAAGTCCAATAGTGAGAGGCAATGGCAAGGATATGGTTCCGTTATAAAGACGAGGAATGCGGCTTGCAGAGCGCCGGAGATTTCTTCGCCGCTCTGCAAGGCCGCATCAGGTTACCGCGTAGAACGTAGCAATAAGCGCAGGCTATGCCTTCGCCTGTTCCCCAAACGCCAGTGGCTTTCGGGTCATGGTGAATGAGGTGAACGCTCCCAGGAATAGCAAGCCGCCCGCCAGGAAGAATGCGCTGTTGAAACTGCCGGTTGACTTCACGATGAAGCCGGTAAGGATTGGCGCGAATAAGCCGAACGCGTTACCGCCCAGGATCTGGAAGCCAAGTGCGGTAGCCGCCATGGTCGGGTCCCATACCAGGTCATTGCACATCGCGATATTCAACGTCAGTGCACTGGAGATGCAGGTCAGCGCCATTGAGATCAGTGCGACTACGACCCATTGATTGCTGACTAAGTCGGTCAACAGAACAACGCTCGAGAGCAGGATAAAGACGATGAGCAGCGTACGGCGCTTGCCCTGCTTCACGGCTTCCGGGGTCAGAATGCTATCGCTCAGCTTGCCGATGAGGATTCCCAGCACCACCGAGATGAGGTAGGGCAAAGCGGTGAACCAGCTTGCCTTCATCAGGTCCATGTGGCGCACCCTCACTAAATAGGAGGGCAGCCAGAACATGAACAGGTACATGGTGTAAGCACAGCAACCCTGCGTGATGAACTGCCCCCACATGGTGGTGCGGCTGAGCAACTTCCAGATAGCGCCCTTCGTCGGAGTCTGCTTAGCAGCAGCAGACGGAGCACCGGTCTGAGAGAGCAGATAATTCCTCTCGTCTTCCGGAAGCCAGGAGCACTCTGCAGGAGAACGAAATTTCATATACCAGAGAAGCGCCCATAGCAGGCCGATCACGCCGGTGATCACGAACGACAGGCGCCATCCGGCGCGCAGAACCAGCCAGGCCACGACCGGTGCAGAGATAGCGGGACCAGCAAATGTACCAGCATTGAAGATAGCCGTTGCCAGACCGCGTTCGTTGGCGGGGAACCACTGGCGAACGACCTTACCGGCGATAGGGAACGATGCTGCCTCACCAACGCCAAGTGCAAGCCTTGAGCCCATCATGCTTCCGAAGCCCATAATGCCGCCGGTGGCCATTCCGCCGACCGACCAGAGCGCCATGGAGATTGCGCCGACTTTGCGCGTCCCAAAGCGATCGGTGAGGCTACCCCACGGGATCAAGCAGACCATGTAGGTCCACATGAAGGCGGAAAAGATGATCCCCATCATTCCCGGATCCCACTTGAATTGCTTGGCGACGATGGGTGCGGCAACCGAAAGGTTGATGCGGTCCATGTAGTTGATGAACATGTTGAAGAACAGGAAGGCAGCAATGAAGCCTCGCTTGCCGGTCCACAGAGAGTGAGTATAGACAGGGGCCGAGGCTTGCTTCGGCATCGCGGTCGGAGTGTTGATGGCCATAGATGCATCCTTTCGATTCGCTAACGAGCAGCAGACGTACGGTCCAACTGCTTGACTACGCGTCGCGGAATAGCCGGCCAGTTCCCGGCAGAGAGCGACGGTCACCCAGCACGCGCAGCATCTTCCAAAGCGAGCACATGTTGCTGGTAAGTACAGGTTTCCCTAGCTTAGTTTCGAGCAACTCAATGATTTCCAACGTACGGAAATTCGAACAGCTGATGAAGATGGCCTGCGACTCAGGCCGGTCGACTTCGCTGGCTAATTCGGCATTCTGCTGCGGAGTGAAGCTGGCATGAGCCTGCGTGCCGAGCCCCTTGAGCGCGAGCACTTCGATGCCGAACGCTTTCAGGTACTCCGCGAGTTTGTCGTTCAACCAAGGTTCGTACGGTGACGCAACGCTGAGACGGGTGACACCCATGGCACGCAGGGCGTCAACTACTGCGGCAGCCGCAGCCACTCCCGGAATTCCGGTGGCGGCTTCGATGTCGCGAACGATCTCCTGATCGTGCCCAGGACCTTTAATGAAGCCGCCAGCCAGGCATCCGTAACAGATCGCCTGCACCTTGGCCTGAGCCAGTAACTTAGAAGCAGCCGGAACTTGCGTGGCCATCCAAGTGAAGTTCTCTTCGTCATCCGCGGTTATTTTGATCCGCATGGAATGCACGGAGATTGCCGGAATCAAAACCTGGTTGAACTCATATTCGTTGACCGTGTTCCAGGAAGGCACGATCAACCCTAACTTTCTTTCCCAAGTGTTCATTGCCTGTCTTTCGCTCCAATGCGCCAATGGCGAGCGCGTGTGTAGAGCGGCTTCAGGACACAGCATCTCCGAAACCGCTCAGTGCGCCGCCTAAAACTTAAACAGAGCCTGAGGATTGCCGGAGAGAATCTGTGCCCTGATCTTCTCGTCCGGAACCCAGTCCAACAGCAGATCAAACAACTCAGTCGTGTTCGGCATCTTGCCCTTCATCATCACGTGCGGCCAGTCGCTGCCCCAGATAATTCGATCTGGACGTTCTTTCACCAGCGCTTCCACCAGCGGAATCACCTCAGGATATGGCGGAGCCTGATTGGAGATGCGATAGCCACCGGTCAATTTGACCCAGCAGCGCCCGGTGCGAAAGAGCCGCAGGAGGGCCTGGAAAGCAGGCTGCTGCACTCCGCCTTCCGATGCGCGAATGAGGCCGATGTGATCAATGACGTAGTCGGTGGGCAGTTTGGCGATCCGGCTCTCCAATTCGATGAGATTGGCTGGACGAAGCAGAAACTGGATGTGCCAGCCCATTGGTTTTATGCGCTCCGCAAAGCGCTCGAGATCGGCAAGCGGTAGGCCGCCGATATGCGCCAGGATGAAGCGCACACCACGTGCTCCGGCATCGTGCAAGCGTTGCAGTTCCTTGTCGGGCGTGTTGAACGGAAGCACGACGATCATGCGGGCCGGCACTCCGAGCTGACCTGCGGACTCGACCATGCAACGGTTGTCTTCGCCGTAGACACTAGGCTGGATCAGTACCGCGCGCTGAATCCCAAGGGTGCTAAACAGTTTGCGGCAGGCCGAGGGCAGTGCATCCGGCGGCGTGTACTCGCGCTCTTCGACGTATGGATAAGTGTTTGCCGGACCCAGAATATGAAAGTGTGTGTCGGTGGCTCCCGGAGGGGCCTTCAGGCGAGGCGGTTGAGGATTCGCATCCGGGGCCTGACAGAAAAACCCTGGGCCTATTGCAGTGTTGGACATAAAACTTTGTTACCTTTCCGGCTGACATTTTGAAAATTGAGCGGCGCAGATTCCCGCGCAACAACGTCCGGTCTCAGCCAAAGAGGACGCTGCAAAGCACCCATGACTTCCGCCCTGAATCTTACTCTGTTCACTTCTTGAACAGATCGGGCCGATAGGACGCAATATCCGGGTACTCGACGAATTCCAGGAAGTTGCCCTCCGGGTCCAAGAGGAACTGGCCGAAGACGCCTTTGCGGACCTCGACGGGTTCTTCGCTGAGCAGCTTCACATGGTTTGCCTTCAACCGTGCCAGTACGGGCTTCATGTCCTCAACGACAAAGCTGAAATAAGCGATTCCCTGGCGTTCGTAGACCCATTCGGGAACCGGATTCTGCACCGGCGAAACATTGGGCTGCACCAGTTTGATTCGCTCGCCGTATGGGGTCTGCAGACGCACGATGCGGTAGCCGTGCGGCGTGGCGTGAAATTTGGTGCTCGCCTCGGGTGTGGTCTGAGCGTCGGAGACCAGTTTCAAGCCCAAAACCTCGGTGTAGAACGTCAACATGGGTTCCATGTCGATGCAGACGATTCCGGGTTCAAGCGGCGCAACCATCTTGAACGGACAGGGCTGCTCGGCCTTCGCGGCAGAAGTCGGTTCCATATGCAATCTTCTCCTTGTTACATGGTCCGGGACTAAGATCGTCTGACGACCTTCGTCCCGGGCGAGTTTTAGCCTTCCCAGCCGATGTTGGGCAGAGGCGGCGCAATGGGCGGCAACTCCCAGCTACCGCTGGCCAGCGGCCTGATCTCGCGATCAATACGCACGTCGAGCACGGTGGGCCGGTTGGAAGCAATCGCCGCCTCAAGCTGAGGCGCCAGATCGCCCGGTTTTTCTATGGTCGCGCCGGCAGCGCCCATCGAGCGGGCCATGGCAGCGTAGTCGGCACTGTAGAGTTTGCCGGTAGCATCCTCGAAGCTGCAGGCCAGTTCGCGATCCTTGCCAAAGAAGCCAAGCTGCTGATCGCGGATGGCGCAGAAGCCGTAGTTATTCCACACCAGCCACACCACAGGGATTTTGTACTCGACCGCAGTCAGCACGGCGCTGGGCCACATGACAAAGCCACCGTCGCCGCAGACGGCGACCACTGGGCGATCGGGTGCTGCCAGCTTGGCGCCGAGGGCGCCGCCGATACCGAATCCCATGGAGGCGAAGCCCCAGGTTTGCAAAATCGTTCTGGTCCGGCGCGCTTCCCATTCCGCGATCAGCCAGTTGTGGTGGATGCCGACATCAGAGAGCACAATGCCGTCTTCCGGGAGCGCTTTGCGCAGCTCGGCGATGGCTCGCTCGGGACGGATGGGAACCGCGTCGGAGCTGCGCGGCGCTACGGTTGCGGCGTCCCACTGCTTACGCCAGGCGGCAATGCGTTCGAGCCACGGTCCGCGACGGTTTGCGGTATTTGACTTGTAGGTAAGCAGTTGCTCCAGCACCAAGCGTGCGTCGCCGATGATTCCAAGCGCCGTCTGGAAGTTGCGGCCGATCTCGTTGGAATCGATGTCAACGTGGATGAGCTTGGTCGGGGGGAAGCTGTAGGTCATTCCGGGCAGCCACGCGCTGGTGGCGCGGTCGTCGAAGCGAGTGCCGAGCGCCAGAATTACGTCGGCGTTGCGGCAGGCACCGTTGGCCATCAGCGAACCGTTGCGGCCAGTCGGGCCGAGACTTAGTGGATGACTGCCATTGAACGTCCCCTTACCAAACGGCGTAGTAGCAACCGGAATCGACATAGCTTCGGCAAAGGCCATTAACGCAGCTTCCGCGCTGCTCAACTCCACTCCGTGACCGGAGACGATCACTGGCCGCTCGGCCTCCAGCAGCATCTTCGCCGCCTTGGCAATCGCCGCTGGATCGCCCGCAGGACGCTCCCAATGCAATGTGGGCCAGTTCTCTTCGCGTGCTGCCGCGGCTTCATCCACCGGCTCGACAAAGAGGTTGAGGGGAACGTCGAGGTGCACCGGACCGGGACGTCCGTTGGTCATGAGGGCGAAGGCCTGCCGCATGGCCAGCGGGATCATGTCGCCGCGAGTCGGCTGAAAACTGCGCTTCACGTAAGGGCGCATTACGTTGATGAAGTCACCCTGGTAGTAGCGTCCGCTCTCCTGAAAAGGCCCGCGATTCCACTGCCCGGTTGGCACGTTGCCGGTGATGTTCAACATGGCGGAAGAGTCAGCGAATGCCGCCGCGACGGCGAGCACAAGGTTCGCCGAGCCCGGTCCGCAGGAGCTGTAGGTCGCCACGGGTTTCTGCTTGATCCGGAAATAGCCGTCGGCCATGAAGGCCGCTATCGCCTCATGGTGAACCGAGATGGTCTTGATCTCGTCCTGCCGGTCGTAGAGGCCGTCCAGCATTCCGAGAATCCCATGACCGCACAGTCCGAAAACGTAAGGCACTTTCTGCTGAACGAGGAAGTCCGCAATGTATGCGGCACCCTTGGAGGAAGGCTTCAATTTCACGCCAGTTCCGCTCATGGATTAATCTCCTTATTAAACTCAAGCTCAAATCAGCGGCGGGCTTTGGTGCGCCCGACCCTTAGAACCCCAACTCCAAACACTCGCTAGGAAGCTCCGACATCGTGCAGAGCTTTGCCCTTGGTCTCAACTCCAATGGTGAGAACCATGAGACAGGCGATCCAGAAGAAGGCCGCCATGGTGATGAAGATTCCGTAGTACATGTGCCTGGCCATGAAGAATCCAAAGACCAAGGGACTTAAGGCAGATGCCAGTTTTCCTGAAGCGCTGGTCCAGGAGTTTGCCGTACCGCGAACTTGCGACGGGAAAAGCTCCGTGGGCAGCACCACGCATCCGGCGGCGGCTTCTTCCAGCAGGAAGGAGAGCGCGCAGGCGCCGATGAGGAGGTGGGTTGGATTTCTCAGCAGACCGAAGACCAGCGAAGCAACGCCGGCGAGTCCGTATCCGAAGTAAAACAATTGCTTCCGGCCAAACTTGTCGATGGTGAAGAAGGCGGTGACCTTACCGAGGATCGCAAAAACACCGACCAGAATCGTATAAGTGAAGGTCTTTACGAGGCTGAGTTTGAATACCACGGCGAGGATCGAAGGCAGCCACAGTACAAACCCGTAGTAGCCAAAGAATCCGAAGAACAAGACGCTGGTGGTCAAGATGAACCGCTTCAGATAAGGCGTGTGCAACAGGACGCTGAGTGGCACCTTCTTCTGCGCCAGTTCCTCCAAACCAAGTTCTTGAACTTGACTGGGCGAGGCACCGAGCCGCACTAACACCTTCGCGGCTTCTTCCGTCCTGCCCTTACTGGCCAGCCAACGCGGCGACTCAGGCAACGTGCGGATGACAAAGAAAGCGAGGAATGCCGGGATGACACCAACCAGAAACAGCGCGCGCCATCCGTAGACCGGAACCAGGGTAAAGGAAGCGATGGCAGCGGCAAACAGTCCGACAGGCCAGAAGACCGGTGGAACAGCGACGAACCGGCCCCGATGCCGGGCAGCTACATACTCGGCGACCAGCGCTGAAACCACGGGGAGCATTCCGCCAAGAAACAAGCCGGAGATGAAACGGTAGATGATGAACTGGGTGGTTCCGGACGACAGCGCGGTAAGTCCGCTGACCAGACTGAAGCCAAGTACCGTGCCGGCAAAGCCGAACTTGCGGCCGAACCTGTCGATGATCGGCCCCCACAACATGGCGCCGATGAACATGCCCCACATGCCAGCCGAAGCCAACATACCGTTGAAGACGGGGGTCAGTTTCCATTCCTTTACGATCGATGGCATTGCGAAACCCACGATGTAGGTGTCGAAGGCATCGAACATGTAGCCGAGGGCTGCGGCTATGGCCAGCAGGTAGTGGGTTTTCGTCAGTGGAAGCTTCTCGATGATGTCGCTGACTGTGGACTTGGGAGCGGTTCTAACATCCTGGCCAACTGTGCTCACAACAACCTCCTGAATCCTAGTGCCGTACCGGTCAGCTCCGGCTTACGGTTTACGCCTGCGGAAGCGCCCACATTATCTCCTGTGAAGCGCAAGTTACCTAGCCAATACTTCGGAATAACGTTGAATTTCAGACGCATAAAACCCCGGCGTTAACCAAGCCGCGGATTTCGACGAACGCATCCCTTTGCACCTGAATATGCCCTGCCTGCGGCCACTTGTGGAGTGCGCGGAGTTTATGAACTATTTTCAATCAGGTCAAATTGTTTGGCTCTATGCGAGCCATAGACAGACACAATATGCCATTTCGCACGATTCAGAGTTAAAAAAATGAGATTGCTGCTAAACTGCTCGGCACCTTGCAATTCTTAAACTGAGAGGGGTTTAGTCCGCTCATGCGTTACTGGATTGGACTGTTTAACCTAGCGCTTTTATTGTTCACTGGCACCTTCTCGCTATCACAATCCTCGCCTCCACTTCTGATCGATACGCACACCAAAGCAGATGTCGAATGCAAGGCTTGCCACGGCGCAACCGATGCTCCGAAGCCAGTAGGCATGGATGTTTGCATAAGCTGCCACGGTGGCTACGAGAAGCTTGCGGAGCAGACAAAAACGGTGACTCCCAACCCGCACGACAACCACCTTGGAAAGCCCGAGTGCGCGACGTGTCACCACATCCACAAGCCCTCCGAAGACGGCTGCCGAGCCTGTCATGAATGGGGCTACAAGACACCTTGATGGGACACAATCCGATTAGCGTTTGAAAAACGGAAGGAGATTTTATGGCACGTAAGGACGAAAAAAAAGAAGTTACCAGAAGAAGCTTTCTTAAGGGCGTGGGAGCTGGAATTGGCGTGGCTACGTTAGGCGGTTTCGAGGTTGCCCAAGCTTCGCTGCTTCCCAAACCGTCGGCTACCGAGAAGCATGACGTGGTGGTGATCGGAACCGGTCTTTCCGGCATGGTGGCGGCTCTTTCCGCCAAGAGCCAGGGTGCGGACGTGATCATCCTGGAAAAAGTATCGCAGCTACAGATGGGTGGAGATTCGTCGGTTGCCGGCGGAATGATTGCGGTACCAAACGAAGATACGCAGAAGGGAAGAGACGAGTACTTCGAAGACTTCATGAAGAAGGGGATGGGCAAGGCAAACCCGGAATTCACCAAGGTTCTTGCCGAACAATCCCTCGATGTGGTCGCGTGGCTCAAGGGCCAGGGAGCTGATATATTGCCGCCCATCGGAATCCCCGGCACTCGAGAAAAGGGATTTGTCTTTGCGCCTGGACTCTACCAGGGCATGCCGAAAAACCTTGCCAAAATGGCGGAGGTTTTCAAGAGCAAAGGCGGCAAGATCGTCTTTGAGGCCAAGGCCAAGCAACTGATCATGGATACCAACGGTGCGGTGATCGGCGTGAGAGTGGCGCAGGCGTCTGGCCTGAAGGACTACATGGCCAAGAGCGTTGTTATCGCCACCGGTGGTTACGCGGCGAATAAGCAGTTGCTACAGCAATGGGTGGACCCCGATGCCAATTCGCTGATGGTCCGGGGCAAGACCTGGATTACGGGCGACGGGCTGATGATGGCGAGCGAAGCGGGAGCTGCGCTGGTTAACTTTGGCGGCATGCATTCCGTACATATCGCCGCCGTGAGCCCGAAGAACACAGCTTCCGGCAATCCGTTCACCGCGGTTCCCTACCTGGTTGGAATCAACAAGGAAGGCAAGCGCTATGTCGACGAGTCACTTGGCTATGTGGCAAACGGCAAAGCCACGCTGAAGCAGCCAGGACAGAGCATATCGCTGATCTTCGACGAGCAGATCAGGAAACAGCCCGGCGTTGCGATTGGACTAAAGCAGTTCCAGACCCTTGGACTGCCGTACTTCGAGGCGTCTTCTCTGGATGAACTGGCGGAAAAGATCCAGGTCCCGGCCGACGTGTTCAAGCAGACCATTGCGGAGTTTAATGCCTCCATTCAGGACGGCAAGGCATTAAAGGCAAATCCGCCGAAGACTGCACTGGCGTATCCGATTGCTACTCCGAAGTTCTATGCGTTCAGCCCGATGGTACCTGGCATTACGATCACCTTCGGCGGAATCAAAACGAATACCAACGCACAGGTTCAGGAAGCGGACGGACGGGTCATCCCAGGAGTGTTTGCGGCCGGGGAATGTGCGGGAGGGCTGTTCTATGAAGACTATGTTGGCGGCGGCTCGCTTGCGAACTGCAGCGTCTTCGGACGCATCGCCGGCAAGCAAGCGGCCGAGTACGCCAAACCTACCAAGAAGAGCTAGAAAAGGTGAAGGCCGATGATTGCCAAGCCCGTTCAGCGCAACCAGCTGAGCGGGTTTTCTTTTGGTGTTGGTGGGAGGGACTTCTGTTAAACCTCAGGCAGTGGACCTTCAGAGCTGAAATCAAGCTTGACCAGCTCGATAAATGCTCTGGCCGCAGTGCTAAGGTAAACGTTCTGATGCTTCAGAATCCCAGCCTCTCTCGAAAGACGCGCCCCCGTGATGGAGATGGTTGAGAGTGCAGGCCGGTTCTCGACGGCTCTGCGCGACACCAGCGTTGCCAAGCTACCCTGCTCCACCATGGTGAGGAGCGCAGGGATATCGCTGATCTCAAGAAGAATCTTGGGCGAGATCTTTTGCCGCGCGAAATGCATGTCGAGCAAACGGCGAGAGCTGAATCCCACACCGGGAAGCGCGCAGGGAAGTCCGTTCAATTCGCGAATGGGAAGCTCGGCGATGCCGAAGAGGGGATGTTTCCTGGAGACGACGAGCACAACTTCATCGGAGAAGAGGGTTTCGTATTCGATGTCTGCGGAGTCGGGAGGCAAGAAAGCCAGCCCAAGGTCAATGTCTCTTTCCAGGATGGCTTGTTCAATGTCTGTGGAAGTCCCGAGCTTCATGACAATGTGGATTTCCGGATACTTGGCGGTAAAAACCGCAAGCGCCGTGGAGACCAGCCGCTGGCTGAAAACGTGAGTTGCCCCGAACCGAAGGGTTCCGCTGACAAGGCCACGAAGTTCCCCAACATCCTCTTTGGCAAGTTCGAGTTCACGCAGGGCGTTGCGCAGGTGCTTGAGAAGACGATGGCCTGCCTCGGTTAGCCGCACAGGGCGTGCGTGACGGCCAGCGCGCTCGAACAGAACCGCGCCGAGTTCCTCTTCGAGTTGCTGAATGTGGATGGATAACGTGGGCTGTGAAACGTAGAGCGACTCAGCCGCCCGAGTGAAATGCAGAAGCTCCGCTGCCCGGATGAAGTAACGGATGTGACGTATTTCCATAGGGAGGCCCTGAGTGAGTCAAATCTGCTGAACCATTGTAGACGATGGAAGCTTTCGGTAGGTGGCGGACGAGTGCGGCGAGGGGTTGCGGCTACGTGGAGCAATGAACTTGAATCAAACGGCCTTCACATGTAATGTGACGGGGGTCGTTCGTGCAAGAAGACCGATAAGAGAGGGACAACGATGGAGCTAAAAGGCATTTATCCCGCAATGGTGACGCCGCTTACCCCCGACGAGCAGGTGGATAAGAGCGGCATGCGCAATGTCGTCCGCTATTGTCTGGACGCTGGCGTGCATGGCGTTCTCGTAATGGGTAGCACCGGTGAATTTCCAGCCATGACTGACGCCATGCGTCAGGATGCGATCGATACTGTGCTGGATGAGGTGAAAGGGAAGGTTCCGGTGATGGTTGGTTGCGGTGACACTGGAACCAAGAAAACGCTCGAACAGGTGCGCGTCGCCTGCCAGACCCCGGCGGATGCTGTTCTGGTCGCCGTGCCCTATTACTTCCCGCTCGATCAGGGTGCTGTCTACAGGCATTTTCAGATCGTCGCCGACGCATCCACAAAACCGGTCGTGATTTACAACTTCCCGCAGATGACGAAGATTCCTATCGCGCCCGATACGCTGGGAAAATTGGCGGCGCACCCGAACATTATCGGCGTCAAGGATAGTTCGAACGACTTCCTGAACCTCCAACGCTATCTGGAGTTGACCCCTTCCGAGTTTTCCGTGATGACCGGCAGCCCTTCGATTGGAGTTGCAGGCTTCCAGTTGGGCGCAAAGGGCGGCATCTATGCCGGAGCCAGCTTGGTTCCCAAGCTTTGCGTCGATGTCTTTGAGGCTTGGATGCGGGGAGACATGAAAGCAGCCATAGCACTGCAGAAGAAGGCCTCATTGATCCCATTGGTGGCACAGTTCGGCGCCAATGCACCTGTGCTCAAGTTCGGGTTGCACGCATTGGGCATTTGCGGTCCCACGGCTTCGGCACCCATGGCATTGAATCCTGGCCAGGACGAGAAGATCCTTGCATGGATGAGTTCACTCGGTCTCGAAGTCGGAGGAAAAGCAGCGAAGGCATAGACTGCACTCAAGGCACACTCAGCAAGCCGAGCAGGCGGAGTGTGCCGCAACTTTCAACTCTTGGGCGCGGCGGCCGTAAAACCGCTGCCTCCTGAGATGGGAGTTACCAGTACGAGTTCCTCGCCCGGTTGAACCAGCGACTGCATCTGCATCTCGATCTCGCGGCTGTCGTTGAGAATCAGCAGGAATTCCTCAATGTCATGCAACTGGCCGAGGTAGAGGGAAAACAAGGGATAGCGGTTCCGCAGCTCGTCCAGAATCGCGCTGACCGTCAGCGGGCCGTCGCAGGCAAGCACCATCTCTCTAGCTCCCAGCAGCGAGGAGATGTGCCCGAACGCCGTGATCTTAATGCTCTGCATGGATTGCTCCGGCTACAACAGCCCCAATTCCCTCAACTTGGCCTGGCTGGGCACGCCGTCGTTTCCCCAGCCGCGAAACTCATAGTACTCGTCCAGCATCTTCGGCAGGTCGGGAACCTTTCCCGCAGCGCCTCCGGTGGGAAACGGCTCGTGCTGCAGGCGGTGCGGCAGAGTGTCGTCGGCCCTGGTCAATCCGCAAGAGATGTTCAGGAGGCGCTTTACGTTGAGGCTGCGCTCACCCGCCATGAGAAACTCCGTGGCGTCCATCTGCCAGCCGGTTACGTAATTCGTTAACTCCAGCAGGATCGGAACATCGTAGACGCGCATGGCGATCTGGCAGACCTTCAGCGAGTTGAATAGCTCGGCGTAATTCTGGACCCGGGCGGCGGCCTCACCCTTGCCCTTCTGCTCGAACCTGTCCAAGGGCTTCGGATACCCGAGACCTGGGAGGGGAACGCGCTCTACGTTGTGGGTGCAACCGCGGTGGCAGGCGCCGCGTGGCGAGGTGGCATAGGCCACCGCAAGGCTGACCAGCGCCCGGGGATCGTGGAACGGGGCCTCCAATCCTTTCACCTGGATGGCGAATTCTGCGGCCTCCGGACCGAGCTGGGCGGCCGCCTTGCGAACTCCCCCTTGGACGAGCAACCCCACGCCCTCGCCTTCGGCAATCTGCCGGATCAGAGACAGCGCTCCCTCGCCGCTACCCCATTCCAGCTTCGGCCCGGACGGCGAGCTCGGGATGAGTCCTTTGCTGACGGCTTCAAAGACGAAGGCAATTGAGCTGCTGACCGAAATCGTATCCATGCCAAGCCGATTGCAGAGGTCGTTGGCTTCGATCACGGTATTCCAGTCGTAGATTCCGCATTGCGGGCCAAAGCCGGCAATCGCCTCGTACTCCGGCGCACCGGAAACTTCTCCGGTGTGCTCTCCGGCGGGGATTCGAGTCTTCTTTCCGCAGCCAATGAAGCAGGGCGGACAGTGGTACTTCCCTGCTCCATATTGTTCCATCATGCTCTCGCCGCTCAGGCACTCTACGGCCTTTGAGCAGTTGCCATCGGTCCAGTTATTGGCGCTCAGATCGGCGATTACCGCGCCTCCGACGGTGCCGCCTGGGGTGCCGTAGTCGGAGAGCCGCTTCATCTTTTCCATCATCCCGGGAGCCAGCGCCCGGATGGCCTGCAACAATTCCCTGGGCTGCTTGATGGGCACCTTCAAGCTGCCGTCGGCGATCACGGCTTTCAGGTTTTTGGAACCCATTACGGCACCCATGCCGCAGCGTCCGGCAGCGCGGGCGTGCGCACCCTCGCTCATGATGTTGGCCAGCGGAACCAGGCGTTCACCCGGCGGCCCGATGCAGACGACGGCGGACTTGCGGCCGTATTTTTCGGTCAGGATATCGAAGGTCTCGTAGGTGTCTTTTCCCCACACAGCTTCGGCGGAGATTACGGCGATCTCGCCTTCAATCACCGTCAGCAGCGATGGCGAGGCGGCGCGGCCATGGATGGCGATGGCATCGTAACCGGCGGCTTTCAGGGCTACGCCAAAGCGGCCACCGCTGTCGGCTTCTCCCCAGATTCCGGTCTGTGGAGACTTGGCGGCCACGGCAAAACGCCCCGAGGTTGGAATGCCGGTTCCGGTCAAAGGGCCGGTGGCGAAGATCAGGATGTTCTCCGGTCCGAGGGGGTCGATCTGGTGAAACGCGGTACGCCGAAAGATGTAGGCCGCAAGTCCCGTACCGCCGATGTACTGGCGCTGAACCTCCTGCGGTAGCTCTTCGACCTTGACCGTCTGCGTGGTCAAGTCGATCCACGCCAACTTCCCCATGTAGCCGCCCATGAGCTCGCCTCCGAGACCATCATTGTTATCAGGAGTTCTTTTCGCAATGCAAGCGCAAACAAGGACCTATAATTTAGCGCTGTATGACTAAGACGCTTTCACCCGCCCAGCGCGCCGAGCAGTTGCGCGAAGAGATTCGCCATCACGAGCACTGCTACTTTGTGCTGGATGCGCCCGAGATTACCGACGCTGAGTTTGACCGGCTGAGCAACGAACTGAAGGCGATTGAGCGCGAGCATCCCGAGCTGGTGACGCCGGATTCTCCGACACAGCGCGTGGGCGGCAAGGCGCGCGAAGGCTTTGTGAAGGTGGCCCACTCGGCACAGATGCTCTCACTGGACAACGCCTACAACGAGGAGGAGCTGCGCGACTGGACGCGGCGGGTGACGGAGATGGCCGGCAGCGCCGAGGTGGAGTACGAGTGCGAGTACAAGCTGGACGGACTGTCGATGGCCTTGCACTATGAAGCCATGCCGGACGAGGAGGGGGCGCGCTTTGTGCGCGGCATTACGCGCGGCGACGGAATGATTGGCGAGGATGTGACGCCGAACCTGCGCACCATACGTTCGATTCCGCTGACGATAGGACGCGCGCAGTTGCTGCGGGCGGGACTGACGCCGCCGTTTGAGGTGCGCGGCGAAGTGCTGATGCCCACGAAATCATTTGTGGCAATGAACGAGCAGCGCGAGGACTCAGGGCTGCAGGCATTTGCCAATCCGCGCAACGCGGCGGCCGGAGCGGTGCGGGTGCTGGAGCCAAATGTCACGGCGCAGCGCAAGCTGGATTTCTACTCGTACTTTCTGCTGCAGGATGGACGCACGGCGCGGGCAACACAGTGGGAGGCATTGGAGTCGCTGAGTGCGGCAGGATTCAAGGTCAATCCGAACCGGCGGGTGGCGCGCACCTTTGAAGAGTTATGGGAGTTTGTGAGCGCGACCGAGACGGCGCGCGATGGGCTGCCCTATGAGATTGACGGCGTGGTGGTGAAGGTGAACTCGACGGCCTTGTGGACGCGGCTGGGATTCACCGGCAAAGCTCCGCGCTGGGCAATTGCCTACAAATTTGCGGCACGGGCCGGAGTGACGCAGGTGGAGGACATTCTGGTGAACGTGGGACGCACTGGAAAGCTGACTCCGGTGGCGATGCTGCGCCCGGTGCCGATCGGCGGCACCACGGTCTCCCGCGCCACACTGCATAACCAGGACGAAGTCGAACGGTTGGGCGTACGCATTGGCGACTGGGTGATGGTGGAGCGCGGCGGCGATGTGATTCCAAAGGTGACGCGAGTGGTGAACGACGGCGAACACAAGCGTCCACCGGATGCGCGGGAGTTCCACATGCCGTCCGCGTGCCCCGAGTGCGGCAGCCATGTGGTGCGCACCGAGGGCGAGGTGAATCACTACTGCGTAAACGTGAACTGCCCGGCCAAGCTGCGCGAATCGCTGCTGCACTTTGCTTCGCGCCATGTGATGAACATTGAGGGGATGGGCGAGGCGCTGGTGGATCAACTGCTGACAAAAGGGTTGGTGCGTGACATTGCGGATTTGTATTCGCTGAACGCAGACGCGTTGCTGCAGTTGGAACGCATGGGCAAGAAGAGCGTGGAGAACGTGCTCGGTGAGATCGAGGACTCGAAGCGTCTCGGGCTGGAGCGCGTAATTTTCGGCTTAGGAATCCGCATGGTGGGTGAGCGCACGGCGGAGTTTCTGGCTGAACACTTCGGCTCCATGGACGCACTGATCGGAGCCAGCGAGCAGGAGCTGCTGGAGGTGAATGAAGTTGGGCCGCGCATCGCGGCGAGCATTCGCGAATTTTTTGCCGAGGAGAAAAACCTGCGGCTGATTGAGCGTCTGCGAGCGGCGGGGCTGACCTTTACCGGTGAGCGAAAAGTGCGCGGCACAACGCTGGCCGGGCTAACGTTCGTGCTGACTGGAGCACTGCCAACCTACTCGCGCGACGAGATGAAGAAGCGAATTGAAGATGCAGGTGGCAAGGTGAGCGGGTCGGTGAGCAAAAAGACCAGCTACGTTGTTGCAGGCGAAGATGCGGGATCGAAGCTGGACAAGGCCGTGTCGCTGGGAGTGAAGGTGATTAGCGAGGCCGAGCTGATGGCAATGCTGGCGGAGTGATGGGACGCTCTGCCGCATAGGCCCAGGCAACGAAAATCCACTGCGCGAAGGCCGTCCACATCACTGGCTTGATTCCTGGTGGAACCCTGCCAAGGTAGCTGGACGCGCTAATCAGCAGAAGCATGGCCACCAGCGGCCAGAAGACGAGCGGGCGGATCGACCGCGCGGCCACACGCCAATAAACAACGAGTGCAACAGCAAAGCCGCCGAATTCCACGGCGATGCTGGCGGCTGGATGGTTCCACAGGCCGAGGCCGAAAAGCGGCGAGTGGCCGGGCCAGAGCGGCATATCCGGACGATGCGAAAACCAATCCAGCAGCCAGTGACTTACCACGCACAGGCCCAGTACAAGCGCGGCGCTGCAGGTGCGGCGGGAAAGCGTGCGGTGCGCGAAGTAATACACGGCGGCGAATGCGGCGCCCCACAGCACGGACATCAGCAGGCTGTGGCTCAGTGGATAGTCATAGAAGTTGAGCGGCGTGACTCGGGTGGCGTGCGGCTCGATTGAGGCGTGCTCCAAGCCAAGCAGAAGAAAGATGGGCCACAGGAGGTCGAGCCACTGGGCGGCCATCGCCAGAGTACCAAGACGCGCCTCGGGTGCTGCTTTCTTCGCCGCCAAGGCGACGGCGTAGTGTCCGAGAAACATTATTTTTCCAGCTCCGCGCGAATGCGGCGCGCGGTTTCGGAGATGGTTTCCGGCAGGACGCGGGTTTCGCCGATGACCGACATGAAATTACCGTCAGCCACCCATCGCGGCAGAACGTGCATGTGGATGTGACCGGCGACGCCGGCTCCGGCGGCCTTGCCGATGTTCATTCCCAAATTGATGCCGTCGGGATGATAGAGCTTGCGGAGCACGGTTTCCATGCGCTGAGCCAGGGCGATCATCTCCGTGGCCGCCTCGGCGGGCAGCAGATCCAGGCGATCGAGGTGCTGGTAGGGCACAACCATGACGTGGCCGGAGGTGTAGGGAAAAGCGTTGACGATGACGAAGCAATGCTGGCCACGGTAGAGCACGAGGTCGCGCTCATCGTTCTCGCGATTGCCGTCGCGCGATGGAGCGCGGTCGCAGAAAATGCAGGAGGGTGCACGGTCTGCCGTGGTGATGTAGGCATAGCGCCATGGAGTGAATATGTAGTCCATATAAGGGAGGGTACCAAAGGATGGTGCAATTTCGATGAATGAAGATGGCTGCCACCAACGGGGCGGGTTGAAATGGGACCAAATTTGCACCACTACTGAGGAGGTTGCAAGCTGGAGGGCGGACGTCCGGAAATTGCCGCAGGGCAAAGCCAGCGGAGGTGGGAAAATGTTGATGAATTCTTGGCAACTGGGGGGTCTGTGGGTTTGACTCCATTCCGGGCCATTGCTATAGTCAGAACAGTCTCCCTGTGCGGGCATTTATGCAGGGGGGTCCGGCCGCTGGTTTACTAGCAGGTTCCATTCCAATCAAGAATGCCAGCCGTCCGTATTATTTTCTGAAGCTCTGGCGTGCTCATGCACAAAGGGGCAGACGTAAATTTAATGGCCTTCAACGATATCCGCGACGACTCCTTATCTTTCGAGCAGCCTCAGGACACCGGTTTGCCAACGGACAGCCAGTCAGCCGAGCAGAACAGCCCAATCTCAAAGACTTTGCCGGAGAAGCCTGCCGAGGGCGTCTCCCGCAACCCAAAAAACGAAAACATGACGGAAGATTTCGCAACAGCACTCGAGTCGTTCGAGCAAGAGCAAGCCGAACTCGCCGCTAACGAAGA
>Ga0181520_10000072_pt1 | contig 191107 bp, 174 predicted proteins | sample PEATcosm2014_Bin_29_FD_132451 | JGI IMG/M metagenome (GOLD analysis project Ga0181520, IMG submission 132451) | Peatland microbial communities from MTU Mesocosm Facility, Houghton, MI, USA - PEATcosm2014_Bin02_30_metaG | ecosystem: Environmental > Terrestrial > Soil > Wetlands > Peat | place...
AAAGAAAACGTATCTGCCTGACGGATCGGGCGTTTCCCAGGTTGCATAGCCGCAGGCTTCGAGCATTGTCGCGGTGCAGTTAAAGAGTGGCGTTCCGCTCGGCGAAGCAACGCCCAGTTCGCTCTGCCCGTACGAATTTTGGATGGGAACGTCGAAATAAAGAATAGACGACGGAGTGATGTTGACAAGATTGGTGCTGGTGGTCTCTCCATTGCTCCAGTACGCGATCTGGGTTTCTGAGCCGAGCGCACCGGTCTTCTGGTTTACCGGCCTCGAATAGTAGAAACCTTGTTCGCCGTAGAAGTAGGGGCAATACCAGGAATCGTACATCTTGGTGCCGCTGGGGTTGAACCCTACGAGGATGAAACTGGCATAGTCGGCTCCAGATGAGCACGGACCATTCGCGGGATATGTCGCGACCTTTGTGCCTTCCTTCACCTTTCCCGTCGTCGGATTGATCCCAAATGAATAAATCAAAGCAAAGACTTGTTGGTTCTCCGTATTCTGAGTTATTCGGGTCGCGTAGGCGACGGTTCCATCCGGGTCAATCGAGAGAGGGGAAAAACCGTTTCCCAGCAGGATCAGGGTCTGAACCGCGGGAAGCTGCGGCACTCCGGTCGAATCTGTTGCATAAACCCATAGATATTGTTGGTTGTTGGCGAATGCGGTCACGTAGAGGAAGTGATCGTTTTGGGAGGGAACTATGGTGGCAGGGCCTGAAGTGAAATCGAGCGTGACGCCCTGGCCTTGTTGCGCGGGAAATCCGGTCTGGCGGTCGATGTTGTAAGTTTGGACGATAGACCCGTACTGGTTGTAAACGACTTCGATGGAATTGCCGGCAGGCGTCTGTGCGAAGAGCGACGCACAGAAGACCAGCGGACACACCGCTGCGACGAAAATGTGAGTGAAGCGGCTTCGCATGGAAAGAGACTCCGCGAGACCACAGTGAACCCGCAGTCTGCGCGAGCATTAGGCGTCGTTGGTCTAGAGAAGGTTGCTTTCTGACAAGATTGCTAGGTGTTGAGAACAGGCGATTTCACTCAAAATCTCCACCGATGGGTCTCGCTCTCGGTCCGACAGCCTATGTGAAACATCAAGTCTTGGCTGTCACAGTTTCCTGGATTCCACGGCTGCGAGGGCTGCGGAGAAAGTATCTCCAAGGCACCCGCAGGGGCTAAAGCCCGGTTGGAAGAAAGCAGCGCTTACCGCAGCGCTGAAAGCGCTGCGCCACCCAAAGGCCGGCCTTGGCGCGGCTGAAGCCGCGCCCTTTCAAGGTCGGCTCGTTCCTGATTCGTCTCCGCGAGTGAACGCAGGGACCCCCTTCGACTTCGCTCAGGGCAGGCTTTCGGCTGCGGGAGATCGTCCTGCGGACGATCTCACTTCGCTCAGGATGACAAGCGGGTCGGGGTGACAGAGGTGATTTCAGGATGACCGGCAAGGTCAGGATGACAAACAGCGAACGCTATTGGAGTAGCGTGCCTCCGTTGCCGTTCGGCTCTTCTTCTGGCGCTAAGACTACGGCGGCGGCGACGCGGTCGCCGGGCTCCATGTGGAGGAGGCGGACGCCTTGGGCGTTGCGGCCGGACTCGCGAATGGTTTTCGAATCCATGCGGATGATTTTTCCGTAGTGGCTGATGAGCATCACCTGAGAAGTTTCGTCCACCAGGGCGATGGCGACAACTTTGCCCACGCGCTCGGTGGTCTTGATATTGATGACGCCTTTCCCGGCCCGGTTCGTGAGGCGATATTCGTCGGCGGGGGTGCGCTTGCCGTAGCCATTTTCGGTGACGGAGAGAATCAGCGTGCCTTTTTGCGTGAGGTCGACGGCTTCGGCTGCCGGAATCTCTCCCTCGGATGCTAACGCATCCTGCACGGCCGAGGCGGCCGTCCCCAAACTCTCCGCTCCTGGCTTGGGAGTTACCGTCATTCCTACCACGTAATCGCCTTCGTCCCGATTGATGCCATTGACGCCGTAGGCGGCGCGGCCCATGGGACGGACATGATCCTCGTCAAAGCGAATAGCCATGCCTTCGTGGGAAGCGATGAACACGATCTGATTGCCGTTGGTGATGCGGGCGGCGACCAGTTCGTCTCCATCTTCAATGTTGATGGCATTGATGCCGTTGGAGCGGACGTGCATGAACTCGCGCAACTCGGATTTTTTTACCAAGCCGTTGCGCGTGGCGAAGAAGATGTATTTGTTTTCTTCTTCGAGATTGCGCACGGCGAGCATGGTGCGAACGGTCTCGCCGGGTTGCAGGCCGATGAGGTTGCCGATATGTTTACCGCGGCCGGCGGCGCTGACATCGGGAATCTCGTAGACCTTGAGCCAGTAGACACGGCCTTTGTTGGTGAAGATGAGAATGTAGGCGTGCGTAGAGGCGATGAAGAGGTGCTCGACGAAATCTTCTTCGCGCGTCTTCATGCCGGTGCGTCCCGTGCCACCGCGGCGCTGCATGCGGTAGGTGGAGATCGGCGTGCGCTTCATGTAGCCGGAGTGGCTGAAGGTGACGGCGACTTGCTCATCGGCGATTAAGTCTTCGAGAACGATTTCGGCGGCTTCGTCTTCGATGCGGGTGCGGCGCTCGTCGCCGTAGGCTTCTTTTACTTCTTCGAGTTCCTTGACGATGACTTTGCGGAGCTTGGTCTCGGAGGCGAGGATGGATTCGTACTCTTCGATGCGGCCACGGACTTCTTTCAGCTCGTTGGAAATCTCATCGATGGAAAGCTTGGTGAGGCGGTGCAGTTGCAGTTCGAGGATGGCCTCGGCCTGGCGCGCGGTGAAAGGCTTTTCGGGATCGAGCTTGGGGGCGCGGCCGGTGGTGTTGATATCGATTTTCTTACCGCCGAAGTAGGCAACTAAATTTTCGCGGGCCTCGGCGCGGTTGGCGCTGGCGCGAATGATGGTGATGACGTTGTCGAGGTGATCGAGGGCGGTGAGATAGCCTTCGAGGATGTGCTCGCGGTCCTTCGCTTTTTGCAGAAGGAAGGCGGTGCGGCGGCGGACGACTTCGACGCGGTGATTGATGAAGTGCTTGATGGCGGGGATGATGCCCATTTCGCGGGGCTGGTTGTTGACCACCGCGAGCAGGATCATGGAAAAGCCTTCCTGCATGGCGGTGTGTTTGTAGAGCTGGTTGAGAACGATCTGCGGCTCGGCGCCGCGCTTGAGTTCGACGACGATGCGCATGCCGTCGCGATCGCTTTCGTCGCGCACGTCGGAGATGTCTTCAATTTCTTTGTCGTTGACGAGCTGGGCGATGCGCTTGATAAGGACGGACTTGTTCACCTGATAAGGGATTTCGGTGACGATGATGGCTTCGCGATCTTTGCTGAACGTCTCAATCGACGCCTTGGCGCGCATCATAAAGCGGCCGCGGCCGGTGCGGTAGGCTTCAAAGACTCCGGCGCGGCCGTGGATGATGCCGGCGGTGGGGAAATCGGGACCCTGCACGAACTTTAGAATCTCGGCCAGCTGCGCGTTCGGATTGTTGACCAGCGTGATGGTGGCGTCGACGATTTCGGTGAGATTGTGCGGAGGAATTTTCGTGGCCATGCCGACGGCGATTCCGTCGGAGCCATTGACGAGAAGATTCGGAATACGCGCGGGAAGAACATCGGGTTCGACTTCGCTGCCATCGTAGTTGGGGCGGAAGTCGACGGTTTCTTTATCCAGATCTTCAAGCAGCGCCGTAGCAACTTGCGCGAGCTTGGCTTCGGTGTAGCGATCGGCTGCGGGAGGATCGCCATCGACCGAGCCGAAATTTCCTTGACCGAAAATCAGCGGGTAGCGCAGGCTCCAATCCTGAGCGAGGCGCACGAGAGCGTCATACACGGCGAGGTTGCCGTGGGGATGGTATTTGCCCATGACCTCCCCCACGATGCGGGCGCACTTGCGGGTGGCGCGATTGGGCTGGAGGCCCATCTGCTGCATGGTGTAGAGAATGCGGCGGTGCACGGGCTTGAGTCCGTCGCGGACATCGGGCAGAGCGCGGCCGATGATGACCGACATGGAATAGTCGAGATACGACTTGCGCATCTCGTCTTCAATGTTGACGGGCTGAATGTGCAGGGCGCCGGGACCTTCGCCGCCGGGCGGTGGGGTCAGGGGGAGTTCGGGATTTTGATCGTCAGGCATGGTTTAGGTCTTAGGTGATCGGTCTTAGGTCTTAGGTCTTAGAATTTCTTCTCTGATATTGCCGCTTCCGCGACGCGTCGAAGCTGTGCTAAACGGTTGCATTTACAGTAAGTTAGTAGGATTGCTGCTGAACAATATTGTAGCACGGCAAAGGCCTGTTGTGGGCTCCGATCAGGAGGCTTGTTGCCTATGGCGGTTCTGATTGTGTTGCTGGTTTCGTGGGGCGTGTTTCGTGGAATTGGATGCCTGGGAGTTTCGTCGTTTGGCCACGTGGCGGGCTTCGGCGGATTACGCGCTGGCGGTGATGTTTGGGATGAAGAGCAGCGCGCACTTCACCAGCATGAAGCATGATCTGGAGCGCATGGTTCCGCGAGTCTTTCCGCGGCCGATGTGGATTATTTATGGAACCGGGGTGCTGGAATTTCTGGGGGCTGCGGCACTGTTGGTGGCAAAGGTGCACAGTCTGGCGGGGACGTGCCTGATGGTTTTGCTGGTGGTGATGTTTCCAGCGAATGTCAGAGCGGCGCGAGAGCGTACCGCTGCGCGGGAAGCCGGCCACAACGCTGTGGTTGCGACTTCCCATGCAGATGTTTTTTATTGGGCTGATCTGGTGGTTCAGCCGCTAGCGAACCTTACTACTTCACGTAAACAAACGACGGAAACGATGGAATACCGTTGGTGACGACTTCGAGTTTGCTGAATCCCTTCTCTTGGACGGCGGGAACATCGAAATGGGTGGACACAAGATCATTCGATGCGACTGCCATGCTGCTGTGATTGTAGGTGCGGCTGAAGAACACATGGCCGCTGCCGAGATTGGTGATGCGCACCAACGGATAGTTGGTGGCGGCTTGCACATCGTCTCCGTAAAAAGCTCCCTGAGACATGCCGTTGAAGCGGAAACCGAAGATCTGGTACGAGCCGCCAGGTTGAACGACTGACGGATAGGCGAGAACGAACGGCGCCCATTCGGGATTGTAGCTTCCCTCGGGGTTGTACAGTTCGATGTCGTCGGAGAAATCTGTCAGCAATATCTGTCCACTCGGAAGCATCAGCATGTTTCCAAAATAGGAGCCATCGATGGATGCGTTCGGAGTGCCGGGAACCACGTACAAATTCTTGCCGTCCCACTCGAAAAAGGTCGAAGGCGGGTCGCCATAACCTGGGCTTGCCATCATGAGCACTTTCCCGTTGATTTCGAGCGAAGCGGGACCGTCGGCGATGTTATTTCCGCCGGTGAAAGGCGGATCAGGCGTCCACGTCCCGGTATAGGAGTTATAGATCGCCGTGTTGCCGTTGGCGAAGACCGGCGGCGGGCCGGCAGAAAGCTGGCAAGTGTCCGATCCGGCGTAGAAGACAGTGCCGTCGGGACGCAGCACGGCGGGTCCAAGTTCGAACGTCGCGTTGTTCTCTCCTCCACAATCGATGGCGGAATCCCAAAGCTGCACGATCGTGCTGCCGGCGCTCGACCACTTGCCGGTCCGGGGATCATAAAGTTCCGAGTTGGTCCCGGTTGGAATGTACGGAAAAGGAGGGATGGTGACGTAGGCATCGACGGCCAGGACTTTGTGATTTGGCAGCAAATTCCATCCCTCTTCGTCGTTGGGGTCGTACTTTCCCCTGCCCGTCGAAGTCCAGGTTAAGGTCTTGGCGTCAAGCAGGGCGGATTGCTTGGTGCAGCAATCGGCCTGCATGTATGTGCCATCAGCGAGAACGACGCTCTGCGCATCACCAATGGTCGGTGGATTCGCGCCGAAAAAACTGGGAGGGGCGACAGAAGTCCAGGTATTGGCCAGGGGATCGTAGATGGCGCCCAGAGCAGTCCAGACCGGATTAAAGAAGTTGTATTCTCCGCCCATAATGATGACGCGGCCATCGGGCAAAACGGCGGAAGAGTGATAGAGGGGGCTGTAGTCCGATGGCAACGAGGCGAGTTGCGTCCATGTTCCATTCACATAATTGCCCTTGTTGTCGGGGGTCAATCGCCACCAATCCTGGCAGCCGCCTTCTTGCAGGAGAACGGTTCCATCCGTAAGCAGCAGGGGGTTGGCAGCGCCAGCGCAGTTCACGGTGTCTAGAAACGTAGGTTGGTTGGTCAGGGGAGTCCACGGCGAGGCACCACTGGAGTTGGGGCGAGCCTGAGGCTGCGCGCGCGCCGCGTCCCTCGGCGGGATTGGTGTAAGGCGCTGTGCGCCCGCAGGCTTGGCCAAGCCAACAAGACGACCATTGCGACCGCAAGCGACCGCAAAATTTTGATCTCATTCCCCAGCATGTGTCCTCCCTAACGAAGTCCTCGCTGAATCAAGACGGGCGGACAGCTTACACCGGATTCGGCCTGGGTTGCAAACGCTGAGAAGCTATGGGCGGGTGATGACTTCGTTGGGGGATGAAGGCAGAACAAACTTTACACTGCGGTCGGCGTTGGCTTGCAGAGTCTGAGGTACGTTGAGAGCCGCGAGATCGATCTTCTTGTTCCAGTATCCGTCGGTGTAGTAATCGCCGCGAGCGTAGAGCATGCCGTCGGCGATGGTGTAGTCGCGGACTTCTTCGCTGTGCCCGTCGCGAAAGATGAGAACCGCGGGCGGCAGGGATTGCGATGCGGTGGCGATCTGCGGCGGCTGGGCGGAATTCGGTTCGGAGTGGTTGGGCGTCACATTCAGCAATCGGGAGGCGTTATTGGTCGGGGTGCTGGTGACGCGAACATAGCGGCCGTTTTGAAGTTCGATCAGCAACGAATCGCTCGACGAAGGCTGACCGTTGTTCAACGAATTCATGGCTGGTCCCATGGAATTGGCTCCGGGACCGGCCATTTGGCTGAGTGCCTGCAGCAGGTATGGAGGCGGCTGGGAAGCGACGGGATAGCCGGTGGAATAAATGTCGCCGGCATCGAAGGCGTCACCGAAGAAGGGGAACGGCAGAGAAGCGTAGGGAGAATACGGAGAAGAGCGGCGGAATGCGGCTCCAGATCCACGGCCGTTGCGTCCGAAGGCGAAATTGCCGGCGGGCGCGCGGAAGTGCGGCGTGGTAGCGTGCGCCGGTGCGGCGGCGGGGTGACCTCCGGATGCGGCTCGCTGGGCTTCGGTGCACGGCACGAGAGCGGCGAGGACGATGATGGCTGCGAGGATGAGGTGTAGATTTCCTGCCAAAGCAGACTTGCCGTATGAATTTCGCGGACAAGAGTGTCCGCGCCACACGGTCTCGTCGATTGCCGGGATTCGCATAGTCAGTTAGCCTGGGCCGACGGCGGCAATTGGAAGACGACGCCGTGATCGTCATTCTGTTTTTGGGTCGCCGGGAGATCGAGATCCGCGAGAGCGATCTTGCGGGGATGACCTGGCGTTAGATCGTAAAGAGTCTGGCTGACGATGGCGTAATTGTTCACCTCGAGTTGATGACCATCTTTGAAAACGAGAGTGGTCGGAGGCTGCGGCGGTTCGGGATCAGGGTCGGCCTCAGCGGTCTCTTCCGATCCAGTCGACGACGGGGGCACGTAAGAGTCCGGGCCCGATCCGCGGCGATCAAAAACGGTAGGGCCACCTTGATACTCTGCGTCATCGTCGTCGCCGGGAGTGTCGGCGTCGCTGACATCGACGGCGTAGGGCACGGGCACCGCGTACACATACGGATAGTAGGCTGTGCCGTTTGCGATGTGATGAGAGGGATGCTGCCCGTTGTGCGAGGTGCCGGGTGAATGCGGAACGGGATGATTGGCGTTCGAGCCGGCCGGGGTAAATCCGTTATGCACGACCGTTGCACCCGTTGGAGGCGGCACGCCGAAAGCCGTGGGAGGCGCTACTCTCGCAGCAGTGGGAGGAGCTACGCTTGCGGAATGCGCGAAACCTGAAGAGCCGTTGGCTTGCGCGAAGCTGCTGGAGGCCACAAGAAGCGCGAGCAGAAAAGTCGCGAAGACAGCCAGCGAAGCCGGAATCGATCGTCGCGACAGGCAATTCACGACATTATGATACCCCAAAGGGAACGTCATGGCACACCTCCTCAGAGGATCCCTCACAAGTTTAGATCGCAATAGTCCAGCAGAGATGCGTGGGAAATGTAGAGAATTGTTAGCGTTCAGTACATCTGCGAACTCATCCGCGGGGAACCTGGACCAGGGCTGAAAGACTCCAGAGAATATAGGCGCCGACCAACGCCCAGACGCAGGCGGTGACGAGGGTGCGAGCGGGAGTTTCCATGAGGTCGGCGAGCACGCCGGAGACGAAGATAAACAGAAAAGGCACGGAAGCGAGCAGGAAGCCCGCGCCGGCAACGCGGGGGTGAGCGACGCCGAGCGCGAGGAAGAGAAGCGCCAGCAGCAGCGGTGCGGTGTTGCCGAAATAGCGGGTGCGCGGCCACGCCAGATAGGTCGCAATCGCGGCTGGAAGCAGAAGAGCGAATGCCGGACAAGCGCGCAGGATGAGCGACGCGACCCGCCGATAGACGGCGAGCACAGTGAAGCTGCGCCAGGTCGCTCCCCAAAAAGAGGCGTGCTGCATTCCCTGTACGAAGGCTTTTGGCTGGAAGAAATATGCGGCGAAAAGTAGAAGCAGAGCCACGAGGCAGGCAGCGATCCAGATGGTGATGGCGGCTCCGCGGCGGATGGGCGCGAGGTAGAGCAGGAAAGCAAGGGCGATGGGGACGACGATGATCATGGAGAACTGGGAGCCCACCGCGATCGCGAGAGAGATGCCGAGCAACACGATGCGGCGCCAGTTCCAGAGAATGACTTCCCGCGGCGCATAGAGTGTGTGGGCCACGGCGATGGCGGTGAAGATAGCTCCGAAGGATCCCCAGGCGGCGAGGATTTCCGGCTCGACGTGCCAGACGGCGGTGGCTTGCAGCACGGCAGGAGAAAAACAGTAGAGGGTGAGGGCGAGAAATCCGCCGGAGTTGCCGCAGAGGCGGCGGGAGACGTACCACAGCGACGCGCCGAGGAAGACGCCGAAAGCAAGGAACGGTATGCGGGGAAGCCAGCGCCAGTACTCGGAAGATTCGGAACCGGCGAGGGCTTGAGGCCACACAAGCAGAGGCGCGGCGGTTACCAGTGAAAGCAGCGGGGAGTGTTCGGTGTCGAAGCCCGCGTCGTCGCGGGAGACTTCGAGGGGCAGCGAGCCTGACGCGTCAGGGAACGGAGCGCCGGCGATACCTCCACCGTGGATTTGTCGCCAGCCAGCGGCAATGCGGACTTGCTCGGACGCGCTCACGCCCAAAGGTCCAGTAGATTCGGAAACGTGCAGTTCGGAATGCACGAGCCACACCGCTTGCGCCAAAAACAAGAGGAGCAAGACTCCGGCCAGAAATTGAGGTCTGCCAAAACGTTCGCGGGTGAAAAATCGGGTCATTAGGCGGGACGAAGTGTTTTACCATGAGCGGGGTGGTTTGAGGAAACAGGTGTGAGCGATTCCAGAATCGACAACGGGATCAACGCGGCTGATGGAGAGGGAACGCCAGTGAACCCGGAAACGCTGCGGCCGGCCGGTGCTCCGGATTTTGCGGTGCAGCCCTCGTATGTACGGACGGTGTTTCTTGGGCCGGACGGATTGCGGGCGGGGTGGGGATTTGCGTTCTACGTGGCGATGTTTTATCCGCTGCAGTTTGTGGTGATCCGGTGGATTGGGTCGCTGGAGTTGGGCGCGGGCGGGCTATGGTCGATGATGCTGGAGGAGTTCGGATTGGTTGTGGCGGCGATGCTTCCGGCAGTGGTACTGGCAAGAATCGAGCGGCGGAAGTGGGGAGCGTACGGCCTTCCGGGGCGGCTGGCGTTTGGAAAGTTGTTCTGGGTGGGAGCGGGGTGGGGATTTGCCAGCATCACCCTGCTGATGGCGACCATGTACGGCTTACGAGTTTTTGACTTGGGACATTTGGCGATCCATGGCGGGCGAATTGTAAGGTTTGCAGTGTTCTGGGCAGGGTTTTTCCTGCTCGTAGGATTCTTTGAAGAATTTCTGTTGCGCGGATATTCCCAATTTACGCTGACTCGATTGATTGGCTTTTGGCCGGCTGCGGTATTGCTCTCGTGCACCTTCGGTCTGATTCACCTGCAAAATGCGGGCGAGCAGTGGACTGGATTGGCAGCAGCGGCGGCGATCGGTTTCTTCTTTTGTCTCACGTTGCGGCGAACGGGGAGTTTGTGGTTCGCGGTGGGCTTTCACATGGCGTGGGATTGGGGAGAGACATTTTTTTATTCCGTGCCGGATAGCGGAACGCTCTTTCCGGGACATTTGCTGAAGTCGTCGTTTCACGGGCCGCGATGGCTCACGGGCGGGATGGTTGGGCCAGAGGGTAGCGTGCTTTGCTTTGCGGTGATCGCGGCGGTGTGGGCGGCATTTGCGCGGGCGTATCCGGAAGTGAAGTACGGGTGGAAAAATCTTTGACCCAGAGGACACAAGGGATCACAGTTTAATTCCCGCTTTGATGGCTTCTGCTAAGAAATTCCGACAAAGCGTTTCTCCTAATCTTCGCCTCAGCCTATACTCGTTTGGATGATCCCGGAAACCGATTTGCTCGCGCCGCTGCGCAGGTACTGGGGATACAGCACGTTCCGCCCGCTGCAAGAGCGGATTGTGCGCAGCCTGCTGGCGGGGCGCGACACGTGCGTGGTGATGCCGACGGGCGGAGGCAAATCGCTGTGCTACCAGCTGCCGGCGGTGGTCTCGGGCGGGACAGCGGTGGTGATTTCGCCGCTGATCGCGCTGATGCAGGATCAGGAGACGCAACTGGCGCAGATGGGCATTCCGGCGGCCGTGCTCAACAGCACGATGAATGAAGCCGAACAGAATAAGGTGATGTCGAAGGCGCGAGACGGGGCTTACCGGCTTTTATATGTTTCGCCGGAGCGAGTGGCGCGCGGGGACACCATGGGTTGGATGCAGCAGGTGCCGGTGACTTTCTTCGCGATCGATGAGGCGCACTGCATCTCGGAGTGGGGACATGAATTCCGCCCTGAGTATCGGCAGTTGAACCGGTTGCGAACGAAGTTCCCGGATCGTCCGATTGCGGCGTTCACGGCGAGCGCGACGCGGCACGTGCGGCATGACATTCTGGCGCAACTACAGTTGCGCAATCCCGACAAATACATTGCCAGCTTTTACCGGTCCAACTTGCGCTACCTGGTGCGCGAGTGCGAAGGGCGGGAACAGATGGAGATGCTCCTGAAGGCGCTGGAAAGCTATGCGGGCAGCAACGTGATCGTTTATTCGCCGACGATCAATCGCGTGGAAGAGACGGTGGATTTTCTGGAAGATCACGACATTGCGGCGGTGGGATATCACGGCAAAATGGATGGCGCGGACCGGAGGCGTGCGCAGGAGCGGTGGATGTCAGACGATGTGCGCGTGCTGGTAGGGACGATTGCTTTCGGGCTGGGAATTAATAAAGCCGCGGTGCGGGCGGTGATTCACTTGTCGCTGCCGAAATCGATTGAGCAGTACTACCAGGAGGCGGGACGGGCCGGACGCGATGGAGCAAGTGCGGACTGCGTTTTGCTGTGGCAGAAAAAGGATGCGGGGCTGCTGGGATTTTTTGCCAATCAGATTACCGACGCGGAAGAGCGCAATCGGGCGTGGGAGCGGTATCGGATCATCCGCGAGTTTGTGGAATCGAAGTGCTGCCGGCATCGGCAGATTTGCACGCACTTTGGCGAGACTCCGAAGTGGGCAGGTTGCGGGTCGTGTGATGTGTGCGGGAGCGTGGCGGAGTGGATGGCGCAGCCGGCGACGCCGGGGAAGAACGCGGTGAGAGGCAAAAAACGGATGACTGTGCGGCCGGTTGTGGCTGCGGGCGCGGGCGCGGAAGAACCTTTTCTGGACGAGCTGCGCGAGTATTTGCGGGAGTGGCGGCGAGTGGTGGCGAAGGAGACGAGCGTTCCGGCCTATATTGTGCTGCACGATTCGTCTCTCGAAGAAATTTGCCGGCGGCAGCCGAAGGTGCTGGCGGAGCTTCTGGAGATTCCGGGAATCGGCGAGCGAAAGGCGGAGGTGTATGGGCAGGAAATCCTGAAGGCACTGGAAAAATTCCGGCAAGGAGAGCGGGTTGGCGCTTCTGAGCGGGCCGCCAAGCCTGGGGATGAAACGTTGCGCTTGTTGAACGAGGGGCGAACGTTGGAGGAAATTGCGCAGGCGCGAGGACGGCAGGTGTCAACCATCGTGAGCGCGGTAGCGAATTTGGTGGAGACGGGGCAGGTGGAGTTTCGGTCTGAATGGGTGAGCAAGGAGAAGCAGTCGGTGATTGAAGCGGCGTGCGTGAAGGCGGGGATGGAGCGGCTCAAAGCGCTGAAAGATATCTTGCCGCCGGAAATTACTTACGACGAGATCAAGTTGGTGGTGGGAAAGATGCGGCGGGAGGAAGCGTTGAGAAAGGCGATCCCGGCGTAGGGGTTAGGCGGGACCTCAGGGGCTAAAGCCCCATCAACAAAGAAGCGGGATCGCGGTGCTCAAGCGCTGCGCCACCCAAAATCACAAACTGGGCTAAAGCCAGTTTGATTTTGGAACGCTCAACGCGGCGCTAAAGCGCCGCTCTTCCACGGTTGTATCTGCGGTGTAGTGCCTCCGACTGCCCTGACTATGCGGAAAAAACAGCGAGGAGTCCGGAACTCGGATGAGATTGCAGGAATCCCCTTCGGCTTCGCTCAGGGCAGGCTTCGATTACGCATCCGGATTCATGAGGCGAATCCGCGTGCTCCGCTCGGGATGACAGCGACTCCACGAAAGTTTCTAGGGAGTAAGGACTTGCGCGGCGGCTTGCTGGCCGGAGCGGACGCAATCGGGGACACCGATCCCGCGGTAGCCGTTGCCGGCAAGCGCGAGTCTGGGCAACTGCTGGCGCAGACGTTCGATGCGTTCGAGGCGGTCGAGGTGGCCGACGCCGTACTGGGCCATGGCGGACTTCCATTTATAAACGCGGGCGAAGAGCGGAGTGGCGCGGAGGCCGACGATCTGCTGCAATTCGGTGCGAACGATGGCGATGATGGCGTCGTCGGAAAGCTGCCAAACGTTTTCGGCGCTGGATCCGGCGAAAAAGCAACGGAGAAGAGCGCGGTCCGCAGGGGCGCGGTGAGGGAATTTGTTGTGGACGAACGTGGCGGCCAGCAGGCGTTTGCCTTCACTGCGCGGGACGAGAAATCCGAAACCGGGCGGGAGCGACTGGCGGACGTCGCGATCGTAGCCGAGACCAACGGTGATGGAAGAGCTGTAGCCGATGCCGGCGAGTTCGGCGGAGAGCTCGGGACTGCAAGTTGAAAGAAGCGTGGCTGCGGCGAGCCCGGGCAGGGCGAGAATGACGGCGTCGAAGTGATCTGGCTTCGGTCCTGTGAAGACGTTCCAGCCTCCAGTTTCGTGCTGAATGGATTGCACGGGAGCATTGGTAACGAGGGAGGATGGGTTGAGGCGCGGCACGAGCACCTCAACCAGCTGCTGCATGCCGTTTTCCAGCGAGGTGAAAAGCGGCGCGGCAGGCTTGTTTGCGGGTCGCGGCATTTTCTTTCGAGCGGCGAGCATGGCGCGACCGAGACTGCCGTGAGTGCGCTCCATCTCGGCGAAGCGGGGAAGCACGGCGCGCACGCTTAGGCTGGCGGCTTCTCCGCCATAGACTCCCGATAGAAGAGGGTCAGCGAGACGGTCGACCATTTCCGCGCCGTAATGGCGCTCGACTAAAGAGGCTACGCTTTCATCGCCGTTCGCGGCGCGCGGCGGGTGAAGGAGTTCCTGCGCCATGCGGAGCGTGGTGGTCCAGGAAAAAAGCGGAGAGAATCCGGTGGGCAGGATTTTGGTTGGGACCATGAACATGAGGCCGTCGGGCATGGGAATAAGGCGGCCGCGGACGAGGATGTAAGTTTTGCGATCGGCGTCGTTTGAGCCGATGAGCTGATCGCTGAGGCCGAGGGTGCGGCAAAGGTCGGCGGCCCAGGGCTTTTCGGTGATGAAGGAATCCGGTCCGGCTTCGACGATGCAGTTGTCGATATGCTCGGTGCGGAGGACGCCGCCAAGCTGTGGGGAGGATTCATAGAGCATGTACTCGATTGCGCCAGCGCGGCGGGATGGTTCGAGGGCGAAGGCGGCGGAGAGTCCGGAGATGCCGCCGCCGATGATTGCGATGCGGGTCATGAATGTGGGGTGCTGACCTCAGCGGCTAAAGCCGCTTTCCTAAAAAAGCCGACTTATCGCGGCGCTGAAGCGCCGCTCTTCCACGGAACTACAAGCGTTCGTGGTCGCCACAAGAATAAGTAACCGCGTGGGTTCACGTTCACTCTTGCTGTCTACCGAGCCCCGGTTGCGCGGTATTCCTGTACGAACCGCGCGAGGTTCTTCACGTTCTCAACCGGAGTCTCGGGCAGGATGCCGTGGCCGAGATTGAAGATGTGGCCAGGACGCCCGGCGGCGAGTCGAAGAATATTCTCGGCGCGAGACTTTAATTCTTTCCAATCCGCGAAAAGAAGAACGGGATCGAGATTGCCTTGCACGGCGCAGCGATGGTTGAGATCGCTCCAGCCTTGGTCGAGCGGGATGCGCCAGTCGAGGCCAATGACTTCGGCTCCGGTTTCATTCATCGCGGGAAGCAAGGTGGAGCTGTCGGTGCCGAAATAAATGATGGGCGCGCCGGTTTTCTGCAAGCGCTTCACGAGAACGGTGACGTGCGGCAGAACGTAGCGGCGATAATCTTCCACGCTGAGGCAGCCGACCCAGCTATCGAAAATCTGAATAACATCGGCACCGGCTCGCACCTGGGAGGCGGAGTACTCGGCGGTGACATCGACCAGCTTGCGCATCAGCGCATCCCAGTTGGCTGGCGAGTTGTACATCATCTTCTTGGCGTGGAGATAGTGGCGGGAGCCGCCGCCTTCGATCATGTAGCTGGCGAGGGTGAAGGGCGCTCCGCAGAAACCGATGACGGGAATTTTTCCTGCAAAATGTTTCGCTACCAAACCCACGGCCTCGGAGACATAGCCAAGTTCGGCGGCGCGGTCGGTGCGGAGTTGTGCGACGTCTTCGGTAGTGCGGACAGGCTTCTCGATGACCGGGCCTTCTCCCGCGGAAAAATGAAAGGGCAGGCCCATGACTTCGAGCGGGAGCAGGAGGTCGGCGAAGATGATGGCTGCATCGACGCCGAGAAACTCGGCGGCGGTGATGGTGACTTCGGCGGCGAGGGCGGGCATCTTGCAGATTTCGAGGAGGGAATGCTGCTTGCGAACGGCGCGATATTCGGGCATGTAGCGTCCAGCCTGACGCATGAACCAGACGGGAGTGTGGTCGGCGGGCTGCGATTTGCAGGCGCGAAGGAAGCTGGAATTGGGAGCGGACATGGTCGATACGATGGACCGACTACTTTAGCATTTTTGCAGGGAGGCGTGCGCGCCGCTCGCGGGGTTTGTGCGAGACTGTGGATATGAGGGAGTCGTCAATATGAGCGGCGCAGCGATCACAAAAGAAAAGGTTGAACTCACCGTTGGGGATGGAACACTGATGGGCGCGTATGTAGCGCGTCCTAACGATAGCGGGACACATCCGGGATTACTCGTCTTCCAGGAAGCGTTTGGGGTGAACCATCACATACGCGATGTCACGGAGAGGTTTGCGGCGGAGGGATACGTGGCGATCGCTCCGGAGCTGTTTCATCGCACGGCGCCGCCGGGATTTGAGGTCAGTTATACAGATTTTCCATCCGTGATGCCGCACATGCAGGCAGTGACGACGGAGACAGCTGAGGCGGATGTGCGGGCGGCGCACGACTGGCTGGGGTCGAGCGGGGCGGTAAAGGCGGGCGAGATTTTGTGCGTGGGATTCTGCATGGGCGGGAAAGTTTCGTTTATTGCAAACAGCTCGGTCCGGCTGCGCGCGGCGGTTTCGTTCTATGGAGGAGGAATCGCACCTGGATTGCTCGACCGGGCGTCGAAGCTGCAGGCCCCATCCTTATTTATATGGGGCGGATTGGACAAGCACATTACGCCGGAACATCGGCGAGCAGTGACTGAGGCCTTGAGCGCACACAAGAAAATTTACGTGAATGCAGAGTTTTCCCGCGCGGATCATGGATTCTTCTGCGACGAGCGGGCGACGTATGAACCGCACTCGGCGCGGCAGGCCTGGGCGTTGACGCTGGAGTTTCTGCGGTCGTGAAGAAGGCCGCGACGCTCTTCGCAGCGGTAGCCTCTCTGGTGGTGATGGGAGCGGTGTCACAGACGGGTTCCGTTCCGGCCGCGCAAGGGAGCAAGTCTCAAGCTGGCGCGCCTACCTTTTATAGGGACGTTCTCCCGATCCTGCAGGACAAATGCCAGAGTTGCCACCGCAGCGGCGAAGCTGCGCCGATGCCGCTGGTGACGTATGAGCAAGTTCGACCTTGGGCGGGTAAAATTGCGGCGGCGGTGGATATGAAAATGATGCCGCCGTGGTTCGCCGATCCACGGTATGGAAGGTTTTCTAATGATCCGTCGTTGAGCGCGGAGCAGATCAAGACGATTGGGGCGTGGGCCGATGCTGGAGCGCCTGCGGGGAATATGATCGACGCGCCCGCGCCACCGAAATGGAGTGAAGGCTGGAATATTCCGCAGCCGGACGTGGTAGTGAAGATGCCGAAGCCGGTGCCAATTCCAGCGCATGGCGAGGTGGAATATACCTACGAAATTGTGCCCACGCATTTTGCCGAAGACAAGTGGGTGCAGATGGTGGAGGTGCGGCCTTCGAGCCCGGCGCATGTGCACCACGCGGTGGTGTATATACGGCCTCCGGATTCGCCGTGGCTGCGGCATGCGCCGGTGGGCGAGGCTTTCAGGGCATCGATGTTGAGCGATCCGGAGGAGCGGCGGCAGGCGCACGAGACCACCAGCGATCTTCTGCTGGTGTACGCGCCGGGAAGCGCGCCGGACCGGTGGACGGATGGCATGGCGAAATTTGTTCCGGGGGGATCGGACCTGGTGTTTCAGATGCACTACACCACGAATGGCGAGGCCGCGAGCGATGAGACGAGCGTGGGACTGGTGTTCGCGAAGAGTCCGCCGAAGCAGAGGGTAGTCACGCTGCAGCTGAATAATCATGCGCTGATGATTCCGCCGGGAGCCGATGACTTTCGCGTGGAAGTGCAGGGAACCCTGCCGAACGATGCGACGTTGCTGAGCCTGTTTCCACACATGCACCTGCGCGGAAAGCGCTTTGAATATGACATTGTGCACGACAATGGCAGCGTGGAACCGTTGCTGCGGGTGAATTATCACTTTCACTGGCAGTTGAGTTACAGGCTGGCAGAGCCGCGGGAGCTGAAGGCTGGGACGAAGCTGCGGGCGGTGGCTTGGTACGACAATTCGAAGAACAATCCGCATAATCCAGATCCGGACAAACTGGTGACGTGGGGCGACCAGACGTCGCAGGAAATGATGGTGGGATTTTTCGATGTGGCGATTCCGGCGGGGATGGACAAGTGGCAGTTCTTTTTACAGCGTAAGAGAAATTGAGCGATCGGGAGATTGGGTCATTGGGCGATTGAAAAACCCGGAACTTTTCGCTAGAGGTGCGCGAGGGTTTGCGACGCAAGTTTTCGTAGACTTCCGAGATTCCAACTGAGGCTAGAAACAATTATGAATGAAAAAGGACGCATCGAGGTGCGCTCGAATGGACAGCCGAGGGCGGCTGTCCATTCATTTTTTGTTTGGCTCGCGGTAGTCTTCGTAATTTGCGGCGTGGTGATCGGCGGCGCGAAGGCGCAATCCGGCGCAGGTTCGCAGGCGGCGGCTCCGGCAGCGAAAACGGCGGTGCTAGAGTTCAAGAATATTCAGGTGCTGAAAGACATCCCGGGGGATCAGTTGATTCCGGCGATGCAGTTCATTACCGCGTCGCTGGGGGTGGAGTGCGAGTTCTGCCACGTGCAGGGGGCGTTCGAAAAGGACGACAAGAAGCCGAAGGTGACTGCACGGAAGATGATGGAGATGATGATCACCATCAACCAGGAGAATTTCGACGGGAAGCGCGAAGTCACTTGCTACTCGTGCCATCGGGGCAGCACGAATCCGGTGGCGACGCCAGTGGTGATGACGGCCGATTCGAAGCCGGCCATGGCGGAGGCGAAGGAGATCGACGAAGCGCAGGCGAAGGAAACTGGCGGACCGAGCGCCGAACAGTTGTTTGATAAATACGTCAAGGTGGTGGGCGGGAGCGCCGCGATCGACAAAATTAGCAGCCGGGTGATGAAGGGGACGATTACGTTCGGCGACAGAAATGTTCCGATCGAAATTTACTCGAAGGAGCCGGACAAGCGGATGTCCGTGACTCATACGCCGAATGGCGACAGTATCACCGCATTCGATGGACATGAAGGCTGGCTGGGCATTCTGGGACACCCACTGCACGATATGCACGGGCCGGATATCGATGGAGCTTCGATGGATGCGGACCTGCAGTTTGCGACGCATTTGAACGCGATGTTCAGCGAGGCGAAGGTGCAGGGAAGGGAGAAGATCGACGGCCATGACGCCTATGTAGTGGTGGGACCTCGGCCGGGGAAGACGCCGCTGCGACTTTATTTTGACGAGCAATCGGGGCTGCTGGTGCGGCTGGTGCGGTTGGGAGAAACGCCGCTGGGAGAGTTGCCAACGCAGATCGACTATGCGGATTACCGGGAAGCGGCCGGAGTGAAAATTCCGTTTCGCTGGACGCTGGCGCGACCGACTGGCAGGTTCACCATTCAGGTAAGCGATGTGAAGGAGAATGTTCCGGTGGATGACGCAAAATTCGCCAAGCCAGCGCAGCCTCCGGAGGAACAGAAAGGGCCGGCGAAGTGAGTGCGGTTGGCGGTTACGTTGGTGAGATGCTGCCGGCGAACCTTCGATAGGCCCTGAGCGAGAGAAAAAGAAAAGATACGGGTTAAGATTCAGCAGGGAGATCGACGTGCGAATCATGCTGCGGGTGGCAGGTGTTTTGATCATTGGAGTTGCGGTGCTTTCGGCGGCACAAGCGCAAACCGGCAGTGCCGAACAGGAATTGTTTGCTTCGGTGAACCGGGCACGGCGGGCGCAGGGAGTGCCGGCGCTGAAGTGGAACGAGGCCCTCGCGGTGGCGGCGCACCGTCATGCGGCGCTGATGGCGCAGCATGGCGCAGCGGAACATGGATTTCCGGGCGAGCCTGCGCTGGCTTCGCGAGTTACGCAGGCAGGAGCGCATTTTGTATGGCTCTCGGAAAACGTAGTTCAGGGTTCCGACGTCGAAGCCATTCAGGCTGAGTTTCTGCGATCGGCGAACCATCGCGCGAATATGATGGACGCGGATATGGATTCCGTTGGAGTGGGAGTGGTGGAGCGTGGCGGTCAGTTGTTTGCGGTGGAAGATTTTTCCAAGGCGAAGTAAAGGTGCGGGGAATAGGAGTGCGGCCACAGGGGCTAAAGCCCCAGGAAAATCGGGGTGCTTACGCGGCGCTGAAAGCGCCGCTCTTCCACGGGACTATAAGGGTTCGACGTGATCTAGAGGCTTCTGGGGTCGCGCTGCCGGCTCTGGTGCCGGTGGAGTCTACAAATTGGGTACGCTTTACGCGGCGCTGAAAGCGCCGCTCTTCCACGGGAGTATTAGGCGTCCGAAGATAGCGCCGGCGGCCGCGCCAGCGATTGAGGATCTTTGCTCCCGCAGTGTATTCAAGTAGGGCTGCTTCGCGGTAGTTTCCGGCTTTCCGAAGTGTTAGCATCCCTCACATCATGACTAAGTCGCAACTGTTGCGGTCATTGTTATTGTTGGCTTTTGCGTGCTTCGCACTGCTCTGTACGGCGCAAACTCAAAGTACTCCCGCTCATCCAATCGTGCTGCACGCGGCGCGTCTGCTCGACGTGAAGAATGGGCGCATCGTGAAGCCGGGCGAAGTGCTGGTCGAGGGCGAGAAGATTGTGGAAGTGGGCTCGGCGGTGAAGCGTCCTGCTGGGGCCGAGGTAATCGATCTTGGAGACCGGACGCTGCTGCCGGGGTTGATCGACGCGCATGTGCATCTGTTTTTGCATCCGGGGGCGGAGGATTTGCAGACGGTGCAGGAATCTGTGCCGCAGCGCACGATCCAGGCGCTGCTGGCGGCGCGCGATGACCTGATGGCGGGCTTCACGGCGGAGCGCGATATGGGGACGGAGGGCGCGGGGTCGGCCGACACGGCGGTGCGCAATGCGATCGACGATGGGCTGGCGCCGGGACCGCGGATGCGGATGAGCGGGAACGCCATCAACATCCTCGGCGGACATGAAGACGCGATCGGCTTCAACCCCGCGCAGCATGTGCTGGCGAACGCCGACTACGCGAACAATAGCGCGGAGTTGGTCGCGGTGATGCGCCAGCAATATAAGGAGGGCGCGGACTTCACCAAGATTTATGAAACCGGGCAGGACACGGTGAAGGACGGCAAGTTTTCGACGGTGTATCAGTACACGGAAGCGGAGTTGAGCGCTGCGGTCGCGGAAGCGGCGCGAGTCGGCAAGCGCGTGGCAGTGCATGCCACGGGGGAGCCGGGAACGCTGTTTGCGGCGCAGGCGGGAGTGGTTTCGATTGACCATGCCAATCAACTGAGCGATGAAACCATGCGGCTGATGCGGGAGAAGCAAATCTACGCGGTGCCGACTTTCACCATTTTTGAATATTTTGCTGAACATGCGGAGACGCCGGCGCGGGCTGCGCACGAGCACGAGATGCTGGATACGAAGGTGCAGGATTTCCGCCACCAGATTGCGGCGGGAGTGCCAATGGCGGTGGGATCGGATGTGGGGCCGTTTCCTCATGGGACGCAGGCGCGGGAGTTTGTGCTGATGGTGAAATACGGGATGCCGCCACTGGCAGTGATGCAGGCGGATTTACTGCATGGAGCGAAGTTGCTGGGCTGGGAAGGTCAGATTGGGGCGCTCGAGCCGGGGTATTTTGCCGATGTGGTCGCGGTTGCGGGGGATCCGCTGGAGGATATCAGCGTGCTGGGGAAGGTGTCGTTCGTCATGAAGGGCGGGGTGGTTTACAAGAAGTGATCGCGGGGCTAAAGCCCGACCTTCATTGGGGCGCTTGACGCGGCGCTGAAGCGCCGCTCTTCCACGGTACTGCCGGCATTCATGCCACGCCGGCATTCGCAACCACAGGGCTGAGGCTCGCGCGAGTTCTGCGCCTTGACGCGGCCCATTCGACTTCGCTCAGGGCAGGCCGCTGAAGCGCCACTCTTCCACGGTGGTTACTGGCATCGCGGTGAGTCGCAGACTTACGGAGACTTTGGGAGGGATCGACGTTTTCGGTGGGGGTAAGCGTAGAGGTGCAGGAGGTCCTTCGCTCCGCTCAGGATGACAAGGCTGTTTGTGTTCTACCAGGCTTTGTCTGAATCTTTCTCGCCGGTCTTCCAGTCGCGGTCGGATTCGTCGACATCGTCTTTCATGGTCTGATTGCGTTTGCGGTAGCAGACGAAGATGACGCCGACGGACATCACCGTCGGGGGAGCGATCAGGATGAGGATGCCGCTCTTCAGGGCTTGGATCATGCGAGAGCCAGAGGACGCGGCTTGGGTGTAGCAGAGCGCACAACTTTGGGCCGAGGCGGAGGTGGTTAACAGGAAAAGCGCGCCGATTGCAAGGACCAGTATCGAGATGGATTTCCAATTCATATTCAACTTCTTCGGCGGCCGCCCTCCGGGGCTAAAGCCCTTTCATTGATCCAGAACCTTATCGGCACGACTAAAGTCGTGCCCTTCCCGATTTCTTCGGCACGACTGAAGTCGTGCCCTTCCCACACTAATGTTAGTGCGACCACCTTACGCCATCCAGCAGACGGAAGCTGTCGGTCCAGCCATACTGCATACCGAGGAGTACGGCAACCGTGAAAATCACGACAAACCACATGAGGCCGCGATTCTTCGACAAGTGCATAAAGAACAGCAGCGCAAGCCCGGCTTCGATAATGGCGACGGACAACATTCGCACGAACATCTGCGACGCGGTGATGTCCTGGTAGGCGATGATGAACTGGATCCCGGCCAAAATCAGCAGGAGAACGTAGATCGCTACGTCTTTCCCGATTCCACCGGTGTTGTGCGTTTCGGCTACAGCCATAGTTCCTCCTGCCTCTTTCGTTCTTTAATCCTAGTGACTCAGATTCATCAGATAGATCAGCGGAACCACGAACATCCAAACCAGATCGACGAAGTGCCAGTAGAGACCGGTCACTTCGATATCATCGGCTCCGTAGCGGCCACCCTGGTAGCGAATCGCAACGGCAATTAGAGCAATCACGCCGCCGGTCACGTGCAGCAGGTGCAAGCCAGTAATACTGAAGAAGGCCGAACTGAAGAGCGGCGTTCCCCAGGGATTGTGGAAGAGCGTCGCGCCGTCGCCGATCATTCCCAGCCATTCACGAATGTGCAGCACGGCAAAGAGGATTCCGAGAACGGCCGTGATCATCATCCAGCGGAAGGCGCCGGCCTTGTCTTCCTTCTCGGCGGACCTTATTCCGATCAGCATGGTCAAGCTGCTGGTCAGCAGGATGAAGGTCATGATGGCGACGTTGGTGATGCTGTGGAAGGGCCGCGGCCAGTCGGGCGTGGCGTTGCGGATGAATCCGTAAGCCACCAGACAACCGGCAAACGTGGCGGTGTCTGCGATGATAAACAGCCACATCGCCATCTTTTTGGCGGGGACGGAAAATGTGGGCGCAGTCATTATCTCCGTCGCGCCCGTTCGCGACACCTGCCCGTGAATCGAGAGATCAGCTTGGCTCACTTTGCCTCCTACCTTTCACTGGTTAGAGCTTCATCCAAAGCAGCAAAAGCAAATACAGCCATAGCGCACCCATAAAGTGCCAATAGAGCGACGTCGCGTTCAAGGTGCTCCGTCGCAGAACAGAATGGTTCAGCTTCCCGATCACGCGGACCAGGCCGCCGAGCCCACCCAGCAGATGGATGGCGTGAGCGACCGTCAGCACATAGAAGAAGGAGTAGCTGATGTTGGTGGCGAGCCCGAATCCCTGGGATCGGAGCTGCAGCCAGGCAATCGTCTGCCCGGCGACAAAGAGAAGTCCTAAACCAAGCGTCACGTAAAGCCAGCGCGACGGAGCCGGTCCTTGAACAGCTTCGCGGCCCATGAACGCGGCAATCTGGCGGCGCGACATTTCCAGCGTGACGCTGCTGGCGATAATGATCAGCGAGTTGAGATAAAGGATGGAAGGTAGTGTGAAGTGCTGCCAATCGGGACTCGCCCCTTGACGAACGATCAAGGCACTGGTGAAGGCGGCGAAGGTCATGGTGATGGCGGCCAAGCCGACCCAGATGCCGGTGCTCGCGGGAGGTGGAGAGGAAGGCTTGACGCGCCGCAGGTCTCCGCCGGCGGGACCTAGATTGCGCCAGCCGCCGTTGCCGGAGCCTTGGCTCGGTACGCGGTCGAGATCGATTTTCGGCGGTTCGTGAACTGTGGTTGCCATACTGCTAAGGCCCTCAGGGGCTATAGCCCCAATTTTTCTTTGCTGTTAATGGCACGGCTAAAGCCGTGCCCTACCCAAAATCGCGCGTGCCCGAAATCTATTACCAATGCTTTCGTTCGGCAGGGGCTAAAGCCCCAGTCTTTTCTTGCTGCTAGCGGCGCGTCTAAAGACGCGCCCTTTCAAATCCCTCTGGCGGGACGGCTGAAGCCGCACCCTTCCCAAACCCATCTGCTTACTTCTCTTCTTACTTCTCCTCGTCCGGGCTCGAAATTTTTTCCGGCGAGGTCTGCATGATGAAGTCCGCGCTCGCACCCTCAACGCTGTACTGATAAGGATCGTGATAAACCACCGGCATCTTGTCGCCGAAGTTGTTGTGCGGAGGTGGCGTGGCCGTGCTCCACTCGAGCGACGTGCCTTCCCACGGATTATCGTTGGGAGCGAGAGGACCTTTGAAACGGCTGTAGATCAGGTTGTAGATGAAGATCAGCTGGGCAAATCCGGTGAAGAGCGCAGAAATCGTAATGAACTTGTGCACCGGGATCAGCGGGATCAGGTAATCGTCCGTGAAAGCCTGGTAGCGGCGTACGTTACCGGCCATGCCGAGATAGTGGAATGGCATAAAGATGCAGTAGGCGCCGATGAAGCTGAGGATGAAGTGGGCCTTGCCCAAGGTCTCATTCATCATGCGGCCGGTCATCTTGGGAAACCAGAAATAAGTTCCGGAGAAGATGCCGAACATCGCCGCGACGCCCATCACCAGATGGAAGTGGCCGACCACGAAATAGGTGGCATGCAACATGATGTCCAGCGAAGGCTGGGCCAGGAAGAATCCGCTGACGCCGCCGCTGATGAACATCGAGACAAAGCCCAGCGCGAACAACGAGGCCGAGTTGATTCGCAACTTCGAGCCATACAGGCTGCCCAGCCAGATCAAAACGATGATGGTGGAAGGGATGGTAATGACCAGCGTGGGGAAGGAAAAGGCGATCGAGGAAACCGGATTCATCCCGCTGACGAACATGTGATGGCCGTACACCATGTAGCTGAGAACGGCCAGGGCACCCATCGAATAAATGAGCACTCGGTGGCTGAGCATGGGCCGCCGCATGTTGGTGACCAGAACGTGGGAGACGATGCCCATGCCGGGGACGATCGCGATGTAAACCTCGGGGTGTCCGAAGAACCAGAAAAGATGCTGCCAAAGCAGAGTCGATCCGCCGGAGTGCGGCAGGATTTGGCCGTTGATCACAAGATTCGATGGAACGAAGAAGCTGGTGCCGGCGACGTGATCGAGAATGAGGAGAATGCATGCGGGCATCAGAACCGCGAATGCGGTCAAGCCCATGATCGAGGTGATGAACCATCCCCAGGCGCTGAGCGGAAGCCGCATCAGGGACATTCCCTTGCAGCGCATGTCGAGCGTAGTGGTGATGAAGTTCAGCGAGCCGAGTAGCTGGCCAATGCAGAAAATTCCAATCGAAGTTGCCCAGAGAACCACGCCAAGACCTTGGCCGGGGCCACCGACCGCACCCACAGCGCTCAGCGGGGCATATTGCGTCCAGCCACCAAGGGTGGGACCGTCGGCGACGAGAAATGACGTGACCATCACCACGAAGGCGACGAACGTGACCCAGAACGACATCATGTTGAAATGCGGGAAGGGCATATCTTCGGCGCCAGTTTGAATGGGCAGGAAGAAGTTGCCGAAGGCCGCGAAGGGTGCGGTGGTGAGCACAAAGAAGACCATGATGGTTCCATGCATGGTCATCAGTTGCAGATAATACTCAGGGGTCATCACGTCGCCGGGAGCACCGTTGCTGGAGAGCAGGTGCAAGCCCGGGATCGCGAAATTTCCCCAGCCGAGGTGAATACGCATGAGCCAGGAGAGGAACATTCCCACCACCGCGGCGACCAGAGCCAGCGCATAATACTGCTTGCCGATCACTTTGTGGTCAATGCTGAAGACGTGCGTCCGAATGAAGCTGGTCGGGGCTCCGTGCTGCGTCGGGTGGGCTGACATATCGTGCATTGTGTTCACCTCAAACCAGATGTTTTCTTGATCCGCTCAAATCGTAGTGCAGCTAAAGCTACTGCAATGCCGCCTGCTGTTTGATCCAGGCGTCGTAGTCGTCCTGAGACTTCACTTCGAGATAAGCCTTCATGTTGTAGTGTCCGAGGCCACACAGCTGCGTACAGACGATTTCATATTTACCGACCTTGGTCGCGGTGAAATGAACCGAGACATCGAGTCCGGGAACAAAATCCTGCTGGATCCGCAACTCTGGAACATAGAAGGAGTGTCCAACATCCTTGGAGTGCATCAACAGGTGAATTTCCTTGTTCACCGGGATGGCCATTTCCGCCGTCACGATATCGTCTTTTGAGTCCTGATCGTGCGTGGTATCGATACCGAAAAAGTTCGCATTCGCCTCATTGATCTGGTCGGGATGAATGGGGCCGAACTTGCCATCCGGGCCGGGATAGCGGAAATAGAAAGCAAACTGTCCCGACTGCACCTGGACCGGCACGGCATCGGCGGCCGGCGGAGTGAGGTATACGCTGGCCCACGCCTTTACCCCGAACACACCCAAAGCCAGGCACTCGGTGCCTACCAGCAGGAAGGCCGCAATCACCAGTCCCGAAGCGCCGCCGGGAAAGCTCTTAACTTTGTCGCCGGGCTTGGGATTGGAAAATTTGAAGATGAAGAAGGCGAGGAGAATTTGGGAGGCGAGGAATGAAATTCCCGCCTCGGCCATCGTGTCGCTAAACTGCTCATCGATGAGATGCCCGTGGACGGAGATATCCTGTGGCAACGGCCACGTGTGCATGATAATGGGAATTGCCGAAGCAATTGCAATCAGCACAATGACTACCGCGAAGATTTTCGCCATGCTCCCCGCCTTTGCCGGTTGAATCCGGCCTATGTCGGAATCGCCGCAGTTTTACCTGCGGCGATTCGCTGATTTGTGCAACAACTCCAGGTTGAAGCGCCCAGAATTCGGAAGTTCTTACTTGGCCTTGAAGGTGAAATTCGCAGATCCGGCCGCGCCCGCGGCAACGGTCGCCTTAGCCGTCTGCGTTCCTAAATCTTCCTGCCACGCGGTCACGGTATAGCTTCCCGGCGGAACATTGTTGATGGTGTAGTTCCCGCTGTCATCGGTGGTTGCGTACGGACCTTTTACCACTGCAAACCAACCGTGCATCCAGGGATGAATGTTGCACTGCACCGGAATCCATTCCGTTGCCTTCCAGCTCTTTTCAACCGGCGAGGCCCCGGGCGGTTGCGACTGGTTCCAGGGAATGTTCCCGGTCATTGGATTGGGATTGGGGTGGATGTTGTGCGTAGTCTGGTCGCTAGTCGTTACCTTGAATTTCTGATTCGCATCCATGGCCAGCACGTGTGGCGTGTACATGCAATTCCTCTGATCGAATACGGGCTCGTCGGAGGGCACCGCGGTCAGCGCGCCACCGGTCAGGCCGTCGGAGATGTAGAGCACAACATGCTCCAGACCACCGCCGGAGCCGACAACGACATTTTCCAGGTGAACCGGGGTCGCGTTTGCCTTGACGCAGTAAGGATCCTTCGACATGTCGATGCCCTTCATGTGAGGAGCGGTGCCGTCGAGTTTCACTGTGCCCGTAATTTTGCCTTCCCCAGCGGCGCTAACCTTCGGGTTCAGAAGCAGTGCGCCAGAACATAGCAGAACTACTGCCGATAGTACAGCGGCGAATTTGTATCGACTTCTCATAGGTCTTTCTCCTTGAAGCAAACTGAAAACCGTTCCTGCGATGCCAATTCTAGTCTTACTGTTGGCCCGACGGTGGCGGCGCATTGGGATCGACTGGCTTCAAATTGAGCTGCTTCGCCATCTGCTTTTCCTTGCTGGGCTGGTGCATGAAGGTTCGCAGATAGAAGACCAGGTCCCAGGCCTCTTCCGGCTTGATGTTGTCGGCAAAGGACGGCATGGGAGTGCCATCCAGGCCGGTCATGAAGATGCGGTAGATATCCTGATCCGTATCTCCGCACTTGGGCCGAGAGCCTTCGGTAAAGTTGAATGCCGCAATCGGCGCACCAAGGTCGTCAGTGAGAGTGGAAGCAGAAGGACCGTTGGCCATACCCTGCACGCCGTGGCACTTCCAGCACTGCACGCGGGCGAATACGTCACGGCCCGCCTTGATGCGCTCGGGCGTCACTTCTGGCTCGGGAGGAATCTTGATGGGATCTCCCGGCTTTTCGTTCGCCCAGCGCGGAGAGAAATGCTTCACCCAGGCCACCAAGTCGACCCGTTCCTGCTTGGTGAAGGTGCTCCATTGCGGCATGGCAGAGCGGTCCATGCCGCGGGCGATGGTATCGAAAAGATCTTCATCGGTGGGCAAAGTCCCGCTGGGGGTGGAACGGCACTTAAAGATGCCCAACTGGAAGTTGCGGGGCTTGGGCCACGTCGGCGGGTTCAGCCACTGTGCCACTTCGCCGTTGCCATCGCCCAATTCGCCATGGCAGCCGACGCAATAGCGGCGATAGTCCGCGGCGGCATCTTTCGCATGCCCAGTCACGTTGCCGACGTGACTGACCGCACTCGGCGCACTCTCCCAGGCCTTAAGCTGATCGGTCGAGAGCTGCGCCCACGAAGCCAGCGGGAGCGCCAAAAATGCAGCCGCACCCAACCAAAGCGACCACTTTTGCAATCCTGTCCGCATATCGATCCCTCGCAAAATTACAGCTTAGAAATCAAAGTCGAATCCGAGCAGCAGTTCGCTGGTGTTGATGTTGGCGGCATTGAGCCCCAAAGTTGGACCCGTACCGTCCTGATGCAACCAGTTGTACTCGTTGTGCCAGGCAAAACCAGCGCGGCTGGTCATGAATGGGTTGTAGCGGTAACCGATGGTATAGGTGGAGATGTTGCCCAAGGTCGAAGCCGTTCCCGGAGTGGACTGCTGCGACATCCGGATGGTTTCGTATCGCCCGATGAAGATCAGTTGCGGGCTGTAAACGTAGTGAGGCTCGAACAGGACGCCGTTCCAGGTTGGGTTGCGGGCGCCGGTGGGAAGAACCGTGCCAGTCACATTGTTCAGAGTGGTAGTTCCGCCGATAAGATCGCCGTACCCCTGACCAAACCAGGCATTGTCCTCGCCATGCTGGGTGACAACCTGAAGGTCGACGTGCTGGCCAAAGTAGAATTGTCCGACAAATCCTTCTCGACTGAAGGACTTGTTACCGATTCCAGAACCAGGAATGACGGTTGCGCCTCCACCGGTGGTGGCCCAAGTGGTGGGTGCAAGACCCACAAAGGCGTAAGCGCCAATGCGCTGTACCCCGGCCTTGCCAGTATCAAAGGCCTGACTGGCAGTGAAGAATCCAGAATAGGAGTTGGCTCCGTCGACCAGTTCCACAGTGCCGTCATTTGAGCTAAGGAGGGCGGCGGAATAACGAGTACGATCGTTCCAGCTGTGGCCCAGCACCTCAAGGCCCAGCTGATTGTCACCCATCTGCCCGAAGATGTTGCCGTCTCCAACAGGCCGGAAGTGGTAGAGCTGGTAGATGCCGCCATTTCCGGTGAGGGTCAGGATGCGTTTTTCAGAAAGCAGATTGTCGAGTTCGAACTTGCCCAGCTTTACGTTGAGCCACGGGCTGCCCCACAAGTTATCGAGCCGCGCCATGACAGTTTCAAAGTGGAAGGAGGCGGTCGGATCCGAAGAGGGAAGAACGTAGAACGAGAAGTTCTTTTCCAGGGTTCCACCGGTGTGGAAGTCGAGGCCGCTCAGGTCAAAGTCGGAAGTGGTGATGCGCTGGACTGCCTGTCCGGTAAGCGCTCCGCCCGCATACGTATCCACCAGCACCTTGCCCGTGCTGAGCCTGTGCCAGATGGGCGTGATGCGGAAGGTGACCGGCCAATAGCCGGGATTCTGCCAGATGGGAGCGTCCCGGTCGTTCATCAGCTGATAGCCGTTATCTTTGAACTTCTGTCCAAAGTAGTTCAGCATCGGCCACGACTCGTGGCACGCGGAGCAGCGCAGGCCGTACTTACGGGCGAAGGCGGGAAGCGCGTTCGCAGGCTGGCTGCAGGTGGCAACGAGAAAAACGAGAACCAGGGAAACAGCGAAGAAAGATGTGGCAAAGTGAGCGAGGTTTCGAATCTGCAAACGCCTCGTAACGCGCATGGCCGGACTCCTCGGCATCAAATCGAGATCAGTTTTTTTGAACCGCATTCCCACAAAAAGCGATAAGGCGCAGATAAATACGAGATGCAAAAAGGCGCGAACAAGAAACCCCTTTCTTGTTTCCGCCTGCGAAGCAATACAAAAATTTACGGTCCTACCATCGTACCGGGGATGAATCCTACTACGGCCTTAATAAAAATTTCAAGTAGCTTCCATCTTTTTTTTTACATTTTTTTTACAATGTCAAATCCACTTTGCCTGTGAGGCCAAATCGCTCGGCCGAGTTGACAGGTTTGTGCCGCTCGTACGAGACTCGGTGCAGGAACCGGAGACCAGGTGGCTTGTGGATGGGTTTTCGAAGGCGCCGGTTGATTTTTTCGCCCATGCAGTGTGAGAGTGTTCATGACCGTGTCGCTCGACACGATTGCCTTGTATTTGTGTGGCTTGGCTCGGTCGCGCCAGCTTTGGTAGCCCTGCTGCTCTTCTTGTCGGCAGCCACCATTCCTCTCGCGGCGCGGAGCAAAGAAAAAATTACATATGGCGAAGGCCTCATCATCAACATCCCCATGCCGGAAAGCGAAGTCGAGCAAGTAGTCGAAGACGTCGCGGGAAACGGCCTGATCCGGGGAACCAGAGAATACAACAAGGATGAATTCATCGCGGGGGCAAAGCCCGCCGATTCCTCGCATGTGTTTCCACCCTGGGACCAGGGCGGAAAGGTTTTCTACAAGGTCCGCATGGGAGCGATCGACCCGCGCAACTTCAAAGAGAGCAGTGACGTGGGCACGCTCGCCGTTCGATATGTGGTGCAGCCTCAGGGCGAGAAGAACACGGTGTTGCGCATCGATGCCCTTTTTGAAGAAGATTTCCGCAAAACCGTGCACCAGTCCGACGGCTCGGTGGAAAGCGCCGAGTACAAGGACATTCGGGAGCACCTCGACACCATCGAGGTCATGAAGGCCCAGAATGCCGAGGCCGCGGAAGAGCGCCTGGAACGATTGCGGAAGAAGCAGAATATGGCGATGCAAAATAGTCAAGCGCCGCCGCCCGAGATCACGGGGCGGTCGTCGTCCCAACCGACTCCCTCGGCCGTGCTGAATGAGCCGGATCCGGCCCCGGCCCCGGCGCCGCAAGAACCGGCCTTATCGAGCGTAGCGCCCGCGGGACAGACACTGGAAGAACGCGTCAGGGATTTACGCAAGCAGGTCGAACGTTTGGTGAAATCGCCGGGCGCCCCGTTGAAATCGGCGCCGTTTCATACGGCCAGCACGCTGCAATTGTTGAGCACGGGCACGGAAATCTTGATCGTGATCTCCACGCCTTACTGGTACGGGGTGGAGACCCACGAAGGGCAGCACGGATGGATGCAACGCGATCAATTGGAGCAACTGCCATGAGGCGGGTCACTCCAGTATTTCGGCGCGCGTCGAGCCGGCGGGCGTGGTTGCCAGTGCTGTTGGGCGTGGCGATTTCTTGCTGCGCTATTGGCAGTGAGGCGCAAGCGACTGCATCCGAGCGTACCTTCCCGCAATCGAGAGCCACGATCGAAAAAATTCTGAATGAGATGCAGGCTGCGGCCGCGGGACGCCTTCCGGTGCTCGCCGGCTTTGCCAGTGCGACTTCGGCGGATCATCCCCTGGACCGCTATCGACGAGGCTATTACCAGTCCAAGTTCCAGCTAAGCGCCGCGCCCTCGGGAGGAACGGTGGTGCGCGTGAGCGTCCAGGTTACGGCTTGGTATGCCGATCCGGTAGCGGCGAAATCAGGATATCAATTGCTCACCTCGAATGGCCGTCTCGAAGCGGACCTGCTCGATCAACTTTCCGATCAACTGGCCGCGACTGCTCCCCATGCGAGCCCGAGCGCTCCAGTAACGGCGGAGGCAAAACAGCCCAAGGCACCAGCACCAGCACCCGAGGAAGCAGCGATCTCCGCTCCGGTCCCCAGGCTTCCGGAGGTCAACGGCAGTTACTCCTCGTCATTGGCCCAGAGCCTGGCGGCGCAGGAACAAGCCACATCGCAAAGCGGCGCGAAAAAAATTCAGGAAAAGGACGGCGGTCCGCTGCAAACCGAAGCCGAAAGCCTGGAGGAGATTCTCAAGAACCAGGCTCATCCCAAGAATCTTGTGGCCGTGAAGAAGTCCGGCACTCCGGTAGTTGCGAAGGCGAGTTTGACCGCCAAGGTTCTGTTTCTAGCCAGCGTGCATGATGAGTTCGAGATGCTGGATTTCAACCGGGATTGGGTGCACGTGCGGATTTCCGGCTTGTCGCGGGGCTGGATCTGGCGCGATAACCTCGAATTGCCGGACAGCGTTCCAGACAGCGATGCTCCCCCGAATGCGGCGGCTGTGCCCACCGCCGCGGAGGTGTTTCATGTCTCCCGGGAAGAGATCGCGCCTTTCCCAGGAGATTGGGCTCCGCTTCGAGGGCAGAGGGTAAAAATCGTTTCGGTGGAACAGACCGACGAGAACGCCAAGGATTCTGGTCCGCGGCTCAGGCTGGAATTCGTCAAGTCGGTGCTCGATAAAGACTATGCTGAGATCGCGCAGAAATCCCAGGAGCTCGCGGGAATCGTGGTAATCTTTGACTCCGCCGACGGAGGCATGATCGCCGCCACGCTTCCAACCCTGCAACAGTGGAAGGCAGGTACGTTGTCGGACGCGGCTCTGTGGCATCAATGTTTTTTTGATCCGCCGGAAACCTTCACGGAATCCGGGGCTGCGGGCGGCCAATAACGCGGGTTTTAGTAAGTAGAGTGAATGCCGCCTCGCGGTTTCGGCCGGAGTTTGGGCTTGACTTTCGAAAGCTGAAAGAGTACCTATGCAGTTCTTGGGTGGTCTTGTGGGTCCACCCTTTTGCTCGTCTCGCAAAGCCTTTCTCAATCGTGCACAGGAATGCCGAGAGAGCGCCTGCAGGAGCGGTACGACAACCACACCACTGATAGCCATGAGCGCGATGACCCAACCCCTATTGCTACTTCGCAGGCAGGCCAGTTCGCTGCTGCGCGATTATGCCGAATTGATGAAAGCCCGCGTCACCACTCTGATTGTGATGACCGCGTGGTGTGGCTATTATTTCGGCGCGCAGAAAGCCGGCGTCTCGTCGCTGTCGTGGGGACTTTTTCACGCGCTGCTGGGAATTGGACTGGTCTCCAGCGGAACCGCCGCTCTGAATGAAGTGATGGAATACAAAGTGGACGGGCACATGCGGCGCACCGCGCAACGTCCGCTGCCCACTGGCCGCATGAGTTTGCTTCATGCCACCATCGCGGGCCTGCTTGCGACACTGGGCGGATCCGTTTATTTGGCGATTTTTACCAATCCCTTGACCGGGCTGCTGACCTTCCTCACTTCGGTCGTCTATCTTGCCGCATACACGCCGCTGAAACGCGTCTCGCCGATCTGCACTTTCGTCGGCGCTTTTCCGGGAGCTATGCCCGGGGTTTTGGGCTGGACAGCGGCGCGCGGCCGGTTGGAATGGAGCACGTTAATCCTGTTCGGCATCCTGTTCGTATGGCAGTTCCCTCACTTCTTTTCCATCGCATGGCTCTACCGCGAAGACTACGCAGCGGGCGGGATTCGCATGTTGCCGGTGGTCGAAGAAGATGGGCAATCCACGGCACGGCGTATCGTCGCTTACTCTGTGATCCTGATTCCGCTCAGCGTTTTGCCCAGTGTTTTCGGCATGGCGGGAAAGATTTATATGGTGGGAGCAATCGTACTGGGAGTCGCTCTTTTCTACTTCGGCGCGCGTCTCGCGTTTCTGAAACTGCCGCCCAACAGCCCTCGATCCAAGATGTTGGCTCGCCATGTTCTACAAGCCACGGTCATTTACCTTCCTCTCCTGTTTGCCTTGATGATGAGCAACTCCCTAAAGCCCTGAACCCGTAGCCTGAAGACTTCTGCGGCGTCTGGCGGGGCATGTCTAAAAACTTCATTTGCCCAGAGCTATTGCAAAGAAATAGGCCCGCAAGAAATGCGGGCCTCAGGATGACACGCGCGAGAAAATTGTGGATTTTAAGATCGCAGCTCCTGCGCGTTCAGGCGGAGCAGTTCTCAACTACTGAATCGAGCTGCCAACGTTCGAGAACACGTTGTTGGCGTTCGATCCGATCAACCGGACCGTGCCGACTACGATCACAAGGATCACTGCGAGCATCACGGAATACTCAGCGATGTCCTGACCCTCTTCGTCTGCCCAAAGCTTTTTCAAAAAGTTATTCATAATTCCCCCTTGACTTACGCCGCCCCAGAGACCGCCGAGGCCTGCGCACCCGGCTGCATGTCGGCGTGACTCACGCCCAGTCCCCACGGATCGCTTTCCTGCGCCACCAGCTCCAGGCCAACCTGATGCTCGCCACGCTCATCCAGCAGCCTGGTCCACACCACACTGAACTCAACGCGGCGTTGCCGGAAGAGAACGACGAGGGTGTCCAGAGTTTTCAGTTGGTGACGAATCGCGCCCAGCCGCGCCCCCGTTGCCGTGAGGTCGAGCGTGTGCGCCAGTTCTTCAAACAGCGCGCCGGACGCGTCTCTTCCACGCACGCGCACCGGCAACACTCCTTGAATGCGATTCTGTTGACGCCTGTTGATTTTTACTTGCGGTCGCATGGAATTTTGCTCAAGGACAGTGTGGCGCAAGCGCGACCAAACTGGAATGGCCCCGATGTGCGGTGTTCGCGGCACTGATGTTCGAGGCACGAAGGTAACCAGCCGCTCTAGGCGTTGACGAGATGGCGCTATGTGATCACTGCGCGGGCGCGGCGGCGGAGGCCTTTACCAAGGCGGAGTGCATCGCCTTCAGCAGAGGCTGGCTGTGGCCGTTGTAGTCCTGGGAAAGCTCCCACATAAAAACACCACCGAGGTGATGTTTACTCAGGGCATAGTTAACCTTGGCGGAAGTCGACGAAGGATTGTCATAGGTCATAAAGCCAAACATCGGTCCATCCGCATTCAGCAGGTAGGGCGCGGCGGCCAAATCATCGAAATTCTCGGTCCACTCTCCAGCCTGAAGGAGCGGCTCGACCTGAGAGTAGAGCACAGTGGGAGCGCCTCCATTGCCGCAGAGATTATCGTGCGCGCAGAACGACCACAGGCCGTAGACATCGAAGGCGTAACCATAGAAAGCTGTGCCGAGATTAATTTGCTCGGCGGGCACGTGAAAGACGGAGAGAAAATTCGTGGTCGAAGTGTCGAGGCTGCCTTCCTGGCCGGGATCAAGCGGGCTGAGGTACAGCGGCGAGTTGTGGCCGGAGTGATTCGTCCACGCGCCGTGGAAGTCATAGGTCATGACGTTGTAAAAATCGAGCAGCGGAGTCATTCCGGCAAAATCGTAGTCGCCGTAGGAACCGGGGCTGGAGGAAACGGCAGCCGAGATCAGGTATTGACTGGCGGGCATGAGATCGCGCAAATCCTGGATGAGCGCGGTGAACTCGATGGCCTGCTTATTGGTGTTGGGGACTTCGTAATCGAAGTCGACGCCATCGTAGCCGTTGGCAATGGCGAAGTTGGCGATGTTTTGCGCAAAAGTGGCGCGCAGCGCAGAATCGGCGTCGATGTAAACAAATAGTCCTGCATTGCCGCTGACGCAAAGTTCCACCTTGACGCCTGCCGCGTGGGCGCGCGAGATCAGCGTGGGCTCGAGGAATCCATTGGGGATCAATAGAGAACCATCCAATTTCCACGACGGCGCGATGTTTGAGTGCACGATGTGCGTGAGCTCGTCGTACGGAATCGTGGAGGAATCGTAGGGAGGAACGTTGAACTTGTCGCTGTATTCGTAATAGGCGAGCAGCCGGGAGTCCGAGGCGTGCAGAGCGGGGGCCAGAATAAAGGCAAGAGTCAGAGCGGCGATATACATCTTCCGAGTGAGGGTCATGTTGGCGGGTCCTGTGGCCTGCCAGTTTAGGATAGGCGCACGGGCCGGTCAAGCTTGTATGGCGCGGCGTTTGAGGAAGCGTATAGTCGGTCCGTTATGAATAGACGCCGCTTCATTTCAAGCGCGATGGGCGCTGCGGTCGCGGGATCACTCGCTGCCAAGGCATCTGTAGTTTCGAACCAGTTGGATCTCGAAGCGATGCGAGCAATGAGAATCGCTGCTTCGCATTCCGCTCCGCCGACGCGGAGTCTGGCACTGGATCGGCATCGTTTAGGCGTGAACTATACACCATCGAAGAATTGGTGGTTCTGCTGGAATGAATGGGACGCTGACCCGATCAAGCGAGACCTGGATGCGATCGCGGCGTTGGGCGCGGATCATTTGCGCATTCTTTTGATCTGGCCTTATTTTCAACCGAATCCAAAGTGGGTGAGTCCGCTCCATCTGGAGCGGCTGAATCAATTGCTCACACTCATGGGTGAGCGCAATCTGGATGCGGTGGTGACCGCGTTCACCGGGCAGTTGAGTGGATGGTTCTTTCTTCCTCCATTCAACAAAGCTGGATCGGCCTTCTATTCGGACGACGCAATCTGGAGCGCGCAGGAAATTTTCATTCGAGCGTTGGCCGGTGTGATGAATGGGAAGAGCAACATCATCGGCTTCGACTTTGGGAACGAGATCAACACCTGCTGGAGCGCGGAGCCCAGCGTGGGCGATGCGTGGATGAAGAAAATGTTCTCGCTGATGGAGAGCGTTTCGCCCGGTCACATTCACGTGAATGGAGTGGACGAAATGCCGTGGTTTGAGTCGACCACATTTTCTCCGCAGGCGCTGGCGGCGCGGCCGATGCCGACCATGCATTGTTATCCCTACTGGTCGGGGTCGCTGAAATTTGGTGGGGCGATGGATCCGCCCAGCATCAAGCTGATGGCGGCCAACGCAACCCTGATCCGGTCATATGCGGGCGATCCGCGAAAGCCGGTGTGGGCGGAGGAGTTCAACACCTGCATCGAAGCGCTGAACGAAAAGCAGCAGGCGGAGTGGCTGGAGAAAGCTGTGTTGGCCGCGATCGATTCAGGAGTGAGTTGGTTCACGTATTGGGACAGCCACGACGTGGACCGCAAGTTCGAATTCAACTCGCTCGAGTACAGCCTCGGGCTGCTGACGAATGATGGCAAGGTCAAGGAGCAGGGCCGGGTATTCAGGCAACTCGCCGAGACGTATCGAGGGAAGGCTGTGACGTTTCCTACGCAGCCTTTGCCGGCGCCGCCGGTGCATCGAGATCATGACATTACTTGGAGATGGATGCTGGATTGGATGGGGTGGAAGGGGAGCGGGGGCTAGCATCGGAAACAAAACCAGGGTCAAAGGCAGCGGACAAGGCCAGCCCTGAGCTTGTCGAAGGGAGTATCCGCTCCACACATGCACTGGTGTATAAAAGATAAAGTTATGTCGCAGGCAGCGCCAGCAATTACGCGGAGCCCCGCGGATGTGGTCCGGATGACGCCGGTTTCGCAGGCGCCGAACGGGGTGTGCTACGCCGCGGCGGGCGAGAGTTCCATGAGCTCGTTTGACCTTGAGCGCATGATTGCGGCGGTGCCGACCAAGGCTGCGGCTGCGCTCAAGCGCAAAGCTTATTATTTTGTCCCGCTGACGGTCACGCAGGGCGACGAGATCCTGATTGCGGACCGCTACGATGTGGCGCTGAGCGATAACGCAGTCTGCCACCGCAACCTGAACCTGGGCGATTCGCTGTGCGTGTTTATCTCCACGCGATTGATGGATGACAAATTCTCTGTGGCCTTCGAGTTCTATATCAATGTGGGGCACGCGCTGGTCGAAGAGGCAGGCGTTTCCAAGGAGTTCAGCGAGTTGGCGTGGAAGCAGGTGGAGGCGGGGACGCGCGGGGAAACCTCGCTGGATGCCTGGGAGGCGCGCAAGCTGGCTTTGGCCGGAGGTCCGGATGCGGAGCGCTTCAAGAACGAATATTTCGAAGCCACGTTTGCCGATACGATTTCGATTTACTTGCTGTCTTTATATCTAGACGTGGATTACTACGATCTGCGGGAGCGGGATTATCCGTTGCTGGCGCCTTCTGCGTTGGCCGAGCGGTTGCGGAAAGTGGCGGAGCTTTTTCCGGCAAATGCGGGGTATGAGTTTGCGGTGCTGTACAAGCGGCCCAGCTAGGGGATTGTGTGGCGCGGGCACTCTTGCCCGCGAATCTAACCACGAACAGATTCTTTTAGCCAATCCCACACTTACCAGATCGTCGGCTATGTAGGGCACCCCCAGCCCCTCATCCTGCCCGCAGTTGTCGGACAAGAATTTCCGACCCACCCTTATTTATTTCTAATCGCGAAGTTAACCGTCGTCGGTTCATTGGGGCTCACGGTGACAGCTCGCTCCCAGGTTTTCGGTTCGGTGAAGATGGGACGCTGCACGGTGCGCTCGGTGAGGACGTCGTAGGCCTGTTCCTTGCCAGCCAGTCCCCAGCCTTCATGCCAGGCGACAATCTGATAAGTGCCGGGCGGGACGCCGGTGAATTCGAAGCGTCCACTCTCGTCGGTGACGGCGTAATACGGATGTTGCACCACCATCATTTCCGCGTTCATCCAGACGTGGCCGCCATTGCAGCGCAGGTTGACCAGGCCGGGCGTTCCCATGTTGCGGGAGTTGATTTGATTAGGGAAGGGGAAGGGCAGGTTATAGCTGGCCGCGCCGTCCATGTGGATGGTGTGCAGGGTGGCATCGGAGCTTTGCATCTGGAGTTCGGCGTTCTGCGGCACCAGAAGAATATGAGGAATGTAGTGGCAGTGCCTCTGGTCGAGGTGCCGTCTCTGCTCTGGTAAGTCCATCGCTTTCCCGGCGGAGATGTTCTTCAAATAGACAACGGTATTTGCGACTCCGCCCTCAGGGCCGACAATCAGGCGCTCAAGGCTGACGCTTTTCTTGCCCTCCGGGTCGCAAATCTGGGGATCTTTTGTGACCGGGAAATCCAGTTGGCGAGGAAGTGTACCGGACCATTTGATGGTCCCGGAGATGGATCCACCGTCAGGGACGGGGATAACTTTGTAGCTGCTGCTTTGAGCCGCGGCCAGGGTTGTAGCCACAACCAAAGCCGGCAAAAGGGAACAGATTGAACTGCGCATTCAAATCCCTCATGGCCCACCGCCAGTTACGGCGGCCCAATGACGCTCGACGTGGAACGTGGGCCGAAATTTGGGTCGATCTCCGCAGGCAACGGCTTTCTCCCAACTTGCGGGACAGTGCTCTCAGGGATCCCCCTGGCCAGGGAGAGCACTCGTGTTTGCGGTCGTGCGCGATTCCAACATGGGGAGGACCGTGGTTAGACGGTTCGTGTGATTGGAATCACAAATTCACCAAATTAAGGTGCTCTAATCGAAACTGAGTGTCGAGATTACCAAGGTGGTGGACCGTGCGGGTAGGCTGCATCAATTCGAACTTGAGCCAGCTCCCAAAGACAACTGGAAGCGCGACGCTTCCGGCGCGAGATGGCTTACAATCTTCCTTCCATGGCCATACAGGTGCGATCGTTCGCCAAGATCAATCTTGGGCTGCGCATTGGCGCGGCGCGCCCGGACGGCTTTCATGAACTGCTCACGGTCTACCAGACGATTGGGCTGCACGATCTGATTCGCGTGAGTCTGAGCCGCGGCAACGGGATTGAGATACGGTGCTCCGACCCGAGAGTTCCCAAGAACGAATCGAATACCTGCTATCGCATCGTCGAGAAAGCCATGCGGGCGCTGAAGGCCAGGGGACGGGTTCTGATCGAGATTGAGAAGCGGTTGCCGGTGCAGGGCGGCATGGGAGGAGCGTCGGCAAACGCGGTAGCCACGTTGCTGGCATTAGAGAAGGTAGTGAAGAAAAGTTTGTCTTCGCAGGAGCGACTGCGGATTGCGGCGGCAGTGGGCTCCGACTTGCCGCTGTTCTTAGTGGGCGGTGCGGTGTTGGGTGTGGGCCGCGGGGAGCAGGTCTATCCGCTGGAAGACTTGCCGGAGACGGCATGCGTGGTGGTGACGCCGGCAGTCGGAGTCTCAACGCCCAACGCTTTTGGGGAGTGGGATCGAAGAACGCAGGGTGCGGGAACCTCCGCGTTGGTAAGACTGTCTGCCGCCGCAGCCAAAGGCAAGCTGCGACAATTGACGCTCCCGGAGCCATCCGATAGAATGGTTGAGCTTGGCCGTGAGTTTTCCGCGTGGCTGAGTGAAAGTTACTCCGGTGCTCCTTTTCGAAGGGGCCGGGCCGAGAATCCGCTTCTCGCGCTTGTCCGGGCCGGGATCAAGAACGACTTTGAAGAAGTCGTCTTTCCTGAGTATCCCGAGCTGAGTGATGGTAAGCGTGCGCTGGAGCGCGCAGGCGCGAAGTACGCGTCGTTGTCGGGCTCCGGCTCAACGTTATACGGGTTGTTCGCTTCGAACGCGGCGGCGCGGACGGCGGCGATAAAGCTCCGCAGGCAGGGGTGGGCGGCACAGGCCACGGTTACCCTGACGCGGCAGAAATATTGGGCAAAGTTTCTTGTTCCCAGTTTCTAGTTTCTGGTTGTTTAATAGGGTGATCACTTTCACCCGACCCGGTTTGCGGGAAACTGGAAACCGGAAACTTGAAGCAGCGGTACTGGGCCGTCGACTAATGGTAGGTCAAGTGCCTTTGGAGCACTTTGTCTAGGTTCGAATCCTAGCGGCCCAGCCAGAAAACAGCTGCTAGCTTCTAGCTACTAGCCAAATCGTATAAAGTTCGTCGTATGCATTGGCTAGTAGCCAGCAGCTAGAAGCTTTGAAGCGCCGAGAGCTAAAAACCTATGGCTACTTTGGTGACGCCGACGGAAAAGACGGAAAAAGCCGAGAAGCAGGCCCCTCCCACGCCCGAGGAGAAACCGGAACGCAAGGCGCGCGCGCGTGTGGACGAGAAGTTCAAGATTTTCAGCGGCACGGCGAATGCGCCTTTGGCTGATGAAGTCTGCAATTTTCTCGGTATGCCCCGTGGCCAGGCGATGGTGAAGCGTTTTGCCGACGGTGAAGTGTACATCCAGATCCAGGAAAACGTCCGCGGCTGCGATGTCTTTGTGATGCAGCCGACTTGCCGGCCGGTGGACGAAAACCTGATGGAGCTGTTGCTGATGATCGACGCGTTCAAGCGCGCATCGGCGCGGCGCATCACGGCGGTGATGCCTTACTTTGGCTATGCGCGCCAGGATCGCAAGGATAAGCCGCGGGTGCCCATCTCTGCGAAACTGGTGGCGGATTTGCTCACCACGGCGGGTGCGGATCGGGCGCTGATCGTCGATCCACACACGCCGCAGATACAGGGATTTTTTAATATCCCGGTGGATCACCTGTTCGCATCGCCGGTGCTGGTGGATCACTTTAAGAAGTTGAACTTGCCGAATCTGACCGTGGTTTCACCGGATGCAGGCGGCGTGGAGCGGGCGCGGTTTTTTGCGAAGAAAGTGGACGCGGCTCTGGCCATCGTTGATAAACGGCGCGTGGAAATGAACGTGGCCGAAATCATGCACGTGATCGGCGACGTGAACGGGCGCTCCTGTTTGATCATTGACGATCTGATCGATACGGCGGGAACGACGGTGAAGACGGCGGCGGCGCTCCTGGAAAATGGAGCTACCTCGGTTTACGCGTGCGCGTCGCATGCCGTGCTTTCGGGTCCGGCAGTGGAAAATATTCACAACTCCGCCATCGAGCACGTGGTGATCACCAACACGATCCCGCTGACCGCGGAGGCGCAGGGTGAGTCCAAGATCATGGTGCTTTCGATTGCGGGATTGATTGGCCGAGCGATTCAGTCCATTCACGAAGAGACTTCAGTCAGCAAATTATTCATGTAAGGCAGGAATTGAAATTATGGCAACTACATTGGAACAAAACGTTTTGGAAGCGCAGACGCGGGAAGCGGGCACCAAGAATCAGGCGCGGCGCGTGCGGCGGGAAGGTAAAATTCCCGCTGTAGTGTATGGCGCGGGCAAGGACGCCGTGCCCGTCAGCGTCGATCCGCGGCATGTGCTGCGCATTCTGCGCTCGGAGAGCGGCCACAACACGATTTTTGATCTCGCTCTCAGCGGCGGCGAGAACGCCAAGGCCGAGACTGCCAAGGCCATGATCGTGGATTGGCAATATGAACCCATCAAGGGACACTTGCTGCATATCGATCTCAAGCGCATCGCCATGGATAAGGCGTTGCGGGTGAACGTTCCCGTAGTGCTGCAGGGCGTGCCGGCAGGTGTGAAGACCGAGGGCGGAATTCTCGAGCAAATGCTGCGCGAGGTTGAGATCGAGTGCTTGCCCGGTGACATTCCGGGCCACATCGATGTCGATGTCAGCCATCTGACGTTCGGTAAAGTGCTGCGCGTTTCGGATTTGCCGCACAACGAGAAGCTGAAATTTCTATCGGACGCGAACCAGCCGGTGGCTCACGTAACCAGCGTGAAGGAAGAAGTAGTGGCTGCGCCCGAAGCGGTGGCGGCAGAAGCGGGAGCTGCGCCGGCCGAGCCCGAAGTCATCAAGAAGGGCAAGGCGGAGACCGAGGAAGAAGGCGCAGAAGCTGCTGCCGAGAAGCCGGAAAAGAAGGCCGAGAAGAAGGAGAAGAAATAACTTCGTGGCGAGAGAAGCCGAGCTGCGCTCGGCCGGACAGCCGATTGCGGCTGTCCCCACATGGGCGGCGGCGTGAAACTGATCGTCGGTCTTGGCAATCCTGGTGACGAGTATCAGCTTTCGCCGCATAACGCAGGCTTTCTTGCGGTGGATCGCATCGCCAGCAACCTGGGCGTTGAAGTCCGAAACCGGCTGTGCCGGGCGCTTACGGCGCGGGCGGTGATTGGCGGCCAGACGGTGCTGCTGGCCAAGCCTGAGACCTACATGAACCTCAGTGGCATGTCGGTGCGGGAGTTGGTGGCGGAGTATGACGCGAAGCCGGAATCAGATTTGATCGTGATTCAGGACGAGCTTGATTTTCCGCTGGGCACGTTGCGGATTCATACGCGGCGAAGTTCGGCGGGGCATAACGGGATCGAGTCGATCATCGGCGCGCTGGGCACGCAGGATTTTTTGCGCATCCGGATTGGCGTAGCTCCGGAGCACAAGATCGAAGACGGCCAGCGCTACCTTCTGGCGCCGCTTCGCAAGGCAGACCTTGCGGTGCTGGATGAAGTGCTCGATACCGCGGAAGAAGCGGTGAAAGTGATTTTGATGGAAGGTCCGGCGGCGGCGATGAACCGCTTCAACCGGAAAGAGCTGGAAGAGAAAGATTAGCCACGGATTCTCACGGATTAAATTCTCTGAGAATCTCACGGTTGATCCGTGGTGATCGGTGAAGATCCGCGGCAAAGATTTGGAGACTGAAATGAATCGTACCTATGAGTTGATGTTTATTGTCCGGCCGGATATGGCGGATGAAGATTTGGACAAGCTGGTTTCGAATTTGGAGACCACGGTGACCTCGGCCGCCGGTGCCGTAAAAAGCGTGGACCGCATGGGCAAGCGGCGTCTGGCCTACACGGTGCGCAAGTTCCGCGAAGGCATCTACGTTTTGATGACCATCGAAGGCGCGGGAACGGTGATTCACGAACTCGAGCGGCGGCTTCGCGTGACCGAGCAGGTGATCAAGTTCCTCACCGTGCGTGTGGATGAGGAACACAAGCGCCTGGAGAAGATCAAGAAACTTCGCGATGCGAAGAAGAAGGTAAGCGCGCAGCCCGCTGCGGTTGCTCCGGAAGAAGCACCCGCAGCGGAAGCACCTGCCGCCGATGTCCCGGCAGCAACGGTTTAGAGAACTACGGTCAGTGGCCAGTGGTCAGTGACCAGTTCCAAGAGAGAAACGGTTTGATTGGCCACGGATCAAGAATCACTGGCCACTGATACTGATAAGGAGTGTTATGGCTGACGAGACGAAAGCACCTGTAGCAACGACGGAGAGGCCCTCGCGGCCGTCCGGCGACGGACCGCGTTCTGGAGGAGATCGTCCGCGATTCGGCGGTGGTGGCGGCGGGCGTTCCGGCCCCGGTGGTCCTCCGCGCGAAGGTGGACGCAAGTTTTTCCGGCGCAAGAAAGTTTGCAAGTTCTGCACGGAAAAAATCGCCGACATCAATTACAAGGATTACCGCTTGCTCGGCCAGTTCGTGGCGGAGAGCGGCAAGATCGTCCCCCGGCGTTTGACCGGAGTATGTTCGCCGCACCAACACCGGCTGGCCTCGGCCATCAAGCAGGCCCGCAACATCGCCCTGCTGCCGTTCGCCGGGCGGGCATCGTAAGAAAGCAGCTTCTAGCTACTAGCTTCTAGCCTCTAGCTAAGTCGGGGCGTGGAGTGTGGATCGGCTAGGAGCCAGAAGCTAAGAGCTAGGAGCTATCATGGAAGTCATTCTCAAAGAAGATGTGAGCAAGCTGGGCGCGCGGGGCGACGTGGTGAAGGTTGCCGAAGGATATGGGCGCAACTTTCTTTTGCCGCGTAAGCTGGCCATTGAAGCCAATGCGGGCAACAAAGCCGTGGTCGCGCAGATGAAGGCGGCCTCGGTGCGCCGCTCGGCCAAGGAGAAGTCGCAAGCCGAAGAGCTGGCCAAGCAGTTTGAAGGGCTCGCAGTTTCCTTCGCGCGCCGCTCCGGCGAGAACGATCAGCTGTTCGGATCGGTCACTTCCGGCGATATTGCGGATGCCGTCGTGAAAAAGGGAATCAATCTGGATCGGAAGCAGATCCAGCTCCACGAGCCGCTGAAGACCCTGGGCGAGTTCACCGTCTCGGTGAAGCTGCACAAGGATGTGACCGCGCACTTGAAGGTGGTTATCGAGAAGGAAGCTGTCGCGGAGTAAGCAGAGTCGGCCACGAGTTGCGGCTCGACGCCCTAGGCTGTGTCTGGGCTGCGACTTATTTCACGCGCGTCAATTTGACCCAGTGTGGCGACTCATCTCCATCCTCCCCGGGAAGCGGACGCGATGTGGCCGCGCCTAGCAGATCATCGCCGCGAAGAAACAAATCTAATTCCAACACATACTTATGCAGCGGCGCGTCTGCCATGGTTGGGTCTCCGACTAGCCGGCCATAAAGTTCGGACGGCCCCAACGAAGCATCTACCAAATCTGCGATAGGTTGCTTGCCGACTTGGCCACGAACCAAGCCGTCGCAGCTGATCTCAAGCGTGGCGGGGATCGATCCCTTGTACGTAAAAATGGCTCCCGTCCACTTGCCCGCCAGGCCAACAGGCTTGGTTGAGTTGGGCACCCGGTCATTAGTGGGCGACTTCGGTAGAGTCACAGACTTGGAAAGCAACACGGATAGAATCCTGTCTCCCAGACCACTTACAAAATCTGAATACGAGTTGGCGATGACCACGATTGCCAGATCCTCTGACGGGACCAACTGCAAAAGGGCGTAAGAATCGGTAGTGCCTCCTTGCGCAGATAGGATTCGATAGCCCGATTGTTCCCCGATCCACCAGCCCAGTCCGTATTGTCGTTCATCTGTGTTGGCCTGCGCCCGGTGCATCTCGTCAATTGCTGCGGAGGATAGGGGTGAGCCTGCATTTAGCTTGTTCTTGAGATGGAAGCTGCCAAACAGCAACAGATCGTGAGCGCTGCAACGCAGTGCGGATGCTCCAGGATGGCCAGAAACTGTCAGTGGAGACGGCTGGTGCGTATGCTCATCATACTGCTTGGCTGCGGTGCGTGAGGCTGAGAGCGAGACAGAGAATCCGCAATCGTGCATCCCTAGCTGGTCGAACAATTCGCCCCGCAGATAGGAATCGAGACCTCTTCCCGAAGTCCGTTCGATGACCTCGCCTAAAATGCCATAGCCAAGGTTGGAATAATCGAATCTCTCCCCTGGACGCCAAAACAAAATTCCGTAACGTTCGATTTCTTCATCGATCGCGCAGCCAGACTCGCCAGTAAGGCACGAGCGGGCAAATGTAGTCAGGCCGGCAGTGTGGCTAAGCACACGCCGAACCGTTGCGTCGGACGCGTTCCATATCGGGCTGTGGACCTTCGCCGAACCAAGATAGTCGTTTACAGCATTGTCGAGGCGGAGCTTGCCGCGCTCCTGCAACTGCATAATTGCCGTGGCAGTGATGGTTTTCGTTACCGACGCAATGTAGTAACGAGTATTTGCGTTTGCGTGCGTTTTCTTTTCGACGTCGGCGAGGCCGAAACCCTCTTCCCAAAGGATCTTCCCGTGCTTGGCTACCGCGATTGAGATCCCGGGAACTATTCCGCCTGTGATGTTGGCCTGTATCTCGCGACGAATCGCGGAAAGATCAAGCGTTCGAGGACGAACTTCCTGGGCAGAAACGGAACCGAGTCCAACAGCGATGGTTAGTAGATAAGCGGCTGCCCTCATGCGGCTTAGACGCACTGGGCGCGGAACGGCCAACCCAGTGATCAGAAAGGAACGGGTCCCTGCTTCTTGAACCACTATGCACGAAGGGTAGTGTGCTGAATTGCATTAGAAACAGGGCATGTCCCTTGCCAAACTGGCGGGAGTGCCTTGTTACCGGCTGTTCTGTCTCCCGCTAACCCATTCCAAAAGAATCACCTAGGCCCCATAAATTCTCCCATCCAGCCTATAATTTCTGCTCACGGTTCCACCGATTCGCCGTCTATTCCTGTGCAAGCCCGGGTACGGCATTGACACCGGGCGGTATAGGAAAACGACACGAACATGCCGGCCGATGTTTGGGCAGTCACACTTGCGGTTGGTGCACGAGCCCACTCGAGAACAGAGCGCGACAGAGTGGGGAGAGTCGGCGAGAACCGGGACCCCACGCGGGACCGCATGGCTGGGCAAGAACGCCGCATCGACGATACGATCCTCATCCGCGAGGCGCAACACGGTAACCGTGCCGCCTTCGAGGAACTGGTGCGTCACTACGATCAGGCGGTGTTGCGGCTGGCTCTGCATCTTACCGGCACCGAGCACGACGCACAGGATGTTTATCAGGACGCCTTCCTCAAGGCCTATAAGAACATCGGAAGTTTTCGTTTTGAGTGCTCGTTCTATACCTGGATTTATCGCATTGTGACCAATCTCTGCCTCGATCACCTGCGCAAGCGGAATGTGCGCAAGGAAGATGCGCCGGTGGTGAAGGACGGCGACGGCGGAGAATATGACCTGCTCGATCAGGTGCCGGACGGGCGCGCCGGAGCCAATCCCGAGCGTGATTTGATGCGGCGGCAACTGGGAGCTAGGATCTCCGGTGCGCTGGAGAAGTTAACGCCACGCGAGCGCATGGTGTTTGAGTTGAAGCATTACCACGGGTTGAAGCTGCGCACCGTGGGCGAGATTTTGCATACGACGGAAGAGACCGCCAAGAATACGTTGTTTCGGGCTACACAGAAGTTGCGAGGGCAGCTGGCGGATATGAGATAGGTCTTAAGGAATCAGGTCTTGGGTCTTAGGTATCAGGTCTTAGGCCCAAGACTCAAGACCTAGGACCTGAGACCCGGGATTAAAGGTGGAACTATGAAGTGCGAATGGGTTCGAGAAAATATCACGCTGCACGTTTATGGTGAGCTGGCCGATGACGCTCGTCATGAACTGGAGCAGCACGTGGCGCGCTGTGCCGACTGTGCCGCGAAACTGAAGGCGGAGCAGGAATTTCACGCCCTCCTGTCGCAGGAGCGGGAGACCGAGCCGACCCCGAATCTGCTGGCTGCCTCGCGCATGAAGCTGCAGGAAGCGCTGGAAACGGCCGAGCAGGGCGGCTTCTGGCGGCGACTGGCCTTCGATCCGGCAAACTGGCTGCGGCAAGTGCGTTTTTCGCCCGCGCTGGCATCCGCGATTCTGATTCTCGGCTTCGCCGGCGGCCTGGGCACATCCTACAAAGTATTCGATCATCAGCCGGGCGCACCTTCCACCGCAAAAACTCCAGCTCCCGCCGAAGCTTCCATCACCGGCATCCAGTCCATCACACAAGAGCCGGGAACCAATCAGATCGACATCAAATACAACACTGTTTCCACGCTGGAAACGCAGGGATCATTGAACGATCAGCGCATCCAGCAGCTGCTGCTATTTGCCGCCCGCAACAACTACAATTCCGGCGTGCGCATGGACTCCGTGGATTTGCTGACCAAGAAGCCGGATGTTTTGCAGGTACGCGATGCTCTGATCTACGCTCTTCAATATGACACCAATCCCGGAGTCCGGCTGAAGGCCCTCGATGGCCTCGGCAGTTTCGTGAAGGACGATGTGCAGGTCCGCGACGCCGTGCTGCAGGCGTTGGTAAGCGATTCGAATCCGGGCGTGCGCACCGAGGCGATGCGTCTGATCGAGCCGGTCAAGGCTGATGGCAGCGTGCGCGGCGTCTTGATGGCGCTGGCCGCGAAAGATCAAAGCCAGTACATCAAGTCGCAAGCTCGCACCATGCTGGCGCAGTTACCCGAGATTGATTGAGCCAGAGGCATTGATAGAACTAGAGAAACTGAGGTGGTTGATTTGAAACGTTCGCTACAATTCGTCGGCCTGCTGGGCGTGCTGGCCCTACTTGCACCCCTGGCGCTGGCTCAGGAAACACAGATATCGCGCGAAGGCGGGGCATGGGGCCAGGTGCTCAACGGATCGCTGGCCGGGGTCAAGAACCTGCGAGTCAAGCTGGACATGGGCTCTGTGGTGGTACGAGGCGCACAGCAGTCGGGCATTGATTATACGTTTCATATGCGTTCACAAGCGTCCTCGGAACAAGATGCGCGCCGCCAGTTTGAAGGTTACAAAGTGAGTGCTTATGTAAAGGGAGACACGGCCTGGGTGGTCGGGGAGTGGCAGGGCCACAGTATTCACGTCGGCGGGGCTTACGTGAGGATTGAAAAGGGCTCGGGGCACAGGTTCTCCGGCGAGTTTGTGATTAAAGTGCCGCGCGAGATTAACCTGGTGAAGATCGAAACCGACGGTGGCAACATTGACACCACGGGAATTGCCGGTCGCGTGGAGGCCGAAAGCGGTGGTGGCTGTATGCACTTGGACGACATCGGCGGCGGCGCGCACGTGGATACGGGCGGCGGCTCCATCGATGTGGGAACCATTAGCGGCGACATTGGCTTGCACACCGGCGGAGGCTCCATCGAGGTGCACCATGCCAACGGAAAAATCATTGCGGAAACTGGCGGCGGCAGCGTCGAAATTATGTCGGCCACGCAGGAAGCCAGCATCGAGACCGGTGGGGGCAGCATTGAGGTCCGTCAGTGCACCGGCAAGGTGAAGGCGCAAACCGGCGGCGGCAGCATCGATCTGGGAGACATTGGCGGTCCAGCTGAAATTGACACCGGCGGGGGCAGCATTCATCTCGCATCCGCTAAAGGCAATGTACACGCCCAGACTGGCGGCGGCGGCATCGAACTCTACGGGGTTCCCTCGGCGCGGGTGGAAACAAGTGCTGGCGGCATCATAGTGAAGCTGGTAAAAACCGGCGCTCCGGCCGTCGATTCCAGGCTTGAGACTTCCGCCGGAGACATTACCGTTTACATCGCGTCAGATGTTGCCGTTTCTGTGCGCGCCAGCGTCGATTTGGGCAATGGACATCACATTACCTCCGAGTTCCCTGACATTCATGTAGCCAGTGAAGGCGATCAGTGGGGTCCGAGGTCGCTTACTGCTGAAGGTAGTTTGAATGGAGGTGGTCCGGTGCTGAAGGTTCGGACGACCACCGGGAATATCTGGTTCAAGCGCGCAAATTGATCGATCGAGGAGGGGCTATGCGCCGACAGATTTTGACCACTATTTCCTTGCTGCCGCTGCTGCTCAGCTTGTCGCACGCCGCGCAAAGTTTGCAAAGATGGACGGTTGAGTCTTCGGAACCATTCGGCATCCCCAGTGAAGATTCCGGGGCGAGTTCGTATCTGGGCGTCGACATCGCGGACATAACCTCCGACCGGCTGGCCGTCCTGAAGCTGAAGGAAGAAAAAGGCGTGGAAGTGACCATGGTCGATCAGGACGCTCCCGCCGGCAAAGTCGGGATCAAAGAGCACGACGTCATCCTGACCATGAACGGAACCCCGGTCGAAAGCAAGACGCAGTTGCACCGGATGATCCACGAAACACCGCCGGGACGCGTGGTCACGTTCGGTATAAGCCGCGATGGGCAGCCCGTGACCGTCAAGGTGCAGTTGGTTGATCGCAGTAAGGAATGGCCGATGGAGAAGGGTGCTCATGTCCAAATTCCGCCCATCCCCAGCATTCCGCCGATTCCAAGCATGCCGGATTTTGACGTTCCCAATATCAGCGTGGTTTATGCGCATTCTTCGGCGCGAAGCGGCCTGATGGTGGAGAATCTTACGCCCCAGCTGGGTGAATTTTTTGGCGCGAAGGATGGAAACGGTGTGCTGGTGCGGTCTGTGGAACGAGGCAGCCGCGCGGAGAAGGCCGGGATGCGCGCCGGCGACGTAATTACTCGTGTGGCTGATCAGCCGGTCCATGACACCAGCGACTTCAGTCATGCGTTGCATTCGCACGGTACCGGATCGGTGAGCGTGCGCGTGATCCGCGACAGGAGAGAGCTGACTCTTACCCTTACCTTGCCTAGCCGCAGGGAATCCGGCGAGATGATTGAGGAAAGCTTCGACGTGCCGGAGCTGGACGCCGAGGCTCAGGACGAACTAACTGAAATTCGCGACGAGGTTGCCAAGCTTCGGCCGCAGATGTGGCTGGCAGAGCAAGAAGTCCGCAAGGCCTCGACGGAAATGCAGAAGTCTCTTTGCGACCAGCACAAACAGATGTTGGAGCAAGCGCAGAAGATGAACGAGCAGATGCACCAGCAACAAGTTAAGCAGCAACTGGAGAAATGCCGCGAGAAACTCCAGCAGGAGATGGAACGATTGCGCCAGCAGATGCAGGGAAGTCGGCTCGATATCTAGCCCGCAGCGTGGCCGCGTGCGAGCTTTGGACCTAATTGCGCCAGGCGAACAGCATTGCGTCCCGCCTGCTTCGCAACGTATAGGGCAGAATCTGCCGCCTTCACCAATTCGTCGCGCGTGGTGCCGTGTTCCGGCAGGGCGGCGGCCCCAGCGCTGATCGTCTCGGTCCGCGGCACCCCCGGGAACTGCCAGCCTTCCACCATCTTCCGCAGCTTTTCTGCGACGCCCATCGCCTGCTGGGCGTTGACTTGAGTCAGCAGGATTCCGAATTCCTCGCCGCCGTAGCGGCACACAACGTCTATCTTGCGCACCTGCTGATTAAATAACGAGGAAGTTTGCCGGAGAACTTCATCTCCCAGCACGTGCCCAAACTCGTCATTCAAGCGCTTGAACTGATCGATATCCGCCATAATGACCGCCATCCCGGCGCCGTAACGGCGGGCGCGTTCGATCTCCTCCAGGATGCGCATCTCGAAAAATCTGCGGTTAAAAATACCCGTGAGACCGTCGACGTAGGCCAACTGCTTCACGCGGTCGACATAATGCGCATTCTGGATGGCAGTGGCGCAAATATCGGCCACCGATTCCAACGACTGCTGGTCGCCGTCACGAAACGCATCGGCTTTGGCGCTGTCCAGCGCGAGCACTCCCAGCGTTTGCCCGAACGAGATCAGAGGAATGCACATGCGCGAAGCCGTCTCTGCGAAGAACTTCACGCCGGCGGGCTGTTGGCAAAGATCGCATTCCGTTGAGGTACAACTGTCGGCGAGAATCTTCGCCCAGGGTTCGGTGTCAGCCGGAAAACGGCCGCCTTCCGGAATGCAAGGCGTGAGTGTACCGTGATGAGCCCGCAGCACCAGGTCGTGATCTTCCCGCAGAAAAAGCGACACGTGCGATACCCGGAATGCGTCCTGAATCAGCCCACACACTCTGCCCAGTAACTGTTCCAGATCCAGAACCGCGGTGGTTTGTTGGGCAATCGCGTTGATCGCCTGTAGTTGCCGCGCGCGCTGCTGCTCCAGCGAGTAGAGCCGCGCGTTCTGCAATGCGATCGAAGCCTGCGTGGAGAACAGCGTCAGCAGATCGATGGTCTCCGCATCGAAATGGTCAATGCAATCGCTTTGGCAATCGAGCACGCCCACCACTCCATCCTGCACCATCAAGGGAATGGCGATTTCAGAGCGCGTGGATTTGGCGGAGCAGAAATAGCGTGGGTCTTTGCTGACATCGGGCGCATACACGGGCTGCTTCTTCAGGGCTGCAACTCCGGTAATCCCCTGGCCGAGCGGCAGTCGAACTTTGTCCTGGCCTTCGTCCCAGCCAATCTGCGAGCGCACGTACAACTCCTTCGACTGCTGGTCGAGCAGCACAATTGCCACATTGCGCAGATGAAAATAGTCTCGGGCGATCGCCAGGATGCGCTGCAACACCTCATCCAAATCAAAGGTGGAGAGCACCGCCTGTCCGGCGTCGTACAGGACTGCGATTTTATTCATAACTCACGGGATATGGTAATGGAGCGACGCTGGTTACACAGGTTCCGAAAGTAACAGGAACTTCCGGCGGAATTGGATTGGAAAGGCAGGTTTTAAGCCCCGCAAGAAGACTAAACGAGCCTGCAGCGCGGCCCCGCAGCACCGTGGAAGAGCGGCGCTTCAGCAGCCTGCCCTGAGCGAAGCCGAATGGGCCGCGTAAGATCCCTCTCATCAACGCGGGCTTCAGCCCCTGTGCTCTACTTCCACTTTCTGGCGGTACGGATCAATCCATAAGCCACGGCGCAAAACCAGAAGTCCACGATTAGCCCCCAATCCGGCTGAAAGGGCCGGTGTCGCGGCAAGTGCAGGGATGGAGCGAGAAGGAAGTAGGCCACGTTTCCCAGTACGACGGCGAAAAAAGCCTGTAGGAAATTGACCAACACAACTAGATTAGACGCCGGTTTGGGGCTGTGCGGCTAGCCAGCTAGCGATGCACGGGTGGATAAGATAACTTCCTATCCAGTACCGAGAGGAAATGGTGACCGCAGACGTGGCAAAGCCAATGATGATCCTGATAGCCGGCCCTTACCGATCAGGCACCAACGACGACCCGGCCTTGATCCGGAAGAACGTTCAAGATATGGAGTCCTACGCCGTGCCCATCTTCCGCGCCGGGCACATTCCCGTTCTAGGGGAATGGCTGGCCCTCCCGCTCGCGGAACTCGCCGGCTCCAGAAAAATTGGCGACGAGGCCTTCAACGAGATCTTCCATCCCATCGCGGTTCGGCTTCTGGAGAAGTGTGACGCTGTGCTTCGCGTAGGGGGGCCCTCGGCCGGTGCCGACGAAATGATACGTGTCGGGCGCAGCATCGGGCTCAAGATCTACACTGCGCCGGCAGAGATCCCGAAGGCCCAATGACTTTCAAATTGTCATAGGTCAGTCCACGGACTTCAGCGGCATGCGCTCCGTTTACCAGACAACTTGCTGCTACCATTCCTTCGTAGCCCTCGATGCTCGAACTAACCACTCCAGTCCAGTACGTCAAAGGAATCGGTCCGAAGCTGGCGGAGATCCTTGCCACCAAGGGCATCTCGACGGTTGGCGACCTGCTCAGCTATCTGCCTTTTCGTTATGAAGACCGGCTGAATCCACGCGGGATCGCGGAATTACGTGCCGGAGAAATGGCGACGGTGATAGCCGAAGTTCGGAACTCGGGGCTGTTTCGCACCCGCCGCATGCCTATATTCCAGCTCACCGTCGGGCAAGGCAGATCGCGCCTGCGCTGCCTGTGGTTCAACGCTACTTACCTGCAGGATAAATTCAAGGCCGGCGAGTTGATCGCACTCTACGGCAAGGTAGAGCAGGATCCGAAGAGTGGCGAGCTGCAGATTATTCAGCCACAGTTTGAAATGCTGGGCGATGCCGCCGCGGAGGACGCGGATGATAAAGCCGCCGCGTCGCTCGAAGTAGGCCGCATCGTACCCATCTACGAATCCGCGGGACAAGGCCGTGTAACAGCGCGCTGGTTCCGGCGAGTCATCCGCAAAGCTCTGGACGATCTCACTCCCGATCTCGCCGAAACCATTCCCGCCGCCGTGCGCGGGCGTCTGGCATTGCTTTCACCGCGCGAGGCGTTGTGGAAAGTGCATTGGCCTGAGGCGGGTGAAAGCTTCGAGGACTTGCAGTCATCGCGCACGCCCGCGCACATCCGCTTGATCTTTGAAGAATTGTTCTTCATCGAGCTCGGACTGGAACTCAAGCGCCGCCAGCAAAAGGCGGAGACCGGAGTTGCTTTCAGTCTGGACGATCGCGTGCGTCAGGCGATCAAGAAAATTCTGCCCTTCCCCCCCACGGCGGCGCAGAAGCGGGTCTTGAAAGAGATTGCCGATGACATGCAAAAGCCTTATCCCATGCGGCGTTTGCTGCAGGGGGATGTAGGTTCTGGAAAAACCATCATCAGCTTTCAAGCCGCGGTCATCGCCATCGAAAACGGATATCAGGTCGCGCTCATGGCGCCCACGGAAATTCTCGCGCAACAGCACTACTTTTCCGCGCGCCGAATTCTGGAGAATGCCGGCTATCGCATCGTTCTGCTGACCGGATCGCTGGAAGCCGACCGCAAGCGCGAAATCCGCCGCCACATCGCGCAGGGCAACGCGCAGCTCGTTATCGGCACGCATGCTCTGCTGGAAGAGAAAGTCGAGTTTGCGAAACCGGGCCTGGTGATCGTCGACGAGCAGCACCGCTTCGGTGTCTTGCAGCGCCTCAAGTTGATGAAGAAGTCTGCGGAAACCACCGATGCTCGTGCGGCCACTGCTTACGTGGGGGCAGCCGCCCCCGGCTGTCCGCCCGAGCACAGCTCGGCTGATCTCCCGTCCACTTCCGCAGAGCCTGATGTTCTGGTCATGACGGCCACGCCGATCCCCCGCACGCTCGCCCTTACGCTGTATGGCGACCTCGACATCAGCGTGCTCGACGAACTTCCCCCCGGCCGCACTCCGATCGTTACCCGCAGAATCAGCGATGACGAATCGTCAAAAGTGTGGGACTTCGTGCGCAAGCAGGTCGCGGCGGGGCATCAGGCGTACGTGGTCTATCCCGTTATCGCGGAAAGCGAGGAGACCGAGCTCAAAGCTGCGATCAAGATGTACCGCGAGCTCAGTGGTAAAGTCTTCGCCGACCTGAAGGTGGGCCTTCTGCATGGCCGGCTGGACACCGACTTGAAAGATCAGGTCATGCGCATGTTCCAGAAAGGCGAGTTGCAGATTCTGGTCGCGACAACCGTGATTGAAGTTGGCGTCGATGTGCCCAATGCAACCGTGATGGTGATTGAGCACGCGGAACGCTTCGGGTTGGCGCAACTGCACCAGCTGCGTGGGCGCATCGGACGCGGAGCCGCCAAATCTTTTTGCATCTTGATGACCGGCGGCAAGGCCACGGAAGAGGGCGAGCGCCGTCTCGACGCCATGGTCCGCACCAATGACGGCTTCCAGATCGCCGAACTCGATCTTGAACTGCGTGGGCCGGGTGAATTTTTCGGCACTCGGCAAGCCGGGATGCCGAGCTTCCGCGTGGCCAACCTGATTCGCGACCGGCAATTGCTGGAACTCGCCAAACGCGAGGCCGCGGCGGTGATGGCAGGGCCGAATTCGGAAGTGACGCAGGTGGAAATCAGCCGCGCCCTCGTGGCCCTGCGCACCCGCTGGCAGCACACCTACGGTCTGGTCGAGGTGGGCTGAACTGGTAGAATCAACTGATAGAAACGATATCGATAAAGATGGCCGGTTCTTCCCAACTGATTCAGATCGAAGTCTCCCCGCCGGTGCGGGTTTTGAAGCCGGAGTGGCTGCGGGCGAAAGCGCCCGTCGGCGATAATTTTCATAATCTCAAGAAGCTGGCGCGTGGGCTGGGACTGCATACTGTCTGCGAGTCAGCGCAGTGTCCGAACATCGGCGAGTGCTGGAACCACAAGACCGCGACGTTCATGCTTTTGGGCAACATCTGCACCCGCCGCTGCGGTTTCTGCGCCGTGCCCAAAGGCCGCCCCGAACCCATCGATTTGGATGAACCGCGCCGCGTAGCCGAGGCCGTCGCCACGCTGGGACTGAAGCACGCGGTAGTGACTAGCGTGAATCGCGACGATGACAACGTTGGTGGCGCAAAAATTTTTGCCGAGACCATTCGCGAGATTCGCGAGCTTACTCCGGATTGCCGCATCGAGGTGCTGATCCCGGATTTTCAAGGCCTGGAAGAACCGTTGAAGATTGTGCTGGAAGCACGGCCAGACGTTCTCAATCACAATACCGAAACCGTGCCGCGGCTTTATCGCGCCGTGCGTTCGGGAGCCCGCTACCAGCGCACGCTCACGCTGCTGGAGAATGCCAAGAAGTTTTCGCCGGGGATGGTGACCAAGAGTGGAGTGATGGTGGGGCTGGGCGAATCCAGCGACGAACTTATCGAAGTCTTCCGCGATCTCGGCAGCCGCGGCGTGGACATCCTTACCGTGGGCCAGTATCTCCGTCCCTCACGCGATCATCTGCCCATTGCGCGTTTCTATACGCCGGAAGAATTCCGCGAACTACGGAATGAGGCGTTGCGCTTCGGCTTCCGCCACGTTGAATCCGGCCCCATGGTGCGGTCGAGCTATCACGCACACGAACAGGCGGAGTCCACGGCGGCTCCGCGAGTGGTTTCCTAGCAGGCTCCCTCAGGGGCTAAAGCCCTCGTTCCTATTGGCTCCGGGCGGCACGACCGAAGTCGTGCCCTTCCCGATTCCAATTCAGTGCAGATAGATTCTAGAAGATGTGCAGCTTGATGCTGAGATATTTCTTGGGATCCTGGCGGATTGCCTTCACCAGGTTTTGCGTCTCGACCAGCATCTGGTTGGCGTTGTTATACAGCGTGTCGTCCTTGAACAGTTTCCCAGCAGTTCCGCGCCCAGCCTCAAGATCGCTGGTGAGTGCTGCGAGCTTCGTGACCGTCGTGTTGATCTTGTCGGCCAGTTCCTCGTCCTTGCTCAGTCTGCCCAGAGTCCCCTTGCCGGCATTGATATCTTCTGTCACCTTCTTCAGGTTCACGATGGTATCGTTGGCATTGTTGTAGAGAGACGGGTCCTTCAGGAATTTTCCCGCCGTACCTTTACCCGCTTGAATGTCGTCAACTACTCCGTTGATCTTGTCGAGTGTTGCGAGGAACTTGTTGTAGGCGTCGTTGCTGTTGATGAGCGCGCCCAGGCTGCCCTGGCCCTTGGCAATCTGATTTACGATTGCCTGAAAATCGGCGACCGTATCCGAGAAGCGGTTATAAAGCGTGGGATCGTAAATCAATTTTCCGATCGATCCCTTGCCGCTCTCGGCGAAGGCCAGGATGCGGTCGGCGCGCTTGAGCAGCGCGTCCATGTTCTGCAGCGTGCTCTGGCTCGAGCGCACCACCTCGTTAAAATCAGGATGCACCTGTGTGGGAAGAGCGTCGCCATCTTTCGCTGGCGCACCGACGGCCTGCGAGCTGTCTATGTCCAGATAAGTTTCGCCGAGCACTCCGGCCGTATCGAGCGAAGTCACTGAATCGCGCCGGAGATTAAACCCGTACTTCGTGCTCACCTTCATGATCACTTCGACGGGCGTGATCTGCTTATCCTTGTCGGCCACCACGCGAATGGCCGCGACGTTGCCAATATCCACGCCGCTCAGCCGCACCGGCGCGCCCACGCGCAATCCGCTGGCATTGTCGAAGAAGGAGACCAGGGTGATACGGTGCGAGAAGAAGCCGCCCGTCCCGGACATCAGGAACAGAAGCAGCGCCAGAATCAAGCTGGCGAAAATTACCGTCAGGCCAACCCGTAGTTGCGACCATTTGAGCTGCTTCTGACTCGGCAAATGACTCCCTCAAACCAGTATTTGCTCGGAGGTTCCGGGAACAGACCTGAGCACGGCTGCCCGCTGCCCCTCGCAGCATAATAACAAACCGGAGCCGGGTTAGGGCCGCTGCGGACGAAGAACTGGCAGCAGCGCAAGAGCGAGCAGGTAGGCGACCAGGCCACAGGCCAGGGTCACCGTCAAGCCAAACTGAATTGCGATGACCATCGCCAGCACGGAACCCAGCACGCTGGCGGACGCGTTCATCGCCCAAGCCCACTCCACGGCATTGTCGTCGTTGGCTGCGGCGGTAGAGATGCCCAGGTCCGGGCCCGCCGCCAGGGCGCGCAAGCCCGTGGGAAACGGCATTCCCATCACAAATCCGAGCGGAGCTAACAATACTGCGCTTACCAGAAGCCGATAGTAAAAGCCCAATCCCACCCAGGCCGCCAGCCAATGAGGCAGAAAAACTACATCCAGCAGAAGTGCCATGATTACCAGCGTGATGGGCATCCAGGCCAGCTCGGTGCGAGGCAGCCAGCTCCGGGAAAGCAAGCTGCCCGCGCCGCTCGAAAGCATGAGCAGAAAAATAACCACCGTCAGCGCATAGGTGGGATGTCCCAGGAAAAGCACGAACCTTTGAATGAAGGCGATCTCCACCAGGATGTAGCCGAGGCCAACCGCAACAAAATAGAGCAGGGGCAAAGCCGAGTGGCGCATTCGGCCGGAGTGCAAGGCTAGTGGCAAGATCAGGAACACGGTAACCGCGACCAGAGAGATGACCAGCACCAGCAGCAGAACCAGCACTCCAAGGTTCACCTTCCAGTCCACGCCTGCCCGCAGATTGTGCTGTCCGAGAATCTGGTCGGGCTTCAAAGTAAAGAAGAAAAATGGGGCGTTGTCGTTGACGGGGGCGACGTTATAGGCGTACTGCCGGGCAAAGGCATAAGGATCGTTGCTGGCAATCAGATCGCTAAAAGGATTGGGACCTGGCTGGGAAGGAAGGTACAGCGGGCGTAGTTGAGGGTAGCGCGCAAAGTGAGTTGTGACTTCGGCTTCTTCCTCAGCCGTGAAGGGCGTTTTCTTCGCCAGCACCACCACCGGGATACCGTCTTCGTTGAGCGCTCCCTGGGAGGCGACGATGAAATTGCGCGCGGGATTGGCGACGCCCAGGCGGTGCAGCGCGTCCATAGCCACGGCCACCACACGCAAGGCTTCTCGCGGCTCGTGAAACTCCCAGCGCGTGATTGCGATCATTCCATCTGGCCGCAGATGCTCGAAGTACTCGCGAAAAGCTTCCACCGTATAAAGATTATTTTCGCTGAGCGCGAAAGCTCCGGCGGCGGTGGAAGCCCATGTATCCACCAGGGTCATCTGCACCACATCGAACTGCTGCTGGCTTGAGCGCAGATAAGATCGGCCATCGGTCACGTGCAGATGGACGTCGGGGCGCTGGTAAAGATGTTTGGAGTAGGTTGCATACCGGCCGCGCATGATGGTGTCGGCGATGATGGGATTGATCTCGATGCCGGTCACGCTGGGGCTGCCGTTGGCCAGCGCGCTCAGCACGTCAATGCCGCCGCCCGGACCGATGATGGCAAAGTCTCCGCGAGGGCGCAGAACATTCACCAAGGCAGGCGGTCTGGACATGAGAATGCGCTCCCACGGCGTGCCCCACACGTGCTCAGGCTCAACATTCATGATGTAGGTGGACGCATCGGCGTCAATCACCACCGCCTTGGACTGCCCCCATATATCTACTTCTACCCGGGAAAGAGCGTTCCAACGGGCGAACTCCACCAAGGCCGGGTTGCGGAAGATTCCCTTCGCATAGACCACATCGATCAGGCGATCCGAAAGGTTGCCGGCGATGAGTACGAGAAAAGCGGCCAGGAAACCGCCGGCGACCCTGCGTCCAGTTTGCGTAGGCGCCCAAACCGCGGCCGCCACGGTCAGCGCCACACTGGACATCAGGATCGTGTTCGGCCCGCCAATCCAGTTGAGAAGCGGCACCACCGCCAGGCAAGCCAGCGCACCGCCGCCTAAGTCGGCGCCGTAAAGCAGCGGAATCCGGCGGGCTTCGCGCGCAAAGACTACGGAAAACAACACGCCAGTCAGAAAGAAAGGTATAGCGGCGGCGAGATAAAGAATCGTGAGCCGCAAAAAATTCATTCCGCTTACTTCGAGCGCCACGGGAACATGCAGCACGATCTCGAGCACCAGAAGAACCGTCACCGAGTTCACCATGCAAAGCCCGGCAGCCAGAGAGCGAGTCTCGAATTGACCAAGCCAGCCCTTCCTCATGTAGGCGAAGACCCCGCCCGCGCCCAGCCCTAGCAGCGCGATCGAGATGGCAAGAAAAGCGAAGTGATAGAACAGAACGACCGAAAACAACCGCGTCAGCGCCAGTTCCAGCAGCAGGGCAGCGAGACTCGTCAGACCCAGGCCAGCAAGCAAAATTGGTTCAGAAACTTCCTTCGATAGAGGTGGGGCAGCAGCCTGAATCGTGGCAGACATAAATTGAGTGGTAGAGACAAAGTCTAGCAGAAGGCTTTGCCGGCGGACCTTAGCTTTTGAGCTACCTAGCTCTCGAGAATAACCTGCGCAATCGCCTGCTCCGCCGTATGGGAAAGTGACAAGGCGGCATTCTTGACGCCCAGCTTGGCGGCAAATTCCCCGGCCTTGCCATGAAATGAAATGCTCGGTCGTCCACCCGGCAGGCGCACCACCTCGCAATCGCGCCAGCGAACACCGTGGCTCCAACCCGTGCCCAAGGCCTTCATGGCCGCTTCTTTGGCAGCGAAACGTGCGGCGTAGCGCTCCGCGCGATTGGCCTTGGAGTCACAATACCGGATTTCCCCCGCCGTATAGATGCGCTGCAGAAAGCGATCGCCGAAGCGTTCGATCGAACGCCGTATGCGCGGAACCTCCGCAATATCAATGCCTGTGCCGACGATCATAGCTTCCTGGGTTTATACGCTATCGTTGCGCCAACAATGCTTGAAGTTCCTTCACGGTCTCCGCAACGCTCTTTGCAGCCGTGTCGATCACAATATGTCTACGGCTCCATGGTTCATATTCTCGGGAGACCACGTCTTCCCACGTAGGCAGACGGAGGCCGCTGATATCCGCTCGACGTGCTTCCACACGCCTGCGATGGGCTTGAAGATCAGAACAAGTAATCTCGACTTCAACGGCGTCCACCCCTGCGCGATTTGCCACGGCGACCCATGCATCGCGAGTAAGCCGAAGGGGATTTACTGAATCTGCAAGAACAGTCCGACCCGCGAGAAGATTATCTTCTGCAACCGCATAGCCCACTCGATAGCCATCGTCGTGGAGCGGACCTGTCAGCCTGCCGGAATCACGGATAGCTTGTTCAATCGTGTCGATGCGCACGTAAACCACCCCCAGTTGACGTGCCAGTTCCCTGGCGATCGTCGTCTTCCCCACTCCCGGTAGTCCGCCAAAGACGATGAGCATAGAGAGCAGCCGAAATTCGGTTCTGCTTCAGAATCTCCAACGCTAAGAAAAGTATCGATCCTCTACAACAGCCGGTCGCCGCGGTAAATCACTTCGCCCTTCACCATGCGAGCCTCCGTAGTAAGGCGATGAGGTTTCGCCGGGCCGATCCCGTCAATATGCATCACCTCATGACCGTGCGCCACCAGCCAGTCCGAAACCAGCATGCGATGGCAGCGGAAGTATACGCGCTCAGCGCACATATACGCGGTGCGCGAACTCTCGGCCAGCGCCACCAGTTCCGCCATCGCACTCTGAAATTCCCCGGTCAGCATGTAGTCAGCGTAGTTGCGGAAGCTGTCATTGCGCAAAGCAATGTGAGGAGAGTCCTCACGAATTTTCTTGCGATAGCCGCCAAGCGCGGGCATCCATACGTAACGAATTCCAGCCTCCGGCAGACTCTTCTCCAGCGCTTCCCGATTGAATTGCGGCAGCCGCCGCGACATGGGGAACGCGCGAATATCTACTAGAGTTTGAATGGAGTGCGCCTGAAGCGTCTCGATCAATTCCGAGAGGGCGCGAGTCGAATGTCCGACGGTGTAAAGGATAGCCAACACCGCTTCGATGCGAAACCATCACCCTGCGATGCGAGCCAATGCAGAGGCGATTGCGGAATCCTGCTCCGGAAAAACCGTTCGCAAGTCGAGCAACACGCGGCCTTCGTCAACCCGGGCAATGATGGGAGGCTCTGAAGTGCGCAGGCGCGTGGTAAGTTCGTCGGCACTCAGCCCTTCGCAAGTCAGCGCCAACAAGCGCGTAGGCAAAACAGAAGAGGGAGCTGCACCGCCGCCGAGGATCGACTCACCGTCCACGATTTCAACCTTCAACTTCGCGCCTGCAACTTGCCCTGCCAGAGCTTCTGCCCGTCTACCGATCTCCTCTTTCGAGAGCCGCATCATGCGCAGCGTGGGAATCGCATCATGATCGCGCCGGATATAGTCTAAGAGCGTTGCTTCCAAAGCGGCATAGATGAGCTTGTCCACGCGCAGGGCCCGAAACAACGAGTTCGCCCGCATCCGCGCGATCAGCCCGGTCCGGCCACTGATCAGCCCCGCCTGCGGGCCGCCCAGCAGCTTGTCGCCGCTATAGGTGACGATGTCCACGCCCGCGCGCAGACTATCCAGCACGCCCGTCTCCCCTTCAATTCCGACCGCACGCAGGTCAAAGAGTGCGCCGCTGCCCAGATCCTCCATCAGTGGAACGCCACGCTTGTGGGCCAGCGCCACCAGATCTGCCGTCGAGGCCTGCTCGGTAAATCCTGTGATCTCGAAGTTCGAGCGGTGTACCCGCAGCAGCACCCGCGTCCGTTCGGTGATGGCCTTTTCGTAGTCAGAAATGCGGGTCCGGTTCGTCGTCCCAACTTCGCGCAGGATCGCCCCCGACTTCGCCATTACATCCGGAATGCGGAAGGACCCGCCAATCTCCACCAGCTCCCCGCGCGAGACGATAACTTCTCCGCCCTCCGCCAACGTGTTCAGCGCGAGCAGCACCGCGGCCGCATTATTGTTGACGATGATGGTCGCTATTTCAGCTGGTGTAGCGACAGCCGCTTCGGCTGTCCCGCTTGGGCGAAGCCCGGCGGCATTCGCCGGAGACCTCGCTGCAATTCCGTCGCTACCCAGCAACTGCCGCAATAACCGATCCACATGCACATCCCGCTTTCCGCGCGCACCTGCGGCAAGATCGAATTCCAGGTTGGAATAACTTGCCGCCGTCTCGCGAATGTGCTCGATGGCCGCATCCCCCAACGGAGCGCGCCCAAGGTTGGTATGCAGGATCACTCCGGTAGCGTTGACCACCGTCCGCAAGGAGTAGCCCATCGCCTTGCGCAGTTGGTTTTCCACCGCTTCCATCAGACCCGAAAGCGCAAGCTCCAGCGCATCGTCGTCCAGTAATCCAGATGTGATTTCTTGGCGTAAGCTGGCCAGCACGGCGCGCGCAGCGTCCGCCGCGGCATCGTGGCCGTAGATCTCCGCAAGCGCCGTGAGCGCGGGACTGCGCAGCACATCATCCACCGAAGGCAGCTTGCGAAAAAGCTCTGATTGCGCGGCATTTTTCACTGGAGGATTATCCCATGAGGGAATCGCCCACGCATCATCATTCACCTCATCACAGCGTATGCAGGTACGCGAGCAAATCTTGAATATCCTGCTGGCTGAGAGTTTGGCTATAGCCCGGCATATCCGGGCGGCCGTTGCGAATGATGTCGCTGACGCGGTCGTCGTTCGCGGGCAGTCCGCTGAGCGAAAGATATTGATGCTGGAATATCCCCTTCAGGCCGGGCCCCTTCTTGCCCTTCGTGGAATAAGGCCGGTGACAGCGGTCGCAGTAGTTGTCGTAAATCTTGCGTCCCGTGGCCTGTTGCGGATTGAGGCCGAGTTCGGCGTCTGATTTACGGCGCTCGATATCGCAGCCCGTGACCGATGCGAATGCCAGCAATGCGACGACAGTCGCGACGAACAGCCCGACCACGTTGAGCCTGCGCCCACATCGCGTTTCGGCCTTTCGCAATTTCATCGTTCTCATGCTTTCATATCCATTTTCGCCCGGCTTTCCCACAGGCATCGCGGCGTCGCTCCACTTACAATGATAGAGCATAGCCATGCCAGTCGCCGTGAAGCGAGTTTACGAAGCAGTAGCGCCCTCTGACGGCGCCCGCGTACTGGTAGACCGGTTGTGGCCGCGCGGTCTGCGCAAGTCCGACGTCGCCGCCGTCGAGTGGCTGCGAAATCTCGCTCCCTCGAATGAACTCCGCAAATGGTTCCACGCCCAGCCCGACAATTGGCAACTTTTTCGTAAGCGTTATCTGAAAGAACTCGCGAGTCCAGAAGCCGAAAAGGATTTGCTGACGCTCTATCGCCTGGCCCACAAAAGAAAGCGTCTCACGCTTCTGTTTGCGTCGAAGAACGAAATCCACAACAACGCAACCGTGCTCAAAGATCTGCTCGATGGAATGCGCAAGCCTCCCACTGGCACCGGGCCAGCCGCGCTCCGATCGGCGCGCCTGCGTGGCGCTGCGGTTCGACGCCGGTAGGCGTTGCCACCGCTGGCGGAACCTTCATTTAGAATCGCCGCATGAGGACCGTCTTTCAATGGAGCCTGGGTAAGCGCTCGCTCGAACTGGGCAAGCGCACGCTCATCATGGGCGTCGTCAATGTGACCCCTGACTCTTTTTTCGATGGCGGCCATTATCTGGACTCCGCAAAAGCCGCTGCCCACGCCTTGCAGTTGCTCGAGGAAGGCGCCGATATCATCGACGTTGGCGGAGAATCGACCCGCCCCGGCGCCAGCGTCGCGGTCACATCACCATCAGCGGAAACTCGAGATCACGAGGCAAAACAAAAGCAGGAAGGTCGCACGGCCAAGGTCGCCGTCAGCGTGGAAGAAGAATTGGGCCGCGTGCTGCCGGTGATCGCCGAACTCAAGAAACTCCGCCCCGATGCGGTCCTTTCCATCGATACGTATAAAGCCAGCGTGGCGCGCGCCGCGGTGGCCGCGGGCGCCGAAATCGTCAACGATGTCAGCGGCCTGCGCTGGGATCCGCAAATGGCCAGTACCCTCGCCGAATTGAAGTGTGGCGCCATCCTGATGCACATGCGTGGGCGTCCCGAGGAGTGGCGCACTCTGCCGCCGCCCATCGATATCGTTCTCCAGGTAAAACGCGAACTGCGCGAATGGGCGGAAGCCGCGATCCGAGCGGGGGTGCGGCGGGAAAGAATCGTGCTTGATCCCGGCTTCGGCTTCGGAAAAAACTTCGAGCAGAACTACCCGCTTCTGGCGCGCTTTCAGGAACTGCAGTCGTTGGGATTCCCCCTGTTGGCAGGCACTTCGAGAAAGTCATTTATCGGCCGCATGCTGGCAAAGGACGCGAACGACGCAGCCCCTGCCGACCGGCTCTACGGAAATCTCGCCGCTCATACGGTTCTGATTCTTAAAGGTGCGCACATCTTGCGCACGCACGATGTGAAGGCTGCAGTCGAAGCGGCGCGGGTGACTGATGCCATCCTCGCCTCTCATTGAACTTGGTTGCCGAGAATTCGTTCGCCGAATCGCACCTACGATATCGGATGCGGCACGCCACCGCTTCGGCCTGAGCGCTCGCTCCCCACATCACCGACGCAGGCCGCGCGGCGTTTGATTTCCAGCCAACATGCGCCTAAACTCTTGTGAATTGATCATCAGGCGCTGCCCTTCTGTCGCCCGGGAAGGTTCCATATTGAGGTGAGTTACCATGCGTCGACTTCTTCGTTCCCTTCTAGTCCCGCTTCTGCTTCTCTCTGCCGCGTCAGGGCAAGACAACCCGCAACCCCAGCTTCAACCCCGCACCGCCGAGCCGGCGAAGCCGAGCGGCCCGGATCGCGAAATCTCACTCGATGTGCAGGTCACGGATAAATCTGGCGCGCCGGTTCGAGGTCTGCAGCAACAAGACTTCGCCGTTCTTGACGATAAGCGACCGCAGAATATTGCTTCGTTTCACGCCGTCGATAATGGTGGCGATTCGACCACCGAGCCGGTGCAAGTCGTTCTGGTGGTCGATGCCGTCAACACCGGCTATAACTCCATCTCTTACGCGCGAGGCGAACTCAAGAAATTCTTACTGCAAAATGGCGGCAAACTTGCCCAGCCCGTGTCGCTCGTCATCTTCACCGACACCGGGGCCAAGATGCAGCAGGGTTCGTCGCGCGATGGCAACGCCCTGGCAGCGCTCTACGACCAATACGAAACCGGGCTGCGGATTCTCAATCGTTCTCAGGGCTTCTACGGCGCAACCGAGCGGTTTGACCTCTCGCTCAAGACCATGAACCAACTCATCGAATACGAGCACACTCAGCCGGGCAGAAAGCTGATGGTTTGGTTCAGTCCCGGATGGCCCCTGCTCTCCGGACCAAACGTTCAGCTCACCTATAAAGAATCTCAGCAGTTGTTCAACACGATCGTGGGGCTTTCGACAGGCCTTAGGGACTCTCGCATTACTGTCTATGCCATCGATCCGCTTGGCTTGGCCGATGCAGGCGGAGTCCGGATTGGCTATTATCAGGAATTCTTGAAAGGCGTTACTTCGCCTTCCAAGCTCAACCTGGGCAACCTGGGCCTGCAGGTACTGGCAGTTCAAACCGGCGGCCGCGTGCTGAACTCGAGCAATGACCTCACCACCGAGATCGCAAACTGCGCCGCCGATGCCACTTCTTTTTACGTCCTCTCGTTCAAAGCCGCTCGGGCCGACCGGGCAAACGAATACCACGCCATCGGAATCAATGTCGATAAACCCGGGATCACAGCTCGCACCCGCACCGGCTACTACGCCCAGCCTTGAATCGCGGCTTTTTGAGGTCCTTAAAACCCTTTCCCCGAATCCAGCAGAATCGTCACTGGCCCCTCGTTCACCAACTCCACCTTCATCATTTCCTGAAAGCGTCCCGTCTCGCAGCGCAATCCGTGCGCGCGAACTTGCTCAACGAAAAACTCATAGAGTTGTCGCGCTTTTTCCGGCGTCGCGGCGTCATCGAACGAAGGCCTCTTGCCTCGCCTCACGTCGCCGTACAACGTGAACTGCGAAACTGCCAGCACGCTTCCGCCAACCTCCTGCACGCTGCGGTTCATCTTTCCCTGGGCATCCTCAAACACTCGTAAGCCACAGATTTTTTCTGCCAGGTAGGTAGCGCCGGCTTCGGTATCGTCCCGGCCCACGCCCAGCAAAACCAGCAGTCCGAGGCCGATCTCGCCTGTAATCTCCGCGTTCACCGAAACTCGGGCGCGACTGACTCGCTGCACAACTGCACGCATGTGGTTTGACCGCTACGAGCGGCCGCGTTTAGGATGCTGAAGGTATACCACAGCCTTCGGCCTGATGAGTCCGGCGCTTCCTTTACAGCCATTTGCCGGGACCGTTACACTACACGTTCGCCTTTTTCCGTTGCAGTGGCATCTGACACGCTGGCCGAAAAGAAAAGGCGGCGACCTTAATTTGGCGATCTGGCTTGGGCGATCGTGAGTCCAGGATATCGAATTTCAAATCTAATCGAGTTTAAGCGAGGAGAAACATGGCAGCCGTTGACGAGAAGGTAAAACAGATTATCGTGGAGCAGTTGGGTGTGGACGAAGGCGAGGTCACTTCCAGCGCTTCGTTCGTGGATGACCTGGGCGCGGATTCATTGGATACGGTGGAACTGGTGATGGCTTTCGAAGAAGGCTTCGACATCGAGATTCCGGACGAAGACGCCGAAAAAATCCGCACCGTGCAGGACGCCATCGATTACATCTCCAAGCATTCGAAAGGCGGCAAGTAGTTTGGGACGCAGGGTCGTAGTTACCGGCATCGGCCTGATCTGTGGCGTGGGCAACACCACCGGAGAAGTGTGGCAGGCCGTGCTCGCTGGCAAGAGCGGCGTGGCCCGCATCACTCAATTCGACTGCAGCAATTTCGCCTGCCAGATTGCCGCCGAGGTCAAGAACTTCGATCCACTCAACTTCATCGAAAAAAAGGAAGTCAAGAAGATGGGACGCTTCATCCACCTGGCGCTGGCCGCCGCGGATGAAGCGTTCAAGATGTCCGGCTTGAAGATCACTCCCGAAAACGCCGAGCGCGTCGGCGTGCACATCGGCTCCGGCATCGGCGGATTCGATATCATCGAACGCGAACATGCCGCTCTGCTCGAGGGTGGACCGCGCAAGATTTCTCCTTTCTTTATTCCCGCCGCCATCGTCAATCTCGCCGCCGGCCACGTCTCCATGCGCTTCGGCGCCAAGGGACCAAACGAGGCCACGGCCACCGCCTGCACCACCAGCGCCCACTCCATCGGTGATTCTTTCCGCATCATTCAGCACAATGACGCCGATGTGATGATCGCCGGCGGTTCCGAGGCCGCCATCACCGCGATGGGCGTCGGGGGATTCGCCGCCATGCGCGCGCTTTCCACCCGCAATGACGACCCGGAAAAGGCCAGCCGTCCCTGGGACCAGGATCGCGACGGCTTTGTGATGGGCGAAGGCGCCGGCATCCTGATGCTGGAAGAGCTTGAGCATGCCAAGAAGCGAGGCGCGACGATCCTCGCCGAAGTTGCGGGCTACGGCATGTCGGGCGATGCCTATCACATGACTCAGCCTGCGCCCGAGCACGAAGGCGGCTTCCGCGTTATGCGAAACGCCGTGCGCGACGCCGGCATCAGCCCCGACAAAGTTGACTACGTCAACGCCCACGGAACGTCCACGCCCATCGGCGACACGCTTGAGGCGCACGCCATCCGCAACTTTTTTGGCCCGCGCAAGATTCCCGTCAGCTCCACCAAGTCCATGACCGGCCATCTCCTCGGCGGCGCTGGAGGCCTTGAAGCCGGAATCACCGTCCTTGCTCTACGCGACCAGATTCTTCCGCCCACCATCAACCTCCTCCATCAAGATCCAGAAACTGACGCCATGGATTTCGTCCCCAACCACGCCCGCAAAGCCAAGCTCGAATATGCCATGTCGAATTCCTTCGGCTTCGGCGGCACCAATGGCGCGCTGCTGTTTCGCCGCTGGTCAGAATCGTAGCCAGTCTCCTGATCCGGGCATTAAACCACTGAATTTCCAGTACTCTATAACTCGCCCCCCACTCGCCAGTCCACTTCCAGGTCATGAACCTTTTATGCTTCCCGCCTTGCCCCTTAGGGTTCTTTGAATTCCCTCCCCGGCACGCCACAATAAACATTCATACTGGAAATTATCCCTAACCCCTTATGCAAAAAGCCTTTGGCACTGTCCTGGCACCGGTTCTACCCGCCAAGAAGGCAGCCGCTCGAGCCGCCTTGATCGACCTCGACGAACCTTCTAACTCCTTGCTAACCGAATGTTTCCGGCAGTTTGGAATCGAGACCAAACCCGTATCTTTGATCGCAGCCCAGCGCCTGCACCAGGAGAAGTTTGAAGCCTGTGTCACCCATCTGGGGCCCGCAGCTGAAGCCGTTATGGAGGCTGCCCGAACGTCCCCTTCCAACAGCCGTCTCATCCTCTATGCAATCGGCGGCAACGCGCAGGAAGCGATGCGCTACTCCAAGTATGGGATTAACGCCGTCTTCCAGGCGCCCCTGGAGCGTCCTTCCGCCCTCAAACTGGTACGCGCCACCCACATGCTGGTTCGCCATGAATTCCGGCGCTACGCGCGCATCCCCATCATGACCGAAGTCACGATCGTCAGTTCCGATGGTAACCGCGTCAGCGCCTCCAGCATCGATGTCAGCTCTGGTGGCATGTCGCTGAAGAGCTCCGAGGATATGCCTGCCGGAACCAACGTGGAAATCTCCTTTTCCCTGCTCACGCTGCCGCGCGTGAACCTGCGCGGAGTCGTGACCTGGCGCAAGACCAAGTCCTTCGGCCTGCACTTCGACCCCACCGACGACCGACGGCAAAAAGTCAAAGAGTGGATCGACGCTTACCTGGAAAGCTAGAAAGGGTAGCTTCTGCGACAGCCCATGTAGGGACAGCCGCCTAAGCTTGCCCTGAGCGAAGCCGAAGGGGCTGTCCGCAGCGCGAAGCTCCGTTCATGCTTCCACTCCCGCTACAATATCCCCGTGCCCGAAGCCAGTACCCGCGAAGTTGCCACAACCGAAGTCACGGCCAGCCCCCTCCGCTTCACCCTCCGCCAACGAATCGTTCTCCGCCTCATCATCGCCGCCGGATACTGGTTCATCCGCCTCATCGGTCCCACCTTGCGCGTGTGCGTCTCGCGCGAAGAAGGTGCGCAGCAAACCATCGACCAGCGCCCGCTGATCGTTTCCCTGTGGCACGCGTGTCAGATTCCGGCAACCTACGTGTGCCGCGATATCGGCGTACGCGTGATGAGCAGCAACAGTTACGACGGCGAATACATGGGACGCATCATCCGCAAATTCGGCTTCGTCGCCGTCAAAGGCTCCAGCAGCCGCAACGCCGTGCGCGCCCTGCTCGGCCTGCGCCGCGCCCTTCAGGACGGATGGACCGTCGCCTTCACCCTCGACGGCCCCCGCGGCCCGCGCCGCAAAGTGAAGCCCGGCCCCGTCACCCTCGCGCGCTCCGCCGGCGTTCCCCTCAGCATGTTTCACATGGCCGTCGAGCGCGCCTGGGTCCTCAACACCTGGGACCGCCTCATCATTCCAAAACCTTTTTCCCGCGTGCTGGTACGCTTCGGCAAACTGATCCCGGTCCCGGCGGATGCAAGTGAGGAAGACCTCGAGCGCTACACCGCGGAACTCCAAGCCGCTCTCGATCGCGTCTGCGAATTCGCGGAAGAGAGCGTGAAAAAGGTCGGCACGGCGGAGTTTCCGTATTACCGCCAGACCTGAGGCTGCCAGTTTCCGGTTTGCCCGTAATCCGCCCGCTCTCCACATCTCAAAAGGTACAATTGGGGGATTCCGATGCCGCTGGCACGCGCAACCCGGTTGGGCCCGTACGAAATCCTCACGCCTCTCGGCGCCGGCGGCATGGGCGAAGTCTATAAGGCACGCGATACGCGCCTGGATCGCATCGTCGCGGTTAAGATTTCTAAGCAACAGTTCTCCGAACGCTTCGAGCGCGAAGCCCATGCCGTAGCCTCCCTGAATCACCCTCACGTTTGCACGTTGCATGATATCGGGCCAAATTACCTGGTCATGGAGTACGTGGAAGGCACCGTACTCCGAGGGCCTTTGCCCGTCACCCAAGCTCTTAACTACGCGGTGCAGATTTGCGATGCACTTGACGCTGCCCACAAGAAGGGCATCGTCCATCGCGATCTCAAGCCCGCGAACATTCTGGTCACTAAGAGCGGCATCAAGCTGCTGGACTTCAGCCTGGCTAAGATCGCCCCGACAAAAATCGCCCTGACGAAGTCCAGTGCCAGCAAGGCCGGGCAATCCGCCGACCCGCCCATCGACGCCACTCTCTCCATGGCGCTCACCGGGAAAAACGAAATCGTGGGCACGCTCTTTTACATGTCACCGGAGCAGTTGCAGGCACAGGGCACCGGAGCGGAGGTTGACGCCCGCAGCGACATCTTCTCCTTCGGCCTGGTGCTGTATGAAATGCTCACGGGAAAGCGCGCCTTTGACGGAGCTTCTCCAGCCACCGTGATCGCCGCCATCATGGAACGTCCAGCGCCGTCCATTGCAGACGTCGCGCCTCCCGCGCTAGACCGGATTCTTAAGCGTTGCTTGGAGAAAGATCCCGATAACCGCTGGCAGAGCGCTCGCGACCTCAAAGCCGAGTTGGAGTGGATTGCACAGGCTCCGAGTGGGGGAAGCACCGTGTCCGGCCCCACACGCCCTACGTGGCTACCCTGGATAGCCGTGGGAGTGCTCGCCTTGGTCGCAGCAGCCACTTCCTGGATCGCCTACCGCTCCACGCGCACTCCGGAACTCAAGCCGTTGGTCCGGCTGGATGTTGACTTGGGTCGCGACGTGTATTTGACCGCGGTGGGCGGGTCCGACGTTATCATCTCTCCCGACGGCAGGCGCATTGCCTACCTTTCTCGCGGCCGTATCTTCACGCGCCGGCTGGATCAAGCGAACGCTACAGAACTCGCCATCACGCAGGGTGCGACAAGCCCGTTCTTTTCCCCAGATGGCCAATGGATTGGCTTTTCTGCAAACGGAAAATTGAGAAAAATCTCGGTTGAAGGCGGTTCGGAGATTGCCTTGTGCGATGCAGGCGCGTCCTACACCGGCGGCGATTGGGGGGATGACGGCAATATCGTCATGACGCTCAACGCCCACGCCGGACTATCACAGGTTTCCGCCGGCGGAGGAAAGCCCGTCCCCCTCACCGAGCTTCAAGAAGAGGAACGATCCCATCGCTATCCGCAAATACTGCCCGGCGCCAAGGCAGTGCTCTTCACCGTCCAAAATGCCAATTTAAGCGTGGATGACTCCTCCATCGACATAGTCACGCAGAAGGAATACCGCCGCAAAACTCTGTTGCGCGGCGGGACCTTTGGGCAGTATCTAGAAGCCTCCGGCGGCAAGGGCTATCTCATGTACGTGAACCGGGGAACGCTGTTCGCAGTTGCTTTTGACCCCGTGAAGCTGGAGACGAGTGGCGCGCCTGTGCCCGTCTTACAGCATGTTTCTTATTCTCCGCGGTTTGGCTCCGCGAAGTTAAGTTTCGCTCGTACTGGGGCGCTGGTGTACCGCAGCAGCGAGATCGACGCTACACGGCTGGCGATCGAATGGCTGGAGCCGGATGGCAAAACACAGCCCTTGATGGACAAGCCTGGGCTCTTCCAGAATCCGCACCTCTCACCCAACGGGCAGCGCCTGGCTGTCGACGGCGCGGATTTAACCAATCTCGGCATTTGGATCTATGACCTTCCGCGCGACACGCTAACCCGCTTGACGAGCGAGCCGGACCATAAGCCGGTGTGGACGCCGGATGGCAAGTTTGTTGTCTATCGCTCGGCCCAGGGGATATCCGGGACGCGAGCCGACGGCGGCGGCAAGCCCCAGCCTCTGACCCTGAGCAAGGACCTTCAATTCCCCACGTCTTTCTCGCCCGATGGCAAGCGACTGGCGTTTCATCAAGACGGGATACAAGGCTTCGATCTTTGGACAGTATCGATAGAACGCGACGGAGACGAACTGAAGGCGGGAACACCCGAGTTGTTTCTGGGAACGCCTTTTGCCGAGCGGGACGCCAGCTTCTCCTCTACGGTCGCTGGCTGGGATACGACTCCAACGAGTCGGGTATTCCCCAGGTTTATGTGCGTGCGTTTCCAGACAAAGGCGGCCGCTGGCAAATCTCCAACACCGGTGGAACCGCACCCATCTTCTGTCGCAACGGACGAGAGCTGTTTTTTTATAGCCTCACTGACGATCGGATCATGGTGGCGAGTTATTCGGTCGAGGGTGGCTCGTTCCTGGTGGGAAAACCGCGGGTGTGGTCAGACGTAAGTTTGGCGGCGCTGGCCGCCTCCACCGGGGCTACTCAGTACGACATTGCACCCGACGGAAAGCGCCTTGTCGCCGCTACTTACGCGGGGGGAGCAACCCAGCAGAACTCAGGCCACGTCATCTTCCTCGAAAACTTCATCGACGAATTGCAAAGGAAGGCACCGCTCAGGGACAAGTAGTCGTCGAGAATTTCAAACGGACCCCCTCTGGCGGAAATACCCATCCGAATGCCGAATCCGATTCCTGCGACTCGGTTCTCCGAAGTGGTCCTGGATTGTTGGCAAACCGGAAGCTGACCCTGCCTCCAAATCAGTTTCGGCAGGTTGACTTCCACCGCTCCCGCCCGGTAAATTTCTCGCACCACTTATTTCCGTTCTTTGAAATGTCCTTCGGTTTGCGCGTCTTTGCCTTGTGGCGAAGACAGGGAAGCGGGTGCAATTCCCGCGCTGCCGCGCAACTGTAAGCGAGAAAATCGCAGCCGGTCACTGGGAGAACTCCCGGGAAGCCCGTCTGCAGAATCCGGATGCTCTGGCCAATGGCTAATTGCTAGCTGCTAATTGCCAATTGCTAATTGCTGGCACACCCATCCTCACTCGCCAAGCCAGGAGACCGGCGTAAACCGTCCACCTTAACCCCTTTCGCGTGAAAAGGAGGATGGTTATGCGCGCTCTTTGCGCTTCGCTTTTGCTTGTCGTTCTTCTCGCCGCAGCATCCGCTGCCGATCTCAAGGTCAAAGTCGTCGACCCTCAATCCGCCGCCGTTTCCGGCGCTCAGGTGTTGCTACTCGAAGATAAAACTGCTTCGCATCCGCAGGTGGAGCTGACCTCCGCCGAGGGAGTAGCTGTCTTTCACGAAGTCGCAGCCGGCCCTCACCAGATCCGCGTCCTCGCTCCCGGCTTCGCAGTCGATAGCACGGCGCTTTCCGACAAGGTGGATTCCGTCACCATCCAGCTTCGCCTCGCTCCCACTTCGCAAACCGTGGTAGTCACCGCAACCCGCACACCTGTGGAGGCCAGCACCGCCGGCGCCGACGTGGAAGCTCTGAGCAGCGAGCAGTTACAAGTCATGAATCCGGTTGCTGCCGATGATGCTCTTCGCTTTCTTCCCGGCGCCGTGGTGAACACGGCAGGCCAGCGCGGGGGATTGTCATCGCTCTTCGTGCGCGGTGGTGATTCCAACTACAACAAAGTGATCGTCGACGGCGTAAGCGTCACCGAGCCCGGGGGAACGATTGATTTCGGCACACTCTCCCTCGCCGAAGCCGATCGCCTGGAATTTCTGCGCGGGGCGCAGAGCACGCTCTACGGTTCTGATGCGATGACCAGCGTGGTCCAGGTTTGGACTCGCACCGGCAACACGCCCGTTCCGGAATTTCGCTTCGGAGCAGATGCCGGCAACTACGGCACGGAAAGCGGCTACGCGTCCCTCGCCGGATCTCACGGCCGCTTCGATTACAACCTCTTCGGCAATCAGTTCAATACCAGCGGCTCCGGCCCCAATGACGATTACTCCAACTCTCTGGAAGGCGCGAATGTGGGCTTCCTGTTGAACGACAAGATTTCTCTGCGCCTGCGCGCTCGCCACGATAACAGCGTGACCGGAACACCTGGTGCATGGAATTTCAACGGAAACAACGTGTTTGATGTCTTTGGCACAACCTATGTCCTCTCTCCCGATCTCGGCGCGCGTGCCCGGCAAAGCAATCTGCTCGCCAGCCTTGATCTCGCGGTGAAAACCGGATCGAACTGGACGCACCACTTCACCGGCTTCGAATACAACCTGAAGACCACCAACCTGGATAGCGGCATTTCGCCCGAGAACACTCCCTTCGGCACGCTCAACACTCCCTTCGAGGCCCTGGTCAACGTCAACCGCGCCGGCTTCGACTACCAGGGCAATTATGTTGAGCGCAACTGGGCGGAAACCACAGTCGGTTACGAGTTCGAGGACGAAAATGGTTCGGTCAACGATCCGATCCCCGCCAACTTTGCCAGCGGCGGCCACGGCTTGCGCTTGAACGAAGCCGCTTACGCGCAACAGGCGCTCACCCTCGGGCGACTCACCGTGATCGCAGGCGGACGCTTCGTTCACAACACCACCTTCGGCAACACCGGCGTCCCGCGTGTCGCCCTCGGTTTCAAGGCTTTCCACGGTGGCCAGCTGTTTTCCGGAACGCGGCTGAATTTTTCCTACGCCACCGGAATCAAGGAGCCCCGCTTCGAGGAAACTTTCGTCAGCAGTCAGTTCCAGCTTCCCAATCTCAATTTGAAGGCCGAGCGCAACCGCGCCTTCGAAGCCGGTTTTCAGCAAAACCTGTTGACCCGGTTTATCTTCGTCGCCAACTATTTCAATAACCTGTTCCACGATCAAATCGAGTTCATCACCGTCAACCCGAATACTTTCGTAGGAGAGTACGTCAATCTGGAAAAATCCTTCGCCCAGGGCGCGGAAGCCGAGCTGCAAAGCCGGATCACGCAGCGGCTCTCCTGGAACACCTCCTACACTTACACTTCTACCGAGATTCTGCTGGCCCCGCCGGGAAGTTCTCCTCCCTACGCCCAGGGAGATCCTCTTCTCCGCCGGCCTCGCCACACGGCTTCCACCTTGCTTACCTACCTCGGCCCGCGCTGGGGCGGAAATCTTGGAGGCAGTTTTGTGGGCCCGCGCCCCGATTCCGATTTCGACGGTTTCGGCATCACTCACACGCCGGGATATTTTCTCTTGGACGCGGGCGGCTGGTACAAAGTCAATTCCCGCGTGACCCTCTACGCCAACGCTGAAAACGTGCTCGACCACTTCTACGAAGAAGTGACGGGCTATCCAGCGCTCCGCGCAAACTTCCGCGCCGGAGTACGCTTCCGCATCGGAGGGGAATGATTATCGCTGGAGAAGAAACTCAGTTGGATTCTGAGCTTATGTGGGGACAGCCGCCCTCGGCTGTCCTGCCAGCGCATTCTGCAAACTGCCGCAAATTGTTGTTTTGAATTGAAGTACGCCCGTCTCGCCGGACGACCTTTGTTTAACTTGCTTTCTCGGGAGGTCTGGCCATCGACATCGGCATAGCCGCATTCATCTTGCCGCCGAAGTATTTCGTCCGCGCCAGCAACAATTTCTCGATGTCGACCCCGGTCAACGGCTGCTGCCGTCCCAGCAAATGCGTGACCAGCGCAATCTGCGCGAAGTGTTCCACCGTTTCCATCTTCATGTAGGCGTGCTCGATGGTATCGCCGTAGGCGACCACGCCGTGATTCGACATCAGGATGGCATCATAATGCGGCACATAAGGCTCCAGGGTTTGCGCCAGCTCGGAGGTTCCCGGCGTCCCGTAGCGCGCCAGCGGAATGCATCCCAATCCCATCACCACTTCGCAAACCAGAGGTTCCGTCAACGCCATTCCCGCCGCCGCAAATCCCGTTGCTGTGGGCGGATGCGCGTGCACGATCGCTTGCACATCAGGCCGCGTGCGATAGATCAACAGATGCATCCCAATCTCGCTGGTTACATTCCGCTTGCCCGCCACCCGCGTGCCTTCCTGGTCCACCACCACCATGTCCGCCGGCCGCATCGCCCCCTTGCTCACGCAGGTGGGGGTTACCAGAATTCGGCCGCTGTCGAGTCGTACGGACAAATTTCCATCCATCGCCGCTACAAAACCGCGCTCGTGCAGCATGCGGCCGTAGCGAACAATTTCTTCCCTGTGTTTCCGTTCAGTGGCCATGGAATACTCTTTTCAGGGGAGCGGCGAAAGGGCAGAAGCTACAACCCCCGCATAGTATCGCACCTTGCGCGAAACCGACAAATAAATTTACCAGACCGGGCAGAATATGTTGGCCCGGGCTTCGAAGCATCCGCTGCTCCTGTAATCTTAACCCGTGTTGGTTTCTGACTTCCATTTTCATCTTCCCGACGATCTCATTGCCCAGGAACCTCTTGCCGCTCGCGATGCCTCCCGCATGCTCCGCATCGACCGCAATAGCGGCCGGTGGTCCGACTGTGAATTTCGCGACTTCCCGGATTTATTGCGGCCTGGCGATCTGGTCGTGTTCAACAACACTCGCGTCTTTCCCGCCCGGCTTTACGGCCGCCGCCGAGGCGCTCGCGCTCAACCGGTCAGCCCTCATAATGCCGCTGCCCGCGATTTTCTTCACGGCCGCATCGAAGTGCTGCTCACTCGCCAGCTCTCCGCCAAGCCCAATGACTGGGAATGCCTCGTCCGTCCCGGCCGCAAAATCGGCGTAGGCGAGCACCTCTTCTTCGGCGACCATGACGAACTGCAAGCCGAAGTTCTGGCGCGCGCAGAATTTGGCGAGCGCCGCATCCGCTTCCAGCCGGTCGCAGATTTCTTCGCCACCCTCGATCGCATCGGCCACGTCCCGCTCCCTCCCTACATCTCCCGCGCCGATTCTTCTTGTGACCGCGATCGTTATCAAACCGTCTATGCCGATCCGCGCGGCTCCGTCGCCGCTCCCACCGCCGGCCTTCACTTCACCCCTGAAATTCTCGAGCGCATCCGTCAACGTGGAATCGAAACCACCGAGATCACTCTTCACGTCGGCCTCGGGACTTTTCAACCCATTCGCGTCGGGCGCGTCGAAGATCACAAACTCCACTCCGAGCCGTATTCCATCTCCGCAGCAGCTGCCAACGCTATCAACCACGCTCTCGGCGAATCGCGGCGCATCATCGCCATCGGCACCACCACCGTCCGCACCCTCGAACATGCGGTTCGCGCCGGCTCTGGAACTATCCTCGCCGGCGGCGCTGCCGCAGACCTGTTCATCTATCCAGGCTTCGAATTCAAAGTCCTCAAGGCCATGCTCACGAACTTCCACCTGCCCCAGTCTTCTTTGCTCATGCTGGTCAGCGCCTTCGGCGGAAAGGAAAACATTTTGCGCGCCTATCAACACGCGGTCTCCGCACGTTATCGTTTCTATTCCTACGGAGACTGCATGTTCATCGAATAGTGTTCGCAAGTTATCTGCTCGCCGAGCTCTACCCTGTGTTCCTCTGTGCCCCCTCTGTTAAAGACTTTCCGCCCGTCGTCTGCTCCCGCCCTTGCGCTATACTCTTCCCGGAGCAGCACATGTCCACTGCGGTAAAACAAATTTCCATCGGGGGCTTCGTCGCCGAACTCCGCAAGTTTCCCGAGGCCGCATTCGACCAAACCGAGCAACTCCGCAGATTCCTGCAGGAGACCCCGCTCAATCCCGACTCGTTAGCTCCCTATCTGATCTGGGACCGCCAGCACTACACTCGCAACCTCATCGACAAAACTCCTCTCTATGAATTGATGGCCATCTGCTGGGAAGTCGGCCAGGCCAGTTCCGTGCACAATCATCGCGATCAGAATTGCTGGATGGCCGTACCCCTCGGTCGGTTGCTGGTGGAAAACTTTCACGTCGTACAGCAGGACATCGCGCTCGGCAAATGCACCATCCAGTCCGCGGAAATCGTTGAGATGAATGCATCGCATCCCTGTGCCGTCGATCCCCTCGAACCCGTTCACCGCGTCTTTAATCCCCGTGAATTCAATCAACGCGCGGTCAGTCTGCACGTCTACTCCCGTCCCTTCGACACCTGCGTCGTCTACTCCGCCGAGCAAGGCACGTGCGGCGAAATCGAGCTCCACTACACCACCCAATACGGAAAACGAACGTAACCCGCTCCGCTAGAAGACCCTTGGTCCCTCGTCCTTCCCAGCGGTAATTTACAGAGTTGAGAGGTTTGCATGAAACACGTGTTAGCCGCGCTGCTTGGGATTGCTGCTTTTTGGGGTGGCCTATCTTATTATCAGAATCACTTTATGCAGCCGAAACCGCACGCCGCCGTGCCCTCGTCGGAGATTGCATCGCAATCGCCGGATGGTCAGCAGACCGGTCTTCCGGACACCAGCCAATACGTTAAAGTCAACGGGCCACTCGCGAACTGGATGGACAGGTTCAACCCGTGGCACAAAACGCCAGCGCCGGTGCCGCCGCCCGTGCCACATTCCAGCGACCATGTCGCTTCCTCACCTGTGGGCACCAGTAGCGCCATTGTGCACAAAACTTTCGCCATCACTTCCGCCGCAAAATTTGCCTTCGAAGTTCCGCCGCACGCTGCCAGCCCGCAACTGAACGGAAGTTACCGCTCGTTTACGCAACTGGCCGGAAGCCAGTCCAGCGACGACAGCACAGACGTCGATCTTCTCCTGATGAACGCCGAACAATACGCGGACTTCGCCGGTGGCCATCCCGCCGACGTCGTCTACTCGGTCGACTCTTCCCATGAGCAGGACGTGGCCTTCGGCCTTCCCGCCACTTTCGATAAGCCTGCCCAGTACTATCTCGTCTTCCGCAATAGCTCCGGCCATGCCGGAAAAAGAGTAGTGCAAGCCGACTTCCGCGTCGATTTCTAGCAGCGGTGCTCATGTGGGGACAGCCGCCTCAACTTGCCCTGAGCGACGCCGAAGGGGCTGTCCAGTCGAGCGCAGCGAGGCGTTCCGGCTGCTAAACTACAGCCTTGCCGCCTCGCACAAAATCTCCGGAACCCACCGCCGTCGCGCCTGCAGCAGCACTTAAGTCCGCGCCATCATCAACGAAAGACCGCATCTTTCTGATCGACACCATGTCGTTCATCTTCCGTGCCTACCACGCCATGGCACGACAGCGCTCCATGTCCACAAAATCCGGCCTTCCCACTGCCGCGGTCTACGTCTTCGTCAACATGCTGCGCAAGCTGCGCGACGATTTCTCTCCCGCCTATCTCGCCGCGGTCTTCGATGTCGCCGCCAAAACTTTTCGCGACACCCAGGCCGAAGCCATCACGAAAGTTCGCAAGTTCGATATCAAGACTCAAACTTTCACTGAGATCGAATACAAAGGTTACAAAGCCAATCGCGCCGCCATGCCCGAGGATCTCGCACAGCAGATTCCCTACATCCGCCGCGCCCTCGAAGCCTATCGCATCCCCATTCTCGAACTGGCCGGCTTCGAAGCCGACGATGTCATCGGCACCCTCGCCCGCAAAGCTGCTGCCGCTTCGTACTGCGTCTACGTCGTCTCCAGCGACAAGGACATGATGCAGCTCGTCAACGATGACGTGCAGATTCTCAATCCTCCGAAAGACAATCTGATCTGCGACGCCGCCAAGGTCGAAGAAATTCTCGGCGTCCCTCCCGAGCGCGTCATCGATATCATGGCCCTGCGCGGCGACACCATCGACAATATTCCCGGCGCCCCCGGCATCGGCGATAAAGGCTCCGTCGAAATCATCAAGCGCTTCGGCACTGTCGAACAGGCCCTCGACCGCGCCGCCGAAGTCGAGAAGAAAACCTACCGCGAATCTCTTCTCAACAATCGCGACATCATTCTCTTTAGCAAGAGCATGGCCACCATCGACACCAATGTTCCCGTTGAGTTCAACGTCGAAGCTATGCGTGCCGGCGAGCCCGATCTCGACCTCCTCCGCCAGCTCTTCACCGAACTGGAATTCACTTCTCTGCTGAAGGAAATCTTGCCCCAGGTTCAGGTGACGGAAACTCGCTACACCGAGGCTCAGTCGGCGGCCGAGATCGACACCGTCGTTCGTTCGCTTGCTCCGAAAAGTGCGATCGCAATTGCCGTGGAACTGGATCAGAACGAATCGCTCACCGAAGACGAGGACGAAGCCGGCGACGACGAGCCGCAGGACGCGATGTTGCCGCTAACCGATGGCTCGCCAACATCGGCGCCTGAGCCCGCCTCCCGCCGCATCGCCATCTCCGCAGTCGCAGGTTCAGCCGCGATTGTGAAACTCGATTCCGACGCTGCAGACAAGCTCCGTTCTATTTTGACGACGGAATCCACACCGAAAGCGGTTCACGACTACAAAGCCGCGATCCACACACTCGATCCCCTCGGCATTCATCTGCAGGGCGTGCAGCACGATCCCATGCTGTATTCCTATCTGCTCGATCCCACTTATTCCTCGCATCGTCTCGCCGATGTCGCGCTCCGCCGCTTCAATCTCAAACTCAGCCAGCTCCAAACCAAGAACGATCTTGCCGAGGCCGCCGACGTCACCGGCCGGCTCGCCTCCGCTCTCGGCGAAGAAGTCAAACAAGCAGGACTGACCGAACTGTACGAGAACATCGATCTGCCGCTCGTCCCAGTTCTCGCCCGCATGGAGCGGGCCGGAGTAAAAATCGACACCGCCGCGCTCGCTAAAATGTCATCTGAACTCGAACGCGAAATCGGCGTGAAGGCGAAGGAAATCTACGAAGCCGCTGGCATGGAGTTCAACATCGGCTCGCCCAAGCAGCTCGGTGACGTTCTCTTCAACAAGATGAATCTGGCCAAGCCCGTGAAATATGGCAAAGGCCGCGTTATATCGACTGCCGTCGATGTTCTCGAAACTCTCGCCGAGGATCATCCCATCGCCCGCATGGTCCTCGACTACCGCCAGCTCACGAAATTAAAGTCCACGTACGTCGACACCCTGCCCGCGCTCATCAATCGCTCCACCGGACGCCTGCATACCACTTTCGGCCAAACCGGAACTGCTACTGGCCGCCTCTCGTCCGCCAATCCGAATCTGCAAAACATTCCCATCCGCACCGAGCTCGGACGCGGCATTCGCGCCGCCTTCATCGCCGAGCCCGGCCACGTACTGCTCACCGCCGATTATTCGCAGATCGAACTCCGCCTGCTCGCGCACTTCTCGCGCGATCCGCTGCTGGTCGAAGCCTTCCGCCGCGGCGACGACATCCACACCCTCACCGCCTCGCAAGTCTTTGGCGTGCCGCCGCTCATGGTCACGCCTGAGCATCGCCGCGCCGCCAAAGTCGTCAACTTCGGCATCGTCTACGGCCTCTCGCCCTTCGGCCTCTCGCAAAATCTCGGCATCGAGCCTGCCGAAGCCAAACAATTCATCGCCAACTATTTCGAGAAATACAAAGGCGTCCGCGCCTTCATCGACAAAACTCTCGAAGAAGCCCGCCGCGACCTAAAAGTAAGAACCCTCCACGGACGCATCCGCCCCATCCCCGACATCAACAGCAAGAATGCCAACCAGCGCGGTTTCGCAGAACGCACCGCCGTCAACACCCCGCTGCAAGGCACCGCCGCCGACTTAATCAAAGTGGCCATGATCCGCATCGACGCCGCGTTGCAGGAACGCCAACTAAAGTCCCGAATGACCCTGCAAGTTCACGACGAACTAGTCTTCGAAGTCCCGGAAGAAGAAATAGAAGAAATGAAATCCCTGGTCCGCGAGCAAATGGAAAAAGCCCACCCGCTCACCGTCCCGCTGCTCGTAGAAATGGAAGTGGGCCCGAACTGGAGAGATCTGGACTAACAGGGTGCCAAAGCTAATGTGGAAGCGGGTGCCCCGTCCTTGTCTCTGCGTTCTTTGCAGAGACAGGGCGGGGATTTTGACTCTGACTCTCAGCCTACCGGCGGCATGAAAGACGCGAAGCTCTTAACTCCCGGCAATCCACCCCACTGCCCCCGCCCCCAAAATCAACCACGCCGAATTAACCTTGAACCGAAATATCGCAATCGCGCTAACAACCAGAATCGAAACCGTAAGCCAATCTGTAATCGAAGCCTTTCCCAATTGCCAGGCAACCACCGCGATCAGTGCGAGCGACCCCACCACGACCCCATCCAGCACCGCTCCCGCTGCCGGCGACCGCCGGATCTTCGGAATCACGGGCCCGCTGATCGCGACGAAGACAAATCCCGGCAAGAAAATCCCGAGAGTCGCAACCAATGCGCCTGGCAAGCCGCTTACCAGATAGCCGATAAAAGTCGCTGTCGTGAACACCGGTCCCGGGGTGAATTGCCCCACTGCCACCGCATCGATAAGTTGTTTTTCCGTCAACCAATGCAGGTGATCGACAAACTCTGATCGCAGGAACGCCAGCAGAACATACCCGCTTCCAAATACAACCGACCCAATTTTCAGAAAGGAAAGGAACAAACGTCCCAGGCGGATTGGCGCCACCGCGGCAACCGCAAGCGCTGTCATACTCACCGGCGAAAATATCTTCGTCAAACCGATCCCGCAGAGCGCGGCCGGATTGTGATTACTCTTCTGCCACCACCACGCAATCCCGGAAATCGCACCGGCGAACGCCAGCACTACCAGCGGGCTCACCCCTGCGAAATTCAGCGCCGCCGATGCGACTCCCATTAAACCCAGTGCCCACGTTTTCGCGCCCGTTTTCCCCAGCTTCCAGAGCCCTTGCAGAATCACCGCAATCACCGCCGGCTTGATCGCGCGCAGGATTCCTTCCGCCTGCGGCAGCGCACCAAAACGCACATACGCGGCCGCGATCAAAGACACCAGAACTGCCGCGGGAAGAATGAAACAAACACCCGCAATCACCAGGCCGCTCCATCCCCGTAGCGAACGCCCAATGAAAATGCCCACTTCGGTTGAGCTTGGGCCAGGAATCAGACTTGCGGCTGCCACTCGATCCAGAAAATCTTCTTCCGTAATCCAACGCCGTTTGCGGACGAACTCATCTTCCATCATCGCGATATGCGCCGCCGGGCCGCCGAACGCGATTGTCCCCAACTTTAGAAAAACGAGTACCAACTCGGAGAGTGAAACCCGGTCTTTGCCGTGCGCTTGAGTAACAGGCGATTCAGTCAAGTGTCTATTCTCTGTCCAGCTCAGCACGCCACAGTTCTACACCCCCAGCCTCTTCTGAATCTCCCCCGCAATCCCCGCCGTGATCGCCCGCATCTTCTCCTCTGACTCCGCCTCTACCATCACCCGCGCCAGCGCCTCGGTCCCGGAATATCGCACCACGATACGCCCGTTCCCACCTAGCTCGCGCTCCGCAGCCTCAATCGCCCGCTGTAGCTCCGGCACCTGCGCAAAGGGAATCTTCTCCCGCACTCGCACATTCTGAATTTTCTGCGGAAACACTTTCAGATCGCTAACCAGCTCCGCCAACGACTTCCGCGACCGCACAATCACATCCATCACTCGTAACGCCGTCAGCAGGCCATCCCCAGTCGTCGCGTCGCCGTCGCGAAAAATAATGTGTCCCGATTGTTCTCCGCCCAGCGTCGCACCCGTCTTCAGCATTTCTTCCAGCACATATTTATCGCCCACATTCGCCCGCAACATGCGGATGCCCGACTTCTTCAGCGCGATCTCGACTCCCATATTCGACATCGTCGTCGCCACCACGGTCGATCCCGCCAACTTTCCTCGACCTTGCAGATCCCGCGCCGTCAGCAGCAACACACCGTCTCCATTCACTACGCGGCCTGCGGCATCGCAAAACAGAGCGCGGTCCGCATCGCCATCAAAGGTCACGCCCAGATCAAACTTCCCGCCAGACTCCGCCACAGCTTTCCCTAGAGTTTCCGGATGCAGCGCTCCGCATCCGTCATTAATATTTCTTCCGTCCGGCGTAACGTGCATGAACGTCGCCCGGATTCGCAAGCTGCCAAATAATTCCGGAGCCTCCGCCGTGGCCGCCCCATTCGCGCAATCCACCAGCACGCGCAGCCCGCTCAGGTCCGACCCCACGCTCACTGCCAGCGACTCGATATACGCCTTGCGCAGCGCCGTTTCGCCCGGCAGCGAAGGCCCGGCAATCCGAAGTGCGGTGTCGTCCGCGGCCCCTGGCTTTGCCAGCAGCGCGAAGATTTCTTTTTCAATGGCCAGCTCCCGCTCATCCGTCAGCTTGAATCCATCCCCGGAAAAAACTTTGATCCCGTTATCGGTCCACGGATTATGCGAGGCGGAAATCACCACCCCGGCAGCAAACCCGCGCGTTCGCGCCAGATACGCCACTCCCGGCGTTGTGATCACGCCTGCGCTGTGCACGTCCACGCCCACCGCCGCCATGCCCGCCGCCACACGGTCCGCAATCCAGCCGCTGGATTCACGCGTGTCCTGGCCCATCACCGCCTTTGCCTTCGACGTGTTGCGCACCAGATCGTGCCCGAGCGCGCGCCCAATCAAATACGTACTTTCCGTCGTCAACGGAAATTCCCCCGCGACTCCGCGGATTCCGTCGGTGCCGAACAACTGCCTGCCCTGATTACTCATAGATTGTGCGAATTCCTGAGAAGCGTTGCACTGCGAATCGAAGAACCGGAATCTCAACCGAGGATGATAAACGACAATCGCCAAACTACAAGATCAACGCCCATTTCCCGCGGGCCCAGCTTTTCCCATGATCACCGTCACCCGCACCGGCGTGGGCTGCACCACCTGCACCAGCGGATCCGCAACGTACACATTCGTCACGAAGGTCGCCTGGGTTGTGGTTCCAGAAGCGTCAATGGGGTCGGTGGTCGCCGCATCCATCATCTCCACGTGATGCTGCGGCCCCGTGATTGTGATTCTCTCCGGATCGACCAGCACCTTGGCGATCTGTTCTCCCGCCAGGAAGTTTCCCGTAACCCGCGGGCGAATCTCCACGTCGCGCGTCAGCCGCATGTCGAAGCTCAGATGCACCTGCCCCGGCACCACTTGCACCACATGCAACTCCCGTTGATGCCGAATCTGTTGCGCCGTTAAATCGAAAGTGCGTTCGCCTGGCTTGGCGTCTCCCAGTTCAATTTCCGCTTGGATATCCGCCGCAGTCAGTTGCCGGATTACCCGCTCCGGCCCGCGCACGCGAATCTGCGCCTCCGGTATGGTGATCGAATTGATTTCCAGATGCGGCGGGACATGCTGGAACTCAATCGGCACCCTCACCGCCACTTCCGCTGACTCCTGATCCGGCGAAATTGCCAGCCACAGCCCCGTCGCAATCACCAGCGACAGAATCTTCAGCCAGAAATTATGCAGCACCCAGCGACGCAAAAAGTCCATCACAGCGGCCGCTCCAATTCCGAATCCGCTTCTCCGTCCGCGCTCATCGGCGCGCCCGTCCGCAGCGGCGTCTCCGTTGCCCCATCCGATTCCTCGTTTTGCGCCACGACCGTCGGCAATGTCACCGGGGACATATACCGCCGCAGCTCGCTGCTCAAGTGCTCCCGCAATTGCTCCACCGTCAGATCCCGCTCAATCTTCCCGCCCACCGCCATGCTGATCGCGCCCGTCTCTTCCGACACAATCACCGCGATCGCGTCCGTCTCCTCCGTGATTCCAATCCCTGCCCGGTGCCGCGTTCCCATCTGCGTCGAGAGCACCGGATTCATCGACAGCGGCAGGAAACAAGCCGCCGCCGCCAACCGGTCTTTCTGGATGATGACCGCGCCATCGTGCAACGGCGCGCTCGGCCGGAAAATCGTGGCCAGCAAATCGTAAGAGAGCTTCGCATCCATCGCGACGCCACTCTCGATATAAGTTCGCAATCCAATCTCGCGCTCAATCACCATCAATGCGCCCGTCTGATGCTGCGAAAATAAATTCGCCGCCAGCACGATGTCGTCGTAGGAATCTCCCTCCACCGTCGACCCGCGCAGAAAGCTGACGCGCCTTCCCACGTCCGACAACACGTGCCGAATCTCCGATTGAAAAACCACGATCAGCGCGAACACCACGTAAGGCACTAAATGACTCACCAGCCAATTGAGCGTGACCAGTTCGCCGATTCGCGCCAGGTAAAAAGCCACCGCCACCGCGGCCAGCCCGGCCAACATCGGCGCCGCGCGAGTGCCCCGGATCATCACCAGTAATTCGTAAATGATCAACGCCACCAGCAGAATGTCGAGCACCGTAAACGACACTCTCAACCATGGCGCCGTCAGTTGCGTCACCGCTCTGTCCCCATCCCCAGAATTTAGAACCCTGGAACCCTACATTCTAATGCACGCCTTCCCGACGTTCGTTTTGTTCTGCCACCGGCTCATGTGGGGACAGCCGCCCTCGGCTGTCCAGTCGAGCAAAGCTCGACTGCTTCTTTTCGTTCAGCGCCAGCGTGAGGCACTATTCATTTTCGTAATTCTTAGTGCCTTTCGCGGTTTGTCGCCTCTTGCCCTTATCGATTTCTCCATCTCCACCGGCGTTTTTCACCGTAGCCCGAATCTCCCCTCGCGCCACCCGCGCCCTGATTTCACCACCGGCCTTCACCTGCTCCGCGTCCTTCACCAGGTTTCCCTCGCCATCAAACACCAGCGCGTACCCCCGCTCCAGAATCGCCAGTGGCGAAAGCATCTCCAGCGCCCTGCCCATGCGCTCGGCGCGCACTCGATACTGCAGCAGCAGATTGCGCATCCCCGCCGCCAATGCCGCCGTCTGCGAAGCCAGCTCTCCACGCATTCCCGCCAGCACTCGCCGCGCGTCGTAATGCCGCACCGCCGCCGCCACCGCTTCCCATCGCCGCCGCTGCCGCTCCTGCAGTTGACGCTCGCCGCGTTCCAGCCGGAAAGTCAAATCGTCTAACTTCTGTTGCCGCTGCCGGATTAAATCCATCATCCGCGCAAACGCCCCATGCTGTGCACGTTCCGTCAGCGCATGACGCGCTTCCAGCAACCGGCGCTCCATCGCCCGCACTAGCCGCTCCCGCACCGCTTCCGCTTGCGTCTCAACTTCAACCCGCGACCGGATCACCAACTCCGCTGCCGCGGAAGGTGTAGGCGCCCGCAAATCAGCCACAAAATCCACAATGGTGAAGTCTGTCTCGTGGCCTACCGCGGAAATCACCGGAATTTCCGACCCCGCTACCGCGCGCGCCAACGCTTCGTCATTAAAGGCTGCCAGATCTTCTGCTGACCCTCCGCCCCGCCCCACGATAATCACATCGACACTGCGGCCTTCGTCGCTTCGGCACTCGTTGAAATACCGCACGCCCGCCGCCACTTCCGCCGCCGCTGCATCGCCCTGCACCTGCGCCGGATAAATCACCGCGTTCACCGTGTGATGCCGCCGCTGCAGAATGTTCAGGATGTCGCGCAGCGCCGCCGCCTGTGGCGAAGTCACAATCCCAATTCGCGCCGGCAATGTCGGAATCGCTTTCTTCCGCTCCGCCGCAAATAATCCCTCCGCCTCCAGCTTTGCCTTCAGTTGCTCGAAAGCAACCTGCAATCCGCCCGCGCCCTTCGGCTCCAGATATTCCGCCGCAATCTGCAATTCGCCGCGATCTTCATAAATCGTCACGCGACCGCGCACCACCACCTGCATCCCGTCCTCGGGACGAAAACGCAGCAGCCGCGCCGCCGACCGGAACATCACCACCCGTATCTGCGCGTTGCCATCTTTCAGCGTGAAATAAAGATGCCCCGAATCGGGCGCGCGAAAATTCGAAATCTCACCTTCCACCCACGCGTCGGAATACTCCCGCTCCACGTGTGCGCGCACCGCCGCGACCAGCCCGCGCACCGTCCACACCCGCCGCTCCGGCGGCTGAAACTTCAAGCCGAGCTGATCCCTGGTCACCATCGAATACAAGGAGTCTAGAACAGATTTCGAACCGGTGAGATGCTTAATGGAAGACAGCCCGTGTGGAGCGGACACTCTTGTCCGCTGCCTTTGACTCTTCGCTTGAATCTATTCGCCCCGCACCCCGAAGCGGAACCGGCGCGGCGTGGAGCCGCGCCGCTCGCCCGTTCCTACGGAATCGCCCGTCTTTGCAAAGCCGAATTTGTCTCCTCGATTGCGGCCGTTGCCTTTACCTTATTCGCACCGCCCCTGGCCGGCGCAGCATCCGCCCCTTCTGCCCCGTCCGACAGCAGTCCGAACACTCCCACTCCGGTCGTCGTACCCACGTAGACTTTGCCATTGATGATCATCGGCGTGATGTACTTATTCCCCGCGCCAAAATGATCACGCCCGCTGGCGGCCTGGTTCGTGTTGTAGAGCTCCACCAGGGTCTTCGCATTGTAGGCGTGCAAAACCGCCGGATTCGTATTCTCCGCCGCCCACACGATCGCATTCGAACCTTTGTTGGACGAAATGCTGGGAGTGGCTCCCGGATATCCGAACGAATTATTCGTCTTCGCCACCGGAGTCGCCAACAGCTTCGCATCCTGGAATTGAAATTCGAGAATCGGCTGCCCCACCGGTCCGTAGTAAAGCCGGCCATTGGCATACGCCGGCATCGACCAGATCCCCCCTGGCAGCGCGCCAGAAAGTTCCTGATAATTGCCATTGCTGTTCGGGTTGAACTTTCCCATGGATTCGCGATTCACAATGTAAAGGTTGGAATCCTTACCCGCGCCCACCGCCAGATTCCAGGTGTTGCCCGAAGCATCCTTCATCGGCGGCAGCAATAACGCTCCACTTGATCCCAGGTCCACATCGCCGTTACTTTCCTGCACTCCGTTGTCCATCTCAAAATAATCCGCGACCGCCAATTCACCCGAGGTTGTGAGCCGTATAAACGCGTTGCCGTAGTCACCGCTGCTGGGGAATCCGCCGGAAGTCAAAGTCGTATCGAACACTCCGTTCGCGTCGAGGAAAAATATATTGCCGCTCCCGTCTGCGGTCAGTCCCGCGCCCGATCCCCAGATCGCGCCCTCGTTCCCGTTAGGCGTCACATTGATGACCGTCTTCTGCGCCAGCGTTGTGGCGTTATAGCCCATCACCCAGCCCGTGTACGGCCGGATGTCGCAATGCGATGCCCACGTCAGATAAACCGTTTCGCCCGCCAGCAGCAGCCCGGAACGCTCCTTATATTGCGCCGGATCGAAGACGACATCCCCTCCCGAACTGTTGTCGCCGGTGCCGGGATATTTTGCCGTAATCGTGACTGGGCCGTTGTACAGCTCCTTGCCGGTCGTCGCATCCAAAGCATGCAGCCGCTGAAAATAATCACCCGAGGAATTTTTCGACATGGCCACCGTATAAATCACGCCATTCGATCCCGCTGGCCGCCGGATGACAGGCGTGGACGTGATCCCGATTTGTGGCGTGACCTGGCTGCAGCCCCGATCGTCCGAGGACGTTTCTCCAGCCCCGAGCGTGCTGATGTGCCAGATCGCCCCGCCGGTGTCGGCATCGAACGCATAAACCGAATCGTTTTCCGTCACCACAATCAGGAGGTTGTGCGTGCCGCTGCCGGGGATTGGCACTGCCGACAAATACAAGGGTTCGCCATCCACCAGCCCATCCACCGTCACCGTAAACAGCTTCCCAAACGAAGCCGAGTTCACGTTGCTGAGCGTCAGCGTCGTCTCCGCCGCATTCAGACCGGTACGCGCGTTATTGTTATGGTAGGTGAGAACGTTCTGCGAGAATGCGGCTGGAACCAAGCACGCCGCGAACAGCGCGGCCAGGACAGAGCGGAGTACCGGAATTTTAGGGGACGTCACGACGAAACCTCCTCGGGATCTAGGACCTCTTCGGCGCCGGGACGCGCCGAAGTTGTGAAGCGTGGTGGTTAGTTGCGGAAACGGGTGTAAGCGCAATCGCGGGAAGATGTATATTTTTCGAGTCTTCCCTGTCGCGCTCAGGGTGTTGCCATTATTGCAGCGCGCTCGCGGTTGGAAAGACCTCGTTAGTACATCCAGTCCACATCTGGAAGGACAAGAGCCCCCATGGCCGATTTCGGAAAACTGCTGGTGCTCCTGGGCATGATCCTCGTCGTGGCCGGCATTGTCCTCGTCCTGCTCGGCCGCACCCACGTTCCTCTCGGCCGCTTGCCCGGCGACATCTTCTACCGCGGCAAGAACACAACGGTTTACTTTCCCCTCGCCACATCGCTGCTATTGAGCGCCGTACTTTCCCTTGTGCTGTACCTGATCAGCCGCTTCCGAAGATAGGAACAATTTCCGGATTGCGTTTTCCGAGGCTGGGTTATGAAGGTAAGCGCCCGATTACAACAGCGACTTCCGATTTGCCCGTAACTCAGGCTGAACCAGCAATCGCTAAGTCCACCACCGCCGCGATGGCGGCGTCCTGCGCGAGCATCCTTCCCACAACGAAGTTGGGCTACCACAAACGGGGTATCTTACTGCCCAGCCTTTAGCGGTAGGGAAAAAACACTCCATCTCGTGATGCCTCCTCGGCAGCGCTTATGCGAAAGTTTGGCGGACTAAGAAACCAAAACTACTCAAAAGGAGGCCACCATGACCCGAATCAGTACCACACAACAGGGCAGCAAGCGGGCAGATGACAAGAATACGATTCGTCCGTTTCAGAAGGTGAATTTTCCCGAAGCGGAACTCACCGAATTGCGCAGGCGCATCAACAACACAAGGTGGCCGGAACGGGAAACGGTCGCGGATGCAACGCAGGGCGTGCAGCTCGCGACGACTCAAGCGCTCGCACGCTATTGGGGCACAGACTACGATTGGCGCAAGATCGAGGCAAAACTCAACGCCCTGCCGCAATTCATCAGCGAGATCGATGGACTGGACATTCATTTCATTCATGTCCGTTCCAAACACGAAACTGCGTTGCCGCTGATCGTCACCCACGGATGGCCCGGCTCCATCATCGAACAGATGAAGATCATCGAACCGCTGACCAATCCCACGGCGCATGGCGGCAGCGCATCCGATGCGTTCCACCTGGTGATCCCGTCAATGCCGGGATACGGATACTCAGGCAAACCGACCACCCCCGGGTGGGATGTTGCCCATATCGCGCGTGCCTGGGTCGTGCTGATGAAGCGCCTCGGGTACACGAAGTTCGTGGCGCAGGGCGGCGATTGGGGCGCCGTCATCGTCGATCAGATGGGCCTGGATGCGCCTCCGGAATTGCTCGGCATTCACACCAACATGCCTGGCATCTTTCCGCTCGACATTGACAAGGCGGCTTTTTCCGGGGCGCCGGCGCCATCGGGTCTGTCCGCCGATGAGAAGGTCGCTTACGAGCGTTTGCAGTTCGTATATCAAAAGGGAATCGCCTACGGGTTCCAGATGGGTCTCCGACCGCAGACGTTGTGCGGAATCGCGGACTCCCCTGTCGGCCTGGCGGCTTATTTCCTCGATCACGACGCGCGCAGCTACGAGCTGATCGCACGCGTCTTTGAGGGAAAATCCGAAGGCCTCACGCGCGACGATATCCTCGACAACATCACGATCGCCTGGTTGACCAACACGGCGCTTTCTGGCGCCCGTCTCTATTGGGAGAATTGGGGCAAACTCGGGTATTTCAATGCCAAAGGCGTCTCCATCCCGGTTGCCGTGAGCGTCTTCCCTGACGAACTCTATCCTGCTCCGCGGAGCTGGGCAGAGAGCGCGTATCCCAAACTGATCCATTACAACAAGCTCGACAAAGGCGGTCACTTCGCGGCATTCGAGCAGCCCCAACTTCTTTCAGAAGAGATTCGCGCGGGCTTCCGATCACTGCGGTCAGACGTAGCAAAAGCAGCGTAGTCGCCGCTTAGCGCAAATTCGATAGGACTGCTGATTTCCGTTTACCCGAACATTTTGGATGGAGGAACCCTTATGAAACAAGTCACATTCTTCTTGGTTGCCGTCGCAACAATGGCCGGCCTTGTCGCCCTCATTGCTCCTGCACCAGGACACGCGGATGGAGAGCCTGCCCCCTTCGTTACCGAAATCCCTCACGGATACCGCGACTGGCAGTGGGTTTCCTCGGCCCATGAAGCAGGCACCCTCAACAGTTTAGGTGCCGTCTTGGGCAACGATGTAGCGATCAAAGCTTATCGCGAAGGGAAACTCCCGTTCCCGGACGGCACAATCATTGCTGCTTTGCATTACCGTAACGTCCCGTCGGACGAAAACAACAAAGTCTTTGGCCGTGTCCAATCTTTCGTTCCCGGCCCTCCCACAAACATTCAGTTTATGGTCAAGGATTCAGTAAAGTACGCCGCAACCGGAGGCTGGGGGTTCGGTTCCTTCCAAGACGGCAAACCTGGCGACGCGGCTTTCATGAAATCCTGCTTCCCCTGCCATGAGAAGGCCAAAGCAACCGACCTTGTCTTTACTCGTTACGCACCTTGATGCTGAAAACTAGAGCAGAAAGGAATGAGACGATGGCCACGCACAAATCAAACCGAGTGGTGAGCCTGTAATGATTGGCGAAAAACCCTATCCCGCTCATTGACTCGACCAGCCTGAGCGAAAGGTCCTCTGTCTTCAATCCCAAAACCCTAGGTTGGCGCCCCGGGCCCTCAGCCCCTGCCCTTTCTGACCCGAGTGCTACAATCCCCCGCATGCACCGCTGTTTCTTCCTCTGCCTCACGATCCTCGCCGTCCAGGCGGCCGCCCCTGAAGTTGAAATCACCGCCGAGCCGCATCACCACCTCGTCCTTGAAAACCAATCCGTCCGCGTCTTCAACGTTGGCGTTCCTCCCCACACCGACACCCTCATGCACTGGCACCGCCACGACTACATCTACGTCACCCTCGGCGACACCGAAGTCGTCAACGCCGTCAAAGACAAGCCTCCCGTCACCGTCAAGCTTCGCGACGGCGAAACCCGCTTCTCGCCCGCCACCTTCGCACACATCGCGCGCAATCTTACCGATCAGACCTTCCGCAACGTCACCATCGAAATCCTCGAAGACGAATCGCTCCGCCATTCCACCGCCCACTGGGAGGAGGACCGGGGCCTCGAAACTTTCCAGGGTGGTACCCAGGAGATTCTCTTCGTCAAAGATGGAATTCGCGTCTCGGAGTTTGAGGTCCAGCCCGGCGGAATTGTCCCCACGTACCACCACAACGGGCCGTACCTCCTGGTCGCCGTCACCGACATCGATCTCCGCACCGACGTTGTTGGCATGGGTGCCACGCCCGGCCTCTACAAATCGGGCGACTCCAAATGGCTGCCCGCCAACTACTCACGCACCATCACCAACACAAGCACCCAGCTCGCCAAATTCGTAACCTTGGAATTCCCCTAGCAGATTTGTCATTCCGACGCGCGAGCGCCAGCGAGACAGGAGGAATCCGCTTTGTCCAGCTGAGCAGCATGGCGAGGGCAATTGGCCCGCGCTGCCCCCGCTATAATTCCCCATCGTCCCCGCACTCCATCTCGCGCCCACAAACTTCCCCGTCTATCTCCACTTCGGCCGCTACATCATCCACCCTCACATCTTCTTCGAAACTCTCGCCTACTTCATCGCCTTCCGCGTCTATCTCTCGCTCCGCCGCCGCTTCGGCGATCCCATCTCCACGCCCATCCGTTGGGCCGTGATCGCAGCCGCCGTCGCCGGAGCAGCATTCGGCTCCAAGCTTCTCTTCTGGCTGGAAGACCCGGTACTCACCTGGCAGAACCTGCACAACCCCGCATATCTCATGGGTGGCAAAACCATCGTCGGCGCCCTCGTCTTTGGCCTGATTTCCGTCGAGCTCATCAAGCGCTACATCGGACTCCGCCAGTCCACCGGCGATCTCTACGCCATCCCCCTCGCCCTCGGCATCGCCATCGGCCGCATCGGTTGCTTCCTCACCGGCCTCGCCGACAATACCTACCGCGCTCCCACCACGCTCCCCTGGGCCGTCAACTTCGGCGACGGCATCCCGCGCCACCCCACGCAACTCTACGAAATCATCTTTCTTCTCGCCTTAGCCCCGATCCTCTACAGGATTGTCACCATCACCGCGCCTCGCCAATTACCACAGCTCATGTGGGGAGAGCCGCCTAAGCTTGCCCTGAGCGAAGCCGAAGGGGCTGTCCGGTCGAGCCGAGCTCTACCAGCTCCGACGCCGCCATTCCCTCGCTTCCTCCCCGGTGACGCCTTCAAGTTCTTCATGGTCGCCTACCTATCTTTCCGCCTCCTCTGCGACTTCATCAAGCCCTACCCGCGCATCTTCCTCGGCCTCGGCGGAATTCAGTGGGCCTGCCTCCTCACCCTGCTGTACTATTCTCGCGACATCGTCCGCTGGTTGCGCTCCGCCCCAGCCTCCACGACATCACAAGCATGAAAACCCTCGCGACCATCGCTCTCTCCCTCATCGCGATCGTTGCTTCGTTGATTCTGGTTCTTTCGACGATTTGCGCATTTAACGGTGACATAGCCGGCCACAGAGAACCGTCGTACTTAATCTGCGCCGTCATTGCGCTCGCCGTTGTCGTCGTCACAATGACTGCGATCGGCAAGCTGAACAAAAAGACTTAGCGTTTCATGGATCGTCACGCCTCCAACACGCTCCGCACCCTCGCCATCGTTGCCATCTCGATTGTCGTCATCATCGGCTCCCTCGGGCTGATTCTCCTTGCCCTGTGCTTCGGAATGTTGAGCAACCTCGGAGGCAGCCGCCATCACGATCCTCAGGTCATAAACTTCGTGATCGTCGCACTGGCCGCCGCCACTCTTCTCATCACCTTCGGTGTCTTCAGCGTCGCAAGACTAGCCAAGGGCATTATCCGCGAGTCGGCCGTTCCTCCGCTCCGCCGGAACCTTCCCGATGATCCTCACTCTCATGCTCCGGTCGGCGCGCCTCCTGCGCCCGACTCTCAACCGTCGATTCCGCAACCCCCGCCCGCGCCAACGCCAACAGCAGAAACCCCGCCAACCCTATCTCCCTCAGCCACGCTCCAGCCACGCTCTACCATCGACGTCGTCACGCATCTTTCTGCCGCCAGCCGCACGGCCATTCAGCGCCTCATCCTCGCCATCGTCGTGCAAGTCGCCACCCAAGTTGTGCCTGTCATCCTCGGTTGGCGCTGGGCTCTCCGCACCACGCTGCCCGCCTACCATCAAGCCTTGTTGACCACGTTCCTGATGGTCTTGTCTACAAATCTTCCTTATCTCGCACTTCTCGTCAGCCTTCTTCGCCGACCCGGACGCCGCGCCTTTGCCTATTCCCTTGCGATTCCATCTCTCCTCCTTCTTTCCGGAATTTTCGGCAGCTCGGTCACCATTTTCTATGTCCTCCGCATGACCCACTCTCCCGCGTCCTTCCTGATGCTGATCCCTTGGCTTCTCCACGCTCTCATTCTTTATCTCGCCTGGAAAGCGATCCGCCTCACCGGAATTTTTCCCAACCCCGCCCGGATTCTCGTCGCCGCCGTGGTCGTGGTCTTCTACTACACCCTGCTGCCGGTTCTACTCGTACTTCTGAGCTACTGGAAATTCTGAACCTGTGCCGCCGTGAGCGGCCGCGTGCAGAAATTGACTGCCGGGTGCCCCACTTCTCGCCTCTTTTGCGAGAAGTGGGATTCGCGCTCTTCCCGTGCTCCCCTGTGTGCCTCTGTGGTAAAGCTCTTAGAGAGCGCCGGCCACTCGTCTGTACTATCCTCCGGACATCCGCTATTCCCGACTGTCAGGCTCGAAAAGATTCTTGATGGACCGTTTCGCCTCCAACACGTTCCGCACCCTCGCCATTATCGGCGTAGCTGTCTTCGTCATCATTGGTTCTCTGGTTGTGCTTTTCATTGGACTCTGCTTTCGCGCGCTCGCCAATGCCGGAGGCCCTTCCCATTACGATCCCTCCGGGATGGCGATTTTCTACGCCGCCATCATCCTCGACGCCTTCTTCGTCACCGGGGGCATCATCGGCATCGCAGCCATGACGCGCAGCCTTATCCGCAGCAACCAAGACGGCAATGCTCAAGCTCTCGTCGCGCCCTATCCCCTCGTACCCAGCACCGCTCCGCTACAGCCGACTCCATCCCATGGGATGCTTACAAACATCATCACCCCCCGCACTCCGCAGGCCCGCGCCATCCCCGATGTGGCCACTCATCTCTCTCTCCCGCAAGCGCTGCCGCGATTCAGCAACTTGCCGTTGCCATCGTTGCCAAAATTGCCGCCGAAGTTGCGCTCGGCCTGGTCGGATGGAACGAAGCTCTCGGCTCGCCCAAGGCACCATTCCCTCTCTACCAGTTCGGTTTCATGGCATGGGGCCTGGCCGCAATTGCCCCTCACCTTGTTCTTCTATACGCTCTGGCCCGTCGGCCCGGACGCACAGCCTTCGCCTACGCTCTGGTCATTCCCTCGATCCATATTTTCTTCGGTCTCATCGGTCACTCCGCTTTCCTCGCGTTCGTTCTCCGTCCCGGCCAAATCGCCGCGCCCTTGCTCTCCATCATCCCGTGGATTCTCGACGTACTCATTCTCTATCTCGCCTGGAAAGCCATCCGCCAAACCGGAATCCAGCCCGATCCTCCCCGCCTCATCGTCGCCGCCATCGTGATCTTCCTCTACACCAGCCTGCTCCCAGCTCTCGTATTGATCCTGAACTATTTCCATCGCTGAGTCCCAGTCTTCCGGGTGCCCCGCTTCTCGCCTCTTTTGCGAGAAGTGGGATTCGCGCTCTTCCGTGCCCCACGGTGTACCTCTGTGGTAAAGCTCTCAAACCGCGCTGGCGACTCGTCTGTACTATCCTCCGGACATCTGCTGTTCCCGACTGTCAGGCTCGAAAAGATTGCTGATGAAACGCTGGGCCTCAATCACGCTACGCACCGTCGCCATCACTTTGGTTGCCGGACTCACGGTTGTGATCAGTCTGCTCTTCCTGCTTCTTGGGATGTGCTCCGCGAATGGCTTCGAAGGGAAAAATCCTCAGCGGCTAGGCCCGTACCTTATTGTGGTTGGAATGGTGCTGGCCGTCGGAGTTGCCGCATCGGCTCGGATTGCCCGCGGCATGCGAGCTGCAACAGATGACCACGAAAATCAACGCGCCCGCGGACTCCGCGCTCAGCACACTCTGCTTTACTTGATCGGCGTGCAAATTGTGCTGACGGCCGCCGTAACCTGCCTCGATTACCTGCAGCTGTGGCCGCGCTCCCGTCCCAATCCCCCGCGCGGCTGGGGCCAGTTCCTGTTCGTTTATCTGGTCTCCCGCGAAGCCCCCTACGCCGTTCTGTTCTGCGCTCTCCTCAGAAAGCTCACCCCTCGCACACTCGCCTTCGCCGTCGCTGTGCCCGGAGTGCTGCTGCTTTTCAATCTCCCATTCCTCCACCTGTATATCGGCCATCCCGTGGACACTGCGGAGGGTTTGCTAACCTGGGCAGCGCACATCGTTATCCTTGCGTTTGCCGTCCGCGCCATTCGGCGAAATGAGACTCGCCCCGAAGGTTGGGACCTGGTCGTCGCTTTCGCGGTTTCGTTTTTCTATTTCCTCGCTAGCTATTCCGCAATGCCATACCTTTACCGCGGCTGGCGTTGAACCCTTCCGGCGCGCTGGTTGGCAAACTTACCTGCAAGCATTACACTCGCCAGCACCCGAAGATAAGGTTTTGCCCATGCCGAAAACCCGCCCTTACCTCTTCTACGATGTCGCCCTCTCCATCTGCTCCACCTGCTACCGCAAGGTCGAAGCCAAAACCGTCTTCCAGGACGACAACGTCTACCTCCTCAAACGCTGCCCCCAGCACGGCGCCGAGCGCGTCCTCATCGCCGACGACATCGATTACTATCGCCGCTGCCGCGAAGTCTTCATCAAGCCGCCCGAGATGCCCCAGGTCTACAACACTCCCGTGAAATGGGGATGCCCCTACGACTGCGGCCTCTGCACCGACCACGAGCAGCACTCCTGCCTCACCCTCGTCGAGATCTGCGATTACTGCAATCTCCGCTGCCCCGTCTGCTACGCCGCCAGTGGCCCCGAGCGCCAGCAGTTCCGCACCCTCCCGCAAATCGAGAAGATGCTAGACGCTGTCGTCCGCAACGAAGGCCATCCCGACGTAGTCCAGCTCTCCGGCGGCGAGCCCACAATGCATCCCGACTTCTTCACCATTGTAGAGATGGCCAAGGCTCGCCCCATCAAACATCTGATGGTCAACACGAATGGAATTCGCATCGCGCAGGAAGAAGATTTCGTGAAGCGTCTCGCCGACGTCCGCGAAGATTTCGAAGTCTATCTCCAGTTCGATTCCTTCGAGCGCGAACCGCTGATGCAACTCCGCGGCGCTGATCTCCGCCGCGTTCGTGAAGACGCGCTCGAAAAACTGAACCGCTACAACATCTCCACCAACTTAGTAGTCACCTTGAAGAAAGGTCTCAACGACCACGAAGTCGGCAAGACGATCGACTTCGCTTTACAGCAGCCCTGCATTCGAGGCGTCACCTTCCAACCCATTCAAGACGCCGGCCGTCTCGAGTCCTGGATCCCTGACGCGGATGTAGATATCGCGGGTGCCCCACCCTTGTCGCGCACTTCGCGACAGGGTGGGGATTTTGACTTCCCGTCGATTGGCACGGATAACGAAAAGGGGGCCCGTGCTGGCAAATTCGTCCGCAACTTCAATCCCGCCACCGACCGCCTCACCCTCACCGAAGTCCGCCGCAAAATTCTCGAACAAACCAACGTCTTCCGCCCCGAGGACGTAATCCCCGTCCCCTGCCATCCCGACTCCCTCGCGATGGCCTATGCCTTAAAGCTAAACGGAAAGGTCATCCCCTTAACCAGTATGATCCCGCCCGAAGTCCTCATCAACGGCGCCGCCAACACCATCCTCTACGAGCAAGACGCCGCCGTCCGCACCAATCTCTTCAAACTCTTCGCCACCAACCACTCGCCGCGCAGCGGAGCCGGCACGCTCCGCGAACTTCTCTGCTGCCTTCCCAGAGTCTTCGTCCCCGACAACATCACCTACGAAAACATATTCCGCATCATCATCATGCAATTCATCGACGCCCACTCCTTCGACGTCCGCAGCGTCAAGAAAACCTGTGTCCACATCGTCCACCCCGACGGCCGCCTCATCCCCTTCGACACCTACAACCTCTTTTACCGCGATGACCTGGAGAAGACGCGCCTCGCCCCGCTGCGCCAAAACGCCGAGTCCGCCCTAGCTCCCATCTGACTCTCGCGATAGCAACGCTCAGGTGGTCGCGGACGGCTCGTCCGCGAGACGAATGCGCTGCGCCGATTCAGCAGCGTCTACAGAAGTTTTATTCTTGGGTGCGCACCCGCTTCGGGCGTCGTTTGCAGAAGTTTCATGATTCGGCATCCGCGGCGTTCACCGGTGACCGCGGACCATGCGTTACCGTGGAAGAGCGGCCCTTCAGGGCCGCGTTTGAGCATGAATCGAATCAGCTCGCTTTAGCGCCTGTCGTATCTGCCAGTACAATCGAAATCTCCATGCGCCCCGCACGCATCGCCGAATTGCTTCAGCCCTTCTTGTCGGACTCTTGTGATTCCGAATCGAGCCGGAGGCCCGGTCAGGCCTGCCCTGAGCGCAGTCGAAGGGAACCTGCGGTTCTGTCGCCCGCGCAGCTCGATCGTATATCGACGTACATCGATCTACTGATCCGCTGGAATTCCCGCATCAACCTCACCGCCATCCGCGATCCGGAAGAAATCATCACCCGCCACTTTGGCGAATCCCTCTTCGCTGCGCGCCACCTTTTCCCCGAAGAAGACTTTTTCCAAGGGCATACCCGGGAAGGGCACGACTTCAGTCGTGCCAATGCAGGTTCGCAACGGAATGGGGCTCTAGCTCCTGAGGTTCGCATCCACCTCGCCGACCTCGGCTCCGGAGCCGGCTTCCCCGGGATTCCCATCAAACTCTGGGCTCCCGCCATCGCCCTCGCGCTCATCGAGTCCAACCACAAGAAAGCCACCTTCCTCCGCGAAGTCGTGCGCTCTCTTACATTGACGAACGTCGATATACAAAAGACCCGTGCCGAGACCATCACCCAAACTTACGACGTGGTCACCCTCCGCGCCGTCGAGCACTTCGGCGATGCTCTCCGCGTCGCCGCTCGCCTCATAACTCCCACAGGCCGTCTGTCTCTCCTGATCGGCTCCTCGCAGTTGAACGAGGCCCACTCCACCCTCCCTCAGTTCGCCTGGCAACCACCCGTTCCCGTCCCCCAATCCCGATCCCGCATCCTCCTCATGGGCACAGCGGGACCAATACTATAAATAAGTGGGACAAAACTGCAATTTTAAGCCGTTTTAAATGCCACCGCTGTCATGTATAGCACAATAGTGGGATGGTGTCACAATGAGACACTTGGCAAAGGTAGTTTATTCCGAAACAATCGCGTAGTGTTCCAACCGGAACATTAGAGAATATGTTCCATTACGAACATCCCGTACGGCATGTTCACAATGTTCCAGTCGGAACACTAGGGAACCTGATCCACCCGATTCGCTTTGCGCAACTCGCTCTAATGTTCCAATCGGAACATCAACTCTAGGCGAAGACGCGGGCCGATGTTCCAGCTGGGAACATTAAGGTATGGTTTTGCACAAGCATTTCATGTAATGCACAACATCTGACCTTGCATTCGAAATACGAACCGCACTATGCTGCGAACAAGCTCTGGCTCCTCGACAATTTATATGGGACGCGTCATCGCTGTTGCCAATCAGAAGGGCGGCGTGGGCAAGACTACGACCGCTATCAATCTAGCCGCGTCCTTCGCGGCTGCCGAAGTGAATACTCTACTCATTGATTGCGATCCGCAATCGAATGCCTCCAGTGGCCTTGGCCTGGTAAAGGATCCGGAGCGCATTTCTACGTATCATCTGCTGATGGGGGCAGCCTCGGGCGACGAGGCGCTCGCCGTGACAGAGCTCGAGCAGCTCTGGATCATCCCATCGCATAAAAATCTCATCGGCGCAAACATTGAGCTGGTCGAGGCAGAGCGCCGCGAGTATCGATTGAAAGAAGCGATCGCGCCCCTGCGCGATCGCTTCCAGTACATTGTTCTGGATTGTCCTCCCGCACTCGACTTGCTCACGCTGAACGCTCTCGTGGCAGCGGACTCGGTTTTGATTCCCATGCAGGCGGAATATTTTGCGCTGGAAGGCATCAGCGAGCTCCTGGACACAATCGAGCGGATTCGCGCGGAGTTGAATCCGGAACTTGAGATCGAAGGCGTAGTGCTCACCATGCTGGATGAGCGCACCAACCTGGCTCAGCAAGTGATCGCGGAGCTCAGGAAATTTTTTGGGGAGAAGCTGTGCGCAGCGACCATACCGCGGAACATACGGCTGGCGGAGGCGCCCAGCCATGGAAAGCCAGCGCTGGTGTACGATCCGCGATCGAAGGGGGCGGAGAGTTACATACGGCTGGCAAAGGAGCTGTTGGGGCGGCATATGACGGCGGTGGGCGAGGCGGAGCCGGCGAAGAGCGCCTAAAATTACATATCGATGTAGGTCGATGTATATATCGATTCATATGGATATACTTGGGAATGGGGCAGATTTAGCGGCAGTTGCACAGGTTCCCTTCGGCTGCGCTCAGGACAGGCTTTCGCTTACGCTCAGGATGACAGGATTGGTCAGGGGAAAGAACTTATGACGACAGTGGCGGTAGAGAAGCATGACGAAAAGCCCGAGAAGCGGAAGGCATTGGGGCGCGGGTTGGCATCGCTGCTGCCGGGGCCGCGAGTAGTTGCCAGTACCGAGCCGCGAGTACCTAGCCCCGAGCAGGAGATCCCACCCTTCGCAAAGGACGCGAAGGATGGGGCACCCTCACTTGAGGAGCCGCCACCCGAAGTGATTTCGATTCAGGCGCAGGCGGTGAACCACCACATGGTGTCGCCGCTGGCGGTGGAGCTGATCGAGAAGAATCCTTACCAGACGCGGTATGTGTTTGATGAGGAGCAACTGCAGGAGTTGGCGGATTCGATCAAGGAAAATGGGGTGGTGCAGCCGGTAGTGGTGCGTCCGGCGGAGGAAGAAGGCCGATTCATTCTGGTGCTGGGTGAGCGGCGGCTGCGGGCGTCGAAGATGGCGGGGCAGCGAACGATTCCCGCGATCGTGCGCCGGCTTTCGCCGCAGCAGGCGGCGGAGATGACGGTGCTCGAGAACGTGCAGCGCGAGGATCTGAATCCGCTGGAGCAGGCAGAGGCGTTTCGCGTGCTGAGCAAGGAATTCCAGTTGACCCAGGTACAGATTGCGGAGCGGCTTGGAGTGTCGCGGGAGACGGTATCGAATTACATGCGGCTGTTGCGGCTGCCGCGGGAAGTGATGGAGTATTTGCTCTCGGGGCGGCTGACTTTCAGCGATTGCAGGGAGCTGCTGGCGCTGGAGAAAGAAGAGCACATCCTCGAGATCGCGAGAGAAGTGGTGACGAAGCATTTGAAGTGGGACGAGATTGAAGATCGGGTGGCGCGGGTGAACGGATTCCTGGCCATGCTGCCGGGACAGACAATGCCGGGAGAGACGCCGTTGAAAAAAAGCAGGGCGGCGCGGTGGATGGATCCGAATGTGCGAGCCGCGCAGCTGGCCATGGAACGGATTCTGGGGGTGCGGGTGAGAATTAAGGATCGCAACGGCAAGGGGAAGATTGTGATTGAGTATGCCACGGTGGACGATTATGAGCGGGTGGTGGAGATGTTGAAGGGGAAGTAGGAAAACAGTTGTCAGTTGTCAGTTGTCAGTTCCCAGTTTCTACGCGGCAGACCGTATCGAGGCAATCAGCTCGTCCAGTTGGACACTACTTTCCTGAAGCGACAAATGATTCCTGTCCCTCCTCGATATTGGCGCAGGGGATTCTGTGTGGAATCCCACGTCTCGCAAATGCGCGAGACTGGGGCACCCTCGGGATGTGGTGCGGGTGAGAGAGGGAATCACTGTAGTAATTGTGGGAAGAGGTGAGGCTTCAGCGGGGCTGGAATGATCGATGGCCTGAGGCGAGGGGGGCGAATCGTTGATCCAGTGGGAAACGGGCGTTGTGTTAACTAACTTGATTCGTGCGCGCAGCGAGTTTTTTCGCCACAGGGGCTAAAGCCCGAATCTTTTCTCGGATCTTACGCGGCGCTGAAGCGCCGCTCTTCCACGGTTGTGCCCGGACCTTGTTTGTAACCAGACTTTGTTTGTAACCAGACTTTGTTTGTAACCGGACTTTGTTTGTAACCGGGACTTTGTTTGTCTCCTGGCCTCTGTTCGTCGAAAGAATTCTTTTGAGCCTTCGGCGACGTCGAGGGTAGGCCCTAGGTTGCATTCCCCACTGCCACGCAAGAGCATGACGAAGCTTCGCTCCGTGGACGGCCCCATCAGCTTCGCTCAGGGCAAGCTTGGGCGGCTGTTTCCCTACATGAATCAAGAGACCAAGAACGGAGCTTCACTCCGTGGACAGCCGAGGGCGGCTATCCCTACATGAATCAAGAGAGTAAATCGGTGGGAGGCGGCGAGGAGAATTGCGTCTATGATTGGCGCATTGCGGTGAATTCCTGGGAATAGTGGGAGATGCATGTGGATGAGACGGAGAAAATCCTGGGATCGGTGGCAGCGCAGTTGATGAATGGGGAAGAAGTGGTGGTGGAGGATCAGAAGATCAAGGTGCGGCGTGTGGGGAGCGGGCGGCTGCGGATGGTGCAGTTCCGGATGAACGGGCGGGTGATCGACGCGATTGAGCAGAATCGCGAGAAGCCGAGCCGGTGGGGGAAATTGGCGCGGGAGAAGCATCAGGTGGTGCAGTTTCGGGATGTGGAGATGAACAGGTATGTGGCGGTGTCGGTGGATGGAGAGGTGCGGGAGTATGGGAAGTAGCGAGTTGCGAGAAGCGGGAGGGGATTGAGCGAAAGTGTGAGGGGTGGGTCGTGCGTCTTCTCGCCGACATCTCCGGTCATGCGCTTTGACTCGGCTGCCTCAGGGGCTGAAGCCCTAATCTTTTTTCACATCTTACGCGGCGCTGAAGCGCCGCTCTTCCACGGTCGTGCCAGCCTCTGTTTCGTCTGTCGATCTTTGTTGTTCATTGGCCTCTCGGCAGGAATAACGACAGGCGAGTCGCCGAACGCCTCTCACGCGAGCCCCGGCGACGGAGCTTCGCTCCGTGGACAGCCCCTTCGGCTTCGCTCAGGGCAAGCTTAGGCGGCTGTCCCTACATGAATCAAGAGAGCAAGAACGGAGCTTCGCTCCGCGGACAGCCCCTTCAGCTTCGCTCAGGGCAAGCTTAGGCGGCTGTCCCTACATCAAACCTCGCACTGATGACAGAAGAATTACTGGAGTTTACTTGGCGAAGAAGTAGTCGAAGGATTTTACGGCGGTGAATTCGTCTTCTTTGATATCGAAGACGGTGTAGAGCTTGGTGACGTTGAGGATGTCTTGCACTTTTTTGGTCAGGCTGAGGAGTTTGAGTTCGCCGCCGGAGTTGCGGACAGCGGTGAAGCTGCTCACTAGTTCGCCGACGCCGGAGGAGTCGATGTAATCGACGTGGGCGAGGTTGAGAACAATTTTTTTCTTGCCCTCAGAGATAAGTTTGCGGACGGTGTCGCGAAGGTTGCCGGTTTCGTCGCCGAGAGTGATGCGGCCGTGAATGTCGACGATGGTGACGTGGCTGACTTCGCGGGTAGTGATGTTGGTCATGGGAATCGGGCCGATTGATTGTACTCGGAATTAAATCAATCTACCACGGACGCACGGAGAAAGGGTTGCCGCCTCCATTTGGAAAGCGTTGCCCAGGTTGGCATTCGGAAAGTCGGAAAGAAGGAGATCCTTCGCTTCGCTCAGGATGACGGGGCGGCGGAGGCGAGGGCTAATGAGTGGCGGGGATGGGTTGGGAGTCGCGGATTTCCTGGATGGGAGAAGTGACGATGGGAGTGTCGTATTCGGGGTGACGGAATTCGAGGTGCATGCCGCGGCCGACGTATTGCAGCTTGAGCATGGAGCCTCCCCAGGTGGAACCGGCAATGGCGACCTGCACGGGGCTGGGGCAGAATTCGGGATGACCGGAGATGAGGGCATCGCTGCCGCCGAGAAGAACGGCGGTGTAGCAGTGGTGAAGAGTTTGGATTTCGAGGATGGTGGAGGGCGGGAGATCGTGAAGAAAAACGCCGCCTTCGATTTCGGACTGGACGATGGCGTGGTTGACGTCGTCGGCTAGGTTGGGATGCGGACTGAACATAACTGGTGCAATGTTCCTAGGAGTGTACTCCAAAACCTGGGATGGCGGGCTTCGAGATGGGGGTACTTTGGAGCATGGTCGGAAGGTTGGATGTCGGAATGGGAGGGGAGGGGGCGGGAAAAGTGGGGGGACGGGAAATTCGAGGGGCAGGCAGGCTACATGGTCCCTTCGACTAAGCTCAGGGCAGGCCCCTCGCGCGAAGAGCGCGCTCAGGATAACAAGAGGAATTTAGGGGATGGTGGCGATGGAACCTTTGGGACCGACGAAGATTGCGCCGCCGGTGGGGTAGGGGCTGAGGGCGTTGAATTCGATGGCGGATTTCTTGGGCGGGCTGACGCGGGTGGGGTCTCTGGGAGGGCGGAAATCAAAAAAGAATTTCGGCGCGGCGATAAAGAGGCGGACATGAGCCTGATCTTCGTCTTTGTCTTTCGCGGCGGGAGTTAAGGATTTGCGATCGTAGGCCACGGCGGAGTAATAGGATTGCGGGAAAATCTTGGAGACGATCCAGGTTTTGCCGGCGTCGGAGGTGAAGGCGAGGTTGGGGCCATCCTGGTCGGGATGTTTGTAGTCCCCGCCGGCGATGACGCCGTGGTTGGGATCGCGGAAGGCGATGGAGAAGATGCCGGCGGAATCGGGGCCGTGAGTGATGGGAGTGTTGAAGACCTGCCAGGTGTGGCCGCCATCGGCGGAGTGGAAGACGCGGGCGGCTTTGCCGCCGGTGGCGAACCAGATGTTGGGGTCTGTCTCTCCAGGGGCTGAAGCCCCGGTTTTTTCGTCGGGCTTACGCGGCGCTGAAGCGCCGCTCTGGGGTGAAACAGGCGAGCCCTGAGGCGTCGTCATCGCAACTGTGGTGAGAATTCCCCGCGAGGCCGCAGCCGACGGGGAGATGCCAGGGATCCTTCGACGCCGATACGCTCTCCGCTCTGCGAAGTGCATATCTGCGCTCAGGATGACAGAGTAATTACGAAGGATGGCGAGGCAGGTGTTGCTGGCGGCGAAGGCGCCTTCCCCTTCGAGGGCGGGAGGGAGTTGCGAGGGCGGGATCGGAGTCCAGGATTGGCCGTCGGTGGTGAGGAGGAGTTGGAATTTGAGTTGGCCGGAATCTTCGGGGACGGGATCACCGAGGACGACGCCGTGAGTCCGATCCCAGAAGGCGATGGAGTCGAAGAAGGCTTTGGGATTGGTACCGGTGAACTGGAGGTTCCAGTGCTGGCCGGCGTCGATGGTGTGGTAGATGCGCGACTGGTCGCCGGGTCCGGCGGACATGAGGAAAGCTTCGTCGGCGGAGAAGGCGACGACGCCGCGGAAATCGAGATTGGCTGCGTCGGGGACCTGGGCGGGGATCCAGGTGCGGCCGGCGTCGGTGGTGCGAAGGTAGGTGCCGTGGGTACCGGAGGCCCATGCGATCTGCTGGGAGACGGCGCTGATGCCGCGAAGATTTTCCGTGGTGTTGGAGAGTTGAGTTTGACGCGCGGGCTGGGCGAGCGCGGTGGTAGTGAGAAGAAGAGCGAAGAAGACATAGGGCAGAGTCTTCATGCGAGGAAGTCTAGGATCTCTGACGGCGGAATGCAATGGCCGGGCGAGCTGCAGTAGCGGCGGCAAGGTACATGAGTCCTTCGCTTCGCTCAGGATGACAGTCCGCTTTTTCTAAATCCTCAACTACAAGATCTGCGAAATAGCTACCTCGCGGTGAAGGGAGCGAAGGATGCGCTTTTGCCGATGTAGATGCGGAGGGTGCATTTTTCGCCGACGTGGGCGAAGGCGACCTCGAGCGAATCGGCAGACTGGCTGACTTGATCGGTTTCGATGGCAGCGCGGGCGATGTCCTGCTTCTCATCGTAGGCGGCGCCAGGTGTGACGTTCTTGTTGACGGCGAGAGTCCACTTGTCCTTGGCGGGAATGGGGTAGACGGTGTAGGCGCCGACGGGGATGGTGGAACCACCGAAGGTGAGTTGGGCTTCGGTGAAGAGAGTCATCGGCATACCACCGGGAGTCCAGGGCTTGCCATTGGAAAGCTTGTCGTTCTTGGCGGTGACGGCGTTGTAGCGAATGTAAACCTGGCGTCCATCATCGAGGTTACAACTGGCGGTGGACGAAGGCTCGGCTTGCTGCGCCAGGCTGGTGGCGGCCAGCACGAATAAAGCGGCGATGACGAATTGCGCGCGGAGCATGGGAGACCCCCTATGGGTACAAAAGTGTAGCGCCGAAATGGGTAGAGGGGAAGAGGATTCAGATTGCTGATTTTTTGCTGGGAGGGATCGGGAGAGCCTGTCCGCCTCAGGGGCTAAGGCCTGTCCACGACGCGAAATGCTTTCACAGCGCTGAAGCGCTGCGCCACCCAAAATCGAACACCCGGGAAGTTGAACGAAAGATCATGTCGATCGTCGCTGGTCTTCGGTGACGTTCTCAGAGGGTAGGGCGGTTGCTACCGTTGGCTTGCGGGTCGGGAGGATCTCGTACTCGCAAGGATGGGGAGCAATGGCGAAAGCAGCGAAGGTAAAGATTCTTTATGGCGAAGGGGATGCGGAGGAGCAGGTAGCTCCGGCGGCGGCATTTGAGAAGGCTGGCCATACGGTAGAAAAGGCCGTGGGACGCAAGGCCGTGGTGGAAGCGCTGAACAAGGGCGCGTTCGACCTGGTGGTGCTGGGTCCGAGCCTGACCCGGAATGACCGGCATCATCTGCCTTACGTGGTGAAGAAGGCGCAACCAGCTGCGGCAGTCCTGGTGATGCACGCCGATGGAAGCCGGCATCCGTATGTGGATGCGTGCACAGATACTGGGGCGAGCATGGAAAACGTGCTGGCGCGGATTGAAGGGATGCAGATCGCGGGAATGATGACTGCGGCCGCGGCGGCAGGGCGGTAGGGAGAGTTTCCGGTTTCTGGTTTCTAGTTTCTGGATTCAGGTCTTAGGTCTTAGGTCTTAGGTCTTAGGGTTTGGATGGGCGGCCTTTCGGGCCGCCTTTCTTTTTGGGCAGAATTTATTCACAGGGAGGTGAGGGTGAATCCTGGTGAGTACGAATCTTGGGAGTTAATGGGTGGGAGACCGCGGTTCAGCACGGTGTCGACAAGGATCGGCGGAGGGGTACGCTTCCAGAAAAGTGGGAATTTAGTTCGCGGGAGCGTGATCGATGCTGCGCGAATCGAGTTGATAATAGTGGAACGGTCAACAGATCTGTGGATATGTTGTGAAAGCGGTGGAACGCGGATGGGGCTGCTGACCGGCGTCAAGTGGGCGTGAAGGGCGATTCAGAGGACACGGCGGTAAGCCGAGTGTTCGTCAAGAAACATTCGAGAAGCGAAATGGGGCTAGCGCACATCCAAGGGGCTGAGTAAAGGCGCGGAGTTGCGCTCCGCTGGACAGCCCCTTCGGCTTCGCTCAGGGCAAGCTTAGGCGGCGGTCCGTACACAGTCTTAAACCCCTGCACATAAAATTCCTGAGGAGGTTATGAAAATGGGAGTGAGCGAAGGATTGGTTAAGGAGCTTGATCTAGAGATGGCAAGCACGCGGAGGACGCTGGAAAGGATTCCGGAAGACAAGCTGACCTGGAAGCCGCATGAGAAGTCGATGGCACTGGGTCGGCTGGCGGGGCATTTGGCGGAGTTGCCGGGATTTGGGGTGATGATGATGCAGACGGACTCGTTCAATGTGGCGAACCGACAACCGGGGCAAAAGCCGACGGTGGCGGAGTCGCAAAAGCATGCGCTGGAAGTTTTTGATGGGAAGGTGGCGGAGTTGCGGGCTGCACTTGCTGGGATGAGCGATGCGGATTTCGCGAAGAACTGGACGCTTTCGGCGGGCGATAAGAAGATTTACGACGGTCCGAAGCTGGGGGCGATACGGCGGATGATGATGAATCACATGATCCATCATCGGGCGCAGCTGGGAGTTTATCTGCGGCTGAATGGAGTGCCGGTGCCTTCGGTGTATGGGCCGTCGGCGGATGAGGGATTGTCGTAACAGAGTGTGGGAACGATCAAGGGCGGCCGCGTGGCCGCCCTTTTGTATTGCGGGAAAGATGTTTAGGCAGCGCGTCCCAAGACGGGTTGGGTACAGTGGGCGCAGCGGCGAGCGTCAATCGGAATCTCGCTGAGGCATTCGGGACATTTCTTGGTGGTGGGATCGGCGGGCTTCTCGGCGCGATGCATGCGAGCGATAAGAGCATTCACGGGGAGGACCACGAAAAAGTAGACAGCCGCGGCGATCAGAAAAAAAGAAATGCAGGCATTGATGAAATTGTCCAGAGGGAACGGGACATTGTGAATCGTGAACTGCAAGGTCGAAAACTTTTCGCCGCCGCCTGAAGCCAGCTTGATTAGCGGATTGAGAAAAGCGGAGGTAAGCCCGCTGACCACGCCAGCGAAAGCCGCACCGATCACGACGCCGACCGCCATATCTACAACGTTGCCCCGCAGGATGAACTTCTTAAAACCGTCGAGCATGCGAAAAAACCTCCAAAACCGAGTTGCGTCAATTTATGACAGCAGGGGCGGCAGGTCAAGCCAAAGAGCGCAATTGGGGGATATCCAAGAAACGCAGTTGCGGTTAGGAAGCGCAGGAAGGTGGGGGATAATTCCAGGGGCTAAAGCCCCGGATTAATCGTGAATCGCTGAACGCGGCGCTGAAGCGCCGCTCTTCCACGTCACTGCCAGCAGCTCGTCAGATTCTCATCGGCATGACGATGTAGCGGTATTTGTAGTCGTCGCCTTCGGCGGGGCGGAGCTGGCCGGCAGATTGAGAATCTTTCAGTTCGAGGCGGACTTCGTCGGTGCCGGCGGCTTTGAGGAAGTCGACGAGGTAGACGGCGTTGAAGCCGATGGTGAGAGTTTCGCCGTCGTAGGGAGCTTCGATGGAATCCTCGGACTCGCCGGCTTCGGTGGAGGAGGCGGAAATTTTCACCTCGCCTTTTTCGAGCTTCAGGCGGACGGCGCGCGAGCGCTCGTCGGCGAACTGGGCCACGCGGAGGATGGCAGAATTCAGATCCGAGCTGTTCAGCGCGATGCTCTTGTTGTTGTCCTTGGGCAGGACGGCTTCGAAGTTGGGGAATTGTCCGGTGAGTTGGCGCGAGGTGAGCAGGCGCGAACCGATGCGGAAGAAAAGCGTGGAGTCGTCCTTGGCGAACTCGACGGTTTCGGCGTCGGAGGAATCGAGCAGGGACTTGAGTTCGTCCATCGCTTTTTTCGGGACCAGGGTTTTCATCTCGCCGGAGATGCCTTCGAATTTTTCGCCGCTGCGCTCACAGTGCGCCAGCCGGTGACCATCGGTGGCGACCATTGTGATCGACTCGGGCTTGAGCAGCATTAACGCTCCGTTCAGCGTGTAGCGCGATTCCTCGCTGGAGATGGCGAAGCCGGTGCGGGCGATCAGGCCGCGCAAAACCTGGCCGGGAATCTTGACGACTCCGGCGGTGGGAAAAGCTGGAAGACTGGGAAAGTTTGACTTCGCCATGCCGACCATCTTGGTGTTGGAGCGGCCACAGCGGATGCTGACCCAGTGATTGTCGAGCAACTTGATGGTGATGTCGGCGTCGGGAAGAAGTTTTACGTAGTCGTGAAGTTTGCGGGCAGGAATGGTGCAGGAACCTTCTTTTTTAACTTTGGCATTACACGACGTACGCAGGCTGAGATCGAGGTCGGTCGCGGTGAGCGAGAGCTTGCCTTCGGCGGCCTCGAATAAATAATTCGAAAGAATGGGAATGGTGGTCTTGCGCTCGACCACGCCCTGCGTGGCGGTCAATTCCCGCAGCAACTCTGATTTGCTGACCGTGATCTCCATGGTTCCTACCGCAACGGCCGCTTCCACCGGCATATTTATCTCCCGCGCACGTGCCTCAGGGGCTAAAGCCCATTTGCTAAAGGCGCTTTAGCGGCACCCTTCGGCTCCGCTCAGGGCAGGCTCCTAAAGCCGTGCCCTACCCAAGCACTGCTCCACCCAAAATCTCATACCGCCTAAGAACTAATCTGTTACTGCTACTTTTAGTACTTCCCTTATATCAAATATAAAACCTATAAAACCAGCAGTAACAGTAGGCGGGTCGGAGAAGTGGAAAATTTTGCGAACCGGCCTATTGTCAACACTTTGCGGACTAGCCCTTCGTGTGAGAAATCGGTCCCGAAGCTGGCGGAGACCCTACCATAAGATTTCCGCTTTTCTGATTGCGCCCGGGCCTTGCACAGATTGCACATGGTATTCACAGACTCGTAAAAGGAAGACTGCGCTGCACCGTGCAAAACGTAAAACTCGCCGCGATTATCCGCCCAATTGCTCAGTTAATTTATTGAGCAGCCTGTTTAAATCCTTGTCGTTCTTGCGAGCCTGTTCTATTTTTTCAACGGAGTGCAGAACGGTGGTGTGATGTTTTCCGCCGAACTGGCGTCCGATTTCCGGCAGCGAAGCTTCGGTCATGTGCTTGGCCAGGTACATTGCGATCTGGCGCGGATAGACGATGGCGCGCGAATTATCCTTGGCCTTGATTTCAACCAGGCGCAGGCCAAACTGCTCGGCGACCATTTTCTGGATGGACTCAATGGTGACCTTGCGGGCTTGCGAGTCGATGAAATTTTTCAGCACCTGCTGCGCGTAGGGGAGGGTGATCTCGGCGCCGATCAGGGATGAGTGAGCGACCAGGCGAATGAGTGCGCCTTCGAGCTCGCGAACGTTCGAGCGAATATTCTGCGCGACGTAGAGAGCCACATCCGTGGGAAGAGTTACTTTTTCCTGCTCGGCTTTCTTTTGAAGAATGGCAACTTTTGTTTCCAGGTCGGGAGGCTGAATGTCGGCGATCAATCCCCACTCGAAGCGGCTGCGCAGGCGGTCTTCGATCTCGGCGAGCTCCTTGGGAGAACGATCGCTGGCGATGACGATCTGCTTCATGGTGTCGTGCAGGGCGTTGAAGGTGTGGAAGAACTCTTCCTGGGTGCGTTCTTTGCCGGCGAGGAACTGGATGTCATCGACGAGCAGGACATCGACACCGCGGAACTTGTCGCGGAAGCTGGTCATCTTGTCATAGCGCAGCGAGTTGATCATGTCGTTGGTGAACTTCTCGCTGGAGACGTAGCAGATGGCGGCTTGAGGCTGGCGACGCTTGACTTCGTGTCCGATGGCCTGCATGAGGTGCGTCTTACCCATGCCGACGCCGCCATAGAGGAAGAGTGGGTTGTAGGCTTTGGAAGGACGCTCGGCGACGGCCTGGCAGGCGGCGTGGGCGAACTGGTTGCCGGAGCCGATGACGAAAGCGTCGAAGGTGTAGCGCGGATTCAGTTGCGCGGCGCCATCCCAATCGAAGCGGGCCTGGGCTGGAGCCGAGGCGGCCGGAGCTGCCGAGAGTCCGCCGTTGTGGCGCACCGTGGTGGCGGCGGGATCGTCCTCGGGAGTGACGAACTTCACGTCGTTGAACTCCAAGCCAAGGTTGTCGATGGCTTCCTGGATGAGGTCGGCGTACTTGTCGCCGGCGTGGCGAAACTCGGCGGTGGGCACGCTCACGAATAAAATTCCGCCACTGGAGTGGCTGTAGCGTGTGGGCTTCAGCCAGGTGTCGTAGGAGTGCCGGTTGATCTTTTTTTCCAGCGCGTCGAGAATGCGCATCCACGGATTGGGGGAAAGGGTTGTGCTGGTGACTGACATAATATGAAATACCCGCCGCGGCGTCCCGGCGGCTGGCTGAGGGCGCCTGTTAGAAATACTTTTTACCGACTCGCTGATGGAACACTTAGTGTACTGCGGAATGCGCCTGTTGTACCCTGCGCGGTTGTCATGGTGAAAGAGATTTTCTTAAACTTGAACAGTGCCGCATGGTAGCACGAAATTTTTTTCGTCGCACAGAAATCTTGGCGAAATTTTTTTTGCTCCACCACATTCAGAACTCGAAGAAGGGCGCGTGTCAAGTGTCGAGGATGTAACTGCAACAAGCGCGGTGCAGCGAGGAGTTCAGCCGCGCGGTGAGAATTCTGCGATTTGTGCGCGAGGATGCAAGTGGTGGAGAGCAGGTAGTGCCGCAGTCTTGCCCGCACGGCGGTGAGCTTGGGGGATATCCCTCGGCCCGCTGGTGAAAACGCGGTCCTTCGGGATGACGCCGGAAAGATAGAACCGCTAGATTTATCAAACTACACCACGACCGGAGAGCATCGCCCTTTGCCCTCATGGCACTTGGTCATTTATACTCATCGTTTGCCCTAACACTGTCGACGGAATCAGGAGCAGCTATTTTTCATGCCCAAGCGTACATTCCAACCTAACCGGCGCAAGCGAAGCAAGAAGCACGGATTTCGCACGCGCATGAAGACCCAGGGCGGCAAGAAGGTAATATCCCGCCGCCGCGCCAAGGGGCGGAAGCGGGTATCCGTGAAGCCCGGATTCCGCGAGTAGCTTTTCAGGTGCCGCTCACTTCCATAGGTAAGACCCTCGGCAACGTGTTGCAACATGAGGGCATGATGGCGAATGCCGCGCTGGGAACTCGACCGTATACCATGCCAGCGAAGAAGGCAGCAGGATTTCCGCGGACGGCACGGCTGTTGCGCCACGCCGATTTCGAGCGCGTCTATAAACAGGGGCGACGGCATTTCTCCGCGTCGATGACGGTTTTTTATTGGCCGAGGCCGGAGATCGATGCGACGCCCGAGATGGTGGAGAGAACGCGGACAAGAGTGTCCGCGCCACACATGCGGCCGCACGGGCTGCGAATTGGATTCACCGTGGGACGTGTACTGGGTGGAGCGGTCGAACGCAACCGCATGAAGCGGCGTTTGCGGGAGGCGGTGCGCCTGTCGAGCCCAGTGCCGGTCGAGGCGGACGTGGTGATCAATCCGAAGAAGACATTGCTGACGGCCGATTTCGCGGATGTGCTGAACGAAGTGCAACGCGCCTTCGCGGTGATCGAGCATAAGTTATCGGGAACGCGGACAAGAGTGTCCGTGCCATACGAGAGTTGAAGCTGAGCGCCAAATTCGTCACGCTGCAATTGCTGCGAGGATACAAGTGGGCGATCTCGCCCATGTTCCCGCCGGCCTGCCGCTACGTGCCCAGCTGCTCGGAATATGCCATGGAAGCGGTGGAGCGCTACGGCGCGCTGCGCGGGGGATGGATGGCGTTAGGGCGCGTGCTGCGGTGTCATCCCTTTGCCGGGGGTGGATACGACCCGGTGCGGACGGAACTGAGTAACGTACTTGGCAAGAATGATTAAGGAAGCGAGCCAATCGCGCGCTTTTTGCGCCGCGAAGGACGCGCCGCTTCGCGCGGCTCGCCCAGATCCCTCGCTGGGCAAGGAACGCTTGCTCGGGATGACATGCGCTATCGGAATTTGAGGCGATAATCAAACTTTGGCCGACTTTCAAAATCCTCAACAAGAACCTGGCGCCGAGAAGCGGCTGCTTCTCGTATTTCTTCTGACGTTCGTCGTCCTGGTGATTTTCCAGCCGCTGCTGACGAAGTACATGCCGCAGCCGCCAGCGGCACCGCAGCAAAAGCAAAGCGCGCCACAGCCAACTGCGGCGACTGCGCCTGCGGCTGGGGCGGCCGCGGTGTCGGCGGCATCGACTCCGTCGGCGCCATCGGCGAAGGCCCCGGTCGCTATCGCGAACAAGCAGGCCTCGAGCGAAGCGGAAATTGTGATCGAGAACGATCTCTATAAGATCACGTTCACCAACCGCGGCGCGCAGGTGAAATCGTGGGTTCTGAAAAAGTTCGATAACGATGCGCAGAATGGGCCGCTGGACCTGGTGAATGAGGCCGCGGCGCAGAAATATGGCTATCCGCTGTCGCTGTGGACGTACCCTTCTTCCCCCGGCGATGAGACCCTGCGTAACAAGCTGAACTCGGCGCTGTATGTTGCTTCGAATGAGGGGCACCTCTCGGCGCCGGCGGCGATCACGTTCGAGTATGCCGATCAGGATGTTGTGGTTCGGAAGAGTTTTCGCTTCGATCATACGTATGTGCTGAATGTGGAGACATCCGTTGTCTATAAGGGCACGGAAATTTTTGCAGCGCCGGCGTGGCCAGCCGGTTTCGGCGACGAGGTCGCGCCCCCTTCCTACGCCGCAGCCCGCATCGACTACCACAACGACGTCTCCACTGATCGCACCGCGCTGGTCTTCCCGAATTTCGTTTTGCGTCTGGCGGGCAAGAGCATTAGCGGCGGCAACACGATCAAAGGGCCGTTCGAGTGGGCTGGGCCGGGCGATCAATACTTCACGGCGCTTTTTATTCCGGACGATCCGAACACAACGGCCATGGTCACGCTGCGCAACCCAATGGAGATTGCGCAGAAGCCGGGCTTCAGTCCCGTAGGCTCCGGCTCCAAAGACACTGCCAACGTTGAACTCCTTGGCGCGGCGGTGGGCGATCTGCGCGGCGCGACCAGTGAGCGGGTGTACGTAGGGCCGAAAGAGCTGTCGTCGCTGGAAGCGGTGAGCGTGCCGACCATCCGGAACGGCGATCCGGATTTGCGCGGCACGGTGGATTTCGGGTGGTGGGGACTGATCTCGCGGCCGCTGTTCCTGTGGCTGAAGTGGACGTACAAACATGTCTATCCCAACTGGGGATGGGCGATTGTCATACAGACTCTGATTATCACGATTGCGCTGCTGCCGCTGCGGATTACGCAGATGAAGTCGATGCTGAAGATGCAGCGCATCGCGCCGCAGATCAAGTCGATCCAGGAAAAATATAAGAAGTACAGCCTGCGCGACCCGCGCAAGGCGGCGATGAATGAAGAGATCAGCGCGCTGTATAAAAAAGAAGGAGTGAATCCGGCGGGCGGCTGCCTGCCGCTGCTGATTCAGTTTCCCTTCCTGATCGCGTATTACCGGATGCTGGGCATCGCTCTGGATCTGCGGCACGCGCACTGGCTGTGGATCAGCGATTTGTCGGCGAGGGATCCTTACTTCCTGCTGCCGATCATCATGGTGGTCAGCATGTTCTTAATGCAGCGCATGACGCCGCAAACGGGGATGGATCCGGCGCAGCAGAGGATGATGACGGTGATGATGCCGCTGATGATGGGCTTCATCTTCTTCAATCTGGCCGCCGGGTTGAACCTGTACTACACCGAGAGCAATTTGATCTCGATTGCGCAACAGGCCATCATGAACCGCACCAAGCTGGGCCGCGAGATGCGCGAGATGATGGAAAAGCGGGCGAGGAAGAAAGAGAAATAAGAAGCTATTAGCTCCTAGCTTTTAGCTGTTAGCTTGGAGCTCAGGGCTCGCGCCCGCGCCCGGCGGCACGTTTGGATTGAATTCTATACGGGCCCTGCGCGCGGAGCGCTGCAGAGGACAGGTTCAAGCTAAAGGCTAGGAGCTAAAAGCCAAGAGCTTTCTTTATGGATAAAGTAGCGGCTGCGAATCGAGTCAACGAATTCTTGCAGGCTGTCGTCACTCACGGCGGCCTTCACCTTAAATACCGGATTGTTGTCGATCCGCCAGCGTTGAGCGACTGGGAGAAGCCGGAAATCTTTGTGGACTTCTCGGGGCCGGATTCGGCGCTGCTGCTGGATCGCGGCGGCGAACTTCTGCGCGCGCTGGAGTTGCTGGCGTTCGAGATTTTGCGGCTGCCTTCGGGTGAGCATGAGAAGCTGGCCTTCGATTGCAAGAACCAGCGATCACTGCGGTTGCAAGAGCTGCGGATGGCGGCGAGCGTAGCGGCGGAGAAAGTCCGGCAAACGGGAACGCCGTTTCACTTTGCCCCGATGTCGTCACGGGAGCGCCGTATGGTGCACCTCGCGCTGCGTGACGAAGCTGACCTGCGGACGGAGAGCGATGGCGAAGGCCGCGACCGGAGCGTGGTGCTCTATCCGGCAGACTACAAACCAGCGGGCGGGAAATCCGCGCGGGGCACGCTGCCGTAACTGCACTGAAAGCCATCCACTTCGCGACAGTGCTTCTGTAACATCGAGGGACGATGGGTTCCCGCCTTCATTTCGTATTTCTCATCGCGCTGACTTGGATGCTCCTGGTGCTTCCCGCGCTCGGGGCGCAGCAGCCGGCGCAGGGGCAATCGACTTCTTCCAGTAGTTCTTCTTCCAGCAACTCGTCCTCCTCCACGCCGCATGCCCGGAAAGCGGCGGCTGCGGCTCGTCTGGACGCAGGATCCGTCGTCAATGGGGTTTACCGGAATCAGAGTTTCGGCTTTGCGTGCAAAATTCCCGCGGGGTGGGTGTTGCGGACGGAGGAAATGAACGCGCGGCAGGATGGAAATGAGGCGCCGGCAGCCGAGGGCGGCTGTCCCCACACGGGAAGTTGTGGGCGGGTGCTGCTGGCGGCATTTTCGCGGCCTCCGGAGGCGCGGGGCGAGGATGTGAATTCGTCGATTTTGATTGCGGCGGAGAGCGCGGAGGCGTATCCGGGACTGAAAGAGGCGGCGCAATATTTTGGGCCGGTGACGGAGGTCGCGAAGGAGCAAGGGTTTGAGGTGATCAACGAGCCGTATGAATTTGTGGTGGGCACGAAGACGGTGGTGCGGTCGGATTTTCAGAGAGATGTGGGGACGCGAATGATGTGGCAATCGACGCTGGTGATTTTAGAGCGCGGGTATGTGGTGTCGTTGACGTTTCTCGGCGGCAACGAAGACGAGGTGGAGGAGTTGGTGCAAGGGCTGAGTTTCGGCGCGGGCAGAACTTCGGGGAGATGAGTTGGCGGCCCGGCTCTTACGGCGATCGCGTTTTCTATCGGCGAAGTCCCGCTCAGGATTCCGCGGGCACGGGATGCGTGATTTCAAGCACGATGCTGGGCGGATGCAGAAGCGTGTTGTGAATCAGGCAATGATGCACAGCGTTCTCGACCCCGGCGCGATGTTGTTCGGTAAGGGCTGCGGGCGCTTCGATTGCGATACGAAAATTATCGACACGAGCGGGGTCCTTCAACTTCTCGGCAGTAACGCGGACGCGCGTGCCTTCCGTTGCTAATTTGTGCTTGCGCAAATATTGCGCCGCGTAGAAACCGGCACATGAGCCGAGGGACGCAAGCAGGAGCTCCGGCGGTGTCATGCCTTCATCGTGACCGGCGTTTTCCGGCGGCTGATCGCTTAAAACGGTGTGCTGGCGCGCTTTGATCTCAAACTGCATCGCTCCGAGATGTTCCACGGTGACTTCCATCATGAGTGAACCTCAGGGGCTAAAAGCCCTTCCTTTATGGAGCTATAGTGGCACGCCTGAAGCCGTGCCCTTCCCGAACCAATACTGCTGGCCAAACGAACCGAAGGTCTGTCCCTCCCCCAAAACAAATACGATGACCTCCTATCTCAAAGCTTGATGAGTGAGTGCTGCGTCGAGGTGGCTCCTCACCAAATCGCGGGCGCGGTGCAGCCGCGATTTCATAGCGGCGAGCGAGATGTCTAATCTCTGAGCGACCTCCTCGCCGCTCAGATCTTCGACATCGCATAACTCGTAAACCGGGCGATAGACCGCGGGCAAGGCGTCTGTGGCTTCTTTCAACAATTGCTTCATTTCTTGCTGCACGAGTTGCGCGTCCGGAGGAGGCTCCGATCCGGCGACTTCGCGGCCCTCGTTCTCCAGCGCAGAAAGCTGCAGGAGCGGGAGCAGGGATTCGCGCTCCTTCAACTGCCAGCAGACACGTTTTGCGATCTGCGCGAGCCAGGCGCGAAAGGCGGCGGACTCGCGCAACTGATCGAGATGACGGTAGGCCTTGAGTAGCGCCTCGATCAGAACGTCTTCGGCATCTTCGCGGTTGCCGCAGACGCGGATCATCTGCCGATAGACGGCGTCCTTGTGCTGACGCGCCAGTGTGTCGAAGTTCATGGATCCATTGTGGCACCGCGGAGTCTCCGATGTGCGACATACGGTCACCGAATCCGCGCAGATGGTTCCGCATGAGGAACTCCGATCCCGCAATGGGGCTGTCGATTCCACGGCATTTTCTCGAGCATCAAGGCCATCGGGCAGAGGTCGGTGAGCCCGGCGAAGGTGAGGCCCAGACCAATGAATCCGCAGAGAAAGACCCAGTGAGGATTGTCAGCCAGAGCCATGACGGCGCCGGTCAGCACGAGCAAACCCGCGCCCAGACGGACCTGGCGCTCGAGGGACCAACGCGTCTTCACATTGGCCACGACCGGCAGACCAGCGTCGATCCATGCTTTGGTGCCGCCCTCGAGAACGGTGATTTGCCGCTGGCAGGGTTCCAGCAGGTTCGCTGTCATGCGGGCGCGCGTGCCAGCCTGGCAGATGAGAACGATGGGGAGATTGACGGCGAGATCGTCGAGACGGGCCTCGATTTGATCCATGGGATATTGACGGCTCCGGGAATGTGGCCGGAAGCGAATTCGGAGGCGGAGCGCACGTCCACCAGCAGGGTGAGAGTGGACCCGGGAGTGCGCAGCTCAGCGACGGTTATGGTGGGGCTCAAGATTCCTCCTATATGGGAAGAGCGGGAGTTTTGGGAAAAGGATTCAAGGGCCGTAGGACGAGTCCCCAAGCTTGTTCAGATGTTAGGGATCCTTCGACTACGCATGATGATGCTTCGGACGATCATGCTCCGCTCAGGATGAGAATGGTTTAGTCGAGGGGCTCGGGCTCGAGGGCGATGTTGGTTTCGCCGGCGGCTTTTTTCTGGGCGTATTTTTTCATCCAGGCTTCCCAGCTTTTTCCGGCGGCGGTGTCGCGCCCGGTGAAGGCGAGGGCGGCGATGTCGGCGTAGGAGATGGAGACTTTTTCGTCGGCAGTTTTCGGGAAGAGGCGGACGATGGAATCTTTTAGTGTGGCGGCGGTGCGGCGGTCGAAGAGGTAGCCTTCGATTTTGGTGCCGTCTTTGCGGGTGATGGTGACATCGCCGCGGTAATCGAAAGCCTTTTCGAGAGCGACGCGGATTTCCTCGTCGCTGGCGAGTTGGGGAATCCAGCCTTCGAGTTTTTCGTGGACGGTGCCGGGAGCGAGTTCAAGGGCGTCAGGATTGGCGGCGGTGTGAGGGACGGCTTGCGCGGCTTCGTGGTCGATGTGGCCGGATTCTTTGCCTGTCATAAGCTTCTATCTCAAAACTAAGAAATATTTTTCGCCCCTCCGGGGCTTGCTCCTGGTTACGACCGTACCCACGGCTTACGCCGTGGGCTGCATTCTTGCGCCGCTTCGCGGCTGGTGAACTGCCGAGTCATTAGACGCTTTTTATCCGGCGAAATTACCGGGCTTCGCCGGGCGGACAGCGGGCCGGCTGTCCCCACATGTTCTTTTTATGCGCGAGTTTCGTGCAAGGGTTCTGTTGTCGACGCGATCTGAACTAGCGGATGCACCGGGGCTTGCGGCTCGTCGAGCAGGCGGAGCGCTTCTTTATCCCGGTAACTCGTAAACAGCGTGGCCTTCACCGTGGCCAAAAATCCGCCGAGAGAACTAAAGGTCGCATTGACCGCGGAGGCTTCATAGCCGCTGTGGACCATGCAATTGGCGCAGGCAGGATTACCGGATTCGGTGCCGTAGTTGGCCCAGTTCGTGGTCGAGAGAAGTTCGGCGAAAGTTTCGGCGTAGCCATCCTGCAGCAGGTAGCACGGCTTCTGCCATCCGAAAACGTTGTAGGTGGGCATGCCCCACGGTGTGCAGGGATAGGTGCGCTTTCCCATCAGGAATTCTAAGAACAGCGGCGAGAGATTGAAGCGCCAGTTTTTCTTGCGGTTCGAAAGAATTGCGCGGAACATGCGGCGGGTGCGGGCGCGGCCGAGGAAATGCTTTTGATCGGGAGCCTTGTCGTAGGAGTAGCCGGGCGAGAGCATCATTCCTTCAAGGCCGAGCTCCATCATGCTGTCGAAGAAGGCGCGGACGGATTTGGGATCGGCGCCGTCGAACAGCGTGGTGTTGGTGGTGACGCGGAAGCCGAGGCGGAGGGCTTCCTTGATGGCGTCGACGGCGATATCGTACCCACCTTCGCGACAGACGGCGAGGTCGTGCTCTTCGCGCTGGCCATCGAGGTGGACGCTGAAGGTCAGGTACTTGCTGGGCTTGAAGAGATGAATCTTTTCTTTCAGCAGCAGGGCGTTGGTGCAGAGATAAATATATTTCTTGCGCGCGACCAGGCCTTCCACGATCTCGCCGATCTGCGGGTGCATGAGCGGCTCGCCGCCGGGGATGGAGACCATCGGTGCGCCGCATTCGTCCACGGCGCGGAAACATTCTTCCGGGGAAAGATCTTTTTTCAAGATGTGGGCGGGATACTGGATTTTGCCGCATCCGGCGCAGGCGAGGTTGCAGCGGAACAGGGGCTCGAGCATGAGCACGAGTGGGTACTGCTTGCGGCCGGCGAGCTTCTGCTTCAGAACATAGCTCGATACGGTCCACATCTGGGATACGGGGACGGCCATTCTGGGTCGGGAACTCCTGTTGCTTATTTTAGCAGGCTCGATCGGTTAGATGGTGGGGAAGCGGGAAGAGGTGCCGGAAAAGAAACCGTGGAAGCAAGATATCGGCGGCTGCGCTTGCGATAACGGAACCCGGCTGAAAATCGGCGGCAGAATTCATTAAAAAGCCAGCATTTACCGAGGGGATTCGGGGTGCACGGAGGGTCGTCGCGGGGGCGATTTCGTGGTATAATTTGATAGTCAGCAAACGAACCTAAGTACACGGAATTTCAATCACTTGAGGTAGGTTTGGCGGGTGCGGAAGATGGGCCTGCTGAAACGCGATCCCGACGAGTGGGTTGGCAGGATCGCTCGATTGAAATTTGCGTGACAAATCGACGTGCTCGACGGAGCTGAATGGCTACCAAAGAGATCCATACTCCCATCGTAGAAACCAAAACAAAAAACGGAGTTGTGACGCCGATCGTTGGCAACAACGGTGGAGCGAAGAACGACTATAACGCCGACTCGATCAAAGTGCTCGGCGGGATGGAAGCGGTGCGCAAACGTCCCGCAATGTACATCGGATCGACAGGCGATCTGGGACTGCATCACCTGGTGTATGAGGTGGTGGACAATTCGGTGGACGAAGCGCTCGCGGGTTTCGCAACGAAGATTGAAGTCACGATTCACATCGATAACTCGATCACGGTGATCGATGACGGACGCGGTATTCCTGTCGACGACATGGATATCGATGGCGAGAAAGTTTCCGCAGCACAGGTGGTGATGACCACGCTGCATGCGGGCGGGAAATTTGATTCGTCGACGTACAAGGTTTCGGGCGGACTGCACGGGGTGGGCGTTTCGTGCGTGAACGCACTGAGCGAAGAACTGGAATTGGAAATCTGGCGGGATGGCGCGACCTGGGAGCAGACGTACTCGAAGGGCGAGCCCACCAGCAAGATGAAGAAGGCAGGCGCGGCCAAGCGGCGCGGAACGAAAGTTCACTTCCTGCCGGATCGCAGCATTTTCACGGCGACGGAATATAACTACGACACGCTGGCGCAGCGGTTGCGCGAGTTGGCGTTCCTGAACAAGGGATTGCTGATCACGCTGACCGATGAGCGCTCGACCGACGCGAAGACGGGCGAGGCCAAGCACGCGGATTTCAAGTACAACGGCGGCATCGCGGAATTCATCAAGCATTTGAACCGCGGCAAGCAGGTGCTGCACGACAAGCCGATCTACATGGAAGCGGAGCGCAGTGGCGTGGCCATGGAAATTGGGCTGCAGTACAACGACGGGTATTCGGAGTCGGTGTTCAGCTTTGCGAACAATATTAATACCGTCGACGGCGGCACGCATCTTTCCGGCTTCCGCATGGCGCTGACGCGCACCATTAATTACGCCGGGCAGCAGATGGGGCTGTTCAAGGACGTGAAAGAAAATCTGACGGGCGACGACGTGCGCGAAGGGTTGGTGGCGGTGATCAGCGTGAAGCTGTCGCAGCCGCAATTTGAAGGGCAGACTAAGGGCAAGCTGAATTCTGATATCGCCGGAATTGTGCAGGCCTTCATCAACGAGCGGCTGGGCGCGTTCTTCGAACAAAACTCGACCGTGGCGCGGAAGATTATCAACAAAGCAGTGGATGCGGCGCGGGCGCGCGAGGCTGCACGCAAGGCGCGGGATTTAACGCGGCGCAAAGGTGCACTCGATTCCGGCGGTCTGCCGGGCAAGCTGGCGGATTGCTCGGAGCGCGATCCGAACCGCTGCGAATTATTTCTGGTGGAGGGCGAGTCGGCCGGTGGGACGGCGAAGCAGGGGCGCGACCGTCGCTTCCAGGCAATTTTGCCGCTCAAGGGAAAAATTCTTAACGTCGAAAAAGCACGCTACGACAAGATGCTGGCGCACGAAGAAATTCGCGCCATGATCACGGCGCTGGGCACGGGCATCGCGAAGGATGATTTCGATCCGACGAAGGTGCGGTACGGAAAAATTATTCTGATGACCGACGCCGACGTGGACGGATCGCACATCCGCACGCTGCTGCTGACATTTTTCTTCCGGCATATGCAGGAATTGATCAAGCGCAACAACGTTTATATTGCGCAGCCGCCGCTGTATTCGATCAAGAAGGGCAAGTCGATGCAGTACATCAAGGACGACGATGCCTTCGACAAGGTCATGCTGAAGCGCGCGGCGGACGGGCTGGTGGTGCGGTATGGCGAGGGCGCGGCGAAGCTGGAGGGCGCGAACCTGACGCGCTTTATGAGCGTGCTGAAGGAGTATCTGAGCTTCTTCGACAAGCTGAACAAGCGGCTGCGCGACGAGAGAATTACCGAGATGCTGCCGCGGCTCGACTTCTCAAAGCATACGGACTTCGAGGGCGACAAGGAAACACCCCCGAAAAAAATCGAAAAGCTGGAAAAAGAACTGACCAAGCTGCAGAAAGAGCAGAAGTCCACGGCGGTGGTGAACCGGATGGAGGGCGAGCACAATTCCCGGCGACCGCTCAAAGAGGTCGAGAGCCGGTTCGACGAAGACCACAATTTGTGGGAAGTGCGATTTGTCGACTCGCAGGGCGCCGAGCACATCATCAACTGGGAGCTGGCGTCGACTCCGGAATGCCGGCAGCTCACGGCGAAGTTCAAGCTGATCGAGCAATACCTGGAGCCGCCGTATGTGGTGGAGGTGAAGCCGCAGGCCAAGAAGGGAGCGGCTGAAGCGGCGGCCGACGAAGACGAAGATACGAACGCGCCCGCTGCGAAAGAGCTGCTCAACGATTCCGAGAACGTGTTCGACAATACTTCCCTGCGGGAGCTTTTCGATTACGTCCTGGATCAGGGGAAGAAGGGCTACATCATCCAGCGCTACAAAGGACTGGGAGAGATGACGGCTCCGCAGTTGTGGGAGACGACCATGGATCCGGAGCGGCGGACTCTGCTCTCGGTGAAGCTGGAAGATATTGCCGAGTGCGAGACCATCTTCACAACGCTGATGGGCGAGGACGTGGAAGCGCGGCGGAAGTTTATTGAAGAGAACGCGCTGGATGTAAAGAATCTGGATATCTAAGAATCCGGTGTTTTACGTGACCTCAGGGGCTAAAGCCCCCATTACTTACGGCGCTTTATCGCAGCGCTGAAGCGCTGCGCCACCCAAAATCACAGGAGAAGTTAATCACGGCGGCCTTCGGGCCGCCTTTTTTTATTTCAGGCCCTCCACCAGATATAGATCGGCCAGCATGCGGTGGTAGCCGAAGATGCAGGTTTGGGCGTCGGGGGTCATGAGGATGGGGCCGATGGTTTCGACTCCGGCGGGATCGGAGGGCAGAAGCTGGCGCCAGAGGGTGCGTTTGCCGGTCTGGATATCGAGACGGTTGACGCTGGCGGGCAACTCTCCGGGTTGATAAATGTAGAGAGAGTTTCCGTCGGAGCTGAAGGTGATGGGCTGCTCGCCGGGGTTGAGGCCGGGAATCACGCGCGGGTCACCGCCGGTTACGGGATAAAGATATCCTTTGCGGTCGGGGCCGATACCGGCGATCCACTGCGAATCGGGGGAGACAACGAAAGCGTTGCCATCGACACCTTCCGGAGTAATGGCCTGGCTCTTGTTCGATGCGATGTCCTGAACGTAAAGACGGACTCCCTGGCCGGGCTCGTTCCCGGAAAACAAGATGCGCTTGCCATCAGGAAACCAGCGAGCCCAAGTGTGGTTTACGTTGTCCTTGGTCAGGTCTCTGGCTTCGCCGGCGCCGGTGGTGAGCAACCGGAGCTGGGAAGGGGAATCCTGCGTTTGTGAAATCACCGACTTGCCGTCGGGCGACAAGGCAAGCGCGCCGCCTTCTCCCAGCAAAACCGCAGGAGAGCCATCGGTTTTGCGGATGTACACCGCGTAGGAAAGGCCTCCGGATTTCGAATAGGCGAGCGAACCGCCGCCGCCTTCCTCATCAAAGAGCAGAGTCTTGCCGTCGGGAGAAAGACCGGCGGGATAGGAATAATCGAGCCAGGAAAGATCGCGCTGCTTGGTCTCGCCGGCGATCATGCCGACCAATTCGCGGCGCCAGCTGGCGCGCATCATTAATACGCGGCCATCTTTCCAGATGTCGAACAACATGAGCGCGCCGGGCAAGCGCAACACCATGCGCTCTTTTCCATCGAGGGTGACTGCGTAGAGGGTGCGATCGACGCCGGACTTGCTGGCGGTAAACCAAACCTCTTTGCCGTTCGCGGACCAAGCCAGGCCTTGAATCGTGTACCACTCGTCGGAGAGATTCTTCTTGTGCCCGGCCGCATCGACGATGGCGAGCGTGCCCCGGTCATCGCCCTGCACCGGATGGTCGATGAAAGCGATCAGATCTCCCTTGGGAGAAACGCGAGGATGCCCGATCCAGCCGCCAGTTTCGTAGAGCGGCTTGCCGATGGGAAACTCCAGGCGATTGCGGCCGCCGAAGTCGCGCACCACGGCCAGACTATTTCCGTCGGCGGACCAGTCGGCCCATTGCACCTGCTCCAACACTTCGCGTGGAGCACCTCCGACCAGCGGCGCCCGGGCCAGCGTGCCCATGCTGACCCAGGTTCCAAGAGCTTTGCTATTGAGCAGGACTGCCATCTCTGACGCGGACGAGACCGACATTAGCTGCGTGTGGCTGAGACCCATGGAGCGCGCCTCCGGTGCTTCGGGGCGAGCGGTAAACACGTCCAATGGCCCGCCTTGCCAGGCGGCGCTGTAAAGAATGGTTTGCCCGTCCGGGGCGAAGCGCGCGGAGCGGATGCTACCGCGGCGAAAAGTGAGCTGCCGGTAGAGTGGGGGCTCGATGGGTGCTGCGGCGAAGAATAACTTCCCGGAGTAGAGGCCGACGGCCGCGGCTACGAGCAAGCCAAGCGCGAAGATCAATACAGGGATGAGCTTCTTTCGCGGCGCGGGCGAGGCTGGCGATGAAGGAACGCTCGTCGCCGAGGATGAAGACGGTGCGGTCTCGGCGACGACGGAGGTGCGGGAGGAATCGATGGAACGCTTGAGGCGCTTGAGATCGGCACGGAGTTCGGCTGCGGTCTGGCAGCGCATGTCGCGATCTTTTTCGAGAGCCTTGTTGATGATTTCCTCGAGCTTGGGAGGAAGCTGGGGAACGAGTTGATGAGCGGCGGTGGGATGACGATTGAGAATGGCTTCGGTGACCACGGCGGATGTTTCTCCGCGGAAGGGAAGAATGCCGGTGGCCATTTCATAGAGAACGACGCCGAAAGAGAAAAGGTCGGTACGCCCGTCGAGCTCCTTGCCGCGCAACTGTTCGGGCGACATGTAAGCCACGGTGCCGACAGCGGTGCCGGGACTGGTGAGGTCGAGACTGGTGAGATTCAGGCTGGTGGCGTCAGCCATGGTTTGCGAATCGCCGCTGGTGGGGCGGGCGGCGCGGGCGATTTTCGCCAGGCCGAAATCGAGAATCTTGGCGTGGCCGCGGTCGGTGACGAAAATGTTGGCGGGCTTGATGTCGCGGTGAACGATTCCCTTGCTGTGCGCGGCATCGAGCGCGTCGGCTACTTCGATCGCCAGAGTGAGGAGGCGATCGAACTCCATCGGCTTGCCGTTGATCAGGTGTTTCAACGTCTGGCCGCTGAGACACTCCATCACGATGAAGAGATGTCCGTCGTGCTGGCCGATTTCGTGGATGGTGCAGATGTTGGCATGATTCAGCGAAGATGCGGCGCGAGCTTCGCGGCGGAAGCGCTCGAGAGCCTGGGGATCGTGGGAAGAATCGTCGGGAAGAAATTTGAGAGCGACGAAGCGGCCGAGTTGCGTGTCTTCGGCTTTGTAGACAACACCCATCCCTCCGCCACCAAGAAGTTCGAGGATGCGGTAGTGGGAGACAGTCTGGCCGATCATGTTTGTTTCGTTATGGCGAGCGGAAGACGAACCCCAGCGACGGACGAACCGAAATCCGAGCCATCTTAGGCGAATCGCGGGGGTTCGTCAACGAGTGCAGTGCCAGGGTAGTGGCTCAGTTTGACCCCCAGACGGCTGTGTGTCCGGGAGATCCCTCGTCCCGCTGGTGAAAACGCGGGACTTCGGGATGACACCGACAAAATGACGCCGCTCAAATTTCAGAACTGTGCCGCTACCTGAAGTCTAGCTCGCTGCGCTCGCTGGACAGCCCCTTCGGCTTCGCTCAGGGCAAGCTTAGGCGGCTGTCCCTACAGGAGCGGTCGACTTCCTAAACCTTATGAGACTTGTTTTGATGGCTTGCGCAATAGCGAAACGATTGTGGTTCCTAATGCCAGCAACGTCATGAGTGAAATATCCCCGAGGGAGATGACGCAGTAGATGCACCAGACGCCGAGAACGCGGGCCTCGATGTGGGCGAGGTAGAGAGAGAAGGCTAATCCCACGAGGGCGGCTGCCAGCAGCAGGCGCCAGGCGCGCCGGGCGGCCAGGGCGGCCATGAGGAGATATCCGGCGATGCCGAGGATGGCGACGGGAATTCCGGCGAGCATGGCGTAGGGGCTGTGATTGACGATGCCGCAGTCCCAGCGCTCGTTGATGCTGCATGGGGAAGTATCGGTGCGGTAATGCTCGCGCAGGGCGAGCGCGGAGACGACGATCCCCAGGAGCGACAGAAGAATCAGGATGTACCGCATGTGCTTTTCCTCATTTACAGACTATTCCTTGAAGCGACTTCCCATGTCAGGGGCTAAAGCCCCGATTTTTGGGGCTCCTTACGGCACGGCTAAAGCCGTGCCCTTCCCGACCATTTCCGAGACATGCCTCTCGTCTATGACACAACATTCTCACACGATCATCTCAGGCGGCGGGGTGCGCGGCGGCGGCGAGATCTTGCAGCAGGTCGGAGGCTTGCCAATCGGCGCCGTGATACCACTTGAAAATTTTTCCGTCGGGAGAGATGACGGCGGTGCTGAGGGTGTGAGTGATCAGGCCACCTTCTTCCTTGTAGGTGAGAGCGAAATAATCGGCGAAGGCGGGGAGCTCGGCTTGGGGAATCGCGGAAAATTCCCAGTGCGTGAAGAGTGCGGGATCCTTGCTTCCAGAGCAGGAGAAGCCATAGGCACGCAGAACCCTGGGCGTGTCGTGAGTGGGATCGAAGCTGATGCTGAGCAGGTGAGTTTTGCCGTAGCGAGCGGGATCGGCGCGGATCTGTTGATCGATCGCGGAGAACTCGTGGCTGACGCGCGGGCAAAAATCTGGGAAGGGACAGCGGGTGTAGATGAGAGTGAGAAGCAGAGTCTGGCCGCGATATTGATGCAGGGAGATTTGCTTGCCGCTTTGATTGACGAGTTTGAAGTCGGGGACGTCGTCGCCGGGAGCGGGAATGTGCAGGGTCGAGGTGGGCCTGTCGGCGGAAGGTGGCGAATGGCCGGTGACTTTGACGTTCTCCAACCAGTACTGGCCGGAATCGACGACGACATCGGCGGAGATGGAGTCGCCGGGCTGGAGCTGATTGATCTGGGCGGGCGGCTTGAAGGAGTAGGGCATGACCATGGGGTCCATAAAGCCGGCGATGGGTTCGTTGTCGATGTTGGCCATGCCCGAATTTTTATCCACCGACATAACCTTTCCCTTGAGGGCGTAGCGTTTGGCAGAGGATGACGCAGCGGTAGATTGAGGCTGCGATTTTCCGCGGTTGCAGGAAGTGGAGAATGCGAGCAGAGCGCAGAGTGAGAGAAGGGCCAGGTACAACGAAAATACCTTGCGAGTTCGCGACATGATCAATTTATTCCTTACCCCGAATACGAATTCATTTCATTACTAAATCGCATGGGTACACAGAGAACTACATGATTATAGGGATGCTTCGACTTCGCCGGATTGTCCTTCGGACATCCGGCTCGCTCAGCATGACAATTTCGTGGTCCTTCACGGTTCATCTTTTTCCGCATCTATATTTTCCGCATTTTTCGCATCGTCAAGTTAGTAGTGAAAGCGGTAGCGAAACTCGGCATAAATCTGGCGAGGATCGTTCCAGTGAAATCCGCCAAAGGTCAGACTGTTATCCAGTTGCACGCGGCGGTTGGCGACATTCAGCGCGTCCACGGAAAAAGTGTATTTTTCGGCGAAGGTTTTGCCGAAAGCGAGATCGACGGTGGTATGTCCCGGAAGGTAATTGCCGGGATACTGCAGGCCGGGCTGGCCGTTGGTGAAACCGGAGCCATAGTAGACATTCGTTGAGGCGTAGGCGTGCCAGGGGAGATTGGTGTTGAGGCCCACGTTCAATGTGTTTCTCTGATCATGATCGACCGGCGAAAATCCCGGCGGAATATCCAGTCCGCAGGCCGAAGTGACGGGAGTGGGGCAGATCAAGCCGCCGGTGATCGGCGAAGTGGCCTGCGCGATTTGATTCGCGTAGGCAAGGTGAAACTGGCTGCGATGCCAGAGGTTGGGGGAGCGCAGAGTGAGCTCCCAACCCTGAATCAGAGCGGCATCCCAGGTGATGGGCCAGAAGAGATTTGATTCTCCGATGTTGTTGTGGTCCAGCCAGTTCGTGGCTTTGGTCTGATAGTTATCGGCGCTCAGGTTCCAGCCGTGGTACGGAATGGTGACGCCGAACTGCCATTCGACATCGCGCTCACCGTGCAGAGGAGCGAAGGTGAAATTCTGGCTGTTGGCCAAATCGAGAAGCGCGCCGGTAGCGGTGACGAGCGGCGGGGCCTGGTAGAAGTATCCATAGAAGCCGCGGAAGACCCAATTCAGGCGCGGAATTCTTAGAGCGACGCCAAAGCGGGGATCGGTCGCGCTTTCCGAAAAGGAGGAATCGAATTCGGTTTGGCGAAGGCCGGCAATCAAGGTTAGCCACGGAGTTACTTTGAATTTGTCGTTGATAAACAGTGCGGTGACGCCGCCATTTACGCCGACGGAAGAGGCGGGGAAATTTTGGCTGCCGTCGGTGAAGATGTTTTCGAAGTAGTTGTGCTGGTGCTGGCCGAATCCGTAGACGCCGGCTTGCAGATCGTTCTTCCAGAAGGTTGCGTTGAAGACCACCTGCGCGCCGCCGTAATTGGCGTTCTGATTGACAGTGGAGATGACGGGAAAGTCGTTCGCGCCGCCTTGATAGTCGGCGCCGTTGTAGTGATAGAACGGAGAAACCGTGAGCAGCAAATTCGAATTGAATGTGTGCACCCAGGAGAAAGTGACGTAGCCATCAGGCTCACGCTCGGCATCGCGCAGGCCGTAACTGGGGTAGACCGAATTTCCAATCGAGTTGGGATTGGGGTCGATGGGAATCTGGTAGTAATCCTGACGCAAGGAACCGACCAGGCGAAGCTGGTTCTTGGGATCGGGGTTGAAGATGAACGAGGTAAATCCACCGTAACCGTTGGCCGCGTCGTGAAAAACTTGAGCAATCGGAGTCTCCAGCCCATAGTTGCCGCGATTTCCGTTCACGCTGGCATAGTAGGCGAAGCGCTGTGTATGTCCTCCGCAACTGATCTGGTCATTGGTTTGATAGAAATTTCCAGCGCTGATCATGAGGTCGCATTCCCGGTCGCGCTCAAAACCGGTGCGCGGCGCGACGTTGAAGATTCCGTAGGTGCGGTCTCCGTAATCGGCGCCGTAACTGCCACGCTGAACCTCGAGGTAATCGATGTCCTTCGGGTCAATCTGCGGACCCAGATTGGTGGCAATGTTGGTGTTGGGGATGGGGACGCCGTCAATCAACCACTCGACCTGATGGCCTCCGCGCATGTGCAGCATGTCGTGCGTGACGTAGGCAGCCGGGACGTAATCGATGATCATCTGCAGGGCGTTGGTGCGGTCGGCTCCGGGGGTTTCCTGGATGTCTTCACGATTCACCATCGTTGTGGGAGTGACACTATCCGTGGTCGCTTCCACGGGAGTTCCGGAGACGGCAACAGTTTCTTTCCCGCCTGCGACCGCCAACGGGAAATGCAGCACCGGGCTGGTGTCAGACTGAACGATAGCGCTTTGTTGCGTTTGCCGGAAGCCCGGCGCTGAGACGGTGACCGTGTAATTCCCGATGGGCACGGAGCTGAATTCAAATTCTCCTCGATCGTTCGAGTCCTGGGTCTGTGTCCAGTCCGAGTTTTGCGCCTTCAGCATGATCATGGCCCCTTGCACGGGTCGATGCTGCGGATCGTGAATGATGCCGCGAACGGAGCCAAAAATCGTGGCAAACGCGGTGGCACTCAAGAAGAGAATGACGCCGGTCCGGCAGATAACTTGCCTCATAAAAATAATGTCCCCGTGGAACGGTTCCCGACGCAGCCTCCGAGGGAGGCTGTGCCGCAGGCTCGTGGCTACCCCAGACTTCGCGACGCGCAGCGAGACGTTTCAGCTAAGAACGTACGCATGCGTTACCCAAATGGATCAAGTGAAGCTGGAGACAGTGTTCAGCAGGCGGGCGGGGCGCGGGTGGATTGGAATTCGACGCGGACCGTGGCCGGGGAGTGCGGTCGAGACGCGGCGAGACGCGCATTATTGGCTGGCAAGAAAAAGGATGCGAGTTTCGGTTGGGGGTGGGCCCACTGCGCGGTGGTGACGGCGCGGGCGCAATCCCCGTGACAGCAACTGGCGTCCTGGATTACGGGTTGGTCAGATTCCGAAGCCAGTGAATCGTTGCAGTGGTGAATCCCCTTGCGGAGGCAGCACGCATGCGGCGGCGGAGCGGTAGCCGCGAGAGCTATAGGCGCAAGGCTTCCCAGGGGCGCGAACAGCAACAGCAATCTGGCGGTCAGGCGGTGCATGACTTTCTGTGCGAATCCGAACCCCAAGTGCGGCTAGCATAGAACAGAATCGCAAACTGGCGCAAGCAAATGGCGGGTGATAGACGGCTATCGCATCAGAACGTAAGCGCCGCCATCGGTGAAAGCGATGACCAGGTTCATCAGGACAATCATCAGGTCGTAATGCCAGCCGGAGCCTTTCTCGCCCCAGAAGCCGGTGAGCCTGGCGAAAATCTTTTTCTGGATCGCGCCGAACATGATGAGGATGAGACCGAAGGCGGCCAGTTGAGTCAAGACTCCGAAGGCCACGCCGAGACCGGTAAAGCGGGCGAGTTGAGGGAAAATTGCGGGTTTCTCCGATGATTCGGATTTGGTTAAGGTTGGTGGATCGGAGTTCGGGCTTCGAGCTCGACCACAGGGGCTAAAGCCCGGAATTCCTCTGATAGTCTACGCGGCGCTAAAGCGCCGCTCTTCCACGGTCGTGCGGACTTCCGTTTCATACGACTCAGCGTCATACGACTCAGCGTCATACGACCCAGCTTCATACGACCCAGCGTCCATTTCATCGGGCGCATTGTTCCTGCCATCAAAGGTGTTCTTACGATCGAAGGGTCAGGCTTTGCCGTGAATCTTGGCCCACCACCAGCGGACGCCGACGAAGAGGAATCGCCAGTCGCTGAAAAACTCTGGCGGCTTGCCTTCGAAGGCATGGCCGACGAATTGGAAAATCCATCCGAGGACAAACAGGGCGAGTGCATACGGCCACAGGCCATGCACAAAAATGCTCACGAAAAATATCAGGACGGAAAGCAGGACGGTCGGAATCCCAAGCGTGTGGCAGGCGCGGTTCACCGGATGCTGATGGCTGGAGGCGTATTGGGCGATCCACTGTTCGCTGGTGCGGTTGCCTAACATGGCGAAGGGATCATACAACGGCGGGAAGCTCTCTGCACGGATTCTGGTTTGCTTGGATTCTAGCGATGGAGTGGTGTCTCAGTAAGCCTGCTTGACGAAGGAGGCGTCGAGCTTCGCTCGACTGGACAGCCGAGGGCGGCTGTCCCAACATTGACTTCTCGCAGGTTGAGGCTTCCGCTTCCCGCGTGGTAGCATCCTAAGTTTTGGCGGGTGATGTTGGGCTGGCCTGTCTACTGCACTGATCTCTTCTGGGCCTTCTCTGTCTGCACGCCTGCGAAGGAGCCTACTCGTGAAAGTTTATACCGGAGAAAATATTCGTAATGTTGCGATTGTGGGGCACGGGCATGCGGGGAAAACCTCGCTGCTCTCGGCCATGCTGTTTACCGCGGGGGCAACGCCGCGGCTGGGGCGGGTGGACGACGGGTCGGCGACCACCGATCACGACGAAGAAGAGATCGCGCGCAAAATGTCGATCGCGGCCTCGGCGGCTTATGTGGAGTGGGGCAAGACGAAGATCAACGTGATCGATACGCCGGGGTTCAATATGTTCGTCCACGAAGCGCGAATGGTGCTGCCCGTGGTGGACGCGGCGATTGTGGTGGTGGACGGAGTGGCGGGCGTGGAGGTGGTGACGCAGCGGGTGTGGAACGATTGCGAGGAATATAAGACGCCGCGGCTGATTGTGGTGAACCGCATGGACCGCGACCGGGCGAATGCGGAGCGGGTGCTGGAGTCGCTGATCAATGCGTTTGGCCGGAACGTGATTCCAATCGAGTTGCCGATTGGAAGCGAAAAGAATCTGACGGGCGTGGTCGACCTGGTGCGGATGAAGGCCTACACCTACGAGTTAGGCGGAAATGGAAAAGGGAAAGAGACGGAGATCCCGGCGAACATTCGGGCGCGGGTGCAGGAGTCGCACGAGCAACTGGTGGAACTGGTGGCCGAGGGCGATGACAAGTTGATGGAGAAATTTTTCGAGGCGGGGACGCTGCCGGAGGAAGATCTGATTCCCGCGCTGCACAACGCAATTCGCGAAGACAAACTGTTTCCGGTGGTGTTTGCGTCGGGACTGGGCAACATTGGCGCGGACCGAGTAATGGATTTCATTGTGGACTACACTCCGGCGCCTTCCGAGCACGAGTGGGTGCAGGGCGAGCCAGCGGCATCAGGCAACGGAGACGCGCCGAAGCGGCATGAAACCGATGCGGAACCGGTGTCGCTGTATGTGTTCAAGACAATTTCAGATGCGTTTGCGGGAAGAATTTCCTATTTCAAAGTTTTCTCCGGCGTGCTGAAGAACGAAGCGACGGTGCAGAATTTTTCCCGCGGATCGGCGGAGAAGCTGTCGCATGTTTCCATCCTGCAGGGGAAGACGGCGGTGCCGGTCACGGAGTTGCACGCGGGAGATATTGGCGCGGTGGCGAAATTGAAAGACACGCTCACCGGCGACACGCTGGGAGACAAGGCGGCGCCGATTCTGTATCCGCGAGTGAAGTTACCGGAGCCGGCGATTACGTTTGCCATCGAGCCCAAGAGCCGCGCCGATGAAGACAAGCTGGGGCCGGGGATCCACAAGCTGATAGAAGAGGATGCGATGCTTCGATTTTTCCGCGATCCGCAGACACAGGAGTTTCTGATTGCCGGGACGGGGCAGCAGCATATTGAAGTAATTGTTTCGAAGCTGAAAAAGCGATATCACACGGAAGTAGTTTTGAAAGCGCCCAAGGTGCCTTACCGGGAGACGATCCGCGGCAAAGCTGATGTGCAGGGCCGCCACAAGAAGCAGACCGGGGGGCACGGGCAGTACGGGGATTGCAAGATCAAGATGGAACCCATGCCGCGGGGCGGACAGTTTGAGTTTGTGAATGACATCTTTGGCGGGTCGATTCCGAAGAACTATATTCCCGCCATCGAAAAGGGAATCAAAGATGCGGCGGCGCGCGGATATCTGGCGGGATTTCCCGTCGTGGACTTCCGCGTCATTCTGTACGACGGTTCGTATCACGATGTGGATTCGAACGACATGTCGTTCCAGATGGCGGGGCGCATCGCCTTCAGAAAGGCCATGGAGCAGGCGAAGCCAACAATCCTGGAGCCGGTGATGACCGTTGAGATCACGGTGCCCGACGAATTTGCGGGTTCGATCATGGGTGACTTGAACAGCCGGCGAGGACGCATTCAGGGCATGGACAACAAAGCCGGCAACACCGTGGTGAAAGCTGAAGTGCCCATGGCCGAGATGCTGACTTACGGCGTGGATCTCACTTCAATGACGCAGGGCCGCGGTTCGTTCAATATGGAGATGCATCATTACGACACCGTACCGGGACAACTACAGGAAAAGATTATTGAAAAGGCCAAGGCGGAGCGGAGCGAGGTGAAGGAAGAGGAAGAGTAGCGTTCTCGCACCGAGTGCATCAGATGCAGGGGTTTTACAGAACATGACCCAACTTCTCGACGCAATCGAGGACTGCCTAGCGGAGCATCGGTTGCTTCCCTGCCTTACTCTTTTGTACTTTGGGATCGACGTCGTCGCGTCATTGGAGCGGAGGCCGGGCGAGAAACCCAAGGCGGCGTTTGTGCGGTGGGTTGACGAAAACCTATTGGAGGTGCGTCCACTCCCCTGCACGGCATTGGAGCTTTACGCCGCACGATGCGGCGTTGTTCATACCTTTACCGCCGAGTCTGACCTGTCGCGAAAGGGACTCGCCCGGCAGGTCATTTACGCCTGGGGAGACGCCAAGACGGACAACCTAGCGGCGGCGGCTAACCTTGTCGGTCGCACCGACGTCGCGGTGCACATTCGCGAGCTCATCGACGGATTCCGCGTCGGCTTGGCGAATTATCTGGAGGAGGTAGAGCGCAGCCCCGAACGACAAGGGCGAGTTGAGGCTGGGGCTGGTCTCTGGTTCACACGGATCGATCAGGACGTAGTTAAAAAGCTTCTCGATATGGACAATCGCGAGCCCTCCAGTCGATCAAGCTCCGCTCACGATGACATGCAGGGGAAATAAGGCGAGGTCAAAGATGAAGGTAATAAGGCTAATAGTGGCTGCGGTCTGCTCTCTTTTCGCTTTGACACTTGCGGGGAATGCCGCCGAGACGCAGGTGTTTTCCACATCCGCTGGGCCGGTGAAGATGACGCCGATCTATCACGCGAGCACGTTGATTGAGGCGGGAGGGAAGACGATTTATCTCGATCCGGCCAAGCCTGCGAAATTGTCGGGATTGCCAAAAGCTGACCTCATTCTGATCACCGACATTCACGGCGATCACATGGATCTGGACTCGATCAAGCAAATCAGCAAGGCGGACACGGAAATTCTGGCGGCGCCGGCGGTGGTCGCGACCGTGACCAGTGCCAAACCGATCGCCAACGGAGAAACGAAGACCTGGCAGGGATGGACGATTGAGGCGATTGCAGCATACAACCTGAAGCGCGGGCCGGCGCCGGGAAAATTTTTTCACGACAAGGGACGCGGCAATGGTTACGTCCTCACCTATGGCGGCAAGCGGTTTTATTTCTCCGGCGACACGGAAGGCGTGCCGGAGATGCGGGCGCTGAAGAATATCGATGTAGCGTTTGTGTGTATGAATCTGCCCTACACCATGCCTCCGGAAGAGGCTGCGGACGCGGTAAGGGCCTTTCATCCGAAGATTGTCATCCCTTATCACTATCGCGGATCGGATCTCGCCGTATTTCAGAAAGGATTGGAAGGTACGGGAATTGAGGTGCGGGTGCTGGATTGGTATCCGAAGTAAAGGGCTAGCACATCTGGCGCAGTCATCCACGCGCTCGGGCTTCGCCCGGGCCGGACAGCCGAGGGCGGCTGTCCCTACATAGTTCGTGGTAACATCCGGCCAGTGGCCACCGCCAAGAACAACCTGAATTACAACCCCGAGCGGCTGGTATCGGCCGCGCCGGTGGAGGACGATTCTTCGTTTGAGTTAAAGCTGCGGCCGCAACGGCTGGGCGAGTTCATCGGTCAGGCCAAGGTCAAAGAAAATCTGGCGGTGGCGATTGAGGCGGCGCGGTCGCGTGGCGAGGCCATGGATCACGTGCTGCTGTATGGGCCGCCGGGGCTGGGGAAGACGACGTTGGCCAACATCATTGCCAACGAGCTGGGCGTGCACTTCCAGCCGACTGCGGCGCCGCTATTGCAGATCAAGGGCGATCTGACGGCGATCATTACCAACATGCAGGACCGGCAAGTCCTGTTCATCGATGAGATTCACCGGCTGCAGCCGGTGCTGGAAGAGTTGCTCTACTCAGCGCTGGAAGATTACAAGCTGGACATCATTATTGGGCAAGGGCCCTCGGCGCGTACGCATACGCTGGAGGTAAAGCCGTTTACTTTTGTCGGCGCGACTACGCGGGCGGGATTGATTTCAGCGCCGTTGCGCTCGCGGTTTGGAATTGTGCTGCGTCTGGAGTTTTATACTCCGGAGGATTTGCGGGTGATCGTGGAGCGGTCGGCGGAAATTCTTGGGGTGCAGGTCGACGACGCGGGAGCAATCGAGATTGCGAGCCGATCGCGCGGCACGCCACGAATCGCGAACCGATTGCTGCGCCGAGTGCGCGACTACGCGCAGGTGCGCGGGGCGGGCAAGATCGATTTGCCGACCGCGCAGGCCGCGCTGCAGATGCTGGAAGTCGACAAATACGGCTTTGACGAAGTGGACCGCAAGCTGCTGCTCACGATCATCGAGAAATATCAGGGTGGGCCTGTGGGCTTGAATACATTGGCCGCGGTTCTTGCGGAAGAACCGGACGCAATTGAAGAAGTCTACGAGCCTTTCCTGATGCAGATTGGATTTCTGAACCGCACGCCGCGCGGGCGCGTGGCCACCCAGTTGGCATACGAGCACTTCAAGATCACGCCGAGCCGCAGGCAGAGTTCGTTGTTCTAGCCGGGTCTTAGCGGGCCATTCGAAAAATCGCAGGGTCTGAAAAATCCACACCAGTAATCCCGCGTGTTCGCCAAACCTTACAACAATCGTTTCCTGTTCTGTGAGACGCGTTCATAGTGTATCTTGCTTGATTCCTCTTCGCGCGGTCATCGAGAGAGGCGAGGGCACTTTGCGGTCGGGGCGATTTCCAGGTTTTCCAGTCCAATGGTGCGTACGATTCCCGCTAGCGGCAGCGCTGATGCTGTTGGCCTTGGTGGAATGTGGATGGTGCGCGCCACCATCGCAGGCAGCTGCATCGGTTCGTGGAGCGATAGCAGCGCCACAGAATGCGGCCGGGCAGAATCCACAGACCACGCCGCAGAATCCTCCTCCGCCTCCAGAGGCCAATCCGGCTCCGCCGGGTCAGAAGCCTCCGCCCTCCGCAGAAAATCCTCCGCCATCGGCCCAGGAGCCGGAACCCAGCGTCAAGAATCCGGAGATTCGGCCCGCGCCGCAGGGCGCGCTTGCGCCTCCGGCGCTCACCATTCCACGATTGTCCCGAGCGCCAGTGCTGGAGGATTTTCTCAGCATGAAGCCGGTGGGCGACGCAGCGTTGCAGATGGCGAAGGTTACCGGCTTTGTGCAACGCAATCCGCATGATGGCGAGAAAGTTTCAGAAGAGACCGCCGCTTATCTGGGCTACGACCAGAAGAATTTGTACGTGGTATTCGTGTGCTTCGACGACCCGAAGAAGGTGCGGGCACGCATGTCGCGGCGCGAAGATATTTATGACGATGACAACGTCGAAATCATGCTCGACACGTTTCACGATCGCCGGAGGGCTTACGCCTTCCAGACCACTCCATTGGGCGTGCAGTGGGATGCGATCTGGAGCGAGGCGACACGCGAAGAGATCGCGGGATATTTTGACACCTCGTTCGATACGGTTTGGGATTCCAAAGGCAAGGTGACCAGCCGCGGCTTCGTAGTCTGGATGGCGATTCCATTCAAGAGCCTGCGATTTCCTTCGACGAAAGAGCAGCAGTGGGGAATCATTCTGTACCGTGGAATTGTCCGCAAGAACGAAGACTCGTTTTGGCCGCAAGTTTCGTACAAAGTAGCGGGCAGGCTGGGACAGGCCGCAACGCTGTATGGGCTGGAAGGAATCTCGCCGGGGCGCAGCATCGACCTGATTCCCTACGGGATCATGCGCGGCTTCCGCGCGCTCGACCAGCGCGATCCGTACAATCCGTATTTTCAGGATGCGGTGGCGCAGGGGCAAGCGGGCATGGACGCGAAGTTCGTTATCCGCGACCACTTTGTTTTGGATATGACCGCCAATCCGGACTTCAGCCAGGTCGAATCGGAGGATCCGCAGATTACGGTGAACCAGCGCTTCGAGGTGTACTTTCCCGAGAAGCGTCCATTCTTCCTGGAGAACGAGGATTACTTTCGCACGCCGCTGGATTTGTTTTTCACGCGGAATATTCAGGACCCCTCAGCGGGAATACGCCTGACGGGAAAAGAAGGACCATATTCCGTGGGCTTGATGGCCACTGATGACCGCGCACCGGGACTTGCGGTGCCGGACTATTGCCCGGCTACGTCGCCAATTTGTTCGGACAGTCTTTCTGGCATTCGTTCGTACTTCACGATTGCGCGAGTGAGCCGCGACATCTCGAAGGAGTCGAGCTTGGGCGCGGTTTACACCGACTGGGAGTGTCCGACGACTGGGGAGTATAACCGCGTGGGCGGAATCGACACGCGGCTGAAGTTCAGCGCCAACTGGTCCCTGGATGGGCAGGCGGTGGCGAGTTCGAGCAACTTGCAGGGCCTGAACACGGGCAATCTAGAGACTACCTGCGAATACAACCTGTATCCGTTTAGCTCCGGCAACGCCGGGGACAACAACCACTATGCTGGTCCGGCGGACAAGCTCGACCTGAAGCGCGATGGGCTGCACTTTTCCTACGAGGGAATTTACGACGACATCAGCCCGGGATTTGTAACCGTGCCGGGCTTCGTGAACCGGGTAGACATTCGCGAACTTTATCAGATGGTCGGATACCGCTTCCGTCCGAAGAAAGGCTGGATCGTCGACTGGGGGCCTTCGTTGAACCAGCGCTACGTCTTCGACCACGAAGGCAACCGCCTCGACACGGATTACCAGCCGTATCTCGCGATCCAGGGGCGTGGTCAAACTTTTATCTACCTGTTTCCCTACGAGGAATTGAGAGAGCGTCTGCGGCCGCAGGATTTCTGTTTTCTGGGGTTCTCGTGCCAGCCTCCGATTCCGAACCAGGATTACCACGAACACAATAGCGGCGCGTCGGTGCAGACCAGCATTTTGCCGAAGGTTACCGTGGGTGCAACTTATCACTGGGGAGACGGGGCAAACTTCGTGGCATCGACCAGTGCTCCCGCGCCTTTGAACCAGCCGTTTCTCGCGCGCCAGGATACGGCCACCGGGACATTGACGCTTCGCCCTGTGAAGCCTTTGAAGATTGAGAATACGTATCTCTTCGAGCGCCTGCGGACCACCGGTAGCACCTACGCTCTGGCGCTCTCGCAGATGCCCGGCACCCACATTGGGCAGGGCATTTTCAACGACCACATTGTGCGCAGTAAATGGAACTGGCAGTTTACGCCGCAACTCTCGCTGCGCGTGATTCTGCAATACAACGGATTGCTGGCCAATACGCCGGGCAACGCGGTTTACCCGTACACCTATCTGCCGACGGAGAAGGAGTTCAATGCGGATTTCCTGCTCACGTATCTCGTGCATCCGGGCACGGCGATTTATATCGGATACAACAGCGACCTGCAGAATCTGGACCATGAGTTTACGCCGGGCCCCGAGGGTCCGGCAGGGCTGTATACGGCGAAGGGATTCATCAACGACAGCCGGCAATTTTTCGTGAAAGTGTCGTATTTATTCCGGTTCTGAGGAAGGTTGGCGGGGCGGGCCGGTTTGCTGAATCCTGGGCGATTCCGGTAGAATCTAATGATTCGAATCGAGGTCTGAAACGCCATGAAAGCAGCCATTCATCCCGCTTATAACGAAGTCCGCGTGCATTGCGCGTGTGGAAATGCCTTTGTCACCCGGTCGACGCATAAGGGCGATATCAGCGTTGAAATTTGCTCGGCCTGCCATCCATTTTTCACCGGCAAGCAGAAGTTGATGGACACCGCCGGCCGCGTGGAGCGCATCCGCCGGAAGTACGCGAAGAACGCCGCTCCTGGCAAGCCCGAGGCATCGAAGAACTAATAGTTGCCACGGATTTGCACGGATTGACAGCAAATTTAGCCCTCGCCCATGTGGCGGGGGCTTTGTTTTGCGGAGCACAGTAGAATAAGGCTGTGAGAAAAATGTGGGACAATCCGGGGCCGACTGAGACGGGTGCTCCCTTCGACAAGCTCAGGGCAAGCTCCGTTCGGGAGACGCAGCCGAAGCCAGTTCCCGCGAATCTTTCGATCGGCGGTGTGACAATCACTCCGGCTACGGTTCTTGCCCCCATGGCTGGGGTTACCGACACGGTTTTCCGCCGCTTCATTCGGAACCTCGATGGCTGCGGACTGATTATGACCGAGTTCACCTCAGCCGACGGCGTGCTCCGAAAAAAAGATCAGAAGGCCAAGCGGTATCTCCATTTCTACGAAGACGAACATCCCATTTCGGCGCAGCTTTTCGGCAGCGATCCGCAAGTGATGGCCGAGGCTGCGCGCATGGTCGAGGGGCTCGGCTTTGATCTGGTGGATTTGAACCTGGGATGTCCCGCGAAGAAAGTTGTGAAGTGTAACGGAGGCTCGGGACTGCTGCGCGATCTACCGGCGATTGGGCGCATCTTCGAAGCGGTGCGCGCCGCCGTGAAGATTCCCTTCACCGTGAAGTTCCGCGCGGGATGGAACGATGATGAAATTGTTTGCGTGGAGCTGGCTCGGATGGCGGAGGCCTGCGGGCTGGCGGCGGTGGCGCTGCACGCGCGAACTCGCGAGATGGGTTACAGCGGCCAGGCGCGCTGGGAGTGGATTGCGGCGGTGAAGGATGCGGTGAAGATTCCTGTGATCGGGAATGGCGACATCCGGACGCCGGAGGACGCCTGCGCCATGGTTACGCAGACGGGATGCGACGCGGTGATGATTGGCCGGAGCGCGCCCTCGAATCCGTGGATCTTCCGGCAGATTCAGCAATATTGCGCGGGGATGGATCGGGAAGGGTACGACTTGAGTCGTGCCGGAAACAGCGCAAATTCTGAGGCGGCTTCAGCCGCTGAGATCGGCTTCTACTCGGAATCGACCGTTCCCTCAGGGGCTGAAGCCCAACATTCTTTGGATTCCAATGGCACGGCTGAAGCCGTGCCCTTCCCGTCCGTGCCCTCATCCAGGCCATCGTTGGGTCAGCCCTACGATCACCCCACCGAGGCCGATCGCTACCAGATGATCCGCACGTATTTCCAGATGCTGATTGAAGAGGAGCTGCCGGACGCCGTGGGCAAGATGAAGCAATTCGCTTCATGGTTCACGCACGGCGTGCCGGGCGGAGCGGGGCTGCGGAAGGCCATCTATGAATCGAAGAGTGCAGTGGAGATTCTGGGGAGAGTGGAAGAATTTTTCGAAGCGAGGCTGTGTGGCAAGACCGCGCCTTCGACAAGCTTAGAGCAGGCGCTGGCCCCCGAGACTGTCTAAGGTGCCTTCGCCACCATTTTTCCCGTTTCATCTTTCTCCACATAGGCCCAGGGCGTCTTCGCGTCGTGGGTGAAGACCGTCAGCCATTTCTGGGGAAGCGCCTCTGCGTAGTAGTCCTTTTTGCTCTCGATTGTCTGCAACGGGTAGAGATCGAAGCTCATGCCCCACGTGATGTCGATGTGCGCGGTGGTGGGAATGAGGTCGGAGGTGTAGCAGGCCACCTCAGGGGCTGAAGCCGCGCTATCTTTCCGCTGCGGCGGCACGGCTGAAGCCATGCCCTTCCCGATCGTGCCCTTGCCCGGCTGTCCATCGACGATCACCGCTTGCATGTGCGCGGTGTGGCCGGGGAAAGTTTTCACGGAGATGCCGGGGACGATTTCTTCGCCGCCTTTGAGCAGAGTCATCTGGCTGCTGGCGACGAGTGGGTCGTAGTTCTCGGGAAGGTAGCTGATAGAGTCGCGCTCGCTAGGCTTACGCGCGTATTGCCACTCGCCTTCCGGCGCGTAGTATTTCGCCCGCGGAAAGGTTGGGACAATCTTGCCATCTTTATCGCGCACCGTGTTCCAGCCGCAGTGATCGAAATGAAGGTGGGTGTTGATGACGATGTCGATGTCTTCGGGCGCGAGTCCTGCTGCCGCAAGATTCGCTAGCAACTGCGCGGGCTGGCCGTAGAACTTGATCATGCGCTCGGAGAGTTTGTTGCCCATGCCGGTCTCGACCAGCACGTTCTGCTTGCCAGTGCGTGGATGGTCCATGCGAATGAGGAGAGAGTTGAGTCCGGCCTGGACGTGGTTTCTTTCGTCGGCCACGGCTTTGCGCGACCACATGATCTTGGGAATGACACCGAAAAACGCGCCGCCATCGAGCGGGTAAGTGCCGTCGGAAAAAATGCTGAGTTCGAAATCGCCGAGAGTGAGGCTGGGCATGCGACTAGTTTGCCACAGACCGAAGCCCGAGGCGGCGTCCGGCGTCGTTCTGCGAAACTGCGATACTCTCATCGGTATGGAACGACCGGCCAGTGTCACGGTGATCGCAGCATTGTTTTTTCTGGTCGCGGCATGTCTGGTCACGATCGGCATCGTTGAGTTCGTGGCGCCGGGCACGCTTTCCATGACACGAGCGGCAGGGATCACGTACGGGAGAGAACTCGACGGACCAAAAGCGGCTATATCGATCGGAGCGGGATGGGCGCTGGTGGGCTGGGGGCTTTACGGGCTGCGCAATTGGGCGCGCTGGTGCGCGGTAGTCCTGATGGTGGTCGGAGTTGCGGGATCGGTGCCAGCGGTTTCGGCGGCGGCGAGGGACCTGACCTGGCGATTCTTCTGGTATGGCGCGCAAATCATGGTGCGGGTCGTGATCGCGTGGTATCTGGCCGCGTCACCTGAGCTGATCGAGGCGTTTGCACGAAAGTAGGACGAGGGCCGAAAAAGTGCAGAGATCCTTCGGCGCCAAAGAACGGCGCCTCAGGATGACAGTACTTTCTGATAACTTTACCGCTTCGCCTTCGCCGGTTCTTTTTCGCCGACACGCTGGCTGACTTCGAACTTCATCTTGCCGGCCTTCTTGTCGGCGTCGACCACGATGTGATCGCCGTGCAGAATTTCTCCGTCGAGAATCTTCAGCGCGAGCGGATCCTGCACCAGCTTTTGAATCGCTCGCTTCAGTGGACGCGCACCGAAGTTGGCGTCGTAGCCCTGAGTGAAGAGCAATTCTTTCGCGGCATCCGTGAGTTCAATCGAGATTTTACGATCCGCGAGCAATCGACGCACATCTTCGAGGCGCAGCTCGACGATCTTGACCAACTGCTCTTTGCCGAGGGGACGGAAGACGATGATGTCGTCGACGCGGTTGAGGAACTCGGGGCGGAAGTGGCCGTGCAGCGCGTTCATCACCTGCTCGCTGGCCTTCTCAAACTCTTCCGGCGTGCGCAGATTTTCCGCTTGCAAATAGCTGGAGCCGAGGTTCGAAGTCATGATGATGATAGTGTTCTTGAAGTCAACCACGCGGCCTTTGCCGTCGGTGAGGCGGCCATCGTCCATGATCTGCAGCATGATGTTGAAGACATCAGGATGCGCCTTCTCGATTTCGTCGAACAGCACGACGGCATAAGGCCGGCGGCGAACTTGCTCGGTGAGTTGACCGCCTTCGTCGTAGCCGACGTATCCCGGAGGGGCGCCGATCAGGCGCGACACCGAATGCTTCTCCATGTATTCGGACATGTCGATGCGGAGCAGCGCGCGTTCGTCGTCAAACAAAAATTCCGCGAGGGCGCGAGCCAGTTCGGTCTTGCCGACGCCGGTGGGGCCGAGAAAAATGAACGAACCGATCGGGCGCTTCGGATCGCTGAGCCCAGCGCGGGAACGGCGGATTGCATTGGCCACGCGCTCTAGAGCTTGATCCTGGCCAACCACACGCTGGCGCAGGCGCTCTTCCATGGTGACCAGCTTCTTCACTTCGCCTTCGAGCATCTTCGAGACGGGGATGCCGGTCCACTTGGAAACGATGCGGGCGATATCCTCTTCGTCCACTTCTTCTTTGAGCATGCGCGGAGCGCCGGATTTGCCGTCGATCTTCGCAGATAGCTGGGTTAATTCCTCTTCGGCCTGGCGCAACAGGCCGTAGCGGATTTCGGCGACGCGCTGCAGGTTGCCTTTGCGCTCTTCGGCCTGCTCTTCGATCTTGAGCTTCTCGATTTTTTCCTTCAGCTCGCGGGAGCGGGCGATCAGATCTTTTTCTTTTTTCCAGTTGGCCTTGAGGGCGTTGGATTTCTCGCGGATTCCGGCGAGTTCTTTTTCGATGACCGCGAGACGTTCCCGGGAGTTGGCATCGTCTTCCTTCTTCAGCGCCTGTTTTTCGATTTCGAGTTGCGTGGCGCGGCGCTCGAGCTGATCGATATCGGTGGGAAGCGAATCGATCTGGATGCGGATGGAGGCGGCGGCTTCGTCGACGAGGTCGATCGCTTTATCGGGCAGGAAGCGGTCGGAGATGTAACGATGCGACAGCGTAGCCGCGGCGACGATGGCGGAATCTTTGATGCGGACGCCGTGATGAACCTCGTACTTCTCTTTCAGGCCGCGAAGGATGGCAATAGTGTCTTCGACGTTGGGCTCGCCTACAAAAACAATCTGAAAGCGGCGTTCGAGTGCCGCATCTTTTTCGATGTACTTGCGGTACTCATTGAGCGTGGTGGCGCCGATGGCGCGCAGTTCTCCGCGAGCCAGCGCGGGCTTGAGCATGTTGGAAGCGTCAATGGAGCCTTCGGCCGCGCCAGCGCCCACCAGAGTATGAAGCTCATCGATAAAAAGAATTACTTGTCCTGCAGAGTCTTCGATTTCCTTCAGGACGGCTTTGAGGCGATCTTCGAATTCGCCGCGGTACTTCGCGCCGGCCAGCATGGCGCCGAGATCAAGCGCGACTACGCGCTTGTTCTTGAGGACCTCGGGAACGTCGCCCGAAATGATCCGCTGGGCGAGGCCTTCGACGATGGCGGTCTTGCCGACGCCGGGTTCGCCGATGAGCACGGGATTATTTTTCGTGCGGCGGGAGAGAACCTGGACCAAGCGGCGGATTTCCTCGTCCCGTCCGATGACGGGATCGAGCTTGCCGCGGCGGGCTTGCTCGGTCAGATCGCGAGCGTAGCGCTCGAGAGCCTGATACTTGGCTTCGGGATTCTGGTCGGTGACTTTCTGCGAGCCGCGGACGGCAATCAGAGCTTTCAGAATCGCGTCGTAGGTTGCGCCGTGACGGGCGAGGACCTGCTGGGCAGAATCCTGCTTGAGATGCGTGATGGCCAGCAGCAGGTGCTCGGTGGAGACGTACTCGTCCTTAAAGTTGGAAGCTTCTTTGAAGGCTTGCTCGAGCAGCTTGTTGGCGGCGTTCGACATCGTGGCTTGCGCCGCCTCGCCGGAAACTTTGGGAAGCTTTTCAATTTCGCGATAGATATCGCTGAGAACGGCCTGCGGGCCGATGCCGATTTTTTCCAGCACGGGCGGTACGATGCCTTCTTTGTCTTCGAGCAGCGCCGCAAGCAGGTGCAATGGCATTAACTCCGGATTGCCGTGCTCAGACGCGAGTTCATTTCCACGCTGGATAGCTTCCTGCGCTTTTACGGTGAATTTTTCCCAACGGATGGGCATGATCAAAATCCTCTACTTTGCTTCTGTCATTCTCAGCGAAGTGAAGAACCTACGCAACGTGCCGGCGGCAAGAAATGCAGAGGTCCCCTCGGCCAGCTCAGGGCAGGCTTTCGCTTCGCTCAGGATGGCAAAATTAACTGGGATTAAAACGATACGGGAGGCGGTCAGCTTCTGCCGCCTCCCTTTGAAACTTGGCGCCCTCAGCGGCTAAAGCCGCGTCATACCTGGCACCGGGGCGGCACGACTGAAGTCGTGCCCTTCCCGTTCATGCTTCTTGACGCGGCGCTAAAGCGCCGCTCTTCCACAACTACGCGGCTTTGCTGGGGCCTTTGGCTTCCAGGGTCTTCTCGGTTTCTACTTTGGCCCCGCCGACGTTGACCTTGATCTGCTTGGGCTTGGCTTCGGCCTTCTTGGGCAGAGAGATCTTCAATACGCCCTTGTCGTAGGTTGCCGAAACCTTCTCGGAATCCACGGTGGTGGGCAGAGTGAAGGTGCGGGTGAAGCTGCCGTACTGGCGCTCCACACGGCGATAATTCTCTTCTTTCTCTTCCTTTTCGATCTTGCGCTCGCCGTGCACGGTGAGGGTATTGTTTTCCAGACGAACGTCGATGTCTTGTTCGTCGATTCCGGGCACTTCGATCTTGAGAGTCACATTGTGCTCGTCTTCATAGACGTCAACGGCTGGGGCAAAGCTGGACGAGGTGAGGGGCTCATCCCGGCCACCTTCGTTGTGGGACTCGCGGAACAAGCGGTTCATGCGGTCCTGAAGAGTGGAAAACTCACGAAAAGGTTCCCAACGGGTTAATACGGTCATGGCAAATCCTCCTTCATAAATGGGGCTTGGAATTTGGTGAGAAGCCCATCTACTCATAGTGAAGGGCTTCACTCACTCCATTCGATGCCGTAATCACTATGAAGGAAGCATAAAATATGAGTGCATTACTGTCAAGTATTGTAAACATTTTATTTTGTTTACGTTACATGAGCAATTATGCACTTCAGGTAGGCAGTTTCCGGGACATTCAGCAGAATTGGATGATCTTTGGACTGCCCCCGAAGCTCCAGGAGGCGTAGCGTTCGGTGGGCGTCGCGGGCAGCTGCTGCGAGCATTTCCAGGAACTCAGGCTGGCTAACGTGGTAGGAACAGGAGCAGGTGACGAGGATTCCACCGGGGCGAAGCATTTTGAGGGCGCGGAGGTTGAGTTCCTTGTAGCCGCGGAGGGCGGCATCAAGGTCGCGCTTCGACTTGGCGAAGGCGGGCGGATCGAGAACGATCGTGTCATAACGCTGGCCGGAGGTGGAATAGTCCTTGAGCAGGTCGAAGGCGTTGGCTTCGACCCATTCGATCTCCTTGTCACGGAACTGGGCCTGGTTGAGGGCGGCATTCTGATCGGCGACTTCGAGCGCGGGACGGGAGCTGTCAACGCCCGTGACGTGAGAACAGCGCGAAGCGAGATGGAGGGCGAAGCCGCCCTGGTAGCAGAAAACATCGAGAGCCTCGCCGTGGGCGTATTGGGCGGCGGCGGCATAGTTCTCGCGCTGATCGAGGAAGGCGCCAGTCTTTTGACCTTCGAGGGCGTCGAAGTGAAACTGGATTTGGTTCATGGTAAAAATCGTCGAACTTTTTTCGCCGGCGAGCAGGCCAGAGGGGCGGGGCGGTAATTCTTCGAGTTGGCGGACTCGCGGGTCGACGCGCTCGACGATGGACGCGGGATGAAGCCGCTCGGTCAGCTCGGAAATTAGAGTGGCGCGTACGATTTCCGCGTCCATCGCCTGCGTGAGAATCTGCAAGGAGAGAATGTTATTGTAGCGATCGACGATGAGGCCGGGAAGGAAATCGCCCTCGCTAAAGATGAGGCGATAGGCATCCGTGTTGCGGACGATCGGCTCGCGATAGGCAATGGCATCGGCGATGCGCTGGCGCAGCAAGGATGGAAAATCAGCAACGGGCTCGCGGGAAATCAGGCGAACGGCGATTTGGGAGGAAGTGGAATAGAGCGCGCTGCCGAGAATCTGGCCGCGATGATCGGTCACGGTTACGAGGGAACCGGGAGGGATACCATCTGCGGAGACGATATCGGAGCGATAAACCCAGACGTGGCCTTCCTTCAGGCGAGATGCGCCGCGGGGAGAAACTTTGACGGTGAAAGCGGAATCAGAAGCCGGGGGCTTTCGGGGCATGCACGATATTAACTGACGGCAGCTTTGGCAGGATCCTGTGCCGTGTCGAGTACCTTTGCGGCTAAAGCCGGATTGCTTCTGTAGCTCACATCGCGGCACTGAAGCGCTGCGCCACCCGATGTCAGAGGCTACCGCGGTATCGAGCTTCGCTCGATGGACAGTCGAGGGCGGCTGTCCTTACATAGATCCTGCTAGCTGGCGGCTTGTTCGGTGGGAGTGGGTGCGGGTACTCCAGACTTGGCAGAGGAGCGGGAAGTCATTTCGTAGCGGGCGGCTTCGAGATCGGTGTGCAGGGAATCGAGAGCGGTCATGGGCATCTCGGTGCCCCACTCCTCGATCTCGGCATCCGGCCAGCTTCCGTTGAGGCGGATGGCTCCGGTGATGTCCTCGGGGAAGGCATGGCGATAATCATCCTCACGAATGAGGATGTCGCCGAGGAGGCGTCCGGTGCCCATGTCGAAGACCCGGCGGCTGGACTGGCCCCCAGCGTTGTTGAGGCAGAGAAAAACTTCGCCCGCATCGGCGTATTCCTGACGGTAGTACCACGCCTGGGGCGCGTCAATTTTGGGATGATGGCGGCGAGAACGTTTGTGTTCGGGCTCGAGCGCCTGCATTTCGTTGGCGGGGTTGAAGTACAGACTGCGCTGGCAGGAATCGCAGACCACGGTTTGCTGGCCGGTGCGGACGTCGTTGTAGATCTGGGGCCGCAGCATGACTTGGCAAGCCATGCATTTATGATCGCGAACTTCGGAGATGCCGCTGCCGCGGAATTTGGAGACGCGCTCGTAGTGGCGCAGCAGGTCTTCGGTGACGCCGGCCCGCATCTGGTCGCGCTTGCCGCGCCATTCGGTGAGCTGTTCTTGGTCCACGGCGGTGCGCTGGCGGGCTTCCTCCTTTTCTTTTTCGATCTCGGCGGCTTCGGCTTTCAGTTGGGCCTGTGCGGCTTTCACTTCTTTATCGCGGGTGTCAGCATTCACCATCAACTCGAGAATCTTGTCCTCGTTCTCGGCGATTTCCTTCTCGGCAAACTGGATTTCCTGCAACAAGGCTTTATATTGCTCGTTGGTTTTTACGGCGAGGGACTGGTCGCGATACTTGGAAATCTTGCCGCGGAGGTCGGTGATGGCGGTTTCGTACTTGCGGCGAGCGGCTTCGTCGGTCTTGACAGCGGCCTGCGCTTTTTCCAGTTGAAGTTTGGTATCGGCGAGCTTGTGTTCGATGGCGGCGACGCGCTTGGGTAGTTCTGCGATTTCGTCCTGCAGTCGGCGGATTGCCTTATCCGCATCTTGCAGGTGCAACAGGTTTTCTATTTCTGGAAGCATCCCGAGAGGACTCAGCCTTGATTCTAGCACGCGGAAACGCGGGTTCCGGATGGATAGGCGCAGCCCGAGGCCCACGGGAGGGCATTTCGGTGTAAACTCTTTCGTTCTGCACTGCTCTCACTTCCGATTTCTGGGGTCTTAATTGTGAAGAATTTTCTCCCTCTTGCTCTGATGGGCGCTGCCCTGTCTCTGACACCGTACCTGGAGACGTCCCTTTGGGCGCAATCTTCGCCACTAAAGCCGCTGACCATTGAGGCGATTTTCGCTCCGGGAGGCCTGACTGGGCGCGCTCCCGAGACGTTGGAGTGGAGTCCGGACGGGTCCAAGCTGTCTTTCCTGCAATTTGACGATCAAGGGGAGCACCCCGAGCTTTGGTATGTGGACGTGGCAACCGGCGAGAAAAAGATTCTGGTGAGCGCGGCCAAATTGGCCTCGCTCGCTCCCGACTACAACAAAGTGAAGGATGAGCGAGAGAGAGAACGGCTGACGCGCTATCACGTGGCGCCCTACCTTTGGGCTCCGGATTCGAAGCACCTGATTTTCGATTCCCAGGGGCAGCTGTGGTTGTACGATTTGGCGACCAGCACCGCGGTGCAGTTTACTTCGGCGCCCGATCCCACCATCGACCCGAAATTTTCTCCCGATGGAAGCCGCGTTTCCTACGTGCGCAAACACAACCTTTACGTTCAGCCGGTTACTGGAAAGGAAGAGAAGCAGCTTACGAAAGATACGAAGGACGATCTGTTCAATGGCGATATCGATTGGGTGTATGCGGAAGAGTTGGCGGTGAGAAGCAATTATTTCTGGTCGCCGGACGGCAAAGAGATCGTCTTCCTGCACATGGACGAAACCAATGTGCCGACCTATCCCATCACGAATTGGATTCCTACGCATCCGACGGTGGACAACGAAAAATATCCCAAGGTCGGGGATCCGAATCCCGTGGTGAAACTCGGGGTGGTGGATGCGGACAAGGGGAAGGTGCGCTGGATTTCGTTGACGGACGATCCGGAGGCTTATATTCCGCGTTTTGGCTGGGTGCGCGATGGCGTGGTGTGGGCGGAGGTATTGAATCGCGATCAGGACAAAATGGATTTGTATTTCGTCGATGCGAAATCGGGGAAGTCGCGCATCGTTTTGACCGAGACTACGCCCCACGCCTGGATTGACTTCGATCATGTGGAGGTTCGTTTCCTGAAGTCCAAGGGCGCTTTCCTATGGCCGAGCTGGCGCGACGGAAACATGCACCTCTACCTTTACAGCTTCGACCAGCAGAACCCGATGGCCGCGAACGCAAAACTGGAGCAGCAACTCACACACGGGGACTTTGAGGTGCTGGGAATCGAGGGAGTGGACGAAGGCGCGGGCACTGTATTTTTCATAGCCAACCCGGGTGACCCGCGACAGAGCCACATCTGTTCGGTGAAGCTGGACGGAAGCGCCTTCCAGCAGCTCACGCATGAAGAGGGAATGTATTCCGGAGATTTTTCCGAGGATGCGAAATATTATGCGCAGACATTTATGGGCCCGCTGACCGCGCCACAAATCTCCCTGTGCACCGTGGGCGGAGGTTGTGCTCCGGTGTGGATGGCCCGCGATGAAGTGGCCGAGTATGGACTGCGGGCTCCGAAGTTTCTGGAGTTCAAAGCGGAGGATGGCACAACGCTCTATGGACGGCTGCTGCTTCCTCCGGAGCCGCCGACCAGCGGCAAGATTCCGCTGATCGTTAATATTTATGGCGGGCCGGCGGGGCAGATGGTTTTGAAAGAACCGACGACGCCGTTTGATGAGGTAATGGCGCGCAAAGGCTTCGCAATTTTCTCGGTGGACAATCGCGGCACGCCGGGACGCGACCGCATATTCCAGACGGCGATTCGCCACGAGTTTGGCGCGATCGAATTGAAAGATCAGTTTGCCGCGCTGGACCAGCTTCTCGCCCAGTATCCGCAGCTCGATCAAGAGCGCATGGGGATCTGGGGATGGTCGAATGGCGGATCAATGACGCTTTATGCGATGACGCATTCCGAGCGCTTTCGCGCCGGAGTTGCGGTGGCCCCGGTGACCGACCAGATCAATTACGACACCATTTACACGGAGCGCTACATGGGCCAGCTGAAGGATGATGCGGCGGGCTACCGCGAATCCGATGTGACGAGTGCGGCAGCGAATCTGCATGGAGCATTGTTAATCGCCCACGGCACCGGTGACGATAACGTGCACTTCCAGAACAGCGTGCAGATGATTAACGCGCTGATCATTGCAGGGAAACAATTCGAGCTGATGATCTATCCCAATAAAACCCATAGCATCGCGGGAAGCGACGCGCGGGATCATCTGTTCCACATGATCGAAGATCACTTCGATCGGGAGTTGAGGTAGGAAGCGGCGCGGCAGAGCAAGACAATTCGCCGAACTGGTTATCTTTTCTTGTCAGGTTTTCGCGACGAACTCACCCGGTTCGAGGTTGTCTTTCTGGAGTCTTCTTTCGAAGAGCTATCCTTGGATGACGTCTCCTTGGCGGAACTCTCTTTGGAGGAATCGGACTTCGACGCATCGTCCGACTTGGACTTTTCTTCCTTCTTGCCGTCGGAACTTCCGCCGTCGGACGCGGGGGCGTGGGACTTGTTGGCGTAGTCGGTGACGTACCAGCCGGATCCCTTGAACTGCACCGCGGGAGCGGAAATCATTTGCTCCACCCGGCCGCCGCACTCCGGGCATTTCTTGACCATCTTGTCGGAAAATTTCTGTATTTTTTCGAAGCGGTGACCGCACTTCTCGCACTGATATTCGTAAAGTGGCATGGGCTCTAAGACGATTGTGAGGAAAGCTTTCCTTCGATCTGATTCTAGGGGCGCAGGTTCGAGTGCGTCAATTCAGGCGAGGGGTAGTGTATAGCGACGGCGAAAGTGTCCTCTGGAGTGAAATGGAAGCTGAAGGTGATTCACAAGTTCGCGGGCGCAACCGGTGACAGCCGGGATGGGTGCCAGCCCTATGCGACATTGGCCTTCGACGTTCTGCGCAATCTCTATGGCACAACAAATGTAGGTGGAAATGGGGGGCAGAACGGAGGGACGGTATTTAAGTTAGCTCCCAACTCGGGCGGTGGCTGGAAGGAGAGCATCGTCTACCGATTTCAGGGAGGTAACGACGGAGCGAATCCTCTTTACGGCGCTCCGATCCTAGACTCCACGGGCAATCTTTATGGCATGACCTCAAGCGGCTATCCTGAGAATGGTGGCGTCGTCTACGAGGTGAATCCTTCAGTAGCGCCGACCACGACTACCCTCACCTCTTCTGTGAATCCGTCCACTTATTTAGAACCGGTTACCTTCAGTGCGATGGTCGTCCCTGAGCCGCCGAATGGAGAGACCGTTACCTTCATGAATGGCAAGACAGTATTGGGTACGGGAACACTGAGCGGCGGTTCGGCCATCTTTACGACCTCGACACTCAAAGTGGGTACAACATCGGTCACTTCTGTGTACGGCGGTGATTTCAACTTCGGCGGCAGCAAGTCCAAGCCTCTGAAGCAAGTGGTGGACAAAGCCACGGACTAAATACTGTAAATATACGGCAACTCAATTGCCCTGCTCGAAGCCTTTCACGAGCAACTCATTCAGCTTGAGGTAATGTGCTGCGGCGTAGGTCCGTGAATGATCATCAGCGAGACCTCCAACACATCCGCAAAAACTCCGCTAACCCCTTGGGGTTAGCAATGTAGCCATCAACAGCTTCTCCGCGATCTGCTCGATCGTGAGTCCTACGAGTAGCGCTGGGGTTTTCCTGCGAGGTCTACATTCTCATCCACCCTCCAGTTCTTCTTTACCATTTTTTCGTCGTAGGTCGGCGGCATGATTTGCACAACCCTGTCGAATCGACCAGGACGCTGGATGGCCAGATCGAACTGGCGAATGTTGTTGGTGGCGATGATGAATACGAGGGTCGCCCGCTTATGGATGCCGGCAAGCTTCGGAAGGACCCCTGGCCAGGGGGAGGGAGCATTTTGCCGTCTCCTCACACCACCCCCGTCAACTCAGGCGAGGAGTTCCGATGCTCTAAGCCGCCGATATAGCGGCCTTATCGCGTTCAACATAGCTAAGCACGGCCTGCTTCAATTGCGAATCCACTTCGTCCGCAATGGTAATGACGTCGCGCAGTACCTTGCTGAAATCCACCCTGTCGAGGTTCTTCTGCAGGGTGTTAAAGATACTAACCTGCAGGATTCGCGATTCCTCGACCACCATCGCGGCGGTGTAGCCCTGTTGACGGCGTAAATCTCCATGTTGACGTGCCGGAACGGAGATGGTTGCCTTCTCGCTTTGCGGGAGGCGTAGGCGGTAAATCAAATCAGCGATGAGATTGGGAAGATGACCGGTGCGGGCTTCGAAGCTCAACGGAATACACGTCAGCTCTTCATCGTGCTGCACCAGTGTCATCCAGTCCTGAATCGTGGCATCAAGATTATTCTCTAATATGGACGCCACACTTTGTGTGGCCAGCCGCCGGTACGGTGCGGGATTCGCCAGCTTCCGGTGGATGCGTTCCCGGAGCACCGACATTTCGATTGGCTTTACCAGGATTTCATCCGCCTGTAAACGGATGGCGCACAGCGCTTCGTCGAGCTCGGGATACCCGCTGAGAACCAGCGTTACTGCTTCCGGGTGTGTGTGTCGCATGGCGCTGACGACGGTAAACCCATCGCCGGCGTGCGGCATGTGCAGGTCAGAGAGAAGCGCGTCAAAATTTTCCGAAGCGATGCGGCTGAGTGCTTCGCGCACGCCTGCCGCAGCGACCACCTCGAAACCATCGCGTTCCAATGCTGCTTGTAGCATGCCGCGGACGGCATCATCGTCTTCTGCTAGTAGAATTTTTGGCATCCCAGTACTTCTTTCTGCCCCCCTACAGAACTTAGGTCTTTCGCTAACGAAAGGGTAGCGACCGCCTCCAAATTCTGTCTGTTCAAAATTGCACAGTGGCATCATAGAAGGAACGGCTTGTTCGGATTTCGTAACGCACAGTCAACCTCATTGCTTTTTATAGGCGCCCAGTCCATCATTTTCGAATCGGGGGTTTCCCGTGCGGAGCATTTCATGCCTGGCAAAGCACGGACATTTGATCCGAAGGTTTTTCTCGCCCAAACTGGATTGGGAAGAACAATCCTGCAATATCCAAAAAATAAAGCTTTCTTCAAACAAGGCGACCCGAGTGATGCTGTTCTCCACGAGTAATGATTCTGTGCGGGAAGAATCCGGGGCAAGCTGTACACGATTGAACGGTTCCGGGATTCATGAATCAGTTTCGGTGCAAACAGCTCTAGAGCTCGGTGGCCCTCGGTTTCAAGGCTCTTGCCGACGGCTTTTTCACAGTCCCTGTTGAAAAAGCCGCCTCCCCTCAGGGGGGAACGATTGTTCAATTGTGGACATTTCGGATCATTGATCGTCCGGGAATTGCTCCGCGAGACGCTTGGGTGCGGTATTGCGCCAAGCGGCGCGGAGCGCTTTCGCAAGCGACACTTTACGGGCGGCCTTTAGATTCACGCTGGTTGCGCCGCGGCGGCCCCAGGCGCCTTTCACGGGCACGAAAACTTCCGGCTCGGCTTTAAAAAAAGAGTGTTGTTGCTCGGGATGGAGCTTGACCATACCCCAGCCGTTGGCGGGATGGCCGAGGGTGGCGAAGATCTTTCGGCGCACGCGAAAATCCGGATGGTCCATGTGCGCGCTCTCGATCGCTTCCGGTAAGGCGAGAGCGAGGCAGCGAAAATCGTTGGCGGTCACTGCATAGTCTCCGTGTGGAAGTCGCTGCACGAATAGCATAACCGCTTCCGCGCGCAGGAAGTTACAGTGGCACGGTGGTAGACTCCGGCCATGCCGGATGGCGGGAGAAAAGTCGACGGCGCAGACGAGGCGGAGCCGGAAATTGTTCAGGCAAGGAAGTCGTCGGCGCTCGGGCCGGGGCCAGCGCTTTATCTTGTGGCAACACCGATCGGCAATCTGGAAGACATTACTCTGCGGGCGCTGCGCGTGCTGAAGGAAGTGGACGTGATTGCCTGCGAAGATACGCGGCAGACGCAGAAACTGCTGAATCATTACGGCATCACGACCCACACCGTCAGCTATCACGAGCACAACGAGATGACACGCGCGGCGGAAATGGTGAAAGATTTGCAGGAAGGCGCAAGCGTGGCGCTGGTGACCGATGCGGGCATGCCGGGGATTTCCGATCCGGGCTTTCGGCTGATTTCGCTGGCGATTCGACATCATGTGCCGGTGGTGCCGATTCCTGGAGCGTCGGCATTTCTGGCGGCTTTGGTGGCCAGCGGGCTGCCGACGGATTCGTTCCGCTTCAGCGGATTTCTTCCGGCGAAAAGCGGAGAGCGGAGGGCAGTGCTGGAGGCGATCAAGACTTCGCCGCGTACGCAGGTTTTTTATGAAGCGCCGCACCGAATAGTGGAGGCAGTCTCAGACGTGGTCGAGGTTTTGGGAGACGCCCGGCATGTGGTAATCGCGCGCGAGGTGACCAAGCTGCATGAAGAGTTTTTGCGCGGGCGCGCGGGCGAGGTGCTGGAGACGCTGAAGTCGCGCGACGGAGTGAAGGGCGAGATCACGCTGCTGATCGGGAAAGCCGAGGAAGGTGATCTGGGGACGGCCTCCCTCGACCGTCCGACCGTCCGCCAGCGGGTTGGACAGATCATGGCGGAGGAAAAGATCGATGAGAAGGCCGCGCTGAAGAAAGCAGCGAAGGAGCGGGGGATTTCGAAGAGCGAGGCGTATCGGGAGTTGCAGCGGAGCAAGTGACAATGTGATTGCTCGATTGGACAGCCGAGGGCGGCTGTCCCCACACGAGCATTCCTACTTCCCCGCCAGCTCCCGCTTCACAATCTCGCTGACCATCTTCCCGTCCACACGCATCCCGGCGCCGTTGAAGCGGGCCATGGCGTTCTTCATGACTGCGCCCATGTCTTTCATGGTGGGAGAGCCCATCTCGGCGATCGTGGCTTTCACTCCGGCGGCGACTTCGTCCTGGCCGGCGGCTTTGGGCAGATAGCTTTCGATCACAATAATCTCAGCGGCTTCTTTGTCGGCCATCTCCTGGCGTCCGCCCTTGGTGAATTGCTCCACCGATTCCTTGCGCTGTTTGATCAGCGTGGTGAGCACGGCCTGCGATTCTTTCTCGTCGAGCGGCGCCATTTTTTCGATCTCGCGATTCTTGAGCGCGGCCTTGACCATGCGCAGGGTGGAAAGGCGGTGCTCCTCGCGCGCCTTCATGGCGGCGGTGATGTCTTGCTGAATCTGTTCGATGAGGCTCATGGGGGAATTATAGACGGCAAATTAATCTGTTTTCGTTTGTGACAGGAATCACCACACAGGTCGCCCGCTTCCAGTAAACTAATAAACTATCCTACTGATAAGGAACTTCACCTATGCTGCGCAAGAATCGTCTTTTTACTCCCGGGCCAACGCCGCTGCTGCCGGCGGCGCAAACGGCCATGGCGTCGTTTACGGCGCATCACCGCACCGCCGACTTTCGCGCATTGTTCCAGCGCGTGCTTGTGGACATGAAGGAATTTGTGGGCACGAAGAACGACGTGCTGGTGCTGGCTTGTTCCGGTACCGGAGTGATGGAGGCGTCGGTATCGAACTTGACATCGGCGGGAGATAAGATTCTGGTGCTCACGGCGGGAAAATTCGGCGAGCGCTGGACGGGACTGGCCAAGGCTTTCGGCTGCAACGTGGAAGTGTTATCCGCGCCTTATGGCGAGACTTTTTCGCTGAACGACATTCGCGCGAAGCTGACCTCGGACGTGCGCGCGGTGTTTGTGCAGGCGACGGAGAGTTCGACGGGCGCGCGGCACGATGTGCGCGGCATTGCGAAGATTGTGCGCGAACAGGATGACACATTGCTTATCGTTGATGCCATCACCGGGCTGGGCACGACCCATCTCGACGTAGACGGTTGGGGCGTCGATGTGATCATCGGCGGCTCGCAGAAGGCGCTGATGATGCCGCCCGGCCTCGCGTACTGCGCAGTCAGCGAGCGGGCGTGGAAGAGGATGGATGCGACGACTTCTCCGCGCTACTACTTTGATCTGCGCAAGGAGCGCAAGTCGGCGGCGAAGGGCGAATCGGCTTACACGCCGGCGACGTCGCTGTTTGCAGCCCTGGGCGCAGCGTTGGAATTCATCCGCGAAATGGGAAATGGCGACCTAGCCAAGGGACGCGAAGCGCTGGTGGATAATGCCGAACTTTGCGCGGAGATGACACGGGCAGGGGCGCAGGCCCTAGGCCTAAAGTTGTACGCCGCTTCACCGGCAGCCGCACTGACGGCGATCTGCTCGCCGGACGGGCTTGATTCCGGAAAGATCGTGAAAGAATTCCGCGAGTCGTTCGATGCGGTAGTGGCCAACGGGCAGGGCGAGATGAAGGGCCAACTGTTCCGCATCGCGCACATCGGCTACTACGATTATCTGGACACGGTTGGTATTCTGGGCGCGCTCGAGCATGTTCTGGCGCGCGTGACCGGAAAGACTGTCGAGTATGGCTCGGCGCTGAGAGCAGCGCAGGAGGTGTATGCGCGCGGGCTGTCCAGAAATTCGCAACTGGTGGAAGCCTGAGGACCGGGTGAACCGGTCCTCGTCCTAGTTGACGGTAAAGTTCATCGGAGCCGAAGTCTCCGCCTGCGTGCCGCCGCTGCCATATGCACCCATGCCAGCGATGGCCGGGTTCGTAACGGTGACGGGGACGGTTGCGGGAGTTTCGATATCCGCGGCTGCGATGGTCGCAGTCAATTGGCTGGCACTCACGTAGGTTGTAGTTTGCGCCGTGCCATTCCAATTGAGGGTTGCGTTGGACGAGAAGTCGCTGCCATTGACCGTGAGTACGAACGCCGCTCCACCGGAATTCATCGCGTTAGGGGCGAGTTCGGCGATGGCTGGCATCGTTCCGGCTACCGCGGGAGTGGTGGATTTCGAGCTGTAGCCGCACGCCAGGGTGAGGCCCGCCAGCACGGCTAGCAATGCTGCTGAATATCTCTTCATGGACGATCCTCCATGGGCGGTTGCCCACATGTGAAGTCTAGGAACGAAGCGAAGCAAGTGTGTCAGTGGTGTGTCAAATGATTGTCAAGGTTTTGTCGTGGGATTACCAGCTTTCAAGGGTCTCCGGTAAGGTCTTAAGAAAGGGAAGAGTGCATCAGTGAAAATTGTCATAGCGGAAAAAATTTCCGCCTCCGCGGTGGAGCAGTTGAAAGAACCGGGATGGGTAGTGCTGACCGCGGATCAACTTGCGGGCAAACTGGAGGCGGAGCTGGAGTCCGCAGACGCGTTGATCGTGCGTTCGGCGGTGCAGGCGGATGCGGCGCTGTTGTCCCACGCCAAGAAACTGCGCGTGATCGGCCGGGCCGGCGTGGGCGTGGACAATATCGATCTGGATGCGGCGACGCGGCAGGGCATCGCGGTGATGAATACGCCGGGCGCGAATGCGGTAGCCGTGGCCGAGCAGACACTGGGCATGATGCTGGCCATGGCTCGCCATCTTTGCCGCGCCGATGCGCTGATGCATGCCGGCAAATGGGAAAAGAAATCGCTGCAAGGCACCGAGTTGCGCGGCAAGACGCTGGGCATTGCAGGGCTTGGCCGCATTGGCATGGAAGTGGCGCGGCGAGCGCGCGTTTTTGGAATGGAAATCGTCGGGCATGATCCGTTCGTTTCGGTGGCCGTGGCGAAGGAACAGGGCATCCGGCTGGTGAGCCTGGACGAACTTTACGCTGCGGCGGATTACATCACGTTGCATGTCGGACTCACGCCGCAGACTGCGGGCATGATCAACGAAGGCGCGATCAAAAAAATGAAAAAGGGCGTGCGGCTGGTGAATTGCGCGCGCGGAGAATTAGTGAACGAGAGCGATTTGGCGCAGGCGCTGAAACAAGGTCATGTCGCGGCGGCGGCGCTCGATGTTTTCAACGAAGAGCCTTTGAAAAATTCGCCGTTGCAGGCGGTAGAGAATCTCATTCTTACGCCGCACATTGGTGGATCTACGTATGAGGCGCAAGAGGCCGTCGGCGTGCAGATTGCGCAGCAGGTGCGGGAATATCTGAAGCATGGAGTCATTCAGAATGCGGTGAACGTTCCTTCGGTTTCCGCCGAAGAATACGCCGAGATGCAGCCTTACATCGTGCTGGCAGAGCGCATGGGAGCATTTCTGGCGCAGATTTCCGAAGGATCGATGGAAGAGATTTCGCTGCGCTACAGCGGGCACATTGCGGAGTGGAAAACGGAGCTGATCCGCAACGGGGCAATCAAGGGCATTCTCAACCAGGCGCTCGAGGAAAAAGCGAATCTGGTGAATGCGGCGTCACTGGCGGACCTTCGCGGCCTTCGCATTCATGAGTCGCACAAGGCGAAGGCCTCAACCGGCGGTGCGGGCAGCGTACTCTCGGTGTTTTTGAAGAGTTCCACCGAAGAACACATGGTGAAAGGCGCGGTGCTGCACGGGACCGCGCCCCGGCTGCTGCACATCGATGGTATTGATGTGGAGGCGCCGCTGGAACGAAATCTGATCTACCTGCGGAATCGCGATGTGCCGGGCGTGATTGGCAAAGTGGGCACGATCCTGGGCGAGAGCGAGATCAACATCGCGGACTTTTCGTTGGGAAGACGCAGTGCAGAAGTATCGTCCGAGCCGCGCGAAGCGATCGCCGTGGTTCACGTGGATGGCAGCGTGCCGGACGAGGTGCTACGGAAACTGGAGAAGATTCCCGCAGTGCGGCAAGCGAAGGCGGTACGACTGTTCTAGGGACTGTTTCTATGAGTTCGATTCATCCCGACGGAGCTTGCGGCTCTCGGCCAGCAGCGCCATCGAGTGCATTAAATTCTGCAACGTGACGATGCCGACCAGGCGCTCTTCTTCGACCACTGGAATGATGCTGAGGTTGCGCGCCGTGAGTTTGCGGAAGGCGGAAGCCAGCGATTCCTGGCGAATCGAGACCTCAAAGAGCTTGTTCATCACGGCCTGAACATAGCCGTTGCCTTCCACGCGCAGCGCTTCCAGGATGCGCTGCCGGGAAATCACGCCCACCATGTCACTGCCCCGGACGACGGGAAAATCATCCTGCAGAGAATGCACGGCTTTATCCAGGGCGTCTTCGAGCGTATCGGCCGGAGATAGAGTCGCGAAGTCGGTCAGCATCACTTCTTCCAGACGGACGTTATCCAAGACCGACTGGAAGATGACGGCGCGTTCTTCGAGCTGCGCTGCCGAGAAGATAATCACTCCGACCATGGTCAGCCAGGTATCGCTGAACAGGCCTGCGACCATCAGGAGCATGGCGATGGCGTGGCTGATCGAAACCGCGCGGCGAGTGGCCGCAGCTGGGTCGATGCTGCGCGCGAAATAGGCGCGCAGGACGCGGCCTCCATCCAGAGGATAGGCGGGCAGAAGATTGATGCCGGCTAAATAGAGGTTCGCCCAGACTAAGCTACGCGGCAGGTTTCCCGACTGGAAGAACGGCCACTTCCACAGATTCGCTTCCGGAATAACGGCATAGACGATGCCGGCCGCAAGCAGAGCGAAGACCAGATTCACCAGCGGTCCGGTAAGCGCGATGCGAACGTCGCGCTTCCAGGCTTCCGCGCCGGATACGGGCGGTTCCACGTGCGATTCATCAAAAACGGTGACGCCGCTGAGCGGCAGAAGAATGACGGCCTTGGGAATCATTCCGGCGCGCCGGGCTACCAGCATGTGCCCGATTTCATGCGCCGCAACGCAGGCCAGCACAATGCCTACCAGCGCGAGATCCCGCGATCCGTTGGCGGAGCCATGCACGTTGTATTCGGTCCAGAAAACAAATAGGGGCAGAAGCAGGAAAGTCAGGTGGATGCGGACGTCAACCCCGAACAGCCGACCGACGTGAATGGAGAAACTTCGCATGAGTTTGGCTACTACAGTTATTTTACACGGTCGGATATATTGGCCACGGTACTCGAAGGTACAGCGCTATGCGCGTGATCGCCGGCAAATTCCGCGGCCGTCCTCTGCGCTCCTTGAGCGGGGCAGATATCCGGCCGACATCGGACCGGCTGCGGGAGACGCTATTCAATGTGCTCACGGCGGGAAATCCGGCGGCACTCGAGGGTACTGTGTGGCTGGATCTATTTGCCGGCACCGGCGCGGTGGGAATCGAGGCGCTGAGCCGAGGAGCCAAGCAAGTGTACTTTGTAGAGACCGCGCCGCGGGCGGCGAAATTGATCGAACGGAACCTGCAAAGTCTGGGGATCGAGGAAGGATACAGAATTCTAAGCGATGATCTGCCGGGAATCTTATGGCGCCTGCAGCGGGAGCACGTCGCCGGGGACGTTGTTTTTCTTGATCCCCCGTACCGGATGCAAGAGGCATATCAGCAGACCCTAACCGCACTGGCCGATTCGCCGGTGGTGTGGGCTATGTCGCTGGTGATTGCGGAGCACGAAAAGAAATTCGATCCGGGCGATGAATTCGAATCGCTGCGAAGAGTTCGCAAACTGGTGCAGGGAAACGCCTCGCTCAGTTTCTACCGGATCGGGGGAAGTCTTGATCTGAATCAATGAATCCAGATTCAGTTGCGGCGGCGCGCACTACATGAGCAGTTCGCTATCCAGCCGGGCGATGGGGTGCTGCATCTCCTGCAGATCGTTCTTTACCATGTTGAGGCCGTAAACGCAGCCTTCAAACTCGCGGGAAAGATTCGCAAACAGCGGAGCTACTTTAGCGTATTCGAAGTGCTCGAACTTCGAAACGATGTAGTAGCTTTCTTTTCCAGCCTTCATCCATTCGACAAAATTCTCCAGGCGATGGCGGCGCAGCCGGAAGTGGTTGATGCTCTCGGGAAACATTCCAGCGAAGAACAACGCGTAGTCTCCAATGTGCTTGCGCACCTGGCGCTCACGATCGAATGAGGGCGCGGGACCGTAGATGGGATCGGATTCCAGAAGCATCTCGCCCAAGTCAGCCAGCGGGCGATCGGCAACGTCATGAATCTTGAACAACTGATCGGCCTCGCAGAATTCGGTTAGCAGATGCGACACGTAGGAGACGACCTGCGGATCGCGGATGCCGATCTCCTCGGCGTAGTGGCGACCAACCAATTCCTGGAAGAGCTGACGCAGTGGATGAGATTCCGGAATCATTTGTGTTTAGGCCCCCTGAATTCCCTGTTGCACACGGGATTCCAATGTTACTGGGTAACAGTTACCGCAGCTACTCGACAAAAGCAAGTGACTTTTGTTTATCGAGCGAATCATTTTTACCGATGATTAGAGAGTTTGGTCAGGAAGAAGGTTTTTCGCGACTTTTGTTGGCACACTCGCCTCATGGCTGCTAACGCCATCTCGTTGGCGACGGATAAAATGACATTGACGAGAAAGGAATAACAGAAAATGGCACGAACAAACATCTCCAGTGGGACGGCGTGGGAGCCGATCGTGGGGTATTCCCGCGCGGTGAAGATAGGACCCTACGTGCATGTGTCAGGCACTACGGCGACGGGTGCCGACGGGAAGATTGTAGGCATGGGAGATGTCTACGCGCAGGCGGTGCAGGCGCTGAAGAATATCGAGAGCGCTCTGAAGAAAGCGGGAGCCAGCATGAAGGATGTGGTGCGAACGCGAATCTACGTCATGAATATCGCGGAGTGGGAGAAAGTTGGCAAGGCGCATGGAGAATTCTTCGCTCACATTCGTCCCGCAACCTCGATGGTTCAGGTGAGCGCTCTAATTTCTGCTGAGATCTTGGTTGAGATCGAGGCGGAGGCGATATTACCGGAGTAAGGCTATCCAAACCTCAGCTCTGTGCCAGAGCCTTCGACATTTTCACGAAGTGGCATGGCAGCTTCGTGTCTATTCCAGCGGTAAACGGCGCGATGCCGGTCTCAACATAACCGCGGCGACGATAGAAGTCCGGCAATTCCTTCCGCAGATTGACGATCTGGATATCCATGAACTGGCTCCCTGCCTTCCGGCAATGATCCTCCGCCGCCGTCATCAACTTCGATCCCAGACCTGATTTCTGCGCCCTGGGATCGACGGCCAGCAAACCGAGATAGGACCGATCACCCTTCATTTCCACATACACGCAGCCTGTGATTGTGCCGTCCTCGCCGGAGATGAGGAACTCTCCCGTCTGCAGCAACGACTGCACTTGCTCCACAGTGATACGGTCGCGTTCGATAAAAAAACTCTCAGCCTGACGGAAAGCCGCGTTGATTACGTCGGTGATGGTCTTCGCCTCCGACGGCGCCGCAATGCGCACGACCACAATGCCCCTCCTCTCGCGGTTCAGAATTTCAGCCAACTCGCCCGCCGTTTGTTCAAGGGTATAGAATCCTTCCCGCCAGGTCATCCGCCGATTTCGGCGCGGTACTGGAAGAGTTTTTTTCTTAAGTATCTTTAGGAGAGCAATGTGAAGAACGTCGGTTGGATGTTGATTCTTGCTGTCTGCGTTGGTGCTTTCGCCCAGGAATCAGGTCCCTCGAGTCCGCAGTCGGTCACGGTAATTCGCGCCGGGGCTCTAATCGACGGCAAGTCGAATACTCCGCGCCACGACCAGGTGATCATTGTCCGCGGCAATCGAATCGAGAGTGTAGCAGATTCGGCGAGCGCGAAAATTCCCGCCGGCGCGACCGTTATCGATTTGTCGAAAGCCACGCTCCTGCCCGGCCTGATCGATTGTCACACCCACATTTTCCTGCAGGGAGAAGATCCGACTCAGGGTGGATACGACGTTAACATTCTGAATGCGCCGCTGGCCTTGCGCGCGGCGCGGGCCACCGTTGCGGCGCGGCGAGCGCTGGAGCAAGGCTTCACGACGCTGCGCGACGTGGAAACCGAAGGCGCCGGTTACGGCGATGTGGGCATCAAGCAGGCCATCGAGCAAGGCTATATTCCGGGGCCGCGGTTATTCGTTTCAACCCGCGCCATCTCGACCACAGGAGGTTATCCGCTGGAAGGTTATGCTCCCGAGCTTGACATGCCGAAGGGCGCGCAGATTGTTGACGGGCCGGTAGAGGCTCGCAAGGCCGCGCGCGAGCAACTGGATCACGGCGCCGACTGGATCAAGGTCTACATGACGCATCGCTCCTGGGTGGGCAAGAATGGCGAACTGGTCTCGCAGCCTACGCTCACGGTCGAGGAGTTGCGGGCGATCGTGGATGAGACTCACGGCTGGGGCAAGAAAGTTGCGTGTCACGCGTATGGCGGCATCGGCCTGCATCGGGCGCTGGACGGCGGATGTGATTCGATCGAGCATGGGCTCGATCTGGATGACGCGGCGATTTCCCAGATGCTGAAACAGGGCACATGGTATGTCCCGACGATCAGCGCCTACTACCACGATTGGGCTCCGGCGGACACTCCCGCCGGACAGCGTGATCGCCTGCGAGTGGCTGTGCATGAGCCGTCGTTCAAGAAGGCGATGAAGGCTGGAGTGAAGATCGCGTTCGGAACAGACATGGGCGGAATTCCTTGGGATGAGCCGATCGCGCAGGAGTTTCCGCGCATGGTGGATCTGGGCATGGCGCCGATGGACGCCATTCAGAGCGCAACCTCCCGTGCAGCGGCGTTGCTGGAGATGGATGGAAAACTAGGCGTGGTTGCGCCCGGAGCTTATGCCGACATTATCGCGGTCGGCGACGATCCGCTGCAGAACATCAAGGCCCTGGAAAATGTGCAGTTCGTGATGAAAGACGGCAAGGTTTTCAAGGGCGTAGAATCAGGGAAAAGATAGATCTTAAAAGGAGTATGCGATGAACCCGCATTCGACGCAGATATTGGGGCTGATTGTGGTTTCTGTGTGGGCTGTCGCAAGCGCAGAAGGGGCGAAAGGGAAGCTGCTCAACCTGGTCACGATCGTCGCGTTCATGGCGGCGGGCCTGGGTATTGGGCTACTGCCTGAGGTTTGGAGTGGGAACTCGGCGGCTCGCGGGAACATCGCAATCAGCCTGATGATCCTGCTCGGTGTGGTCAGTGCGATTGCCTGCATATTCAAGAATAGACGCCGCGGCAACCAGAAGTGGCCCTTCGCCGGCCAGTGAACCGCAATTCGACGCCTGCCGTTCGGAAATGGGTTTTGTCAAAGTACGTAATTCCGCTCAATTTCCTTGACATCGGCTGCGCCGTGAGCATAATTCATCAATCCCGATTTCTGGTTTGGATGGGTTCTTGCCTTTCTCATTCGTGCGGAGCCGGGAGGGGGTGCTTATGAGCGTGCTTGAGCTTTGTGACCGGGAAGTGGCCGCAGTCCCGCTGGAAGCCAGCGTAGCTGACGCGATCAATAAAATGCTCGACCATCATGTGGGAGCGGTAGCGGTGGTCGACTCCGAGTTTCGAGTTGCCGGAATTTTTACCGAACGCGATGTCCTCCGCAAGATGTCGCTCAGCCGCACCGATCCGCAAACCACCTCCGTTCGCGAGTTGATGACCACTCCGGTGGAGATGGCAACGCGCCGCACGGGCGCGGGCGAGGCGCTGACGACTATGCTCGAGCGTCACTTCCGCCATCTGCCCGTGGCCGACGACAACGGCAAACTGCTTGGGATCCTTTCTATCCGCAATCTGCTGGAGTGGCGCGTCGACGACCTTAGCCGGGAGCTGGAGTCGCTGGAGCAGTACGTCTCGAATGATGGGCCGGGAGGCTAGGCCTTTACCAGCGGCGCGGCAGAGAAGCGGCGGTAATTCCGGGTCGCTTATCCATGCCGCTCATCCATGAACTAAGAGCAGCTCCGCTTCTTCCTGCGATTCTTCATAAACTTCTGTGGTTCTTCCTGCCGTGGGCGGTGGGATCCGTCGCGGACCCTTGGTCTGGAATTTCGCAAAAAACAGGGCTTCACCTTCCGCTTCGCCGCACGCCGACTGAAACCGATGTCTGAACCCCCCGGTTTAAATATGCCGTGACACGTATATGCTCAGTAACGTATATAACGGGAATGGAATCTGTGTTCGAGATCATTGCCGAGCCGAACCGCCGCGCGATCTTGAGCCTCCTGGTCTTGTCACAACAGTCGGTGGGAGAGATCGAGCGTCAGCTTCGTATGCCGCAGCCGACCGTGTCAAAGCACCTGCGAGTACTGCGCGATGCCGGTTTCGTGGAATCGACCGTGGACGCACAGCGCCGTCTCTACCGCCTGAAGCCCGAACCGTTTCAGGAAGTCGATGCCTGGCTGGCTCAGTTCCGCCGCTTCTGGTCCGCTCACGTGGATGCTCTCGAACGCCACCTTGACCGCATGGATCACGACCGCATGAATCAGGACCGCATGGATCAATCCGGGAACCCATCAACACCAACGAAAAGGAAGACGAAGGAGAAGACGACGCGGCCCAAACCGCGAACGTGACAAAGGAGAAACGAAATGAAAATCAAAGTGACCAGCGTATACGTGGACGACCAGGGCAAGGCACTGCGCTTCTATACCGAGGTACTGGGTTTTGCCAAGAAGGCCGATTTCAGTCAGGGCCCCTTTCGCTGGCTGACCGTGGCCTCGCCCGAGGAGCCGGACGGCACTGAGCTGCAGCTGGCGCTGAACAACAACCCCGCGGCCAGAACGTATCAGCAGGCGATCTTTCAACAGAGCCAGCCCGCGGCCAATTTCTTTACCGACGACATCAAGGGCGACTACGAGCGGATCAAGGCTCGCGGCGCCGAGTTCACGATGCCGCCCACCGAGGTGACCGGCTCAACCATTGCGATGCTGAACGACACCTGCGGCAACCTGATTCAGCTCACGCAGTTGAAGCGCTGGTCATAAAAGGAAAAGAGATGAGCGACCGCGAGCAGTACACACCGGGTCCCGCCAACATAGCGCGGGTACAGAAAGACCCGGGACAGGGTGCTGGCTCGCTCGACGAAGTTGATCAAAGTTGATCAAGTTGATCCATATAAAACTCCAAGGGGAGTCCGTTGTCGCGTCACATCGCGTCACTTAACTTTAGATAAATCGCAAGCGTTCGGAGAAGGCATGAATCGCGGTTGGCTCATAACCACAGGATTCCCTCCCCTTGAATCCCAAACCTTAAGTTAGCGCTTATGTTGGGCAGCCCCCACGAACCCATCGTCAACGCGGTTTCTGTGGAGCGGACAAACGGTTGTGTCGGCTGCATCATCCCCGCCCTTGCAAAGCGCGCAAGGACGGGGCACCCTCAGCATAGATGGCGCAGTCTACAGAAGGTGGGCCACCCGCCACTGCAGCTGGAGAGTGACCCAGATCTCCGCGAAAAGTATAACCGCCCAACTTGACACGATGGCGGAGAAAACAAACTGGGTGGTCCACTCAAGTCAAAACCGGGCTTGAGCGGGGCAGACGATTGCTTCTGGGGAAATCAAAAACCCCCGCCCTGTCCCTGCAGAAAACGCAGGGACAAGGACGGGGCACCCTCGGGAGTTGATTCTGGGGATGGAGCTGGCGTGGGCCAGCCTCCAAAACCGGGCTTGAGCGGGGCAGACGAATCGCTTCTGGGAAAATCAAAAACCCCGCCCTGTCCCTGCAAAGAACGCAGGGACAAGGATGGGGCACCCTCTGGGCTCCCGTTCTCAGCCAACCCCATCTGACTGAGGGGCATCCATCTTCCGCTCGGGTTTCAAATCGTAGTCAACTGGAGACTGATCATGAACATGAACCGTGTTCGCGCGGCCATCGTTATTACGTTTGGTCTGTTAGCGATTGGCAGCGTTGCCTTTGCAGCAGCGGCTAAAAAGCAAAACCATCTCGACGGCCACCGTCTGGTCGCTGCAAAGCTCAAAACTGACGGGCACCATGACATCGACAAGAGAGGACATTACAGCGCATCGGTCGAAAGCAAGGGCGGAAAGATTGCCGCGTTCCACGTGGTTCATGACACCAAGGGAGCGATTCCCGTCAAGAAATACAAGACCAACAAAAAAATGGTGCAGGCAACAGGTTCGCACCTCACCTACGCTTCGTTTGCTTTACCTCAAGACACGGACTTGGGCACGGTGGAAATCGGTTATTCCTACATCGATGATGACGGGAACGAAGAAATCTACTGGTTCCCGGCAGAAGAGATTCTGGACGGCGACACGGGGGCAGTCGAGTACGTTCCACTGAGCAGTTAAAGCAGACGAGGATGCCAAGTCAAGTTCCCCGCCCTGTCCCTGCAAAGAACGCAGGGACAAGGACGGGGCACCCTCCACCCGTTCTTATCTGCGGAGGTTGCAGGCTACGCGGAGCGGAGCTAAATTAGGGCGAGAGTTGGAGCTGGACATGGAGAGGAGCGTCCCCGTGGAAACTGCTTCTGCATTCATCGATGAGAAGATCAAGGAGCTAGGGGACTGGCGCGGGACGATGCTCGCGAAAGTGCGCGGAATCATACACGAGGCGGACCCTGAGATCGTCGAAGAGCGGAAGTGGGTGAAGCCGACATCGCCGGGGATTCCCATCTTTTCCCACGGCGGCATCGTCTGCACGGGAGAGACGTACAAGAACGTGGTCAAGATGACATTTGCCAAGGGAGCTGCGTTGAAGGACCCTAAAGGTCTATTCAACTCCAGGCTCGAGGGGAATGTCAGGCGCGCCATCGACATCCACGAAGGCGACAAGATCGATGAGGCGGCCTTGAAGGAGCTCATCCGCGCTGCGGTGGCGCTCAATCTCAAGGGCAAGAGCCAGACAAAGCCCAAGCCCAAGCCGCGACGAAAATCCGGCGAAATTTAGAATGGGGCACCCAGCTAAATTTTGCGCGCCTGCTGGGTGATCCAGTCGGTCCAGAAGGCGGAGGCTCCGCTCGAGAGCAGAGGAGCTTTGCCGAGAACGGCATCCACAAAGTTTTCGATGATGGCAGCGTGTACGTTGGCGTGGTTCGGAATGTTCTCGCGGCCTCCGGGATAAACCAGTTCGGGGCCGTTCAGCGGAGTTAGATCCATTTCGCCTTCGGTGCCGCGGATGCGACATTCGTCCCGGCGGACCTTGGAATGCCAGCGAACATCCACGAGGCCGCGCACGCCGCCAGCGTAGTCGATCACCACGGTCGCGTTGTCTTCCACAGGGTAGTGATGAACCACATTCGAAAGATGGCCGCTGGCGCGCAGCGGTTGACCGAAGAAAAAATTCAGCACGTCGATGCGGTGCGAGGCGATGTCGTAGAGCGGGCCGCCTCCGGCTAGAGCTGGATCGAGCAGCCAACTGCGATGACCGGGCTTGTCCTCGCCCGGCATATCCCCGCGCCATTCGTGGCAGGTGAGCTCGGCAAGGACAGGTTTGCCGATGGCGCCGGCCTCGAGCAATTGCTTGGCGCGCAGAACTTTGGGATAGGCGCGGCGATAATAGGCGACACCGAAGGTGCGTCCAGTTTCTTCTGCCGTCTGAACCATGGAGCGAGCTTCTGCTTCGTTCATCGCCATCGGCTTCTCGCACAGCACATGTTTTCCCGCGCGGAGAGATTGAATGGTCTGGGGCGCGTGCAGAAAAACTGGAGTAGCAACATAGACGGCCTGGACTCCGGGATCGGTGAGAGCCGCGTCGAGGGTGGGCCAAACGCGCGTGTTGTAGGGCGCTGCTTTTGCGGGATCGCCCGTGACCAGGCCGTATAAGCTGCTTCGGGGCTCGGACTGAATGGCGGGGATGACGCGCCGGGTGGAGATGTCGCCGATTCCGATTACGATCCAGTTCAGCATAAGTGCGGGAATTCAATTGTTGCACAAAACGAAAGGCCGGCCATGAGCCGGCCTTCGCCATCAAATTTTGAGAAACACAAGTTACTTCTTGGGAGCGATCGCGTCCTTGGCGGCCTTGGCGACGCGGAACTTCACCACGGTCTTCGCCTTGATCTGGATGGGTTCGCCGGTCTGCGGATTCCGTCCGATGCGGGCCTTGCGATGCGCTTTCACCAAACGGCCGAGGCCGGGCACAACGAAGACGCCGTTCTTCTTGGTTTCTTTCACAGCGACATCAGCGAGCTGCTCCAAAAACAGCGCCGCAGTCTTGTTGGGAAGTTCAGTTTTCTCCGCCAGATGACGGACGAGTTGAGTCTTGGTCAAACCTGAAGCCATGTTGCCTCCTCGAAAAAGAATCGAAATTTAATTCCAGCGGGCTTGATGTTATACCACTGCCCTGTGGAAAACACCCTTATTCTACGCGGGTTCCGCGAATATAACACGCGAAAGAGGCCATTTTTACAAGCTCATTTGCAGATCAGCATCCCAGAATGGCCCAAACACGCATGCTGGCAGGGCCGTTACGAGCGTACGGCTTGCCGCGGCGAGCAATTGGCAGTTAGCAATTAGCGACGCGCCCGGCGGGAGCTGACTGCTAACTGTCAATTGCTAATTGCTACTGCTCGGGCGCCGGGTGCCATAATGTAGAAAGAGGAGAACTACGATTTGAGTTGCGCCATTTGTGACGTTCGCAAGGAGAAGCGCTTTTGTCCCGCGGTCCATGGACGCATTTGCCCGCAGTGTTGCGGCGAGCAGCGCGAGGTGACGCTCGACTGTCCCAGCGACTGCACGTATCTGCAGCAGGCGCGGGAGCATGAGAAGCCGCGTTCGGCAGAGCAGTTTGATGCGGCGTCGTTGTTCTTGCAAGTCGAGATTTCGGATCAGTTCACCTACGAGCGCGAACACCTTCTGATGGGGTTGAGCTTTTCCCTGGTCAAGGCGGCGCATGCCGATCGCAGCCTGAACGATCGCGACCTGATTGCCGCGCTCTCGGCGATGTGCACGAGTTACGAGCGCCTGGTGAACTCGGGATTGCACTACGAGCAGCCGTTGACGAGCACGGCGCAGCATGCCGTTGCGGCGCAAGTGGAAGAGATGGTGAAACAATACCGGGGGGCCGAGCAGAAGCAACTGGGCTACTCGAACTTGCGCGACGGAGATGTGCTGAAAGCTTTGGTCTTCCTGCTTCGTCTGGCGCATGGACGAACCTCGGGACGGCCGAAATCCCGCGCCTTCATCGATTTTCTTTCCGCACAATTTCCGGAGAAGGAGCCCGCGGTGGTGGGGCCGCAAAGCGCGGGCAGCCGGATCATTGTTCCGTAAAAGCTTGCCACGGATTTCCGCGGATGCCGAAGGATAAACCGGAACTTCCAACCAAGGCGAAACTAGCCGCTACGGAACATACCGCACTCCTCTTGATCCGTGTTGATCCGTTCAATCCGTGGCCGGTTTTTATAGCTTCCGCACCGCTTGTCCTTCCGGCAGCGCGCCGAGCAATTCACGGACTGTTTTCTTCAACGCCGGATGTGACACTTCCGGCGCAATCTCCGCCAGTGGTTCCAACACGAAGCGGCGCTGGTGCAGGGCGGGATGCGGAATGGTAAGGTCCGAGGAATTCACCACGGCGTTATCGAAGAGCAGGATGTCGATATCGATGGTGCGAGGACCTTTTTTCTGCAGGCGCTGCCGGCCCATCTCCTGTTCGATGTGCAGGATGGATGCCATCAGTTGCTGCGGCGTCTGGCTGGTTTCGAGCGCGACCGCACAATTCAGAAACCATGGTTGCTGGGTGAACTCCATGGGTTCGGTTTCGTAGAAAGAAGATACGGCTACGATCCGGCCGGTTGTTTCCAGCCGCGCCAGGGCGCTGAGCAGTTGAGTGGCGCGGTCGCCCACATTCGATCCCAGCGAAAGATAGACCAGCGACGGCATGGTAGATGCGCTATCCCCGGCGTTCATTTCCCCGGCGTTCATGCTTATGCGATACCTTGGTCACTTTCGCGGACTTTCGGCTCAATTCTAGAATTAGAGCATGCTGGAGTCTCTGTTGCTCAGCCGGGACACGGAAGTCTTCCGGGTGCTGCGTCCGATGCTGGAAAAATTGTCGATTGAGGTCGAAATCTGCCAGGAGGCCAAGAAGGCCAGCGAGATTCTGATTTCCGACAAGTTCGACGCCGTGATCGTGGACTGCGATGATTTGCCGGGCGGAGTCGAGGTTCTGGAAGGTCTGCGCGGCACGCCCAGCAACAAGAATTCCGTCACCTTTGCCATCGTCAACGGGAAGAAAACGACCACGCAGGAAGCTTTCGACATGGGCGTGAATTTCGTTCTGCATAAGCCGCTGACGGCTCTGAATGCGAATCGCTGCTTTAACGCGGCGCTGAATTTCATGTTGCGCGAGCGGCGCCGCTACTTCCGGCAAGTGGCGAAAATGCCCGTGAAGATCATGCTGGGTGAAAGAGAATTGCAGGCGACCAGCACCAACATCAGCGAAGGCGGTATCGCTCTGCTCTTACACCAAGCCCTACCCAAGAATGCGATGCCGCGGTTGCAATTCACTTTGCCCGGAAGCCGGCTCTCGATGGACGTGGAAACGGAAATCGCATGGGCCGACCTCAAGGGATGCGTGGGGCTGCGCTTCCTCAACCTGCCGGCAAGCTCGCAAGAACTACTGGAAAACTGGCTCAATGATCAGCTGGAGCAGGAAATTCCCGGATCCAAGAGCAAGATGGAAGGTTCGGGCCCGGACTCCATCCAGTAGGTATTCAGTTGGTAACTTCCCGCCGGGCGCTCCCGTGGCAATCTGGAGAGATACGGGAGGGCCATTCCATGCTGCCTGCTAGCTACCGGGTGAATCGCATACAGAAAACGCTGCGCTGGTTTGAAGGGGATATTCCTTTGTTGAATCTGCGGGTGAAGGATCTGTCTCCCGAGGGGCAGCAATCGGCGCGGCAGTTTGCCGCAGATCTCATCAATCAGACCCGTGCGGAATTGCAGCGCTTGCTGGAAGAACAGCCCGAGCTGACTTGCGAATCGAGTGAAGTTTCGGGTGAAGTTCCCTGCGAGCCTGCCGACTAGGCTGAAGTTGCGCGGCCAGGTTTTAGCGCGTCATACCGGAAGAGGCAGCAACGGCTTGTGCTGCGTAAGGCGCCGCGCCGGAAGTAGGCTCCACCGGCCGCGTAACTTCCTCCCACAGGGTTTTGTCGCGGAGGATGCGGGAGACCAGGGCGGTATGCATGGCATGGCCGGCGCGGTCAGCCACGATCCTGCCCAGGATCGGCTTCCCCAATAGCGCGAGATCTCCTACCAGATCCAGAACCTTGTGGCGGACAAACTCGTCTGCGAAACGGAGCGGGCCGTTTTCCACTCCATCGCGGGTGAGCACGATGCAGTTGTCGCTGGATGCGCCCCGGATCAATCCCATGTTGCGCATGGCTTTCTCGTCCTCGCGCGAGCCGAAGGTGCGGGCGGCGGCGATGTTTCGCAGGTAGCTTCCGTTCGAGAGTTCCACCTGAAAAGTTTCCTTGCCGATGAGGGGGTGAGGAAAATTGATGGAGTAGGAGACGGAATAGCTGTCGGCGGGATAGACCGAGATAAATTTGTTGCCTTCGCGCATCTCCACTTCGCGGAGAATCTTCATATAGCGGCGCGGGCGGCGCTGTTTGCGGATGCCGGCTTTCTGGATGAGATCGACAAAGGGTTGAGCGCTGCCATCCAGGATGGGGAGTTCGAGGTTATCCAGTTCAACGATGGCGTTGTCGATGCCGAGGCCGATGAAAGCGGAGAGCAGGTGCTCCGTAGTGGAGATCAGCACGCCTTTTTTCATGAGGCTGGTGGCGTAGCTGACGCGGGCGACGTTGCGGCTGTTGGCCTCGATCTCGAAGCCATCGAGGTCGACGCGGCGAAATACGATGCCAGTGCCGGGAGGCGCCGGAAGAATGTGCATAGAAACGGGAGCGCCGCTGTGCAGTCCGATTCCATTGCACTCGACGGACGAGCGGATTGTCTGCTCTTGAATCAAATAGGCTGAGATATGTTTCGGCGAATGAATAGATTACAGCCGGGGTCGGAAGGTTGACTGTGGTAAAAAAGCCACAGTACGTGGCTTTGCACAACAGTAGTTACCTTGCCCAAGAATTAGCTGGGGAGCCCGGTCTTACCCAATAAACCCATGAAATCACAGCTTTTATGGCCTGGAGGAGGGGGCTTACATGTCTTTTCTCCGCCATGGTAGTAACGCGACAGTATAATAACGCTTTACGTTAATAAACCATAAAGTTAATATAGGGTCCGTGATTAAGAGTTTTGCGGACTCCAGGACAAAAGAGGTTTTCGGGACTGGAAAAACTCAGAATCCTCCGGCCGCCGTTACGAAGAGAAAATTTGCCTTACTGGATAGCGCTACAAGTTTGGGCGATCTGGCGGCGACGCCCGGTAACAATTTTGAGAAGTATAAGGATCATCGGAAGGGCCAATACAGCATTCGGATAAACCAGCAATATCGGCTTTTCTTTGAATGGGTCGATGGGAATGCTTTTAACGTCCGATTAGATGACGATCACTAGAGGGAGAACAGTAATGAGTCTTGAGCGCGATGTAAATCCTGATTGGAGCGTACATCCCGGCGAAATTCTGAAAGAGGAGTTTCTGGGACCTCTGGGCATGAGTGTGTACGAGCTTGCCAAGAGAATGCGTGTCGACGCCCAACGAATCAATCCAATTGTGCTTCAGAAGCGTGCCATTACTCCCGAAACGGCTGTTCTTCTCGCCAAGCTATTCGGAACTTCGGAACTGTTTTGGATGAATTTGCAAGCGAACTACGATCTTCAAGAAGCGAGAACCGCCAACAAAAAGAGGCTTGCAGAAATCGAGCCTCTCGCGTTACCCGCAAAATCATTGTAGGTTCTTACGCACCGTGAGCAGTGAGCGTTGCGAAGGTAAGTTTCGAGATCTATCGTTTGTGCTTGTCGGAGACCTTATTGGGATTGTAGCCGGAATTCCAGTCGAACATGGCCGGGTCGAGGCCTTTATTGTAACTGGCTGAGGTGACGAAGCGTTCGGTTTGCATGTCTCCGTTGAAGTAGCGGGTAAAGCCGAAGGGGGTCATCACACCCTCAACCAGGCGGTATCCGTCGAAGGTTTCTTCCTCGACATTGCGTTGCTTGTCTACCGGATCGCGCCAGGAATAGCTCTTCTTGATGGGTAGATGGGTATCGATGTCGAAGTAAACGCTGATCGCCTCATTTTGTTTGTTGATCAATGTGACTCGCTGGGCGGCGAGGCTGCCGGCGAGGGCGGCGCCATCGAAGAATAGCGCCACGTTAGGATCGTTCACCCAGGAGCGCAGAATCGTTTCCAGAGAAAACTTGCGGTGGCGCAGGTAGTCGTCGAGATCCTTTTTCTCGATAGCGCGCGGGCCTTTGTAAGTGACCTCGTAACCCTTGTCGCCGGCGTAGACATAAGCGATGTCGCGCTGCGGGGTGAGCTCGATCCGTTCCTTGCCGGGATATTCAAGAAATCGCCAGAAGAAAACGCCGTTGCCGGAAGGACGGCCGTGATAAAAGCTGTAGGTGCGGCCCTGCTCCTGCATGTCGTGAATGTTCAAGTATGCGTCCCCACCCAGAGCTTGGATGGCCTGCTCCAGCAAGTCATGCGCCTGATGGGCGTTCTGCTGATCGAGAGGAATTGAGGGGCCCTTTGCGGCGGAATCCGACGAAGCTTGCGGGGCTGGGGACTGGGCGGCAGCTGTGCGCCAGGCACACATCGCCAGTGCAAACGCCAGCGCAACTGTGAGAAAAGAATATTTCATGCCACCGGTTAGCAGTGAACCCTGAACAGGAATTGTAGCCGCTTGCGGCAAAATTGCGGACTGTGACACGAACTTCCCCGCACTGGTTTCGGCAATCAGTTGGATGCAGAAAAAACCGCCGGTGTCACACGCCGGCGGAATATCTGGAGGACCGCTAGCCGACCAGCACGGCGCCGCCGTTTACGTTGAAAATCTCGCCGGTGATGAAGCCAGCGTATTTGGTGCATAGAAACAGCACCGGAGCGGCAATCTCCTCCGGCGTGCCTACGCGTCCCAGGGGGATGGTGCGGCGAATCTCTTCGCCGCTCTTCGGGTCATCCAGGGCGGATCTGGACATGTCGGTATCGACCCACCCCGGTGCGACGGAGTTCACATAGATTCCGGCGGAGGCGAGCTCGACAGCAAGACTTTTCACCATGCTGATGAGGGCGCCTTTGCTGGCGGAGTAATCGCAATGAAAGGCTTCACCCCGCTGGCCGCTGGTGGAGCTGATGAGGACGATGTGTCCGGCGGCGCCGTGGCGCGGTTGCGCTTTCATCTGAGTGACCGTGTGTTTGACCAGGCCAAATACGGCGTCGAGGTTGATGGAGAGTGTAGAGCGCCATTGCTCATCGGACATTTTTTCGATGGCGACGTCTTCGGCGGGCCAAACGCCGTGATTGGCAACGAGAATATCGATGCGGCCGAAATACTTGGCAGCCTCCGCAACCAGGAGGCGCGCGGAATCCGGATCATGAAGGTTGCTGGAGATGGCACGGCAGTTTGCCTCGCCACATTCTTTCGCCAGAGCTTCCGCTTCGGAGCGAGCCTTCTGATAACTGAACACGACCTTGGCGCCGGCTTCGGTAAACAGTCGGACTGTGGCCGCGCCAATGCCGCGGGAGCCGCCAGTGATCAAGGCAACTTTACCGGAGAGAGAAAGAGAGATAGACATGGTTTCTAGTTTCCCGTTTCTGGTTTCCAGTTGCAAGTCGGGAGGGGCGTAGACGAGAACACCCGAGGCAATTACATGGATATTTCCTCAGGGGCTAAAGCCCACACTCTTAACACCCCCCAGGCGGCACGACTAAAGTCGTGCCCTTCCCAAACCAGTTGCATAACAGTTTGCAGGAACTGGAAACCGGAAATTAGAAGCTTTCTTTCGATGACGAGGTGCGTTCGGACTTTAACTCGCGCAACAGCAGGCGGACGAGCATACCGTCGAAGCCAGTGCCACTCATCTTGGAGAGTTCGTCGAGAGCCTGCTCGGGAGTGCGCGCGGCGGCGATAGATTGCTCGGTGAGCATGTTGGCGTAGGCGTCGGCGAGGGCGATGATGCGCGCCCACAGGGGGATCTGTTCGCCCTTCGCGCCGTCGGGGTAGCCGGTTCCGTCGAAGCGCTGGTGATGGTGCTCAATGGCCTGGCGCATCATCGCGCTATGCGGCAGAATGGCGGCGATCTCCGCTCCCACGCGGGCGTGCATGCGGACCAGGAAGAACTCGTCGTCGGTGAGTGGGCCGGGCTTGTTCAGAATGCGCTCCGGAACGAAGATCTTGCCGACATCGTGGATGCGGGCGGCGTAAACCAGGTCGGCGGTTTCCTCGGAAGGCAAGTGGAGGGCGCGCGCGATGATCTCCGTGTAGCGCGCCACCAGATCTCCGTGGCCAGCAGTCCGCAGCTCGCGAGATTCCGCGGCGCGGCTGAGGACTTCAATCGATTCCTTGAGCAACGGGATATTGCAATCTTCTTCGCCGCCGCAAAACTTGATCAGCATCGAACCTAGCTCTTCGAGATGCTCTGGGCCATTGTGTTCGCGCTGCAGAAAGCCTTCGATATAGGTAGAGATTTGTTGCCGCTGCGGAGCGAATTCCTCGCCACCGGCAAATTCTTCGGCCGCGGATACGCGGTTACCGCCGGAACGCTTGGAAACGTACATGCCGGCGTCGGCCACGCGGATGATGTCTTCGATAGAAAAGCCATGCATGGGGAAACTGGCCACACCGAAGCTACCGGTGATGTGGTGTTCGCTGAGCATGGGGTCCGAGGTAATCCACAGGCGCAAGCGTTCGGCCAGAACTTCAGCCTGCTCCGGGCCGGTTTCCGGCATCAGAATGATGAACTCGTCTCCACCGTAGCGGGCGACGACGTTGGATTGGCGCGACTTTTGCTCGAGCAGGCGTCCCACGCGAGCGAGGACGAGGTCACCCTCGAAGTGGCCCATGGTGTCATTTACTTCTTTGAACTTGTCCAGGTCGATGAGGACCACGGAGAAAGGCCGGCCCGAACGCGAGGCGCGCTTCCATTCGGCAGATAATGCTTCCCAGAAGAAACGCCGCGTCTTGATTCCGGTCAGACCGTCGGTGATCGACTGCTGCTGCAGCTTCTGGAAGACGAAAGCATTGTGCAGCGCGGTGGCCAGCAGGTCGGCCAGGGTGTTGAGGATCAGGACGTCCTGGGGAAAAAAGGCGCTCTCCTTGCGGCTTTCAATGTTCAGCGCGCCGAGAAGGGTTTCGCCGTAGGTGATGGGGATGCAGAGCACGGAACGCGACTCGGGCAAAATCGCGCCAATCTGACCTTCCAGGCCGTTCTGCACGAGCGCGCGTTCTCCGGTGCGGGCCACGCGGCCCAGGATGCCAATGCCGAGAGGGATGCGTCTGCCCTTGGCTTGGGCGGTGGCGCCGGCTTCCGCCTTGATTTCGATTTCCTTCGTACCGTAATCGAGCAAGCCGATGCCGATATGGTCGAAGCTGAAGTTTTTTTGGATCTCTCCCACAATCTGGTCCAGCATGTGGACCGGATCGTCGCTCGAAATAGCGGTACGCGAAATGTTGTTGAGGAACGCCAGTTGCCGCGAGCGGCGCTGTTCTTCGGCGAACAGGCGAGCATTCTCCACGGCAACCGAGACCTGGCCCGCCGCGGTCATGAGGACGTCTACGTCGCGCTGTTCGAAAACGTACTCCCGCACGGTGCTCATGGCGACCATTACGCCAGCGGGCTTGCTGCCCAGCAGGATGGGAGCGGCGCAGAGGCACTTGGCGGGCTGTTCGGGGCGGTAGGTGACGCCCAATCGAGCCCTCGTCTTCTCCAGGTCGGAACGGATGAGGAGGGGCTGGCCGGAGCGAATCACATATTCAGTGAAGGCGTTCTCAAGTTTGCGCCGGCGCTTAGGCAGGACGAGATCATCCTCGACCTCTAACTCGAAGCAGATTTCGTCGCCGTTTTGGAATGCGATGTAGAAATTGCTGTTGTTGAAGATCTGTCCTAGCTCGGCGTGGATGGTGCGCAGGACTTCGTCCTGATCCAGCCGCGAGCTGATCGCCTGGCCGATCTCGGTGAGCAGTTCATACTCTTGCGTGCGGCGATGGGCATCGTGCGCGATCAGATAATTCTCGACGGTGAGTCCAAGCTGCAGGGCCAAGCCAACCATCAGACGCGGCCCCGACGTTCCGAAGGCTTCGCGCTGCGCGTGGGGAAAAAGAATTACACCGAAGGCGTGTTCGCGAGTTTGCAGGCTCACGGCGGTCAGATTGCGGATGTCCGCCTTTTCGAGGACTGCCTTGAGGTCCGCGAAAGTGCCGGCAGATCCCAGGGGTAGGGGCTCGGTCATATGGCCAATGTTGCGGACGGTGAAAAGTCCTCCTTGCCGGAAGGCCAGGTCGCAGAGGTATTCGCCGGCGCCGCTTTTGGTGAGCACTTCCAGAAATTCCTCGGAGAATCCCCGCTGTACCGAAGGCAGCAAACCACGCCAGCGTTCGGCGACGTAGATGATGGCACGTCCCGCGGACAAGGCGCCGGCCAAGCGCTCCAACGCTGACTGCATGCTGGGGAGCAAATCATCGGCGGAGAGCAATCGCCGCGGGTCCGCGCCCAAAGTTGAGAGGGCCAGGGTATTTTCCTGTACGGCGTTGCGCTCGTTCTCAAACAGCACCATGACCATGGCGATGCCGAGCAACATCTGCGGTATGGGGCCGAGGACGTGGCCGACGGTGCCAAACATCTCCATCACCGGACTGCCAGACTGAATTGCTCCCATCAGCACCGCCCACAGCGCCAGAGAGAGCGCGAGGACTTTGAAGGCAGGCGAGCCCTTGCGGTGAGAGTGCAGGTAAAAAACGGCGGAGCAATACAAGAGCACCGCGCTTAGAAAAAGCACCGTGAGGCTAACCGGACGCTGGTCGATGGGGAGGTGGCTGAACAGGAGATGATTCCGCAAGTCGACGCAGGCCAGTCCGGTCCCGGTCAAAGCCAAAGCCAAGTCGTACCAGCGAAAGTGGAATGACGCGCGGGTCAGGCGGGTGGAGACGAATATGCTGATTCCCATCGCGACCGAAAACAAAGAACTGGCAAAGAAGGCAGCCGGCGCCGGAGGGCGGAAATAGCGTAGAGCATCCAGCGCGTAATGGATGGAATAACACGCCCACGCGATCTGCCAGGCGCGAAAGTACAGTTGACGACTCTGCTGGTAAAGAAAGCTGAACAGTAAACACAACAACAGTGCAACAACGCCAGGAATAATCACGATGCTGGAGGAGAGGCTGTTCATGAGGACCGGCTAGGATACCCGCTGAATCAGGTCGATTTGATGGAGAGCAATGGCTAATGCTTTCACAGCCGAGGGCGGAAAGACAACAGGATTTAAGTACACTGTCCCGAAAAAAGCCCAGAATAGCCGGGTAACCCTCGGAATGGTTATTTCGGTGCGCTTGACGATACTTTTCTACCCCCCATACCATCAGAAGTTAACCCCTTATGCCTGAATCTCTTGCTAACGGCTTATCCCGGCCGCGGGTTCGCTTCGCACCGTCGCCTACCGGTTTTCTGCACGTGGGCAGCGCCCGCACTTTTATTTTCAACTGGCTCTATGCCCGCCACCATGGCGGGAGCATGATCCTGCGCCTCGACGATACCGATGTCGAACGCAACACCCAGGCGTCGGTCGATTCCATTTTCGACGGCTTGAAGTGGCTGAACCTGGGTTGGGACGAGGAATACAAGCAGTCGGAACGGATTGAATTGCACCGCAAGACCGCCTGGACGATCTTCGAAAAAGGCTTGGCTTACCGCGACTTTACACCGGCCCACACCGGGGAGGCGGAAAAATCCGGGGCGCAAGGGACATGGTTATTCAATCCCGGGGCGCGCGAACTTTCCGCCGCTGAGAGTGACCGCCGCGCCGCTGCGGGAGAACCCTTTGCGCTGCGTTTTCGCGTGCCGCGGGAGGGTGGGCAGTTGATACGTTTTGCCGACGCAGTGTATGGGGAGCAGATGAAAGCGGCCGCTGACATTGAGGATTTCGCGCTGCTTCGGTCAGATGGCATGCCGACCTATCATCTGGCTTCCTGCGCGGACGATGCCGACCTGCGCATCTCGCATATCATCCGCGGGCAGGACCATCTCACGAATACGTTCAAGCATGTGCTCATCTTCGAAGCGGCCGGTTTTACACCGCCGCAGTTCGCCCACTTACCGCTGCTGGTGGCGCCCGACGGCACCAAGCTTTCGAAGCGCCGCCACGGTCCTGTGGTCAGCGTTACTACCTACCGCGATGCCGGATTTTTGTCCGAGGCCTTCATTAATTTTCTATGCCTGCTGGGCTGGTCACCGAAGAACGACCGCGAGAATATGTCGCTGCAGGAACTGACCGACCTTTTCTCGCTCGAGGGCATTAACCGTTCGAATGCGGTGGTGAACTTCAAGGAACCTGCGACAACGCCAGAAGAAACCTTCGACCCGAAAGCAGTGTGGCTGAATGCGGAGCACATTCGCGGCTTGCCGGTGGAGGAGTTGAGCGCACGGCTGCTGCCTATCGTGCAGGGCGAAGGCTTCGACGTTTCGCCGGAAAAGATGCTGCGGATCACGCCGCTGATTCGCGAACGGATCAAGCTGCTGCGCGATGTTCTCACCACTGCCGATTTTTTCTTCGTCGATCAGTTGCCGCCCTACGATCCGGCAGAACTGATCCCGCAGAAGGGGGATGCGGCGATGGCGTCTAAGGTCCTGACGCGGGCGCGTGAAGTGCTGGCGAATGTCGAGTTCAAACACGACCGGCTAGATCACGCTCTGCGCGCCGCTGCCCAGGAACTCGGAGTGAAGGCAGGACAGATGTTCCAGCCTATCCGCGTCGCCGTCTGCGGAAGAAAGAATGCGCCACCGTTGTTTGAGACGCTGGAGGTGCTGGGGCGGGAAACCACGCTGGCCCGAATTGAACAAGCCCTCCAGAAGGCGGGAGTGGTCGTAGGGTGAAGTTCTCCCGGCGAAAGGCCTGCTGCGATAAGGTCCCTGCTGCGATAAGATCAGGATGTAATGAATCCATCGCATCCGCCTACCGAAGCTGGAGAAAAAGCTGTGGCTGCCTCGCCGTTGCCTGCGCCGTCAAACTTTGTCCGCGACATCATTCTTGAGGATCTCAAGAGCAACAAGCACAATGGCCGCGTGCAGACGCGCTTCCCTCCCGAGCCCAACGGCTACCTGCATATCGGCCACGCCAAGGCGATCTGCATCGACTTCGGACTGGCCGACGAATTCGGCGGGCATACGAATCTTCGCTTTGACGATACCAATCCCGAGAAGGAAGAGACGGAGTACGTCGAGTCGATCAAGGCAGACGTCAACTGGCTGGGCTATCAGTGGGACGGGCTTTTTTATGCTTCCGATTATTTTGACCAGCTCTATGAATGGGCGATCAAGCTGATCAAGGACGGCAAGGCTTACGTTGACGACCTCACGGCCGAGGAAATTCGCGAGTATCGCGGAACGTTGACCGAGCCGGGTAAGGCCAGTCCGTATCGCAGCCGGTCGGTGGAAGAGAATCTGAATTTATTCGAGCGCATGCGCGCGGGAGAATTTCCCGATGGCTCGTGCACGCTGCGGGCGAAGATTGATATGGCTTCGCCGAACCTTAACCTGCGCGATCCGGTGATGTACCGCATTCTGCATGCCGAGCATCATCGCACGGGCAACAAGTGGTGCATCTATCCGATGTATGACTACGCGCACGGGCAGTCGGATTCGATCGAGCGGGTGACGCATTCCATTTGCACGCTTGAGTTTGAATCGCATCGGCCGCTTTATAACTGGTTCATCCAGCAGCTGGGCATTTTTCCGTCGCGGCAGATCGAGTTCGACCGGCTGAACCTTACCCACACGCTGTTGAGCAAACGCAAGCTGCTGCAGTTGGTGCAGGAGGGGCGGGTGAGCGGGTGGGACGATCCGCGCATGCCCACGCTGGGCGGGATGCGGCGCCGGGGATACACGCCGGAGGCGGTTCGTAATTTTGTCGCATCCATCGGCGTGTCGAAAACGACGGGCTCCATCGAGCTCGCGATGCTGGAACACTTCGTCCGCGAAGACTTGAACAAGCGGGCGGCGCGGGTGATGGCGGTGCTGCGTCCGCTCAAGGTTGTGATCGATAATTACCCGGAAAATCAGGTGGAAGAGATGGATGCGGTCAACAATCCGGAAGACGCGAGCGCGGGCACTCGGAAAGTGCCGTTCTCGCGCGTCCTTTATATCGAGCAGGACGACTTCCGCGAAGTTCCGCCGAAGGGATACTACCGGCTTTCGCCGGGCCGCGAGGTGCGTCTGCGCTACGGCTACTTCATCACCTGCACGAGCGTGGTGAAAAACGAAAAGGGCGAAGTGGTTGAGGTGCATTGCACCTACGATCCGGCGACGCATGGCGGAAACGCACCCGACGGACGGAAGGTGAAGTCGACCATTCACTGGGCGTCGGCCGCGCATGCCGTCGATGCCGAGGTGCGGATTTACGAAAATTTATTCACCAAGGAAAATCCGAGCGAAGTGGAAGAAGGGCAGGACTTCACTGCAAATCTCAATCCGAACTCGCTGGAAGTCATCGCGAGCGCAAAGCTCGAGCCATCGCTGGCCAATGCGGCGGTTGGTAGCCGGTATCAGTTTGAGCGACTGGGATATTTTTGTGTCGATCCCGAGTCGAAGGCCGGAAAGCTCGTGTTCAACCGCACGGTGGCGCTGAAGGATACCTGGGCGAAGGTGGAGAAGAAGCAGGGTACCAAACGCTAGGGGGCCACGGCGGTCAGTCACGCCTTCGGAGCGTCGCTGACCAAAGAGCAAAACCCCGAGCGCGGTATTCAACTCGGGGCATGCACATCAGCCTGTCAAGCTCAACACGATTATCGAAAGGTGCGAGGCAGAAGTCAAGGTTACTTTGAGGAGCCCGCCTGTCCGAGACTCCTCGTCAGATTCCCCTACCAAACCAGGGAATGCTGTGGACCCGACGGGATTCGAACCCGCACCTTCGAGCTTGACAGGCAGATATGCTACCAGTTACACCACGGGCCCCAAGGCTAGGTTACGGCCCCCGACAACCGATTGCGACGCGTCCACGGGAAATATTTCAGACCTGATTCCAATTCGGGAGCTAATCGCGAACCAGTTTCTAATTGTGTATGTGCGGGCTCTGCGCGGGGTTGGCGTGGTGCTCGGGTGGTTCCTTCACCACTTTCACTTCAAAACTTACGGGCACATTTTTTGGGGGGAAACATTGCGCGTTGTCGCAGCCCTGGTAGCGCAGCACACCGTGCATCACATATTTTCCCGGGACAACTGAGTGCAGGGGATGGACTCCGAGAGCGATGGTGAAGTCTCCGGTGTACACACTGAGTTTTTCGTCAGGCGAGAACGGGAAACTCGTATCCTCGCCCGCGGGATAATCAATTTTTCCCAGGATGATGTCGGTCGGCAGATCCATCTTCAAGGCGGTGGGAAGAAGGTACTCGGATTTGGGCGCGTTCGAATTGATGTGGTAGCCGGCGGGCACGCGAAAATTCAGGTTCACCATGGTCTCTTTGGCACGCTGGGCCGTGAGCAGGGGCACCGCACTCATCGTAACGATGGGAGCTTTTGGTGGCAGTTGCGCGGATGCGAGGCCTGAGGCTGCGAGAAAAATCAGCGTGAGCAAGTTGACACGTCCTGGACTGACCTTTCTTTGATCGACAGTCATTCTTTGATCCGGAGTCATTGTTTGATCAAAAGTCATGGAGAAACCAAGTTCTTTCCTGAAGCCGATGCCTGATTGGTGGCCGCGTGCGTGTCGAGCGCCTTCTTGACCGAGTCTTCGATTTCCGCCTTACCGCGCAGTCCGATGATCTTGTCGACGATTTTTCCGTCGCGGCTGATCAGGAAACTTTCCGGCAGGGCCGGGACGCCACCGTACTCGTCACCGACAGATTCTTTGCCGATCAGGATTGGATAGTTCACTCCCATATCCTTGGCAAACTTGCCGATGTCTTCCTTGCTGGCATCATCCATGGCGACGCCGACGATCTGCAATCCTTGCGAGGCGTACTGATTCTGCAACTCGACGAACCAAGGCATCTCAATTTTGCAAGGGCCGCACCAGGTCGCCCAAAAATTGAGCAGAACGGCTTTGCCGCGAAGGTCGGAGAGGCGCATGGTTTTACCGTCGAGCGACTCCAGAGTGAAATCGGGAGCAAGGCTGGATTGCGTGAGGTGGGTCGCGAAATTTGGACCGGAGCGGCGAGCGTGGTGATATCCGAAATACAGCATCAGCGCGACCACGAAAGCCACAACGAACAGCGCGAGAGGACTGCGTTTCAAGAGAACACTCCATTCAGCAACAGCAATGTTACAAAGCAAACCGGTTCAAAAATGAGAGCCAGTTCGAAATCATTGTAAAACGGCCAAGGACGAGTAAGACTCCAAGCCCGATCATCAATGCCCCGCAAGCCACTTCGACGGCATGCATGTGCGAGCGGAAGCGGCTATAAAACTTTAAAAATCGCTCCATCAAAAGCGCCGTCAGCAAGAACGGTACGGCCAAGCCGAGAGAATAGATCGCGAGCAGAATCATACCCTTCGACAGTGTGTCCTGCGCGGCGGCCAGAGTAAGAATACCAGCGAGAATCGGGCCAATGCACGGCGTCCAGCCGAAGGCGAAGGCGAAGCCGATCACAAAAGCGCCGATGGGAGTGCTGCCGCCTTTCAGTTCGTGTAACCGCGTATCGGAGTACAGCGCCTTGATTTTCAGAATGCCGGTGAGGTGCAGGCCGAACAAAATAATGACGACTCCGGCCACGATGGCGAGCGTGTGTTTATATTGCGCGGCGATCTGGCCGATTTCGGTCGAGATCGCGCCCAGGGTGATAAACACTACGCTAAAGCCGAGAATGAAGCCGACCGAATTCGTCATGACGCGGCGCATCAGACGCCCTTGCGAGGACTTCAGCTCATCCACTCCCGCGCCGGAGATCAGAGAAACGTAACCCGGGACCAGCGGCAGGACACAGGGCGAGAGAAACGAAATGAGCCCGGCGAAAAAAGCGGCGATCGGTAGTGGGAGGCTCGACATGCGTCTTTATTGTACCTGCCGGAGTTCTCCTCCGTAATAGATCAGACGATCGGAGCGGCATTTAGTTGCACGGCTGGCGCCGGAGCTTAATGCGACTTCTTTGCTGGCGTCTTTGCCGGCGGTGTTGCCGGCTCAGCCAACTCCGGCCCGGAGCCCGCCAGCATCTTCCGCATGAAGCCGAAGGGCAAGGCGGCGTTCAGCACGGCGCGATCCCCCTCCTGCTTTAACTGGATGCTATCGAAGAAGGCCTTTACGTCGGGATCGGTGCCATGCATTCCAACCGAAGTTTCGGCCGCGTTCGTCAGGGCCACGAAGACGTTCACTTTGTCGACCATGGCACGCGCCTCGTCGGGGTCGCGGGTGAAGGCTTCGGCGTGGAGGTGAATCGCGTTGGCCCTGAGATGAAGCGGGCTGAGATAACTTCCCGAGATCACCAAGGTTGCCGGCGAGTTGAACAATGCGCTCCAACTGCCGGCTCCGGAGGCGGAAGGTTCGATGCGAGCGACCACCCAGGCCAGGCTGGCAAACTGAACGTGCTTGTAGTACTGGCGCAGCAGCGCAGGTCCTCCGAATGGCGAAGCCAGGCGCTTGGAGCGGTCGACCATTCCTCGAATGACAGCTGGGTCATCGTGATTGGACGCAGCCACGGAATCCGCACCCACCACCGCTACGCGCAACGACCTGCCTTCCAGTGGAATGGTAAAAATATCGACTGACTGATAATTCTCGACCGACTGTGCGATCTGCCGCAGATACGTGGTGAGTTGCTCACCATGAAACTTTCCCACCAGCACTTCCGAGAACCGAGGCTCGGGAGCAGAGCCACCCGTACCGCCTCCGGGCCAACTGGCGGGATAGTGGATGGCGAAGGCAGCTTCCTCAAGATCGCGCTCGAACTGGAAACCGGTTGCCTGAATGAAACGCTCGTATTCCGGATCGTGGCTGACCGCGGGCAGTTCTTTGCCCGAGTTCGCTCGCCGTACCCAGCTGAGATTTACGTAGACAAAAGCGTCGCCCCCAGGCAACAGACGAGCGGCTTCGGGCGGAGCACGCTTGCGGAGCTGTACGGCGAGAATCAACGCCGCGGCGATCAACAGGACCACCAGGACGATGGGGAGAGTGCGCCTAATTCGCATGGAATGCGGTCAGGGATGATATGATAACACTGCGGGGTGAGCGTGTCAGACCTGCGTATAATTGCGCCCGGACAGCGATCGCGGTCTGTCCTACGTTCGTGTGCCGTTCCGCACGGAGTTTGCATGATTTTTCGTAATAGTTTGCTTCTCTTGCTAACACTTACCCTGCTTGTATCCGTTGCCTTCGGCAATAAGCAAGGAAGAGGAAGCCTCCGCCCTTATCCAGCGCGCTAAACAACTTTCTGACATTCGCGTAGACGGTGCGCCCGCGTTTCGACTGAAACTCAGCTTCAAGATCATCAACGAAGACGGCTCAGTGCTGGATGGCGCATACACGGAGGACTGGGTTTCCGAGGCACAATGGCGCCGGGAAACAGTGTTCGGAAATTTTCGGAGGACTCAGGTCGCGACGGGCAGGAAACTGTGGCTTCTCGACAGCACTATGATTGTGCCGGAGCATATGGAGGACATTCTCAGTTTCTCTGAAAGCAGCAAGTTCAACCCGAAACTATGGACGTCGAACCGTGAAGTGCAGGACCGCGAAGTCGGGGGAAGCAGCGCGCGCTGCATAGACAAGAAGAACCTGGTCCCTTGGGAGGGCCGGAGTGCGCTGTGTTTCGACAAGATTAGCGGCGCACTCACCGCCGAAGTCGGGCCACTCCAGGTGGGCAGTCTGACCGAAAGAGCATGCCGCTACACTGATTATCAAAAGTTCGGCGACCGCATCGTCGCAAGGTCCTATGACTGCGATGACGACAAGCACCTCAGGTTCGAAGCACGAGTTGTCGAGCTGGCTGCTGAGCCTGCGACAGACCCTGCCTTTTTCGCGGCGCCGGACGGCGCAAAGGAATCGGTGAACTGCCTCGGTCCGGTCAAGCCGCCGGCGCCGGTCTACTCGCCCGAGCCCACAGTGCCCCCGGGGACTCCTCAAGGTTCAACCACTCGGGTCATGATGAGCATCGTTGTCAGTACCGAAGGTAAGCCTCATGATGTGAGGGTAATTTCTACCCCGAACCATGATTTCGATCAAGCCTCCCTAAAGGCGGTGCGGCAGTGGAGATTCGAGCCCGCCACCTGCGACGGGGAACGGGTGGAAAAGGATATGGTCGTAATGACCCAGTTCACGAAGTTTTAAGTTTCACTCCCAGTAGCGGTGCCATCGCCGGGAGTATCCAGTTCAGTCCGGCGCTTTTGTTCCATGTCACGATGGTCGACGTTAGCGTTCGGTCGTTGGCCCCCGCTGCGGCCCAATTGGTCAAGCCGAGCGGGTTGCGCTGGATTTACCCCTTGTGATAACTTAACTAATTGTCCCGGACATCTGGAAGGGATCAGGGGTATACTTGTGCCTGTAGGCGCGGTTCCCCGAAATGCTGGCGTAGCTCAGGTGGTAGAGCATCTGATTTGTAATCAGAGGGTCAGGGGTTCAAATCCCTTCGCCAGCTCCAGGATACGAAAGTCCGGAAGCGAATTCAGCAGGAAAATTCCGGCAGGCAGCGGGACTCAGTAAGTGGCGGCGCAACAGGTTTTTCCAACGCACTCCATTCGGAACGTACTCCGGCGTGTAGTGATCTTCGCGCGGTAATCCGTAAGCGCGATTCTTGGTTTCCCTGATTTGCGAAAACCAGTTTGTAAAAACTTGGTTTGCAAAAGTCTGGTTGGCGGCGAAAGCTTGCGAGTGGGTTGCCTCGGCTGCTGGCTGGACGGAAGCGACGACTGCATCGCCCGGCAGTTTTTGCACAGGTGGGTGAGTGGTTAAAGCCAACAGACTGTAAATCTGTCCCTCCTAGCGAGGTACGAAGGTTCGAATCCTTCCCTGTGCACCAGTATCTGGCAGGAATTATGAGTCGCTTCGCCATGGCGTTGATTGCGTATTTAGTTTTGGGCGCGCTGGCGTTTGCCACGTTGAGCGATTTCCGGATCCGGTCGCTGACCTTGCTGATTCTTGGGTTGTTTGCCTTCAAGAGCTGGGTGCGACGAAAAGATGTGCTGCATCCGGATGGCGACGGCGAGCGGGAGTAGCGGTTGGGCCGATGTAGCTCAGTTGGTAGAGCACTCCCTTGGTAAGGGAGAGGTCACCAGTTCAATCCTGGTCATCGGCTCCATGGAAGTGAAGTGGGAGGGCTCGGGAAGGGCACGACTGAGTCGTGCCGCTGAGTGTCACCAAAACAAGGCGGCTTTAGCCGCTGAGGCGAGCCGGAAGGGCGGGAGTAACTCAGTGGTAGAGTCACAGCCTTCCAAGCTGTTGGTCGCGGGTTCGATTCCCGTCTCCCGCTCCAGAGATTTGGAAGCGCGCCGGACGCGCGGGTTTGCAATCTCGCAAAAAGCGCGAGATTGATCGCGCGGCGCGCGTCGTTCGGCGACGAAAACCATGTCGCCTCAGGATGACAGAGCGAGGGAAATGGCTTTCGAGCAGGCGACGATCAAGGTTCAGAAGGAAACGGAGTTTGCCAAGCTGCAGGCCGCTGTGGAGCAGGCTTTCTTGCCGGGAAAAGTAGAGCGATTTCTGAAGCGGCTGGATCGCAAAGGAATTCGCGTCCGGGATTTCGAGGGAGTGCTGGCGTCCCGGGCGCTGGAGGATGCGGCCGGATCGCAGGCAGGTTTGAGCGCGTGGCAGTTGTATCAGACGCTGCCGGTTTCAGATCAGGCGCAGGTGCGGGAGTTTTACCTCTCGAAGCTGGAAGGCATCGACACCGCACTGCGGCACAAATTTAAGAAGCTTTACCAGTATTACTGAAGGGGTTGAGGAGAAATGGCGAAAGAGAAATTTGATCGAAATAAGCCGCACTGCAACGTAGGGACGATTGGTCACATTGACCATGGCAAGACGACGTTGACGGCGGCGATCACGAAGGTGTTGCAGAAGCACAAT